>Ga0160498_100007_pt1 | contig 422775 bp, 351 predicted proteins | sample DIDnMG_10_FD_108248 | JGI IMG/M metagenome (GOLD analysis project Ga0160498, IMG submission 108248) | Enriched soil microbial communities from UW Madison campus, WI, USA - DID2878_E24_Xylan MG | ecosystem: Environmental > Terrestrial > Soil > Unclassified | place: USA: Madison, Wisconsin... | reverse complement strand
TGCAAAACTAAAGGCGTTCAGGAGTGTCTTTCGAGGAGTAAGAGATACTACCTTTTTCCTATATCGTGTGATGAAATTGTATGCTTAAAAAAAATACCCCCCCCAAACTTTCGGTATGATCCCCTATTTCCTCAAAACTATATCCGTTTTCAATTGTCTCTATTTTATAACCACACACTAAGCAAACGATGAAAAAGAAATTAACATACTTCTTGATGTCAAGCTCTTTTTTTCTACTGACAGGCTGCTCCGTCATAGAAGGAATATTCAAAGCGGGCGTTTGGACAGGCATTCTCATCGTCATTGTTGTAGTCGCTCTCGTCATTTGGCTTATTAGCAAACTTTTCGGTGGCTCCAAATAATGACAATTACTCTGCTAACAATTCCCTCTACACCTTTTATCTAAACACAAACTACAACAATTCCCACCAACGGTTTTCTTGTTCTTCATTTGAAAACATGTTTTTTATCCTATCTTTATGATTTCAAGAATCTACGGCCAAACTAATTTAAAGGGCAACCGGCAATTCAAAAAATAATTCTAGCTCAATTGGACCATCGTATTGACGCTAGAACATTTGCACTAAATGAAAGAGGATCGAGCACATGAAGAGATTTACGTTAAAAGAGATTGGCCAACAATTAAACCTATCTCCAGGAACCATTTCCAAAGCACTAAACGATAGCCATGAAATAAGCGCAGAAACAAAAAAGCTCATTTTAGATTTTACGAAGAAAATTAATTATATACCAAATTTTTCGGCAAAAAGCCTAAAGACAGGGCGCTCAAATACCTTGGCAATCATTGTTCCATTTATTTCGAGTTCATTTTTTTTTGATTTCTATGAAGATATCTCACTCATTCTAGCACAGACAAACTATAAATTAATCCTATTGCAAACTTTTAATGATGAGAAAAAAGAAAAAGAAGCCCTAGAGCTTTGCATACAAAGCAATATTGAAGGAATAATCATTTCTCCGGTAAAAAATGATTCAAGCTTATCGCTCTTGTTCTATATTATGGAACAGATCTGCCCAGTTATTATTTTTGACCGAATAAATCATCAACTCGATACATTCAAAATCGGGATCCAAAACAGCAAGGTTATCTATCAGGCAACGGAAGAAATGATCAAAAACAAACGAGAAAATATCATTCTTTTACTCTGCAAAGACATCGGTGGAAATGTAAGTCGAATAAAAGGATATAAAGATGCACTCTTCAATTCCTCACTACCTTTCAAAGAAGAAAATATAATTGAAATATCCTATTCCAGCCCTAAGGATAATATCGATGATGAACTGGAAAGCAAAATTAGCCTACTATTAAATCGCGCATCAGCACCGAATGCGCTCCTCTCAACAACAGATACTTTATCGCTCAAGGTATTACATATCTTAAATAAATTGAAGGTGAAAATTCCTGAAGACATGAACTTAATTGGCTTTAGTAATACCCCTTTTGCAAACAGTCTCAACCCCTCACTGACAACAATTACGCAACCTACGCATCTTATGGCAGAAAAATCTGTAGAACTACTATTACAGATGTTAAAGAAAAGAAACAAAAAGAATTATTTCGAATTCGAAACGTATTTTTTGGACTGCAGCATCGAACACCGAAAATCCACATTATCCCTTTAAAAAGAAAAGGTCATAATTCCCCAATGGAATTATGACCTTTTCAAAGAATCACCGCTTTACAATCTACCGCAGCGTCCATCATTAACATGTTATTTAATTAAGGATCGCAATGCATGGACAGGCAAATCTATTTTGGTATCATTAGATAAACTTCCATTTAAAGCTCCCCATTGCAAACTATCTAGCCGGACAGATGAACTCCCTTCTGTTTTGATATTCAGAAAATCAACTTTGGCATTCGGACCTTTTCTATTAAAATATACTTCTGAATTGTTAGCAACGATATCCGCACTTTGATAATTAGTACGCGGCAAACCTAAAACGCTATTTGTCGTGTTGACAAACAAACGATTAACTAAAGAATTACCCTTACTATCCGTGCCACCAAGATCATCAATAGTAGAATTGGTCAAATTCAGGTTTAACGTAGTTATAGTGGATTTCTCGGCTAAGGAGAATACATCAACACTATCGCCAACAACAGTCAGCTCATTCAGCTTGGCCGACAACTCATTAATTCCTGCATTTTTTAAATTTAAAACTTTAAGATCAGGTGAAAAAATATAAATTGACTTATAAAACTCATGTCCTCCAGGTAAAAAATCTAATGTAAGATTCCCGGACTGATCCACACTCGTTTTCACATATTCAGCCTGACTTTTATTAACTTTAACCATAAACTTATCGCTTTTCACCCAATGCAAACCTATACCGTTTGCATTTTTTCCAATTATATAGAGCTTGTCAAACACTGCCAATGGAAATGACCGAAAATAAACATCCTTAGCATCTGGCTTAGACACCTCCCGTTCCACATCAGCATTATATTTTTTTGCATCAACGCGATTTATGCTAACAAGGTAAGACGCAACAAGCATAGGAACCGCGAACAAGCCTATTGCTAATCCCATTATAATTTTTGTACTTAATTTCATAATTCATTTTGATTAAAATTCTGACTAATGAACCGTTTATAACGTTGTTCTAACTCATCGAGACCAATTTCCAATAGATAAATATTACGAAAAAATAGTGGAAGATCTTCTTCCAGAAAAATCGCTTTTCTATATGACTTCACATTTTTTACAGAATCCTGCGTCAGAAAGAAACCAATACCACGTTTATTTGCTATAATTTCTTTCTGCTGCAGCATATCATAGGTCCGCATCACCGTATTGGGATTAACCTCCATCTGTACCGCCAATTCCCTCACCGATGGAAGTTTTTCATCCACTTTCCAGGTTGCTAATAAAATATGGTCACATACATACTCAGCGATCTGAAGGTAAATGGCTTTATTTGCGTTAAATTCCATATTAAATCTCCTTTTCTTTTAGCCTTAAAAAAGCAATACCCCAAAATATTATAGCAAGCAACACACCAACGGCGCCAATCAATGCAAAAATGTGATTTGAATCAGACCAATAATTATTATCCATAGTACCTACGGTATCCTGGGTTTGCGTTTTCATCAAGTAAACAAAAAGACACATCCAGACAACACAATAAAGCACAAGGGAAATAGCTGTCTTTACATATTGATAGTTTTGATAGACAATTCCTCCTAGTAAGAATATAGCATTCAAAAGAATCGGCACAAAACAGAAATAATAAGCTGGATCCGGGTATCGCACCTTGAAAAAGTACTGCCAAAGATCCACACTGGCCGTTTCCCCTGAGTGTTGCAGCTCATTTATGACCACAGAACCAAAACTTCGCAAATAGGAAACAAACGCTAAATCAATCAGATAAAAAACCAATAAGTAAGAACCAATACTCACCACAACTGTATAAAAGAGACATACCAAAAATTTCTCCAGTTGTGAAGCGGGAATCATCAATTCAAAAATTGCACGGGTCTTTTTACCTAAGTCTGCAAAATAACTACTGGAAATAACTGTCACAAAAAACAATCCTAAGATGCAAAACAGTGGTGCCCTGAAGTTTAGCAACGAATAAATAGTGTTCTTTTTAATATCATCATAATTTGATCCAAAATTAACAGCATAAAAACCAAAAATTACCCCTGCAATAATTCCTATTGCCATAAGATAAATGCGCCCAAAACCAATCCATTGTCTTCGAATCAGCCCAAAAAAACGAGTAGCGTTAAATAGGTTTGACATATTCATCAAGTTTAATAAGGTTCGTAATTTTTTCCTTGCATTTTAAAACGGCATTAAATAACAACTCCAAATCAAGCTTCGAGTCTTCTGCCACTAAGTTTGGGAGGATTACATTAAAACCACCCAACCCTTCTTCAGAATAGAGTGTATCTAAAGGCAGCTCTCTTACTTTTTTAAAGCATAAACGATCAGTGATAACGTGCATAGGTGCATTAAGTGCGACCTTGTGATCATCAAGCAAGATAACAGCGTCAATAAGGTTATCAAGATCACGCACTTGGTGCGTGGAAATAATCACACATTTATCTTCTGTTATCGCAGAAGCCATAATCTTTCGGAACTGAACCTTAGAAGGAATATCCAAACCGTTTGTCGGCTCATCCATAATAATCACTTTTGTATTAGACGCTAAGCCAAAAGAAATAATATATTTCTTTTTCTGTCCATAACTCATGTTTGCCAGCTTCTGCTCAATAGGAACATCAAACTCGTCAATCAGACGATCAAAATATTCCCGATCAAAGTTCGGGTAAAAACCCGCATTTGCCTTCAGAAACTGATCAGATTTAACTGCTGGCAGATAAAACTCTTCCGGAATAAAGCTAATCTCCTTTAACAACGAGGGCTCCCTTCGATTCGGATTGTGTCCCAACACATTAACCCGCCCAGAAACAGGATATACCAAACCTGCAATATTTTTAAGCAAGGTCGATTTACCTGCGCCATTTTTCCCTAATAAACCATAGATATGCCCCTGCTTCAATTCAAGATCCATCTGAAGAAAGAGCGGCTTTGATTTACTATAGCTGAAATTTAGATTTTGGATAGTAACCATACTACTGTATTATTTAATTAATACACTAATATAGACATGAATTTTATATAATTCCAAAAAATATTTAAAAAAATACTCCTATCAATCTGATTAAATTATAATTCGAGATTGTAAGGAAGGCCGCATTAATCTGAGGATATTTAAATATTAAATTTATATAATAAACTATACAAACCTGGAAAATAGATACTTATTATTTAACATTACGAAATTCATAATGAAAAATTGGACGGCTTTGATCAACACTGGTTATCCATTTTAAAATCCTATATAATTTTTTTTAAAAATCTAAATAAATTAAAACTATCCAAGATAGATGAAAATATCCCCTCTACGAGCTAATATAAATGCGCATTGAAAGAGAATTCGAAGGGCAGGAGATAATGCTTTAGAAAGGCTAAAACCAATCAAAAACAGGATGTAGAATTACACCATCCATTATTTAATTCAACACAAGCCTCGTTTTCTTGCAATCAATCCAGTTATCTACCAACAGCTTTAATTCTATGCAAGCCATGAATAATACAGATATCCAGCACCAAACACTATTAACCAATAATTAATTTAAATACAAAACAAACTAATAATCAAATTAATACAAATTTTATATAACGTATAAATAAACATACATAAATCATTAATTTCATCTTCAGTATAAATTTTATTCCCATCTTTGTCCCTATGCTTAATTACTTTTATCCTTTCATTCTTGCGATGCATTCTTTATGGCGATGGGAAGTATTGATCATACTAACCATTAGCCTCTCGATTTATTTTTACAAGAAAAAAAAACAGCTTCCATTCTCCCCCATCGATCAATTACTCTTAAAAACAACGGTTATTTCTTTCTATATTCAGCTATTTTTAGGTTTTAGCCTCTATCTATTGAGCCCAATTACACAGTATTTCATGCAGCATTTTAGCAAGGCAGTTCACCTCAGACAAATCCGCTTCTTCGGGATGGAACACAGCAGCATGATGATTATTGCGGCAATTTGCTTGACTATAGGTGCCCTAAAAAGCAAAAACGCCGATACGAATGATCGACGTTTTAAAATATTATTAATCTGGTTTGGCCTAGCACTCTTGATCGTACTGAGCTCTATTCCTTGGGAATTCTCCCCCTTGACAAGCAGACCTAGTTTTCGATCATTTTTTTAGCTATTTTTCCAGTTAGCTTTTCTTTTGCTGCGCATCGCATCCATTCCTTCCTTGAAATCGGCTGTTTGACGCAAATCTGCTAGTGCATCTAGTAGAAAACTATATTTATCCTCAAAATGCTGCTCTTTTAACCTCCGCAGTGCACTAAAACCTCTTGATATAGCTAAAGGAGCATTATCAAGGATAGTACTTTTCAATTCAATCAATGCCTTTTCCTCAACATCCAAAATTCCGCACAAAATTTCCTTATCTAAAGCCTCTTGCGCAGAAAAAGAAGCTCCTCTGATACAGAGGTCCATCGCTTTTCTTTCAGGCATATAGTCCAGAAGCAAAGCCAATACCTGAAAAGGAAAGAGTCCAATTTTGACTTCTGGCAAAGAAAAACGCACTTGCGGAAGAGCATATAAATACGTACAGGATAACGCAATCAAAAAACCGCCGGCAATAACATCCCCTCTAACAACACAGATAGAAGGTTTGTCTAAACCTGCAAACAACTCGGCCAGGGATTTTTCTACCCGAGGAATTGCGGGATTACCCACATCCATTGCAGGATCTTCAAATGCTTTCAGATCCATTCCGGCACAGAACACGGGACCTTCAGCCTCCACTTGCACTAGACGTACATCAGGGTTGCTATTCGCGATATTCAATACATAGGCTATCTCACTAACCATAGTCGGGCTAAAAGCATTCCTTTTTTCCGAACGAGCCAACGTCATTATAAGCACATGCTGTTCAATAGTTACTTTTATAAAATTTAGTTTTTCCATCTAAAAATTCTACAAAATCAATTGTCTAAAACTCTGTTCAAGGGCTACTACCTCGGCTACACTACCTCGCTGAAAATAGTCCAACAGCAGTTCAGAAGGAATATTTCCAACCAAATAATCATCCTTGGCAAATGGACAGCCCCCATAACCTAACAATGCTCCCTCAAATTTACGACATCCAGCGTGATAAGCTGCCTCTATCTTAGCAAGGCTATCTTCTCGCTTGGCGTGAAAATGTGCACCTATCTCAAGTACCGGGAAACGGGCTTTGACATGTCCAAAGAGCGCCGAAATCTGATTTGCATCAGCCTCCGATGTTGTATCCGCCAATGAAAACTCACAAATCCCAAGATCCAATAATCGTTCCACCCACTCTTCCACCAATAAGGGTGACCAAGCATCGTGATAGGGATTTCCAAAAGCCATACTAATGTAGACCACTATAGATTTATGAGCAGAATCTGCCAACAATTTCATCTGTTTTAGCTGCTGATAAGACATCGCTAGATCCATATTGGTATTTCGCAGCTGGAATGTTTCAGATATTGAAAACGGATATCCTAGAAAATCGATTTTTTCCTCCTGAACAGCTTCTTGTACTCCTCTTAGGTTTGCTACAATAGCCAGCAACTTTACCTTTTCATTCTTATTGATCCCTTTTAATACCGCTGCTGTATCTGCCAGCTGCGGCACGGCTTTCGGCGAAACAAAAGAACCAAAATCTATCATATCAAACAGGCCACTTTCAATTAACGTATTGATATGTTTAATTTTTTTGTCAGTTTCAATAAAATTGTGAAGCCCTTGAATAGCGTCTCTCGGACAATCAACCAATACTACCTGCTCCTTCATATTGTATTAAAAAATATCTTTCTCAATTTCTCTGGCAATCACCATTTTCTGAATGCTGGAAGTACCTTCGCCTATCGTACATAACTTCGCATCTCTAAAAAACTTTTCGGCCGGATAGTCCTTTGTAAATCCATACCCCCCAAAGATTTGCACTGCTTCATTTGAGACACTGACAGCCGCTTCAGAAGCATAGAGCTTCGCCATCGCACCAATTTTAGAAACCCGGTCTCCGTGATCCTTTAAATAACCCGCCTGCCTCGTCAGCAATTCACTTGCCTCAACCTGTGTAGCCATATCAGCTAACGCAAAAGAAACCGCCTGAAAGTCATAAATTTTCTTCCCAAACTGCTCCCTCTCGTGTGCATATTTAAGCGCACACTCGTATGCTCCACGCGCAATACCCAACGAGAGTGCAGCTATCGAAATACGCCCACCATCCAACAGCTTTAAAGCTTGTACAAAACCCTGCCCTTCCTCGCCAATAAGTTGATCGCGATGAATTCTACAATTATCGAAAAATAAACAGGCTGTTTCTGATGCCCGCATTCCCAATTTATTTTCTTTTTTACCAGCAGTAAATCCCGAAGTTCCCTTCTCCACAATAAAAGCCGACATTCCTTTTTTATCACCTTTAGCACCTGTTCGGGCAATCACTACGGCAACACTCGAACTAATTGCATGTGTAATAAAGTTTTTGGATCCATTTAAAACATAATAATCTCCATCTTTTTCGGCGAATGTTGTCATTCCCCCGGCATCCGAACCTGAACCTGTTTCGGTAAGCCCCCATGCTCCTATCCATTCAGCCGTAGCTAGCTTTGGAAGATAACGTCTCTTTTGTCCCTCGTTCGCAAAACTCAATATATGATTTGTACACAGCGAATTATGGGCAGCAACGGATAAGCCTATGGAACCACAGACCTTAGAAATCTCATCGAGCACGGTAATATATTCTTGGTAACCTAAACCTGATCCACCATACTCTTCCGGAACAATAACTCCCATAAAGCCATGTTCGCCTAACTTTTTAAAAACTTCTATCGGAAATAACTGGGCTTCGTCCCATTCCATCACATAAGGTTTGATATGATACTGTGCGAAATCTCGTGCACTTTGTCTGATCATATCCATTTGTTGTTTATTTTCAATAAACATAAGCATGAATATTAAATTTACAATCGGTAATTTAATTCAAATATATCAAAATATTTAGGAATAAAATTGCAAATATTTTAAAATTTTATTTTAAATTTATCTAAAAATAAGAAATTCTTAATTCAATAGCTTTTTAAACCAAGATTGTAAATTATGAAGGAGCTAATCGCATTACTTCGCCAAAAAAGAGAAAATTTAAAATTCGGTGGCGGCATCGATAAAATAAAAAAATTGAAAGAAAAAGGCAAAATGTCTGCCTGGGAAAGGATAGAATATTTACTGGATCCGGACCGAGAATATCTTGAAATAGGCATGTTTGCTGGTGAAGGAATGTACAAAGAGCATGGCGGATGTACAAATGCAGGCTGCGCAGCGGTACTAGGCTACGTAAAATCCAAACTCTGTGTCATCGTCTCCAACGACGCAACGGTAAAAGCGGGGGCATGGTTCCCTATTTCAGCAAAGAAAAATCTACGGGCACAAGAAATTGCTATGGAAAACAACCTTCCAATTATCTATTTAGTAGATTCTGCAGGTGTATTTTTGCCGCTGCAAGATGAAATCTTCCCCGACAAAGATCATTTTGGACGCATATTCCGTAACAATGCTCGGATGTCCTCCATGGGAATACCCCAAATTGCAGCAATCATGGGAAGCTGTGTGGCCGGTGGAGCTTACCTGCCAATTATGTCCGACTATGCCTTTATCGTCGAAGGAACGGGCTCTGTATTTTTAGCAGGCCCATATTTAGTCAAATCCGCAATAGGTGAAACTGTGGATGCCGAAACACTAGGAGGAGCTTCTACACATTCGGAGATCTCTGGAGTAACGGACAATAAATTCCCCAACGACCAAAGCTGCTTAGATGCTATAAAAAACGTTATTGATAAAATCGGTGGACATCCTAAAGCTAATTTCAACAGAAAGGAAAGCCAACTTCCAAAAATAGATCCCAGCAGAATAGCAGAGATTCTTCCCGAAGACAGGACAAAACCTTATCGGATGCAGGATATCTTGAATGCGATTGTAGATGCAGATACTTTGGATGAATACAAGCCGGATTATGGAAAAACCATTGTATGTGCCCTTGCACGCATAGACGGATGGGCAGTCGGAATCGTTGCCAATCAACGTGAAATCATCAAAGCTAAAAAACCGGGCAACGCTATGGAAATGCAAATGGGTGGAGTTATCTATAGCGATTCTGCAGATAAGGCCGCACGCTTCATCATGAATTGCAACCAGCAGAACATTCCACTCGTATTTTTTCAAGACGTTACAGGCTTTATGGTAGGTAGCCGTTCAGAGCAGGGAGGAATTATTAAAGATGGCGCAAAAATGGTTAATGCCATGGCCAATTCAGTCGTTCCCAAATTTACATTTATCGTCGGGAACAGTTATGGCGCCGGAAACTACGCTATGTGTGGGAAAGCATACGACCCACGGTTAATTTACGCCTGGCCTACCGCCCAGATGGCTGTTATGAGTGGCGCTGCCGCAGGTAAGACATTATTTCAAATCCAGGAATCAACCTTAAAAGTCAAAGGTCAGGAAATCAGTGAAGAAGAAAAGAACAATATCCTCAAATCAATTGAGGATCGATATAATGAACAGCTAAGTCCATATTATGCTGCCGCGAGACTGTGGGTCGATGGCATTATCAGCCCCGAGGAAACACGAAAAGTCATTAGTATGGGAATAGAAGCAGCCAACGAAAAGCCTATTGTTGAACGCTACAATGTAGGCGTTATTCAAGTATGACACAAAAATTTCCCCTCATACGAACGGACAGCCTAATCTATGAGGGGAAAATTCATAACTATCTGCTGTATTTAAGATTTAATCCACGATTTTCTAATTCTCTCAAAATCATCTAGCGACTCCCGATTTCGCATAACGTCTATCGATACGGCTTTCTCTATAGGAACCCCCGAGAAAATCTTCTTGATTGGCAATTCCAGCTTTTTCCCACTTAAAGTATAGGGAATAGCTGCTACCTGGAAAATATCGTCAGGTACATGCCGAGGACTATACTGCTGTCGAAGCGCCCGCTTAATTTCTCCCTTTAATTCATCGTTCAATAAACCATCGTCCAATTGAACAAAAAGCAACATATCAGATGAACCATTCTCGTGATCTACACAAATAACCAAACTATCCAGGACACCTTCAGTTTTATTTAAAACATTATAGATCTCCGCAGTACCGATACGTACACCCCCACGGTTCAGCGTCGCATCTGATCGCCCATACATAATTATACCCTCATGCTTCGTAATTTTAATCCAATCTCCATGATTCCAAATCCCTGGATATTTTTCAAAGTAACTGTCGTGATATTTTTTATTTGCGACATCATGCCAAAAATAGATGGGCATACAGGGCATTGGAGCTAATATAACGAGTTCTCCCACCTCTTCGTAAAGAGGGTGACCATTGGCATCAAATGCTTCTACCTTAGCACCTAGTGTGCGGCATTGAATCTCTCCTGCATAAACATCAAGCAATGTACAGCCCGAAAGAAATGCGCTACAAACATCTGTACCTCCGCTTAATGAAATAATTTGACTTCTTGGAAACTGTACATTTAGCCATTCAAAGACATCAGGTGGAAGTGGTGATCCCGTTGATCCGATCGTTTTGGGTTGATAAGCCAGAGACTTAAGGTCTTGATCCTGACAAGATATAAGATAAGCTGCACCAACACCAAAATGGTCTACCTTGCTTTCCTTTGCGAATTGCCACAAACTCAATTTATCGGGATAATTCGTAGCTCCATCATATATACACAATGTATTTCCCATTAAAAGTGCCGAAACCGCATAATTCCACATCATCCACCCTGTAGTGGAATACCACATAAATCGATCCCCTTCTTGCACATTTTGATGCAGCCCAAGTGCTTTCATATGTTCCAGTAACATACCTCCAACTCCGTGTGTAATAGCTTTGGGTTTTCCCGTAGTTCCTGAAGAATACAAAATCCATATTGGTGCATCAAAGGGCAGTGGGTTAAATTGAAGCTTAGCCTGAGCAATATCTTTTGCCATAATCTCTTCCCAAACATTGTCTTCTATAAAAATACATGCTAACAAAGATGGCAACTGACGTGAAAGTTGCCGGACACTCTCCGACTTCTCAAAAAGTCGCCCATTATAGTAATAACTCGCATTAGCGAAAAGGACTTTGGGTTCAATTTGCTCAAAACGATCCTGAATACTTGCCTCCCCAAAGTCGGGGGAACAACAGGACCAAACAGCTCCAATCGAATTTACAGCCAAAAATAATGCGACAGATTCAATGCTATTAGTCAAAACACCCGCCACCCGGTCGCCATTTTGGACACCTATTTCATTCAGGTAGACCTGAAGCTTAAGAACCATAGATTCCAATTCAGCCCAGGAAACTTCCCGTATAGCTTGCTGCTCCGATTGAAAGATTAATGCAGGACGCTTGTCCGTCGCTTTCCGAAATACATGTTCAGCATAATTCAGGGTAGCCCCTTCAAACCATTTTGTTCCAATAAAGCTTGTGGAATCTGCTGACGGCTCAAAAATGTTTGTAAAATCTGAATGAAACTCTAAATTAAAATACGAGGCTATACTCTTCCAAAAATTAGTCAGTTCTGTTGTTGACCATGTCCAAAGTTCATGATAGGAATTAAAGGATAAGTTATATTCCTTCTCAACATATTGTTTATACTTATTGATCTCAGATTGAGATTTTTGCTCTTCTGTTGGGCTCCAGAGTAATTTCCCCATAATAGTTGGATATAAAACGGTTATATCCAAACTTAGAGAAATTTACTTGTATATGCAATTTTAATTATTGCTAACTATTCTTCAAATCTACACGCTATATTGTTGTCGCAATACTCATGCTTCACTAGAGCACTTCAATCTCGGTATTGATCTCCATTGGATGCCCCGTACACAAAAGTATTTTTCCTTGCTCAACTTCGCGATCTGTCAGCACTTCATTATAATCCATCCTTACCTTTCCTCTTGTACACTGTGAAATACAAGTACTGCACATACCAGATTTACAGGAATACGGCAACTTGATTTTATGCTCTAGCCCTACATCTAAAATAGATTTATTGTAGGGAACTTCAAGACTATAAGTTTCACCTTGAAAATATAAATTGACAGCATAGGTCGTTTTATCGACTTCCTTTTCAGTCTCGTCGTCGTCATCCTCTTCATTTTCGGGCAATAGAAATGTCTCTCGTTTTATCTGATTGGAATCAAATCCCATCCCTAAAAGCGTGAAACGGCATAGATCCATATAAATCACAGGACCACAGGTGTAGAACAAAGCCTCTTCTTTACTTCCAAACAAATGGTCTTTAACAATAGCATGAATATAATCTCTATTCAACCGTGCTTTCATCAAATATTTACTATTGGAGTAGATCCATATAATTGTTAAGCGATCAGGAAACTGATCCGCCCAATGCTCCAATTCCGATCGAAATGGAGTCGATTCCGATGCACTATTACTGTAAACCAACACTATTTTGGATTTCTTCTCGGTAAGGAGCGCTGTTTTTAAAATAGCATATAAAGGAGTGATGCCAATTCCTGCAGCAAACAGAAATAAAGTCCGAACCTTTTCGGGTTCAGGATCATATACAAATAAGCCCTGAGGTTCCATTGCATTGACAATATCCCCTTCTACAATAGTATGGTGTAGAAGTCTGGATATTTCGCCATTTTCGACACGTTTAACAGTAATACTTAAGGGTTCATTATTATCCGGTGAACTATTAAAAGAATAGGAACGACGTACCTCACGATCACCAAAAACAAAAGAAAGTGTAATAAACTGCCCAGCTTTATAAGATGGATAGTCTCCTGCCACAGATTCAAGCTGAAAAGTAATGTTGTTATTGGGTTGAGGGATAATTTTTGAGATCCTTAATGTATACATAGCTCAAACTTACATAAAAATCAGAAATTAAAATCGTATTCAATAAAAATGGAAGCAATCTGTACACTTAAAATCAACTGAATTTATCCCACGATCAATTAAACGTAAAGCACAATATATTAGACCGCCAAGCCCCCTCAATCCGACATGAGTCCGTGTCCACTCCGTGTTGAGAGCGAGTATATCATGCTCTAAGGTTGGTATGACTTTCTAAGCACCACGGATGCACTTCCTTTGTTAACCCAATCTTCACTAAAGTCACAGTCAACCATATCAACTAAAAAATTGATAAAGCTCGTATCATCCTGAATGAGGAAATCAATAACAATTTTGTTGTATTACAATTAACAGACAATTCTTGCACAATAATTGCAAAATTTCGCGTTATATTTATATCAAAACTAATCATAATAAGATTATATGCAAACACGCAGAAACTTCCTTCAAAATGCAGCAAAGGCCACTTTAGGCATCGCTGTATCTGGATCAATATTACAAGATATCGCTTCCGCGAAAGCAACTGAATTAAATGCCGCTACTTTAAAGTTTTCTCAAGTAAAATTACCTTTCAGTTATGCCGCTTTGGAGCCTAATATTGATGCGTTGACGATGGAAATCCATTATACAAAGCATCATATGGCTTATATCAATGCTATTAATGAAGCAATCGGTGCTGAAAATATCAAAGAAACTTCGGAAGAGCAACTTTTAGCGAACATATCTAAGTATTCGCCAAAAGCGCGGAATAATGCTGGCGGGGCTTGGAACCATAATTTCTTTTGGGAAAGTCTATCCGATAAACCGAGCCAACCTTCCGAAAAATTGTTGAAGATGATCACTAAGACATTTGGTTCATTGGACAAATTTAAAGAACAATTTGGCGCAGCAGCGACTTCACGGTTCGGTTCGGGATGGGCATGGCTGATTTTGGATGACTCAGGCAACTTGAAAATTACCTCTACTCCAAACCAAGACAATCCTCTAATGGACGTTGCAGAGGTAAAAGGCATCCCTATTTTAGGTCTTGATGTATGGGAACATGCTTATTACCTACACTATCAAAACAAGAGAGCTGATTATATTAAGAATTGGTGGAATGTTGTAAACTGGAAAAAGGTCAATGAAAGATTGGCATAAAAAAAAGCTCGGTTATTATTAATCGAGCTTTTTTTATATCTGTTAAGAAACAAACTATCCTAGCACTTCCTTTAATTTGTTGACCTGAAAATCAACTAATTTTTGGAGTGGTCCCGAGGCTATCATTTTCATCATCATGTTTAGATCGGCATCGATGATAAACGTTGCGGTCGTTATCGTATCAGTTACCGCTTGTAATTCCCAACGCAGTCTCACTTCAAAAGGTGCCTTTTCGGAAGGAATCAACTTAATAACTTGATTTTCGACACGCTCTTCTACCTTAAGTGCCAATTTCGCCATATTCTGAATTGTAAATCGCGTCTCGTCCTTTGTCGAAGACCAATTGTAAATATTCTCTGGCATCAACTGTTCATGATTATTGAGATCAGCCAAAAATGCATATACCTCGTTTACATGTTTGTTGATTTCTGCTGTGTTTTGAATAGTAGTCATAACGATAAATAAATCCTCTCTATTGAAAATTTTCTCCCCAGGTGGCAGGGTTTAAACGCCATTTTTTTAAGATCTCAATATCCTCTTCCAATACATAACTGTTTTCAGCAGCAACCTGAATCAATGCATCATAATTACATAAACTGAAATAAGGACATTTTGCATCAGCAAAATTATCAGTAGCCTGTTGCAGTCCATAAGTAAAAATAGAGACCAATCCAACAACATTACAGCCAGCCTCACGTAATGCCTTTACAGCGACTAAGCTACTCTTACCTGTCGAAATCAGATCTTCAATTACCACTACACGTTGACCGCTAACCACTTCACCTTCAATCAAATTTTGACGACCGTGGTCTTTAGCTGAGCTTCTAACATACGAAAATGGCAGTCCTAAATCCTGTGCCACCAAAACGCCTTGTGGAATACCTGCCGTAGCGACTCCAGAAATCATATCCACTGATCCAAACTCATCTTGAATAAGCTTAGAAAGCTTCTGACGAATGTATGTACGAATCGCTGGATGAGATAAAGTGATACGGTTATCACAGTAAATTGGAGACTTCCAACCCGACGCCCACGTAAAAGGACTTTTAGGTTGCAATTTTATTGCTTTAATTTGCAATAAGGATTCAGCAACTTTTTGTTCAACCTCATTTAAATTATTCATGGCGCAAATTTATAAAATTTATATGAACGAAACCGTGCTAATTTTAGCAGATTTTGTTCCTTCGAAAATCAAAAACCCACAAACAATTAGTTTTCAAGAGATTGACCTCCAAAAACTTTTCAAACAATCTGAAATTGATAAAGTTCCAAAAACATATCTCTACATCAACAAGGATTTTGAAACCGTATTTCAGAACTTAAAAAATAAAATAAAGATCATTAAAGCAGCGGGTGGATTAGTTAAAAACGGTGATGGAGATTATCTTTTTATCTACCGATTGGGAAAATGGGACCTCCCTAAAGGAAAAGTGGAAGACAATGAAAAGATGCGGGAAGCAGCAGTACGCGAAGTTGAAGAGGAATGTGGCATCAAAATCAACTATTTGGGAAAAAAGATTACGACATCTTACCATACCTATTTTTTACGGAACGGAGAATTTGTCCTGAAATTAACAAACTGGTATGAAATGGGAGTTAACAAAGCCCCTAAATTGATTCCACAAACGGCGGAAGATATTACAAAAGCGGAATGGCGTCATGTAGATCAATTTGAAGAAATACGGGCTAATACCTACCCTATTATAGAAAATATTATCAAAAAGGCAAAATAAATTGCCTTTTGAGGTTTATCTGACACGAATAAAAAAGATCATAGTTATTTTTATGATATGGAAAATATAAAAGGAAAAAGAGCTTTAGTAACTGGTGGTGCGAGGGGGCTAGGAAAAGCTATCGCCATCGCACTAGCCAAAGAAGGTGTACACATCGCCATCACAGGAAGAAACGAATCTAGTCTAAAGGCAACAGTCGCTGAACTTGCCCAACTAGGTACTGAAGTGACCTATGCTGTATTCGATGTATCCGATTACTCTGCCGTACAGCAGGAAGTCGAAAAGCTTCAGGAGAATTTCGGAGGCTTTGACATCTTAATTAATAACGCAGGAGTATCGTCCTTTTCCTCTGTACTCGATATGGAAGTTGACGATTGGACATCAATCATCAATATCAATCTTTTGGGAACATATTTTGTTACAAAAGCAGTTCTTCCAAAATTAATTGAGAAAAACCAGGGGGATATTGTTATGGTATCTTCTACCGCGGGATTAAACGGCGCCGCGACCACGTCCGCTTATAGTGCTTCAAAGTTTGGCGTCATCGGTTTTGCCGACTCCTTAATGCGTGAAGTACGTAAAAACAATATTCGTGTTTGCACGCTAATGCCGAGTACTATTGCTTCAGATATGTCCAAAGACCTTGGACTGACCGATGGGGATCCAGAAAAAGTTCTCCAGCCCGAAGATTTTGCGGAGCTGGTCATCGCCAATTTAAAACTACCTAGAAGAGCGATGCTAAAATCGGCATCCTTATGGTCTACAAATCCTTAATAATCGAATAGCGATTCGTCAGGCTTAATAAGAAGCCTTTTAAAGACTTTCTTTTAAAACAAGTAGAATAAGATCATGGCGGGAGCATTCCTTGCTCCTGCCTTATATAATGAGCAATTATGAGTCAATTATTTTCAGCAATAAATATCGGGAATCTACACTTGAAAAATCGTTTGGTGGTATCCCCGATGTGCCAATACTCCGCAATAGATGGTTTTGCGAACAACTGGCACCTGGTTCATTTAGGCCAATTTGCAATCGGTGGAGCTGCAGCCGTAATACAAGAAGCGACAGCAGTTAGTCCTGAAGGTCGAATCAGCGATGGAGACCTTGGTTTATGGGACGATCGTCATATCGAAAAATTAAAGGAAATAACCGAATTCATTAAACAAAACAACTCCATACCGGGCATCCAGCTCGCCCACGCAGGCCGCAAAGGAAGCGGCAATAAACCCTGGCTCGGCAGAAATCAATTTTCTCCAACGGATCCTCAAGGTTGGCAAACAGTCGCTCCATCTCCAATCGCATTTCATACTGGAGATCATGAACCACAAGAGCTTAATATTGCCGCTATAGGAGAACTTATTGAACAATTTGGAACAGCAGCTAAAAGAGCAATAGAGGCCGGCTATCAAATTATTGAACTCCATGCTGCACATGGCTATTTGATTCATCAATTTCTTTCACCGTTGAGTAACTTAAGGACAGATTCATTTGGCGGCACCTTTGACAATAGAATCCGTTTTCTCATTGAAATTGTAAAAAGAGTACAACAAGAAATAACAACTCAAAGTCTGTGGGTGCGTATTTCTGCAACAGATTGGGCCGATAACGGCTGGGATCTAAAGCAGTCCATCTCTTTATCAGAGGTGTTGCATAAATTAGGTGTCGATCTAATTGATGTGTCAAGCGGAGGCCTGGTCTCTCATCAAAAAATCGCCGTTGGCCCCGCCTATCAACTGCCTTTCGCTATGGCTATCAAGGAGAATACGAAGAATAAGGTTGCCACTGTGGGTTTAATTAAAAACGCCGATCAGGCATCGGACATTATTACTCAAAAACAGGCTGACTTGATTCTAATTGCGCGCGGGTTTCTTGATGACCCCCATCTTCCATTACATTTTGCCAAAGAACTATCTGTCGACATTCAATGGCCAAAACAATATGAAAGAGCAAAATAATATAAAATATATTGAAAATGATCGGCGTATCCTCTATGCATTTAATGGAGAGAAACAAATAATGAATTTCGAGGAGAAAAGCATTTTTACATGAAATTAAGCCTAAACAAAATACATCATATCGCCATTATCTGTAGCAATTATGAGCGTTCCAAAAAATTCTACACGGAAATTCTGGGCTTAGAGATTGTACAAGAATATCATCGCGTGGAGCGTGATTCATACAAACTGGATCTCAAACTTAACGAAAATTATATTATCGAGCTTTTCTCTTTTCCTTCGCCCCCAAAACGACTTAGTTTCCCCGAAGCTGCAGGCTTAAGACATCTGGCATTCGAGGTGGATAACCTGGATCTGGAGTTGAATAAATTGGAAAAAGCTGGCATATCACATGAAGGTATCAGAATCGACGAATTAACCAATAAACGCTTTACTTTCTTTTTTGATCCGGACCAAATTCCGATAGAACTCTATGAGTGTTAAAACAAAAGACGGCTTTGATTTTCATCAAAGCCGTCTTTTGTTTTTATAAATATTACTTAAGTAATTACAATTTACGTTTTACTTCTACTTGTTCGTAAGCTTCAACAATGTCTCCAACTTGGATATCATTAAAACGGTCAATATTCAAACCACATTCGTAACCTTGTGCAACTTCTTTCACGTCGTCTTTGAAACGTTTCAAGGATGCTAGTTTACCAGTATGAATAACAACACCATCTCTAATTACGCGGATATCATTATTTCTATTGATTTTACCTTCGCGAACCATACATCCCGCAATGGTGCCGACTTTAGAAATCTTAAATGTCTCTCTGATTTCAACTTCCGCAACAATTTTTTCTTCAAATTTCGGCGCTAACATACCTTCCATCGCAGACTTAATTTCTTCGATTGCATCATAGATGATAGAGTATAAACGCACATCAATTTGTTCATTTTCCGCCAATTTACGCGCATTTTGTGTTGGACGTACTTGGAAACCGATGATGATCGCATCAGAAGCAGATGCTAATAATACATCTGATTCAGAAATTGCACCAACTGATTTGTGAATAATATTAACTTGGATCTCGTCAGTAGACAATTTCAATAATGAATCTGATAACGCTTCGATCGAACCATCCACATCACCTTTAACGATAATATTAAGCTCTTTAAAGTTACCGATTGCCAAACGACGACCAATTTCATCCAAGGTGATGTGCTTAGTCGCACGCATACCTTGCTCACGTTGTAACTGAAGACGTTTGTTTGCTACAGTTCTTGCTTCGGATTCACTTTCAAGAACATAAAGTTTATCACCTGCTGTTGGCGCACCTGCCATACCCAAGATCTGAACTGGAACAGACGGTCCTGCTTCTTTAACACGTTCACCTCTTTCATTCGTCAAAGCTTTCACTTTACCAGAATGTGATCCAGCTAAAATAGGATCTCCAACCCGTAAAGTACCTCCTTGAATCAATACTGTAGTTACTATACCACGACCTTTATCTAAAGCTGCTTCAATCACTGAACCAACAGCACGTTTCTTCGGATCAGCTTTTAGATCCAACATCTCAGCTTCCAATAGAACTTTCTCTAATAATAGATCCACATTCTCTCCTGTTTTAGCCGAAATCTCTTGCGCTTGGAACTTACCACCCCAATCTTCAACTAAGATATTCATCGCAGAAAGCTGCTCACGGATTCTATCAGGATTTGCTCCCGGTTTATCTACTTTAGTAAATGCAAATACGATCGGAACTCCTGCGGCTTGTGCGTGATTGATTGCTTCTTTTGTTTGAGGCATCACAGCGTCGTCTGCTGCAATAACGATAATAACGATATCCGTTACTTTAGCACCACGGGCACGCATAGCAGTAAACGCTTCGTGACCAGGTGTATCCAGGAACGTAATCTTCCGGTCATCATCCAATTTCACCGCGTAAGCACCAATATGCTGAGTAATACCACCAGCTTCACCAGAAGTAACGTTTGCCTTACGGATATAATCCAATAAGGACGTCTTACCATGATCGACGTGACCCATTACCGTTACGATAGGCGCTCTTGATATCAAGTTTTCTTCAGTATCCGGTTCCTCGAGTTCGGCAGTTTCCTCATCCTCTGGTTTGATAAACTCTACCTGGTAACCAAATTCATCCGCCACAATTGTTAGAGTTTCAGCATCTAAACGTTGATTAATTGACACGAACATACCCAAACTCATACAAGTTGCGATAATTTGGGTTACCTGAACATCCATCAAATTGGCCAATTCGTTTGCTGTTACGAATTCTGTAACACGCAATACTTTCGCCATCATTTCTTGCTCCATTGCAGCTTCTTCTGCATGTTGAGCAACATCATCACGTTTTTGACGTCTCAATTTAGCACGTTGTGCAAATTTACCTGACTTACCTGCACCACTCAAACGAGCAAGTGTTGCTTTGATTTGGTCTTGGATTTCTTTTTCAGTAGGCTCTTCCTTATTCTCAACAGGTCTTCCTTTCCCTCTATTGTCAAAACGATTACCGTGTTGCGGTCTTGTACCTTGTCCCGGTCGACCTTGGTGTTGGTTGTTGCCGCCTTGTCCTGGTCTACCAGGATGTTGGTTGTTACCACCTTGGCCTTGACGATTGTTCGGATTGTTGTTATTACCATGATTCCCAGGACGATTACCTTGTTGGTCTCGGTTGTTGGGATTATTACCATCACGCGGACCTCGGTTCTGATTGTGATTACCGTGGCCTTGACCCGCATTTGGATTCACTGGACCATTTGGATTCGTACGCTTACGCTTACGTTTCTCATTATTATTTCCAGCATTTGAAGATGAAGCCACTGGTTTGTGGGAAGGTCTAGCAGATGGCAATTCAATCTTACCAATTACTTTAGGACCTGTCAATCTTTCTGCCCGTGCAGAAATAATCTCATCTCCTTGTTTTTTCGCAGGCTCCACTGTTGGAGTTACTGGTACAGCTTTTGCCGCTGTTTCTTCTTTTTTCTTGTCTTCTACCTTCACAGGTTCAGTTTTTGTCTCTACAACCGGAGTTGCTTTTACTTCAGTTTTATCTACTTCGGGTTTTTGGATCTCAGCCTTTGGCGCTACAGCTTCGGGTTTCTTCTCAATAGCCTTTGTTTCTTCTTTTTTCGCTTCAACGATAGGTGCTTTGACTTCGGCTTCCTTCTTCTCTTCCACCTTAATTTCAGCTTTGACCTCTACAGGCGTTTCTTTAACAGCTTTAGGTTCTTCCTTGACGAGCTCTTCCTTTTTGATCTTATTTCCGCCTCGGTTTAACGCGTCTAGATCAATTTTACCAACGACCTTCATTCCGCCTTGATGAACGGGTTCCTCTGTTTTTACAGGAGCATTTTCTTTAATAGAAGGGATCTCTACAGTATTCTTCACCAAGATTTCCTTGGACTCATCATGATCGTCAAAATCCTCATTCTTAGATGATTCCTTAGGAGAAGTGGACGGCGACTCCTCACGACGAATTTTGCCAATAACAATTTGTTTAGCTTCATCTTTCAGTGATTTGTCTCCCTGAAACTCTTTTAACAGCACACCATACATCTCTCCGCTCAGTTTAGTGTTAGGCTTTGCTTCTACATCATATCCTTTTTTCACTAAACATTCCACGGCAGTATGTATCCCGATGTTGAGTTCCTTTGCTGCTTTAAGCAAGTTTGTTCCTTTTCCTTCAGTCATCTATAATATAAACTATTTTAATATAATTACAAAAATATGTTTTTTTCCATCCATAAACAATTTATTCCGAATGTTAGATAGAAAAAAATTAACGAGCTGAATTTTATTCAAATTCAGCTTGTAAAATACGGACAATCTCCCGAATAGTATCTTCTTCCAAATCGGTACGTCTCACCAACTCTTCTTCAGTAAGAGACAATACAGATTTTGCCGAATCCAATCCAACGCGTTTCAATTCGTCGATAACCCAGCTTTCAATCTCATCGCTGAATTCTTCAATATCAACATCCTCATCAAACTCATCATTTTCGCGATAAACATCAATCTCGTAACCAGTCAATTTGCCTGCTAATTTGATATTGTGCCCACCACGTCCAATTGCCAAAGAAACCTGATCTGATTTTAAGTATACAGCTGCAGTCTTATTTTCTTCGTCGATTTTGATTGAGCTAATCCTTGCAGGGCTTAATGCACGAGCAATATACAAGGAATGATTCGTTGTAAAGTTAATAACGTCAATATTCTCGTTACGCAATTCGCGAACGATACCATGAATACGGGATCCTTTCATACCCACACAAGCTCCTACTGGATCAATACGGTCGTCATAAGACTCAACAGCAACCTTCGCTCTTTCTCCAGGTTCACGAACGATTTTCTTGATCGTAATCAAACCATCAAAAATTTCAGGAACCTCAAGTTCAAATAAACGTTGTAAAAATGCAGGTGCTGTACGTGAAATGATAATCTTTGGATTATTATTCATCATATCCACTTTATGTACGACTGCACGAATACCGTCTCCCTTTTTAAAATAGTCCGCAGGAATCTGTTCTGATTTAGGAAGGATTAATTCATTCCCATCCTCATCCAATACCAAAATCTCCTTTTTCCAAATCTGATAAACCTCACCAATAACCAGCTCTCCTTCTCTATCTTTATATTTCTTAAAGACCTCGTCTTTTTCCAATTCCAAAACCTTAGAAACAAGCGTCTGGCGAGCAGCTAAAATTGCACGGCGGCCAAAGCTCTCCAATGTGATCTGTTCGATAAAATCATCTCCCACTTCCAAATCCTCATCATGTTTTCTAGCTTCCGCCAACTCGATCTCAAGATCATCGTCCTCTGAAAATTCATCCTCAACAACGACACGCGTTCTCCAAATCTCCAAATCTCCGTTATCTGGATTCACGATAACATCCACGTTTTCATCCGTACCAAAACGACGACGGATCATACTACGAAAAACCTCTTCCAATACTGTAATAACAGTAGGTCTATCGATATTCTTAAACTCCTTAAACTCTTGGAAAGAGTCTATCAGATTGATGTTGCTGTTACTCATTATTATTAAAATGAAATTACCACTTTTGTTGCTTTTATTTGATCAAAAGGAAGTTCTTTTTCTACCTCTTGTGCTTTTTTACCTTTTTCTTTTATCTTCTGAAGAATAGTGATCTTCGCATCGTCTGCTGCTAATAATGTACCTTCAACTTTTACATTATCACTCAATTTCACCTGAACTGTACGACCTATATTCTTTTGGTACTGTCGGATATTGACGAAATTAGCATCGATTCCGGGTGATGAAACCTCCAGACGATACGCCTTATCAATAACATTTTCCTCTTCCAAATGAAAACCAACGTGACGGCTCACCTGCGCACAATCATCAATGTTAACACCATTATCTCCGTCCAAAAGAATCTCAAGAATTTTATTCGGACGCATCTTCACACTGACGATAAACAGATCCTCGCGATCTGCTATTTTTTCCTCTATGAGTTCAATAACTCTCTTTTCTACATTCTGCATTGTTCTGTTTCTAGAAATGCTAAATTAATTGAATTAAAAAAAGGGGGCAATACGAGCCCCCTTCCTTTCAGATATGCAAATATAGCATATTATAATATAAAAAACAAACTTAGGCAGATTGTTTTTTATATTCAATTACCTACACTCTTTATTAGAACAACCTACCTTCCCCCAAACGAAAACTAAAATCTTTTCGCCAAGAACAGAAAAGATAAGATGCATCGCTATTTTTTTTATTATTTCGAACTATCTACCACTGCATTAATTGTTTTCTGCATCTGCGCCATCATACTGGTTAGAGTTTCCATTGTTGGCTCTGGAGTAGGCTCAGGCAATTGTGTACTTATAAAGGCTTTAGCCCTCCAAACTTCTATAATATCAGCGGTTTCCACCCAATAAGGCTCATATGTCTTATTGTCAGAAACAAGTTTCAAACCTTTATCTTCTTTAAATTTAAACGCGATGCGTTTATATACCACACCATCCTCCTTAGACACCACTATATAGGTATTTCCCGGTTTGATATCATGCCAGTTTTCTACATACTCGGCCACAATAATTGACCCGGACGGCAAAGGTAACATAGAGTCTCCCTTTATCTCAAAAGCGCGAAACGTGCCCTGACCAAACATCGGAAGCGAAAATTTAGGTAACTCAGCCACATATTCCGGATCGCCATAACCATTCAGATACCCCGCACTCGCCTTAACAGGAACAAGTTCAATATTCTCGCGATCATCAGCATTCACTGTCACACTAAGAACTCTTAAATTGGACGCATTGCTTTTTGGAACTGGCTTCCATTTATCATCAATTACATCGTTGGCCAACTCATCCATAGTCAAACCATAGAATTCGGCGATTTTCTTTAACAACTCATATTTAGGTTCAGCCCTATCTTCTTCGTATGCACCGACGGATGCACGCTTAATCTCCATAATATCAGCAAATTGTTGCTGTGTAATTTTTTTCCCTTTTCTCAGGAATTTCAGATTGGATGATATATTTGACATATTATTTTTTCAAAAAAATATTTTGCAAAAACTAATTTTATTAGTAATATTGTGCCAATAAAATTAGTAAATATATTTTAAACGTCCAAATAATTTAGCATTATGAGCAATTTTATTATTTACATATTGACTGACAGCAATCGTAAACGCTTTGAAATAGGCCTCAGCTCCAATATATTCGGCACCGTAATGGAATTACAGCAATCGAACAATTTTATTTTCAATCAGGGCGGCAGTTTGAATCGAATAATCTACACATCTTCTTTTACAGACCTTGGAGCTGCTCATAAAAAAATAGACGAACTACAGCATTTTACGCGCATGCAAATCGAAAGGTTAATTCGTAAATCCAACCCAAACTGGAATAATCTTTTCCCGCATCACCATCAGACCTTTCAAAAAAGGAATGCACATTATGCAGCTTAAGGTATAAAAAAAGCCACCTAAGTTAAAACTAGGCGGCCATCTTTTATATTTAAAATTGTCTCTTAAAATCAGAGTTTAATCTGGTACATTCTCCTTTTCCAATGAGGATCCCCAATCATTTTTAGCGCCGTCCTGATTGCCTTGCGTATGATTACGCTCAATAGGCGGCTCCGTCTCTTCTTCTTCCGGACCTATAAAACCTTCTTCTGCAGGCTCCTCCACTTGCGTGGAATCACTCTGCTCAGGCTCTGGATCACTATAACGTGGCGTCTCACATTTATAGGATTTTGTAATTTCAACAGTTGGACTAGGAAACTTCCCCTGTGTATACCCCAGTTGCTTGTCTTTATAAACGGACTCCATATACACCCCAAAAATTGGCAATGCAGTACGAGACCCTTCTCCAGAATGAGAATTTTTAAAGTGAATACTCCTTTCGTCGCAACCTACCCAAACACCAGTAACCAGATCTTTAGTCACCCCCATATACCAACCATCCACATATTCAGAAGAAGTACCCGTCTTCCCGCCAATCTCATTTTCCTTATCAAACAGATCCCATTCCCATAATCCCTGAGATGTACCACCAGGCTCTTCCATACCGCCACGAAGCATATAGGTCATCAACCAGGCATCTTGTTTATCCACCACTTGTTTACGTTCCGCCTGAAAGGTTGCAATCACATTACCGTCATGATCTTCGATCTTCGACACCAGTAAAGGTGAGACACGCTCGCCATGGTTCATCATCGTTGAATACCCGTTTACCATTTCAAAAACAGACACGTCATTGGGTCCCAACCCCACGGAGGCAACTGCATTTAATTTACTCGTGATTCCGCAGCGATGAGCAGCATCAACGACTTTTGCAGGTGTAACCATATCAGTTAATTGCACAGTTACGGAATTGATGGACCGAGCCATCGCATGACGCAGTGACATTTCACGATAAGAAAAATTCCAGTCAGCATTTTTGGGTTCCCATACTTCAACCGAATCTCCTTTATCAATTTTAATCGTTACAGGTTTATCCGTAATCTTATCACAAGGAGACATGCCTGATTCCAAAGCTGCCAAATAAACAAAGGGTTTAAATGTAGAGCCAGCCTGCCGCTTAGCCTGCATCACGTGATCATACTTGAAATACTGATGGTTTATTCCTCCGACCCAAGCTTTAATCTCTCCTGAATATGGATCCATGGACATCATCCCCGCATTTAACATCATCGCATAGTATTTCAAAGAATCCATCGTAGACATGTCCTTTTCTATCTTAGTACCATCCTTCCAATTATAGACATCCATCTTTTTCTTTTTATTGAGGAAGTAATTTATACTATCAGGCGTGTTTGCATATTTCTTACTCAAAAAAGCATAATATGGGGTTTTCTTAGCGAGGTTTTCCAAAAAATTAGGAATAACCTTACCTGACAAATCACGCCAAGGCTCCTGTCCTTCCCATGTATTATTTAGACGTTGCTGCAGTTCGACCATTTGTTTCGCTACAGCTTCTTCAGCATGTTTCTGAAGCTTGGAATTTATGGTCGTGTAAATTTTTAAACCGTCCGTATAGATATCATAATTATTTTCCTCAGACCATTTTTCAAGCCATTTAGCTACTGCCGCACGTAAATAAGAGTCTCCACCCGCATTAAGGTCTTGGCTATTTGTATTTAAAACGATTTTCTCTTTAATTAAGCTATCATATTCTTCTTTTTTCAGAAAACCAACTTTATACATTTGACTCAATACAGTGTTTTTCCGCACAAATGCATTTTCAGGATTACGAATTGGATTGTACAATGTAGTTCCTTTTAGCATACCAATCAAAACAGCCGCTTCATTCTGATTCAACTGATTAGCACCCTTTGAAAAATATCGTTTCGCAGCCGTTTCAATTCCGTAGGCATTATTACTAAAGGATACTGTATTTAAATACATTTCCAATATCTGACTTTTCGAATAACGTTGCTCCAATTTATAAGCTGTCATCCATTCCTTGAACTTCGTAACCACCAAGCCCGCAACGGGAAGACGTGTCAGCAAACCACCCGATTTATTATAACGTGTACGATAAAGATTTTTAGCCAATTGCTGCGTAATTGTACTAGCACCGCGCTTATCTCCTTTCAATGTTGAGATGATACCTGAGCCAAGCCCAAAAAAATCAACGCCATTATGACTATAAAAACGCACATCTTCGGTTGCTATCAACGCATTCGTAACTGACTTAGGAATACTGTCAAATGGAATCGGATTTCTATCCTCATCGAAATATCTTCCGATTAAAACACTATCCGCTGTATATAATTCCGTAGAGATATTTACACTGGGCATCACAATATCCTTTTTTGTCGGAGAATAACCAAAAAGCCACAAAAAATTCAACTGTATAGCACAAACCAGTATAATGATAAAATATATTGCTATAACAAGATAACGAAGAATTCTATTCTTAATACGTTTAAACATAAATGGAAATTTATCTTATATTCAACACATCCGAGCAGTAAAAGGTTTTATACCCACTCAATATGCCTTTATATCTATTTTCAGGGGCTAAATATACAACTAAATAAATCGCTGTATTCAACTATTTACATTTTTTAACAATAAAAAAACCGCATCTGCAACGACATATATCGCGCTGTTCCCAATGGTCTATTTTGGAAATAACAGCACTGCATCGATAACGTAAGTTAATAGTCCAGAAAAAAACAGGCTTATCTTATCTTCGTTGATAATTTTCGCCCGCGTTCCACAAATATTATACCTATTTTTTATTTATTATCGATTTTATTTTAAAATAATAATGATATTTGTTTAAATTTAGATGTAAAAAAGTCGACTATTAGCATGTTAAAACAAACATTACAACAAAAGCTATTACAAAAATTATCACCGCAACAAATACAATTTATAAAATTGTTGCAGGTTCCGACAGTTTCATTAGATGCTAGAATCAAGGAAGAATTAGAAGAAAACCCTGCTTTAGAAGATGGTAGCTTGACTAATATGACCGATCCTATTGAAGAATACCCCGATAAAGATCCAGACGATAATTTTGACAACGAAGACGGATTTGATTCGGAAGACTTTAGCCTAGAAGACTATATTCAGGAAGATGATTTCAAAGACTATGGCAACGGTTACGATTATGGAGACGATGATGACGATCGAAAAGAAATGCCGGTCGCTATTCAACACTCCTTTTATGAGCAGCTGCAACAACAATTGGACCTTCTAGCGTTAGATGACAAGCACTTCTTAATTGGCCAACAAATCATTGGCAGTTTGGATGACGACGGCTACTTACGCCGTCCTATTATCAATCTTGTAGACGACTTAGCTTTTGGCCAAAATGTAATGACCGATGAGCATGAAGTACTTGATATGCTAAAAGTAATTCAAGATTTTGAGCCTGCAGGAATTGGGGCACGCGATCTACAAGAGTGTTTATTGATCCAATTACAAAAAAAAGACACACAAAATCCAACGATCAAACTTGCGATTAAAGTCGTAGCGAATTACCTGGAAGAGTTTACCAAAAAGCATTATGACAAGTTAGAAAAATCTTTAGGTATTTCATCTGAGGACTTAAAAAATATAGTCAACGAGATTCTAAAACTTAATCCAAAGCCGGGAGACTCCGGTGCAGTCGCAGGTAAACAACTTCATATTATTCCCGATTTTCATATCAGCAATAATGATGGCACGCTACATCTGACTTTAAATGGGCGAAACGCACCCGAACTCCGCATCAGTCGTGATTACCAACATATGTTTGAACATTACGAAAAATCGGATCAAAAGGATAAAAAAATGAAAGAGGCTGTACAATTCGTCAAGCAAAAACTCGACTCAGCCAAATGGTTTATAGATGCAATAAAACAGCGTCAACAAACTTTACTCAAAACAATGAATGCAATCATGGAATACCAATACGATTATTTCCTTACAGGTGATGATCGAAAGTTAAAACCCATGATATTGAAAGATATCGCTGATAAAATCGACATGGATATATCCACGGTGTCACGGGTAGCAAATTCAAAATATGTACAAACAGAATTTGGAACGTTTCTACTAAAATCATTTTTCTCCGAAGCCATACAAACAGATTCTGGAGAAGAAGTTTCTAATAAAGAAGTTAAAAAAATATTAGAGGAGTGTATTTCAAAAGAAAATAAACGGAAACCATTGGCTGATGAGAAACTCACCGAGATTCTCAAAGAAAAAGGCTACAATATCGCACGGCGAACAGTAGCGAAATATCGGGAGGCATTAAATATTCCCGTGGCAAGATTAAGAAAAGAGCTCTAAGAGCTCTTTTTGCTTTCCCTACCGACCAAATCCAAATTAAGAATAGTATCTTTGTGCTTGAATTAAAATAAGCATTAAAGAATGAGCAAAGTAAAAGTTGGAGTTGTACAGATGAGCTGTACCGCAAGCAAACAAGAGAATCTCGAAAAAGCTATCGCTAAAGTAAAAGAAGCCGCTGCAAAAGGTGCGCAAATTGTGTGTCTGCAAGAACTATTTACCTCTTTATATTTCTGCGATGTAGAAGATTATGACAATTTCGCATTGGCTGAATCTATCCCTGGGCCATCGACCGATGCACTATCAGCTGTTGCCAAAGAAGCAGGAGTCGTCATTATCGCTTCATTATTTGAAAAGAGAGCTGAAGGACTGTACCATAACACAACCGCTGTATTAGATGCTGATGGTTCCTATCTAGGGAAGTATCGCAAAATGCATATTCCCGATGATCCTGCGTTTTATGAAAAATTCTATTTTACACCTGGGGATTTAGGCTACAAAGTATTCAAAACAAAATTTGGAAAAGTAGGTATATTAATCTGCTGGGATCAATGGTATCCTGAAGCATCTCGAATCACTGCGTTGATGGGTGCAGAAATCTTATTCTACCCGACTGCCATTGGATGGGCAACAGACCAAGATGAGGAGACCAACAAAGATCAATATAACGCATGGCAAACGATACAACGCTCACATGCAGTCGCTAATGGTGTTCCTGTTGTATCCGTTAACCGCGTAGGATTTGAACAAAATGGTGCAATGAAGTTCTGGGGCGGAAGCTTCGTAACGAACGGACAGGGAAAATTGCTTTACCTCGCTTCACATGACAAAGAGGAAATTGAGGTTGTCGAACTGGACTTGAATGAATCTGATTATTTCAGAAAACATTGGCCATTTTTGAGAGACCGAAGAATCGAAACATACGCACCGATCACCAAGCGTTTTATAGACGAAGACTAATATTGGATATGCAAGCCATTTCGGTTTCGAACGCACATAGCCGCGCAGATACGAACTGAAATGGCTTTTTTAATCCCCTTAAAATAAGTATGGCACAAAAAAAGACATTCACACAGGCATATTTTGACAATTCCCCCAAAAAACAGGGATTCTCATTTCCCGCAGAATGGGCAAAGCAAGAGGCTTTATGGTTAAGCTGGCCACATAAAGAGGAATCTTGGCCAGGGAAAATCGAAACTATATACAAACCTTATTGCGAATTTATTAAAGTCGTAGCAGCTGGGCAGAAAGTAAGAATTAACGTTGCGAATGAAGAAATGCGAGATTTTGCGATTGAAGCATTAAAAAAAGTAACAGCAGATTTTAGCAATATTGAGTTCTATTTTAATCCGACCAACGATGCTTGGTGCAGGGATCACGGCCCGGCTTTTATCATCAATCAGACAACAAATCAAAAAGCAGTTGTCGATTGGGGCTATAACGCATGGGGCGGGAAATATCCGCCTTTCGATTTAGACGATGTCGTTCCGACACGCATTGCCAAAGAATTTAACCTTCCTTTATTTACCCCGGATATCGTCATGGAGGGTGGTTCAGTTGAATTCAATGGAGCAGGAACTATTATGACTACGACAGCCTGTCTAATGAATGAAAACCGAAATCCGCACCTAACAAAGGAACAAGTAGAGACTTATTTAAAAGAATTTTACGGACAGGAGCAAGTGCTATGGCTAGGAGATGGTATCGTTGGCGATGATACAGATGGGCATATTGATGACATTACTCGTTTTGTTAACGAAACAACGGTTTTAACTGTCGTGGAAGAAGATCCGACAGACGAAAACTATGAAATACTTCAAGAAAATCTAGAAACACTTCGTTCATTCAAGCTTTTAAATGGCGAATCACTTCGTATTATTGAACTTCCAATGCCGGCACCGGTTATCTATGACGACACCAGATTACCTGCTTCATATGCAAACTTCTATATTGCAAACGAAGTCGTGGTTGTACCGATCTTCAATGACAAAAATGACCAAAGAGCGCTAGATATCATCCAAAGCTGTTTCCCGACTCGCAAAGTCGTCGGTATCAATTCGGTTGATATTATTTGGGGATTAGGAAGTTTTCATTGTTTAAGTCAGCAAGAACCAGCTTAACTAGAAAAGCTGTCCTTAACTGGACAGCTTTTTTTATACAACAATAACATTGACCCCAGCTTTTTCCAACGATTCAACAAAGCTTGAATTTACTTTATCGTCTGTAATTAGCACATCAATTTTATCAAAACCACAAATTCGTCCGAAACTTCGACGTCCAAATTTAGAAGAGTCTGCCAGTACAACAACTTTTTGCGCTGTATCAATCATAATGCGATTTAATTGTGCTTCCTGAGCACTAGACGTTGATACGCCGTATTCCAGATCAATCCCATCTACCCCCAAAAACAATTTACTGCAATAAAAATCCTGCAATAAATTTTCCGCATATTTTCCAGTTACAGATGTAGACGTTTTACGAAGTGTCCCTCCCATCTGCATGATTTCAACCGAAGGATATTTTATTAATTCCATAGCGACATTCAATGCAGATGTTACTACGGTAATATTCCCTTTAGGAACAATCTGCTTCGCCAGCGACTGCATGGTTGTCCCTGAAGCAATAATAATTGAATCATTTTCTTCGATCATTTCAGCGGCCTTTTTACCTATTCTACTCTTATCGTCCGAACGAAGCTTCTCTTTTTCGAATACGGTACGGTCAGTCGTATAAGGATTATACTGTGTTGCCCCGCCATGCGTTCTAAACAACAATCCGCTATCTTCCAACAAGGTCAAATCTTTCCGAATGGTCACGGAGGAAACACCCAATTCCTCACATAGATCAATTACTTGAACTACGCCGACTTCCTTTAATTGTTTTAAGATATATTGATGTCTCTCTACATTTGTCATGGCTCTATTATAATAAGCTGTTAAAATACTAAATCTATTATCGGTTTGTTTAAAGGAATATGTCGATATCTGGAAAATATCCTTCGATATCGATAAATTTCAACAAATATGACATTCTACTTAAATTTCCCTCAGTAGAATTAAGGTTAAAATAATGAAATTATTTAATTTTTTCACCTTGATAATCACAAATTCATTTTTCTTTTCAAATAGAAATAAATCAAAATTGCAAAGGATCCGGTAAGATAAACTGATATTCCAATTCCTCTTGAAGTAATTTTCCGCTAACGATTTTTTGAACGGCATCCGTGGCTTCGAATGCTAGCGGCAAAGCATAGCCATATTTTTTTGCCGAGGCTAGAATAACATCCATTTTCTTTGGATGTAAGGGTGCAACAACATTATAAATAGCATGTCTTAGCAAATGGCAAGATGCCTCCTCTATTAGCTTGACCGCATCGTCGATATGAACAAAATTGGCTGGCTGCTCCCCTGTCGTGCATATACGTTCGGAAAAATATTTGGCAAAAACACGATTTTTACCAAATAGACCTCCTAAACGATAAACAATGGTATGAGCCAATCCCAACATACACTTCTCCGCGAGGAAGAGTTTTGACGAAAGCTCTGCTGTATCAACATAGGACTCATCAAATACAGCATCTTTGTCTGGATAGATCCCAATAGAACTCAAGAAAACCTGTTTTCTCCATGTAATATGACCAAAAAATAATTTGATGTTTGAAAATCTGTTTTCAATAACCGTTAAACTATTTTTCTGACTTGCGGGTATACTGTTCAATACGAAGTCAAATTGATCAGGTAAATCGGCCTTTTCTGGAAAGCTTTCACAATCAAAGTCTAGGATAAACGAAAAAATACCATCAGCTTTAAGCCGATGGTATTTTTCATATGTTGTCGTACTTGCCCAAACCTCATGGCCTTGACGCTTCATGTGTATCGCAAAAGACTCTGCGAGCCAACCGCATCCCAAAATGAGTATCTTCATACGACGAAACTATTAATAAGCTTTAGCAAAAAGTACGCGTCTATTCGAAGGTTTTCCAGTAAAGATACAGATACCTTCCTCTTCTTTCGCGTCCAAAGGAATACAACGAATCGTTGCCTTGGTTTCTTCTTTGACACGTTTTTCTGTTTCTGTTGTTCCATCCCAGTGACAAGAGATAAACCCACCTTTTCCTTCCAACACTTCTTTAAACTCATCATAAGAATTAACCTCCGTAAAATGAGATGTTCTGAAGTTTAAAGCCTTTTGGTATATATTTTCCTGTATTGTATCTAGCAGCTGTGCAATAGTACCCGCTAAACCTTCCTGAGCAACAGTTTCTTTCGTTTGTGTATCGCGACGCGCCAACTCTACAGTACCGTTTTGCATATCTCTTGCGCCAACAGCTACACGTACAGGGACACCTTTTAATTCCCATTCTGCAAATTTAAAACCAGGACGCTGTGTATCCCGATCGTCATATTTTACAGAAATATCTTTTATCTTCAACTCATTTGTCAACTGATTCACAAACCCATCAATCTGTGCTTTTTCTTCTTCCGTCTTAAAAATCGGAACGATAACAACTTGAATTGGTGCCAATTTTGGTGGCAATACCAATCCCTGATCGTCCGAGTGTGCCATAATCAATGCACCCATCAAACGCGTAGAAACACCCCAAGAAGTTGCCCAAACATGCTCCAATTTTCCTTCTTTAGACGTAAATTTCACGTCAAACGCCTTTGCAAAGTTTTGGCCAAGAAAATGAGAGGTTCCTGCTTGTAATGCTTTTCCATCTTGCATCAATGCTTCAATACAATAAGTATCCAAGGCGCCTGCAAAACGTTCGTTTTCGGTTTTTCTACCACGAACAACGGGTACAGCTAAAATATTCTCCGCAAACTCCGCATAGACATCCAGCATGCGTTCTGTTTCAGCGATAGCTTCCTCTTTTGTTGCATGAGCTGTGTGTCCTTCCTGCCATAAAAATTCCGCTGTACGCAAGAAAAGGCGCGTACGCATTTCCCAGCGTACTACGTTCGCCCATTGGTTCACCAAAATTGGGAGATCACGATAAGACTCAATCCATCCGCGGTAGGTATTCCATATAATCGTTTCGGAAGTCGGACGTACAATCAACTCTTCTTCGAGCTTCGCCTCCTCATCCACAACAATCTTACCTGTGCCATCATTTTTTAATCTATAATGTGTTACCACTGCACATTCAGTAGCAAAACCTTCCACATGGGCTGCTTCTTTAGAAAAAAACGACTTGGGAATGAATAAAGGGAAATAAGCATTGCTATGACCTGTTTCTTTAAATCTTTTGTCTAAGATTGCTTGCATTCTTTCCCAGATAGCGTATCCGTATGGTTTAATCACCATACAGCCTCGTACAGCTGAATTTTCAGCGAGATCAGCTTTGATCACAAGCTCATTATACCATTGCGAATAATCTTCTGCACGACTTGTTATTCCTTTACTCATATGAAATTGATAAATTATTGTAACATTCTTACGTTAAATCTCGTCTGCAATTCTAATACGAAAAGCGTTCAATAAAAAATATTTGTATTTTTGATTACTTCGATTAAACCCCGTCGAGAAATTTGCGTCTAAGATAGTAAATAAGGCTGTATAATCGAAAATAACGATTTAGGATATTATGAAAAAAAATAGATTATTTATCGGAGCACTTGCCATAACAGGAGCGTTCATGCTGGGTTCCTGCGGTACGAGTAGGCAAATCTATGGCGACGATGTCTATGGCAATAGTGGGCAAGCGAGACAAAAGGTTTACCAAAGCCCAGATTATTATTACACGGATGCAGATCAGGCCCAACCAAATGGACAGGCACAAGGTGGTTATTATGATGATGAATATTCCGATCAGGATTACAACAGTGATTCCTATGAAGATCTCGAATACGCTAATCGTATCAACCGTTTTTATTACGCAACTCCAGGGATGACCTATTTCGACCCATTTTTTGACCCATGGTATGGCTATGGCTTCGGTGGTTGGTACGGATACGGACCATCATTTGGAATGGGCTGGGGATGGAACTCTGGTTGGGGATCATCGTGGTCGATCGGCCTTGGATGGGGTTGGGGATCTAGCTGGGGCTGGGGATCTCCTTGGTATGGAGGCTATAGACCTTGGGGTGGCTGGTATGGCGGTGGCTACTGGGGATCAGGCTGGTACGGAAATGGATACTGGGGTGGTGGTTATTGGGGCAATTCGAGACCTCGTTACGCTTCAAGTAGATCTGTATACAGAGATAACTATAATACGCGCAGTTCATCATCAAGAACCCGGACTTCAGGCGGGTATAACCGTAACGGCGTTGCCCGAAATTCCGGCGGATATGATCGCACTGGCGTAGCGCGTGATTCGAGAGGAAGAATCACATCTGTAGCTGGCAGATCGAGAAATACGGATGGTTCAGTTTCATCGCGTAGTTCTTCATACGATAGAACAGGAGGAAGAACAAGAACTTCCGATGGCATATCAAACAGGGGTTATTCAGACGGTACGCGTTCAAGAACATCCGAGCGAGTAAACGGTTCCTACCCGAATAGCACACGTAGTACGGGTGGCTACTATAATAATGGCACGCGGTCACGCACAAGCTCTGGCGAGGTATCTCGTCCGATGAGCCGTTCGATGGAAACACGTTCTAGCAACCCAAGCTCGACGTCAAGACCAACCTATACGCCTCCAACAAGAAGCTATGATAGTGGTTCATCCCGCTCTTCTAGTGGTGGTTTCTCTGGCGGTGGTAGCTCGAGATCTTCGGGTGGAGGTTTCTCCGGAGGCGGTAGCTCAAGATCAAGTGGAGGACGTACTCGATAGTTAAAAGCATTTGAACAGTAGCATACAATATTTTGTATGCTACTGATTATTATTGACGACATTTCAGCATATGACAATCAAAAAATTACTTTTTGGAACTGCATTCGTTTTAGGTGCAGCAGGGACTACTCAAGCGCAATATACGAAAGATGTACTTTTATTTTCCCAAGGGGACAATGGTGGAACAGCTCGTTTTAAAGCCATGGGAAACGCTTCTACCGCATTAGGTGGAGATATTAGTTCGATTACGAGTAACCCCGCCGGCTTGGGCTACTTCAATCAGTCTGACGTATCGGTAACAGCCAGATACCTTAACAATAAAAATAAAACCGACTATTTTGGCCAAAATTCAAATAGCAGTAAGAATAATTTCAACTTGGATAATGCTGGAATTGTTTTTCACTTGCCAACTTACCGCAACGGAGGCAACTTAGATAAAGGCTGGTTAAATTTCAATGTCGGTATTGCTTATAATCGCAATTATGTCTATAATAATCTGCTAGAATATCGAGGAGTAAATAACACAAGTTCGATCTCTGACGCTTACTCCGACCGCCTTTCAGACGTTGGAGGAATACAGGGCTGGGGCCAGGAAGTCTATAATAACTCTTTATTATTCGACGTAGATCCTAAAAATGCTGGAGCGTATATCCCGATTACTGTTGGTGGGACTTTCGACGGCAAGAATGGCTTTAATCAAGTAAATTCCATCTTAGAAAAAGGCAGTAAATCCGAATCCGTATTGTCGTTTGGAGCTAATTATAGTAACAAATTATATCTAGGAGCTTCTTTGGGTTTCACTGCATTTAGTTACGACAATTCCAGCTGGTTTACAGAATATGGTCAAACAATGACGGCAGACCAATTAAAAGCGATCAACAAAGATTCAGAATTTTTAAAACCAACCAATGCTCAAAAGTATGCCATGTTGGATAAAGATTATGAATTATATGATGATTATGCGCAAGCTACGGATGGTACTGGTGTAGATTTTAAACTTGGGGTCATCTACAAGTTTACGCCAACTTTTAGCATGGGATTCACGGCTAAGTCACCAACATTTATGAGCATCAGAGATGAATCATATAGTAATTCCGAATTCCGCTACTTCAGACCGAATGAAGACAAGTCATTTAAGGAATACAGAACCAGTGATGACGCAGGACACAGTTACTTGGAATACAATATGAATACACCCTATAAATTGTCTGTAGGTGCGAGTCAAGTTTTTTCAAAGGGATTAATAACCGCCGATGTTGAGTGGGTAGATTATGCCGCCATGCGTTTTAAAGATGTTGGCAATTACAGTAAAACTTTGGAAAAGAACATGAATCAAAATATCAAAGATACTTACCAAGGTGCATTTAATGCGCGAATTGGTGGTGAAGTATTATTTGATAATGTATTCAGCGGAAGGGCTGGTTTTAATTACAGCGGCAACCCTTATAAAAATGCAGACTATACAAATTATACAGCATCTTTGGGTATTGGTGCTAAACTTGGACGCGGTATGTATATTGACTTGACAGGAGCTTATAATGCGGTCAATTACAAAGAAAGTCCATATTTGATTAACGAGAACTACTGGGGAAATGCTAGTCCGGCAGCAGACATTAAAAATCAACGGACTAATGTTTTACTAACAATAGGTTCAAAATTTTAGAATATATTTTAGTTTGAAAAAAGTCCAGCTATGTCTGGATTTTTTTTTGAACTCAAGCAGCATTGAACAGGATAAAATTAGTTTACCAGTAATTATACTTGTATATAAAAGCAACTTTATCTAAGTTTGTCCCCTCGGATGGAAAATTACATGGCGAATCACACAATTTCAAAAGCATTCAATTTCATTTTTACATACCCGATTTGGCGGATTGAGATCGATGCGAAGAATAAATTGATTGCTGTGGAGACAAGAAATCCAGATGATACCCTTCCCTATTTTAATGTGATTACTTTTGAAGGAACTTACGTTTTAAGGAACTTCAAAGCAATTGCCAAAGAATGGGTATTAGGCGGCATCCAATGTAAAAAATTAATACTAAAGAAGATTGCACATAATTCGCCAATTGATGCAGGCATACAAGTAATCGACTGTTACGATCCTCAGCAACAAGAAACTTGGTTCAACTACACTTTTATCAATATGGTTGACCAAGGACTACTCATTAGACCCAAAATAATAGCAGAAGGCTTCCAATTATTTTTGAATCTCCAATCAATGTCGATTGAAAGCAAAAGTGAAACTCTCTTTAAACCTTCAGCCAGCGCGCTCGTCTATCCTATTATCTACAATGGTGAAATACCCCTCTTTTTGAAGGACTTTCCAATTGATGGCGAAATCTGGATAAATCGGGTGAATGACCACTTTATTTGGGTTTTCTATGAAAAAGACAAAGATAATTGTTATCAAATCAGGTTAGTGCAATCCACAAAAGAAAGAATGACAGCAACTACTCTTGCGGTTTCCAAACTGAAACTAAAGTTCTTCAACATCTATTTTCTTATTCACGAACAAATATTCCTTTTGACAGATAATAAACGGGAGTTTGTTTCGTATTTAGTATAATTGCAAAATATATGAAAGTTTTATTCGAATTAAAGACATATAAAAAGATAGCTATTCTATCCATCGCGATATTAGCTATTCAACAAGTTGAAGCAAAAAGTTCAGCTTCTTTACGGACCAATTTTATCCCTGATTCAGTTGGAACTGAAGCCGTCAATGGGGAAGAATATGTTCTCTTCAAAATTGAAAAAGGAGATAATTATTACCAGTTAAGTAAAAAATATAAAACAACGGTAGGCCAGTTGACCCAAATAAACGGCAATGGAACATTAAATCTTGGTCAAATTGTTAAGATTCCGACAGGTCGAAAAGCGAAATCTGCCATTACCAATGACCACGTCAATAAAGCAATGCCGAATTCTCGTAATCCACAACAGCAGGAGGGTTTCACTGAATATATTGTTGGTGAGAAAGAGACGCTTTATGCCATATCGAAAAGATTTAGTATTTCTGTTGAAGATATCAAAAAAGCGAACAATTTAAAAAATAACATTATTAGTGGCGGAATGAAGCTTATGATTCCAAATCAGCCCCTTCCTCCAGAAAGACCAAAATTGGTTGAACCTAAAGGAATAGAGATTGTAACGCCAGATTCTACCAACGATGATGATAAAGAAGAAAATCAAATTTCAACAAATCGCTACGGAATACGCGAAAAATCCGAACGAGGAATCGGTGTGTGGATAGATGGACTTTCATCTCAGGGTACTAGCAACCTTGCACTCCATAAGAGTGCTCCTGTAGGCACTATTCTAAAAATTACCAACCCAATGACAAAAAGTGTTACTTATGCAAAAGTGGTCGGTAAATTCAATGATAATGCTGAAAACCAAAATGCAATTGTGGTGTTATCAAAATCTGCTGCAGCAAGTATTGGAGCGCTTGACAAACGCTTTCAAGTTGAAATTGCGTATGGATTACCTCTAGAAAATTAACAGAATAAAATAGCTTTTATAGCATAGTAAGAATGAATAACAAACCGTATGTCATAGGAATTGCCGGAAGTAGTGGCTCTGGAAAGACTTTTTTTTTAAATAGTTTTTTAAAACATTTTAAGCCCAACGAGGTAACCTTAATTTCCCAAGATGATTATTACATCCCTGCCAATACCAAAACTCAGGAGGAAAATAGGCTCTATAACTTCGATATTCCGACATCAATCGACAGAGATGCTTTTTATAAAGATATCAAGGCCCTCTTTAACGGTGAGACAATATATAAAGAAGAGTATACATTTAACAACCCTTCATTAACACCCAAAATACTAGAGATTAAACCGGCACCCATTTTAATTATTGAGGGCCTATTCATTTTCTATTATACGGAAATTAATAATTTAATCAATCATAAGATATTTTTAAGCGCTGATCAGGATATCGCATTAAGAAGACGTCTACACCGCGATCTAGTTGAACGGGGCTACTTTGAAGATGATGTCATGTACAAATGGATAAACCATGTACTACCATCCTACAACGAATTCCTACTTCCCTATCAAGATACTTGTGATCAGGTCATATTTAACAATACCGATGAACCAGAACCAATCTGGGATATCACCAACCAAATTTCTGAAGAGCTCAAATTAAAGCTCAATTTGGTATAAAATTAAAACAATTTAAAAAGGAGAATCTCATAAACAGATTCTCCTTTCTATTTAAAGTACTTGATTTATTGGTATCAAGATTTTAAATACCTATCTTTGCGCCACGAAACAAATCCATCATAATGAACCATCCTGTAAAGATTAAAAATGCATTGGTTTCAGTCTATTATAAAGACGGCCTCGCTCCTTTAGTTGAATTATTAAACAAATACGGTGTTACTTTCTATTCCACTGGTGGAACAGAAACATTTATCAAAGATTTAGGTATAGATGTTGTTCCAGTTGAAGACCTCACCAGCTACCCTTCTATTTTAGGAGGTCGTGTAAAAACCTTGCATCCAAAGGTATTTGGAGGAATTCTGGCGCGCCGCCCACTAGAATCTGATCAACAGCAGCTAGCCCAGTATGAAATACCCGAGATCGATTTGGTTATTGTGGATTTGTACCCATTTGAAGAAACTGTTGCTTCCGGTGCAGCCGAGCAAGATATAATCGAAAAAATAGATATCGGTGGAATTTCATTGATACGCGCAGCCGCTAAAAACTTTAACGATGTCGTTATTATCTCTTCCAAAAATGATTACAAAGCGTTGGAAGAAATATTAGCAAACCAGGAAGGTAACACTTCATTGGAGCAACGTAAAGAATTTGCTAAACGTGCATTCAATACGTCTTCACACTACGATACAGCAATCTTTAACTATTTCAATCAAGAAAATCCACTTCAGGTATTTAAACAATCTGAGCAAAAAGCACAAGTGTTACGTTATGGTGAAAATCCGCATCAAAAAGGAGTTTTCTTCGGCGATTTGGACAAAATGTTTGACAAATTAAACGGTAAAGAACTATCATACAACAACTTGGTTGATGTTGATGCTGCCGTTGCTTTGATTGACGAGTTCACAGAACCTACATTCGCGATTTTAAAGCACACAAATGCTTGTGGAGTTGCCTCTCGGACAACAATCAGACAAGCTTGGTTAGATGCTTTAGCATGTGATCCTGTTTCAGCTTTCGGTGGAGTTTTGATTACGAACGGTCAAGTTGATGCTGCAACAGCTGAAGAAATTAATAAATTATTCTTCGAGGTATTAATTGCCCCTTCTTATTCAGAAGAAGCGATCGCTATCCTTACGGCAAAGAAAAATAGAATTATTTTGGTTCGTAAAGACGTTACATTACCGGGACAACAGTTCAAAACTTTATTGAACGGCGTTATACTTCAAGACAAAGACAATACGATTGAAGGCCCTGAGCAAATGGTTACTGTAACGACAGTAGAGCCTACTGCGGAGCAGCTGCGGGATCTTTATTTTGCAAATAAAATTGTAAAACACACCAAGTCAAATACAATTGTATTTGCTAAAAATGGCACTTTATTAGCATCAGGAGTTGGCCAGACTTCCCGTGTCGACGCATTAAAACAAGCTATTGAAAAAGCGGTCTCTTTTGGTTTCGACCTAAAAGGCTGTGCAATGGCATCAGATGCCTTCTTCCCATTCCCTGATTGTGTGGAGATCGCTTCGGAAGCTGGAATAGCAACCGTGTTACAACCTGGTGGTTCAATTAAAGATCAGCTATCAATAGACATGGCTAACGAAAAAGGAATTTCCATGGTGACGACAGGTGTTAGACACTTTAAACATTAAGCAGATTCCAACAATTTATAAAAAAAGCTACCTTTAAAAAGTAGCTTTTTCTATTTATCTAGTTTTCACAGACATATTTGGAGCGCTTATACTGTTCCATCTCAGTACTGAGTTTGCGAATTGCATATCCAACAATAGCCACATCATCAATCCATCCACCTACCAGAATAAAATCAGGAATTGCATCGATCGGAGAAACAACATATACAATCGTTCCGATAATAATCGATAGGTTCCATTTATCCATTTTATACTTTCCTGTAATTGTATCCTTGCACATCGCAATCAATACATTGAAATCATCCATGTAGCCCCCTAGATTCCTAGCTTTTGCCTCTGCTTGCACAAACTCGGACTCCGTAATCTTACGGTGTCTGAACTGCTCAAACATACCTTTCGCAATTCTTTTGATTCTATTGTTCATATTTCAAAATTAGTATTACTAATTTAACAATCCAAATCCCTAGATTCAAGCAGCGCTATACTAAAATTTACGTCGCCCGCTAAAGGGGCATTTCTAAGCGGTCAATTGATCAATATGTACAGCCATTCAGGTAGCACCTATTTGCATTTATAATTGAATTATTAGAATTTGACCGGAAGAAACAACAAAGACCAAACATAATTTTTATTATTTTTACAGATCGCTGTAGCAAAGTGTATCTTATCTCCGTATAATAGACAACACAAGCGCAATGTGTTTCACACAAAAAAATAGATTTTAATATTACACGGTTATGAAAAACTATAGATTTTTTAATTTTATTGCTATTGCATTAGCTGCTTTCTTTCTAACAAGCTGCCTAAAAGATAATGATGATCAACCAATTCCTGGTGCATTATTTACGATGGTTAACGGCTATAGCGATGCTAATGCAGTTATTTATTACGCAGACGGAGGAGCACTTCAAAACCCCAATTATCCATTGGGATTCAAAAGTTATGCACAAGTAGGCTTATTTACGGGAGCACGTAAAATAGCAATTTCTGCCGAATATAACAGCGTCTTAACAGATACAACGGTTACAATCAAAGATAGCACCATATATACATCCTTTTTATTTGGAACTAAAACCAAACCCATACAAGTAATCACTACGGATAGAATTAATAAGGATATTAAAAATACGGAGACCGGTTTACGCTTCTTTAATTTTGCTGAAGGTACAGATATGGTTAGCTTAAAAATAGGCGATCAGACTTCTCCTTCAGAATGGACAAATAGAGCAAAGGAAACTCAGAATTCGGCAAGTGCTCACGAGGGATTTATCGCTCAAAAGAGTGGTACATTCACTGTCACAGCTCGTGATAAAGCAGGCAAGACCATTGCAACACGTAGCGATATTAAATTGGCAGAAGGTTATTATTATTCGTTGATACTCATCGGGAAAGCAAATGATGAGAAGAAGCCGTTATACATTGGTTTAGTCGCTCAAGCTGCAAATTAAAATACCCATATCTATATACTTTTTATAACAGCGGCCGTCATGTAAACATGATGGCCGCTGTTTTATTTTTAGTCTATACCGTAATATTAAGGATTTTCTTTAGGTGCCACTTTAGAAATAACATAAATATCCTCATTATCCTTTTTCATCTTATACTTCTCACGCGCAATACGCTGTACTTCCTGCGGATTTGATCGAATATCATTAATTGTTTTGATGATCGCCGCATTTTCCTTCAGATAGAAAGATCGCTCACTCTCTAAATTTGCTTTTTGCTTTTGATAGCTATACTGCGTGGCAAAGTCATTTCGATCAAAAAATAACATCCACACGAGAAAAGCCAAAGCGGCTAACAAATACTTATTTCTTATTAAAGACCACAATCGTTGCATAAGACAAAAATACTATTTAGCTTTTATACTTAGGATATTTTCTTCAAAAGTTGAACTTCTTTAATTAAAGATATGGAATAATATGTTCAAAGTCATCATATACATAGAATAATCTTATCTTTAACAGTTCAAAAACGATCATTTCAATGAAATATCCTTTCGTGAGACTAAACGGAGTTTTAACGATAAAAAGGATATTCCATATGATCATTAAAGAATAAATCATTGACATATGAAATACTATCTTATTGCAGGTGAAACTTCAGGGGACCTACACGGTGCCAATCTTATTAAAGCGTTAAAAATTGAAGACCCTCATGCGACTTTCCAAATCGTTGGAGGAAATCTTATGCAAGCAGAGACTGGGAAAAAATCGCTGATACACACTTCAGAAATGGCTTTTATGGGCTTTATCGAAGTTTTGAAAAACCTGCATAAGATATCAAAGAATCTCAAACTTGTCAAAAATGATCTGCTAAAAGAAAAACCGGACGCTGTTATTCTGATAGATTTCCCTGGTTTTAATCTGAAAATTGCTGATTTTGCAAAAAAGCATGGAATCAAAACATGCTATTATATTTCCCCTAAAGTGTGGGCTTGGAACCAGGGACGTGTAAAGAAAATCAAACGTATCGTCGACCATATGTTTTGTATTCTTCCTTTTGAGGTCGACTTTTACAAAAAGTGGCGCATGCCGGTTGATTACGTGGGCAACCCACTATTAGATGCAATTTCAAACTATAATTTCAATCCAAAATTTAGAGAGCAGCACGGCTTTTCAGAAAAACCGCTTATCGCACTTTTACCAGGGAGCCGGGAGATGGAAATTGCAAGCCTCCTTCCAATCATGGCAGAACTCCCCTTTTTCTTTCCCGTCCATCAATTTGTAATTGCAGGCGCCCCAAATTTTGAAGAAACCTATTACAAGCAGTTCTTTAAAGGTATTGATATTCCCGTAATCTTTGATCAAACCTACGATATTCTCAATAACGCAGATGCAGCTGTCGTTACAAGTGGAACGGCCACACTTGAAACAGGCATACTCAAAGTACCTCAGGTTGTTGTCTATAAAGCCAATCCAATATCGGTATGGATAGCAAAAATAGTCATCAAGGTCAAATTTATCTCATTAGTGAATCTAATTAATAATTTCCTCTCAGTGAGGGAATTGATTCAGGAGGATTGTACTGCATACGATATTTCCTATGAAGTAGGAGAACTGATTAATAATAAAGAGCATAGAGCAAGTGTGATGGAAAACTATGATATTCTGGCAGAAAAGCTAGGTTCTCCTGGTGCTTCGGAAAAAACGGCCAAATTGATCGTAAAATATCTCGCTAAAATTTAAACTCTTTTGCCTTTAATTTGTCAAACACTAGTAGTCACAATTAATTAAAGCTTTATGAAATCTAAAATTATTCTAGGCTTTTTTCTTTGCTTTGCAATGGCCTTAACAGGAAAAGCACAAGAAACACAACATATTTCTAAACTGGAAATTGGCAAAAAGGCAAAAAAAAATATCGATAGCAGGGACTCTACGGTTGTTATGCATATTGATACCTTGATCATGAAAGATAATTCTGCCCTATCTTTCTACGGCAAGAAAAATGTAAAACTAACCATTGGTTATGCTGAAATTGGAAATAAAGCAACGATTTATGGGACCGATGGAAAGAATAATGGTGCCAACTTTGACATCAATGCTAATTTCCAAAAATTGGGTTCCCTTTATATCATTGCAAAAGGAGATGACGCTTTCAATGGGACCAAAACCTTTCCGAATGGAAATGGGGGAAAAGTCAAAGTCAATTTAATTGACGGAAGTATAAAACCGCAAACAACAAATAAGAAAGCTACTAATTATATTTATGGTGATGTAGCAGCAGGCGGTCGAGCCGTCAATGCAAACACAGACTTGAGAAACATCTATGATCGGATTAAAACCGCTCCCACCGGATTGAGAGGCTTGCCTCAGGGACAGATTTATTCTGGAAGCCCTGGAACTGAAGGAACATTTGAACTTATTTCAACGCAATAAGAATATTGTTAAATTATAAAAAGCCGTATTATTCTTCTATAATACGGCTTTTTTATCATTTCTATATTTTATTACTTACATCCTCTTCTTTTAAGTTCGTAGGCCAATACTAATCGAGTCATCCGATCATATCGCGCGATGCCTTCCTGTTGATTGTTGTGTTTCAGGTACTGATTATAAAATATTCCCATCACATCGTCAACCCAACCCGTATACTGACTCCAGAAATACCTTTCTTTTTCCATATCGTTCAATACTTTCACACTTAATCTTCTCTTATAATCTTTTCCTAAATCAGGATACATGTTCTGAAGTTCACGTAGCATATAAAGCGTCGTCTGTAGATAAGCTGAGTATCGATAAAAAGCTTGGGGATGTTGCTCTAAGCGCACAAAAGCAATAAAATTTGCCTCATCTTCGAAACCAATCCCTTGCTGGTGTGCAAGTTCGTGTACCGTTGTAAAGGGGATAAAGGTTACAGGCATTACAGTATTAACCTGTGATTCGTGTGTAAATGGATTAAAATAGCCTGAAACCCCAAAAAGAGAAACTATTCTACTATTTAGCGGAGATTTTGCTCCGATGTGCCCGCTTGACAGGAAATCTCCGAAAGTCGTATCCTGTCCTACCCATTTATTCAAGTCCTCTTGAATTGAATCTTTATGCTCTTCCCACTGCGATGGATCCACAGTTTCCCGTAAACTATTTGTACTATCCAGAAATCCATTCAATACGACAAGATAGTCGGCCAGCTTTAAGCTATCAACTTGCAATTGTACATTTGTACTAATTGGTTTACGGTAATAATTCAAACCCCATGAGAGGTAAAAGAAAAAATAGAGCCCTAATATCAGATTGATGATAAACAAAAGCGAGCGAAAGGAATTTTTCCATCTTCCTTTCCATAAATTTCCGATCAACTTGACAGCCAAATAGAATAAAAATATAACAACTGCCGCATAAAATAGATCACCTATACTAAAAGGAATATAACCAAAAACAATTCTTGGCACATAACCATAAAGGCGATAAAAACCGCGCGCGTAAAATGCCTCAATCCACTGGCTATTTTTCTCGATCAAAGAAATAAGAAAAATCCCAATTAGAAGTAATACAGCAGTGAAAACAGCTATTTTATCGCGCTTTTCCATTCAATAAAATATAAAACGGTTAACTTTCGTTCTCAAAATAAAGCTTATAGTAGTTCATACCCTTATCCTCATCATAACCTTTCTCAAGATATTCACGTTTACCATGAACATAGATATGAAAATTCTTATCCAGCTTTAAAACAGACTTGTAAGAAGATTCCATTTTTTTTACCGCTTTATCTGCTATTTCAAAACTTGCCTGAAATGGAGAGTCAAATTCATCTTCAAAACCAGCTTTAAAGTCCTGAAATAAAGCAATCGCCTGCGGGTTGCCCAATACTTCCTCCTCAAACTCTTCCTGGACAAAAGTTTCCTTTTCCTTAAAGTAATTCATGGATTTGTTCATCAGATCAATCTTGTCCGCTTTCTCCAATTCAAATGTTTCGTCTAATTTTTCCTGAACAAAGTTTTTATACACTTTTAGATAATTACCTGTCTGGTTGAAATTGTCATTCCGGACGCGTAGTTGTAAAAATTCATCCTTCCAATACACCGCCTCCTGTTGACGATTTGTCTGATCGAGAACCAGCACCTTATAACCTTCTTCTTCTTCTACATTGATAATAATACAGCCTTTGTCCAGTTTATTGATATTGATCGCCTCCTGCTCATATTCCAGCATAAAAGCTCCTTGTTCCGGATACACTTTCAGATAGGTCTCCTTATTTTCGGATTTGAATATACCAATGGCATCATGTTCCTCTCCTTCTATCTGAACATTCTTTAAGGCAACAATATACACCTCGCCCCCCTTTATTTTTGGATGGCTAGATACTTCATAAAGGTGTTTTGAAATCTGTTGTGAGAAATCGTGAAATGGAAGCTGCTCTCTAAAATATTGTCTTACAAAATAAAAAACTTCATTGAGCTCCAACTCTTCATTAGGATGATATAGGCGGTATACCTCATTCACCTTCGCAAAAGGACTCATAAAATACTGCATCAACAATCCAGGTAACACTTCATCTCCTTCAAGAGAAACAGGTGCATCTGACAAAATATAAAATTCATCTTGTGCCTTATTGCCCACACGATGAACAGACAATGCTTCGAACGTCGCATCTTGGTGAAAAAACATATTCTTATCTTATAAATTATATAAATCTATTGCTATTTTAAAAGTCTGACAATGTGCATTGACAATATCTTTAATTTCGGGAGAATACCCTCCCCCCATACTCACCTGAACCGGAATATTGTATCCATGGCACATCTGAAAGACCAATTCATCCCGTCGGCTGCAGGTCTCGGGACTTAAACCTAATTTCCCCAGTTTATCTGTTTTCAATATATCCACACCGGCCTGGTAAAAAACAAAATCTGGTTCAATCCGCCTAAACAAATCGGATAAACTATCTTCCAATAATACCAGATATTCCTGATCCCGAATGTTATCTGCTAAGCCAATATCCAGATAAGAACGCTGTTTTACAAATGGATAATTTTTCTCGCCATGCATAGAAAAAGTAAATACCTGTTTATGCCCCTCAAAAATATGGGCAGTACCATTTCCTTGATGCACATCAAGGTCTATGATGAGGATGCGGCTAGCGTATCTGTGCTTCAGCAAATAGCCCGCTGCAGTAGCTTGATCATTCATCAAACAGAAGCCTTCGCCAAAATCATAACCTGCATGATGCGTCCCCCCGGCGATGCTAAAAGCAACACCATACTCAAGGGCATATTTAGCACTTTGAATTGCTCCTTCCAAAATATAACGTTCCCGATCAACAAGACTTTGGCTCAACGGAAAACCTATTCTTCGGATCATTTTAGTATCTAGGGTCAAATCAAATAGCTGTTTGACATAGACTGGATCATGCACCAGGCAACATGATTCAAAGCTCGCAAGTTCAGGACTGAAAAAATTAGACTCGTCCGCCATCCCCTCATGTTTTAACTGTAAAGGAATCAACTCGTATTTCAGCATCGGAAAACGATGCCCCTCTTTGACAGGGTGAACAAATTCTGAACGAAAAGCTATCTTAAGCACCTTAAATCTAATATTACTCATGCGAAGATAAGAAAAAGATCTTTTGGAGTTATAGGAGAAAAAGGGCATCTTTGAGAAGGAACAATCCGGCAAGTATGCTGTTATGTTGCCATAACAGCATACTTGCATTCGATCATAAATTTATATTCTTGAAAATAAATGGAAACAACTAATTTGCCCCAATTGTCTGCCATGGAACAACGTGTGCTAGGCTCACTAATCGAAAAATCAAAAGTAACCCCAGAATATTATCCGATGACGATCAACAGCTTACAAGCTGCTTGCAACCAAAAAACTTCCCGCAAACCGGTTGTACAATATAACGAAGAAGATATTGTCTCTACTTTAGACTTATTGAAGAAAAAGGGATTAATATCGACAGTTGTTGGTGGTGGATCTCGTGTGACCAAGTATAAACACAATTTTGCTATCCAATTTCCACTCATCCCGTCTGAATTAGCCATTATCTGTTTATTGCTTCTCAGAGGACCAATGACTGCGGGCGAAATCAATTCGAATTCGGGTCGGCTTTATGAATTTGAGTCATTGAGGGAAATAAATGAACAATTGGAAAAATTGGCACAAGAAGGCTATCTTAAGTCCTTACCTAAACAAATGGGCCATAAAGAAGTCCGCTACATCCATTTATTAGGAGAAATCAATCTGGAGGCCTATGAAAATAGTGGTCCAGTGAGCAGCTCCTCGAACGACCAGATCTTACTCGATCGAATTGGACAATTGGAACAGGAAGTTACAACTTTGAAACAGCAATTTCAGGATCTCTGGGATGAATTACATTAATTGCTCATGTCGCAAACAATAGATTCCAAAAACGAAATACCCAAAGCAACCCTATGGCTGATGACCATCGCCACAGGCTTAGTTGTCGCCAATAATTATTACAATCAACCACTATTGGGCTTGATTGCCAAAGACCTACATATTGACGAGGCTATGGTCAGTAATTCGGCCATGTTAACGCAGATCGGATATGCCTTTGGCCTGTTACTGATCGTTCCTTTAGGGGATATGTTTAAAAGAAAGAAAATGATCTTGATCGATTTCTTTTTCATTATTTTTTCTTTGGTAGGCATGGCCATGTCCACTTCTATCCTATCCATATTGCTATTCAGCTTTCTGATAGGTTTCACATCTGTTATTCCACAGGTTTTTGTGCCCATGGCAGCCGAACTTGCAAGCAAAGAAAAGCAGGCTTCAGCGATAGGTATGGTTATGTCGGGTCTGCTGATCGGTATATTACTCTCTAGAGTTGTAAGCGGGTTTATTGGCTCCTACTTCGGATGGCGCGAAATGTATTGGATAGCGTCAGCAATTATGGTCATTACAGCCATCACCATCGCATTCAAGCTACCAGAGGTACTGCCTAATTTCAAAGGTTCTTATCGCGAATTGATGCGATCAGTCTGGAACTTTGCCAGGAAACAACCTGTATTACAGTTGGCAGCATTTCGTGGTGCCATGGGATTTGGGGCTTTCTCTGCTTTTTTTACGACACTTGTATTCCACCTGGAAGGCCCTCCTTTCTTCGATGGGCCAGCAACCGCCGGAGCATTTGGACTTGTGGGGGCCTGCGGTGCGCTTGCAGCCGCTTTTGTAAACAGATTGACCATATATATCGGTAAAGCCAGAATTATCTTATACGCTATTCTATTGATGCTGCTTAGCTGGCTATTATTCGCCCTCTTCGGCAATTACTATTGGGGCCTGATCCTTGGTGTTATTCTCATCGATCTTGGCCTACAGTCGATGCATATCCTGAATCAAAGCGATTTCTATGCGCTAAACCTCGGGGCCAACAACCGACTAAATACCGTATATATGGTCAGCTATTTTATTGGTGGATCAACAGGCACTTTTTTTGCTGCACAAGCATGGCAACACTTCCAATGGCCCGGTGTTATTTTCGTAGGCACATGTTATACGCTGTTGGCCTTGTTGGCTCATCTATTATTTGATTATAAATTAAGAAAAAACTGATATGAAATTCGGCCAAGTAGAACATCCCGAGGAAATCGATTTTACCCTTCCTCCTACTACACCAGAAACCTTAACCTTATTACAGCACTTCAAAATAGACAAACCTTTTGAGGTATATGTAGGCTGTGCAAAATGGAATAAACAAGATTTAAAAGGCTTTTATCCCAGAGGTACAAAAGACGAACTTGCTTATTACTCCACACAGTTTAACAGCGTTGAACTCAATGCTACATTCTACAATTCACCTGGCATAGACCAGGTAGAGACCTGGAAAAAGAAAACACCTGCTAACTTCAAGTTCTTCCCTAAAATACCACAATCCATCAGCCATTTCAGCAGACTACTGAATACCGGTGATAAAGTAAAATTATTTACGGACTCCATTGTTCATTTCGATGAAAAACTGGGAATGGCTTTTCTTCAGATGCACGACAATTATAATCCAAAGGACATGGCCCGTTTAAAACTATTTCTTCATGACTGGCCAAAAGAGGTCCCGCTAGCGTTGGAAGTCCGAAATAAAGATTGGTTTTCCAAACTCGAAGTAACAAAAGAACTCTATGCACTGTTGGAGGAAACCAATGTGACCAATGTACTGGTCGATACTGCAGGCCGGAGAGATATGCTCCATATGCGCTTGACCACGCCGATTGCTTTCGTACGGTATGTAGGTGCAAATCATGCATCAGACTATGATCGACTGGATCAATGGATCGATGTGCTGAAACTATGGCGGGAAAACGGATTGCAAAAATTGTATTTCTTTATCCACCAGAACATTGAGATAGAATCACCATTACTGGCGACGCATTTTATCAAAAAACTGAATACAACATTCGACTTGGATCTAACCTATCCCAACAAAAACACAGGAAATACTTTATTCTAAGACAGGATATCAGATCTGGTGCTAGAGGCAACGATAGAAAAGATCATTGAGGATATTTTGCACAAAAAAAAGCCGAAGTAGAAGATACTTCGGCTTTTTATATTAAAAATCAAACTTTAGCTTATTTTTTAGCGTATTTAAAGTTTTTACCGATGAAACGGGCATTACCACCCAATTCCTCTTCGATACGCAACAATTGATTGTATTTAGCCATACGGTCAGAACGTGAAGCAGAACCAGTTTTGATCTGTCCACAGTTCAATGCTACAGCTAAGTCAGCGATAGTCGCATCTTCAGTCTCGCCCGAACGGTGTGACATCACAGAAGTATAACCAGAATTTTGAGCTAAAGTAACCGCATTGATTGTTTCAGTCAATGAACCGATTTGATTTACTTTCACTAAAATTGAATTTGCTGTATGTGTATCAATTCCTTGTTGAAGACGTTTAGTATTTGTAACAAAAAGATCATCACCTACTAATTGAACATGGTCACCGATTTTGTCAGTCAATGTTTTCCATCCAGCCCAATCATCTTCAGCCATACCATCTTCGATAGAAATAATAGGATATTTAGCTGTTAATTCAGCCAAATAGCTCGCTTGTTCTTCGCTTGAACGTACCGCACCTTTATCACCTTCAAATTTCGTATAATCGTATTTACCGTCTTTGTAGAACTCCGAAGAAGCACAATCCAACGCTAAACAAACATCTTGGCCTGGTTTGTAACCAGCGATTTCAATCGCTTTCAAAACTGTTTCGATAGCATCTTCAGTACCTTCAAAAGTTGGCGCGAAACCACCTTCATCACCTACTGCAGTTGAAAGACCTCTGTCATGTAAAATCTTTTTCAAGGTATGGAAAACCTCAGTACCCCAACGCAAAGCCTCAGAGAATGAAGGCGCACCCACAGGCATGATCATAAATTCTTGGAATGCGATAGGTGCATCAGAGTGTGAACCACCATTGATGATATTCATCATAGGAATAGGTAACGTGTTCGCATTTACACCACCGATATAACGGTATAATGGTTGACGTGACTCTTGTGCAGCAGCTTTAGCAACAGCTAAAGAAACACCTAAAATAGCATTTGCACCTAAATTTCCTTTATTCTCGCTACCGTCTAAATCAATCATGATTTTATCGATGGCATTTTGCTCGAAAACATCTACACCTTCTAGTGCTTTTGCAATTTTAGTGTTTACATTCTCAACAGCTTTCAAAACACCTTTTCCTAGATATTTTGACTTGTCGCCATCACGCAATTCTACTGCTTCGTGAATACCAGTTGAAGCACCTGAAGGAACAGCTGCACGACCAACAAAACCATTTTGTGTAGTAACATCTACCTCAATTGTAGGGTTACCGCGCGAATCCAAAATTTGACGCGCATGAACATCGATAATTAAACTCATCTCTTTATTAGACTATAATTTATTTTCATTACTTAGTGTAAATAAGACACACTCTTATCTACAGACATTTTTCACAATCAAATATAATAAAAAATGTATTTATTCCCCTATTTATTATGAATAAAATATGCCCCATCGGCATAACTGTTCAAATAAATACAATAAAAAACCCTTCAAGATCTGAAGGGTTTTTTATATAATATTGTACAATTTAGTTTTTGATCATCGCTACAAAATCATCAAACAAATAGCGCGAGTCATGAGGGCCCGGTGATGATTCTGGGTGATATTGCACCGAAAATGCTTTCTGTCCTTTGATACGGATACCTTCAATAGACTGATCGTTCAAATTAACGTGTGTAATTTCGACGTTCTCAGAATTTTGGATATCTTCAGCCACAACTCCGAAACCGTGGTTCTGCGAAGTAATTTCACAACGATTAGCAATAATGTTTTTCACTGGGTGATTGATACCGCGGTGTCCATTATGCAATTTGCTTGTGCGGATACCATTTGCCAATGCCAAGATCTGGTGACCTAAACAAATACCAAACATAGGTTTATTTGCATTCAAAATAGCTTTTACCGTGTCGATTGCATAATCCATCGGCGCAGGATCGCCAGGGCCATTGGAAATGAAATAACCATCGGGATTCCATTTTTCCATTTCCTCGAATGTTGTTTTCGCAGGAAAAACCTTTGTATATACATCGCGAGCCTCAAAATTGCGCAAGATATTTTTCTTGATTCCTAAGTCCAAAACTGCAACACGCAACGAAGCATTTTCATTGCCGAAGAAATAAGGTTCAGCTGTTGTCACTTTTGAAGACAACTCAAGTCCATCCATTGAAGGGACTTCAGCTAATTGACGTTTTAATTCCTCAACATCCAATGTTTCTGAAGAAATAATCGCATTCATCGCACCTTTATCGCGGATATGTCGCACCAATGAACGGGTATCCACATCAGAAATACCAACTAAATTACCCTCTTCAAAGTAGTTTTGTATAGATTCATCAGCCATTTTACGGCTGTAGTTAATGTTGTAGTTCTTACAAACTAGTCCCGCAATCTGAATTTGATTTGATTCGGTATCGTCCTCATCAATACCATAGTTACCAATATGGGCATTGGTCGTTACCATGATTTGTCCAAAATAAGATGGATCTGTAAAAATCTCTTGATAACCAGTTGTTCCTGTATTGAAACAGATTTCCCCAGTAGTCGTACCAATTTTACCAGCGGCTTTACCGTGATAAACTGTACCATCTTCTAAAACTAAAATTGCAGGCAATTTGCTGTAGTTGGTCATTATCGATGTAATATTATAAAATGTGTATCCTTACTTTTATGACTTTTAAAGCGTTCTTCATTGGATATAAAAAAAGCCCTCAAATGGGCTAAATATCAATTAACAATGCATCATAACGATTGACAAACCGTTTCCTAAGGCACCTACCAATAAAGACTCTACTTTAATTTTCACGGGAGACAAAGTTACGACATATCACTTAAAAGTGAAAACATTTTTTGTTTTTTTATTGTTCAACTAATTTCTTCCTCCAAAACGCTGCAAAGTCTCTCAAAATCAAAACGATCAATAAGGGAACAAGCATATAAATCAGTGGATTCGTTAGCCAGGCTTCCCGCCACTCCAAGCGCAGCAAGGCAATCAACGCGGTCGTAAGACCGCATCCCGGACAATCATACCCACTCACAGCCTTCCAAAGGCAAGGAACAAGAATATGGATATCCATGAAAAGATATAAGCTTATAGCAATTCCGAAATACCCCAATACTAACGAATAGATCCAATGATACTTAAGGTATTTCAGTAAGATATAAATCATTAATTATTGTTTATCGGACTTTTAATGTAATTACCATCTGCATCCTTATATTTACCAACAATAATCATAATCAAATCGATCAAATACCAAATTCCGCATCCTCCCAAAGTCAGCAACTGAATCACTGCGGTACCTATTTGGCCCAAGTAGAAGCGATGTGCGCCAAATGGCCCAAGAAAAAAGCAAAACAACAGCGCCGGCAGCCATCTGTCATCCTGAAACGTGTTATTTTGTTGCTGAAAGGGTTGGTTAGCGTAAAATATAGGCTGCCTTACTCCGCAATAAGGACAAACCTCGGCCTTGATATTGATCAACTTGCCACATTCTACGCAATACTTTTCGTCTTCTGTTTTCATTTAGATTTAATTTGGTGATGGAACTAAAAAAACAGTCGTCCATCCAGGATAAAATAATAGCATGAAATTAACAAAAAAACTTATAAAATGTTCTTTTTTTAGCAACATATAGAATTTAATAGAAACAGAAAAGGCGCTTCACGGTGAGGAGCGCCTTTTCTGTTTATGTATTCAACTTTTAAGAGTTGATTGCTTTCCAGATCATATCTTTCAATGGCAAGATATTTTTGCCTGTCACCGAAGAAATGAAGATATAAGGCACATCTTCCGGTAGCTCCTGCTCCATTTCCTTCTCCAGCTCCTCATCGAGCATATCAGACTTCGTAATAGCAAGCAATTTGGGCTTATCTGCCAACTCAGGATTATATGCAGTCAATTCATTTAATAAAATGGCATATTCTTCGCGAATTGTCCGGTCCGTATCAGCTGGCACCATAAACAGCAAAACAGAATTTCGTTCAATATGCCGCAAGAAACGATACCCCAATCCTTTTCCTTCTGAAGCCCCTTCGATAATACCCGGAATGTCTGCCATAACAAAGGAACGGTTATCCCGGTAGCTCACCATACCCAAATTAGGGACAAGCGTTGTAAAAGGATAATTTGCGATTTCGGGCTTCGCAGCAGAGACCACAGACAGCAATGTTGATTTTCCGGCGTTAGGGAATCCTACCAGCCCAACATCAGCAAGAACTTTCAATTCCAGAATAATCCACTGCTCTTTGCCAGGAAGGCCGGGTTGCGAAAACCGCGGTGTTTGCTGCGTAGGCGATTTAAAATGCCAGTTACCCAAACCACCTTTTCCACCAGGAACCAATACCCTTGTTTCACCATCTTCTGTAATATCAAACAAGACCTCTCCCGTCTCCGCATCCTTTGCAATTGTTCCCAGAGGGACCTCCAATACTTCATCACGACCTGTAGCGCCGGTGCGCAATGAACTGCCCCCCGACTCTCCGTTTGAAGCGATAATATGCTTACGGTATTTCAAATGAAGTAAGGTCCAGAGATTAGTCGTTCCTTTCAGTATAATATGCCCACCACGACCGCCGTCACCACCATCGGGACCACCGGTAGCTGTGTGCTTGTCACGATGCAAATGAGCTGAACCTGCCCCACCATGTCCAGAACGACAACACACTTTCACATAATCAACAAAATTCGAGCCTTGCGCCATTACAATTTATTACAGTCTAAAAGTATTTATTTCAATTAATAATTATCGATGATATCGGTTAAGCTCTTAAAGATAGTCTCGATCTCGCCGATACCATTCACTTTAGAAAGCTTACCCTGCGCCTCATAATAAGGCAATACATGAATCGTCTTCGTGAAATATTCATCGATACGCTTCACTAATTTATCCGCATCATCATCCGCACGGCCAGAAATCTCCCTCCGTTTGGCAATACGTTCTTTCAATTCATCCTCATTCACATCCAGTGCGATTACGACCGAGATTGAGGTGTTGATACCTTCTAAAAAAGCATCCAAAGCCTCAGCTTGAGCAACAGTACGAGGAAATCCGTCAAAAATAAATCCTTTTGCATCCGGATTTTTCTTTACTTCCTCTTCCAGCATTGCTATCGTAATCGAATCTGGCACTAAATTTCCCTCAGCAATAATCTGGCTCACTTGTTGACCAAGTGGCGTTTGACCTTTAATATGTGCTCTAAAAATATCACCAGTTGAAACATGAACCAATTGATATTTTTCAATAAGCTTTGCAGATTGGGTTCCCTTACCTGCACCCGGAGGGCCAAATATTACAAGGTTTAGCATAGTTTTATTTAAGAAATTAAAACGAGTTAAAAAATAAAAGCCTAATCACAGATGATGACTAGGCTTTTCAGTTGTGCGCTCCAAGGGAGTCGAACCCCTAACCTTCTGATCCGTAGTCAGATGCTCTATCCAATTGAGCTAGGAGCGCAATAAACCATTACGTTTAGAACTCTGTCCCATGTGTTTTGGTGACGCAAATATAGTCAGAATTCGTTTTTTTACAAATTTTTTTTCAAAAAGAAGTTCCCTCCTTCCACCGACTGCCTTGCAATAATGCTTCTAAAATCAAAAAGCCAATCAAATTGACTGGCTTTTCTTTGTGCACTCCAAGGGAGTCGAACCCCTAACCTTCTGATCCGTAGTCAGACGCTCTATCCAATTGAGCTAGGAATGCCTTTTTAACATACAGAACCTGTATTTGTGCGCACCAAGGGAGTCGAACCCCTAACCTTCTGATTCGTAGTCAGATGCTCTATCCAATTGAGCTAGGAGCGCTAGGCAACCAAAACAAATCCGATATCCTTTTCCGTTTTGGTGATGCAAATATCGGTATATTTATCGATTTAACAAACATTTTTTCTCTTTTTTAAACTTTATACAACAACATTTCTTTTATCTCGTTGATAATATTATATTTAAAATATCAACTTTTTTTTTCAGACACGGACAAATGTTAGCATTCATGAGCAAAAGAGAATTAAAACTCAGTAAAATTCGCATCGGAGACATTAGTATCTCCTATTATATCCGCCCCAGCAAATTATACCCTTCTCCAAAAACGATCATCTTTATCCATGGATTTCCATTTAATAAAAATACCTGGAAACAGCAGCTCCTGCAACTCGACGAAGATTATACCGGAATTGCCATAGATGTCCGGGGACATGGCTTAAGTACCAATGGCCATGGATTTTTCTCTGTGGATGTTTTTGCCAAAGATCTCGTTGAATTTATTCGTAAACTTGATCTCAATCATGTCATCCTTTGCGGAATCTCCATGGGAGGCTACATTGCACTACGCACCTATGAACTCATCGGGCAGCAGCTCAAAGGACTTATTCTTTGTGACACCAATTCACTTGCCGACGATAACAAAGGCAAACAGAAACGTTTTGATTCCATTCAGGCATTACTGAAATACGGCAGAAGACCATTTGCTATTGGTTTTATCACGAACGTATTTCACGATAAAACAATTCGCGAAAATCCCGAGGCAGTTGAACTTATCAAAAGCTGCATCCGCAGAAATGAGGTCGCCAGCATCTGCGCTACCCAACTCGGTCTCGCGTCGAGAACGGATACAACCCATTCGCTAAAAACAATTATTATTCCAACATTAGTGATAAAAGGTAAACACGATAAACTGATGAGCGAAGAACAGACAAATATACTCATCGACAATATACCAGATGTACGCTATATGGAGTTTGAAGAGTCCGGACACCTGCCAAATCTCGAGGAACCCGAAAAATTCAATGCCGTGCTGAATGATTTTCTGCGAAGTATATAAAGACCTATTCAAAGTTTACTGTAACTGGGGTCTCGGAAGCTGAGGCCATCACTAAAGACAATAAAAAAGCCACTCATGTGGCTTTTATTTCTTTTTTTCATTAAGATTTCGCTCTGTTTATGCTAGAACGAAAAATCGTCTTTTGAACGAGCACCTGCTTCTTCGGCATATGCATCATCAAAATTAGGCTCATAACGTTTCTCGATTACTTCCTGATTTGACTTGATATAATTAACCACATCTGTCAAACCCTCAGCGAACTTTTCAAAATCTTCTTTATATAAGAAAATCTTATGCTTAATAAACTGGCCATCCTCAAAGCGCTTCTTGCTTTCTGTGATAGTAATGTAGTAATCGTTCGATCGAGTTGCTTTTACATCAAAAAAATAAGTACGCTTACCTGCTCTCACCTTTTTTGAAAAAACTTCTTCACGTTCTTTGTTTTCAAAATCTCCCATTGGTTGTTATTTAAGTTTAAAGTAATCTTAATCTTTGATAAATATATAATAATTCATTTTAATACACCAAATAATATTAAAAAAAAAGACAATTAAGCATAAAAATGGTAGTTCCATTCTTTTTATACGCAGGATAAAAATTAAACAACAAGATTTTTTACCGACGAAATCATTACATTTACCGAAAATATAAGTTGTATTACCTAAAGCAAATATGTATAATAAATTTGTGCCTCTATCTTTGAGTCATAAATAGTAAAAACATTATGGAAAAAGAACCCATCATACCAAACAGCAATAATAGCCGCAATATTGTAGGAGCGATTGTAATTATCGTAGGTATATTCTTATTATTGAATAATCTAAATTTAGGAAGCTGGTTTCCGGATTGGTTATTTAGCTGGCCAACCATACTAATTATCATCGGATTGGTCATTGGAGTGAATTCCCAATTCCAGAAAAAATCGGCAATTATCCTATTGATTATAGGTGGAGCGAGTCTTATCTCAAGAATGATGCGTACAGATTTTGGGTCTGTAACTGTACCGATCATCATTATTTCTCTTGGGATTTACTTTATCATGAGCAAAAGGAAACCTCCAATGGTTCCTCCAGCTTACCCCAATCCGCCGCAAGGCTCTTATGACTGGGACAAGCGAGTCAATATTCCTGCAGAAGGCTCGATAGACAGTAGCCCCGCTGACCAGGAATCAAAACCATTTAACGAACAATACGGTTCAAGCCAACAAGCCTCGCCTAATCAGCAGGCTTTTGGCGACAAAGAGAAAGATTCCTTTCACCATTCATTTGAGGACAACCTCAATTTGAACACCATCTTTGCGGGCCAAAAGAAAGTAATCTATTCTAAACATTTTAGAGGTGGCAATTTGACCAACGTATTTGGGAGCATTGAACTCGATCTGACGAAAGCAGACATTCAACAGCCGATTGTTATCGACACATTCCAGTTATTCGGCAGTGCGCGTATTATTATACCTCCACATTGGACGGTATTTAGCAATGTTGCCTCGATCTTGGGTTCTGTCGATGACCGCAGATTCCAAACGATCTATAACCCCGATACAGATAAAAAAATCTATATAACAGGCACCTGTATTTTAGGTAATTTAACCATAAAAAATGCTTAATAGATGAAAAACAAGCTGTTCCTCAGTGTTAAAAGTCGATTAATAGGCATTATCTGCATATCCGTATTTATCGGATATCTTGCGTTACAATATCTCTTGATGCTTCGTTCTGGTTTTGACCAGCAGCTCGCATTTAAAGATTCTTTTATAAATAGTCTTGTGATGATGTTTTGCTGTTATGGCATGTCATCAGCACTCAATTTCTACACCCCGCAACCGCGGGAAATCTGGAAAGTACTCATCATCGGCTTAATCATGGGCGGAATAAGCATTGCATTAAGCCGGTTCTTGATGAGTTACTTTATTCAATCTACCTTTACCCCACTTTTGGATTTGACATTACCTTATCGCGGCATTGTTAATTTCCTTATCTTGACATCTGTCGCCATTATCAATATTGTCTGGAATATCCAAGAAGACAATATCAACAATATCAAACGGAAACAGGAATCCGAAAACCTGCTTAGGGAGGCCGAACTTTATAATCTAAGACAACAGTTACAGCCCCATTTTCTATTCAATAGCCTGAACTCAATTATAGCGCTTATTGGTGCTAATCCCGACGAAGCCCGAAATATGACATTCCAGCTTTCCGATTTTTTGAGAGGGACATTAAGAAAAGAAAATAATCAGATCATCACGCTCGAAGAAGAACTTGACCACCTCCAGCTTTATCTCGATATCGAGAAAGTACGTTTTGGCCACAGACTACATACCTCCATTTCTTCTTCAGAAGAAATTTTTAACAACAGATTACCAGCAATGATCATCCAACCTCTTGTAGAGAACGCCATTAAGCACGGACTTTACAATGTAACGGATCAGGTCGAAATAAAAATAAAATGCCAGTCGAATGACGGTCAATTACTGATTCAAATCACCAACCCTTTCGACACCGAAGAACAATCTAAACCGAAAAAAGGTACTGGGTTTGGGCTTTCGAGCATTCAACGTCGCTTATACCTGCTCTATGGAAGAAATGATCTGCTGGAAACTCAAATTCAAGACAATATATTTATCAGTACCCTAAAAATACCTCAATATGATTAAAGTCGTTATTATCGATGATGAACCCCTAGCACGCTCCATTATTGCGGGTTACCTAAAAAATGAAGCCGATATATCCATCATGGCTGAATGTGGCGATGGCTTTGAAGGTGTAAAGGCCATCCATACACACGAGCCCGATTTGATTTTCCTTGACGTACAAATGCCCAAATTGACGGGATTTGAAATGCTTGAACTTGTAGACGACCCGCCCGCAGTCATTTTTACAACAGCTTTTGACGAATATGCTTTAAAAGCTTTCGAAAAGAATGCACTGGATTACCTCTTAAAACCCGTTTCGCCGACGCGGTTCAAAAAAGCCCTGGAGAAATTCAGAACAAGCTACTCTGCGCCCGAGAAAAAGGTACAGCCCAACTATGAAGTCCTGACAGCACAAGACGAAACAAAGATCGACCGTATTGTTGTAAAAACAGGTACTCAAATCAAGATTATTCCGATTGATACAGTCAAATATCTGGAGTCTTACGATGACTATGTTAAAATTCATACCAAAGATGGCATGTACCTAAAGAATAAAACTATGGCATTTTTCGAGAAATCGCTGGATCCAAATCAGTTTGTTCGCATTCACCGCTCTTTTATCATTAAAGTGGATCAGCTGGCCAAATTAGAGCCCTATGAGAAGGACTCTTATATTGCAGCGCTTGTATCAGGTGAAAAGCTCAATATCAGTAAATCAGGCTATGCGCGATTAAAACAATTGATTGGAATTTAAACATTCCGTAGATTTGTGCCCATCAATAGTTATGAAAAATTTTATTACAATAGTATTGCTGGGCATCACATCTTACTCCTTTGCCCAAACGAACCCTGAGGAACAGATCAACAGAGGAGTTTACAATAGACTGGAGTTTTTCATCAACTCCCAGATGACAGACTCAGCCTATAACTTGGCAAGTGATGCCTTCAAACAGCAAATTAGTCTACCCAGATTTGCACAAGTACTACAGGAACTCTATCCATTAGGAAGAGTCAAAAGTTCCACAATAAAAGAATTTGAAAAAGGAACGGCAACTTATCAGATGGACTTTGACAGTGAATCCTACGAAGTCCTTTTCGCAACAGATTCTACCTTAAAATTCAACACATTAAAACTTACCCCTTTGGCAATAAAGCCCCAGGTGGAAAAAACTATTGTGGTACCTGTCACGCAAAAATCAGCCGATAACGATGACCTTTTTGTAGACTCTGTTGCCAATGCTTATTTAAAACAGCAAAACACACAATCACTTGCCATAGGCATCCTAAAAAATGGACAAACTAAAACCTATTTTTATGGGGAGACAGTTAAAGGCAACCAGACCCCACCTACAAATACCTCAATTTATGAAATCGGTTCGCTAAGCAAAATCTTTACCGCCATACTTTTGTCAAACCTAGTGGAAGAGGGAACGATCACCTTAGATCAGCCCATATCGCTATTTCTTCCTGATACACTCAAAAAGAATGAAGAGCTTTCAAAAATAACGTTTCAGATGTTGGCCAATCATACCTCTGGCCTACCTAGACTTCCGGACAATTTAGACAAAGTCAAAGGATTTAATGAAAATGACCCCTACAAAACATACGACAAAAAGGCACTTTATAATTACTTATCAAGTTTTAAAAACAAAAAGAACCCTGGGGAAGAATATGAATATAGCAACCTTGGCTATGCTGTACTGGGCGATATTATATGCGGCATCTATAAGAAAAGCTACGAGCAGCTTGTCAAAGATATTATCTGCAAGCCACTTGATATGAACAATACTTTTCAGGTATTAGATCCTAAGAGAAAAGATACCTTTAAAGTATACAACAAAGATGGTCAAGAAGTAATTCCTTGGTCATTTGACGCTTTTGGTTCCGCTGGTGGATTAAAATCGACTCTCGAGGATCTGCTTAAATTTGCGAATGCACAATTCAAGATGCCGCAGACTCCCTTGGAAAATGCAATGGCAAACACCCGATTATTTACTTTTTTTCTACCTCCAGATACAGACCTGGGACTTGCATGGCACATGAATCTGATTGATGACCTAACGGTCTATTGGCACAATGGCGGAACCGCCGGAAGCAGTTCCTATCTAGCCTTATCCCCAGATAAAAAAAGTGGGGTAATCGTCCTGTCCAACTCAGCCATCTCTGCAGATGACAAGGGTAAAGCGATTTTGGACTATTTGCTCCGTAAAAAATAAAGATCAAAAAATATAGAATAATGAGCCATATTGAAACAACAATATGGCTTTTTTTGTTGTAATAGCAATGATTGATAATTAACTTTGACTATAAGGTAATACAAATTGATTCACAAGGATCAATCACAAACAAGCTAAAAAAGCAGCTATTTACATGAAGATATTTATCACAAAAAGAATTCCGCAAAAAGGGATAGATCTATTAAAATCAGCCGGTCACGATATAACCATACACGACTCCCCAAATCCCCTATCGGAAATGGAACTTATCAAAGCCAGCCAGCAAGCCGACTATGTCCTTAATGGCGGGATGCAGAAATTTGATGCTAATTTTTTCCAAAACTGCCCAAATCTTAAAGCCCTATCCCTCATGAGTGTCGGCTATGACAACGTGGATATCTCTGCCGCTACAAAGCATGGGATACCTGTAAGCAATACGCCAGGCATACTTTCGGGAGCAACAGCTGATGTCGCATTCCTTTTAATGCTTTCGGTATCAAGAAAGGCATTTTTTAACCACAAGAGAATTTTGCAGGGCGAATGGAAAGGGTTTGACCCTACTGCAAACTTAGGCATCGAGCTCAACAACAAAACACTGGGTATTTATGGACTGGGGCGGATCGGCTTTGAATTCGCAAGAAAAGCCAAAGCAGCGTATAACATGGAAATTATCTATTACAACCGAAGCCGTAATGAAGAAGCGGAACAAATTCTTGGCGCACGATATGTTAATTTCGACGATCTGCTCACGCGGAGCGATGTCCTTTCACTACATGCAGCTCTGACACCGGAGACTAAAAACCGTTTTGACAAGAATACATTCGCGCGCATGAAAAACTCCGCTATATTGATTAATACCGCTAGAGGCGGATTGGTCAATGAAATAGATCTAACAGAAGCCTTAAAGACCGGTCAACTATGGGGAGCTGGACTTGATGTGACAAATCCCGAACCGATGGATCCGAAAAATCCGCTGTTAAATATGGAAAATGTTTGTATACTGCCACACATTGGCTCTGCTACAGAAGAAACGCGGGATAATATGGCTGTTATGGCTGCCAGTAACTTGCTTATAGCAATTGACGGAAAAAAAATGCCTCAGATTATCAATAACGAAGTTTATCCATGAAAAGACGATTCTTCCAATTTTTAAACAGCATCAATAAAGCTATCCTGCCAAAGTATAGCAAAAGGGATCCTTTAAAATTAAAAAAGTACCAGCAGGCTATTATTGCCTACCGGTACTTTGTACTCATACAGTCTCTTAATACGGACTAGACCTGCCCCTTAGAAAGCCCTTGGTCATTTGAGTTTGAGACAATACTAATCTGTGTAGGATTGGATGATAAACTAATGTCGTTTCTTTCCAATTCCAGCATAATCTTTTCCTGCATGGAATTACGAGCTGGCCAATAGTGCTCTCTCTTGGTCCAGGCACGAACGGTCAACACCATCGAATTATCACCTAGTTCCTTTACAAATACCGTTGGTTCAGGGCTCATCAAAATATTTTCGTTTGAACGAAGTACACGGAGAATAATATCTTTTGCATCTTTTACATTTTTATCGTACGAAATCGTGATCGTATATTCAAACATACGCTGTACAATTTTTGTGTAATTTTTAATCACAGAATTGGCTAGCGGACCGTTGGGGCTAAAAATACGTACGCCATCATCACCGATAAGTGTCGAATACAAAATATCGATTCGCTCCACCGTTCCCGCTGTACCGTTAGCGCTTGATATATAATCGCCTACTTCAAATGGTCTAAACATCAAAATCAGTACTCCACCGGCAAAATTGCTCAAGCTTCCTTGCAACGCCATGCCAACAGCTAGCCCGAATGCAGATAAAGCGGCAATAAAAGAAGTGGTCTGTATGCCAATCTGACTCGCGACAGTAAGAAGCAGCATAACCCACATGACGATCTTAACAATACTGGAGATAAACGCCCGAATAGAGGGATCTACATTCTTTTTTTCGAAACGTTTATGTAATAAGCGATCCACAAAATTAATGACATATTTCCCAAGAATCAATAGGATAATCCCCCCTATAATCCCCGGAATAGACTCAATGACAATATCTGTCAATCGACCAAATCTACTCCCCAAACTATTTAAATTACTTTCCATTTTATGAAATAAATTTTAAACTTCTAGGTACAAGGATTGTTCCAACATATCAGATACCGTATGAAAATATAAAAATCATTGAAAAACACCACAAAAGACCAAATAAACACCACTATTAAAAGAATATTTAACGTAATTTTGTTATATGAATAGAAAAAATACCATTCCTATTATTGATAGTTGTAGTATTGATCTCAATAACAAAACAACGATTCATATAGATGATCTAAAAGAATATATCATCAAGCATCAGGAGATGGTGTTTCCTCACAAACATAATTTTTTCCATTTTGTACTATTCATCAAGGGCTCGGGAGAACACATTATCGATTTCAATCATTACAACATTGAACCTTATCAAATCTACTTTATGGTTCCGGGACAAGTCCATACCTGGAACTTTATAGGTGATGAAGAGGGCTATGTTGTCAATTTTTCCATTGATTATTTTCAGTCCTTTCTTTTGCGGACCGATTATTTGGAGCGCTTTAGCTTCTTGCAAGGTAAAATTGAACACTTAATTTTTGTGATTGCTGAGCAATTTCGAAATCAGTCGATCACTATTCTTGAACAGATTTTAGCGGCTAAGACAGCGGGGCTATCAGAAGATTACATCCGTACGCTTCTGCTCCAGTTTATATTATATATATCCATTTCAACCGAAAAAGATCATCAAGAGCACGGTACGCCATATAATCACAAAATATTCAATAGTTTTCAGCAATTGGTTGAACAGCAATTCAAGTCTACCAAATTGCCCAGTGTTTATGCAGATCAGTTATTTATTACGCCTAATCACCTGAATGCGATCTGCAAATCCTACATCGGACAATCAGCCGGTGAAATTATACGAAACCGGATTGTACTCGAAGCGAAGCGACTATTGGTTAATCGAAATTTAAATATCAATGAGATTGCAGATGAGCTGCAATTCAATGACAACTCATACTTTACTAAATTTTTCAAAAAATCCGCTGGGCTCACACCAGAAGAGTTCAGAAAACAACTATAACTATGGAAGAGGTTAAATACGAATTATCTGAATTTAAAGCCGCATGGCAGGCAAAATGTCCAAGATGCAGAATCGGCCATGTATACAAAGGCCCTGCTTATGGTCTTAAAGTACAAAAAATGAATAGCCATTGCGAATACTGTGGACTTCGTTATGAACGTGAGCCAGGTTATTTTTATGGTGCCATGTATGTTACCTATGCGTTTTCCATTGCAGAGATGGTTGCTGCTTGTATGGCAACCTATATCCTGACAGGGAACGATTCTTCATTCATACTTTATGCGACAGTTGCCATTATGAGCGTTGTTTTAATGTCTCCGTTCAACTATCGTTATTCCCGCATAATTCTGATGTATTGGTTAACACCGGGCCTGAGATATGATCCAAATGTCAAAAAAAAGGAAGTTGATGTGAAAGCTTCAGCATAAACACCATTATCCTTATCTTTATCCGAATGAAGGAGATCATTTATTTGGACAATAACGCAACAACCCGAGTTTTGGATGAAGTGTGGAATGACATGACTCCCTACTTCATCCAGAATTATGCGAATGCATCGAGCGTCTATCATCATATGGGACGTGAAGCCAATGCGGCTATCCAATCAGCCAGAACACAAATCGCAGATGCCCTGAACTGCTCATCAAAAGAAATTTTTTTCAATTCCGGAGCCACAGAAAGTATTAATACTGTGATCTGCGGCATATTTGACAGGTATCACTCGAAAGGCAATCATATCATCACCGTTTCAACAGAACATAAGGCTGTGCTCAGTTGCTGTGAACAATTGACAAAAAAAGGAGCGCAAATCACATACCTCCCTGTCGATACGAAAGGAGCCATCGATATCGATGACTTAAAAAACGCCATTACTGCGCAGACTATACTCGTCTGCATCATGGCTGCAAACAACGAGACCGGTATATGTGCATCTGTAGCACAGATTGCTGCTATCTGTTCAGAAAAAGACATCTTATTCTTCTGTGATGCAACACAGGCTGTCGGGAAAATCGACATTGATCTGAAAAAGATCCCCATAGACCTACTATGCCTGAGCGCCCATAAACTCCATGGGCCAAAGGGAGTCGGCGCACTCTACATCCGTCGAAAATCAAAACCGATTCAAATCGCCTCCCTGATTGTAGGTGGAGGACAGGAAAATGGATTCAGAGGCGGTACATATAACGTTCCTGCAATTGTTGGTTTTGGAAAAGCCATTTCCCTGGTTAACCCAACGGCTTACATTACCGTTCGGCAGAATCGTGATTTATTGGAGGAAATTTTAGGTAGTATTCCTGAAATCATCATTCATGGGAAGAACTGTACACGATTGCCCAATACCAGCTACATCAGCTTTAAACATGTGCTTGCAAGTGAAATAATGACTGCCTGCCCTACCTTGGCACTTTCGTCAGGTGCGGCCTGTGTAACAGGCTCCAGGGAAGCCTCACATGTCCTGCTCGCGATGGGCGTACCCAAAGAACATGCGCTCGCAGCAATCCGTTTTAGCCTCAGTATCCTGACTACACAAGAAGAGATCATTCAAGCTGCGCAACTCATCAAAGAGGCTGTAAAAAGAATACGCGATCAATCGCCAATATGGCAGCTCTTCCAAGCCGGCCTGATCGACTAATTTATGACATTCTAAAAACTTTATAAGAGACAAAATATAACAAGATTGTATGTATCTTTGTTCTATACAAAGGATAATACTATGATTACAGTTACTGACAAAGCAAAAACTCGTATCGAGGAAATCATGAAGGATGAGCAATATGACAGCAATTACTTTGTGCGTGTTGCTGTAGAAAGTGGCGGTTGTTCGGGATTGAGTTATAAGCTAAATTTCGATAATGAAGAAAAAAAAGGTGATCAATTTTTCGAAGATAAAGGTGTAAAAGTCTGTTTGGATATCAAATCATTTTTGTACCTAGCAGGTACCGAACTTGATTATTCAGATGGTTTGAACGGTAAAGGATTTGAATTTCACAATCCGAATGCAAGCCGTACCTGTGCTTGCGGCGAAAGTTTCTCCGTCTAGTCATCCGCTTCGATCCACCATAAGCAAAAGAGCCTTGAAATATTTCAAGGCTCTTTTGGTAAGTAACCAAACACTTTTGGTTGCACCAACAAATTATTAGTTTTATAATAAAATATTGACCTATCTTCATTTTCTTAGAATTTTTTTATTTTTTCAACTTTTTAATGGATAAATATTAAAAATCACAACCAAACAGATTAACCAATGATATTTTCATACTTTTGTATCAAATAACTGAATAAAAAATAAAAACTAGGCGTATCAATCTGCGCATGGTATTTCATTTAACTCATATGGAGGGAAGAAAACTTTTAAATACCGAAGTTGCTATCAGCTTCGTTAAAGATACATTTGTCCAAGAACTAAAGAAATCTTTAAATCTAATTCCGATCTCGTCGCCTTTGGTGGTTTTGGACGGTACTGGATTAAATGATGACTTAAATGGAATTGAGCGTCCAGTATCATTTCCGATTAAATCATTGAATGAAAAAAGAGCTGTCGTGGTACATTCATTGGCCAAATGGAAAAGAGTCCGTTTAAAAGAGCTTGAAATGCTGCCAGGTGAAGGCATCGTCACAGACATGAAGGCCCTCCGCCCTGATGAAGATTATACCCCGATTCATTCCATCTACGTAGACCAATGGGATTGGGAAAAGGTCATCGGAAAGGATCAGCGTAATTTGGCCCTGCTAAAGGAAACCGTATTAAAAATTTACGATGCGCTACGATTTACAGAACGACAGGTTGAAAGCAAGTATCCACAGATAAAAGCGATTCTACCCGAAACCATTACATTCATATCGGCTGAAGAACTACTTCAAAAATATCCTAATCTAAATGCTAAAGAACGTGAAAATGCGATCACAAAAGAATATGGAGCCGTATTTCTATATGGTATTGGAGGGGCACTCAGCAATGGTGTTGCACACGATGGGCGTGCCGCAGACTACGATGATTGGAGTACAGCAAATGAGACTGGACACAAAGGACTCAATGGTGATATCTTGGTATGGAACCCAATTTTAAATTCAGCTTTTGAACTTTCATCCATGGGGATCCGTGTCGACAAAAAGGCTTTGGCACATCAAATGGAAATTAGAAATTGTACAGAAAAGTCCAAACTGACTTTCCATAGCATGCTGCTTAATGACCAGTTGCCAGAATCTATGGGCGGTGGAATCGGACAATCACGTGTATGTATGTTTATGCTCAAAAAACAACATATTGGAGAGGTGCAAGTCAGTATCTGGGAAGAAGATAAAAAAGAGACATTAAGACAAGAAGGTATTGATATTTTATAAAACAATACTTATAGAGAATTAACGACGCGGTAACAATACGGCGTTGTTCAGTATATCGATATAAATCAAGGCAAGGTAATCATCTTTTATAGACTGATTACCTTGTTTTTTTGAACATAAAATGCCTAAAAAATTTTCATTCGAGTTTGTTCCTTTCAAAATAGCGGTATTTTGTATTTTTGCTAAATGCAGCTAGAAGCTATTTTAAATAAATTAGGTATCTCATCCTTAAATGAGATGCAAGAAAAAGTAGTGGAATCGTACCAAAAAGACCATGATTTCATCTTACTTTCACCCACAGGATCTGGTAAAACCCTGGCCTTTTCATTGCTCATTCTAGAGCAATTGAAGGAAATCGTTCGGGAGGTTCAAGTATTGATCTTAGTACCAACTCGCGAACTTGCCTTACAAATAGAACAAGTGCTCCGTAAGGTGGCCACAGGCCACAAAGTCACCTGTGCCTATGGCGGTCATAGTACCCGTATCGAAAAAAATGAATTCAAAGATGCTCCAGGAATTATTATAGGAACTCCAGGACGTATAAAACAACATATCGAAGAAGGAAATTTTGATCCGTCCCATATCCACACCCTCGTGTTAGACGAATTTGATAAATCGTTGGAACTGGGATTTCAGCAACAAATGGATTTCATTATTCGACATATACCAACCCTCAGATCGCGGATATTGACTTCTGCAACGATGATGGATGCAATCCCACCGTTTACACAGATAGAGGAGCCTATTCTTGTTAATTTCCTGAATGATTCACAGAATATACCCCACATTACAATTAAAAAAGTAGTTGCCCCTGTTCAAAAGAAATTGGAGGCATTACTAAAACTCATCTGCAAGATCGGGACGAAAAAAATGATTATCTTCTGTAATCATCGTGATGCAGTTGATCACATCAGCGAACTACTGGACAATCGCAATATTATCCACGATACTTTTCATGGCGGACTAGAACAACAGGATCGCGAACTGGCACTTCTCAAATTCCGAAACCATTCTAACAATGCACTGATCACAACAGACCTGGCTGCAAGGGGATTAGATATTCCAGAGGTTGATGCCATTATACATTACCAGTTGCCACACAAAGAAGACGGTTTTATTCACCGCAATGGACGTACTGCCCGTATGCAAGCGAAGGGTGATGTTTATGTTATCCTCAAACCGGAGGAAGTATATCCTTATATCCCTACAGAAATACCTGAAGAGGAATTTCCTGAATTCTATGACCTCCCTGAAAATTCACCTTTTGCAACACTTTATATTAGTGCTGGACGAAAAGATAAAGTCAATAAAATTGACATCGTAGGTTTTCTCCTGCATTTGGAAGGTATTGAAAAAGAAGACATTGGCATAATAGAAGTGAAAGATAAGGTCGCTTATGTTGCCGTTAAAAGAAAGCTTGCTTCCGTTATTATCAATAAGGCTAGTGGGCAAAAAATCAAAGGCCGCAAAGTAAAAATAGGGCGTACCTAATTGCTATTCCATCACTTCGATGAATAGTTTAAAACTTACTGCGCACAGTTGAAGCCAAAATTTATCATAAAAATGCCCAGTTTAACCAGGTCCCTTATTAACCAAAAATTAAGGCCGATTACTACAATAACGGAAATATTACAGGGGGGGGGTAACAGGGGTATCACAGGGAGGTAGCTGGGGTAACCCCTTGTTAATACCGTGTAAAAGTGGCGTTAACCCACTCCTAATATATAATATGGTGTCAATTTGGCCATAAATTAAATGCCAGCAATGCACAACATAGGAAAGAAACAATTATGGTAATCTGATCAAGTGATCCGATCGGATATGGTTAACGGGAAACAGGAGGCTATCTGCTAATTTGGAATGCAATCTTATTGCCAAGTAAGCCTTCATCATGATGTATAGAAAGGCTTACCTGGCAAATCTGATTTAAGAATGTCTATGTTAGAATAGAAGACTGATCTGGGGTCAGTCATGGAATATAGATTAATCCAATTCTTTTAAGTAGCGAAGATACAATTGTACAGCTTCACGCTTTTTATCTGTTAAATGGAAATTCAGATGCTGCGTCAGATATTTGGTATAATCAAAACCTTCGAACTCTGGGAGGCCGACAATAACATCGGTTGCATGTTCGACACCGTACGCTAAAGCTTCATTAAATTGCTCCACAAAAGAGTCCGGTAGCTTTTTATTACTTACCCAAAGCGCAAAAGCGAAGGGCAATCCTGTAAAATTAAACCACTCTTTTCCCAAATCATAGACATAAGGAACTGCGTTCTTTTTGCCAAAGGTGCGATCTCCAATTAAAACGTAAGCATCTGGCTCAACGGATTCGTCAGTGACCAATTCCACTTCTTTTTTCCAATAGTTCTTAATCAGGACGCGGGCTAGTCCATTTGAAGTGCGCGACTGTTTATCGAGACGTAATGTTTTCACCTCTTCAATAGGTTTATTGGCAAAAATAAAAACAGAATCGACGGCACCTTCTGTACCAATGCAAAAATCTGTATTGATGTAATATTCGGGAAGACTCAATAAGGCAGCTGTAGGAATAATACCAATATCAGCTTGATCATCGATTACTTTTTGCGCACATGCACTCGGATAATCAACGCTCAAGTCGATTTGTTCCATTACTTTCGATTTACGTATTCCATTCAAAAATGGATAAGTATTTGTATACGATACGGCAGAAACTCTAATTTTATTCATTTATCAATGCTTCTAAGTGTGTTGTATTATAATGGTCAATAATCTCAAATTGACCGTTATCATACGACAATTTATATAAAGCAGTATTTGTATGTGGGAAATCATCCATATAACGGGCATCTAGCCCGGTCATAAGACAAAGCATAATCCGTAACGCACGTCCGTGCATACAGACCAGTATATTCTTTTCGTCCGTTTGGGCAAGCATATGATCCAATGCAGCTTGCTGACGCGTCATTAACGCATTAGGAGACTCCCCATTTTCAATACTGACATCCAACTCTCCATTACGCCACGCAGCTACCAATTGTTCAAAACCAGACAGCAATTCGGGTGTTTGTTCTTTTCCTTCATAAACGCCCCAGCTTATTTCATCCAATCCAGCAAGCTGCTCCCAAGGCAAATCCAGATCAATGAATCTTTGTACAGTTTGATGGGTACGCAATAAAGTTGAAGTATATATTTTATCAAAAGGCACTGTATTGTACCGTTCATAGAAAGCCTGTGCTTGTGCTACTCCCATTTTATTGAGCGGTGAATTAACACCTCTTCCCTGCACAATACCTTTAAGATTTAAATCAGTCTGTCCGTGTCGTATAAAATAAAATGTCTTTTTCAAAGTATGAGTCTAATTATGAATTAACAACGGGTAATGCGTAATAGCTTTTCTTTTGGTTACCTTGATCAAATACGAAATCCTTATAATCCGTAACCACATTATACAGCGTATCTCTTTCAATAGGATGGCGTCCAACATTCTTTATAAGCTCGACAACCTCTTGCGTGGTCATTCCTGGCTTTTGCTCTTCTGCTCCTGCCATGCTGTATATTTTTGTAGTGTCATCCAACGTTCCATCGATATCATCTACCCCAAAGGCTAAGGATAACTGCGCCGTATCTCTCGAGATCATTGCCCAATAGGCCTTGATATGATCAAAATTATCCATGTAAATTCGAGCAATAGCATAGTTCCGTAAGTCTTCAATAACGGATACTTCAGGGATATGAGACATTTGGTTCTCTTTGTTTCTAAATTTTAAAGGGATGAAGGTCTGAAAGCCACCAGTTTTATCCTGAAGCTGTCTTAAGCGTTCCATATGATCTACACGATGCCAAAACTGCTCAATATGACCGTAAAGCATCGTTGCATTTGTATGCATGCCCAACTTATGCGCCTGCTCGTGAATATCCAACCATTGTTCGGCCGTACATTTATCATGCGCGATCTGCTCTCTTACTTCCGGATGAAAGATTTCTGCACCACCACCCGGCATAGAGTCCAAACCGCAGGATTGCAAATATTTCAATCCATCGTAATGGCTCAATTTTGCTTTCTTGAAAATATAGTAATATTCTACGGGTGTCAGTCCTTTGATATGTAGCGCTGGCCGGTGTGCCTTACATTTACGAAAAAAATCGGCATAAAATTCAAGGTTTTGTTTGGGAACAACCCCGCCCGTAATATGAACTTCGGTAACGGCCTCATTGTCATACTTTTTTACAATGTCCATCATGCCATCGACTTCCATCTCCCAACCTTCAGCCCGTTCTTTTATTAATCTCGAATAAGAACAGAACTTACAGTCATAGACACAAACATTAGTTGGCTCGATGTGAAAATTGCGATTGAAAAAAGTATGATCACCATGACGTTTCTCACGAATATAGTTAGCAAGCACACCAAGATAGCCTAACTCACCTTTTTCATATAAAAGAACTCCTTCATCAAAAGTGATACGCTCCTCTCGCAACACTTTCTCCGCTATATCTCTCAATTCGACAGCTAGATTTTTGTCGTTAATCAAGAAATTCAATTTATCTATTGCGTTCATTAAATGTATCTCCTATCTTAAATCAAATGTACCGAAAAGGCAACAAAAGTTATAATAAAAAATGTGACAACAACTAATTTGACAAAGCTCTTAAAAAAGGAACTTAGTCTGTGAACTGTTGCATCTCTATTAGTTTTCGGTATAAACCGTCGCGCTGGATAAGCTCACTATGGCTGCCCTCCTCGACAATTTTTCCCGCTTCAATAACGACAATTTTATCCGCATTCTGAATGGTACTTAAACGATGCGCAATAACAACAGTTGTCCTATTGTCCATTAATTTGTAAAGTGAGTCCTGCACCAATTTCTCAGACTCGGTATCTAAAGCAGAAGTCGCCTCATCAAGAAGCATAATTGGCGGATTCTTTAAAACAGCCCGTGCGATACAGATCCGCTGGCGTTGTCCACCAGATAATTTACCACCCCGATCACCAATGTTAGTCTGATATCCATGTTCTGTTTTCAAAATAAACTCATGTGCATTGGCAATGCGCGCAGCTGCTTCTACCTCTTCCTGGCTTGCAGAAAGATTGGCAAATGCAATGTTATTGAAGATCGTGTCATTAAACAAGATGGATTCCTGATTGACCACACCGATCATATCACGTAAAGAGTCCTGTTTTAAATCCCGTAAATCAGTACCATCAAAGAGAATTTGTCCGCCTGTGACATCCATAAAACGGGGAATTAAATCAACCAACGTCGATTTCCCTCCACCTGAAGGCCCTACCAAGGCAACGACTTTCCCCTTTTCAATCGTCAAATCAATGTTCTGGAGAATCTCTTTATCTTTGGTATATGAAAAGTTTACCTGGTTAAATACAATATTCTTCTCAAAGCTTTTCACGGCCTTCGCATCCGTACGATCTTTCACTTCAGTCTTTTCATCAATGAGCTCCAATACCCTTTCGCCAGCAGCAAGACCATTGTGGATACCGCTAAAAGAATCTGTTAAAGCTTTTGCGGGGCGCATCACCTGTGAAAAAATAGCGATATAGGCAATAAATTCGGGAGCGGTTAAACTCTTGTCACCGGAAAGCACCAAGTGGCCTCCATACAAAAGAATAATAGCCACCATAATTACCCCCAGCAATTCGGAAACGGGCGAACTTAACTGTTGTCTTCTAGCCATAGAACGGCCGATATTTGCATAATGTTCGTTTTCATTATGAAATCTGTTCTTAATAAAGGATACCGCATTGAAAGCTTTGATAATTTTAATGCCTGACAACGCTTCATCCAGATAGGAAATCATATTTCCGTAAGATTCCTGAGCAGCATGTGCCTGACTTTTGAGGTTTTTAACAATCCTTGCAATAAAAAAACCGGAGATAGGAATCACCAAGAGTGAAAAGAATGTCAATTGTGCAGAGATATTGAAAAGCATCACAATATAGGCTATCAATTGCAATGGTTCCTTAAAAACCACCTGTAAAGTCCCCGTCACAGAGTACTGCACGACCTGCACATCAGACGCAACTTTAGAAACAATATCTCCTTTTCGCTGTCCTGTAAAATAACCAACATGTAAATCCATTACACTATCAAATACCGCTCTACGTAATTTGAGCAGCGTATGAATACGGAAATTCTCCATAATACGCTGACAGAAGTAGCGAAACAGATTACTAACAAATACGGAAATCACAATCACAATACAGACGTATTTCAATGCGCCATAAGCTCCAAACTGGTTATTGGCAACACCCGCGTAGTAGTTAAACCAGGCGAGAATATCCGTATAAGTTTCCGGCTTGACTGCCTCGCTGGTAGTTTGACCAGCATTAAAAAGTGTATGGAGTAACGGAGCAAGCAATGCTAAATTCAATGTGCTAAAAATAACCGTAATAAGCGTGAAAATTACATATGGGATTGCAAATTTCTCAATGGGTTTAGCAAACGATAAGAGCCTAAAATATGTTTTCATTTATTTTGAACTTAGACAAATTACCTTTATACGAAAAGTCATTCGTCGGTCTCTCCTCTACCTTTCAGATTTTTGACGAGGAAATTGAACAAAAATAACAAATTAATCAAGAAAAGCGCATATCCTAGCAAGGGACTATAAAATTGTTGCATCTCAAGAGCAAAGCATTCAGCTGTTCAGCTTGAAAAATCGATAAAAAAATCTCCTTTTAATAGATAATTCCCTAATTTAGCCTTATTCAAATACCAAATTTATTAAAATAAAATGCAAATAGACGTTGCCAAAAGATTGCAGCACACTGAAGAATATTATTTCTCCAAAAAATTAAGAGAAATAGATGAGTTGAATAGACAGGGTGCGCGCGTAATCAACCTAGGAATTGGAAGTCCGGATTTGCCTCCACACCCGGAGGTGATCGAGACATTAAATACGAATGCCCAACTTCCAAATGTGCATGGCTATCAAAATTATAAAGGCGCTCCTGCCCTAAGACAAGCCGTTGCTGATTGGTACCAACGTTATTATAATGCGACTTTTGATCCCAATACCGAAATATTGCCCTTAATTGGATCAAAAGAGGGTATTGTGCACATTTGTATGACCTACCTTCAAGAAGGTGATCAGGCACTTATTCCCAACCCGGGTTATCCGGCTTATGCCGCTGCTGTAAGGCTAAGTGGCGCCGAAGCAATAACCTATAATCTTACCCAGGAGAAAAACTGGCTTATTGATTTAGATGCGCTCAAAAAGCAAGACTTGTCAAAGGTTAAATTGATGTGGATAAACTATCCGCACATGCCTACAGGTGCATCCGCACCTGATGCATTCTATCAAGAGCTGATTCAGTTTGCCAAAGAACACAACATACTGATTTGTCACGATAATCCGTATAGCTTTATCTTGACAGATACACCAAGAAGTATTATGAGTATTACAGGAGCGAAAGATGTAGCCATTGAATTGAATTCGCTGAGCAAGTCTTCTAATATGGCTGGATGGCGAATTGGTGTACTCGTAGGCGCCGAAGAACGTATAAACCAAGTGCTTCGTTTCAAAAGCAATATGGATTCGGGCATGTTTTTACCTGTCCAGTTAGCTGCTGCAAAAGCCTTGCAACTGGATGCCACCTGGTATATTGATCTAAACAAGATTTATGCGGAAAGACGCCAACAGGTTTATGAGATTATGGATTTGTTAGCTTGTTCCTATCAAAAAGACCAAGTAGGGCTTTTCGTATGGGCCCACATTCCGGAAAAATACAAGAACGGCTATGCACTGAGTGATGCAGTTTTGGAAAAATCGCGGGTATTTATTACACCGGGCGGAATTTTCGGAGATAAGGGTGATCAGTATATACGTATCAGTCTTTGTGCGACGGTAGAGGTACTCAAAGAATCAATCCAGCGAATAAAAGATAGTTTCTAAGAACTTAATATAATTGTTTATATATGAACATAGCCATTGTCGGCGTAGGCTTAATAGGTGGTTCGGCTGCCATTCGCCTAAAAGAAACAAAATTTTGCGACAAAATAATCGGTGTAGATAAGAGTCAAAAAAACTTGGATAAAGCGATGCAGATCGGCTTCATCGACGAAACGGCCAGCTTGGAAGACGCCATTAAGACGTGTAAAGTATTGGTGCTTACAATTCCTGTAGATGCCATTTTACAAGTTGTTCCCCAAATACTGGATCAAGTTACTGATCAGGTTGTTATTGACATGGGATCAACAAAAACAAATATTCTCAATAAAATCAAGGATCATCCTAACAGGGGGCGCTATGTCGCTGCCCATCCAATGGCGGGAACAGAGTATTCGGGCCCAGAGGCTGCAATAGCGGGCTTATTCAAAGGCAAAATGATGGTTTATGTCGAAGCATTTAAAACCGATGAAGATGCCTTTGAGATTGCCGATGCCATCACTGACCAATTAGAGATGCGCAGCTGTTTTATGAATGCGGATGAACACGACGTGCATACCGCATATGTGTCTCATATTTCCCATCTGACTTCTTTCGCTCTCGCATTGACCGTATTGGAGAAAGAAAAATCGCAAGGACGTATCTTCGAACTGGCAGGGTCGGGATTTGAATCGACCGTGCGGCTAGCCAAAAGTTCGCCAGATATGTGGACACCTATTTTCAAACAAAATCGAGAGAATGTGCTCGAAGTACTTGAAGAACATATTAAGCAACTTCAGTCGCTGCATGATTCTATCGCATCCGAGGACTATGACAAATTACACAAACTTATAAAACGTTCCAATAAAATAAAAAGAGTTATTAAATAGACAATTTTTCACAACAGAAATAACATTCCAAGAAAAGGGGCAATTCACAATTGGACTGCCCCTTTTTGATACAATTTTATAGGTATACCGCCAAACTTTCAGACATTTTATCTTTAAATAGTTTGAGCCTGCTTTCTAGGTATCTTCTTTTTATTCATCTTCTAATTCATTGAATCTATCCAAATCGGCCTTGGCTCCCATTGGATCGCCCAGTTTTTCCCGAATCGCAGCACGGTAAGAATATAGATCCGAATAATATGGATTCAAATCGATCGCCCTGGAATAATCCGCTAGTGCTCCGGGCAGATTTTCCAGCTTTTCATTTAAATCGGCCCTTAGAGAATAAACATAAAAATCCTCTGGATTGAGACTAACAAGGCGATCAAAATCCAATAATGCTTCCTTTAGCAGCCCCAACCGTTCAAACAAAGAAGCCCTTTCTTCATAGACAATAGACGAATCACCGTCTATTTCCTCCGCCTTGGCATAATCGAGCAGCGCACTATGGGAGTCCCGATAGGATTCAAAAACCTTTGCCCGGAATATATACGCAGCAGATTTATTCGCGTCGAGTACAATCGCCTGATTAAAATCAGATAATGCCAATTCAAAACAAGTTAGTTTTAGATACAAACTCCCTCTAAAAACAAAAAGGTTGCTGTCTTTGCCGCCGGATGCTGCAATAGCAGAAGAATAAAGATCTATTGCCTTTAGATAACTATAGCTATGCACATATTCGAGTCCCAATGAATTTATTTCATCCGAGCTCAACTGCTTAGTCTTGGATTCCAATTCCTGAATAACCAGATTTTCAGCTTCAAAGTAAGTTAATTCAGCTTGATTTTCTTGCCATTCCAATACACTATGATAATTGAAATCCAATCGTTTGGCAATTTGGTAGTCATAGAAGGCACCTTCATCTTCATCGATGAGCCTATAAACCAAGCAACGACTCGCATAAAAAAATGGTTCTTCTTCGTAATGTTCGATTGCATTTGTAAATGTTGCAATCGCTTTATCATAATCCGCAATCTTAAAATAATAAAGCCCCAGATAACTATAAGCAAGCGCATGATGAGTCTGAGCAATCGCCTGTTCCAAAAGAGCAACAGGATCTCCATTACCGATAATTCCGCTATTAAATCCTTCTAATATATGTTTAAGCGCGCTCTGTTCGACTGAATTAAGCCCATCAGTAGGAAAGGATCGCGTCTCTTCCGGAAAAAATGATGCAATAGGTAAAAAAGAAAACTTAGCAAGAAGTATGGGAACGGGCAGTTTAAAATCTGATGCTACAAAAGCATTGTTTTGTAGAATAACAGCTAGATTTGAAATCATATGCTTCATACCCAAAACTAAGTTAAATTTCATTACAAAAGAAATCGAAACATAGATCTAGTACGATATTAGGCTAATCTTCTGAGCTAATTTCTCCTGTCAAATACAAGTATTTATAGCGGACAATGTCCCGCGAATTGGTAAAGCGGATTAATTTTTCCCGTTTGAAGACATAATTAGAGACCTTCTCCTCCATCAAACGGAGGAACTCAACAAATTCAGCAAAAAAGCTTTGACGTTCACCTGGTGTAAATTGGCTATTTTTGACAATCCAAAAGAATTGCTCTTCATTCACATGGAAAGAAACCTCATTTTTCTTTTCTTTTTGAAAAATAAAGATTGGGTCATTTTCTTGGTTAATAAATAAAGCAAAGCCCGTATTTCCACCATCCAAATTAACAACAAAAGCAGAAAAATGGACAGTACCGATCTGCAAATTTTCCAGACAAATTAATTTATGCAACATCAGGTTGACAGTTAGATCACCTAAAATTATTAAGTTTTTATTAAAAAACAAAAAAAGGTCCACAATATTGTGGACCTTTTCCTATTCAATACGTTTTATTAGAACGTAAATTTCACCGATGCATTCCAAGTTCTACCTTGTCCGATCAACACGAAGTTAGACGTGTCTATACCATTCCAACTATTGTTTACATCAGTAACTAAATTACTGGAAGTAGCTTCGGAAATATAGAATTTATTGAGCACGTTATTCATGTTTATACGGAAGCTCATGGTATTCTTATCACTTACTTTCAGTTGATAGGAAAGACCAGCATCCAGTAAATTAAAAGAAGGTAACTTCATATAACGTCCGTATGTTTGCCCATCTGTTACCTCTCTGCGATAATTCGATGCATACAAACGCTCGTAATATCTGTAATTTGCGTCAACAGAAATACCTTTAAACACCTTATATTTGGCTCCAAACCCATAAGAAGTTTGTGCAGCATTGCCAACATGTTCACCTGTTAGGTTAACCTCGGAACGTCCCAACTCAACACGATTATCATTACGTACAACGGAAGTCACTGCTCCATCGTATTTCCAGTCACCTATTGATAAAAATCCAGTCAAACTTAATTTTTCGATTGGACGAGCTTCAAAATCAACTTCGACACCTTGATGCACCTGCTTTACTCCATAATTTGTGGTATAGAGATATGCTCCCTCGACCAAAATACCAGGGTCATTTGTTGGATTATATTTTTTCACATCATCCGCTGTTGCTAAACTAGAGCTTCCGGTGACACGGTTTTCCCAAGTGGTGCGATAAACATTGACATTCACGTCCAGGAATCGAGAAGCAAACTTGTAGCCAGCTTCCAGACCAAGGATTTTTTCATTTTCAGCATTTTCATTGATATCATTGGCATAATTCATGAAAATATTATTCTGATAAGGCTGACGAGAATAATAGCCGGCATTACCAAAAATACTATGATGTCCCAATGTATAACTTACACCACCCTTCGTATTGTAGCCAAAATTGTTTACAGCTTTAGACTTTTCATTACCGGGAGTATATTGAAAATAATCAGACCGTTTGTTTTGTTGTTCGGAAACCGATCCTTGGAAAAATGCTGTAAAGCCATTTTTCGCATATTCCAATTGACCAAACAAACCTCCGTAACGGATGTATTGATTGTAATCCCAAGCTAAACGCTCTTCTCGCGAATCGGGTTTACTTGAAAAAGCCTTCCATGGGTTTGTCGAATACGTACTGGTAACCAATGGATTATTAGGAAAATTAACATTACCACCTAATACGACACCATTTGTATTGCCAAGTGGATCTGTTAATTTACGATAATGTGTACCTTTATAATCTCTTACATCAAAACCCACATTAAAATTCAAGGATTCAGAAAGTTTACGGTTATAATTGGATACCAATCCAAACCATTGATGGTTGTTCACATCGGCCGCTAAATATTTACCGGTATTATATTTATCGCTTCGCAAGGATTGGCCACCCCCAGCAGCTAACGATGCATACACCACAGTTGACAAAGATGATTTATCATCGATCGTCCAGTCCCAGTTTAAGTTGGCTACTGGCTTATGATAAAAATTCTTTTGTGCATTCATCATCACGCCGTTTGCATCCTTATAATTATCGTTGTAACGTCTGCCGTTTGTCAGGTAGTTAGATAATTTAGAGGTGTAACCTTGATTGTGCCATTGTGGTGCACCGGTCACCATAAAGTTCAGATTATGCTTTTCATTGGCCTTGTAACCTACAGATAGGAAGTAACTTTGACCAGAACCCTCTGTATGATCCATATAACCATTACCTGACCATTGGGTAAACATTGCTGAAACCGCAAAACCATTTTTCATAAGGCCCGTATTGTAACCTACAGTTGCCTTCATAAACATATCGTTACCAACGGTAGTACGCACAAAACCACCTTCTTTCATTGCTGTAGATTGTGTTACGTAGTTTACAGTACCACCTACAGAGGAAATTGCTAATTTAGAAGATCCCAAACCACGTTGGATTTGCACCAAAGAGGCAATATCTGTCAGACCCGACCAGTTTGACCAGTAGACGCTACCGTTGTCCATACCATTGATAGGCTGACCGTTTAAAAGAAACGCTGTATTGGATTGATCAAAACCACGTGTTGTCATGGAAGACTCTCCAAACCCTTTTGCCTGACCAGTGATATAAACCGAAGGGGTATTTGCCAAAGCTGAAGTAATATCCTGTGCTCCCACCCTTTCTTCCAAATCCTGTTTACGAATTGTCGAAACGGCAATCGGTGTTTTTCTTCCTTCAGCAATATCAATGACACCATGACCGACAACAACAACCTCATCTAAATTTGTTGAAGATCCAGCCATAAAAGTTGGATTCAGATTCAACGACTCGCCTGATTTCAATAGGATGTTTTCAAAAACCACCGGTGTCTCACCAATGTAAGTCACCTCTACTTTATAGGGGCCACCTTCTTGAAGATTTGAAATTTGAAATTTTCCTTGGGCATCGGCAGAGCCACTTACAACTTGTCCACTTGGGATGTGGGTAATTTTAATAGTTGCTCCTTTAACCGTTTGTCCAGTAGCTTCTTTGACAACTCCTGAAACCGAACCAGTATTTGCTGTTTGACCATGAACGGCACTATAACTAGCAAAAACAAGGGCAAAAAAAAGTAGAGACTTTTTCATGTTAGATGTGATTGTTTTGTTTTTGTGCCGCAAAATTAGGAATTGATTGTCTTTTTAACTAATTTTAACAATACCGATATGGTGCAGCGCCTTGTTATAAATAAAATAAATTTTGATCTTCCACAGAAAATCAGCTTTTTTTAGCAGAAAGACACAATAAAAAAGTCTAAAAAATAAAATTAACACAATAAAAAGACCCTATTCATAAAAATTAATCAAAAATAGTCAAAATAATATTTTGTCTGTTTTGAATAACTCAAAATTTACGCTTTTTGCACATTTTTAAACTTTCTTCTCCTTCCTATACTAGAAAGTCTACCCCACATTCTGCCCTTTGCTTCCTTTTCCCTTTTTTCAATATATGAAATGACTGTGTAAATAATTAACTTTAACTAATTAAAAAAATATGTTGTCAATCGAAGAAGCTTATACGGGGATTCTTGAACCGGAATTAATTCAGGAAATAGAGAAAAATGCACTTCTAAAAACTTTCCATGAAGGTGATCTCATCATTGGTACCAATCAATATATTAAATCTATGCCGCTCCTTCTCGAGGGCGCAATAAAAATTGTGCGCGAGGATGAAGATAAAGGCGAATTGCTGCTTTACTATCTAGAAAAAGGGCAAACATGTACGATGTCCATTGCCTGTTGTCTCGGGAATAAAAAGAGTGAAATCCGTGCCCTGGCGGAAAAAAACACAACTGTAGCGATGATCCCCAACGAACTTGTCAGCCTTTGGATGGGAAAATACCCTTCGTGGCGAAATTTCATCATCTCGAGCTATTCAAGTCGCATGGAGGAAATGTTACAAGCCATTGATAGCTTAGCTTTTTCCAATATGGAAGAACGAATCATTAATTATCTTCAGGCTAAGGTAAAACTGAATGACAATAGGATACTCACACTTACCCATCAAGATATCGCCTCCGATTTAAATACCTCCCGTGTAGTTGTCTCTCGAATTTTAAAAAAACTGGAACAGGAAGATAAAATTGTACTGCTTCGGAACGAAATTAGGGTATTGATTTAACACCGCATTAATTCTGCAAGCGGTTCAGTGATCCGATCTTCCGCATCGAATTTCAGATAGATACAAAACATTCGTATCTTTAGCTATAAATAAATCTCGACAGATATCAATATAGTTTTATAGATGATAATATAGTTTTAGATGAAGATAGAAAAATTAGGGTTTATAGGATTAGGAAATATGGGTTATCCCATGGCCAAAAATCTGGAGAAAGCAGGATTTCCCCTTTCTGTTTACAACAGAAACAGCAGTAAGGCAGTGGGTTTTGAAAAGCAATCGTTTATCAGAAAAGATATCGCCGAATTGGTCGACCAAAGTGATATCATATTTTCCATGCTCACAAATGATGAGGCAGTCAGCGAAGTATATGAAAAAATTCTTCAACAGCGGATTGAAGGGAAGTTATTTGTCGACATGAGTACAATCTCTCGTGAACGCTGTGTTTCCATTGCATCCAAATTAAAAGAAAAAGGAGCCAGTTTTATTGATGCTCCTGTGGCCGGTAGTACCAAACCAGCTGCTGAGGGCACTCTAATTATCATGGCCGGCGGTGAATTAGAAGACCTTGAACGTGCCAGACCATACCTCGAGCGAATGGGCAAATCGATCAAACATCTTGGGGAAAATGGCCAAGGAATTGCCGCCAAACTTGCTATTAACTATTTCCTTTCTACCATCTATCAAGGCCTCGCAGAAACTATACTATTTTCAGATAAACTGGGGATCAAGCGAAATGAAATGCTCGAAATCATCAACGACAGCGCCAGTGGCAGCGGTGCGACAAAGGTAAAGACTCCCTTACTTGTAGAAGAAAACTATAGTGCTGCTTTCGCATTGGATCTTATGCTGAAAGATATCCGGCTGGCTCAACAGGCAGGCGCTGACTATCCGCTTTTAAAGACCTTACTTGAGACCTACGGAAAAGCACAGGACAATGGCTTCGGACAGCTCGACGTTATTGGCATTATTGAATCTATAAAGTCATAATTTTATGCTTATATACTGAAAAACAACAACCTACCTATTGAAAGTTTATTTAGTTGGGATCGAGTGAATAACCGAGCGCAGCGAGCTCACGAACACAAATAAAAACATACACGAGTGAATAACCGAGCGCAGCGAGCTCATGAACACAAATAAAAACATACACGAGTGAATAATTATTACAGATGAAAACAGTTATGACACTATTGATGCTTACTATGGTCACCATGACTACGCAGGCCCAACAATTAAAACAGGTTTCTTACCAGGATGGTGAACAAAAACTCAATGGACTGGTAACCGCCAATAGGGCAAAAAAAGGCCCTGCTGTCTTAATTCTTCCGGCATGGAAGGGAATTGACAACGAAGCGAAACAAGCTGCATTGCTTCTTGAAAAAGAAGGTTACATCGCGTTCATTGCCGACATCTACGGTGAAGGAAATATTCCCTCAGACAACACCGCAGCTTCGAAAATTGCCGGCCACTACAAGACAGACTATAAAGCTTATCAGCATCGCATAATGCTCGCATTGGAACAACTGAAAAAAGAGGGCGCGGATCCGGCGAGAATTGCTATCATCGGCTATTGTTTTGGAGGTTCAGGAGCCTTAGAAGCGGCGAGAGCCGGCTTCCCCGTCAATGCAGTGATCAGTATCCATGGAGGCCTCTCCAAAGCTGCCGACAGACCCAATGGTTCGATCAAAACAAAAGTACTCGTTGAGCACCCAGCAGCCGATAAAAGTGTATCAAAAGAAGATTACGATGGGTTGGTCAAGGAATTAAATGAAGGAAAAGCAGACTGGCAAATAATTACGTACGCAAATTCTGGACATACGTTTACGAATCCCGAGTCAGCAGAATATAACCCCGTAATGGCTAAACGTGCCTGGGAGCACACTTTATTATTTTTGAAAGAAGTATTAAATTAAATAGCAAAGTCTACAACAGCAATATCGACCCAAATGAATTATAACGCGAAACTGCACATTTATCCGATTATCATTCAATTGTTGATATTGCTGTTATATAGTCCCAGCGCAGCATCGCAAACAGTAAAATCGCTAACAATAGCTAGCCCAACGCATGCAGTTCTATTTGTAACCAATGAGTCCGATAAATCAACTGATTTTATCATGCGTCTCCACGAAAAAAAGGCAACTGAGATTTTCAAATTAGTACCTTATAGCACAACAAAGTTACTGGTGACGAAAACGGATGCAAAAAGACTCACATTTATCGTTAAAAATCACCAATGGACTATCGACGTATTGTCATTAAAGCAACGTCATGCCATGATCTTGTTTGATGGATTAGCCAAACCCAAGATCATATACGATAGTAATACCTATCTGGCAGCAGCCAAACCGATATTAAACACCAGCACACAAATTGCGTCAACGAAAGCTTCGGCACAATATAATGCCTCACATTTCTTTGACTCAATCGCACAAGTTCAATTTATTCCATCCCGGCAATATGCAGCGGCCATTATCGCAAATTCCGCTCTTCCTCTTTATTACAGTCAGCGTAAGAATAAATGTAACGGCACTTATGTAATGCAGCAGTTCTCGGACGAAAATGAGGTGCAATCCGGTGCAATTATGACGACTGTATATGAAGAAGGCAAAGAGATCACATCGAACAATCTTTCCGGGGGAAATAATTATTACAACAAAAGATGCTATAATCAATTAGGACTTATCGACTCCATACAGTACCTTCGAAATAGTAAGTGGAGCAGCAGTACAATTTACCGATATCTGGCAGATGCAATTATTTCCTACGATCCTACATTCGAATCGGCGATTATTTATCACTTGAACAGTAAACTCCAGGTTATAAAAACTGAATCCATTCATTTTGTCTATCAACGGAGAGACTGGACCATTTACAGTTATGATCAACAGAATCGGATTACTGAAGAGATTTCGGGCAGAAATGATCAAAGAGAAAGTCGCGTCCGCTATCAGTATGATAGTCCAGAAACAAGTGACTACTCGCTGCGCCAAACCTTCGATCAAAGCGATCATTTGACAGCCGAAATCAAGCGATCATACCGAGCCAACGAAACGATTGATGAGTTTTATTATGAGGGTGTATTACAACAAAAATCTATTGTAAAAGATCTCGGAAACTGTACCTACGAAAGCTTGATATATAACAAGGAGGGAAAGTTAACAGCAAAATACATACAGGCAAAGAAAACCAACTAAACGAACTGAAAAACTGCACTAAGCTCAGACAATAAGATTCTTGATTTTGATAAAAAAATATTCGACGAAATACGGCAAAAAACACATTTCTGCACTAATTTTGATAGCGATACATAAACGTCAAATTGAGAAAAAGAAAACTGATCAGTCAACGTCATCCCATACTCTATTTTATTGCAGTATGGGCGAGAAGAGTACAACGAAAAGCCGTTTGGCTCTTTGACAACAAAAAATACAGCACAGCTAAATCAGCTGAAAAACTGCCCTTTCGTATTAAAAAACATCAGTCGGTATTATTAAAAAAACTGGGCGAAAATAATATGCAATTGCAAATTAACAAAGTTACCAACCTGAAAATTGCAGCAGCACAGATCAATAGCATTCTGATCAGACCACAGGAAACCTTTTCATTTTGTAAACTCGTTGGATTACCTACTGTAAAAAAAGGATATCTACCCGGCATGGAGTTATCTTTTGGTGAAGCAAGGGCAGGTATTGGCGGTGGAATCTGTCAAATATCCAATCTCATCCATTGGCTTGTTATCCATAGTCCACTCACCGTCAATGAACGTTATCACCACTCTTTTGACCCTTTTCCTGACGATGGCCGTGTTTTGCCATTCGGCAGTGGTGCTACGGTGTTTTATAACTATCGTGATTATCAGTTCACCAACAACACGACTTACACCTTCCAAATAAATATCTGGTTCACAGACAAATGTTTAGAGGGCGAATTAAGAATTGATCAAGAACTGGATTTTGCGTACCATGTATTTGAAAAAGAACATCAATTTCTTAAAATAGACAATCAGTTCTTTCGTAAAAATGAGATTTGGCGCGAGAAGTTTTTAAAGTTTCAAGGTGGAAAGATTTTAGAAACCGAACTTTTGACCAAAAATTTTGCCCGGGTTACCTATACCCCTGTTGAATATATTGAAATTAGTGCCGATCAAAATCCGACCGATTAATTCAACAAGCTAAGTGATCGAAAAATGACGGATATGAAAAGTCCTCTTTTTTGTTTAAGTTTGGTCTGGCTTTGGGGGTATTCTGTATAGAATTGAGATAGTCCCTTTGAACCTGATTCGGTTTATACCGGCGTAGGGAAAAGCAAAAATCCACTGTACAGCATACTCCTTTACTGCACAGGCTATCGCTCTTCTTCCCTCCAAGGCCACACAGTATATCTTAGCATATGTAAAAAGAATGGAAGATTCAATTATCAATTTATTAGAGCAGCTGAGGGTTGAAAAACCCCTTATACACAACATCACAAACCTAGTCGTGATGAACAATACTGCCAACGCACTTTTAGCCCTAGGAGCATCCCCTGTGATGGTACACAGTCCATTAGAAGTACGCGAGGTTGTCGATATTGCACAAGCTCTTGTCATTAATATCGGCACCTTGAGTGAAGATACTGCCGAAGCTATGCTGGTTGCTACCGAACATGCCAATACCATTGGAAGGCCATGGGTACTTGTTCCTGTTGGTGCTGGGATATCAGCATTCCGCAATGATTTATTATCCAATCTACTGGATCTCAAACCAACGGTTATTCGTGGAAATGCATCAGAAATCATGACGCTGTACAATTTCAACCAACCGAACACAAAAGGAGTCGACAGCACGACAGCTAGTAAAGATGCCCTCCGATTTGGCCAATTATTGCAAGAGCAAACCGGCTCCATTATCTGTATTTCTGGAGAAGTAGACTATATCCTTTCACAGCAATACCGGGTTGAAGTTTTTAATGGCAACCCTTTAATGACACAGGTAACTGGACTTGGCTGTAGTGCTACTGCGCTTATTGGTGCATTTCTAGGTGTTACAGATCAATATTTTGAAGCAGCTGTTGCCGGTGTATCCATTTTGAGCTTAGCAGGAGAACTCGCTGCCCAAACAGCAGCTGGCCCTGGCACCCTGCAATTGAATCTCTACGATGAACTCTATCAGCTCAATGCAGAACGTCTAAAATCAAAGCTCAAGATCAAACGCTATGCGCATTAATCCGCTTTTTCCCTACCCTTTATATTTGGTGATTTCTGAGCGGGACTGTTATCCTCAAAATTGGCTCCATGTTGCCGAAGAAGCCATTATTGGTGGAGTCGATCTTATACAATTGCGCGAAAAAGCTGACGATCCGGCCACATTTTTGGATAAAGCCATCCGTTTAAAAAAACTGACCGATCATTATGGTATTCCGCTCGTGATCAATGATGCCGTAGCAATCGCTGCCCAAATCGAGGCATGGGGAATACATGTGGGTCAAAATGATTTGCAGCCGCTCGCTATTCGCGAAAAATATGGTGATAAAATAACTATAGGCTGGTCCATAGAAGACATGCAACAACTGGAAAGTCAACAAATGTACGCCGTCGACCACCTTGGTGTAAGCCCCATTTTTTCTACGAAAACAAAAGTAGATACGGTTACTGAATGGGGAATTACGGGTTTAAAACAACTTCGGAGTAGGACGGAAAAACCATTAATCGCTATCGGAAGGATGAATTTACAAACAGCAGAAGAGACCTGGAACGCAGGTGCAGACTCCATTGCAGTCGTTTCGGCCATATGCCAAAGTCAAGATCCCAGAGCTGCCAGTGCACAACTAAAAGAACTATTCAAATGACAAAAGATAAAAAATACCGCGTCCCTACCGTACTCAGCATTGCGGGGTTCGATGGTAGCGGTGGTGCAGGTATACAAGCAGATACCAAAACCATATCTGCATTAGGATGTTATGCCATGAATGTCTTAACTGCCCTACCCGTACAAAATACACAAGGCGTAAGAAATATTTATGAAATTCCTACAGCAGCCGTCCAGGACCAATTAGATGCTATTTTTGACGACATCTATCCCGATGCAATCAAAATAGGGATGGTACACAATATTGAACTTGTGGAGCTTATTAGTGCCTATTTAAAAAAATATAAAGGGCCTATCGTATTTGATCCAGTCATGGTCTCGACCAGCGGGCACAAGCTCATTCACGATGATACAATTCAGGCCTGCATGGAACTTCTTTTTCCTTTGGCAACGCTAATTACACCAAATTTAGATGAGGTAAGTGTCTTAGTAGACGAAGTTATTGACAATGTCGAGAAGATGAAAAAAGCGGGAAATGCCTTGTTGGCCAAGGGGTGTCAATCCGTACTGATTAAAGGCGGGCATCTCCAGAGTCAAGAATTAACATCCCTGTTGTTCCGGCACAAGAATCCACCAATTGAATTCAAATCACAAAAAATTAACAGCAAAAATACACATGGTTCAGGTTGTTCGCTTTCTTCAGCAATTGCGAGCCATTTGGCACAAGGCATTGGTCTCGATAGCGCAGTAGACTTCGCATTAGCCTATATACACGCAGCAATAGCTGGTAGCAAAGATCTCGTCATTGGCAAAGGAAATGGGCCATTAAATCACTTCCACAATCCGATTAAACTTATTCAATATGAACTGGACTGATCATGCCTGGGAATCCATAACAGCTATTTATTCTGATATACTTACTATGCCGTTTATTGTTCAGCTTAGTGATGGCAGTCTTCCTCTGGATAAATTTCAATTTTACATGCAGCAGGATGCTTTCTATTTAGAAGAATTTGGCCGTGTGCTTGCCTTTATAGGTGCAAAAAGTGCGGATAACCAACAAGCATTGGACTATTTCGAATTTGGCCGCAATGCGCTTCTTGTTGAACGGGCATTACACGAAAATTACTTTCGGGAATTTGGTTTAAGTCCTGCCGACAAGAGCAACAAAATCGAACCAACCTGCCATCATTATGTCCATTTTCTTAAAAGCGTAGCCGCTTTCGAGAGCGTTGAGATCGCTTTGGCGGCAACACTCCCCTGTTTTTGGATTTATAAAGAGGTCGGCGACCATATTGTAGCCAAGGCAAATACACAGGGGAATCCCTATTCCAAATGGATAGAAACCTATAGCGGTGACGACTTTGCACAGGGAGTTGTCAAGGCAAAAAACTACGTTGACAAAATTGCGGCAGAAACTACTGCAACAAATCGGGAGAAGATGCGACAAGTATTTATAACAGCTTCCCAATTAGAGTATCAGTTCTGGTTAGCAGCTTACGAACGAAGGGTATGGTAAACAAACGCAAACTGTCCGATACCGAACAGTTGATGTTCAAAAATGAGCATTAACGAAAATAGCACTCAGGAACAAAACTAGTGTTAATCAGTATTTTAAACGGATTAAAAGTTTTGGCATTACTATTATACTCTAGGTGGCAGTTAACAATAGAGCGTGTGCACAAGTGCATAAGCACATAAGAAACGATAAAAAGGGAAATTAAAATGAAACTTTCAGTAACAATAAATTTAAACTAATAACAGAAAAATAATGAAAAGAATCTTAACCATTGCCTTTATTTCATTTTTATATGTAGCTCAGGCACAAGAACGCGAAACACGCAAGATCACTGCTCCAGATGGTATTTCATCGGCAACTTCATTACGTGTAGATTATATCCACTCTAATCGCAACGAGGTTGTTGTTGAAGCAGATAATCCTGAGCATTTATCCCTTATCGAAACGACTGTAAAAAACGGCACACTCTATGTACAGTATAAAAGAAACAGTTCTGTCAGAAATGCGAGAAACAATCGCGTAATTGTTTACTCAAGCAAGATACCAACACGTTTTTCGGCATCATCCAGCAGTTCGATCTATACGGATGAAACGATTAAGGCAAACAAAATTTCTGTAGACGTATCCTCTTCCGCAAAAATATCCCTTAAAAAATTAATTGCGGATGATATAAATCTTTCAACGAGCTCTTCAAGTAAGTTAACGACAGAAGTCAGCAGTAAAAACTTGCAAGTAGCGGCAAGCAGTTCGTCTAAGCAGGAAATTGCGGGTAGCGCTTCAAATTTAGATCTGAACACCAACTCCTCAGCATCGGTTGATATGAGCCGTTTCACGACAACAAATGCGCAAATACAAGCCAATTCGTCTGCCAATGTAACGCTTAGCGTGAAAGAAAACTTACAGGGAAATGTCTCTACGTCGGCAAGAATTGCGTTAAAAAATCAGCCAAAAAATGTCCAGGTTGACAAATCAACAAGTGGCAGAGTAGTATTATAATTTTTAGTGTGGTCTTTAAAAAGACTGTTTATTTATGTTTAATGTTTAGTTAGCTTAAAGGTGATACATACCCCAGTATCACCTTTGCTTTTTTAACCGATTATCTTTCCCTATCCTACTCAACTTCAACGGCCTCCTGTCATCAAAAGCAATTCTTTACATGGAGTCCAGATTCTAGTAATCGGGGATTCCTGGCATTTTCGTATCTTGAAAGTGTAAAATCATAAACTTCAAAAGGATGGACAACTTTCTAGCGAGCTGCTTAAAAAAATTTCAATATTATAAATCACTGGGTGATAAAACATTTGATCAATTAAGTACTGAACAACTACTTTGGCAGCCAAATGATTCGAGCAACAGCATTGCACTGCTTGTGAAACATTTAAGTGGAAATATGCTTTCACGTTGGACCGATTTTCTCAGCACGGACGGAGAAAAAGATAATAGAAACCGGGATCTGGAATTTGAGAATACCTGGACAAACCGCGAGGAGCTTCTTGATCATTGGGATGCCGGATGGAATTGTCTGTTTCAAGCCATTGAGTCTCTCGTAGAAGGAGATCTAGAAAAAGTTATCTATATACGCAATGAAGAGCATACTGTCATGGAGGCTATTTTGCGGCAGATTGCACATTACCCCTACCATATCGGGCAGATTGTTTATATCGGAAAAATATGTATCGATGAAAAATGGTCCTCCTTATCTATACCCAAAGGCGCTTCTGCATCCTATAATAAGGAAAAATTCAACAGGGAAAAATAGCGGGTAAATCTCTGCCGATTTTTTAAAGGTAGGCAAGTAGAACATGCATTACAAGGGCAGTACACTCCATTTAACACATTAATTCATTGTATAAGCACAGGTAGTTTTAACACATTTTTCGCAAACTTTTAAGTATATTTGTCATACATACAACTATTTCTTTTATATGATTTCGTTGTTAAGTACGTTGTTTTAAGACTATGAAAAATTCGATTAAGATCATCAACAATTACGAGTACAAAAAACTATTTCTACCTGATGTTTCGGAGCATAATCTGTTCAACGAAAATAAAATTCAAGTCTATCGAATTGAAAGCTACCTTCGCAGTATCCTGATGCCCGTCATCCCCTACCGTACAACCTTTAATTTTCTAATTTTTGTTACGAAAGGCACATTGACACAGCATCTGGAGAGTGCCTCTTATACACTGACCGAAAACCAGGTCATTAACATCAAACAAGGTAATATCACGGCTACGCTGGCAATCTCCGATGATGTAGAAGGTTTTTTTGTGGTCTATGAAAATGAAATTGTAACTGATATTGAGCTTGGTATAAACGATATTAAATTTTTCAATTCCCATCCTTTTACCACACTTAAACCCCATGTAGCGCATTGGATCCAGCAAATGTTGATGTTATTGGAAGAAGAACTTTTTACCGAGGGGCGCGTAATGGAAGTCTGCATCTCCATGATGCAGTGTATCCTATTGAAGGTGATAAAATCGGATATTGAGACAAAAGCCCCGATGAGCAGGCAGTTAGATATTGCGTTCCGTTTTCGCGAATACGTCCAAAAGTTCCATATCGATCATAAAAACGTCTTATTTTACGCTAATTTATTGCATATTTCAGAAAACTACCTCAATAAATGTGTTAAAGAAGCGACAAATAAACCACCGAAGCAATGGATTAGCGAAATAAGTATTTTACATAGCCAGATTCTCCTGCAGGATGCTACGAGAGATATTGCTGGTATAGCCTTTGAATTGAAATTTCAATCGCCCTCGTATTTCACTAGGCTGTTCAAAAAAATCACTGGGTACTCACCCAGTGACTATAGAAAACATAAGTTTATGGCGGGCTAATGTTTTCGTTTATTGTAAGGTAAATTCCAGATTAAATCTACGGCCAAATAATGAACGCCAAAATCTACTTTGTCATAGCCTTTAATTAAGTCGTTCATATACCCCAGATCCAATCGTAAAGGTGTTTTTGGAATATCTGTCATGTAATAGAAACCAAGACGGGTCTCTTTATAAGCAAAGCTAGACCATGCACTAACAGGTTCGTAGAGCTTACTGATTGCAAAAAGTCCCTCTGCGCTCAAAGCCAATTCTTGTTTATTTTTAGCCGAAATTTTAAAATTTAGCTGCGACTTCAAGCGGGTCCTAAACTGAAAATTCTCTTCTGTTTTCTGAAAATCAGCTGTAAAGAACTTTCGAAATTCTTGCCTTAAGGTATTTTTCCATTTCAAGCGATCATTCAGTGTAAATGTATACGCATATCGTCCATATAACCTAAATTCTTGCTCGACCCCTTCATTATGGTAGGGTGCCCCCTCATCATAAACGTTTTGGCGACGATAGCTCAATGCATAGCTATATTGTTGATTCTTGGCAAACTTATGATAGACTTCATGATTTAGCACCCAAATGGCCTGCTTATGAAATGGATTTGAATCGTCGGGCGTACTTTTGGTTCCCAGACCGATGTAGGTTAGTGCCTCTTTGGTTCCAGCACTATCCAGTTTCCGGCGTAAGCCCAAAACGGACCAAGATGCGGTCCTTGCTTTTCCTAATCCAGGCGGACTGACTTGCGCGTAGACCGTATTTACATGAATTCCCAATAAGAGCATTATTGGGAATAGTTTTATTAAACGAAATTTAAACATACATAAAATTTTAGTTCACAAAAAGGACTAGGAAGTCCCTTCGACTGATGAAAATTTATTCACCAACCATTTATCCACAAGTTTGACCGGTTGCATTGCCCACATCGCAAAAACAAATGGGAAAGTCAATGTCGTCCACCCGTTGTGAATCAAAAAATGATCAAAATAGGTGGCAATAATAACTGCGATCAGCACATAGACACCGTCACGAACACGTGGGCCGCTCAGAGCTATTCCAACCAAGACCGCATTGAAGCTAAAAATGCCATTATTGGTCATATCTGCAGATTCATGGCCATGATGCGAAATATAAACACTGATGATAACAGCAGCGAAACCGTAAAGTGCTCCCATGGGATTGCTCAGGAAAACCCCAATGAAAAAGATCAATCCAGCAATTAAACTACCCTGAAAAATAACCTGACCAAAGGCATGGCCTTCAATTAAGAAATCATCCATTTCTTGAATATCAACAAAATGCTCGGGTACCGTCCGTAAGGCCAATTCTGGAATACTCAACACATACAATGCGATCCAGGTAATTAAGATAAATGGAAATGTAAATACCGGCAGATTCTTCTTTAATGCAAAACCCATCAATATGGTGGTCAACGCAGATCCGACGATTAAAGCTCCCCATACCCAGACGTTTGTCTGAAAATAGAAAACCAAAGCTATACCATAAAGCGTAGCATTAAATCCGAAGAGCCCATCATTGATATGATCCTCATCAAATTTCATCAACTTGGCAGTCAATACCCCAACGATATTGGCGAGGATTCCCGCAAAGCCCATGAGTGCCGAATCATAAATAATGGCGCCTATAAATAAAATACCCGTCCAAATGTTACCCTGTAACATAATTTGCCCAAATCCTTTAAAAAAAGCTTTTACAAAAGCTAGGATGTTATTTTTCATTGGAATATAATTAGTTGTTATTCAAAAATATGTTGTCCCATAATGCGCTTTGCATTTCTTTAAAAAGAAGATAAAGCTGTTCGGCACCGTAACCTAAAACGCGAACCATAAAACCGTCGTGTTGCAATTCACTAATACCAAACGCAACGTCTTTGGTTTCCCCGTATTGTTCATGGAAAGTCTCGATCCAGTCACTTGGATTCAAGCCGGCACTATTAAGGTAAATCAAAGTTCCCTGATGCGTATAGCCTTCCAAAATACCCAAGCCTTGTATAGGCATACGATCTGGCTGCAGCAATACATTATCTTTCACAACGAGCCTACCATTGACATAACATTCTGTCAGATTTTGAAAGTGATTGTACATGAACTCTTCACCAGACATTTTCCGACCACAAGTCACGATTTCACTAAGCAATAAGTGACAATTAGAGGCAAGATGTACAATGTTATGGCTCAAAAAATGAGACGAATGTTGTGGTACTACAGGATGGGGCACATAAGAAAAAACAGCATTTTCACCGATATTCACTTCCATAGTTTGGGAAGAATGGCCTTTCATATGGAATAGACGCTGATAAGCCTGTGTCTGCAATTGCAACTTAGCCCCGGGAGCAATATCCACTTGAATACGGTGGTCATCACCGTCGAGTAAGCCTGGGGATGAGCTCATGATCATCAAGTACGCGGCATTGTCTTTTTGATATTGTCCAACAGGAACGATACGAAACGGCTGTGTCGCATATGCATCTTTTAAAAAGGATTTTCCTTCGCGATGTGCTATTTTAATATCTAAAGAACAAATCATAATTAACGTAGTAAATTAGGTTCCTCAATATCTTGAAGGAGTGCGTATTTTTTAATCCAGCCCACGATCTCTTCCAAACCATCGCCAGTTTTCAGATTTGAAAACAAGAATGGAGAACCTTTACGCATTTTACGTGCATCATGCTCCATTACTTCTAAGCTTGCACCTACATAGGGTGCCAAATCTTTCTTATTGATCAATAAAAGATCAGATCTTGTAATTGCTGGACCACCTTTACGAGGCATTTTTTCACCTTCGGCAACATCAATTACGAAAATGGTAATATCGGCGAGATCAGGGCTATAGGTAGAAGTTAGGTTATCACCACCACTTTCAATCAAAATCAACTCCAAATCCGGGAAGCGGCTTGCTAGTTCTTCTACAGCTTCCAGATTCATACTCGCATCTTCCCGTATCGCCGTATGCGGGCAACCGCCGGTTTCTACGCCGATAATTCGTTCACGGGGAAGCAAACTATTTTTGGCCATATATTCCGCATCTTCCTTGGTATAAATGTCATTCGTAATTACGGCAAGATCAATTTCATTCATCAAACGTCTGCTCAATCTTTCCAATAATGCTGTTTTACCAGATCCTACTGGACCACCAACCCCTATTTTAACATATCTTCTATTTTCCATTTTAATTGTTTTTTAAGAAATATAAACTCTAGAATATAATCGTTCGTGTTGCATGCAACGGATATCAAATCCAATGTTGCATAAGCCCACTAAATTCCGTTCAACTGTTAAAGTCTCTTTACAGAGATCAAGTATATCATCATGTAAACCAAAAAGTATATCTTGGCCATCCAATTGACCTAACGGCACAAGTTTTACAGCATTGGTCACCATCGTAATAGCGGCATTATAATAAAAGCCGTGTAACGCTTCTTCCAAAGGAATTTCTAAAAGTGACGCCAGCATGCCATACATCAAACAGTAATGACTATCTACTTCCTTCTTTTGGATTAATTCACCCCAGGACAGCATAAAATCCTGCTGTTGATACCGACTGAATATTTTATAAATACGTACGCCCAGTTTTTTACTGGCATCGCGAATTTCTCTTGGGCTTTTTAATGCTGTACATTCTTGATCTAGGGCGATCAATGCATCCATGTCCTGCGAAGAAGTTGCTTCATAGGCCAATTTCATCAAAGCAGCATCATTGTACTTCAAATTATACCAGAGGTTATGACGCACATAGTTGTCCGCCGTAACCTTATCACAGACCAAGCCCTGTTGTACATAGGTCTCCAGTCCATTTGAATGGGTAAACCCACCAATTGGCAATGTTGGATCTGCTAGATGGAGTAACTTGCCTAGAAATGTAGTTTTCATTGACATTATTTTTTTATTATAAGTATATATCTTCAAGGACCAACCCGCCCCTCGTGTAATCTTCTCTACCATTGGATATTAAAGCTGTACCAAGTTTTTCCTTTTATGAAAAGAAAGTACTGCTGTAATCCTTTTTTATCTGAACCTTCCCTTTTTCCTGATTCCTATTTTTTACATTATAGGATCAATGAGCTAGCTACGCTCGGTTATCGAGCAGAACGAAACTTCAGTCTCCCTTCATAGCTGTTGGCGCTTGCGAATTCATGAAGGCTTTGTCGTTGATCAAAAGCGGGATATTTTTAGTCGAAGACTTTATCTTCTGATGATGTTTCGGATCAACATTTGCATTGAGCTGATGTAAAAGTTGACGCTCGCAACGCTGTGGGTCAAATCCTTGTTTAGTTAGCCATTCGTACATTGACCGTTCATAAGGCATAAGCAATTCATTTGCCTCCACAAATAGAGGCAAATGTTTGTTTCCAATTTCGCTGCTTACAAAAGCAGTTCGCAGGAAATCAATTGCCTTGACCCGGATGACTTCACAAGGTTTGATCGTTACCACAACAATTTTCTCCTCATCTTCGTACAAGATATCACCATCCTGCAAGCTGGATGTATTACCCAACAATTTGACGGCAATATCCATTCCCTCCGCTGTACGTAAACGTTGAATACGTTTGGTCGACTCATACCATTCAATAGCAAGCGAATCCAGACGCTTAGTGATCTGCTCACCATGAATATTCCTTGTGATTTCCGTGATTATCATTTTTTAATTCTTAACAAATAGATTTTTAGACAAGCCCAAACCTACAGTTGATCCGTTGATTCCTGTAATAACTTCGTGATCATTGGGAATAGCAGCATCTTTACTATTTCTCTTTTTATAAGACAATTCTGCCACTTTAGCTTTTAATGCCCAACCTTTTCCCAAGGCGATACCCACAAGCGGGTACACTCTGAATAGATAGCCATTGTATTTACCATCGACCATAGTACCTCCGGTAGCGACATGTTGATCGCCCCACAAATAATGCACATCAACCTGACCAATTAACATGAAATGCTCACTCAGAGGCCAAGTATTACTATAGAAAGGTCCTATTTCATGCGAATGATCCGTGAAATTCAGTGCTTTATCCTTAGCAGAATTGAATCCATAGTTTAGCCCCGCATTCATGTTGTCGGTGAAAAAATAGGCAGCACCCACCGGAGCGGCACTAAATTGATGCCCCGCTGTTGTTTCGTGGTAATTCAGTGACCCATAAACCATGATACCTCCCTTTTGCGCATAGACAGATTGTATGGTAAAGCACGCCATTGCTATACAACAGCCTAAAAATATCTTCAAATTTTTCATTAGCGTAAATCGTATTTTAACTTAATGAAACATCATGAGCAGTCATTATTACCTCTCTTATGCGCTTTTGATAAGCCCATGATGATTTCATCAACATATTGTTTTTCATAGTTTATGGCGTGATATAGGATCACGCCATAAAAAAGTAGTTATAGGGTTAAAACAAGAAGTATCGTTGTCCCAACGAAACTGTATCAACAGGTTTTGATCGCAAGATCTCACCGTCAAGACTTACCTCATAATTCTCTGGATTAACGATAATTTCAGGTGTAGCGTCATTGTGGATCATATCTTTTTTGGAGATATTCCGACAATTTTCTACAGCAAGTAGGGTTCTTTCCAATTTATATTCTTCCTTAATTCCCTTTTCCAATGAAATTTTAGAGACAAAGTCAAAACAAGTCTGGTGAACAGCTTTACCTAAGCCACCGAACATTGTTCTTAAGATGATTGGCTGTGGTGTAGGAATAGAAGCATTTGCATCCCCCATTTTTGAAGCGATAATCATCCCGCCTTTAATAATCATTTCTGGTTTTGCGCCAAATAAAGCTGGGCGCCAGATCACCATATCGGCAATTTTACCAGGCTCAATTGAACCAACGTATTTAGAAATACCGTGCGCGATCGCTGGATTGATGGTATATTTCGCTACATAGCGGCGTGCACGGAAATTATCGTTGTCCTTACCTTCATCTTCAGGCAAGGGACCTACTTGTTTCTTCATCTTGTCTGCAGTCTGCCATGTACGTGTGATGACTTCACCTACACGTCCCATTGCCTGCGAATCCGAGCTCATGATACTGAATACACCGCGATCTTGTAATACATCCTCAGCAGCAATCGTTTCTGGACGGATGCGAGAGTCAGCAAAAGCTACGTCTTCCGGAATTTCTTTACTCAAGTGGTGACAAACCATCAGCATATCCAAGTGCTCATCAATTGTATTTTTTGTAAATGGACGGGTTGGATTTGTCGATGCTGGTAATACATTTGGATACATCGCCGATTTGATGATATCTGGAGCGTGACCACCGCCGGCACCTTCCGTGTGGAATGTGTGGATCACACGTCCGTTGATTGCCTGGATTGTGTCTTCCAAGAAACCTGCTTCGTTCAGCGTATCTGTATGGATGGCAACCTGCACATCATATTGATCAGCGACTGTCAACGCTCTGTCGATTGTTGCTGGAGTAGCCCCCCAATCTTCGTGGATTTTAACGCCTAGCGCGCCTGCTTCAATTTGTTCCACAATAGGTTGTTCCGTACCTACGTTTCCTTTACCAAAGAAACCGAAGTTCATTGGAAGGTCTTCAACAGCTTGCAACATGCGCCGTAAATTCCATTTACCCGGTGTTACTGTAGTTGCATTTGTTCCATCCGCTGGACCTGTACCACCACCAATCATTGTTGTAACACCGCTATACAAGGCCGTTTCAACTTGTGTTGGGCTGATATAGTGAATATGGGTATCAATACCACCTGGAGTTAAGATATATCCCGATCCACCATGTACCTCAGTAGAAGCACCGATAATCATATTTGGTGTAATATTGTCCATTGTATCCGGATTTCCAGCACGACCAACACCAACAATTTTACCATCCTTAATACCAATATCACCTTTCACGATACCCCAGTGGTCAATGACGATAGCATCAGTGATCACCATATCCAATGTACCTTCATCACGTGTATGAACTGAAGATTGGCACATCCCGTCACGGACAGTCTTACCGCCACCAAATTTGGCTTCATCGCCGTAGTAAGCGTAGTCTTTTTCGACTTCAATAATGATATCTGTATCTCCTAAACGGATTTTATCGCCACTTGTAGGGCCAAAGATGGCGCTATAATTTAATTTGCTAACTTTTAAACTCATGATACTTTGTTTTTAAAGCCTTGTTCTTTTACTTTTTTCATTGCATTTGCTTTCGCAACTTCGGTTTCGGTATCTCCATTTGCCAAATCATTGTGGCCATAGATCCTTCTTGCACCTGCATACGGAACCAATTCGACGTCTTTTGATTCACCTGGCTCAAAACGAATTGCTGTACTGGCGATAATATTCAACCGTTTGCCAAATGCTTTTTCACGATCAAACTCCATCATTTTGTTCACCTCAAAGAAATGAAAATGTGAACCTACCTGAATTGGTCTATCACCTGTATTTGTCACAGTGATAGTTGTAACTTCTCTACCTTCATTGCAGATAACATAGCCATCTGCAATAAAAAATTCTCCTGGGATCATAGATTATATTTTTAACAATTAGCGAATCGGGTTATGAACAGTAACCAGTTTTGTACCATCTGGAAATGTAGCTTCAATCTGTACATCATGAATCATTTCAGGGACACCTTCCATGACATCTTCACGTGTCAACAACGTTGCACCATACTGCATTAAATCAGCAACAGTACGTCCGTCACGAGCAGCTTCCAAAAGTTCACTACTGATCAATGCAATAGACTCCGGATAATTTAATTTAAGTCCTCTAGCTTTACGTTTTTTCGCTAGTTCGCCGGCAAGATGAAGCAATAGCTTCTCTGTCTCTCTAGGTAATAAATGCATATAAATATTATTTAAATTGTTGTTATTTGAACTAAAACAAGTCACGGTGAGTAGAGGTCACGACAAGGCCATACGACTTAAAAAAATCGTTCAAAATCGTGATAAATAGGACAGATTATACCCCTACGCAACGCAAGGTCTGTCTTTTCTCAACCGTTGTAAGAAATGGAAATTTTTACCCCAGAAACGGGATCTTTAAACTTTGGAAAAGAATATATTTTGGCGGAAGGATCAATCGATCCATATAAGGCCTTCTGTTATTCTGAATTTTGAGACGTACAGGATAACAGAATACAAAAAGACAAATTGAAAGCACTCCCCAATAGAGCAGCTTGCTCCATTCATCTTTGAGGTCCATCTGTTCGGTGATATCATAGACATCATGATCTTTAACCGCAGCGACCAAATTTTCCCGTTCGGAATTTCCTGAACCTTTTTCTACATGAGCATGGAAAGCCGCCAGGCTTATCCGGAAAACGGGTACATTTTGGACAGTAGAATGCGTCGGTATAGCTATTCCTTTCATGAGCAGGGTGCTCAAAAGAAAAACTAAAAAGACTAAACTATACCTCATTCTTGTGTTCACAATTCTATTATTTGTTGTTCAAATTTACAACCAAAGCGGGCTACTTGACTAGCACAAATCTTGAATTAAATAGTCCAAATTTGTTGAAAAAGCCCGCTTTGGAGATTTTAGATCAATCTTTCGAATTTAAAAAGAGTAACCAACTGATACCATGATATTTCTCGGCGCACCAGCAAAGGCTCTCGTGTAGTCAAAACCACCTAAAAAGTAATATTTATCGAATACATTGTTCAGGTTTACTGCCATTTTCATAGCACCAATGTGGTAATAGGCCGCTGCATTAACAGTTGTATAAGATGGCCATTGTCCCCAGAGTGCATTTCCATCGCTATCCTTTCCGATGCTGTTGTCCATCCGCTTACGGTCTACATAATAAACACCGGCACCAAAACCTAAGCCTTTTAAGGTACTATTTGAAAACACATATTTTAACCAGGCACTCGCCATATTTTTGGGTGCTCCTGGCAGAGACTGTCCTATTTCAGAAGGAACCGAGGATGACTTCACCTCCGTATCATTATAGGTATAATTGGCCATAATCTGGAACTCCCGTGTCAACTGCCCACGCACATCGAGTTCAACACCCTGCGATAGCGCTTTGCCAGATTGTCTATACTCCGGCAGCCCTGAATCATTGATAGCCCCTGTGGCAATGAGCATATTCCGTCGTTCAATTCGGAATAAGGATAGATCAACTTGCAATTGTTCCTTAAAGAAACCCGTCTTCACCCCGGTTTCCACCTGGAAACTCCGCTCGGCATCAAAGGGTTTATCGGCACCATAATCTTTATAGTTCTGAATAAAATTGGCGCCTACAGGCACAAACCCCTGTGAATAACTTGCAAAATAGTTAATCTGTTTATTGATTCCATAGGTTACACCAAAACGAGGTAATAAGGCATTTTGTGTCGCATGAAACCGATTTTGTCCATCAAGTGTTTCAGAAGAATAGTGTTCATGACGTAGACCTACAATAAGTTTCAGTCGGTCGTCAACGCTGATTTGATCCTGTATATATTTACCCGTTGTTTTATAAGGGCTCAAAAAAGGATAAGCGACTCCCGTACGCCATACATAATTCGTCAGATCATGAGTCGTATAAGTGGGATTGTTCAAATCAAAAGTCAAAGGAACAACCTTGCCATCTACAGTTTGCTGCCTAGCCTCCCGCAATTGGTTTTCTTTGTCGCCCCGATATTGGGCAAAATCAATCCCAGCAACCAAATGATGATCAACTCTATCGCCCAAAAGATCCCACTTGACGTAACCGACAACATTATCGGTATAATCACGCCCATGGCGATCAAAAAAGCGCATATTCATAATGGTATTATGTGGTGCATCAGCAAACGTGTTCATTGTCCGGTGTTCATTGACATCTTCCTGATAGATGGATTTCATGTAGCTCAGATTCAAACTAACATGTTCTGCCAGACGCTGAGACAAACGAGCGCTTAATGAAAAAGTCTTGGAATTATAAAAATCGGAAGGCTGGCTCAACGTAAATGATCTTGGCAACGCATAAAAGTTATTTTCTTTAATACCCATTCCCCGATCAAGATAACCGTTGAACTGATTATAGACCATGTCAATATCGACCACCGTGCCATCAGCCGGTTTGAAGGTGAAGGAAGGAGCGATCATCATTCGTTTCTGACGATTTACGTCACGGAAAGTCTTCGTATCTTCATAACCTGCGTTAAAACGATATAAAATACGCTTGGCACTATCCAATGGTCCACCGAGATCTACAGTAGTTCGCATCGTTTCAAAACTACCGCCGGCAAAATTCACATGCCCCTTAAAATCTTCCAAAGGCTTCTTTGTCGTCATATTAATTGTACCACCCGGCACAATATCCCCAAACAAAGATGCCCCAGGCCCTTTCAAAACCTCGATATTTTCAAGATTGATCGTTAATGGTGAATTATAATAACTGTTACCATAACCATACCCCGAGCGTAAACCATTGACAAGTCGAACACCCGTTTCGTAACCACTTTTGAAACCGCGGATAACAACATCATCATAGGAAGATGCTTCTGTCACACCAGCCAGGTCCTGTACTAGCGCTCCAGTAGTAAAAGCCTGTTTATCTTCGATAAATTCCTTACTGAGTACAGCGACCGATTGCGGTAGATCCTTTAATTTTCCTGCAAATTTACCCCCCAGCTCCATATTATTTGTCAGATATGAATTGTTGCGTCTACCCGTAACCAATACTTCATCCAATGTATTATCACCGGCTACCATAAGCAATCGAACTCCTTTTTTTGCATTCCAGTTGGCCGTGTTCAAATCCAGCAATACAGGCTTATACCCGATTGCAGCTGCACGTAACTGTACGGGAAATGAAGTTATTCCGGTAAAACTAAATTCGCCATGAGCATTAGAACTTGTCTGTTGTTGTCGATCTGCCAGGGTTAATGTGACCCCTGAGATGGGATTACCGTTTTCATCCTGGATCTTACCAAATAGTGCCACACCTTGTTGTGCATACACCGCTCCCGGTACGGAAGCACTTGTCAATAAAGCGAAAGCGAGCGCTTTCATTACGTTGTTCATTCGAATAAATTATATATTTTTTGGCTTACCCACTGTTGGGTTTAAGCAATACGATCAACGAATAATTCCATGTGTATCGTTGGAAAATTCGATTCATTACAAAAGTCTTTCAATTGAAATCCCTGTTTACCCCAAAATTCATAGGCTCCAGTCAGGAATGGGTGGGTATGTAAATAAAGCCTTTCAATACTCTTCTCCTTAGCTACAGCGACCAAGCCCTTGAATAAGGCCGTTCCCAAACCTGACCTACGGTAACTCGGGTCCACAAAAAGCCTAGCAACTTCCACCGTTTTCCTTCTATCAATATCCAAATGCGGGAAACGGTAGTCATAAGCCAGCATGCCAACGACGCCAATCAGTTTACCGTGCTGATCTTTTGCCTGCAAGAATGCACCAGCTTCAGTCTCAAGATACACGGCTGAAAATGCCAGTAGATCTTTAGGAAGTTTATGTGCATCCAACATCGGGAACAACTGTTTTCGAAATTCAATGACATAAGGTAATACGACATCAATATCTTCCTTTTCAACACGAGATATGCTGATATTTTTCAAATGGGGTTGCGTGGGAAAACATCGTTTGCTTATCAGTTGATTATTAATCAATATATTGCCGCTGTCTTTGATGGTATTCATATCGTTATAGCTATTTTTAAAATATTTGCACAGTAAACTGAGCATCTCACTTGCAAACCATGATTTTTCATAAAGGCACCTATTTAGGCGGCTTCGTCATGGCGTATTCATTTCAATTTTGGTTTCGGCGTTATGCGCTGAACTCCCAATGGTGTCAAATGTCCTATCCGCACCCAGCATCGGAACAAACATCCATTTCTTTTGATTTTCCAAACTGATCAAAGGAAGTTGATAGGTCTGTTCCAATAATTCCCGTACTGGCTCCTGCTCCAGACCGTGCAGATCCACGAGCCTATTGTCCTTCATCAGATAAAACTGATCACCAAAAAGGTACGCCATGTTGGGGTCGTGCATCACACATAACACGGTTGTCCCCTCTTTGACCAGCTCCTTGGCTGCCTGCAGAACCGCAATCTGATATTTCAGATCCAAATGATTGGTGGGTTCATCAAGCAATAATAAATCAGGTTGTTGTACCAACACGCGACAAAGTAATACCAATTGTCGCTCTCCTCCAGATAAAGAGGTATAGGGTTTGTCTTTTAAATGTGTGAGGTTAAATCTATCCAAGATCTGTTCAACTGCCTCGAAGTCTTCCTTCTTTGGTGAAAAACGAGAAAATGAGGCTCGTCCCGTCAGAATAACATCAACAACGCTAAAAGGAAATGTGGTCTGATGGAACTGATTCAGAAAACCCAATTTCAATGAATTGGCCCGACCAACCTTCCAATCGCGACGCTCTGTTTCACCGATAAGAACTGATCCATTATATTTTTTTTCCAGCCCTGCAATAATATTAAACAAAGTCGATTTACCACTTCCATTTCGACCGAGAATAACAGAAAGCTTTCCTTCCGGAAATGACATGTTTACGTCATTTAAAATGATATCCTTACCATAGGCAAAAGAAAGTTTTTTGATATGAATCGAATTATTCATGAATTCCAGTTGATTTCGTTACGGCGCATCAGGTAGATAAACAAGGGAGCACCAATAATCATCGTAAAAACACCGATCGGAATTTCAAATGGCATAAAAGCCCTAGAAAAATCATCGATAAGTAATAAGAAAGTACCTCCAATACTGATATTTGCCCACACAATAATATTGTTATTGGGTCCAAAGATCATGCGGCTGATATGTGGTACAATTAATCCAAATAAACTAATTACACCTACAGCTGCCACCGCAGACGCTGTAATCATTGTTGCTACAGCAATGAAGACCAATTTCAATATTTTCGGGTTAACGCCAACAGCAATTGCTTCTTGATCACCAAGGGCGAGAAGATTCAGCTTCCAGCGCAAAAGGATCAGGATACCCAATCCTATTGTGATCGGCAGGAAAGCATGCTGTACTTTCGACCATGATGCTGTATGCAGATTCCCCATTGTCCATTGTACAATAGCTTGTAATTTATAGGGATCACTAATGTATTGTAAAAGGGTTAACATTGCTGTAAATACACCGGAAATAACCATTCCAGCCAACACCATCCCAATAATTGAGGTTTTCAAGCCGGCATTTGAAACAAAATAGGTCAAACCTACAGCACATACACCGAACAGAAATGCCGATAGATTGACTGACAATAAAGGGAACAACATGGCCAATGCGGCCCCAAAAGCAGATCCCGAAGAAATACCCAATGTAAAAGGATCAACGATTGGATTCCTAAAAATGGCCTGTAAAATTCCGCCGGAAGACGCTAAAGCAGCTCCGACCATAAAGGTCAACAGAATCCGTGGTAAACGTACCTGCCACAATATAGTATCCATGTTATCTTTCAATACAGCATTATGGTCTCCGATATAAATCCCCATTTCCAATCCAATGCGCTGACAGAGCTCGACAAAACCAATGTTCTGACTCGATCCTACAAGTAAGGAAAGCAATAAAACCAACAACGGTAAAACAACTAGCAAAAACAGCCTTTTTAATTGATGCATCATTGAAGTAGTCCTGCTTTACCGTATAGTTTTTCAAAAGCTATGGTCATATCCTGATCAAGCTGTTGTTTCGTATAATCCGAAAAACACCAATGCCGTACCTGCTTTGCAAACAGCATAAATTTTACCGTATGCGGATCGAATGGAAATGAAGGTGACATCACAAATACCTGTTTATTTTTCACAGCTGGCAAAGCTGCGAGTTCCATTAGATTATATACATCTGTCAATTTTGAATTCCAAAGAATAATGAGATCCGGATTCCATTTATAAATCGTTTCTGCACCGACATTTGGAGCTTCCATTTCCAGCGGACAGGCATTAGCTGCCCCAGAAAGACGAATCGCCATATCAATCAAACTACCGCGGCCGGATGTGGAAAGAACACGCCCTTTAGACCAGGCGTAATAAACCTTCTTTTGTTTTTGATCCTTAGGAGCAGTCATTTTTTTGATCTCCGTTGAAACGAATTCAACAATCTCTTCAGCACGCTGTTTCTTGCCCAACAATGTTCCCATTCCAATCAGTTCATTAAAAATACTTTTTTCATCCTGCGAAGAAAAAGTAAACACCGGAATTCCCAGACTTTCTAATTGGGAAATATTATCCTGGTCTGTATTGAATGTCAGCACGAGATCAGGGTTCAGCCCCACAATGCTTTCTACATTATTGGCTTGTCCACCAAAAGTTGGCGTTGCGATTGATTTTTTTGCTATTCGAGGGTCTAATTTCGATAAAAAGGTGTAAGTATCTTCCATCTGATAAACCTGCTCGGGAATCCCAACAAGGCTATTTCCAGCACCCAACATATACACTTCATCAACAAGCGAAGGGAATAGTACAACCACACGCTTTGCCACATGCGCCAACACAACTTCCTTCCCTCTACTATCGACTGCTTTCACTTGACTGTTGAGCGTGCCGGATTGCCGATTTTGGCAGGCACTCAATATACCACAGCATATCAAAAGCAATACAATTATAACACGATTCACTTTCATTTAATTATCATTTATGACTTGCTCACTCAGGCCAGTATGCTCGTCTATTTCCTTTACATCAGGGCTCTTCTTCGTTTTTGCCTGTTGACGAATTAAATCTTCAGACAGCAACAACGCCTCTTCCAACTGGATCGAAGTTCCATATTTTGCTAACACCTGTTCATATAGCCTCCCATCATAAGGCAAACGAAGGGATCCTTCCGATGCAATGTTGAATATTGGCAGATGTCTGTTTCCAATGAAATAACCGAAATCTGCAAGCTGCACCAAATCTGTTGGATTGAATCTTATTGTCAACGAGGGCTTGACAACCAAGATCGCTTGCAAAGTTTCCTGATGAAATAAAGCGTCGCCATGGCGCCATTCAGCTCCTTGCTCCAATTGCATAAGAATAGATTTTCCACCTGTAGTATGGCGTGTTAAACGTCTCTTATGGACTTCGTACCATTCAAGTTGCACTTGATCGACCTCAGTAGGGGCAAACGCATAGTTTGCTATGATTTTATCTATTGGAAGCGGCAGTTCATTCATTTTTGTAAATCTCTTTTATTCTCGCGTCATTCACAGACATAAGACCTTTATCACTGCTGTTTAGATCGCTTAAACAGGATATTTCTAAATCGAAAGACAGCATAACAATGAATATGGATCACTGTTATACTGACAATCACATTTATCGTCTATTATTTAGCTTCAAGCGCTTTATACTGTTCTTTTTTTGCTTGCACTCTTTCTTTCAACCAATCACACCAGCTATCCAGTCCGTCTCCATTCAATGTACTGATTGTAATAACTTCCAAATTGGGGTTCACCTCGCGTGCATCTTTCGTTACCGCATCTACCGAGAAAGGTACATATGGTAATAAATCAGCTTTGGAAACCAACATCAATTCGCTTGTTAAAAACATACGTGGGTATTTTTTTGGTTTATCGTCACCTTCTGTCGTCGCCAATAAGGTCACGCGGTAATCTTCCCCCAAATCAAACGCTGATGGACACAATAAATTCCCGACGTTCTCAATAAACAACAGGTCTATTCCTTCGATATCGATATGATCCAGAGCCTGTAAGATCATTTGTGCCTCAATATGACACATTCCGCCAGTCACAATCTGCAATGCATTAATGCCTACCTCACGCATACGAACCGCATCACGTTCAGTTTCCGGATCACCTACCAAAACAGCGATATTCAAATCTTTTGCCAAACGTTTTCCCGTCTCTTGCATCAAAGTTGTTTTACCCGAACCCGGAGAAGAACACACGTTAATTACACAAACATCTTTCAGTCTATCGCGGATGGCTTTTGCGACAAAATCATTTGCCTTTAATAAATGTAGCGTTGTATTTTCACATTGAACCGAACCTACACGGTTACCTAAACTTTTAGGATTTGAAGTATTGTCTGACATGATAAACGATTTTTAGTCTTGATTAAAAATTACTTTTGATATATAGAGTTCATTCCCTTGAACAATTGTACTAGAAGGTTGTCCGCAGTCACAGACAAATCGATGAAAATGAACCGGGAAATTTTTCTGACAATGTTCACAATATGCAATGATATCGTTGACCACGACCTCCATTTCCATATCTTGGTATTGCGTATTTTCAGCAATAAAAGCATCAAATGCATTTTGGATCAATACAGGCTGGACGTTGGACAACAATCCTGCTGTAACTTGAATTTTTTGAATATCATCCACCCTAGCCTCATAATGCGAGGTCAGAGTATCAAAAATATCCTTTACTATACTTAGCTCGTGCATTGGTATATTTTAAGAGATAATAAATAGGAAAGAAATCACAGATTTCTATAAATTTCTGATAGGTAAGAACAGCTTACGCTTAGAATGGAATTTTGATTTGCTCAAACAGCAAAAATCGAGCTATAGGGACAGGCTCTAAATCTAGGGTATGCTGGTAGCGATAGTTATTTTGTATTAGCGAAGACAATAGCTCATGCCAAAGCAGGTCAACGGTGACCAGCCAACTATCTGCTAACCATTCCTGACTGATCTCCACATCCATTTCGGCAAATGAATCAACCGAAGGATATACTGGACTATAATTGCAATTGTCCAGTTTCTGAAAATTTATCGGAGAACTAAAGAGGTTTGGTTTTGTATTTTTTTGGGCTAAAAACTGGGACTCAAAACTATCACTTTTCAGTACAAAACTATTTGCATTTAAATTATTAAATGATAACAACAGTGCTGTAAATAGAAAAATAAAATGCTTCCACATAGCTTTAACCTAACAAAGTAGCAAAGATTTCTTTGAAACCAATACAAAGTTACTACCGATCAAAGAAGAAAAAGTAGCACAAATCTTGAATTTTATTTCACAAAATAGGAAACACCCAAAGAAAATTCCATAATTCTTTATATATTAAATTAAAATTTGGTTAAGGTGAGATTAAAATGATATTAGAGGTTTAAATTCGAGATTTTGTCAAAAAAAATTAAAGCAATTTTAGAGGATCAATATCATCGCCCTTGGATAATGCCTACTGGTTCTTGGCAATTCTATCAAGAGTGGCTTGATGTATTCTTTCTACATTTTCAAGTTGATTACGATATCCTCCGACCATTCGTCCCTAAGGAATTATCCATTGACCAATACAATGGCCGCTGTTATGTTTCATTAGTGGCTTTTAAAATGAAAAATATTCGTCCGAAAAATACACCAGCCTTCTCCCCTATATCAGACTTTTACGAGATCAATTTACGAACCTATATCAATCAAAATGACAAAAAGGGTGTGTATTTTATTAATATTGAAGCAAGTAAATATTTATCAGCATTAGTTGCAAAAAAGCTCTCAGGTCTACCTTACGAAAAATCCACTATCGTACGGGACGCTAAAGGATATAAAAATGTTAATAAAGAAAAGGGGCTTACGCTAGATAGTAAATTTAAAATTTCGGAACTTATTACTTTGAAATCCAATCTTGACATTTGGCTTACCGAGAGGTATTGTCTTTATCTGGACAGATCCGATGGAATTTGTTGTTTTGAAATCCATCATCCTGAATGGACTTTATTTTCTGTACGATTGGAAGAATGTCAGTTATCCTATAAAATAGGAGAGTTAAATTTAAGCCAAAAGAATATAGAATGCGTACACTACTCTCCAGGTGTACAGGTACTGGCATGGAAACCATATCTACTATTATCGGGCAATAAGAATAGGGATAATGAAGAAACAACTATCTAATGGATAGTCGGAAGGTCTTCAAGTCGGAAATTGAACGGACATTCAAGACCAGATTGCATATCATAAGGGCTCGTACCTAAAAAAGATACAAGCCCAAATCCAGCTAGCGATGTAAATCGAAACGATCTAGTTCCATCACTTTATTCCATGCTTTAACAAAATCTTGCACAAATTTTTCTTTTGCGTCGGCACTGCCATATATTTCGGCAACAGCTCTCAATTCGGCATTCGAACCAAAAATAAGATCAGCCCGTCCGGCCTCCCATTTTTTAGCACCGGATTTGCGATCTGACCCTTCGAAAATCTCCCGATCCTGAGAAATAGCTTTCCAGGCTGTTCCCATATCCAATAGATTGACAAAAAAGTCGTTGGTCAGTTGCCCCGGACGATCTGTCATCACCCCTAATTGGGATCCATCAAAATTTGCCTTTAAAACTCGAAGTCCGCCTATTAATACAGTTAGTTCAGGAACCGATAGCGTTAAGAGCTGTGCTTTGTCGATCAAAAGTGATTCTGTCGAAACAGTATAAGCTCCTTTACGATAGTTTCTGAATCCATCAGCAATTGGTTCTAGATAGCCCATGGATTCTACATCAGTTTGCTCCTGTGTCGCATCCATACGACCAGGATTGAATGGTACTGAGACCTCATGACCAGCAGCTCGAGCAGCCTGTTCTATAGCAGCAGCACCACCTAGAACGATTAAGTCTGCTAGCGAGATTTTTTTATCACCTTGTTGCTTTCCATTAAAATCTTGCTGAATGCGCTCCAACGCACTTAGCACTTTCTGCAATTGCGCTGGATTATTCGCCTGCCAATACCGTTGTGGAGCCAAGCGTATTCTGGCGCCATTTGCACCACCTCTCATATCTGATCCACGGAAAGTAGACGCCGAAGCCCAAGCTGTCGTTACGAGCTCCGAAGTACTGAGCCCAGCACTCAATATAGCCGCTTTTAATGCATTAATATCATCGGAATCAACCAAAACATGGTCAACAGCAGGAATAGGATCTTGCCACAATAGTTCTTCGGCAGGAACCTCGGCACCCAAATAGCGTTCCCGAGGACCCAAATCGCGGTGTGTTAATTTAAACCAGGCGCGAGAAAATGCATCTGCAAACGCCTCTTGATTCTCATAGAATTTACGTGAAATCTTTTCATAAATTGGATCAAAACGAAGCGATAAGTCAGTCGTCAGCATCGTTGGCCTGCGCTTTTTATTTGGATCAAAAGGATCAGGAACACTCGAGTCAGCATTCTTAGCTACCCATTGATGTGCTCCAGCAGGGCTCCTTGTTAATTCCCACTCATGTTCAAAAAGATTTTTAAAAAAGAGGTTTGTCCATTCCGTTGGTTTCTGAGTCCAGATAACCTCCAATCCGCTGGTAATAGCATCTGCCCCTACCCCACTACCATAAGTACTTTTCCAACCTAAACCCTGTTGCTCCATACCTGCAGCTTCTGGTTCTTTTCCAACATGGTCGGCAGGACCTGCTCCGTGTGTTTTTCCAAAAGTATGCCCGCCAGCAATCAAAGCAACAGTTTCCTCATCGTCCATAGCCATCCGACCAAAAGTGTCTCGTATATCTTTTGCTGCAGCGATAGGATCAGGATTTCCATCTGGTCCCTCCGGATTCACATAAATTAAGCCCATCTGTACCGCTGCCAAAGGTTTTTCAAGATTACGGGAGTGCTGTTTGCCGTCTGCGTCGTCATCAGCAGATAGAACCCCATGTTGCTCGACCACTCCTTCTGAACCATGGGCATAACGGATATCACCGCCCAGCCACGTTTTTTCTGAACCCCAATATACATCCAATTCCGGTTCAAACGCATCTACACGTCCGCCTGAATAACCAAAAGTTTTGAATCCCATAGACTCCAAAGCAACATTGCCCGTTAAGATCAATAAATCCGCCCAAGAAATGTTTTTACCATACTTTTGTTTGATAGGCCACAACAAGCGACGTGCCTTATCCAAACTAACATTATCAGGCCAGCTATTCAACGGTGCAAAACGCTGCTGCCCAGATCCCGCTCCACCACGACCATCACTTACACGGTAGGTTCCAGCACTATGCCAAGCCATCCGGATAAACAATGGGCCGTAATGACCAAAATCCGCTGGCCACCAATCCTGCGAATCCGTCATCAAGGCATGCAGATCCCTCTTTACAGCCGCTAAATCCAATTGTTTGAATGCTTCTGCATAATCAAATCCCTCATCCATCGGATTTGATTTGCTCGCATGTTGTCTCAAAAGATCTACACGAAGTCTATCTGGCCACCAATCTTGATTCTGAGTTCCCCCTCCCGCAACGGCGTTGCGCATAGTACCATTGTGAAATGGGCATTTGCTAATGTCTTTTTCGTTGTTGTCCATATGAAAAGAAAGTTTATTATATAATACCTTAGATGATCAAATTGTTTGACCTCCACTTCCATAAAAGTACACAAATATCTCCCTGCCTTTACATCGAATGATTCGATACACTATAATCAAAATCTATAAAATAAAAACAGACTTATATATAAAACTAAAAGTAATGCATTTGCATTTTTACAGAAAAAATGATTTTTATCTATTTTAAAAACAAAAGCCATTCTTTTACTATTCTATTATTAGATTGGATTAAAGGCGGTATACATGAGCGATCTATCCACATATCTAGTCAGTGCATTTATAGGTCTAAGTCTGGCCGCAGCTACCGGATTCAGGGTTTTCATTCCCTTATTTTTATTGAGTCTCGGCTGTCGGCTAGAATTGTTCCAGGTTGGCGACGAATTATCTTGGGCAGGTTCCCCTATTGTTCTGGCTGCCACAGGCGTAGCCATGATCCTAGAAATAGCAGGATATTACATTCCATTTATAGATAACATATTGGATAGCCTTTCAATTCCGCTAGCGACGATAGCAGGCACCCTACTTTTTGCAATACAGTTTACAGATATTTCACCGTTTTTCCGTTGGGCCATGGCAATTATAGCCGGTGGTGGAACTGCGGCAACCATTAGCACAGCCCTAGCTGGCACGCGTGCAGTCTCCTCTGCCGGAACAGCCGGTTTTGGTAATTTTATTTTATCAACCGTAGAAACTATAGGATCCACCATCTTGACAATATTGGCCATATTCGTCCCATTTATGGCAATCATTGTCGTAATAGGCTTGTTCTATTTCTTTTGGCGATTTGGCAAGGAGCAACTCAATAGAAAATTTAAAAGAACTGAATAGCTGTCAAAACATAACATCTGGCTAAACTTAACGCAGCTCTCTGCAGTCAACAATAATAGCAAGCCTCACCGCCATAGGCAAGGCCACCCTTCTAACCCATCAAACGAAGATCAAATGGCAACCAAATTATGCTTTTAGACAGTGCTCATTCAGTGCTCGTTCAGTGCTTGTTCAGTGATGACTCAGTGTAGACTGAATAATTACTGACCAATTACTGTTTAAAAACTGATTAAAAATTGTCTTTAGCCATAATTTGATATTAATGTGCTTCGGCTTTAAGCTGCTTTGGGCAGTGGCCGGCGATAAATTGTAAAAAGGACAGCAAATTTCGATGCTGTCCTTTTTACAATCAACTATTCTTCTAATTTTTACCTATGACCTTGTTAATCAATAACAACTTCTTGGGGACGTTTTACCTTCTCAAGATCCTTCGGAAGAATAACGGTCAATACACCATCCTCGAAACTCGCATGCACATTGTCAGTAAGTACTTGTTCATTCAACTGAAACTCACGTTCAAATGGCAATCCTTCATGCTCTTTATAAATATAGTCGATACCATTGTCCTGTGTATTTTCTGTACAGGAAATCTTTAAAATCCCATCATTTATACTGACTTGGAATTGTTCTTTCTTGCGGCCAGCAGCAAAAAGCTGGACTTCGTAAAATTCCGAGTTTTCTGCTATATTGGCAGGGACAAACTGTTGCCCTTCTGAACTGTGTTCACCTTCAAAAAAATGCTGTTGAAATTTTTCAAAGCGGTCCTTGAAATGCTGTCCACAAAATTTATTATGATTTGAATACCCTCTGCTGTAATTATCTCTTTTAAACATGTCTTTAATTTTTAATGTTGAATACTAAGTGTGAATTAATGATCGCCGGATTGCATCCACAGTTGCGATTTTGTAAATATTAATAAACGGGAACTATTGTTGCTCTCTTCGAACGTTGTTGTCCCTTTAAAGGCACAATCGCTACAACTGTGTTATAGTGACGCTGAACATTCGGGTACACTGGAGCCTTATCCATTTTGAATGTATGCCTATCTCTCCTGCGCATTCTTGCTGCGGCAAAGTTTCCTATTCCAAACAGTACTGTTCCAAACAATAAGAGTTTAAAGATCGTCCCAATAATTAAGGTTGCTAATCCTGCTATTGCCGTAAGCACTATCAGGCGTGGCAATATAAATCGAAGTTTATTTTTCATTTGAATACATCTTTTTTTAAGGTTTCCGTTAGCACACTGTTTCATCTGCTTAACATTGTGCTTTCATTGACCTTCATATTTTTTAATTAACTATTACTTTAGCCGACATCCATTCTGACAGATCATCGCGTTCTGTTATTTCCTTAGAATCAGGATACCGACATAAAAAAAGGCGCCTTTATAGAAGAAGACGCCCAACAACAGTTTTTACTTTAAAATTTTTATTCTTTTTTTAGAATCCACATCGTCCGCCAAAACGACGCTTCCATTCCTCACGCAAACGCTCCCTTTCTTCTTCGGAAAGATCCTCTCCTTTTTCCATCTGACGTGGAAAATCCTTTCGAAATCTTCCACCTCCCGGTTTACCAAATCCCCTGCCAAACAGGATTCTTGACAAAACAAAGAGTCCTAGCGCCTGCCAATAGGTAATTGTTTTCAAATTGAAAATGTCAACCATTAACGTATTCCATAAATATTGTAACAACGCTACCAATAAAAAAACACCAACGATAATAGCGACAAACATAAAAGCGAATTTACCCTTCCGCTGCCTTTTTATTCTTCCATTCATAGCTTAATTCTTTATAATTTTAATTCTTCATACAAACTGCGCAACCGTACTCTCAGATGCTTCACTGCATACCCTTTTCGACTGATGATCGTCTTTAAATTCTCATTTTCCATGACTGCAATTTCTTGAAGTGTTTTGTCTTCCAGTTCATTGAGCATAAAAACCCGACGTTGCTTTTCAGGTAATTCGTCCAATGCTTTCATCAGTTCGTCCCAAAAAATATCCTTAAATAATTTTAGCTCCGGATTATTGGAGTCATCAGCCAAAAGAAACTGACGAATAGGAAATGAACTTTCGCTATCATCGCCGCCATCAATCAGATCATCAAGCGATTCACTTTTCTTTTTTCGATAGCTGTCCGTAATTTTATTGCGTGTAACGGCATAAAGCCAAGCTCCCGCATTTTCCAATTCATCCATATTGGTCAAACGGCTGAATTGATACCATACTTCTTGTAAGATATCCTCTGCATCCTCCGTTTTCTTTACTTTACCCTTAACAAAACGTAGCAGCTGACTTCCATAAGTCTTAACGGTATCCGTAAATGATCTGGAATTTTTCTCTGCCATATGATTTTGGTATGCAATGTCCATAGCAACATAGACGAACTAGTCGAACTTTTACTTTAAATTATTTTCATGGATCTACTTTCTTGCTGACTTCCACCGCATGAACAACATGACACATTCCTTTTTCGTCGTCTTTCGTATACGCTTTATTCGCATAAATATACTAGATAATCAGCTAATAGGCTATGCTTTCTATACACTTTATGCAATATAAAAAAGTAGTACCATGGTTTAAGACTTTCGGCGCTGCTGAATAACCTTACCTGTATCGGTAATAAAAATATAATGATATGCGGGGAAACGCTGAATCAATTTTTTCCCTTCTTTCTCGCCCAGTACCATGATTGAGGTACTGAGTGCATTTGCGATTTCCGCTGAGGGTCCATAAATCGTCACTGAAGTTAATCCCGTAGCTGGATAACCTGTCACCGGATTTATAATATGTGAATAACGTTTTCCATTAATCTCCGCATATTTCTCATAGCTGCCCGAAGTTGCTACGGCCATTTCATTCAAACGAAGAACTTTGACCATTCGATGGGGTTTGAACGGATTGTTTACGCCCACTTTCCAGGCATCGCTATTGGGTGGGCTTCCCCAAGCCGACAGATCACCAGAAGCATTAACTATACCTGCTTCAATCCCTTTTGCTTTCATTATTTCCCTGCCCCTATCTGCCGCATAGCCTTTCCCAATAGAGCCGAAACCGATCTTCATACCCGGTAACTCCAGAAAAATTGTCGAAGCCGCACTATCGAGGCGAATGTGTTGATAGCCAACTTTGTCGACAGACCTCTTAATCACTTCTTCTGCGGGCATCGAGGTCATGCTGCCATCAAATAGCCAAACTTTATCTAAGGCAACAATACTGATATCAAAAGCACCACCTGAATTTTGAGCATATTGGATTGCACGTTGTGTTAGATCAAACACTTCTCTATCCACCTTAACTGGCTTAATCCCTGCATTGCGGTTCACCGCTGCTATTTGGGTTTGCGGACGCCATTCTGAAATCAGATTTTCTATTCGATCTATTTCGGAGATGACTTCATCGATATGCTGATTTGTAATCGAGCTATCCCGATCTACCAAGCTAATTTCGAAAACAGAGCCCATAAGGGTGACTTGCCGTTTAACCAATACCTGCGAAAAACCCGAAGTAATGGATAGAAAGCAAAACATTAAAAATAGGCCACATTGTTTATTGTTCTTCATGCGATTGATCTAAAAAGGAATTATAAAGTCGATCTATACCAAAAGTAGTCTAAGTGATGGGATTTGCTATAGTACCACCAATTTACTAATAACAATCGGTTAAGATCTGTCCATTTTCTTTGTAGACCGCAATAGTTTTGCCGATATGTGCTAGGAGAAGTTCATTTAAAGTATGTTCAACGTCATGCTGCATCCGCAATGCTCCACAAAGCAATATATAACCTCCTTTATCAAGCAATTCGACAAAGTATAGCGCATCCCGACGAATCAAGTCCATGACATATTGTGGATTTTCCTCACGCGAGAAAGCCAGTTCAAGCTGCTGCAGATGCCCTAATTTCAGCTGTTCTTCAGCAAAATCCACATAGTGCGCAGTCATTTCATTTCGATGGCGAAAACCAGCATATAAACGTAAAGGAGTCATACTTTCATTTTCTGAAATCATGCCTATAAAAGGTGCTATCCCAGTACCATTCGCAATCAAAGCGACTGCATTAGCGGCTTTCGGAAAATGAAAACTTGGATTAACCATGACTCGTGCTTGCAGGGTTTGATTCGGTTCCAATCGATAAAGGAAGCTAGAACCAAATCCATCAGGAAACAATTTCACCACAAGCTGAACCATCCCATCTTTGTAGCCGATCGAATAAAAACGTTCACGTTGATCTTGGGCGGGATAGATTGCCAACAAATCTCCGGATTGCATTTTAACCTTACTCAAAGGTTTCAATAATAACGTAAAAGTTGTATTGGTTGATGAAACAGTAGACTTCGCTATCACTTTGAATTTTGTCAATCCGACGACTTTAGCACTATAAATAGCAGGAGCAGAAGCTAACGCGATATCAGTCTTTTCTGACCAGTGATGTATCCATGAAATAAGTTCATCAACATGCTTATCATTAACGGTATGTAACTCGGTTAGACGAGAAGCCCAGACTTGTTTTTCTAATAAATGATCAATTTCGCGCGCATAGGCACAAAAGTCGGGATAGGCTTTCGAACCAAAGCCGAGAACCGAAAATTGTACATCTTGCTTTTGTGGATGGCTGTTGAGCTTTTGTTCAAATTGAAGTGCATTGGAGGGTGCTGTTCCTAGCCCGTATGTTGAGGTAAACACAAGCAAGTGTTTTGCCGTTGGAAAGCATTGATATTGATTCATTCCGAGCAACAACGATTTTTGCCCATCCGCTAAGAGCTGTTTATGGATCTGATTGGCGAAAAACAGCGTGCTTCCATTTTCCGTTCCAAAAAGAATAACAATCTCCGCTTCTTCAGGTTTATATTTATTCTTGATTTTAGTACGCGTGCGCTTGAATGTGATTGCAAAGCCCGTGTAAATAAAGAACACAATATTCAAAGATGCGAGTCCCAATATAATGGCCCATATGATATTGGTCTTGCCCGTATGTAGGTCCAAAGAAAACTGTTCGGCCAGTGCTGTAAAGGGATACTTTACTTCTTTATGCAAGCTTCCATTCAACTGATTTATGGTCAATTCCCGATCGCGAAGCTTCAGTACAAAAAACTCATCAGGATCGTCTTCCATAAACGGAAACTCCAACGTCTTCAAATCGACAAGTTTTGTATTTTGGAATATCGAAAATTTCGCTACCTCCAATTGGACATCTTCCTTCATCTTATTGGGATATTCAATTGTTTGGTTCGGCTTTTTTAAGATTTCAATACGCACCAGGAATAAATAGGTACCTGTTAGGGCCAATATCAAAATTGGTATCAAAAATAAACGTCCTGAAACAACATGAAAATACTGTGCGAAAAAGTCCCGGTTGATTTTGGCAAAGAAATGTCGAACGCCCTGTTGACGCTTGACAATCAGAATAATTCCTGAAATAGTAATAAGAAACAACAGAAATGAAACCACACCAATAATCACCCTGCCGGTCACTTTAAGAAAGAGTGAGCGGTGTAAAGCTGTAACCCATTGAACAAATTGGGACTTATTCAATTGGGGGCCAAGCAGACGCCCCGTATTCGGATCGATATAACCTTTCACGGTGTTGCCATCTGCGTCTATAGCGTCAATACTCACGAATTGATTGTGATCTACCGAGATCGCTATGATTTCAGGATAAACCTTGCGCAAAGCTGTTACTGACTGCGCAAGGTTTAATGTTTCAATATGTTCAACCCGATAAGGCGCAATTTTTTCGTTGACGGCGTCAATGGCCAATATTACGCCAGTTATCGATAATAAAAGTAAAAAGATAGAAGAAACAATAGCTAAGGCTAAATGTGCATACCTCCAAATAGATACCAGCATTTTTACCCCTTTTCTTATTGTACTTTATTTAACTTAACAAGTTTGATATATCCCTTGCCATTAGCTTTTTCAGTGATAGCTTCCTTTGTCAAAGCAATTTCAACATCAGCAGTATGGTATTTTTGTTCCTCTACAGCAGATTCAAAACGGAGTTTATACCCTTTATTAAACTTCGTTTCATCAATATCCAAGGTACGCATGGCACGGTCACCGCCACCAACTGACGCACCCGTCACCGCATTTAGCTTTTCCTTGGTTTTATTTTGGAACTTGTACCATTCCTTAATTGTATTATACCATTGTTTATCAGATCCCAATACGGCGAGTGTTTTTTCGTAAGCTCCACTAGGATTAATCAGTGAAATCACCACGTAAGCTTTCTCACCTTCATAGGCATTCATTTGGATCATACACTTATATTTAGCTGCCTGTGCGAAAGAGCTTAAGGCCGCCATCGAAAATAAAAGAGTGGCTATCGTTGTTTTAACTATGTTATTCATCTTCAATTGTATCTAATTTTATTTCAAAAAGTCAAGCTGCACATTGGATTTAGACAAGAAATCGTTCTCTTTCGCCAAATCATAAGCCGTTTCATCGAATTCTGTTTTCAATTCCTTTTTTGCACCAAGCGAAACCAATGTTTTTAGTAAGGAATCGTCTTTCGCTAGGAGAGCTGCCTTATGTAGTGCAGTCGTCCCCTCTTTATCCTGTGCATTAATATCTACGCCAAGTTCGCTGGCTTTCTGGATAAGCTTCACATTCTCTTTGGCTACCGCCAGATGATACAATGTACTACCATTTTTTTGTGGAGCAACAACATCCAATCCGTTCGTCTTAAGGATAGTTAATTTTTCTTTAAACTCATCTCCTTGTGACACATTTCCCTGGCCACCTGGTCTGCCCCCCTGTGGCAATTCTTTGTAAGAATTAAACCAATAGAAAGCTAAGTTATTACCCTCCTTATCCAATACCTTGGTATCGGCTCCATTTTTAATCAATGCTGCAGCTACTTCCGGAGTTCCATTCGCTATTGCTTTAGTCAATGCAGATTCGCCTTTTTCATTTACTGCATTTACGTTCTTCGCTTTAGTAAGCAGCAGCTCGACCAATTTAGCATCCTTACCACTAGCAGCCACCATAAGCGCTGTATTTCCTTCGTTGTCCGCTTTTGCGACGTCTACACCTTTATCCAAAAAATAATTGATCACGGCCATATCTGGTCTGCGAACTAAAGCATGCAGCACTGTCGCTCCTTCTTTATTTACAGCCTTGGGATCCAATTTGAACTTTTCAACCAAATAGGTATAAACCGACAAACCATTCGATGCTTGTCTGGAACCCTGAGTCGCAAAAAATAACGCATTATTGGTTGGTTTTACGCCACGGGCGATGAATTTCTCCATTAGCTCGGTATTTCCAAGTTTAGCCGCATAATCCGTCACTGTACGGCCCGACTCGTCTTTATCTTGAATAGATAATCCTTTTTTTATGAAATAATCCGTCAATGCAAGGTCCTTGTCTGCAGACGCTGCAAGCATCATTAATGTAGCACCACCTTCATATTTTTGTTTGGGATTCACACCCGCTTTAAACAAAGCATCATAGACGGCAGTATTTGTATTTCCTGTCGAAGCTGTATAAGCAATAATTGGGTAACCATGGCTATCTTGGTAATTGACATCCGATCCTTTTGCAATTAAAAACTCGACAAGCTCCGCATTTCCACTTGACGCTGCCCAGTGTAAATAACTACGGCTGTGATGCGTCTTCTTCGTTACACTATTCCCTTCTTGTTCGATCATAAACTTGACAACATCCGTCGGAGCGCCATTTAATATCGCCATTGTGACTGGATCAAAGGATGCCGCATTAGGCTGAGAAGGGCTATTTCCTTTGCTGATTTCTTCTTTAACAATTGTCAATGTAGGTTTACCTTTCCAAAACTCGCCGTTCATTAACGAATTTGTTTGCGCCTGTGCATAAGTTGCAGCGAATAATAAAGCTGCTAAAAGTGTCTTTTTCATCCTTTTATTTGTCTTTTGAAGTTGATGAAGTAACATGGCCTATTCATTCCCTACTCAATTATTCAGCAAATTGAGCTTCAGTCATACGATAACTTGGGTCGAAATACATCGTGCAGGTTTCATCAAAATATAAGTGTAAATGCGTATATTTTAAGAACATGGAAGCTTTCCGAATTCGATTTTTTACAACAATTTCTGCATACAGACAAGCCCATTTTTAAAATAGAATAACTACTTTATTTAAATTAATTCTAAATTAATGCAAATCTAAAAAATATTCCCAAACCACAAAAATTAATCGTGCTAATTTTCATTGATCAACTGCCCTTAAAGCCTTTCGGTCTCATCCGAACAAAATCGGAAAGAAGATTGTTAAACTTGCAAATGCACTAAAATTATCTTAGTTTACTTAAAATAAAGCGGTATAATGAGCAAGGTAGCATCCAATTTTTATACAATCAGCGCGACGACTGAAAATGAACATAAAATTTTCAGTCGTTTGTATGTACCCGACGACAATCAGATAGTGGCAACAATACTTCTGGTACATGGCATGCAGGAGCATAGTGGTCGGTATCAGGAATTAGCCAATTATCTAACGACACAGAATTTTGCGGTTTTAACCTACGATCAATTAGGTCATGGAAAGACAGCTCTAGATGCCGGTCAATTGGGGTATTTTAAACAGCATGGGGCTAAAGAACAACTCATTGATGACGCCATTACAATGAGTAACTTCTTACGTGAAACCTATCCGCAACTGCCTCAATTTATTTTAGGGCACTCCATGGGATCCTTTGTTACGCGTTGTGTTGTACAAAAAATTGGCAGGCAATTTAAGGGGGCCATTATCGTAGGGACAGGCCAACGTCAAAAAGGATCCACGGCCTTTCGCCTTTTACTTACTCTTCTCAATAATATTGCCCCCAGAAGAAGAAGTAAATTGATCAATCGTATTTTTGACAAACGCAATAATGCTCGATTTAAGAACGAGCCCAACCAAAATAACAGCAATTGGTTAAGCATAAATCAGGCAAACCGTATTTCATTTTTGGAAGACCCACTTTGTGGGGGATTGTTTACCAACAATGGGTTTCATACCGTTTTAGACCTTTCCTTGCAAGCGACAGATATCGAGGCTACCAAGAATATCCCAAAAAATCTACCAATTGTATTTATCAGCGGACAGGATGATCCAATTGGAGATTTTGGAATAGGCGTTGAAAAAAGTGCTGCACAGTTAAGTGCACAGGGGCAAACCGATATAACCATTAAATTATATGCAGGCATGCGGCATGAAATTCTTAATGAAGACTGTAAAATGGAGGTATTCCAGTTCATCAGTAACTGGCTTCATCGCTATTTAGTTTAGTTTCCGGCTGTAATATTTCCGAATAGGCTCATCTAAATATTTAAAGACCAATAAAGCTAAAAAAATCAACGACAGCATTCCAATTATAATAATCACAGCCATCTGCTTATTCGATGGGTGATGGAGTTCCACATAGCTCATAAAAATCCAGATAAATGGATAATGAATGATATAGAGCGGATAGGAAATATCACCCAAGAACTTGCATAACTTCTTAACACCTCCAAAAACAGGCTGCCCTCCTATCCCCAGCATGAGTAATAAAGGAAAATATAAGATAACGACAATAGGATCAATATATTTACCATAAGCTTCAGAAAATGGAATAAAAAATACGGCGGCAAGTAGACCTAGAATACTGAAAAAAGGAAGCTTGTTCGAAATAGTCCAGTTGGATCTAAAAATAAGTAGTCCCATTGAAAACGAAAACCATAAACGAATTCCGCCAGCCCAAAAATTGTCTGCTCCAAAACCGACAGCTAAATAGCCCGAACGAAATGATTCGGCACATAGCGCTGCTCCACCGAGGAGCACTATTCCCCAAAGAAACTTTTTTGGAATCCGTACCAGGACCAAAGCATAGGCTATATTGGCGATATACTCCCAAAATAGTGACCATGTAGGTGGGTTTAAATGAAAAAGATTAAAATATCGTTCTGGTACAGCCGGATATGGTATCAACGTTATCCCACTGATGAACATCCCTATCTTCTGCAAGACGGAAAATGAGCCGGCCAAATTACTGAATGGATCATAAATAAATGCGAATAAACCAATCAATGTACCGATTATAACCAATGGGTGCAATCGCAGCAAACGTAAGAGAAAGAATCTTTTTAGACCAATTGTGACCAACTTCTGATCGTAGGCATAGGCAATCACAAAACCCGATAAACAAAAGAAGAAATCAACGGCTAAGTAACTATGTGGAATAAAACTATTGCGGTAATCCGGTTGTGCGATTTCCATAAAGTGAAACAGGACGACTGCGATTGCAGCCACCCCACGCATGGCGTCAAGAAGTTCAAAATGTTTCTTCGTTTGATGTATCATATTTTTTATCGACAGCGAAAATCAAGACCAACAAAAATCGGAGATCCACTGCTAGCTATTGAAAATTCTATTTAATATTAAACGTTGGTGCTGGTTGCCCCTCAACACTGCTGGTTGCCCCTTCAATTTTGGGCCAGTCCTTATCCCAGACAATCTGATCCAAAAATAGCATTCGGCGATTCCCCCCCGTAGCCACACGAGGCTGTTTTGGATCTATACCATGATAGAGTATCCAATCTTTTCCCTTGTTATCTGTAATAATGCGCGAAGTATGGCCCGTCCCCACAAATTTATCATTTCCTTTTAACAACAGTGTTCCACTCCCCCGCTGTGTAAGATTGCGACCTTCCTGATCCACATAGGGTCCTTTCAGATTGCGAGAGCGGCCCACAAGAACATGGTAACTGCTTTTTTCTCCTTCACAACAGGAGCCTTTGGATCCGATAAAGTAATAATATCCTTTTCGTTTATAGATCACCACAGCTTCAAAATCTCCTGCGGCAACTTTAAATTTTTTATTTAAATCAGGTACCGCGGTCCCATTTTCATCGAGTTCAACACCATATGTTCCTTGCGTATTCGCATCACTAAAACTACCCCAGAACAGATAATTCTGCCCATTTTCTGTAAAAAAATAAGGGTCTATTGAATTCGGCACATCGATCTCCTTGCTATCAAAAAGTTTACCTTGATCGATAAAGGGGCCTTCCGGTCTATCTGCTAGGGCTACACCGATACCGGGGTTGGGGTCCCCCCATGTTGAATAGGCATAATATAAGATATACTTACCATTTAACCTCACCACATCTGGTGCCCAGATTCCCCCCTCGGCTTTCCAGCTCGGTTTTGAGCTGAAGGCCGTGCCAATCCAAGTCCAATGAGCAAGATCAGCCGATTGTAGAATAGACACCAAACGTTGCCCCCTTCCGTCGCCCCAATTGTCGGCTGTCCCGTACGCATAGAACATTTTGCTCTGAGGATCTCTAACGACTGTAGGATCAGCAAGTATAGGCTCGAAAACCGGATTGCTGTAGGTCTTATGCTGAGCCCTAGCATTTGTTATTTGACCCGACTGCTTCACTGAACCTGTAGCGCTTCCACAGGAGCTCAACAGGTTCAGTACGGCAACTCCCCCAATCCAATATCTTAACAACATTGCATTCAACATCTTATTATTCTATTTATATTATTTTCTATATCATAGGAAAAGCTATTTTGCTTTTCCCAATTTCTCTTCCAACATTTTGATAAAATAGCCCCCAACAACGGATCTTGCTTTAAATCCAGCTCTTTTAGGACGGTCTGTATACGTCCAATCCGACATGGGAACACGTTCTGTTGTTTCGTTCATAAAACGGTAGACTGGCTTCAAAAATGCCTCAAAAGTAGGCTTATCATCTGCCATGGTCGCCGTCCAAATAATCCAATCGGTTTTGGTATAAGGCTGACGATTGTCCAGGGGAAGTCCGTATTTATTTTGTTTGCCGAGATAGTATTTAATTTCAGTTTCACGAATAGAGGGGTCAAAAATATCCATCTTAAGCAATTTATCCCAGACCATATTATACTTTTGGCTCCAGGTTCCACTTTTATCAAAAGTTAACTTATAGTGATCCCCATCTTCGGCCATCTCTTTCCATTTCATCGCCATTGCTTTTGCTTCGGTCAGATACTTTTTCGCCGTAGTCTCTTCACCAAGCATTTGGGCCAGATAACCGTAAGATGCGATACCTAAAATAGCTTTAATTGATAAGTTGGCATTATGCGCAAAATGGCCTGCAAAATCATCTGTACACAACTGATTTTCGGGGTCAAGACCTTTATCTACTAGGTAATCTACCCAGGTAGATAGCACTTTCCAATGTTTTTTGGCATAAGCTGCATTGCCTTCGACCTTGGCTAAAGCATAAGTTAATATCAGCATATTGCCTGATTCTTCCACGGGCATATCCCCACCGTAGGTTTGGCCATTCGCCAAAGGATAGGTTCCAACATCATGCGCCGCAAAAGGCTTTGTCCACTTATTGCTTTCACTATAATAAAAAATAGCATTCATTAGTCCTTTTGCCAATTCCGGATTATAGTATAAGAAAATCGGAGCTGAAGGATAGGTTACATCAACCGTTCCTATTGACCCATTGCTGTCATTTTCTTTGGACAGTAAAAGCAGATCACCATTGGGTGCCTTGACAAGTTTATGGGCGGCGATTGCCTGTCTATAGGCCAAGGCACATAATGCGGCATAGTCCTCACCTCCGTTGCGCAAAGCTGTACCCCATAATTCGGCATCAAATTTATCAGCAGCCTTTTTGAGAGCAGTATACTCTTTGTCAGCCAGTTCAAATTGTTTCTCAATGGAACTATTTCCATTGGTATTCCAATAAGGTCGTAAATTTTGTCCAAAATATTGGATGGAATACAGGTCATCATACCCCAATAAGATCTTATCCTGGTAGCTTGATGAGACATCAAAAGTTTGCATCAGTGCCAATTGTTGACCTCCATTTGAAGAAGAGCTATTTTCACTCTTCAGAAAATTAGAGCGTAATTGATGACTATTTCCGACCGCAGACTTAGTCTTTGATTTTGCCCCAGCCATATAAAAATACCCCCAATCTATCCGTAGGTCGTCACCTTTCCTTCCTAGAATCTGCTGGCTTTTGCTTCCTGTCTTTACAAACTGGAGATTTCCAGAGATAAAGGAACTGCTTGCCGCATCTTGAAGTGGAGAATTCAGTGCCCAATTTGGTGCTGCCTCCAAATAAAGTTGTACCTGGTGTTTCTTGCCATCCTTCGCATGGACCATATAGGAAAGATAATTTACGGGTCTAGCCATTAAGTCCAATTTATCCAGAAACATCGGCGCAGTAAATGTAATATTTAAATCGACGGGCCCGCAATTAAACGTGTAATGTGTCTGTGTTGCCTGCACATTGGAAGCGATCTGCTTCGCCTCATTGTCAAATTGAATGCTACCTTCTTTTTCTGTAAAGAGTCCAAAATCAAAATATCCGTTCGCTACCCTATTATAGCAATAACCCGCCAGTATATTTTTTCCTTTTTTCAATGTTTTTACGACATGTTCGGGCAGTTTGACCCGACTATTTTTACCTGTCGAATTACCTGTATTAACAACTTCAATACCGTTGACATACAAAATAGCGTCATCGTCATGTGTAAATTCTATATATACAGATTTTCCTGTCAGATCCTCAGTCAGTTCAACTTCCCTTCTAATCCAAATTTTAGGTTCCTGCCAATCAGTCTCCACATTGGGTTCTTTGTCCTTGGTACCGAATGGTGCTGCCCCAGTCTTCCATTGCCGCACATCAAATGAAGGTTTCATCCAGTCAGAAGCGGGTTCGCTGACAACGTAACTTCCCGTCCATGCCGCATGTTCGCCCATCCGTGCCAAAGGCAAGAGTTCCGCTTCTTCTTTACCTAAGAAGCGATAGGATTTCCCATCCACTTTAAGGACACCCAATAAGGGGAAGGATTTTCCGGTCCAATGTCGTACAACATCCGCATTTAATTCGTTGCTATAGGACCAGGCACTTGTATTGGGGTCAATTGTTACTAAAGGATAGGCAGGCGCGCGAAGCTCATTCTTAAGGACTTGTTTTTGTGCAAACGACGATACCGATTGACATACAATAGCCGTTGCAATTAGTAATTTTAATTTCATTGATTTCGTATAAAATAGGTTTAGGTTGACAGGTATACTTTCAGCGATAAATTTAGGCCGCAACTCGGGTTGCGGCCATATCGCTATCAATTATTTGGTAGGTGCATTATAAAGCGCCTGATGTGTAGCTTTCAATTCCGCTTCAGGCATTTTGACAACTTTACGATCATAGGTCATCAAACCATTTGTTTCTACTTCCACATCTGTTGTCTGTGTATAAACAGCGGCAGACAATCCCATAGGAATTAAACGTGTTAAATCATGGATAAGACGTTTGTAACGCTCCAATAATTCCGTTTTATTTTTAAAACTTTGGTATCCCCAGTTGTCTTTCTGTTGCCAGGAATGTCCGTCTATTGGTAATCCCAGACCACCAAATTCACCCAATGCTAGCACTTGCTTAGCGCCAAATAAATTTGGATCAGGCATGGCTGCATCTGGATAATTATGGATATCCAAGATATGTCCAGTTTCCATAAAGTTACCACCACTGGCACTATTTACGAGTCTAGAAGGATCATTGGCTATTGTCCATTCCGTTATTTCTTTTGTTTTGAATTGCCCCCAAGCCTCATTAAAAGGTACCCAGATGACAATACTTGGGTAATTGTGCAATACCTCCATAATGGTTTTCCACTCTTTTCTGTAATAACCCTCAGATTCCTGCGAACGTACTTTATCCCTATTTCCTCCTGAAATCTTTCCTGGTTGCATATCCCAATGGTTTCCGCCAAGATCGCCGCTAGGCATGTCTTGCCAGACAAGCATACCTATACTATCACAGTAACGGTACCAGCGCGCCGGTTCTACTTTGATATGTTTACGGATCATATTGAATCCCATTTCCTTTGTTTTAACAACATCAAACTTCAGCGCTTCATCCGTGGGTGCTGTATGTAGACCATCCGGCCACCAGCCTTGATCCAAGGGACCATATTGGAAGGTAAACTTATTGTTTAACATTAAACGTTGAACACCATTTTCGTCTTTCTGCATAGCTATTTTCCGCATAGCAAAATAGCTTTTCGCCTGGTCTAAGATTTTTCCTTTTCGAATTAGCTGAATTTCCAAATCATAGAGCTTAGGGTTACTCGGCGACCAGGGCTCCAAATTGGGTACCGAAAGATCAAAAGATGTATTGGGTTGTCCTATTTGTTCTTTAATAAGCTTTCCGCCATCCAATGCACGCACCTTTATCTCGTCACCGGCTTGACTTCCTTCTACGGAAGCTTGAAATGCCAAGACAGCATCATCCAATCGCGGAGTCTGTTTGGTGCTCACTATATAAGTTTGTGGAACACTTTCTAACCAAACGGTCTGCCAAATTCCCGTAACTGGTGTGTACCATATACCATTCGGCTTATTTACCTGTTTACCGCGTGGTTGAGGTCCATCATCAGTCGGATCCCATACCCGAATGGCTATTTCTTGTTTTGCTCCTTTCTTTAGAAAGCTTGTCACATCCATCGAAAATGGATCAAAACCACCTTCATGTCTTCCGACCAATTGATTATTTACATACACATCACATTGCCAATCTACGGCACCGAAATGCAACAGGACCTTATTTTTATGGACAGACTTGTCCAATGTTATGGTATTATTATACCATAAGGCTTTATCTTTTCCAACCTCTTTACCAACACCAGACAATGCCGATTCAATAGCAAAAGGAACAAGGATATTTCCGTCCCATTGACGAGGAATCTCTTTAGTGCCTACTGGAGTGACAGCATATTTCCATAGTCCATTTAAATTCTGCCAGTTATTGGTTCTGGTTAATTGTGGTCTAGGATATTCAGGATGTGGCTTTTGTGCCGTTACTTTCTCGCCCCAAGGGGTTAATATATGTGACCCTGCGGGTTTCCAATCCTGAGCAAAGTTCAATTGTGCTGCCATCATCAAACTGGCAAAAAATAGGGTTTTCTTCATCATAAAAAATCGTTAAGTCATTTATTTATATATCGTATTTACATTATTTCACAGTTGGAAAAGCAGCAATGCGCAAACGTGCTGCACCCATGGGAATCAGTTCAACTTCCTGCACCTCACCCTTTGTTTCCACAGGACTCAGGGGCAATACGCCCGTTAGTCCATTTTCATCAATTTTCCATCCATCAATACGTTTCGCTTTCACAAGAATCGAAATAGGTACTGCGTCTGCGTCGAAAGGAAATGCATCTTTAGGCCATGGTCGTTTGACAACTTTTAATTGATCAACAGCTTGCAACTGATTTTGTACAAGTCCATAGTTCCACTCACTTGCAGGAAGGATTTCATAGGATGGCCATTTTGATGGATCTGCAGTCTCCTGCCATTTGGAATCCCCAATTGCCGAAGCCTTACTATCCTTTTTCACATAATTCTCTTTGATTTTAAGGGCATAGGTCAATGGTCCACGCTGGATACTCACTGAATTTTTATTGGCTGTTCATGTTTTCAGATCTATGGTCATTGGTAAGGAAAGTTCGACCTTGTCGCCGTCTTTCCACTGCCGTTGAATCCGAATATATTTTGCACCAGCTTCCACAGCTTGGCTTTTACCATTAACCGTTACTTTCGCTTGTTTCGCCCAGGCTGGAATACGGAGATAAAAGGGAAAATCAACCATTTTACCCTGTGTTCCTATTTCAAATCGTAGCGATTCTTCAAAAGGATAATTGGACTCTTGCCGGATCTGAATAGCCTGCTTGTTTCCGACGTTGATTTCAGCCTTTGATGCGGCATATAGTACTGCCGCAACACCGTTATCATTCGTTGCCATATACAAATGCTCAGCATAATATGGCCAGCCCTGACTGTGATTATGCTGACAACAACGTGAACTAAAGGGGTTCATCATTAAAAATGGCCCATTGTTATCAATCCCGGGAGCATGATTATGGCTATCGCTAATAGTCATATTAGGGCTCGTGATATAGCGTAATGCTTTAAAATCGGCTGTCACAGCGGCTGGATAGGTATTAAAAGCAACTTCTTCCGCATGATCCGCCCAAAAAGGATCGCCTGTTATCCCGAGAAGGATTTCATTGGAAGCCATCTGCTCCACCATTCCACAGGTTTCCACTCCCTGACGAGGATCGGTATATCCCGGACGTGCATTTTCATCGGCACCGAACATGCCGCCCGGAACCTGACCAAATACTTGTCTGACAAAATGAAAATTATCGTAGGTTGCGTTAAGATCTGCAGTCGACTGGCTTTTCAGATAATAGGTTGCTGGCTCTCTAAAGCACTGCGCTACGTTGACATTATGCCAATTGGGCAAATCATCTTTCTGCCGCCAATTGGCTGTATTCCGATGGATTTTATCCGCTAAATCCATCAACCATTCATTACCTTGTGTTCTGTTATAGAGCCAATATACGGATAGCAAATTGTCACCACCACGACTGTTCTCCCAATAATCCTTGAGAAAAAAACTATCCGGCAAATTGGCCTGCCATTTAAAATAATTGGTAATCAACGTTAAAACACGTTGGTCACCGCTATATTCATAATAGAACTGCAAACACCACAACATCAACATATTACCCCAAAGATCCGGTTTGTTATTACGCAGGATCAATGGGCCAAAATATCCATCAGGACGCTGGCTTTTTAGGGCAGCCTCTAACCAGATTTTTGACTCTGCTATTATCTTAGGATCTTTCAAGATATAGCCCAAATTAGCGTAGCCTTTTAACCAATACGGAACTTCTTCCCAGCCATAATCTCCTTTCCCATCCGTACTTAACCAAGCATTATTCTTCTTGGATAGCCAAGCGCTAATTTCGCCCAGATGACCTGTGAGACCATCTTTCTGTAGCTCAAGATACTTCCCTAGCCAGCCTTCAGGCACTATACTGCCTACCGGCAGTTTCAGCAAGGCATTTTGTTTTAGTGGAGCCCTATTATTCACGTATTGTGTATTCTTACCGGTTAATGGTAATTGGTCTACAGTTGTTGCTATTCCTGTTTGCGCATAGGTAGCGAGACCGATGCCCATGAATAGGCTTAAAAAGCTAATTCGTTTGATCATTGTTATTTCAATTTCTTAGGTGAACTATCGTATAGCGCTTCGGTGATACCGCTTATCTTCAAGCCCACACGCGCATATACTGCAGCACTCTTAGTCAAAATATCTTTGATATCCAGCTCCAGGTCGACATGCCCCGTACTCATCCCAGTTTTTTCCATTTTGTAAGTATATTGGCCCAAATCCACGAATTTTGTATCATTGACCAATAAGGTTGCAAAATCAATCGTTCTTGAAGCATCTATTGTCTTAACATCAAAAGAAGCTTTCAGCATATTCCCCTGGACATTATAGGTAATATTACTCATGGTATAATAAGGTTTAACTGGGTAGTCGATGCTTGTATTGCCCCGTACATCCACCAGCACTGTATCGGTACTATTCAACCAGGGGCCATTTCCGCTGGTTGCCACTAATTTGTACTGCCCATCAAAGAGCTTTGCAGCAAATGAACCGTCCTGCGTCACGTACACATTAATAGCCGTTCGAAGCGGAAAACCATCTTGCCATAGCTGAAGTGAAACGGACTGATTAGATCCCCTTACTCCCAGCGGTTCTGAATTGTAGGTTACCCGCCCACTCAGTGTACTTTTAGGTGCCTCATAGTTATCTTTGCCACAAGCAAATACACCTACGATCAAACACAAACTGACTATTAATTTACAAAAAAAAGTTTTCATAAGACTAATGCTATTGATAAGGATTTCGAACTAACTTAGGATTATTATTAATCCAGCCTTGATCGATGAAATTATAATAGTTCTGATATTTAAAATTTCTTGGATAGAGTGTATGACTCGATTTCTGTTTCTCAAAAACCCATTTACCATCGTTCGGGTCCCCTGGAGCATATATTTTATATGGAAATAGGGCATAGTGCACCGCATTGTTATTATCAGCGCTTCCATTCCAAATTTCGTGTGCAATCCGTAAACGCTTGAGATCCCAATAGCGATGATCTTCGAAGGCAAATTCAACCCGCCGCTCCTGAATGATATCATTCAGAGAAATCGTCGTCAATGGCTGTATCCCCGCCCGCTCCCTGATCTTATTGACATATCCCGTTAACTCAGCTTGCGGTTTACCAAGTTCAAGTCCGGCCTCTGCAGCAATCAGCAGAAATTCAGCATAACGGAAGCGCACAAACCAGATATCTGATCCACGCCCGCGTGTAGAGGCATCTTTATTTTCGTCAATAAATTTCCTGATATTAAATCCCGTCTTGTTGACATACATATCGTTGGAAGTCGTTGGGCCATCTTTGCTTGTAATAATTCCTCCAAATTTGGAATCAGAAGCACCGGGTATTGCGGTCATCGTCTTCCATACTCCGCCCTCTTTGTATCTAACACCCGCTTGGTAAGTGATTTTGGTACCAGCAAAATCAGCACCAGAGTAGATTATAGTACCATACAGGCGCGCGTCTTTATGAGCGAATAGCTCTTCAGGATTATTGTAATAAATGTAATCTCCCGTAGCACTCTTCGTTTTTAACGTACCATTCCGATCATTTGTATATTCAAATGCTTCCACCAAATTTAAAACAGGCGTAACAAAATTGGCATCAATATCTCCACGGACGGACGAGGCAATGTTATTGTTTGTGAAAAAATGTGTTTCACCCGGATACGCATAATCCTTCGCCCAAATAACTTCATTGCTACTTGATTTTGAACTTACGGCAAGGTAGAAGTTCTTTCCTTTGTCGGCATTTCCATTATAGAGCGCATAAGGGCTATTGCTGATAATATCCAATGCGGATTCATAAGCTATCTGGTAATATTTATTGGCTTCCGTTGCCGGAATCCCCACCTCATTACCTGCTGTTTTGACATCCGGTGTTTTATAGTTATACTTCGCTATAGAAGCAGCGTACAGACTTGCCCGCGCCTTGAGTGCCAAAGCGGTCCATTTATTTGCTCTAGCTGAATTTATGGTTTTCTCTATACCGAGCATTTTAGCCGCTTCGGTACATTCGCTAATCACATAATTATAACTCTCGGCTTCTGTTGATCGAGGTGTCTGCAACTCGGCTGGATCCATGCCACCGGTATAATCAAAGATCTTATCACCCACCAAAGGCACTCCTCCCAAACGCTTAATCATATTGAAGTAGGTCCAGGCACGAATAAATCTCGCCTCGCCTTCGATGCTCTTTTTATTATTTTCGTCCAACGATGATCGACGAACACCTACAATAAATTGATTCAGATTGCGAATCAGTTCATAGTCGTACATCCGCCAAAAGTCATTCGGAAATTCTTGCATCGTATTGGGACCACCGCTTGAAAATCCTGCCTCGTCTAACATCGCAAAAGATCCATTGTCTCCAAATTGCTGTCCCCAGCTAATCCGACCATAATAGTTTGCTAGTACAGATTTTATCGTATTCTGATCCGAAAAGATCTGATCATCCGTAAAAATAGCCTGTGATTCCCGTTCCAAAAATTTATTGCAGCTTGAAAATGTACATACCAAACATACACCCAATAAAATAACTTTCTTATTTATCATCTTCATTAAAAAGTTAAGGTAACACCAACATTTATAACTCTGTTTGTTGGGTACTGAACGCCCGAATCACTTGTGATTTCCGGATCGATCTTCATATCACCCAAATTATCTATGCTAAACAGATTCTGCATCATGGTATATATCCTCAATTTCTGAATTCCTCGAGGTTTCATCCATTTATCCGGCAAAGTATATCCGATCTGCAGATTTCTTAATTTCAGATAGTTGACATTGTTAAGCCAAAAGTCACTATGCCAATAATTGCTATGATCCCTATTTCCTTTAATTAACGTAGGATATTTTCCAGGGATCAAGGCACTATTTGGATCCGTAATATCACTCAACATCCACTGGTTTTCCATATAGTACTGCGGGTTGTTGCCACCATCATGAAAAGGGAATACGGCCTCATAACTCGGATTAAAGGAAGCAAAAGCTGCTCCGGTGAAATCCATTGCCAAATCAAATCCCTTAAATTGGCCACCAAGATTAATTCCGTAATTGAAATAAGGAAGGCCGCCTTGTCGATATCCGATTGGCCGCTCATCCAGCTCATTGATCACTTTATCGCCATTAATATCTTCGTACTTGATATCACCCGGCCGTAATGATGAGTTACCTTTACGGTCATTGTCTACATCATAATTTGCAATTTCTTCCCAGGACTGGAATTGTCCAATGGAATGTAATCCCCAATTGAGAAAGGCATAACGGTCATAGATCGATTTCCGATATTGATCCAAAGAGTTTCCAAAACGTGGTTTATATTGCTCACCATCAGTTTGCCGTGCGAAAGTGAAATTACCGCCTACGAAATAGTTAAATCCATTGACGCTACTCCGCCACATTAATGATCCATCTATACCTTGGTGAATATCTGAATTCAGATTTTCATAAGGTAAACTAAAGCCTACTTCATTCGGTATCAATACATCTTCTCGCTTCGCGGGCAGTCCTGTTCTTTTTCGACGGAAGAAATCTACCGAACCTGTTAATTTACCTTTTAGCGTACTAAAGTCCAAACCAACATTTAGCATATGGGCCTGAATCCAAGAAAGTGTTTTAACAGGAAGACCTCTCGCCTGAGAACCAATCACGTAATTCCCATCAATTGTTGAACCGACGATATTCTGATAGCCGTCACGGACAGGTTTCCGGAAATAATTATATCCACTTAAGTAACCAAAAGCAAAATATTCCCAGGCATCCAAATTATCATCGCCCAATACACCGTAAGATCCTCTTAATTTCACATCGTCCAATACCTTTTTCATACCTTCAGACCAAAATTTTTCGGATGAAACACGCCAGCCTGCAGATACCGAAGGAAAAAATCCCCATCGACTTCCAGGAGCAAATTTCCAGGAGCCATCATAGCGCGAAGAAAGTTCCAAAAGATACTTTTGATCGTAGTCATAATTGACCCGACCTGCAAAACCTGCTCTAGCCTGCGTATTTACTCCGGTATCATTATAGGTATCCATCGTTTGAAAATAGATCAAACTCAATGCATTTGATGCTGGCCGATCATGTACATAAACATCGGGGTTATCACGTTTGATTGACTCAGCTGCTAATACGGCATTTACACCATGTTTTCCGAATCGCTTATTATAATTTAAGGTAAATTGGGTTGAGATTTCTTCCACCTGCGAAATAGATCTTTCCCGCCAAGGGTTGTCCATGCTAAAAGTGACCGGATACGTATCTGTCTTCTCATCGTAGCCATATAGTTTATAGGTAAACTCTTGATTATCCATCCATTTATTGGCCAGATAATAGCCTATTGTCCCCTTAGCAATCAAATCATTTGTGATCTTATATTCCGCATTAAAATTTAACTGCATCACCCGCCATTTTTCCTGATATGTACCCGATAGATCATAATTCAACATCGCAAAGTTGGTTTCGGCATTAGGCGATGTTTGCGTTGGATACAAAGGATTATCGTTGGCAAAAGGTCGCGCTGTAGGCAGGTTACGATATATCGCAAATAAGGCCTGCCAAGTATCGTCAGCACCGGGTACTCCAGGTTGTTTGCGCTGTTCGATCCGTCCGTTCAAATTGGCCCCTATCTTTAATCGTTTCGATACATTCGCGTCAATATTCATTTGCACATTGGTACGATTAAAACCGCCGTAATTACGGATGATGGATTGCTGGTCCAGATGCCCCACACTCAGGTAATAATTAATTTTTTCTGATCCACCGCTGACATTACCTGAAATATAGGTCTGTGGGCTGGTTTTGAGAATATAATCATACCAATCAAAAGGACGATATCCTTTCTCGGTACCTTGTTGCCATTTTTCAAGATCCGCCAACGTATATTGTGGATGTTCGGTTCCGAGAATAGCATCAGACTGAATATAGCTTTTGATATAAGTACTGGCATCTGCTGGCTTGGGAAAGCGGAACATGCTCTGCCAGCCATAATATGAATTGATATTAAAAGTATTATTATCGCCCCGCTTTCCCTTCTTTGTCGTCACAACAACAACACCATTGGCCGCACGTACACCATAAATAGCGGCCGAAGCATCTTTCAACACCGAAACGGATTCAATATCATTGAAATCTAAGTTATTGAATTGCCCTTCATCCTTTTGAACACCGTCAATCACATACAGGGGAGTACCCATATTTCGAATGCTGATTCCCGTCCACGCGCCCGGACGTCCATCCGACATCCGGCTATTGACCCCTGCAATCTTACCTACCAAAGCTCCAGAAGTTGTTGTAGCAACAGATCTGGAGATATCCTGTGAAGAAATTGCGGTGATTGCACCGGTAACAGATTCTTTCTTCTGCGTACCGTAACCTACAACGACCACTTCATCAATGCGCGAATTTTCATCTTCCAAAGTGATTGCCAAGTCAGCGATTGCCATCACTTCTTTGGAAAGGTAGCCTACAGATCTTACGGTCAAAAGTTCACCGGCATTGACACCTGTCAGGTTAAAATTACCTTTGGCATCTGTTGAGACTGCAATATTGGGTTTGGATTTCAATGCGACCGTCGCTCCTACAATAGGATTGCCATCCTTATCCTTAACAACCCCTTTTATTGCTTTTTGCAGCTCGATCCCATCAGAAGAAACTGGCATTAAATTAGCTCCCTTAGCTAAGGGGATAAAACTGCTCGCACAGCAGAGCAATGTAGCAGATATTGGCAGACATTTAAGACCCTTAAACATACCTAGATTGATTAGTTTGTATAATTGATTTGTCCAAAATTAAGGTATATTCAATCGTACAGACTTTCGTTTTTTCTCAAAAAACTGCCTATTTGTATCAAATAAATAAAATAGACCTAAAACGTTTTAAAGTCTATTAAAAAGAGAAAGTACACCTCTTTTCAGTGGTGTACTTTCAAACCAATCATTATTAAATATGTATTATTTTACCGAAAAACGATACAGGGATTTCGTTTGATAAACTTGCCCGGGGTTTAGGACAGTTGTTGGAAAATTAGGCTGATTTGGTGCATCCGGAAAATGCTGCGGTTCAAGACAAAAAGCTGTGCGAAAGGAGTCTTTTTTCCCGCTCTTCAACTGCACTTGTTCATTCATAAAATTACCGCTATAAAATTGTATTCCAGGTTCTGCAGTCAGAATATCCATAACAATACCCGATTTATCTCCAATCACATGGGCTGCTTTGTACCACTCGCCATCTTTCTCCTTGCTTAAGACAAAGTTATGATCATACCCCTTTCCAAAGCTCAGTTGCTGATCATTGGCATTAATATCTTTTCCTATTGGTTTCAAGGTTGTAAAATCAAAAGCTGTTCCCTTTACTGGTGCCAATTGCCCTGTTGGTATTAGTGTACTATCCACTGGTGTGTATTCATTCGCAAACAATTGAAGCTGATGATCCAGAATTGTACCGCTTCCCTCACCATTTAAATTAAAGTAAGCATGATTGGTCAAATTGATCACTGTCTTTTTATCGGAAGTAGCACGATAGGCAATCATCAATTCATTATTATCGTTAAGCGTATAAGTCACTTCCATCTGGATATTTCCTGGAAAACCCTCGTGCCCATCAGGTAAGGTGTAGGCAAATGTAAGGGATGATTTATCTGACGATTTTAAGGTCCAATTGGCAAAGTGCACTCCTTTGAAACCTCCATGTAACGTATTGGGTCCATTATTTACCGCCAATGTATAGGTTTTATCATTCAATTTAAATTTCCCCTTGGCGATCCGATTACCAAAAGGCCCTACAATAGTACCAAAAAAGGGTTCTTTGGGATTATTATAATCAGCCGCTTTAGAAAAACCCAAAACAACATCGCATAATTCACCCTTATTGTCAGGTACCCATAATCCCACTAAACGTGCACCAAAATTGGTAAAATAAGCTTGTACGCCATTTTTATTGCTCAGTTCATATAGATAAGCCTGTTTTTGATCAATAGTTCCGCTGAACTGTGCAGTATCCATGAAGGCCGATAAAGAATCTGCTTTTGAAGTTTTAGAACCCGTTGATTGCTGACAAGACACACAAAATGCCAACATTGCAGAAAGACCAAGCAAGGTCAATTTTCCTCTCATTCGTAATATTTTAAATGGTTTATAATCTTTGTTTAGATAGAACGTACGTCCTTTTCTAGATTTTTTATAATTTTAACGCTTACAATATATAAGCTAAAGTCTTAATTTTTTCAGAAATTTTAAGATTAAATTGTTTCATTTTAGCACTATTTTGTATCAATAACCAAATGATCATGATCAACCTAAAGCCTTTACGTCTTCTATTTTTTCTGTTGCTCCCCTCGTTGCTCCATGCGCAGCCTTATTATTTCAATCATTATCAAATTAACGAAGGATTGTCTAACAATGCTGTCATTTGTAGTATGCAAGATAGTCAGGGCTTTCTTTGGTTCGGTACAAAAGATGGATTAAATCGTTTTGATGGTAATAATTTCAAACATTTTGATGCATCAAAATCTGGAAAAAATAGTCTGGGTGGCAATAATATTATTTCATTGAAAGAAGATTTTCGAAAGAGAATTTGGATTGGTACAGATCAGGGAATCTATTGTTACAACCCCGTCGATGAACAATTTAGACTGCTGAGTAAACAATTTGAAAATGCGGACGTCCCCGTTATTATTACCGATCAACGCAAAAGGATCTGGTTTATATCAAATGGAATGCTCTATTGCCATGATTTAGTTAGTCACGCAATTCAACAATTTACAAAATCAGATCTCTATATTACCTCCATCAGCTGCACAAAAAGTGGCTCTGTATTTTTTGGAACTCCTGAAGGCAAAATCTTCCAGATAGGTCCTTCCGGAAAACCCGTACTCATGCTTGACTTTCAAGCAAAATATGGTGCTAAGGATTGGTTTAGTATTGAGAAAATAATGGAAAACCGCGACGGAGACTTATTGATTGGTACTTCAAAAACTGGTGTTTATAGCTATCGCTTTCAAGATAAATCCCTTAAGTCCATCCTTGGACCAGATCAACTGCATCAATTTCTCTATGTCAGAGATATTATACAGCCAAATGATCATGAATATTGGTTTGCAACGGAGTCTGGCCTCTTCATTTATCAAATTGCTAGCCGACGTTACATCAACATTCAGAAAGAACAAGAAAACCCTTGGGGTATATCTGACAATGCCATTTATAACATCCTACAGGATAAGGATGAAGGTATTTGGTTGGGAACCTATTTTGGTGGGATCAACTATTATCATAAGAACAATAGTATCATCGAAAAATTCCTCCCGCAAGACCGCCCCGGGAGCCTAAAAGGCTCTGTTGTACGCATTATCAAAAAAGATATCGATCAGAATATATGGATAGGCACCGAAAATGGAGGGCTATCTAAACTGGACCCTAAGTCGGGTAATATCCAAAACTTTTTCGATAAGCGGGGGAATCTGGCAAACAATAATATCCATGGCGTTCTTCCCATTGGTGATAAACTACTGATCGGTACCTTCGTCAATGGTCTGGACATATTTTCGCCAAAGCTTCAAAAAGTAATTTATCACATCGATCGCAATAACAATGCAAACCCTTCTGATCTACAAAGCAATTTTCTATTTTATCTCTATAAAACTCGAAAAGGAGACATTATAGCTGCATCAACTCGTGGCTTATACCGGTTTAACTTTGAAAAAAAGTCTTTTCACCTCATTAATAATGTCCCCGAATACATGTTTTATACGACTATTTTGGAAGATAAAGAGGGAAATATCTGGGTAGGTACATGGCGCGATGGGCTATTTTGCTATAATCCGACCACACGTTATTTCAAACATTATACACATCATCAGAACGATCCCAATTCCTTGCCCAATAATAGGGTCAATAGTCTATTTGAGGATTCAAAAAATCAAATTTGGATCGCCACTGAAGGTGGAATGGCTAAGAAGAAATCAAATCAGGACAGTTTTGAAAACATTGGCCTGGAAGAAGGAATGCCCAGTAACGTAACGCTCGCATTTTTAGAAGACAAACAACAGAATCTCTGGGTAAGTACCTCTAAAGGGCTGGTGCGCTATCATCTGCCCAATGGCAGAAAACGGGTCTTCAACTTGGAGTCAGGCCTACCGACAATTCAGTTCAATTACAATTCATCTTTTGATGACGACAATGGGAACTTCTATTTCGGTACTATCAATGGCCTTATACGTTTCAACCCTGAAAAACTAAACCAAATTAACTATAAGAATCAAATACCGATTTATATCACTAATTTTTACATCAACAATAGAGCGATCAATCAATATACCGATGCAAGTATTCTATCAAAATCAATCTTATTCACAAAAAATATCAAACTAAAACACGACGAATCATCCTTCAGTCTTGATTTTGCGGCATTACACTACCAAGCCCCCCACTCTATTCACTATAGTTATAAAATGGATGGTCTTGACGACAATTGGATAGACATTACAAGCAATCAACGCGCTTATTTCACCAAATTAGCTCCCGGTAATTACGTTTTTACCGTAAAAGCGGAGGATCCAAATGGTAACACAATACCCACCTTTGCTAGTCTTAAAATCACGATTCTTCCTCCTATTTGGGCAAGTATACCAGCTTTTGTTTGCTACGCACTAATCCTTATGGGGCTCATTGTATTTGTTATTCATCATTTCAATGAAAAGATCAAGCAACGCAATCGACAACACCTTCTAACCGTACAAAATCTACGTGAGCAAGAACTCTACCGTTCAAAAATCAATTTTTACACCGATGTTGCCCATGAAATACGCACACCGTTGACATTGATCAAAGCCCCCTTAGAGAAGCTTATGGATAAGGTAGATCACAATCCTGTAACAGACAAGCTATTATTGACCATGCAGAACAATACGGAGAAGTTGATTGCGCTTAGCAATCAGTTACTGGATTTTAGACAGGTCGAAACGGAAGGATTCAAATTACACTTTGAGTCAGAAAACATAAGCCAAACGGTTCAGGAAATCATCAACAATTTTACGGTCACACTCCAGGTACAGGGAAAGCAGATTGTGTCGCACATTATGCCCGATATTATAGGTCAGGTCGATATTGACGCTTTCGACAAGATTTGTTACAACTTATTGAATAATGCGCTTAAATATTCATCATCCTATATCGAAGTGAATTTGAATATGGATAAACAGAAAAATATCTTTATATTGACCGTGAAAAACGATGGAGCTTTAATTCCTTCAGAAGAAAGGGAAAGAATTTTTGAACCATTCAATCGTTTAAAGCAAAATAAGAATGTTCCCGGAAGTGGTCTAGGCTTGGCATTGACAAGATCCCTAACCTTAAAACACCAAGGTACCTTGTTATATAGTACAAACGACCTCCAATTGAACGTATTTAGCTTGACGTTACCTTTGAATCACAATACAAACCCATAATTATGAATGCCAAATCCAATTTATTATTAGTAGATGATCATACCGAACTGCTTGAATTTATTGCGGATGATCTCAATGAGGATTATCAGATAACGACGAGTTCTAATGGAAGGGAAGCCCTAGATTTATTAGCCTCTGAATATTTCGATCTGATCGTAAGTGATGTAATGATGCCAGAAATGGATGGTTTTGAGCTCTGTCAAAAAATTAAGGAAGATATCGCTTATGCACATATTCCAGTTATACTTTTGACGGCAAAAAATAGTATTGAATCAAAAATTCAGGGTTTAGAATTTGGTGCCGACGCTTACATTGAAAAACCTTTTTCGCCCGCTTTTTTAAGAGCACAAATAGCCAGTTTATTAAAGAATAGAGTTAAGGTCAAGGAGTTTTTTATTAAAAATCCGATGTCACAAATCCAACAGATCGGGCAAAATCAAAGTGAACAAGAGTTCTTGCTGAAGATTGAAGAAATCATTATGCAACATCTCGATGATCCCCAGTTTAATGTCGATAGAATGGCCGATATTCTCTGCATGAGCAGACCTACACTCTATCGCAAAATCAATGTGGTATCCAGCCTATCACCCAATGAACTGATTAATTTAACTCGGCTCAGAAAAGCAGCAGAACTGCTTATTCAAAAACAATATAAAGTTTACGAAATTTCTAATTTATTGGGCTACAGCTCCGCTACTCATTTCTCACGTAATTTTCAAAAGCAGTTTGGCCAAAGTCCTACCGAATTTCAGGACGCTCAAACTGCTTTATCTAAATCTTGAACAAGCAAATAATCATATCTGAATAAAAATAGGTGTCCGTCCAAGCGTGCACCTATTTTGTTGGTTCAACTTGCGCAAGTGTTGCATACTGTGCTGCATAAGTGAACATAAACATTCCCTCCAAATCATTCTTACTTTTATCATTTGCCCAGCCTCCAAGCAAGTCATTCGGCAGAAATCCATCTTTCAAGAAGTGGGTATAGCCGTAATCCAAGTTATCCTGAAAAGATTTTGCATACAGTCCAGCCTTGCTATAATTGGGAGATATAGCGGTATATCCTCTTAACAACACGCCGTTAAACCAATTATTAAAACCATCTGTTGCATAGGTATAGTGCTCAGGAATCTGCTGCCCTAACTTTCCAAAATAAGTAAAAGTCGCATCGGCGAGTTTCTTACCATCTTCTAAATAGCTTTTTGCTTTCGTAACACGATATAAGTCGGCGGCTCCAGAAATCATCGTTCCACTATTATAGGAAAATGCTGTTCCAACCGCTTTTCTGAGCTCGGTATTTTTTCGATATTGTACGCCATTGACCGTTTCATAAGCTATCGAACAATCTGGAAAACAATCACCCATCATATCCGCATAAACACCCTTTTCATTAAGAAGATATGTCTTTTGCCAGTCATAAATCCTTTTAGCATAACGAAGATAAAAATCGCTCTTCTTCTCTTTTTTAGAAATACGAGTTAGTTTATCTTTCGGATCAATGGAATGCGCGACGATTTGATCTCCTCTCTTTTTATAGATTTCATACAATGCAACAAGCGGACTAATAATCGGTGCATTACTACAGGCATGCTTAGTTACATATCCTGGGCCCCATGGGATTCCACCATGCTCTTTCCCTTTCTCATCCAAAGTACAATCCCAACCATCAAGAACATAAGCAGTAAGGTACTCAGCTTCTTGCAAATAGCGTTCTTGCCCAGTCAAATGATAAGCTTCCAATAATTCCCGTACTAGCCACATCTGATCATCATAGACATTCAGTACTCCAGTTACATTTGCTTTTCCTTTTTCTCGGACGCGATCGACAGCATACACCGCCCATTCTTTATGTTGTGTAAAAGATGTTAGCGTAAATGTCCCTAAATAATAAGCTGCATTTGCATGAAGCTTAGCCAATAAATCCACATAGCGGGAGTAATACTTTCCGTAAAGCTCGCTATTACCCGCCTTTTGTTGCTTTTTCAAGCCGCTCAACACAGCGTTTACAGCTTCTATGGACGCAGAGTACATCCATACACTCGCTTTTTCTTCCGATCTAGCCTGCGTAAATGGATTATAAAAACGATGCATTTTGAAATCGTCACCGGAAAAATAAACTTCCATTGATCGATCAATTAACCGAATTGCTCGTAAAAGATTCTGTTGGTTTTTATGTTGATCATGTACTGATCTTTGGCTGTGCAATTCTTGCGCACAAACCTGTTTTACACAGAGCGGTGATACTGACAGAGAAATTAGAGAGAGTGCCCAAAAAGGCCGGATGGAAAAGAATTTGATCATGACGTGGTTTTAAATTGATTAAGTAGTCTTTCATGCGCATTGGTAGAGCGTGATAACCGAGGTTGAAGATAAGCATTTTTCGGACAAAAAAAATCGCATTTTTTGAAATGCGATTAAAAAATATTTGCCCTTTAGCTTAGTTAACCAAGAACTTTCTCAGTCAACTAAGCTGCCACTGGCTGACGATGACGATTTACAAATTGCTTTTTCAATAGATACAATTTGTAATGGTCGTACAAACCAATGATTAAAAGAACAAAACAAACCACGTAAAATGTCTTATTCGATAAATAGGTGAATGAAATACCACTCACAAGCCCTCCCATGACATAGGCTCCCACGATACTCAGCAGTAAATGGAATTTGTCGACCAATGCCTTATTGCTTCGGTTCGACTCCTTAGTGAACATCGAAATCAATATTGCTAAATCTGTCGTTAGCCCTGTCAAGTGTGTCGTTTTCACAACAGAATTCGATATGCTCGCTGTTAAACCATTTTGTAATCCCATTGCAAACAGCAATGCACCGACAAGAATCTCTGTTTCTTTCAAAGAATCTTCATAAAATACATCAAGATATATCCCCACAAATAATATACTCAGTATTTCCAATGCCAACGGAATGGAATGTGTCAGATAGGAGCTAAAACGTCCTTTACCATGAATGATGATAAGATTCGAAAGCATACTCCCCACTAGAAAAAGTAAAATCCAAAATAGCACTACTGCACCTTGATACCAATTTCCTTTCGCAATCTCTTGGGCAAAAACAGCATAATAACCTGTTACATTGGATGTAAACGAGAAAAAGACAATGACAGATGCGACATTGACCATTCCCGCAGAGAATGCAGTTATTCCCCCTAATTTGATATTATCTTGAATCGTTCTATGATTGCTATATTTTCTCAGCATATTTTTCCTTTCCTCCTTTTTTCAGCACAATTCGTGCGATTCCTTTCGTCTGCATATCCAAGTTAAGATGCAGTATCAACTGGTTCTTATTCAATTTTTGGATAACGAAGCTCTCTATAAGCTCGTCATTCTTCCGAAGCTCAAGAATATGGCCCCGCCCCTTCAAAAACCAATTGTATTGTTTATCCTCATGATGGGCAATAAAATTTTTGTCACCCATTTTTTCAAAATGCCATAATCCATCCTGCAAAGGAGGAAGATGAGCGATTGCTGCATCTTTTATTCCTTCATGGATAACCGCCTGTTTTTTGAATGTTGGAGATTTCTCCACTTTCTCAAAGTACCAACCTTGCTCTTCCCACTCTCCCTCTAAAAGTCGCTCAGGGTTTTCATAAAACATCACCATTGAACTAGCTCCTAAAAGCAAAAAGGACAACAAGACGAAGTTGAACCTTGCCAATATTTTTCTTTTAATAATTAACATCCCATTTCTTGTTAAAAAATAAATCCGCCAAAACATTTCCTCCGGTTTTGTTTGTCCCGGGTCTTTCTACGATCGAGACATTCTTCTGCTTACTTTTACTCAAGTGAAGCAAAGCCCGTCCGACGTCGAAAAAATGCCTTGTTCTTTTTTCAAATTCATAATCTGTGGGAACCTTGACTTCATCAATCCGAGCTCCGCGCAAATAATGTTGTAAATAATTGAGATTGTCAGAGCCGATGATATCTGTATAGATATTTAGCTTACGATTTTCATAACGATGACAGATCATCTGGCAAGCTTTCAAAAAATCTTCTGATTGCAGATTATTGAGCTGATCTTCCAGTGTAATCCCTAATAACTCACTAATTGAAGTACTGCTCTTATTGCCATAGACTAAAATAATGTCTAACTCCTCAGCTGACGATTGCTCTATACTATGAATCACAAAAAAGAGCGAATCAATCGTAAAATCACTTGGAATCAATACACGTGTTGCCTTTGCCATATCCAATTATTTTATTACAAAATTAATAGGAGCTCATGGCAACGGAATGAATCTGAAATTAACTTTCTATTAGAATTTTAAGACGGATATTAAAATGAGATTAAAAATAATATGTAGATTAAAATGGGATTAAAATTTAGTTCCGGCTTTGTAGTATAATTCTGCCAGTGCCTTCCGGTAGTCCGTAAAAAGCTTCTCTTGTTTGATGCGCATTTCAATCAGTTTAGTTTCCCTAGTATTGACAACAAACAAGGTTGATTCACCCAGCTCAAATTTATTTAATTCCCCCTTAAGAAGCAGTTCCTGATTACTTATATTGGTCGATTGGAGTTCAATCTGTTTACTGTAAGCATTTAAATCATTATACTTTTTAACGACTTCATTGTAAATATTTCTCTCGGTCGCAACTTGTTCAAATCGTAGTTGATCTTGCTTAATCCGTACCTCTTTGAGCTTCCCACGTTCGGCGCGAATAAAAAGCGGAAATGCAAATTCAAAACCTACTTTATAATTCTGCCAATTAAAATCATACTGCGGTGGTACAAAGTCATTAAAACGGTGACGGCTAGAAATGAGCGTGCCTGACACATTCAATTTAGGTTTAAGCATTTCTTTTCGATAACGTTCCTCAAATAGAAGCTGTTGATTTTTACTCGCCAACTTTATCATTTCGGGATGAGCAATTTTTGCCGAATCAAGTAGCGCCTCGATCACACTATTATCTGGCAAAATAACAGGATCTTCGAGCTTATGCGGAATGGCATGATCGGGAAGTTCTACTGGAAATTGTTGATCATTCCACAGATGATTGGACAATACTATTTTCGCGTTTTTAAGTTCAACTTCATACTTTGAAAGTTCTATCCGTCGTTCTTTTACAACGACCGAAGCTTCGATGGAATCAATTACAGGTTTATCTCCCAGCGTCGTCTGCTCACTGATTGCTTTAAACCGTTGATCCGCTAATTTAACGCCCTCCAATAAAAGCTGATACTGCTGATAGGCAAAATACCAATTCCAATAATCTGAAAGTGCCTGAAACCAAATGGCATTTATTTGTTTTATCTTTTCGCCTTCCAGGTAGCTGATCATAGCCTTTGCCTGCTGCAACGTATTTCTTCTGCTATCGACAATTAAACCCTGCCCCAATGGAATACTTAAACCTATTGCGGAAAGCCCTGCATTATTTGTTCGGGATTGCGGGTTTGTATAATCACCAACATTTCGATCATAAGCAATTTTCAGATCTGCGCCAGCTAACCAAAGTGGAATTTTCAACTCACTATTCCATTGATTGTAATAATCCGTCTTGCCAAAATGCTTATTTTTAAAACTGGAATTTAGCGTCGGATCAAACTTCCCTAACGCCTGTGTTACTTGGGCTTTTGCAGTTTCACTCAGCAGATTCACTTGTTTAACGATGGGATGATTGGCCATTAAAAGCTCTTCCATATCATCCACGGTAAAAGTATTCCCTGCTCCATACTCCTTTTCCTGAGCCGAAAGATGGGGAGAGAAAAAAAAGCACAATACGATAAAAATAAAATTCAATTTATTCATATAACAATTACTTTTTCTCACTTTCTTTTGGTTCTCTTTCCAAACTCGGCGGAAAGCCATTCAACTGTCGCCATATCTCATACCATAATGGGACTTTATTTAAAATAACCCTTCCATATGCACCTGAGCCCTGATTTAACTGAACAGGCCAGGGCTCATCTCCTTCCGGAACAGGAGCTGTGGCACGTATCAAAATCCTAAATCGGCCATTCGTACTACTCACTTTATCGATGACTGAAACTTTTCCAGCAAAAGTACCGACCGCGACAGACGGCCATCCGGAAAATTGGATCGATGGCCAGCCATCAAATTGTAGCCTTACATCACTTTCCGGCTCAATCAGTGGGACATCCATCGCGTTTACATAAAGTTCTACGGCAAGCAGTGGTTTTTTAGGCTGTAATGTTGCAACGGACTCACCCTCCTTCATATTTTCACCAATTCCTGCCTTAAAGGTTTTTACAATAAAACCATCTTGTGGAGCCCTCACGACATATAACCCTCGTCGTACATCAATATTGGATATCTCATTTCTCAGTTTGGCGATATCCCCTTGTACTGAGGCTTTGGAGGAAAAAGCCGAACTTAAATCAGACTGCGCCTTCGCCAATGATTCATTATACTTTGCACGGATGTTGTTTAATTCGATACTGGCATTCGTTAATGATTGTCTTGAATTTGACAATTTGTTATCTGCACTTACAACTTTAGCTCGATCATTTTGCAGATTTAAGCGCCTTGTTTCGATATCTGTTAACGAAAATAAACCGTCACGATAGCCCTCTTCGTACCGTTTAAGCCGTTTTTCACTGGTCTCAAAAAAGCTCATGACAGCGACCAATTCTGCGCTATCTATTTTTACCAGATTTTGAGCTTGGATCACCTTATTTTTAGCTGACGCAAGCTGAAAATCCAAACCATTTCGTAAAGCCTGAATCTGCGCTTCAGTGGCTTTCATTTTTTGATTAGCAGCATCTTCTCCGCTTTGTTTGGCATTCAATTGCTCTTCTAATCGCAATGGTAACATGGGATCAAAATAAGATTGAGAAGTCTCCGAAAGCACTAAAATCGTATCACCTTTCTTCACTTCCTGCCCCTCAGTAACGGCCCAATATTCAATGCGACCACCAATCTGATTTTGGATAGTCTGCGGTCTGTCTTGTGGACGTAAAGCGGTAACCGTTCCTACGCCAGGAATTGTCTGCCTCCATGGGAGAAAAAGTGCTAATAAAAAAACAATCCCTGAAAACACGAGAATTCGCCCCAAGACGAGGGATCCCCGCTCTTTCAATAACTTATCAACCGCATCATGGGAAAGATCTCTCCAAGAGAGCGTTTTCTGATTCGAACGATCCTTATTAATCAACATAAACTGCAGCGTCCTCCTCCAACGCAAGATCCGTTACAGCCGCCAATTTGACAACTCCAGTAAGCATATCAAAAATAGTATTCAAATTTGTCATCAGTTTTTCAATGGCATAACCAATTTGAACGATGACAACTTCAGCAGCAACAAATTGACCAAAAGTCATTTGCCGCTCAACAACAAAATAAGATCCAAGCAAGAGCATCGCTCCAAACAACAGGGTACGAAGTAGAACAGAACCAATAAAAAAGCGCTTTAAAACCTTAAAATGATCGTTTCTCGCCCCTAAATACTTACTGACAATATAATCTGTTGTTTTTGTCACTTCGTTCATTTTCGTCTCATCAGCACGATAATGGTCAATTTGTCCGGCAACAGCTTCCAAATAGGCTACCGTCTCATATTTGTATTCAGACTCTTCAATACTTGTTTTCAACCCTCTTTTATAGTATAAAACAAGTATCGTAACAACAGAAAAAATGACAATAAGGCCAAAGGCCAGAAATGCAGGATGATAAAATGATAATAAGACCACGCTAAAGAAAATTGTCACCACTGCAGCGATGATATCGATCAAAAGTTTGATAATTCCCTTTTGAATAATGATAACATCAAAAAATCGGTTGACCAACTCCACAAGATTTTTCCCAAGTAACTCTTTAGGTTTAATTCTCGGCAGGCGATAAGAAAATTCAACCGCCGATTTTAGAAAGATTTTCTGCTCTAAATACTCGACTAAGGTTAATTGTCCGATCAGTAACAATCCGCCCACAATCACGCCAAATAACACAAAAGCAATTAAGATATAGGTAGAGCTATACATCGCTCCATTGCTTAAAAAATTAAAGATAGCTGTTATCCCTATTGGAATAGTCAAACTAAAAATACCGATGACGATGGCATAAATAAATATATAATTGATCGTTTTGCGTTCAGTATGTAATAAGCTAGCCAACCGTTGCAAAGGTGATGGTCCGCCTTGTATATGCCCCATAAAAATAGATAGAAGATAAGTTAGAAATGATGTATTTCGGCTAAAAACAATGGTAAAAACTCCGATCGATCATTCAATTAGTCCGATCTCTTTGTTTCTAACAGTTGGTTGCTCCTTAAATGAAATCGTAGAACGAATTTGGCTTTCGACTTTACGGAGTGCATTAGCGACATTGAAAAAATTGCGTGTTTTCTTTTTATAGGTATAATCGCGTGGTATTATGACCTCATTCACAGACTGTCCTTTGAGATAATGCTGCAAATAATGACTGTTATCGGTACCCAAAATATCCGCAAAAATACTGAGCCTACGGTGTTTATAGTGCTGATAGATTCCGCTACAGGCTTTTAAAAAAGATTCAGATTGAAGTGTTTCCAGTTGATCTTCCAATCCAATTCCGAGTAATTCACTCGCAGAAGTACTGCTTTTATTGCCATATACAAGGATAATATCGATAGAATCAGCCATTGACTCTTCAATACTTTGACGCACAAAATGGAGTGAATCAACTGTAAAATCACTAGGTATTAATATACGCGTTGTTTTAGCCATGCTTTTTTTTTAGCAAAGTTAAAACGCACATATGGCAACGGAATGAATCTAAAATTAGCTTTCCATTAGAAAGCGAGCAACAGTATTAAAATGAGATTAGAAATACGATCAAAATTAAAACTACATTAGAATCGAAGGTAAGTGGGTAGTTCAATTTCTACAGTGGTGCCTTCACTCACAACAGAATTGACCTTCAATGTCCCACCATGCAACTTAATAATATTTCTGGCCAAAGGAAGTCCAATACCATAACCGTCAATGCCACTCGTATTGGACGCTCTAAAATAAGGATCGTAGATATGATCCAATTCGCGGGAGGGTATTCCTATACCTTTGTCTTTTATTAGAATAAAGACTTTATTGTCCAATGCCCCTAAAGCAATATAGGCGGTTCTATCAGATGAATACTTACAGGCATTACTGATAATATTGGATAGCGCAAGCTGTAGCAAAATTGCATTTCCATTCACCTTAAGTCGCATACTATCATCTGGTAACAGACTGAAATCTGTGATAATCTTAAATTTATCATTGATGGCCTTAACAGTCAGCTCGGCGTCCATCACGATCTGATCAATACGAACGGGGCTAAATGCGGTCGCATTATTAACAAAACCTGTACGCGCCAACAGTAAAAGTGCTTTTGTTTTCTTTTCCAAATGTTCTGCCGACTCAATGATCTTAAATAATGTTCGTTGGTACTCCTCTGTTGTTCGTTCTTTGGATAAAGCCAGATCCGCCTGTCCTATGATGGATGTCAATGGCGTATTGAGTTCATGTGATGCATTGCTGATAAAGTTTTTTTGTGTCTCGAAAGAGGTTTCTAAGCGCGTTAACATCCGATTAAATGTGAGCGCCAGACCATGAAGTTCACCTTTATATTTATCCTCATCCAATCGCTTATAGAGATTTTCCGAACCAATCTCTTGCACCTCCTTCATCATCGTCAATATTGGCTTTAAGAACGAACGTTTCATAAAAACCGAAACAACGAATATAAAAAGAATCCCCAAAATCAGACTTATAATAAGCAGATTACGAAGGTAGGCTAAATGGTGTGTATAAAAGTAATTTTCAGCGGAAGCGCCCACAATATACTTTCGACCATTTTGCGAAAAATATTTAGTTGAATAGAATTGATTACCCGACTTGAAATTTGAGCTTCCCTTTTTATTGATTTTATCCCAAAGTTCTTGATGAAATCCCTGGCTTCTTAAAATAGTACCATTGCTATCAAATTCCACCAAAAATTCATGCTGATTATTGAGATTTTCTATAAAATCAAGGCTCCACTGATCAGTCTGGGAGGCAGATTTATTATTCAGAAATTTTTCAGCAGCAATATTTCGCCGCAGATCCAGCCGTTTATAAAAATCTGTAAAAGCAAAATTTGTAACGGAATAAAAAATAAAACCAACAAAACAACTCACATAAATGACCAGAATTGCAATGAGATAAATAAGCTTTCGATTATAATTGTGCATTTTTAACTATTCAGTCTTCTATTTTTAGGACATATCCCATACCAATAACCGTATGGATCGCTTTTTTGCTCGTTATTTTTTCAATCTTTTTTCTCAAATAATTCACATAAACATCGACAACATTTGATCCAATATCGAAATTTATCCCCCATATTTTGTCCAAAAGCTCCGTTCGCTCAAATACCTTTTTGGGGCTCTGAATAAACAACAAGAGCAAACGATACTCGGTACTTGTCAAATTGAGTTCCTGCCCCTCACAGTAGGCTACTTTTTTATAATCATCGATACTTAGAAAACCATAACTAAATGTGTCTTTCGATGGCTGTAAATCACGTTGTGTTGCCTGTACGATAGACTGTTGTCTGCGGATCAAGGAACGTATCCGAGCCTTCAATTCAATTAGCTTAAAGGGCTTGGAAAGATAGTCATCGGCACCATTATCGAGTCCGAGCACCACATTCTCCGGAGTACCAAGTGCAGTCAGCATCATAACAGGTAAATCGGTATACCCCCACTGTCTGATCTGCTTACAAATATCTAGTCCATTAGTTCCCGGCAAAAGAATGTCCAGTAGTACAAGGGAGACATCTTGCTTCGCTAAAAGCTGTTCCAGACCTTCCGAACGCCCCAGATGAATGACTCTATAGCCATCCTCGCCTAAGCCTTGTACGATCAAATCAGCAACATCCTGTTCATCTTCAACCAAAATAATTTTTTGCTCCTCCATATTCGTCATGATGTGTAGTTCGCAGTAATGAACTACGATCCAAACCATAAAAATAACGTTTTGACTCAAGAGACACAAATCCCATTTTTGCCAAAAGCCACACGAAAAGAATCTTACTATTTTTTGCAAAAGTAAAAGCGCTGTATTCATCGATCGTGAAACAGCGCTTTCGCCCTAGTCATAAATTGATTCAGCTATAATTTTACTTTACCCATTAACGGGTCCGTCTTACTTGATTTACCAGTCTCTATATGTCCAGCATAGCGAAATTTGACGGCAGGATCTTCTGAACTCGTTATTTCAATATCATACCAACCTTCACTCTTGCTGCAATCGATTTCAACCAAAGCAGGATCATCCTTGCGCATTGCCTTCGCATGGAAAAGATCATAGGAACAGTCTTTAAGAAGTAAATCCATATTTAGCGAAACGGATTGTACACAAAGAATAGGTTTTCCAGCGACAACTTTCGTGTACACATCAATTGTAGGAATATGTGACTTTGCGGCTTCAATCATACGATAAAACCCATTAGGGCCATGCAATGCAAATGATATGTACTCTCCTGCAATTTTATCGAATTCCCATTCATACGCTAATTGATCCCCTTCTCGTACCGTAAAATTCCAAACTTTACCTACCGGATGTCCATCATAAGCTACATAGGAAATAACCTGATAAGGCAAACCCGATCCCGCTTTAACGGTATTGAGCCTCCTTTCCAAAGTTGAAGCGATGGAAAGCATCGTTGGTGTATGCTGTACTTTTAGCTGCAATTCATAAGGTAAAGCACAAGCATGCTTCCATCCCTGCTCTTGCATCTGCATAGCTGCATGATACTGACCTGTCGATTTGATTTCCTTCAGTTTTTGGCTGTCGATTTTCACAAAATCTGTTGGGAGCTTTTTATTCCTAGCGGAGAATATACGTTCAACATACCCGTCTCTGTCTACCGGATTAAGCCTTGTTTTGGCAATGTTATCTACAGGACGAAATGAAGTTGTTAAGTCGCCACAGACCATTCTTCGCCATTGACTGATGTTTTCTTCCCGTACCACCTTACCCGTTTTCTTCTCCAAAAAATGTTCTAAAAATTGAAGACAGGAGGTGTGGTCAAAAACTTCGGAATTGACCCACCCCCCCTTAGACCAGGGTGAGGCTATCACCATTGGTACTCGATAGCCCAAACCAATAGGACTTTCAAAACTTACATGATTACTATTTTTCCTTTTTCGCTCCTGTTCTAGCGTAACATATTCATCCGAAGTGTCGATTTCTGACACGGCACCCTGATCTTTGTTCTTGCTCAATGGCGGAACAAAAGGAGCTATATGGTCAAAATATCCATCATTTTCGTCATAAGTTAAGATGAAAATCGTCTTTTTCCAAACCTCAGGGTCTTTGGTCAATATATCGAGGACTTCGGATACGTACCATGCCCCATACCAAGGTGAGTCCGGATGATCCGAGAAACGACAAGGTGCCACTAACCATGACACTGTAGGTAATTGGCGATCTTCAACATCTTTTCTAAACTGATAGAAAACATCTCCGGCCGGCACCTCAACTTCCTGCCGCTTTCCACCTTCTTTATAACTTAATTTATCAAGTTTGTGAAAGTTGGGATCAGCTAGATTAGTCACAAAAGCATTACGATGAATATCTTTTTCAAATTGGGATAACTTTTCAAAATTTTCAGGGGTATAATGAATGACATCTCTTTTCAAATCCTCCAATTCCGCTTTGGCTTTGTGCAGCAATTCTTCTTTTGGATTTGTTTCCAAAAATTTATGCAGCTCTTTTACCCGTTCTTTCATCCACTGATAATGTGCCAAATGATATCTTACACCATACTGTTGGTGAAACTCCAGGTTGTTATCTGTAAAATTGGCCAACCAATCTTCCTCTTCTCCTTTAAAGCCTACTGGTAAACTTAGTTCATTTTGATAAACTTTCCACGAGACCCCTGCTTTTTGCAGTCGTTCAGGATAGGTTTTCCATTTGACATCCTTGTAGTTTATTTGACCATTGTCTACATGCGCAACAGATTCGGGATTACGGGGTTCTTCGCGCACTGTACCAGTCCAAAAATACGATCGATTAGCGCTCGTTCCCGTCAATGAAGAACAAAAATGCTGGTCACAAACCGTGAATGCATCTGCAAAAGCATAATAAAAAGGAATATCTGCACGGTTATAATAACCCATCGTTAAAGGCATGGCCTTATATTCTGAATTACCAGAGCTCTTTGCTTCCAACCAATTATCCATTTTCCCGTCATGACGAGCCGCAACCATATCACGCCAGCCATGCGGAAGCGACCCCATCCAAGTCGATTTACTATTGACGATATCTAAATGGAAAGGTGCAAAATATGCACCTTCCTTATTTCCTTGTATCCATACAGGTAGACCATTCGGCAATTTCATCGCGCGGGGATCGTTAAAGCCACGTACGCCCTTCAAAGTTCCAAAACAATGGTCAAACGATCTATTTTCCTGCATCAAAAAGACAACATGTTCGGCATCCAAAAAAGTTGATCCTTTTGGAGCTTCAATCGCCAAGGCTTTTTGTATCGATTCAGGTAGCCAGTTTATCGCTACCGTACTCCCAGCCAGCATCGCTGCTTTTTTTTAAAAATACCCTCCTTGAATCCATTATTTTAACCACCAAGTCTGTAAATTAATATTGTCATTTCCGCCAAATTGTGATTTGATCGCATCAGATACATTCGCAGTATTGTTATTGTACTCATCTTGAGGATACATCCAGCGATAGGCTGTTTTCACATTCGCAGATTTACGGAAACTCGGATATCCCGTGCGCAAATGATCAAAATAAGCCGAGTATCCCCCCTGATGAAATGAGCGTAGGTATTTCTGCATCAAGATACGTTCTAACTTTTGCTCATTGGAGCTAGCTCCGTCAAGACTTACCGAATTTTGTTCAAGATATTTGGCCGCTTGTGCTTCATTTGTATAAGTTCCCAAATTTTTCGCATACTTTTCATAAAATTTGAACGATGCCTGTACTCCTTTGGTATACGTTGCATTGAGATCGCCCGTTATCCAACCTTTCAAAATGGCTTCAGCCAAAATAAACTGCATCTCCGAACAGCCCAATAAGACCAATGGTTCAGCTGTGGGATCTTGATAAAATCGTTCGTGGACTTTCGATAATTTACCTAATACGGCTTTTGCATTCACCTGTGCATAAGGAACAATCGGATCTCCGCCTTCATAAGCCGTAAAGTCATTAATCGCTTTACCCGCTTCTTTGCCTAGTCTTGTTTGTGTTGCGACAGCAAATAACCGTGGATCTTTCAGATCCTGCAACCGTTGGATAAAAGTTGAATCCATATACATTCCCGATCCATAACCGCTTGAGTTAAATTCTGGATATCGATTACCTTCTTGATTCAAAAAGACGAGCTGTCCATCTTCAGCACCGCTAACATCAGTGATCCGGGACTCATTGGTAAATATTTTCGAAAATTCTGTCGCTGCATTAAATGGGAGATCAGTGGTTTTCTTCGAAAGCGTCAATAATACTTTTAGGCGAAATGAATTGACTAGTTTGTTCCAATTGCCACTATTTCCACCATAAATAATATCCCCATTTATGGTGTTATTGTTCTTCTTCAGAATAATACTTGCTTCCTCAAGCTCCTTCAATACACCCACCAAAACGTCTTTCTGTGTATCGTATTTCGGTGCAAAAATTGCCGAATTTTCACCCTTTGCTGCTTCTGAATAGGGGACATCACCAAACGTTAAGGTAAGATTATAAAAATAATACGCACGGAAAAATTTTGCTAATGCCAAATAACTTTCAGCGCCAATACGTTCAGCTTCTTCGGTCATCTTGGTAATATTGCGAAGATTACCATATTGCTCAAAGCTTCCCCTTTGCCAATTATAAATTTGATTCGCATTTTCACCATCCGTTTGCACAATCATTTTCAAGGCATAGAGTGGTGAGGTACCGTGCCAGGTCCGAAAAGCATCCCATTCTACCTTCGTCAATAAAGCTTGCGGGTGGGTTGTTGTCGCTTCATTTGGATTAACATTGACTTCAGTCAATTTCTGACAAGAAGTCATGATTGAAAGAGAAAATAATCCAAGAAATATATGTTTATTAAATAATTTCATCGTACTACTGTATTAAAACTTAAAATCTAGAGAAAAACCAATATATCGTGTGGAAGGATCTTGTAAGTTTCCATCGTTTCCAACGCCAAAATCAGGATCGATATAAGGTACTTTCTTCCACATGGCTAAGTTATAGCCAAATAGTGATGCATTTAGTGCCGTAAGCTGTTTTAATTTAAACACTTTATTGACATCGTATCCGACCGAAAGCCGACGCAGTTTTACAAATGATCGATCAAATACATTGGCAAACAGTTTACTTTCAGATTCTGTAACTCTAGCTTGGTAAGGATAATTTTGACTCCAAGCCTGCCAATCAACAGCTTTTGTATTACTTGTATACGTTCGGGTATCTGAAGTAATATTACCGTTCACGTCACGGGTAAGCTCACCTCCCGTTACGATCACCCCATCTGGCACAAAAACTGGTTTCCCTGCATCATATTGTTCCTGACGATATAAAACTGATGAAGGATGCTTTCCACCCCACCACATTTTTTCTATCGTAGTCGAATTCATGACACCGCCGATAGATCCGTCGAAATCAAGATTTACCTGAAATCCCTTAAATTTAAACTGGTTTGCGAAACCAAATTGCCAGTCCGGTTGAAAGTAACCTAAATATTGTGGAAATGGATTTTTGGTTGGCATACCCGTATTCGGATTCAATATAACCTTACCATCAGCCGATTTTTCCCAAACAGTACCATAGTAGCTATCTGCACGATCACCTTTTTTAAGATTACCGTATTTCGCTTGGTTATTGTAAATTTCTTCCAAACGCTGAATTGCACGAGACCAGTTTACGGTAGACGTCCACGAAAATTGGTCATTTTTAATTATATTTCCAGTCAAAGAAATTTCCAATCCTTTTGTACGGTATTTATTTCCATTCACCTTGCGTGAAGTAAAAGCGGATGCTTGGGAAATACTCAAATCGATGATCTGATTTTTATCAACAACATTATAGTACGTTACATCAGCCAAAAGTCTATTTTTAAAGAAAGCCATAGAAGCACCAACTTCTAAGGATATAGACTGCTGCGGAAGGATATCAGGGTTAATAATGCCTGCAGGATAGGTTACTGATGGCGTCGAACCATAGGTAAAATCTTTTTTATAAGTCGCAGCAATGCTATAAGGATCCAAATCAGAAGATACCGATGCCCAGGAACTGTACAATTTAACAAAGTCAATTTGCGCTGGCAGTTTAAAATAATCGGAGATAACACTACTTAGTGAAACCGATGGATAAAAGAATGACTGATTTGCCTTTGATAATGTGGATGACCAGTCATTTCTTCCTGAAAAATTCAGATAGCTCGACTTAAACACATTTAAATTTACCGACGCATAAGCACTTCGGATTATTTTTTCAGTTGTTGTATTTGTTGCCTTAACTGGGCCTTGGGTATTGCCTAAGTTGTAGACAAATGGTACAACTAAACCATCTGTAGTTTGATAAAGCTCACGATAATCTCTTTTGAAAGTGGAAGATCCCGCATTAACGGTTACACCGAAATTGTCAGACAACTGCTTAATATAGGTTGCTAAGACGTCCGCATCAAAATTAACCTGCTTGCTATCCCAGTTTTTATAATCCCCATTCCGTGAATCGCCATAATTCATGTAAGACTTCGGACTTTGCATATCCTGGAATAGATTTTTTTGTCTTGCTGCTGCACGACCTTTGATGGTAAATTCAGGTGAAATACGCCAAGTTAAAGCAGTCTGTCCAGCCAAAATATCCTGGTCGTATACCTGATTCAGCTCATTGGCTGCAAAGTAAGGGTTGTTGTACCATGCATAGTTGTAGTTTGCTTGACGATAGCCCTCCTGTCCCGGAATATAGAGGTGATCCTTTAATTCTTGTCCATTTACATCGTTACCCATCCACAGCAAAATCGTATACATATGGTTTTTAGGCCCATATCCATACCTTGGATAATTTGGAGATTTTACTTTATTATAGGATAAGTTAAGATCTAATTGTACCTCAGGAGTAAAACGGTAAGAGGTATTCAAATTTAATCCACCTGTAGAAAGCTTGGTATTGGGCACCTGACCTTTTTGATAAGCATATTTTCCTGTTCCAAATATGCTTACCTTTTCCGAACGATACGATAATGTCGCATTATTTTCGGTAATCAGTCCAGTTCCAAGGAAATCCTCTAAATTGTTATGTGCGACCCAATCAATCGGCACTCTTTCATAACGTGACTTATCGTTATACTTGGTTCCACTCACATCACCCCACCAAGGAATCACTTCACCAGTTTGCTTATCACGAATCGGACTGTTCCATTGTGCAACCTTTATTCCGGAGTTCAATTTGGGACCCCATGTCATATCTCCATCTGAAATCCCCCCATCAGCACCATCCCAAAACTCATATTTACCATTGGATCCACTTCCGAACTCCTTCTGCGATTCAGGAAAAACCGTAAATCCCGCAGAAAACATATTACTGGTTCCAACCGAAAACTCCAGCTTATCACTTTTTGCACTTTTGGTTGTAATTAAAATCGCGCCATTTTTACCGCGTGATCCATATAAAGATGAAGCGGCTGTTCCTTTCAGTACATTGATATTCTCAATGTTTTGACTGGACATGTCGTAAAAATCAGATTCTACAGGAATACCATCTACGACAATAAGTGGGGTCTTACCACGCAATTGAAAAGATGGTGCCTGAAAAATCCCCGTTGGATTATTAACGATAAGACCAGATACTTGTCCCGTTAGCGCTGTACCAATATTCATTGTTTTAGACTCTTTAAGTACGTCTAATTTGACTTCTTGGGTAGCGTAACCGATTTGCTTCTTTTGTTGCTTGATACCAATTGCCGTGACAACAACCTCATCCAACTTTGAATCATCCTTTTCCAAAACCACCACAAGATCCCCATCTGTAGCAGTTATTGTAGCTGTTTTATATCCTAAAGAAGAAACACGGATTTGGTCGCCAACCTGACCTTTCAGATTGAATTTACCATTAAACTCTGTACGCGTACTCTGTTTGCTGGTTTCATTGATGATCGTGCCGCCGTCAATAGGTTTGCCGTCCTGATCCTTAACAATCCCTTTAATAATAGCTTGATCGGCAATTTCGAGCTTGGTAGTTTCATTCGCAAAGTTTGCCCATACGCTATCGACATGTGCCGCATTCAGCAATGCAATAGCTAAGGTCACCTGAGCTGTTTTCCTAAATTGAGGTAGTTTAATAGGTTTCATTATTTTGAATTTTGCCCAAAAAAATGAAACCTATATTACTAGAAGATGAGTAGTATATTAACAATGCAATCTTAAAGATTGCTTAACTTAACATTAACATCGTTCGCGCAGCAAGCAGCTATACGCCAACTTGTATATTGAGTTTCCGCATGCTCCGCCGAACCACATAGATGACTAGAATGAAAATAATCCAATCTATCGCCGCACTCGCTACATAAATGCTGTGTACACCAAAATATTTTGGCGCAATAATTAAGATAGGAATATAAAATACAACCTGCCGCAATACACTGATAAAAGTCGCAGGCTTGGCATGGTCAATGGAAGAAAACCACACCATCGCCATAAAAATAAATGGAAGAGCCAATAAAACACTCATATAAATTCTGAAATCCATTAGCTGCTGTATCGAAAAAGTAGCTCCTGGTATCATGATCGATAGCACAGCAACGGGATGAAACATCACCAGCAACCAGAATGGAAGTAGAATTAGCAGTCCAGTAATGGCAAATAAGCGGTACGAATTGATACTTCTCCTATACTGACCAGCACCGTAGTTCATCCCAGTTACAGGCTGCAAAGCCCGCATAAGCCCCCATAATGGGGTGTTTAATAAAATATAGAGCCTATTGGCCGCTGTAAAAAACGTAATGTCCATATCATTCCCGTAATTGGCCAATGCGTTGAAGACAACAATATTCTGGATTACAATCATGACCATCATGACAAAACCAGGCATGCCTAACGAAAACGTCTCTTTTAAAATCGACAAATCCCAAGATAAAGACCAAAATTTTGTTTTGAATGAAGCCTTTCCCCCGGCGTAATACCATACACCTAAAAATGTATAGATGATCATCGATATATTGGTTGCCCAAGCTGCTCCTGAAACACCCCAACCAAAATGTTGTATAAAAACGGGTTTAAGTAAGACATCAACAAGCAATCCTATTGCAATCATCCAGGCCGCAGTTTTCATACGACCCTCAGCACGAATGATCATATTGAGGGCCAAGCCATAAATCCAGAAAAAACTACCCAATATGGTTGCTCGAAAGTAATCGACCCCAAGGGCCAATATCTCACCTCGCCCGCCCATCATATAGACCAATCTGTCGGCTAATACATAACAAGGGAGCGTAATTATAAGAGAGAAAATAATAGTCAAAAAATGCACCGTACCAAATGACCTATGTAATTTCTCAAGTTGATCCCCACCTATCCAAATACTAATTGCTGCCCCCATACCTGTTCCGATCAGGGTACCAAAACCTTGAGCAAATTGGGCTAAAGGATAGGTTACACCCACTGCTGCCAAAGCTGTATTGTTAATCAGATGACCAACAAAAATACCATCCAGAAAATTGTTTAGACCATACAGGACCATTGCAATCACGGCAGGCCACGACATTTGCCACATCACCCTACTTAACTTACCGTTAAGATCAGTTGCTTCTGTTTCTCCATAACTCACCGTAAAAGTTAGGCCTGGATTTCTTCACTCTCGCTACGACGATCTGTAGCAGATTTATCCTCCGCAACTCCAGCCTTCCAATACGAATAAGCATAAAGCTCCTCTCTTCCCCAACCGAGATCCTTACGCAAAAAAGTGCGAATCTCCTTAACTGTCGAAAATTCAGCAGCTATATAAGCAAATTTGTCCTGTGTAGGCAAGGATCTGATCTTCACCAAATCCGCCAAAAGGCTACCTTCCTGTGGCGTATCATTATGTATCCAGATAAAATCAATAGCAGCCTTAGTCTTCAATTGCTGTATATCTTCGCTACCATGTACTTCAATCATACAGATTCCCTTTGCCGAAGGTGGCAAATCTTCTAAGATTGCACCCAAAACAGGAATTGCAGTCGCATCCCCAACAAGCAGATAGTTAGCTGCAACTTCATAGAGTGGCGTCTTACCTGCTTTCATTAGAATCCCGAGCGCATCGCCAGGTTTTGCAGCCATCGCCCAAGCGGAAGCTGGCCCCTCATCACCATGGGCAACGAAATCAATCCATACCTCATTTCTATCAAGGTTGATACCGCGATGTGTGTAAGTTCGAACTGTTGGCCTGATCGCTTCATCCATCGGCTTCCACTGCCCGCGTTCATAATCAAATTCCGGAAAATAAATGCGATCTACATGCTTTGGCGGAATCAAAATCTTATTATTGACTCCGACGGTCGTATTAGCGATTTGATCTACACCATCACCAGTCAAATACACACGAATATAATGTGGCGTCAGATATTCCTGTCTACTTACAGTCAGGGCGAGCTGTATTACTTTCATTTCAGTTTTTCCCATGATTTTCTAATTACGTACCTATTTGATCAAAAGATTATTATTAAGAATCTTTCTAAACAAAGGTAATTATTTGATTTTTATCAAACTCGATTCATGTGTTACTAAAACTTCCGTAAAAAGGAATAAAAAGTCCGTAAAGTGTGAAAAAACTATTCCCTATTAGAAGGCATTTTTCAGCTTACTTGGCGGGATCCCAAATTTACGTTTAAAGGCGTCCGAAAAATGGCGTTGATTTTTGTAACCAACCAAATCAGAGACTTCACCGATTGTTCGATCTTCATCTAAGATCAACTTCTTAGCATGCTCCATTTTTGCGTCATGCCAAAAACCGAAAACAGTCGTACCAAAGAGCTCCTTAAAGCCTTTTTTCAAGGTAAATTCATTGGTACCCACCAAATGTGCGAGATTGACCAATGTACTATTGCTGTCCATATTTTTTAGAAGAAACTCACGAACGGCATATATCTTATCGATGTCGGCTTTTTTTAACGAAACTGCTACAATACCCTCTTCCTGAAACTGTTCCAATTGAAGAAGCAAGAGTTCCATAATCTTTGCTTCCAGGAAAATTTTCTTAAAAATTCCCTTTCGTTGGCAATTGATTACATCGTTGATAATTTCATACATATCGTGAGTAATCCGTCTATGCATATCGGTCAGCAATCCCGATTTACCACGGTCAATAGCATTCCGAAAATCTGCAAAGAATTTAGAATCTTCGGGCAAGAATCTTTTAAAAAATTCGGGCGATAAGTTTATTTCACATAACTGAAACTCCTGATTCCCCCACTCCATTTGACCACACATTGAATTTCCGTAAATAATATTATGCTGGTAGGTCTCAAAATTCACACCTAACGGCATCATTTCGCCACTCGCCTGACTATTGCCTTTTAAGGCAAAGTGCATTTCAACTGTTTCAAAATCACTTTCAAAACGAAACCGCATCCGTTTAAATAACTGTGCATGACCGTAACCAATATGAATACCATCGAAGAAAACCTCCTTATAAAAACCTTTCCCAAATGTAGTATCTAAATGTGTTACAGATTCATAAATTCCCGTGTCGACGGAAAAGCAGGTACTTGGGTAAGTCCGCTCCAATAATAAACTGGGTGAATCAATATCATATAGTCTAAGTGCCATTATTAACTTCCTGTAATCAGTTTCAAATAATTACCGGTCTTTTTGCTTGGGAGGTTTCTTTCAAGAAAAAACTCCTTTCGACGGACATTTTACTCCTTTATCCAGACCCTATAACAGTAGAATTGCTGTTACCTTTGGCTAAAGTATAAAATTATTTAGAATCATTCTTAATTATTTAAAAAATAATTCACCATGTATACAAATAGCAATCAGAATATACCTTCAGACGATACGGATAAAACTACAGAGAAGGTCAAAAATTTAAGCGGAGAATTTCGAAAGAGCAAACAGTTCATAGAACCAAATATGGACTGCTGTCTTATTATGAACGAGAGTATCTACAATAATATTAAAATTGCTAATCCGAGGGCGACTAAACACGATATTATCTTAGCAGCGGAAAAGGCAAAAGTGCTGGATTTTGCCTGGGAGTTTCCAAAGGGATTGGATACCTTAATTAGTACCGGTAAACCGCTATCTACGCTGCAGCAACAGCAAATTCAGCTGGCACGTGAATTTTTAAGAACATTTTCTTAAAGTAGCGACAAAGTAGCCCATGCCATTACTTTTGGATATTGTAATGGCATAGAAAGTTAGTTCAAACGGCTGTTACCGAATCCAGCCTTCGACAAGATCCCGATGCTGTTCAACCCATTGTTTTGTAACAGCTTCTTTATTTTTACTAGCCTCCATCTCGGACAACAAATTTGCCATAGCTGTTTCATCAAAATAGATTTTAGAAAAAAACTTCGCTAACTCAGGCTGTTCGATTTTAAAAGCTTTTCGTGTAAAAATTTTAATTTGCTCGGCATCACCCAATGTCTTTTTGGGGTCATCCAAAAACTTCAATTTCATTTTAGCAAACATCCAATGGGGCTGCCAACCGGCTACAACAATCCAACGTTTCGCCCTGATTGCATTTTGCAATTCTGTAATCATCGCTACAGTAGAAGAATTTATCTGCCTGTAATCTAAACCATAGTCTACAATAACCTGATCTACAGCCCTTGTGATTCCAGCTCCTTTTTCAATACCAATAATTTGTCCGTTGAACTCTTCCTGATGTGTTTTCAATTCTTCAATGTTATCAATCGATACGTAATCCGGTACAACAAGTCCATTTCGCGCATGACTATAACTCGTTCCGAGCTCCTGTAGGTTGGGGAATTTGGCGACTTTGCTACCATGCGTCAACGGTAACCAGACATCTAAATACACATCGGTATCTCCATTGTTCATCGAAGCCAATATCATATCAGGAGTAGCACGCTGTATGACAACATGATAACCTTTCTCCTCCATAATAACTTTCGCTATATGGGTCATAGCAACTCCCTCGGCCCAGCCATCGACCATACCAATATGAATAATATTTTTATTCCGTCCTGTGTTACATGACACAAGCAACAACACCATCAGACACAATACCATACTTTTAATTTTCCTCATACTATGCTTTCTTTTTTACAAAGCCCTGCGTGATTCGATCCAAAATAATAGCGAGAATCACCACAGACAAACCACTTTCAAAACCAAGACCGATATCCAAGTTGTTAATACCCTCAAGCACTTTTTCTCCCAGGCCACCAGCAGCAATCATTCCGGCAATAACAACCATCGATAAAGACAGTAATATGGTCTGATTGATCCCTGCTAAGATTGTTTTGGTAGCCAAAGGCAACTCTACTTTAAACAAGATCTGGGTATTGGTCGCCCCAAAAGAACGTGCAGCCTCTACGATATCCTTTGGCACGGCATCAATTCCCAAGGTCGTCAAACGCACAGCTGGGGGCATCGCAAATATAATGGTGGCAAAAGCGCCCGGTACTTTACCGATACTAAAAAACAGCACTGCTGGAATTAAGTAGACAAAGGCAGGCATCGTCTGCATCAAATCAAGCAATGGACGAATGATTTTTGCAGCTAACTTATTTTTTGCAGCCCATACGCCCAAAGGAACCGAAATAACCAGCGCTGTCGCCGTCGCGACTAATACCAATGCTAAGGTTTCCATCGTGGCGACCCAAAATCCCATCAGATAAATCAATGTTAACCCTAACACTGTTGTCAATGCTACCCCTTTACCCGATTTCCACCAGGCTAATGCCGTAAACAAAGCGATCAGAATAAAAAAAGGGATGGTTGTTAACACCCATTCCAATCCTAGAATGGAGGCATTACCTGTATTTTTTATCAGATTAAAAAACGGTTCTAAATGATCTGTCAGCCAATTGACGGCTACAGCTATATATTGTCCTATATCGATTACTTTATTCATTTCTACTGATTATTTGCTTTCTCTTTTAATTCAATAATTTCTTCTTCATTATATTTTGTCGCCTCGATAATCAAAGAGGTTTGTGTAACGATACCCAATAAGCGACTGTGTTCATTCACTACAGCAATGGGCGATCTAACCTCTGATATCAAGGGCAGCATTTCTTCTACGGTCACTTCCTTTGACACCGTTGGAACGTTGGTATGTATAATGGATTCCACTGTAGGTTCCTTGCGCTTGGCCGACTGAATAACTTCATTTATGTGAACAAAACCGAGAAAAGTATCATGTGCATCGACTACCGGCAGAATTTCAATTCCAGTAGCTCTCATTTTCCGCAAAGCCCCCTCGGGACCGTCTTTTTTGAAACGCACCACAGTAGGTTTTTCAAACATCAGCGATCCCGCTGAAATAATGGATTTACGATCCACCTTCTCCACAAAGGCTTTAACATACTCGCTTGCCGGATTTGTAAGGATATCTTCCGCTGTACCAATCTGTTCAATAACGCCATCCTTCATAATGGCAATACGATCGCCTAATTTGATTGCTTCATCCAAATCATGCGTAATAAATACAATTGTTTTTTGCAGATTATCCTGGAGCTCGAGCAACTGATCTTGCATTTCAGTTTTAATCAGGGGATCCAATGCTGAAAATGCTTCATCCATCAGTAACACTTCCGGATCATTTGCAAGTGCACGGGCTAGGCCGACACGCTGCTGCATACCGCCAGAGAGCTGAGCGGGCAGCTGTTGCTCGAATCCATTCAAACCAACGATATCAAGCGCTTTTTGGGCTTTCGATTCGCGTTTCTCCTTTTCCTCCCCCCTGAGTTCCAAACCGAAGGCAGCATTGCTCAGTACAGTGTGATGGGGCAACAACCCAAACTTCTGAAAAACCATACTCATTTCTGTTCGGCGAACCTCAAGGAGATCCTTATTATTTTTCCCCGTAATATCCTCGCCATTAATAAATACTTTGCCCGACGTCGGCTCATTCAAGCGATTGAGGCATCGAATCAAGGTAGATTTACCGCTTCCGGATAGCCCCATGATAACGAAAAATTCACCTTCGAAAATTTCAAAATTAGCTTTGTTGATCCCAATCGTACAATCAGTCTTTGCTAGGATCTCCTTTTTCGAGAAACCTTCGTTCAGCAATTTCAGAGCTTGCTTCTTCTGTTTCCCAAAAACAAGCACCAAGTCCTCCACTTTTACTTTTATCTTTCTAGTTTTATCCATTCTTTAATTTTTTTAAACATAGGTAAACCATCCGGGCATAAGTAATCCACCAAGGTTCAACACCTACGTTGTTTTCATTGCAATAAAATATCCCTACAGTTGAGTTCGTTTGATCGAAATCCTACTATTCAGTTCAATCAACTTATTAACTAACATACTTTACTCTCGGTTCGATAAGAGCAATGATGAAAAAGAAACTAATCTTTTAAAGACGAAATGCACTAAAGCATCTCCAAAATATACTTCAACAAGTATAACGAACAATCTAGACCATGCCATTCAGCGCATCGTCCATAGCGGAATAAACTCACGCCATTCTGTCTTTTGACAGTACAAAGGTACGAAAAATAAATTAAATGACTTTTTTACGTCATACTGCACTGAAATACAGTGCTTAAGAACAACTCTAAAAAAAAGGTCGGTCATCGAAAAATTTTCGATGACCGACCTCGTTACTTAAATTTGATTATTCGCCCCAGTTAGGATTTTGAGTAAGGTTGGGATTCAACTGTCTTTCTTGTACAGGTATTGGATATAAATAGTCTTTCTTCTCATCAAAGACCTTCTTGATATGTGCATTGATAATCACATTTCCTTTATTTCCATTTTCCAACAAGATTTCTGAACCTAATTTCAACAGCTGAATACCAGAAGCTGCAGGCTTATCACCTTCATAAATCCAAATATCATCCTTTCCATCATTATCTAAATCAAACCTACCTATGCCGGGGAAATACATACCCTTAAATTGTCTAGTAACCAGTTGTCCACTTTTCCATCTTAAAATATCGTCCCAACGGAAAGATTCCATGACCAATTCAATACGGCGTTCTCTTCTTATTTCCAACAGTATGCCTTTCATATCGCCGTTTATATTGGGATAATCCTTTGCTAAAAATGCATCAGGATTTGAATTAGCCTGCAGCAGATTTATATTAGGCATCCCCACACGATCTCGTATGAGTTTGATCGACTTATCCAGATCAGCCTGACTTAATATGCCCAACTCAGCCTTCGCTTCAGCATAATTTAACAACACTTCAGCATACCTAAATATTGGCATATCATTCTCTGAACGATTATAATTATCATACTTAACGTCTCCAACAAATTTAATCAATTGATAACCCGTCACAGAATTGCCAAAATTTGGAGCAATTGGAGCTGCCCCACCAATACGCTTATATCCTGGCGTACGGATGGTCTGACTCAAGCGAGGATCACGATTTTGCACCTCCTCTTTGAAAGTCATCGTTTGATAATTGGATTTATCCGTAAACCTTGTCCCATCTTTCATTAGATAAGAATCAACCAAATTTTTATCTAATCCCGGCTTTCCGTAGGATGCTGTAATCGTATAATAGTTTACGTTGTGCCAAATCTGCAATGCATCCGAAAATTTACGCGCTAAAATCACCTCCTGCGGCAAACTATTGACGCTATAAAACAACGCGCCATATGAATCTGTTCCGGCAGCATTGTACAAGCTATATTGTGCTCCTTCCATGAGCTTATTCGCAGCGTCGGCAGCTTTCTCCAATAGGCTGTTCGCCTCAGGCAAATTAAATTCAGTATGATATTTACGAAATGTACCTTCAAAAAGGGCCACACGAGATTTTAATGCTAATGCAGTCCATTTCGTCACCTTTTCATCACTTTTTGTAGCCGAGAGATTGGCAATAGCATAATCCAAATCAGCAAGGATGTTCGATACCACTAAAGTTCGAGGATCACGAGGCCTCTTAAGCTGTTCTTCATCATTTTGATCTATTACCTTGTCATACCAAGGTACATCTCCAAAACGTTTCAGTTTATCGAAATAAAAATAAGCCCGAAAAAAACGTGCTTCGGCAGCATAAGGCGCAGCAGTTGCCTCCGAAACGGTATTAAAGCAGTTTGCTAAAAAGTAATTGATATTCCGAAGATTCCCCCAAGTCCATCCGCCGCCACTTATCGGAACCTGTCTTTTTCCTGTCAATTCATCATCCAGCGTTGTTTTAACAATATTATCAACAGACTCATTGTATACACCCTCGGCCGATGGAAGTGCGACATCGTAGAAAGACTTCGTAAATAAAGCCAGATCTTTTTCTGTCTTAAAAGAAGCTTCAGGAGTGACTGCTGACTCAGGAAGACGCTCCAGATAATCTTTGCTGCAAGCCATCACACCGCAGCTTAACAATGCACATATATATATTATTTTTTTCATGATATTAAAATGTTAAATCTAGACCAAATGAGAATGTTTTAGAGACCGGATAAGATCTTCCATTGGCCTCTTGAGCAGACTGCTCGGGATCAATATATTTTGACCGAAGTTTTGTTGCTGTCCAAATATTCTCACCAGAGACATAAACTCTGGCGTTGGCCAGTTTAATACGTTTCAACCAAGCTTGAGGAACAGTATAACCGACGGTAAGATTCTTTAGACGTATATACGCTAAATCTTGTAAATATCGGTCAGATTTAACATTTAAAGATCCTCGATCGTTCAAAGCAATATACCCTCTCAATAGTGGATAATAGGCATTCGTATTTTCAGGAGTCCAAATATCTTCCTCAAAATCCTTTGGCACAAAAGAATAATAAGGTCTAGAATATGGTCCCCAAAATTTGTCAGCATTTGCTCCTGGCCACCAATGTTGTCGTCCTATGCCTTGAAAAAAGGCGGAAATATCAAATCCTTGCCAATTTGCACCAAGATTAAAACCAAATGTGTAACGCGGCCTATTATTACCTATAATAACCTGATCTCCAGGATTCATCAATGTATTATCTCCAGCATCCACCTTCCCATCAGGAATGCCGTCTTTTCCACCTATATCTACGAACTTCAAATCACCCGGATGAAGTTTAGACCAATCTCCGGGGGCTGCCAGCCGTTGTTTGTCTACATAATCTTGATTAACTTTCCAATTGTCTATTTCAGCTTGTGACTGAAAGAATCCATCGGTCTTATACCCCCAGATTTCCCCAAGAGTTTGACCGACATAATAGTTACTCAACAACATTTCTTTGTTGTCAAAACGTGTAATCTTCGCTTTGGAATCAGACAATCCCAAACCTACATTGTAACCAAAAGGTTTTCCATCCAATTCAAACTGATCACGCCAAGCTACCGAAAGCTCCCACCCCTTGTTTCTTAAATCGCCTGCATTAGTTTTCGGTGAAGCCGAACCGAACACTGCGGGTAATGTCTTGCCCGGTATTAACATATCCAAGGTGTTCCGTATAAAGTAATCCGCAGACACACTCAAGCGGCTTCTGAAAAACTCAAGATCAGTTCCGAAATTTAACGTATTCGTTCTTTCCCATGTTAAATCGGATGAAACTGGAGTTGGAGAACTTAAATACTGTGTTTTTGTACCATTGGTGATATAATTTGACAATCCCGCATTCAGCAATTGGATATAACCATATTCCGCCGCTTCCTGCGCATTCCCAAGTGCCCCATAAGAAACACGAATTTTAGCTTCATTCAAAATCGGTTTCAAATTCGCCATAAAAGATTCTTCTGAAATCCGCCATCCTCCTGAAAAAGAAGGAAAAAATCCATACCGTTGATTGGAAGGAAATTTAGAAGTTCCATCGTAGCGACCATTCACCTCTAAAAGATATTTCCCTTTATAATTGTAATTTAATCTACCAAAATATCCTCGTAATGCCCATGTATTTGCATTACCAAGTAATTGCATTTGACCAGTCCCTAGTGCAAAGTCGTTTAGATCCTCTGACAACAAGTTGTTATGTGTTCCACCGATCCTTTTATAACCTGTAGTCTCTTGATTAAATCCGACAGTAGCCCCCAACTGATGATCCCCAAATTGCTTATTGTAATTTGCAAAGAGATTAAGTGAGTGTTTAGGTCTATTAATGATCGTTTCAGTATACGTATCATTTCCTAGATAATTGATCACCCCAGGAAAAACAGACCAAGGAGCTGCTGTCCTTCTATTCCAATTATGGATAGGATTATAAGTAAATGTATAATTTCCTGTTAGCGTTAGGTTAGGGGCTAGCTGAAATACTGTTTCAAACATATTGATGAACTCATATTTATCTTCGCCACCTTTAGATTTTCCATGTAGCAAGTCCGCATAGATACCATCTCCAATATTATAATTATTGAGTTCAGTTCGATAAGTAGCTGTACCATCCGGATTCATTGGCACATAAGAAGGCAAAGCATGAACAGTAGTGGAAATAAAATTATTGTTATTATCGGGACTTGTAGCCCATCCCGGATAAGTATAGTTTTGATAATTGAGTTGGGTATTTGCACTTACTTTAAGCCATGGCGTTACCTGAGCATTTATTCTTGATCGAACATTATAAGCGTCAAATTTATCCTGATTAATTTTCATCAATCCCCCTTTTTCATAGAGGCGACCTGAAACGTAATAATCGATCTTTTCACTCCCGCCCGAGAAATTCAGCGAATGCTCCATGGATGCCTGCGTTTTTCGGTACATCTCGTTCCACCAATCAGTATTGCCATAATATACATACTGATCTTTTCCATTTCTATTCTGGACAACAACTGATGGTAAACTTGGATCTGTTTTTCTTTTCAACAATTCCGCATAGTCATCTTCTGTGTAGCCGGTGTAACTATTACCGGTAGCCCGAATAAACGCTTCATCATTCAATTTGGCAGCATCATAGCCACTGGTCATGAAATCTGTGCGAACAGTTAACCCCGACCAACCAAAATTGTTGCTATAATTGATATTCATTTTCCCTGCTTTTCCTTTTTTAGTTGTTACGAGCATAACACCAAAAGCCCCCCTAGCCCCGTATATGGCTGCTGCAGATGCATCTTTTAAAACGGATATCGACTCTATATCTCGAGGGTTGATCGTATTGATATTTCCAGGAACTCCATCAATGAGAATGAGAGGTTGTGCATTGGCAGAGTTTATTGAAGCAAAACCGCGAATATTGACATTTCCCTCGCCTCCTGGCCTTCCGTTGGTAAAGGTAATATTCAGATTTGGTATTGCTCCTTGTAATGCCTGGGTAGCATTGGCGACTGGACGATTTTCGAGTACTTTCGAGTCGATTTGTGTAACCGCACCCGTGAGGTTTACCTTTTTTTGCTTGCCATATCCGACAACAATCACTTCATCAAGCGATTGATCTGTCGACACAAGACTGATAGTCAACGATATTGATTCAACTTTAACTTGCTGGGTTTCAAACCCTATTGTCGACACCCGTAGTGTCTGTCCGATTTTCCCTTCAATGACGAATGCTCCATTAGCATCTGTCTGCGTGGTTTTACTTGTAGATGAATTAAAAATGGAAGCCCCGGAGATCGGTTCACCGGAAGCTGTTTTTACAAAGCCCCTGATAGGCTCCTGAAATTTGGCAGAAATTTTAACATCGGGAATAGATGTCAGAAAGACAGGTTTGCTCCGCGCCCAGGCGCTCAGAGACATCCCGATCATTACAGGAAGTAATACGTGTTTCGTTTTCATGAATTTGGTTTTGTTTTTCTTCGCTTACAAAGAAAGGTTATTTAATATTTGTAAATTATTAACAAAGCATTACTAAACAATTAAAAAACAATTGGTTAAATCAATATTAAGATAATATAATTTTAACACGAATACGAATAACTTTTTTAATATTTTAACAAAACAATTAGTTCTTAAATTAAGAATAACAATATAAAACATTATAAAACAGTATTTTACACAAAAATATTTCATATATTCAAATCATGAATTGACGAAATAAAATGTAACATATTTGAAACAAAAAGACAGCACTAAACATAATATATAATAATATAAAGAAATCAACAAAGCACTGCCAACTTATTGCTCTCTCCACATAAGAAAAGTATGTACTCTAAAAATCCATAGATGCTACTACTTTTTCTCGTCCTGTCATAGATTTATCAAAACTCGTTTCGGATACACATCCCCTTAATTGGGCTAATTTTTTTGATCGTGGTTTCTAGAAATTTGTGTTATCAAAAGAAAAATTATGGCACAACAATCTGAAAATAAAATCTGGTTTATAACCGGAAGCTCGCGTGGATTTGGGAAAATCTGGACAGAAGCAGCCCTTCAAAGAGGCGACAAGGTCATTGCAACAGCTCGGAAACTTTCGGCAATAGCACATCTCAACGAAAAATATGGCGATAATGTATTGACGCTGGAACTCGATGTGACGGATATTGAAAAAGTGAAGACCGCTGTGCAACAAGGATATGAGCATTTTGGCCGCTTAGATATTGTCCTTAATAATGCGGGCTATTCGCTAGTTGGGACGATCGAAGAGGCGAGCATGGATAACATCAGAAAACTATACGAGACCAATATCCTTGGTCCCGTAGCTGTTATCCAAGCTGTCTTACCCATTTTACGCAAACAAGGACATGGTCACATTCTAGGAACATCAAGTAACCTCGGACACGTCACATTACCCGTCATCGGTTACTATTGTTCTTCAAAATGGGCCTTTGAAGCCTTACACGAAAGCCTGGCACTGGAAGTCAAAGATTTTGGGATCAAAGTCACGATTATAGAACCTGGAGCCTATGCCACCGAATTTGGAAGTAAGGAGTCCTTACAATTCGCTGCAGGACTAGACATCTACCACGATTTCAAAAGTCAATTTTTCAATGAATTGGGTCAGATGCAAAAAGGCGATCCAAATGCAACACCTGCTGCAATCTTCAGTATAGTTGATACAGCAAATCCTCCGTTACGGCTCAATCTTGGAAATGGAAACTTATCTTGGGTACGTGACATCTACGCTCAAAGGATAAGCACCTGGGAAGAATGGGACGCGATTTCGGCCCAAGCACAAGGACTCTCTATATAATCTGTAAGTCAATTATTCATTCTCGTTTACGATAGATTTCATCGTAAACGAGAATTATGTAAATTCAAGAATGAAAAAAGAACAAAAAGCATTTCCAAAAATGGAGTCTTTATCCGATATCCACCGTGCTTTGGGCCTCCCCATGCCTGCGCACCCTTTGGTCAGTATTGTCAATGGAACAACTAATCAAGTTCTGTTAAATCGCATGCCTCAACCGCATGTGCTCAATTTTTATAAAATATCCTATAAACCGCCTGTTACAGGAAAACTGCTATATGGACAAGGTTATTACGATTTTGACCAAGGTGGCCTTCTTTTTGCAGCTCCAAATCAAATCATTGGAAACCACGGTACCAATAATGCTGAGGTATGCTCCCGATACACCCTTTTGATACACCCCGATTTCCTATGGAATTATCCCCTTGCAAAGAAAATAAAGTATTATGGCTTCTTTTCTTATTCAATAAATGAAGCCCTGCATTTATCCGATAAGGAAAAAGACAGCATCATTGCTATCTTCCAGCGTATTGAAGAGGAATTAGCAAACCGAATCGACGACTTTAGCCAAGATGTTATAATTTCGTATATAGAATTATTATTAAACTATGCCAATCGTTTTTATAAACGGCAATTTATTACTAGAAAAGCCGTTAATACTGAGCTCATTGCAAAACTCGAAGGGCTACTTGAAGAATATTTCTCAAGCAACAAATCAATCGAACAAGGCATTCCTACAGTACAGTATCTCGCTCAGCAGCTACATATTTCTGCCAGTTACCTAACAGATATGCTGCGTCTTCAGACTGGTGAAAACACCCAGCATTTTATACAGCAAAAGATCATTGAAAAAGCAAAAGAGCAACTGTCCGTCACCAACTTATCAGTTAGTGAGGTCGCCTATGGATTAGGATTTGGACATCCACAATCTTTTAACAAACTATTTAAAGCCAAAACAAATATGTCCCCCCTAGCCTTTCGAAAATCTTTTCCACAGCCCATGAAGTAGATAAATTTTTCGAAAAAGACAGTCTTTTACAACAAATAATTGCAAATATTTCATTTTCAATACCTAATAAAGGCATTTATTCATTACCTTTATACTATTGAAACAAAACTCAACTCCAGCCATGTTTATCGGCGCTGTCAAATGGTTCGACAATAACAAAGGATTTGGTACGCTTGCGTTACCTTCCGGAGAAGAACTTTTTGTACATATACGTAGGTTTAAAGTCCCTCCAGAACATATTATTCAACCTGGAGAAGTGATTGTCGGCGATAAAAAACCTGATCCCAAAAGGAATGGTTACCTCGCCCAAAACTGTAGGATTCTCAAAAGGCCTGAGGATTGGAAATACGTCATCTCGCTCCTCGACAAAGAACATACCGTACTCATCCCCGACAGTCACGGTAGAGAACAAAAGCACAACTTAACCTCATTGACCGCAAGACAACTCCTAAGAACCCAGCCCAAAGAACATATATTAGCAATGCTCACCGCTAATTTCGATACTCATTTCAACAGCTCAGTTTTTATTCCTTATGCCGAATTGATTGATAAAAGTGTCACTGGTATTTTCGAGAAAGAAATTGCTGCCGATCTACTTTCCAACGTGTACGAATACTTTGGAAAACATCTGTCCCATCAGATTTTATTTCGGGTATGGAAAGAAAAAATGTTCAGATATATTGGTTATCCGGGCGAAGGCGACTACGAAATACCTGAAGTCGTATTTAATCTGAATGCAACTGAAATAAATTGTGGGGATCTTGATAGAATCAACACCTACAGCTTTGGCAAATCTTTTTGCAATGATTTTGTCAATGCGCTATTTGAAGACATCGAAACAATGGACAAAAAGGATATTGAACCTTTGTTACCTTATGTTGAGTTTTTGGAAAATTCGGATTCTATCGAAAAAATACAAACGTTAATGCAATAATACGTACTCTACCGAATAGTATATTTTCAGTTCATGATCAAATCACAGAACAAAATAAGCTAGATTTTTATCCTTCATATGCTGCAGGACCATATGAAGGATAAATTTATTGCTTCAAGCTCTTTAATAGGCTATACCTGCCATTTACGAATGATTGATTCGCATTCCTCCATCCAAAACAAAATCGGCACCAGTGATATACGATGCTGCGTCACTGCTCAGATATACAACCATCTTAGCGACATCTTCTGCGGTTCCTATTTTTTGTAGCGGAGATGATGCTGCCAATTGAGTCCAAATGTCTTCAACAGTCTGCTGATCATAATTTTTGTTGAGCACCTCTGTACGCGTTGGACCAGGGCTGACCGTATTTACCCGAATTTTACGACCGGCAAGTTCCATCGCCGCAGTCCTGGCAATCGAGTTAACAGCAGCTTTGCTTGCCTGATAAATAGAGCTTTGCGGCATATTTAACGCAGCTACATTCGATGAAAGGATAACGACAGAACCACCGTCCCGAAGCAGCGGAATAAATCGACTCAATGTAAAATATGAACCTTTTAAATTAATATCCATAACAGCATCAAAATTCACTTCGGATGCTGTATCGATCAAACCTCCTTCACCGGTAATTCCAGCATTAATAAATAATATATCAATACTTCCAAATCGGCTCTTAATCTCCAAAGACAGGTTTTCTATATCCTGTAGAGAAGCCTGATCCGCAACATAACCTATTGCCCCGATCTCGTTAGCAGCTTGTGCAACAGCCTCCTTTCTTCTACCTGTAATAATAGCCTTAGCACCATTTTCAATAAACTCCTTTGCCGTTGCAAAACCAATTCCACTATTTCCGCCTGTAATTAAGACGACTTTGTTTTCTAAATTTCTCATTGCTATAATTTTTTTTCAAATATATCGCATAATTGATATACATTTGTTACCAGTATAACAGAGTATATCAACATCCAGCATGGAAAGAGATCAAGTAGAAGAATTAAGAGCCTTACAAGACACCTTGTATTTTATAGGAGGGAAATGGCGTATTCCCATTATTAACTCGCTGTGTAACGGCAATAAAAGGTTTAGAGAAATTGAAAGAAGTATTCCCGGCATCACAACCCGAATGCTATCCAAAGAATTGAAAGATATGGAACTCAACAAACTAGTGAGTAGAAAAGTTTATCCAGATATTCCGGTACTCATCGAATATGTGCCGACAGCCTACTGCAGGACCTTTGGAAATATTATTCAAGAGATGATCAATTGGGGCCGGGAACATAGAAAAGTAATTGTCGAAGCATCTGTAGAATAGACTACGATAGTCTATTCTACAGGCTTAAATCGAAGAGCGGAGAGGCTTATCTTGTTGCCGTCTCCCTCTATCTAAACTTTGGGTAGATTATAACCGTTGTGATAAACTTTAGCCAAGTACTGATCTGCATCCTTATCATTGAAACTGCGCTTTTGTTTATCCCAGAATAATTTCTTTTTGGTCCGATATGCAATATTTCCCATTTGTGAGAATATGGCGATATGTGCCCCAGCTTCTATTGGTGCATGCAGTCCCTCCACTGACTTTTGTCTGACTGCGGTGACAAAATTAACCATATGCTTGTCCAACCCATTGTCTTGAGAACGCTGAAAAGAGACTGCATCCATTCTTCCTTTCTCGGGAATTACTTCCCAGCCTTCACGATTGACAACCAGTGTACCATTGTTACCAATAAAGGCAACCCCGTGAGTCTTCTCATGAGGTCCCAGATCTATACCGGTTGCCTGCTCCCACTGCACATTAAATCCATCAAATTCGTATACCGTTGTCAAACTATCTGGTGTTTCCGCCGCATCATCTGGGTAAGCAAACTTACCTCCTGCTGCCATTACCGAGACCGGGTCGGATACTTTCATCCCAATTAGTGCATAATCCAACATATGAACGCCCCAATCGGTCATCAGACCACCTGCGTAATCCCAGTACCATCTAAAATTAAAGTGAAAACGATTGGGATTGAAAGCCCGCTTCGGAGCTGGCCCCAACCACTTGTCATAATGAACCCCAGTAGGAACAGGTGCATCCGCCTGTACCGGAATACTTTTCATCCAACCTTGGTAAGCCCAAGCCTTGACAAGACGTATTTTCCCCAATTTCCCGCTATGAACAAAATCCATCGCATCTCTAAAATGCTGCTGACTGCGTTGCCATTGTCCCACCTGCACAATACGTTTGTGTTTTTTTGCCGCAGCTACCATGATTTCGCATTCCCGAATGGAATTGCCAATAGGCTTTTCTACATATACATCTTTACCCGAGGCAACCGCATCAACCATCTGCATACAGTGCCAATGATCCGGCGTAGCAACAATCACAACGTCAACATCATTCGCTTTCAGAAGGTCTTTATAATCGATATAGGTCTTTACCTTGATATCCCGTTTCGCCAATTCCGCAACACGATTCTTCAAAACATTTTCATCAACATCACATAGTGCTGTACATACGACCCCCGGAACTTTTAAAATAGCATTGAGGTTAGACCAGCCCATGCCATTTGTGCCGATCAACCCAACACGGACCATATCAGATTGAAAACCGAAAACTTTTGTCTGGGCAAAAAGTGCAGACGCAGCCAAAAGACCTGTACTTTTGATAAACTCTTTTCTCTTCATTGTTTAGTTTGGTTTATATTGATATTTTGTATTTAACACTAGAAAGACGATTGTCATTGGTACACCCCTAGTGAGATTACTAATATAACATTTAGTCTTTAGGATGAAGAATTTAGTCCAAACAAAATACCTGAAATAAAGCACTTTGAATGCTGTAGATAATTTCTATATTTGTTAAAACAATCCGACAACCATGAATCGAAGAACTTGTCTTTCCCCTCCTGCAAAATAATATACATCAATGTCAAACGAATAACGGCATTCAGTCGAGCCAGATTCGAACGACCTAAGGAGTACATATTTATTTAGCTTTTAATTTTTCCTGTGCAGGAAAGACAACGTTTCTATGAAAAAATCATATTTAGTATTGCACGCCGCCGTATTGCTTGCAGGCTTCACAGGTGTTTTTGGTAAACTTATTACCCTCAATCAGATACCCCTCGTGTGGTTTAGGGTATTGCTTTCAACACTCATTCTATTTGTTGTCCTCAAATTATTCAAGATTGAGCGATTAAAATCGACGAAAGACATCCTGAAAATTGCAAGAGTAGGGTTATTGATTACCATCCATTGGATATTTTTCTATGGCAGTATCAAGTTTTCCAATATTTCCATTGGAGTGGTATGCTATTGCCTCACTAGTTTCTTTACCGCCGTTCTCGAACCTGTCATCAATAAAAAAAGATTTAGTGCGGCACAGCTAATGTTAAGCATGCTGACCTTGATCGGTATCAGTTTAATCTTTCATTTTGACAGCTCCTATCAACTGGGTATTATCCTGGGCGTAATTTCAGCTATTTTCGCAGCCTTATACACCATTTACAATGAGCGGCTGGTCAAACAATATGACAGTAAATTGCTGAATTATTATCAGATGCTCAGCGGCACAGTGGTGCTGGGGCTGGCTTTACCTATTTTCTATTATTTCTTTCCTGAAGAGCGTTTCATACCGAGTGTCGCTGATGGTATCTATTTAATCCTATTGGCTTTATTCTGTACTGTTGGTCTGTATGTGCTCTTTGCCGAATCGCTGAAAAAGCTTTCTGCGTTCACCGTCAATCTGAGTTTCAATCTTGAGCCAATCTATTCCATTATTATCGCTTTTTTATTCTTCAACGAAGGTAAACAAGTAAACGCTTCCTTCTATTTTGGGCTTGCTTTTGTACTCATATCTGTACTCCTCCAAACGATGCTCTCCATTCGAAAAAAAGCATAACAGTCTCCACAGGCAGGTGACAAAACCGCTTGCTTGTGGAGATAATCTATAAAATCAATAGAAAGGCATTTCGATAGCTGTTATCTCAAAAAACGGACTAGGGCAAGCGGGCAATATACGTTCCGGCTTTCATTCCGGAAAAAATACATCCGCCCAGAAAAGTCCCTTCCAAAGCACGGTAACCATGCATGCCTCCGCCTCCAAAACCTGCAACCTCACCGATAGCATACAAGCCCCGGATGACTTCTCCTTCTTTCGTCAGCACCTGCGCATTAAGATTCGTTTTAAGTCCGCCTAAAGTTTTACGCGTCAGCACATGAAGACGTACAGCAATTAGAGGCCCATTTTTGGGATCCAGTATTTTATGTAGCGGGGCTACCCGCCCTAGTTTATCACCAAGATAGTTTCGTGTATTCCGAATGTAATTGACCTGCGTATCCTTTGAAAATTTATTATCCAGTTCTCTATCCCTCGCCTCAATCTGTGTTTTGATGGATTCATAATTCAGCAGATGCTCCCCAGTCAGGCCATTCATACGCTCCACTAAATCGTATAGATTGTCCGATACAACAAAGTCGCCCCCCTTTTCCTTAAAGGCTTCAACAGGCGCAGGCGCATGTTTTCCAAAAATACGTTTCAGAAACAATTTATAATCCTTGTTGGTAATATCCGGATTCTGCTCTGAACCCGACAGCGCAAACTCCTTTTTGATAATCTTCTGCGTCAGAATAAACCAGGAATAAGAGAAACCGGTATCTCGCAGATACTTGAGTGTGCCTAAGGTATCGAATCCGGGCAAATAAGGAGCTGGAAGTCTGTTACCAAGAGCGTCAAACCATAGGGAGGATGGCCCCGGCAAAATACGGATACCATGATTTGGCCATATTGGATTCCAATTTTCAATACCTTCTGTATAATGCCACATCCGATCCCGATTAGTCATGTGAGCTCCTATTTCTTCAGCAATTCTGATCATTTTTCCGTCCACATAAGCCGGAACACCGGAGATCATCTGTTCAGGCGGGACACCCAATCTTTCCGGCCAATTTTCTCGTACCAATTCATGATTTGCACCGATCCCACCTGAAGCAATAACGACCTGCTTCGCAGCATATTCAAAATGAGCTATAACATCTCTATTGGTCGCAGCCCCTCTAGGTTTATTGTCTACTGCCAGCACATCGCCTTCGACTCCTCTAACTTCACCATGTTGAACGATCAATTTTGTGACGCGATGTCTAAAGCAAAATGCAAGCAAGCCCTTTTCTTTTTCGGCATATGCCTTCTCAACAAAAGGTCTTATGACGCCTGTTCCGGTTCCCCAGCTGACGTGAAATCTAGGAACCGAATTACCATGACCCGTCGCCGAACCGTCGCCCCGCTCCGCCCAACCAACCATAAACATCGGTTTAATGCCAAGCTTAGTGATATAAGCGTACTTCTCTTCGGCGGCAAATTTCAGGTAAGCTTCAGCCCATTGCTTTGGCCAGTAATCCTCCTCACGATCAAAAGCCGCCGTTCCCATCCAATCCTGCCGCGCCAATTCCAATGAATCCTTTATTCCCATACGACGCTGCTGTGGTGAGTTGACAAGAAAAAGCCCCCCAAAGGACCAGTATGCCTGTCCGCCTAGATTTTCCTCCGTTTCCTGATCCACCATAAGCACTCTCTTTCCAGCGTCTGTTACCTCCATAGCCGCTGTAAGTCCTGCTAGGCCAGTACCAATAATGATTACATCAGGCTTAAATTGTTCCATAAACTCCATCGCTGTTATGTTGTTGAATATGTTATCTTGAAAAATCCCCCTGAACCCCTGCTTTAAGCAGCTCCTACTTACCCTAAATTTACTAGTTTATACAGGAATGTGCAAGCCTACCAACCTATATTATCATTCAAAAGACCATAGCTTATGTATCACTAAAATTATATAAAACTCCAATTCAAATTATTTTAATAATACAAAAAGCTGCTATAAATTTGCAATATCAATCATTCGAATAATAACAAGAGCCGCACTAGACAGAATTATTTCGCAAAGCCAAGCTCTTTTGGGATGATCAATTAATGCTCATAAGAAATATAAAAATCAAAAAAATGGAATACAGAAAATTAGGGAAAACAGATTTAGCTTTGTCCGCAATCACTTATGGCGCCTTTGCTATTGGTGGTAATATGTGGGGTGGAAATGAAAAAAAAGATTCTATTGAATCCGTCCAAGCATCCATTGATCATGGCGTCACCACGCTAGATACAGCGCCATTTTATGGATTTGGCCTAAGTGAAGAAATGATCGGAGAAGCCATTCGAGGTTATGACCGAACCAAATTACAGCTACTGACAAAGTTCGGTTTAATATGGGACGGCAGTGATCAAGGGAAAGGTGAGTTTTTCTTTGACGCTGAAGAGTCTGGCAGGAAAATTCCAGTCTATAAATACGCGTCAAAAGCCAGCGTCATGAATGAAGTAGAAAACAGTTTAAAGCGTTTACGTACAGACTACATTGATCTGTTACAAATCCATTGGCCAGATCATACCACAACGATAGCTGAAACCATGGAAGCGCTGGAGCTTCTTATACAACAGGGAAAGATTCGTGCCGCTGGCGTCAGCAACTACACTGTTGAACAAGTAACCGAGGCGCGAGGGCACTTAAACATTGCAAGCAATCAGGTAGGCTATAGTATGCTTAATAAAAATATTGAAAAGGATCTTATTCCCTACGCAAAAGAGAATGAACTGGGCATCATTGTCTACAGTCCAATGGAACGCGGATTATTAACTGGAAAATATTTCAACGAAGGCAAACTAAAAGAAAATGATCACCGCAAAGGCTATTTTCAGCAATTTGATCTTGACAAAGTAAAAGTATTCCTAGACAGTATCAGTCCCATTGCCATCAATAAAGGGGTCACCCTTTCTCAACTTGTATTGCGCTGGACCAGTCTGCAACCAGCGATCACAGTTGTATTGGCAGGTGCACGCAATGCGTCTCAGGCAATTGAAAATGCAAAGGCTATCGATATCACACTTACGGTTGACGAGTTATCATATATTGATCAGGCATTGGCAAAAATCTAATATACAGCCCAGAAATTTAGTACGACAAATTGCACTCTTTGATGGAGTGCAATTTACCTGATTACAATCTTACTTTCGCAAATTCGTCGATAATCTTCATCAGAACCACGGCTTCTTCAATAGACGATGGATTAGGTCCCCTATCTAAAAAATAATCCACGGTACTTGAAATCATCGGTAATTGTATATGTTCAGGATGATCAAAAAATAATTCTTGTTCTTCGATCACTGTCTTAACAACAAGTGAATTTCCAAAAATAGAAAAAGTAATACTTCCTAAGCTTCCTATTATTTCACAACGATCTGCCTGATTTTCCGGACTTACATTAAAACACCAACTTCCATTGAAAACAACCTTATTTTCAAACACAATGGTCCCACTGGTCTGATCCGCAACCGTACTCTCTGAATCTTGAATTAAGCTAAAACCATGATAAGAAACAGGCGATCCAAAGAAATAGAGCATTAAGTCCAGTTGATGGGGAGCTAGATCAAAAAAATATCCTCCGCCTGAAACAGCAGGGTCGGTACGCCAGTTTCCTCCGCCCTGAGTTACAAGTTCCGGAGACCTACTTTGCCATAAACGCAATTGTACTGTCCTTATTTCACCAATTTCCCCCTTTTCAATGAGTTCCTTTACTTTGAGAAATAAAGGTAATCTGCGCCTATAATGGGCAACAACCAACTTTCCCCCTGTGTGGTTTACTACTGCCAATAATGATTCCGCTTCTGACGAATTCAAGGTGACAGGTTTTTCCACATACACAGACTTCCCGCTTCTTAATGCCGAAACTGCATATTCCAGATGAGAAGACGGCGGCGTAGCAACATAAACCGCATTCAGCTGGGTATTACACAGCAAGTCCTCAGCTTTTGAATACCACGTGGGTACTTGATGCCGATTCGCATAGTCGGCAGCTTTCACCGCGTCCCTTCGCATTACCGCCAATAACTGGCTGTCTTCGATGAGATTGAAGGCCGGTCCACTCTTTTTTTCCGTGACATCACCACAACCAATGATTCCCCAAACAATTTTATGATTCTCCATGCGATACTTAAAAAATTATAGTCTATATACCTATTTAAGCCCTTTCCTAAAATCTTGTTCATTTTAGTTTCAGTGCCACTGCAGCAATTGATCAGGGCTTTTCACGTCCCACAAAGCTATTTTTGCCTAATAGAAAACCAATTGCCTTCTCAATATTACTCCTCCTGCTTTCCGCTGTTTTTAAAGAAGAAATATAACGAATAATTTCTTTTTGTTTAGAAGGAGATAGTCCATCGAAGACCTGTTTTGCTTCAGCATCCAATGCAAAGGCGGCTTCGAGTTCCGGATGCATCGGGAGTGTTCTGTCTTCAGGGTCAAAAGCAACTGTTATATCCAATAGCTCCCCCACTCGTTTGGGTGAATTGGGCAACATTCCCGTATTGATATACAATCTCCATTCCCCTTTAAACCGCAATAATGTCTGGACGTATTCCCTGTCATTCACCCTTCCTTTCACAGGAATATAGCCTTTACTTATGCCCGCATCCTTAAATAAGCTTTCCAGAATCGGAGCAGGAACAAAAACAAAAGGATTAATACCGATGATTTCTAATTTGGCTTTAAAAACGAACATCGCTCTATTTTATGAATTGGAAAACGAATTACTGTTGAGAATCCCCTCAATCTGCTCCAGTTCATCTGCACCGAAATTCAGATTATCCAAAGCCTTGAGCGAATCAAGCAATTGATCGCTGTTTCTCGCACCAACTAAAACTGAACTTACTCGTTCATCCTTCAACAGCCAGGCTATCGCCATTTGTGCCAATGTCTGCCCTCTTTGCGAAGCAAGGTTATTTAAGCGGTCAATCTTATCTATCAATGCAGCGGTAATCATTTCACTTTTCAAAAAGTGTTCTTTCGATGCACGCGAATCCGCAGGAATGCCCCGGAGATACTTCCCAGTCAAAAGGCCTTGTGCCAAAGGAGAAAATGCTATAGCGCCAATTCCCTCTTCTTGAAGCACATCTAAAAGACCTTCTTCGGGCGTACGCACCAACATCGAATATTTTGGCTGATGGATGAGACAGGCTGTACCCATTGATTTCAATAGCGCAGCGGCTTTCTTTGCCAGGTCGGGCGGATAATTGGATAAACCTACATAAAGTGCCTTTCCCTGCTGAACAATATCCCGTAAGGTAGCCATTGTCTCCTCTAAAGGAGTATTCGGATCAGGCCGGTGATGGTAAAAGATATCCACATATTCAAGCTTCATCCGTTTTAAGCTTTGATGCAGGCTCGCCATCAGATATTTCCGGCTGCCCCAATCACCATATGGCCCTGGCCACATGGTATAGCCTGCTTTTGTTGAGATTAGTAGCTCATCACGATAGCCGACGAAATCCGAATGAAGAATATCGCCGAGGTTTTGTTCTGCACTTCCCGGAGGTGGCCCATAATTGTTAGCCAGATCAAAATGAGTGATCCCATGGTCAAAAGCCGTTAGGAGAGTTTCACGAAATACTGATCGAGTATCGATTGCTCCAAAATTTTGCCACAGCCCGAGTGAGATTGCAGGTAAGAACACACCACTTTTCCCACAACGTCTGTAGGACATGTTTTGATATCGGTTTGGATTAAATGCCACGTTTATAAAGTTTATAGATGCAAAATACAAAACTATTTCCAACAGACAGCTTTGTCAACCCTTTTAATCCCATTAGGTCGAAGAAAAAAATATTGCCGACGATCAAGCGGTTAATTTTTCAAAATGGGTGCCACCTGATAATTGTTTGCGCGCTGAAACGTATTTATATTGCATATAAAAAGCAATTTATCTAAGTTTGACAATATCCAAAATAACAGCAACTAATTCGATATAACATGGTCGGCAGATTTTTCAGAAAATTTTACTTACATATCGTCATCTGGACCATATTACTATTATTGCCATTTATCACCTATCTCTATCAACCTGATAAGATCGCGGATTTCAAACTCTATTCCGCCCTTTCTCACTTAGTAAATATATTATTCTTGGCCACACATTTTTACCTGCATTGCTACGTTGTCGCCCCCACCTACTTCTTCGGCCGCAGAAAGATTTTTATCCTGTTAATGGCTCTTGGATTTTCGACCTATGTAGCACTAAATTATATCATTGTTTATTTTAATCCTGATGGTGAGCTCGCACATCTGATGAAAGAAAATATCCTTTTTGTACGCCTCGTCATCGGACCGGGAATTATCTATTCGCTTTGCATGATCACCTCCTCCATGATTTTCCTTTATGATGAACAGGCCCGGCAAAAAGAACTCAACAAACAGATCGCCCTGGAAAAAACGACCGCAGAGCTAACGATATTAAAATTGCAGATAAGCCCCCATTTCTTGTTCAATACCCTCAATAATATCCGTTGGTTAATTCGCAAACAGTCGCCTGATTCTGAAGGTACAATTGTTAAGTTATCCGAAATGCTCCGCTACATCCTTTACGAAGTGGATGGACCTCAAGTTGAACTTTTCAAAGAAATCGATCACATGCGCAATTTCATAGCTTTACAGACACTGCGGCTACCCATTCAAGGTAATGTGACGCTCGACATCGAAAGCTCGGTCAAAAACAGGATGATCCCGCCTTTGCTATTTATCCATTTTGTGGAAAATGCTTTTAAATATGGTGTTGACAGTAAAACGGCTCCGCAGATAGCATTCCATTTCAAAGAAATTCCAGGCGGCATTGCATTCGTTTCCCGCAATGCCATCCTCCAGCATACCGAGCTAAAATCCAACGAAGGAATAGGGCTGACCAATGTACGCAGACGCCTGCAGTTATTGTATCCTAATAGACATGATCTCACGATCAGAAAAACCGATACAGGGGATTTTGAAGTAACTCTCAAACTGATGACAGATGAAGATTAAATGCATATTAATTGATGATGAACCATTTGCGCTCAATATCCTCGAAGATGACTTGTTGCATTTTGGGCAAATTAAGGTTTTACGCAAATTTAATGCAGCAGCCGAAGCAGGCGATTATTTAAAAGAACATGCTGTCGACCTCATTTTCCTGGACATTCAGATGCCCGATCAATTGGGAACGCAATTTATCCGCGAGCTTAACCCACGGCCTTTGGTCATCTTCACGACCGCCTATCATCAATATGCCGTTGAAGGCTTTGAATTAAATGCGATAGATTATCTGCTGAAACCTATTTCGAAAGAACGCCTTGCCGCGGCTGTAAAAAAGGTGGAAGACAGCATGCTGCTCCGTACGAAACAGGTAACCGAACAAGACCATATTATCGTTAATGTGGAATACAAAAAAACAAAGATCTTTCTTCATGAAATCAGTTATATAGAAGGTTTAAAAGACTATGTTAAAATATTTCTGGTTGATCGCGAATCACCCCTACTTACCCGAAGCAATCTGCGTGGAATGGAAAAAATACTGCCCATCGTAGAATTCCTCCGTATCCATAATTCGTTTATCGTGAACAAAACCCGCATTGAGCAGGTTTCACAGACCAAACTCACATTACCCGAAACAACACTTCCCATTGGCAAAAAGTATCTTAAAAACATCGAACAGTTTATATAATTGATCATAGGTCTACACATTCGCCGCTTCGGTCTACAGATGATTGCATAGCTAAAAAATCCTTTTCAAATTTGTGTGCTATCAAATGGCTTTATACGCCATGACTATAGTATAACAAACAAAAAATGAAAAGATTTATAGCAATAGCTCTGATGGCAACTGCGGTTGCTTCCGTACACGCTCAATCCCCTGCAGGTGGTCGTCCTGCTTTCGCCATGTCCGAAGGCCAGCTCTCGGGCCAGATTGTAGACAATCAGGGCAAACCTATCGCACAAGCTTCAGTCAGCCTATTAAAAGTCACCAAAGACCAAGCGACAGGTAAAGAGCGGGAAATACTCGTAAAAAGCACAAGCTCATCGGAAAGTGGAAAATTCAACTTTTCCGCCATCTCTCCCAAAGACAAATGGAAATTAAAAATCAGTTCAGTCGGGTATGCTCCAGTGGATGTTGCTGTTGATTATAGCGACAGCAAAACAGTAAACAAAGACCTGGGAGCTATAAAGCTCGAAAATGAAAATCTTAAGCTCGATGAAGTTACCGTGACTGGCCGTAAAGCACTACTGGAAATGGACATCGACAAAAAAGTCTTCAACGTAGAAAAAAATATTGTAGCAGCCGGCGGTACAGCAATCGATGTTCTCCGCAATATGCCGTCTGTGCAGGTCGACATCGACGGGAATGTAAAACTTAGAAATGCAGCACCGACGATTTTTGTTGACGGAAAACCGACCACCCTTACACCGGATCAAATCCCGGCCGATGTCATTGATAAAATCGAGATCATCACAAATCCATCGGCCAAGTACGACGCTTCAGGAAGTATGGCTGGTATCTTAAATATTGTTCTTAAGAAAAACAAGAAGACAGGATACAACGGCATGGTTACATTAGGCGCGGACCGCTTTGGCGGAACCAACTTTATGGGTAGTTTAAATCTGCGTCAAAATAAATTCAATATCTCACTGACGGGAATGAATATGCGTATGCGGACCAATACCGAGGGTGACAGTCACCGAGAAAGTACAATTAATGGCATAGAATCGACAGTCGATCAAAATATCGAAGGCAAAACAAAAGGGATGATTACCTTTGGTCGGCTCGGTGTAGATTACGACTTAAGTCCCAAAACAACGTTATCCGTTGCCGGAGTATTGGTTCAGGGCAAATTTAAGCCGAATGAAAACTCGTCGATCTCAACCACTACCGGCGCCAACAAATCACTTAGCGACCGGATATCCGAATCTGAAAGAAGCTTTAAACCGCGTGGATTGCAGGCAGGGCTTGTCCAAAAATTCAAAACCGAGGGCGAAGAACTCTCTGTCGACTTTAATTATTTTGGTGGTTCGAATAAATCCAATGGATTATACACAACCAATTATCTTGATGCAAGCAGTGCAATCACAGGAACACAGATCCAAAAAAACATAGGCTCAGGTGACAATAAATTCATGACTGTCCAGGCAGATTATGTTAAACCGTTCAAAAATGGAATGAAACTGGAAACCGGGGTACGTGCTCAGATCAATAAACTCAAAAATCTCAACAACAACTCCTTAAAAGCAGTGGGAGAAGATGACTTTGAGAATATTACCGCAGCCTCGGCCAACTATAACAATAAAAACAGCGTATATGCAGCCTATGCATCGCTAGGTGGCAATTTAAAAGATTGGGTATCCTATAAAGTTGGCTTGCGCGCAGAAAGCTCAACTTATGACGGCGAACTTTTGAATACAAACGAAAAGTTTCACAATAAGTATCCCCTTAGCTTATTTCCTTCTTTGTTCTTGAGCAAAAAGCTAAGCGAAAAAGATCAGATACAGATGAGCGTAACCCGCCGTGTCAACCGTCCTAATTTCTTTCAGCTCATCCCTTTTGTCGATTACACAGATAGCTTGAATATCACGCGCGGTAATCCTGATCTCGTTCCGGAATTCACCACTTCAGGCGAACTTTCCTATAGCCGGACTCACGGAAAAGGTACATTCTTGGCAACTGTATACTATAAACGTACAAATAACCTGATTACACGGTATCTAACACAGGAACTCAATCCAGTGACAGACAAAATGGATTTCATCAACACCTATATTAATGCGAATTCAAGTAAGAACTATGGTGCGGAATTTACCTACACGAATAATCTCAAAAAATGGTGGGATCTAACAGCAGACCTCAACTTCTATAATTCAAAAATCGAAGTTGATGACAAAACGCCATCGGAAGGTATGTGGACGGTATTTGGAAAACTCAATAATACCTTCAACCTACAGAAAAATTGGAATTTACAGTTAGCGTTTGAATATCAAGGCAAAACAAATATGCCAGTTACACAGGCGCAAACATTCGGGCCACCGATGAACCAGGCGCAAAGCTCTTCACAAGGCTATATCAAACCATTCTATGGTATCGACTTTGCCATCAAGAAAAGCTTCCTGAAAAATCAGGCAGCCTCCGCGACATTGGCTATCAATGATATCTTCAGAACACGAGGCAATACCATTGTTTCATCGGGGGAAGGATTTTCTCAGACGTATTATCGACTCTCCAATCCACAGTTGATCAAATTGAATCTTTCCTATCGTTTTGGAAAAATGGACATGAATATGTTTAAGAAAAACAAAAACCAGAATTCAATGGAAGGTATACAAATGCAATAGCAGTTGCGATATATTTCAACAAAAAGCGGGTGTTTCTTGTTTGAAACACCCGCTTTTTGTTGAATAAATAATAACATCAGCCTACCTGGCTCATTATCGTATATTTTTCGATAATCGGAACGATCTCCAATAGATCATTGATTACATAATCAGGATTTGCTGATGTGAGCTGAGCCACAGTATGTGCGCCCGTTGTGATACCAATACTCAAACCACAGCCTGCTTGCTGCCCCTCTTGTATATCGATAATAGAATCGCCAATTTTTACGACAGCACCTGGATCAGCAATTTCAAATTGCTGCATCGCTCGTTCAATCATATCTGGATAGGGTCTGTTTCGAGGCACATCAGATGCTGTAATTAATGCATCTACATCCTTCCCTACTTGCCAGTTAAGCTTTTTTAAAAGCGACTCGGCCGTTTTTCGGTCATATCCCGTATTAAGTACACGTAAGATATCACGGTCTTTCAAGACAGCAAAAAGCTGCTCTGCATTCGCATTAGGGTAAATTTCTTCCATTTCATAAGCATGTTCCAACTCCGCTAAAAACAAAGTAAACATGCGCTGGGCTAATTCATCATCGACAAGTTTCAAGGTATTTTTAAGTACTGTTTTGATCGCTTGCAACTTTTCCTTACCCGCGCCATGCGCCAATACTTCCGTTAATGTAAGTTCATAACCTCCTACTGTATTTATCGCATTTCTAAGCGTCTTATAGACTATATTATTTTCGTTCACTGTCGTACCTGCCATATCAAATACGACCATCTTGATTGCTTCTTTCATTTTATTAAACCTAAAAGTTTAGCAAATATAAAAAATTGTTAAACAAAACTAAACAAATCCATATTAATTTAATGCTATCTTTTAGTTAAGAAACCTGATTTAACGAATCACAAAATAGTAGGTCCAAGCGATCAGCAAGATTTGAAAAGGAATGCGAAACCACAGATAGTTTGGACCAGGTCCATCGAAAGTAGCCGTCTCATAATTCAGATGTTTCAGGTTTGCACGGATATTTGTGGGCAATATCAACAGAAAAAAAACGAACAAAAGTATCCCGGTCATGCGGCTTACCTGCGGAACAAATAACCCAATAGCTGCAAGGGCTTCCAACAATCCGGTAGCATAAATCATTTCCTTTTTAAATGGAATAAATTCCGGTAACATAAGCGTCATTCCTTTCGTATACAATACATGCCCCAATGAGGTAAACAGCAACATAACAGCCAATGCTATTTTGCCAGAAAGACAATAATCTACTGTGCCCTTTAGCAACAGCGCACCTAGATTGGAGATAACAAAGACAACGATCAATACAAAGAGTGGTTTCATGTTTTTATTTCAAAATTAGGTCTCTTTCCTTCCTTTATCAATGAACAATTGTTAATAAATTTCCTTCCGGATCCGACTTAACGACTGCGGTCTGATCCCGATATAAGAAGCCAGATATTTTAAAGGAATATTCCGAATCAGTTCAGGTTGCTCCTGCATCAAATTCAGGTATCTTGTTTTTGCAGAATCTTCCAATAGTGTGAACTCACGTTTCATTTTTTTAAGGAAAATATCCTCAATTGCTTTCCGCCCAATAAAATTCCCCACTTGGGTCGTTTCGTAGATCAGGTGAAGATCCGAATAAGATATCCGCCACAGAATACAGTCGGTTATTGCCTCGAGATGATAAGATGAGGGCTGCTGCGTCAAGAAAGAATCGTAACCGCTCACAAAAGAGTTTTCGAACGCAAAGCCAAAAGTAAAATCATAATCGAGTTTCGGGATATTGAAACGTACAATTCCTTTTTCGATAAAAGATAGGTACTGCTCCGTTTTTCCAATTTCTAAAATCAGTGATTTTTTTGGAAACTCCATCTTAACAAGCTTAGCGGAAAAAAATTCCCAGTCCGTATCACTCATGACAACGAGCGAATCAAAATATTGTTTGATCTTATCCATGATTCATATTTCTTTAAGAACAAGATAAAAACTTCCGATCAAATAAATTACAATGATCATTTATTATTTAATCGATTATTTATTTTAATAAACATACCGTCTATTTTATCAAAAAATATTAACTTAAATACCGTAAACTTTAATTATGTATATTCTTAGCGAAAACAGTCCTGAAATATGGTCAGCATTTAGAAAATTGGATTTTCGATTTTCATTTGTTTTTATTTTTTCTTTTATCCTTGTTTTCAATAATGGTACCTACCCTTTATATGGATATATCAGCATGCCGCTTACCCGTCTTATGCAAAGGTTCGTTCCATGGTTTTCCGAAAATATATTGTGCTATTCTTATGATCACAGCGTCTTCATCAACGGAAGCGGAGACACCTCCTATGCCTGGGTATCCTTATTGATCCTATTCCTCATCGCGTTAATCAGTGCCGTTATCTGGTCCATCTTGGATCGAAAAAGAACCAATTATACGTTCCTTTTGTATTGGTTAACGACAGCGATACGCTATTATGTTGCGTTTATGCTTATTAATTATGGAATGATCAAAATTTTCCATATGCAAATGCAGCCGCCCAGGTTAACACAGCTCCTGCAACCCTTGGGTGAGTATTCGCCCATGGGTCTGGCGTGGACTTATATAGGCTATTCCAAGGGCTACAACCTGCTTATTGGTCTGGTAGAAATATTGTCGGGCTTATTACTTTTCAGAAAAACGATGGTTGTGGGCGCCCTGATTACTGTTGCGACAAGTATCAATATTATGGCCGTCAATTATTTTTATGATGTCCCCGTTAAAATGGTCTCGACAGCACTTCTGCTATTTTCAATATTTCTGCTTCTTCCCTACCTAAATTCGCTGTTCACGTTTTTTATTACTGGAAGGCCTGCGCAATTACCCCCTCCTCAACAACCCTTATCCAATAGAAACTGGAAAAGAAAGAACTTATTTTTTGCCAAATTAATCCTTTTGATCATCTTTTCAATACAAGAGATTATGTCCTTATTTAACACCCAAAAATTGATCGCTGGATATCAAAAAAAATCTCCTTTATATGGAATCTACCACGTTGAACAAACTCAAAAGCAGCACAAGTCAATCCCCCAAAATTGGCGGCTTATTGTTTTCGAATTTGACAGCTACAAAGTCTTAATACGCAATACGGATTATCGTCCACAAACAGAAAGCGTTGTTATCGATGCAGCCGGAAAGAAAATCACCCTAAACAATTACGAGTTTGATTATCGAATCACCCCCGACGGAAATATTCGCCTGACAAAAACCTTTGGCGACCATATGGAAGAAATTAAACTTGTGAAACAGGATCCACAAGCATTTGAATTGATGCGGCGTAAGTTCAACTGGATACAGGAATATCCTTATAGCCGCTAATAATAATCATAGAAAGCTAAATTAAACACGTCGTGCTTGGATACACCAAATTTAACGCCGGAAATATAGCAACATGCGGCGAACATGTCGAACATCTCGGTTTTTTATATCAAATGTGGAATGTCAGGAAATACACAAGTCCGCAGGTCCAAAACGAAGATCTAAGGCTTACCTTGATACATTCGAAAGGAGGTACCCATTATATTGATCAGGGGCAATATAACATGGAAGGTTATCAAATTCATCTGGTTTTTCCGGGACAGTCAAATTATTTTTATTTTCTTGAAGAAACCTCTGCTTATCAGATTAGAATTTCCTGGCAAAATTTTGAAAAACTATGTCACAACTTTTCGATCAATATAAAACTCTTAAAAGATTATCCGATACTTCAGATCTCTCCAGCTAAATTTGAGACACTCCGGCATGAATTCAATAAGATCCGTATAGAACTCTGTCATTTGCAGCCGCCATTATCACTCATTGAAACACGTATTGCGACTATTTTACAGGAAATTAAGCGTTTCATAACCCGTCAAATCGATAATTTAGCAGCATACACTTATCCTCCCATGCTGAGTGGATTTCTCGAGTTGATTGAACAACATTACAAACAGCAACACCGGGTTAGCTATTATGCATCTACCCTAAATGTCACCTCAAATTATCTTTCTAAGCTAACGCGCCGACACATGCAAGTTAAGCCGCTCAAACTGATTCACGACCGCTTGATAAAGGAGGCGCAGCATCTACTGCGTTCGAGCTCCTGCCCTATCAAATCCATCATCATTGAATTAGGTTTTGAAGACTTCTCTACATTCTCTCATTTCTTCAAAAAACGGACAAATATGTCTCCATTAGCCTATCAAAAAAAAATGCAATCACTTAAAGCCTAAAATGAAAAAAAAGGCTCCTGCGTGATACACGTGGAGCCATCTCGATTCTAGGAAAAGCTTCTTATAGGCTATTTTTTCTTCAAAGTAATATTATCCAAAAAGGCTTTTTCCTTCCCTATATTGGTAAATGCAATCCTTACAATCTTTTTATTCGGGTGAATCTCCCGACCGGTAAGAAAATTTAATTCATGTTTTCCGCCTTTTTTAGTTTGATCAGTTACAAATGTCTTTAAATTCGACAATTCTCCGGTCACAACAGTGACATCATCCACATCCGCCCGAACTTGGTCACCTTTACCCCAATACATTAGTTTGAAGTCTTGTTGGGGATCCAAATAAACATATTGCTCTATTTTTTGACCCGGAGCAAGTACTACAGCTTTACTACCCTTTTCTCCACGCCCTTCTTCGATGACCGCTTCTCCTTCCCAGGGTGCAAGACCAGCTTTACCCTCAAAATCTGGATTAGGCAATTCGTTGCAATCTTTTAATGGCCAGTTATACGCCCGAATATAATCGACCTCCATATTCACTCCCCCTTCGGAACCATAAGCTCCAAGGAATACATTCAGAAAGTGATTTGGTCCGTAAATCTGATGTTTATTTGTATATTCTTTGATGAGGTCCCCATTGATGTAGTGCTTAATGCTTGTCGGTGTCCACAGTACACCGTGAGTCACCCATTGTCCCACATGCTCATAACCTTCTGCTATATGGGTAGCTAGATTACGCTGAAATACACCTTTTGAGTCAACATGGCCATGAATCACAAACTGGGCAGTGATGTACTCGAAAACGTCTATTTCAAAAAGTTGTCCCTTTGGACGGATACCTTTAATGCCATCGGCTTCCCCTCCTTCCTGTAAATAGTAGCGAATATCTGGTCCGGGTGAATCAAACCAAAAAGCGGTATTCGTTCCCTTTGGATTCCCTTGGCGGTTACGTCTTACTTTCACTTCAAAGTAGCCTCCCCTGCTGTTGTCCAGCAGATTTTCATTGGACTTCCAATCGTAAGTTTGGATGGATGAAATCTTTTGGTTGCCACCCTCCGTAAAGATCCGCTTGGGAATAGTATCATTGACAAACAGATTGATCGCTGATCCATTTAACGTATACGCAGGTTGTGACAAACGATCATGTAACATTTCATCCTTAGATTTTGCATTTAGATAGTTCAAGGACGAGAAATAATTGGTCGTCCATTTATTGCGGTTAAGTAATTGGTCATTAAACTCGTCCTGCCAATAGACTTCCATACCTAACGGTACCGCTCTTGAGCTTGGATTTTTCTGCACTTCATCCAGCTCGGCGCCATCCAACTGCCAGTTCTTGCTCGTATATGCTTTTCCTTTTGCCAACGATTTTCCCGTTGCAGATTCTACCCAGATATAATAGGTGGTTTCGGGATCCACCTGTTGAATATAATAACGTTTGTCCCCATCAGCCAATACCGCATTGGCTGTCTTCGGTTTCCTATTCGTTTTTGCCCAGAAGACTTTTGTCCCTGCCATATTCGATTGATTATCATTCAGGTCCACACGGATCCAGCTTCGCGTCCCCAATAGCTGTAATGGTGCATTTGACTTTGTCTCTTGGGCCGATAGCCCTAGCGCTGACATTACCTGAATACCTGCAAGAAATAGATATTTTTTCACAATTTTCTTATTTTATTAGTCGAACAAGTTCTAGTCAATCTACTTATGAACAGACTACAACCTTACGATAATAACGAGAATTATCAGCATTGGCAACTCCGATCAAAACGCAACCGTTTGTTCAATATGGCGATTCCCAAAAATTGTTGGTCAATTAGGATTTATTCACCTTTTCGGCAGTTAAAACAGTTAAAGTATGTATGTTACTTTAAGCGATTTGATAATACAGTCAATACTGTATTATTTATTTTTAATACGGTATGGATAGTGTAGATAATTTTGATAAATCAGCAGATCCTGCCCAGCATTTGTCAAGAAAAAAGCCGCCTGGAAAATCCAAAACGGCTTGATATATAGCGTAAAAAAGTTTCTACTCAGTTTTTATTCGTGCAAGACTAAAATCGCTTTAACTGATCTATTCAGCACTTCATTAACCGTACTGCTAGCAAATAAACGGTAAATCATATTATGGTTGCGCTTAACCAGACAGAGAATATCGGTCTGGTTATTCTCAACAAAATCAACGATCGCATGCGATGGACGTGTATCGTCTTCATCCACATAATTAAAATTGATATCTACATTAGGAAGCAACTGACGCATTTTTTTCTCACCATTGCGCACTAGCTTTTCGTCCAATTCTCTTTCTGAGACGTGTAGAATTTCCAACTTCTTAGGGTCGGACAGTTTTAAAATACGATTAAGCGCTTTGACGTCACGTACAGACAACTTTGTTGTTTTATAATCCGTTGCCAATGTAATGACTGGAATAGCTGACAAATTACTTTCAGGGGGTACAATCAAGGTTGGAATACGCAATTTTGTCACGGCCATACTCGCATTACTACCGACAATTTCCTTAATGCCTGTAGCCCCGGTGATACCCATCACCAAAAAAGAAACATCTGTATATTCAACATACTTTGTCACTACATTACGCAGATAACCTACTTCAACAACAGTTCTCACTTTGAGGTCATTGTATTTATTTTCCTGAACCACCTGATCAGTCCATTCTTGCAAAGCAGCACGTTTTCTAGCGTAATAATCTTCTATAAAGATCGCGTTATAAGTACTGTTGTTGATCCCTTCTGTAGGGTGTATGGTATGCACAACAGCCACTTCCATATTTAAACGAGAAGCCAAAGACAAAGCATAACGCAAAGCATGACTTGCATTGATTGAAAAATCGGAGGCAACAAGAATTTGTTTCATATTTTAAGTTTTTAATATTAACCTGCCAATAGCCATGTGTAAAAAGTCACTGGATGACAAATACATTTAGATAACAATCAACTAAATAAAAAGATGGAAGAATACAAATAGTAATAATGCCAAGCCAATCGACACTGGTAAAGTAAGTACCCATGCAAGACCAATACTTTTGAGTGTTCCTTTATTCAGATTGCTCTTTCCGCCCGAAGCAACCATTGAACCGGCAATACCACTTGAAAGCACATGCGTTGTACTAACAGGCAAACCCAATACAGTACTGATACCGATTGTCGAAGCTGCGACAATCTCACTAGATGCACCTTGAGCATAACTTAAATGTTCATTGCCAATTTTCTCACCAATCGTTACGACAATACGTTTCCAACCAATCATTGTTCCTAAACCCAGCGCTACCGAAATCGTTAAGACCACCCAGATCGGTGCAAAATCCGTAAGATGTTTCAGTTCGCCCAACTTACGTTTGAGCTCCAATCGATTTTCAGGATTGATATCGATCTGTTTATTGCTCTCCAATGTAGCGATGGATTTGACTAAACCTTCAACCTCTTTTCTGAATTTAAAAGTCCCGGCTTTGTCCGTTACACTTTTATCCATCAAATGTAGCTTGACTTGCTCAATCTCCTGTTGGACTTGCACAAACATCGTTCCCTGAGCAACATTACCAGAAGCAATTGTCTGTAACAAGATTTCCGTTTGATCGAGCGTTTTAATGACAGCCGCGTCTGGTACGGAATGGTTTATCGCAAAACGGGCAGGCAGAAAGGCAATTAAGATCAACATAAACAGCCCTACTCCTTTTTGTCCATCATTACTACCATGAAAAAAACTGACCAATGTACAGGTCAATATAAGAATCCCTCGTACTAAAAATGGAGGTCGGTCATCTTCCCCCTGTGGGATGTGAAAAAGTGCTTTATAACGGACGACATGCTTCAAAAAGAGCATCAATAACACCGCTAAACCAAAACCAATCAAAGGTGACAGAATCAAAGAAAGACCAATCTCCTCGGCCTTATGCCAATTTACACCACTTCCGCCATAATACCAGGTGAAACCAATACCAGCCCCGATAAGGGCACCAATCAAGGTGTGTGAACTCGAACAGGGAATGCCAAAATACCAAGTCCCCAAATTCCAGATAATGGCAGCCAATAATACAGAAAGGACCAGACAAGCACCCACGGAAACCGGTAATGCCATTAAAGTATCCAGCGGTACTAATTTAAGTATTCCCATAGCCACTGCGATACCGCCTGCAAAAACACCTAGAAAATTCCAAAAACCAGACCAAGGAATGGCTACAATTGGTTTAAGTGCTTTGGTATAAATTACCGTTGCAACAGCATTCGCGGTATCATGAAATCCATTGACAAATTCAAAGGCCACAACGGCAAATAAACAAAGGGCGAAAACAATAAGAAGTCCAGTACTAAGGTCGGTCTCCCCTAAGAGAGGAATCATGTTGCAGAAAATTTGCATATTATTTTTTCATAAGATTTATGATTGTCCTTACTGAGTTTTTCTTACCTGCTGGTTTTTCCTTAAGGAAAACTACAGCAAGAACAATCGCTTCATTCAGATCAAAAATAATTTTCACATATTAACTTTTGATGAAGGAAATATTACCTTATACAGCAAGAAAGAAAAACTTAAAATACTGTTAACGACATCTATTTATAAAATGACAGCAAATACGATCGTATCAAAGTCCAATTTTCCAATATTATTGGATTAAAAAAATATTATTGCAATCAAAGAGCATTAACAATAAATATAAATTATTATATTTAACTCATATACCAAAAAGTCCTATATTATGAATTCAGACCCATTTGAAACAAACTTTGAAACAAACAATGATTTAAAATTTATTCTAAAAAACCTGTACAGACGACCAAGCTGGTTTTTTAAATTCACACAAGAAAACTATTATGGCCGATACGCCTGGTATCTGCTTTATCTTGCAGCACTAGGGAGCCAATTAGGAAAAATAGCTAGCATGAAAACCAGTATAGTAAGCTGGTCAGGCCTATTTTTTCAGGTCATGGTTTTGGGTTCAGGATTAACGATCCTTTTTTACATTATAAGTGCCTATATTTTTTCGGCCACAAGTAAATTGTTTAAAGGAGAAGCTACGGCGGGAGATATCCTCCGTGTTATGTCTTATTCTTCACCGCCAGCCATAATTCCCCTAATTTTCTATTTAATTGGGGCCGCTCTTTACGGACTACCTTTCTTTACAAATTCATTTTGGCTTGCCGATGCCGATCTCGCTCAGACCATCTTCAAATATTGCGTAACAGTTGTAAATGCGCTCGCCGGTATCAACATTATGATCTTCCTCGTACTCGGGATTTCGGTTGTTAACAATTTTAGTCTATTGAAAGCGATTTTAACGATAGTTTCCCCAATGCTAATCCTAATGGCTATTATTTTCCTGCTGATATTATTATAATAAAAATCGCCAAACTAGTAAACCTAAATTAATTCACAGCGAAAATAGACCTATTTACCGATTCAGAACTACAGTCCACCGAAAAACATAAACTATCTAAAATTCAACTCCGTACATTAGACAAAAATAAATTTAACACCAGATTAATTATGCCTAAAGCCTATCCATTAGACTGTTCTTCGATGTACTCTTCTCCCTTACAGCGTACTATATTTAATGCGCTAACTTTTCTCATCGCTATTTATTGCGTGCTCTTTGCTCAACATGCAAAAGCCCAATCTTTAGACTGGTCGACAAAAGACATTGTATTTAAAAGTGAGGGCATAACCCTCGCGGGCACTATGCTTGAGCCTCGCCATGCCCATGCAGCTATTGTCCTCGTGCATGGTTCTGGACAAGAAAAAAGGATGATGGAGTTTGCCTCATATCTAGCCAAAAACGGGATTTCAGTATTTACATATGATAAACGCGGGGTGGGAAAGTCTGAAGGAACTTATGCAGGACCTGAGGTCGGTACAAATAATATCGATTCTGCCAATCTGAATCTACTCGCCAAAGATGCACAAGCAGCTGTGAAAACATTCCGTCAGCAACTAGGAAATACGACTATTCCAGTTGGACTTTTGGGATTCAGCCAAGCGGGCTGGATCATTCCTTTAGCAACAAACAAAAACCCATTGATCGATTTTTTTGTCCTGTATAGTGGTGCAGTTATCCCTGCACGTGAACAACTCCGCTTCCAGTTCTTTACAAATGGGAAAAAAGACTTTTGGGATAAACATACAGAAGCCGAAGCCCGCCAGCATGTGGCGAATGATCCCGACCGCTATCAATTTGCAAATACAGATCCACTGACATCCCTCAAAACGATTTCAACTCCAGGGCTCTGGCTTTTTGGATCCAAAGACATCCAAATACCTGTAGGTTTATCCATCGAACATCTCAATGCACTGAAAGCACAAGGAAAACCTTTCGATTATTGCCTGTTTCCATCATTAGATCACAATACGAGCCTTTCGGCATCCAGTGAACCAAGTACTATTGTATTAAAATGGATAACAAACAACTTGCATCAAAAAAGTAAAGATCATAATAAATAGATCAAGAAAGTATTGAATTAGCGTTCAATGTAAAAAGCCCCAGCGACTACGTTGGGGCCAAATTTATTATCAATCTTTTAAGACGATAAAGGACATCAATCGGCTCGAACTATTTTCCCTTTATTCAAAGCTCGATTGGAGTAAATAATGTACAAGGTGCCTATAATGGTCGGCATAATCCATACCATCGTTGATCCAAGCTGAATCCCCGCAACTAAAAATGCGGTGACCGATGCAATCAATGCCCCCACCATACGTCCTAGGTGACTGATAAGCCAAGCATTTTTCTTTTCTTTGAAACTTTTGAACAACTGAAAATCCCGAACACTCATAAAGGCGCCAAAACCACCAAAAAAGACATATAACACCGAATTAGCCACCTGCTGTACCAGTCCAATTGAACCAAGACATAACATTCCTGCCGATACAAGCAACATCGTCGCCGAAATGAGTTTATCTTTCCAATCTGCTTGTTGTTTAATCTTACTGCGTAGAGTCAACGCGCGATTACCAGCCAGAATAAGGTAAATCGTAAAAATTCCAATTAAAAATAGAAACGTATTCTCATGTCTCGGCATCCTTGCAATCACAAGCGAAATTAAGGAACTGATTACCATAGCATAGGAAAATATAATCCCCGTTTTCTTATGCCCCGTTCCACCTTTCTTTACAGCTACGCTCATCAGCCCTGTAACTAAACCTATTCCACCAAAAAATGCGTGAATGTAGATCAATGTCCTAATTGTTTCTTCCATAGTTCTTTTTCAATAATTGTTTATAGCTAATAATGGTATTGAAGCAAAAAGGCTAGTGGTGATGCCATGTTTAAAATAGATAGACAAGAAACAGCGCTATGATACCGTTTGCGACAATAGCCCAAATGTAAAAAATACTCTTTTAATTATCTATATATTTAAATAAAAATCACTCTTTTTCCTCACGCACGAGAAAATCATAAGAATACCAGAATTTAAGGTGCCCATAGGAATTGAGACCTCCTAGGCTATAGCTAATGGGATAATCAAAGCTATCCTGTTGTAGTTCAAGTTCATTTTTATAATCAACAACAAGTTTCTTAATTGCTTCGAGACCACTAGCGCGTCTTATAAAACTTGATTGACGTCCACCACGCAGGTAGACCAGCACATCAGAACCATTTAGCACGGTTTCGTCCGTTTTAGTCAAGGGCTGACTGTATAATAACTTTTCCAGGACGTTTTTAAGATCACCGCGAGGAAAATCACTTTCTCCCATCATAATGGAGTGGGTACCATAGTTGACGGAAGAAACATAATAAGGATTCAATCCTGTCTTTTTTAACTTCCCAAGTTCCTTATTAAAAGCCTTTGCATAATCTTCCAGGTCTATATGGAGACTAAATGTAATATGTTCTCGACGCAATAGCAGGCTATTAGCTCTTTTTATTGTGGTGGAATCGTGGTGACGAACCAATTTCAGTACACTATCAACGTCGGGGCTATTATTAAGATGGTAACGTATCGCCCTATAATCGAAAAATGCACCCACGGACGATTGCTCCAAAACAGCAGGCTCACCCTTGCTTTTCTTAGCAAAAGCACGCACCGCATCAAAGCCAGGAATAACACGAATACTGGATAAAGTTGGCTGGGTAGATGAAATTGCAGTTTTGAAAGGTTTATAGTAGTTACGAAGGGAGCTTAGTTTCAGTTCCGGTGTGGTATCTTTTAATCCCCAAACTGTTCCTAGATAGAAGTTCTTGTCTGTCGTGCCATCAACGTAGATCTGACTAACAGAAAATCCAACGGAGCGTCCTACAAACTGATATCTTTTGGCCGTTGCTCCACCATCGATCGCTGTAGAATCAAAATCAGCATCTTCTTTGTCGCAGCTGGACAAAAAACAAACGCTTAGCAACAACAGGAAAAGATATTTCATAATTTAAAAAATTAATCGTCACCTTTGGTGAAGCAATTCCATCTCATCTACCCGTCGGACAATGGCCTTTAGATTCTTCTCAAATATATACAAAATTCCTAATCCAACATACATAAAAATAAGAATAACAACACGATACAATGCTAAGGGAACATAATTGGCTATCCATTCCGAAGAAACCAACCCCATAATCAAAACCATAACGGGAATCGTTAAACCAAGATAATTCCGATAAACACAGTATTTGCTGCCCATGGGGCGATGCCGCAGTAAGTATACCGGAATATAAAGAATCAGTGTACCGACCATCCCGAATTTTAATCCCGTCCAGAAAGCATCTGCCGTGAGCGGCACAAAATAGTAGAACAACGTAAAATATACGATATAAATTGCACTATGCCAATGCTTGGCGAATTGTAAAAAATCAACAGGAAATTTATTGATCTGTTTTCGTTGCAGATTCAATTCATAACTATGTGCAATACTGGCAAAACCCTCCGCTCCGAAACTAGCATAAGCAAAATCGATTGCCCGATTGAAACAAAGATCTGTATCCGAAGACATCAATGCTTCGACTTTACAGGCAAAGTGATCTAGAATTTCAAGCTGAACATCAACATAAGGATATCCTTTGGATCGGATAAAACCTATTAGAATACGTAATTCATCTTTGGTCAATTTTTTTTCTATCATGATATAATTGGCTTAGAGTTTAAGATGATCTGCAATTTCTCTACAAACGTCAACGCATCTTTCATTTTGCTTACCTGAGCTTTCTTCCCTTTCTCTGTTAAGGAGTAATACTTTCTTGCTCTTCCATCGACAACTTCTATTGCTGTATCCAGGAGTCCATCTGCTTCTAACTTATGCAATGCAGGATAGAGCGCCCCCTCTGTCAGAATAAACTCCCCTGCAGTCAGGTGTCTCACCTGTTGTGTGATTTCATAACCATACATTCTGTTCGTTTCCGACAAAAGTTTCAGAATAATTGTGTGCAACGTGCCTTTTAATAACTTCGTATCTTTCATTCGTTCCCAGTAAATAATGAATTAAATATACCTAATTTTCTTATATATACAAAAAAAAATAAAAAACTACTATAGAGCAAGTTGCGTTTCAATTTCTTGCAGTATCATTGGAGGTACCTTCGCTTGTCCATCGATAACATCTATTCGTCCAATGGAGAGTTCCAACCGCTCTTGTGTGTCGCAATTGCATTGCCTTTTGACCGGATTGCCTATGCCTTACCTATAGCCTGTTTTTGGGTTTGACCTAGCTAATACTGACGAATCTCCTAGTATTTACCTAGTGAACTAGGTAAATACTAGGTCCCAGCTAGGTGTTTACTAAGAACAAGGCCGAACAAAGGCAAAGGCAGGAGCGAATAAAGGTATAAGCAGGCAGGAAGCGAAAAAGCCGCTAGAGCTAGGAACTCTAAACGGCTTTGCACTAACAATTATATATAGAATAATATGACTATCCTGCTTTCAAGAGATCAATAATTACACGATCTCTATTTTCATTCAATGAGGAATAAAACTGATTTAAATCAACCAATATGATTGGCATCCCCCTATTTTCGGGCTTGTACAAGACATTATCGACCAAGTCCCGACAGAAAACCAACGATTCATTATCCGTGAATACTTCTCTAGACCTTTTGAGGAAACTATCGAAAAAACGTCTCGGATTATTGATAATTTTAAGATGTTCTTGAGTCGGAAAAACTGTACTGGAGAGATCTAATCCTCTTGAAAATATTACGTCCCTCAGCTCCGCGTGGCCAAAATTGACTAAAGGTGTCTTTAATGGTTTTGCTCTTTTTAGAACGAAAAAATTAATTGAGTACAGATCTTCCGTAAAAGGAATACCATAAAACCATGAAGAATTGATCTTTCCTTTAAAAACCACATGAACGAAAGCAGTCCCATCGAAGGTTGTTTTGTCAAATGTATTATAAAGAAACGATGACTTTTCAATTTTTAGATTTCCAATGACAGCTTTGGAGAAATCATTTACTTCGAATGTACATGCTGTCCAAACCCCAGATTCTTGAAAAACAACGGACTGAAAGTTACAGTCTACAAAGGTACAGCGGATAAACTTGCAGTCACGAAACATCGAGTTCATGAAATTTTTACCCTTTATCGTACAGTCGATGAATGAACAATTTTTTAAAACTTTGTGATTGAATTCAAAACTTTCAATCTCACTTTGCTGAAATATTTTATTAGTCAGTGCCATGCTAAAAATGATTAATAGGCTAAAATTTCATAAGTAGTTGCATTGCAAATGGATATTTAACGGTCAAAATCTCCATTTATACCATCATGACAACGGGAAGGACAAAACGTCCTAAAGAAATTGTGACTTTTTTTCTTTTTTTTTATCCTAGCCTTAAAAACAGCGTTAACAGGTAAAATCCCTAAATGATCTTTTACCGTAAATCAGCGATCGTTTTATTACATGAGCGCAGTCCTCTTCCTTTCTTCTCATTTTATTTTTAGATGCAGCAAGGGAAGATCAAGTGGTAATCAAATTCGGATTTTTGACAGTGCTTGTTCAGTGATCATTCAGTGATCATTCAGTGCTTGCTCAGTGCAGACTGAATAAATAGTGACTGATTACTGTCTAAACATAGATTAAACATTGCAATTAGATACAAATTGGTACGAGGATGTTTCCCTTTTAATTTATCTTGATCAATTATAATTATGGCAGTTGCGGCAATCATCAGAAAATGCTAGCCACCCCTTATTAAAACGACCAGTAGGCACAAAAAAGCCGCAAGAACGGGGAGTTCTTTACGGCTTACTACCTATGAAAAACATTCACCTTAGTATAAGGTACTATCTACTATGAAAATTTAAATGTTGCACATAAACCTATCGAACAATGAATTAGCGAATTGAGATCGGCCCATTTCTTGATTAAAAAAAACTCCAATCTATGTTTTGGCATTTCTTAAAACCAAATATAAAGTGCTCGATCAGAGATTCAACCCACCGTTTACAATTCGCCAAAAAAGATTTACGATTCGTTCGTTGTATTATTTTAATCGACCGGTTAATTAGTTCTTTACTGCTAAAAGAAAAAAAAGCATATTGATGGACACAATTAAAACTGTTTATGAAATTGATTAAAAATATTTTGACGGTGCTTGTACCCCTTACCTTATTCAGTGGCACAGTCTTTTCCCAAACCAAAGGAGCTTTCTTCTTTCGTGATCTTATTCGACTGATTCTTAAAAGGCTCTCCAATGGAGCCGCAGTATATAACACCTGTGATTGTCCTTTTTTATATTGGCATCGGGCACACCAATCTTCTGCCTACAATTGTATTTATTTACCGTCCTCCCCCTGAATTACACTATTGCACCAGTGATAATATTGGCCATCGATAAAAACTTGGCTGGTATCAATAGTCTGTGGAAGTTTTGCTCCAAGATTATAATTGTTCCGTGCTTTAGCAACATAGGCAGTTCCGGTATATTTCCCCCTAATAGAAAGGATCTATAATAATACTCTTTAAATAATTGATCAAAATGCTGTACTATCTGTTTCATTACATAACTCGGCGACAGGAAGGTCAAATACATTCCTATTTTTTATGTAAAGTTTCAAATATGACCGTGCTACAACTAGGTCAAATTTGACCAATATCGGTGTTTTATTTGCAAGCATTTAGGTTTGCGATGTGTCATTCAAATAAAACAATAGAGCACCAAAATATGCTTGCCCTATCCGCTTCGGTAAAGTTTCGGCATAGTTCCGTAAAAGCTTCGGGATAACGTCGTAACAGCTTAGATGTGCTAGCGACATGAATACGACATGAGTCCGTGTTGTCTCCGAGTTAGAGACGGAAGGAAGGCTAAAGCACGACGGTCGGAAGATGCACTGACATCGACGATGTTCAGACTCTGGGCCGAACAAGAGTCGAATAGGAGCCAATTAAAAGGGGAAGCTGCGCCGAATAATAGTCGGAAAAAAAATGATCGTCAACACATAGACATAGAATACACACGAATATCACTCGGAAAAAGGTACTAAATGCTTCAGAAAAAATCAATCGAGCAATATGACTATTACTCAAAGATTAACGTCAATACCAGTTTCGCATCAAAAGCAGCTAAAACCCGCGTATCACTACGTTAAGCACAAAAATCGGCTTAACTCATAGTCATTATTTACTGAAGATGGCTTTATTCTCGAAGCTGATCCGAACACAATCCGAATACCAACTAAAGAATTCAATTTTGTCCTGCCTCGAAATTGATTTTCCGAAGTATCTCAAATACGCCTTCTTTCCGCAGTAACCACATGCCTAACTTTTCTTCAGCAACACCATCCAAAAGTTGATAGGTAAAGATAAGACCCGCCTTTTCATCAAACTGGACTTCTAGATGCTTTTGAGCAACGCGTTCCTTCTGCAGGATGGGACATATTTCTGTAATATGTGATGACAATAAAAATACACTATTCTCGTACTCTTTCAAACCGTTAACCAACTCCAAGGTTGCTTCACTGGCATCACGGTGGTTTGTTCCCTTGAATAGCTCATCCATCAAAACAAACATTCGCTTACCGGATGCCAGTAACTCCGCCAAATGTTTAACCCGTAATACCTCATTAAAAAAGTGGCTTGCTCCTGTGCTCAAATTATCACCTAAATTTATCGTCGCCATTATTCCGTCAAAAAGTACCGTCTTCATAGCATCCGCAGGAACCGGGAAACCAAGATGAGCCAGATATACACAGCTTCCAATTGTCTTCAACAAAGTAGATTTGCCCGTCATATTTGCTCCCGTCAGATACCATACATTATTTTCTCTTTTTATTTCGACATCATTTTTAATAGCCCCCTCAATAAATAAATTATAGGCACCATGTATGGAAATCATATCCAAATCAGAGATTTGTTCGTGAATCTCAGGAAAAACAAGATCTTTCCCTTTAATACATTTTGCTACACTGAACAAAGCGTCTAAGTGATATAAAACATGAAAGACTCCACGTATTGCGTTTCGCTTTATATTTCTAAAGAGATAATCGTATTTGATCATCAGTTCCTTGGAAAATTTATTTTTTATTAACTGTTTGAGCTCTCCCCGATCGATATCTTCTAATACACAATTTACCCGTTGACAATATTCTTCCAGAATAATCAATGTATGATCCTTTAATCTTGCAGATTCAAAAAAAACAATGAGCTCCTCAATTACCTTCGCTATTTCGTGAATAGAACGTTTGATAAGTATCTCCCGCTTTTTAAAATCCAGAGACAAAAAATTCGTTGACACCATTTCCAGATAATAAGTAGCCCGAGAAGGTGAATAGGGTTCTTGCGGCAGAGACAAATATTGCTCCAGATCCTGCATCATATACTTATCCAATAGATCCGAAATATCAACTTCTTGCATAAAAAGAATTAAATGCTGTCTGTTTTCTATTTCCAATTTGGAAGAAAGAGGTTCAAGAAAATAGCTATATAACATGTCCCGCCCACCTAGCGTAACTGTACAATCGAAAAAATCGATCATATCCTTATACCTATTGTTGGTAACATTTAAATCCGCTAAGGTTTGCTTGTCAACGATCGACATAATTTATTTATTGTGGCTCTTTATTTAAACTTACTCAAAGTCATTGTAATTAGCAAAACTGTATTAGAATAATCAGGCTATGTCCTCCATCTATGCAAAGGATAAGATGGCTAATGTATCTTCATATGAAAAGATGAAGATTATAAATATTACTAAAAAAAACACCCGAAAGCATGGGGTACTCCGGGTGTTTTAGCCATATTATTAACCTATTTTATGAAAAGTGCCCTTGAATGGGCAACACTAAAATAGAAAAAAACTTTGTATAAACAAAATAAAATCGAAAAAAATCTTTTTTTCAAAAGCACTAAACCGGTTAAACATCAATTTGGCCATACAGCAGGTCACAAAGATTCCATATAATTCGCTAACTTGATAATAAAGAACCTGTTTAATCTTACATCAATTTGCGAGCCCACGATGGCAGACAAGAATCAAAGTACCGCAGCCATGCGCATTGATCACCGGATTTTGTTTAATTTTAATCGATCAAATAATATTAGCTATGACCGAACGGGAAATTCTGAGACAACATGTCGACAAAACCGTCCAGTTGAACGACGAACAATTCGACTACTTCTTTTCTTTTTTTAAACCGATCTCCTTTAAAAAGAAACAAATAATTATCCATCAAGGAGATCTTGTGGAACAAGAGTATTTTGTGCTAAATGGTTGTCTAAAGACCTACTTCACCAATGATGAACAAAAAATGCATATCTTACAGTTCGCCACAAAAACCTGGTGGGCTTCCGATTATAATGCATTGCATAACCACAACCATGCTAAGGTCAATTTAGATTGCGTCAGCGATGCAGACACGCTTTGCTTATCAAACGAGGATCGTGAAAAAGTATGTAGGGACATTCACGAAGTTGAAACCTTTTTTAGATGGCGCTCCAATAAAGGATACATTGGGCTACAAAAAAGAATCATGTCACTGCTGAACAGCAATGCTCGAAGCCGTTACGAAGAACTCATGCAGCAATATCCTGAACTTTACAATCTCGTTCCCAAGCATTTGATTGCAGCATATCTGGGCGTTTCTCGCGAAACACTGAGCAGACTGTACCAAGCCAAATAGTGTGATCTAGATCACAAAAGCAAAACCATTCTCCAAATTGTGATGTATATCACATAGGGCATTGGCAATTTATCCCCTACTTTGTATTATCGTTTTAAACAGTATTTTTTTTAGATGCTGCTATTTGATTGATTTAGATTGACCTGATGTAAATCTCCTAGCTTCATCACCACTAAAACAAATTAAGATATGAAAAAAGACAAATTAAAAGTATTGGTTGTATTGACATCACATGATGAATTAGGAAACACTGGAGAAAAGACCGGTTTTTGGGTTGAGGAATTTGCAGCACCTTACTATGTTTTGCAAGATTCAGGAGTGGACATTACGATCGCTTCACCAAAAGGAGGGCAACCGCCAATCGATCCGAAAAGTGCACTCCCGGATTTCCAAACAGAAGCTACCAAACGATTTGATGCAGATAATGAACTTCAAACCAAATTAGCAAACAGCATTCCTTTGGACCATATCAATGAGCAGGATTATGATGCGGTTTTCTATCCTGGTGGCCATGGCCCTTTGTGGGATTTAAGCAACGATAAGACATCCATTGCATTGATCGAGTCATTTTGGGCACACAACAAACCCGTAGCCGCCGTATGCCATGCCCCAGCTGTATTTCGCTATGTCAAAGAAAGCAATGGTCATCCACTGGTCAAAGGCAGAAAAGTTACTGGTTTTTCCAATAGTGAGGAAGAAGCAGTTCAGCTAACGGATGTCGTCCCTTTTTTAGTAGAGGATGAGCTCATCAAATTGGGTGGGCAGTACAGCAAAGGAGAAGATTGGCACAGCTACGTTGTCAAAGACGGTAATTTAATTACTGGACAAAACCCGGGGTCTTCTGAAGAAACAGCAAAGGCTCTGTTCGCACTATTAACGAATGTATAACAAGTAATTAAAAAACTTTTTCATAAAAAAGCTAGACGGATAAAGTCTAGCTTTTTTTTTCGGATTTTTGCCCATGTCAAATCTGTCCGACTATTTTATCTGGCGTTCTAATGTTGCTGTTTTTAACCATGGCGAACTAAAACGAATCGCTATATTTTCTCCAGACTGACCAAGCGCTTGGACATAGACGATCATTTTTCCGTGATAAACGCGTTGTTTATTGTCTGTATAGTCACCCATATCGGCATTATTTCCGGCTTCCATTCCGAGCAAACGTGCGTTTCCGACGACGTCGCAAGTGATCTCATCTTCCGAAAGTATGACGGGAAGCCCCTTCTCATCCAGTATCTTCAAAGCAATCTGCAGCACATCGCCGGATTTTACTCGCTGATTCCCCAAAATGACGGCTTCTATAGTACTTGGTCTTTGGCTAGATTGAATAGACTCTCTAACAATTTCTTTTCCGTTGGTAGCTAAGCCAACAACCTCCAGTTTACCCATGGAATAAGGAATATCCCAAAAGATAATACCGGTCTTTTGATCGTACTTTTTCTCCTGCCCGACGACCTGTCCATTTAGTTCCAATCGTGCGGCGGCACTATTTGTATAACATACCACGCGGATTTGCTGGCCGGCCTGATAGTTCCAGATAGGCCAGGCATCCATGGAGGGCGCTTCGTTTTTTCGCTGTCCCTGCTCAGATTCCAATGCCGACCAGACATCAGTAACTGCGGCTCCCCCCTTCAATGGATAGGTTCCTAAGTAAGCCATCGGTTTGTCGGCCCAGAGGGATTGACGATAGTATCCCCTTGGTTTAATAAATCCCGCAAAGTCTAACAGTCCCGAATAAAATCCTCGCGAAGGCCAACGACCTGACTCACCGAGATAGTCAATACCTGTCCACAAAAACTGCCCAAAAATATGATTGTTGTCGCGTACGGCGAGCCATGCTGGAAGATCGTGCCGGTTCTCGCTTCCGAAAATTACGCGCTCCGGGTAGCGCTGATGATCCTGTTGATACCGACTTTCGGTATAATTGTAGCCGGCAATATCGAGTGCTCCTGGATAGGCTGTTTCGTTAGACATTGCCACACCAGCAAGCCCTGCTGTAACAGCCCTACTTTTATCATATTTTTTCACAACCGCAACCAAACGTTTAGCAATATCACCTAATCGCATCGCATCTGGTGCATCCTTTTTATAACCGCCATACGATGCCTGCGTAAAGCCCCCCTCCTTCTTCTCGCCGTTAAGGACAGGATGTGAATAAGGGTCATTTGGATAATCAACTTCGTTACCTATGCTCCATGCAAAAATCGACAGGTGATTGCGATCCCGCTTGACCATATCTGCCAGATCTTGCTCTCCCCAGGATTCAAAAAAATCGTATGATCCCTCAAATCCCGGTGTGCCAACATTCCATCCCTGTAACCATTTTCTTTTGGGAAACTCCCATTCGTCAAAGGCTTCATCCATTACCAAAAGACCAAGCTCGTCACATAGGGTATAAAGTGAAGATGCTTGCGGATTATGGCTGGTACGTATCGCATTGACGCCCAAGGATTTTAAAGTCAACAGTCTACGGCGCCATACTTCGGTATACATTTCAGAACCGAGCACCCCTGCATCATGATGCAGGCAGACACCTTTGACTTTCATCCATACCTTGTTTAAAGCAAAACCCTTGTTCGGGTCGAATGTAAAAGTCCTAAAGCCTGTTTTCACCTCTGACTGATCAATCTGCTTACCATTTTGGGTAACAATTGTCCGCAAGGTATACTGTACAGGCTGTTCCAAACTCCATAATAGTGGATTCGATACCGTTAATTGTTGCTGTACCGATGCCTTATCAGCAGCCCCCACTTGAACTTTCTGAAACTTTTTAGCAACAACCTTCCCCATTGGATCGAGCAGCTCTTGCTCCACCCTAATCGGAGCAGCAACCTGTGTACTGTTCACAAGAACGACTTCTGTATTTAAAATTCCTTTTTCTTGCTTTAGTTCTGGATAGGCATACACTCCCCATTGGTCAATATGCAGCGCATTAGCCCTTACAAGCCATACATCGCGATAGATTCCCGAACCTGTATACCATCTTGAATCTGCACTTTTACTGTGGTCGACCTTAACAGCGATGGTATTTTCCTTACCAAACTCAATGTATGGTGTGATATCGTAGGAAAAGGAAATGTAGCCATTGGGCCGCTTTCCAACAGATTTACCATTGATAAAAACTTCGCTTCGGTTATAAACACCCTCGAAATATAAAAAGATCTTTTTACCCTGATCTTCCGCAGGTATAGCCAGCTTTTTTTGGTACCAGCCAATGCCACCGGGTAAAAAGCCTGTGGCACTCGCAAGCGTTGGGCTTAGGGGATATTTCACACCCCAATCATGGGGCAAACTAACCTGCTGCCAGCCGACGTGATTCTTTTCAGCACCTGCTGCTCCCCCGATATCGCCCAAATGGAAACGCCAATCCGAATTCACTCGTTCGGCGGTGCCAAATCCGGGCTGTGCATATAAGCTATGGATACCTATATACGCCGATGCAGCTAAAACTGCCAAAGCTTTCATTATTTTTTTCATTGCACTTCGTTCTTTAGATTTAGTAATTAGTGTGTAGGAATGACAGGCAATACATGGCCCTGATCATCAAAATACAACCGGTCCATGCATACCTCTCGATTAAATCCCGCAGCATCGCCCATATCGATACCTTTGGGATAATTAAAACGATGGTATACAATATACCATTCGTCTTTACCTGGAATCTGCAAAATAGAATTATGTCCTGTGCCATAAATGCCTTTAGCAGGGTCTTTTTGCAAGACTAAATTATTTTCTGGAACAGTGATAGGTCCATCTGGAGAAGTAGCGGTTCCATAACGTACGCGATAATTTTCACTTCGGGTATCGTCTTCCGACCAAAAGAAATAATAAAGGCCTTTTCGATAGACGACATAGGCGCCTTCCCGGAAAGTCTTATCGGGTGTCAACATCTTGATTGTATTTTTTTTAATCGAGATCATATCTTTATTGAGTTCAGCAACAGCCAGGTAGCCATTCCCCCAATACAAATAGCTTTTTCCAGATTTCGGATCATTAAAAACTGCTGGATCAATCTCTTGTCCTCTTTTTACACCTTCAGGTTTGAAATCTATCAGTGGCTTCCCCGAATCCCTGAAGGGACCCGTTGGCAAATCGGCCACCGCAACACCAATCTTTTGGGCCGCTGTAAAATAATAATAGTACTTATAATCGTTCTTGATTTTCTTTTCCGTAATGGTAGGTGCCCACGCATTTCGAGGTCCCCAAGCAACATCTTTTTTCAGATCCAAAATCACACCTTCATCTTTCCAATGACTTAAATCTGTGGAAGAAAAGGTTTTAAAATAATAGCCGCCCCAACCGTCAAAGCCATCACTCGTCGGATAGATATAGTATTTTTTTGTTTTATTGGAATAAAGAACATCCGGATCGGCATAATAACCATCCAATACCGGATTCTTTCTGAATGAAAATTCTACATCTTTTGGCTTCCCCCATTTGGAAGTCAAATCCAAAAGTTCTTGCCTTGAAATAGGAATGATGGTCCCATGACGCGGATGGAAATCCATGTCAATCTGATGGTCGATTACTTTAAACTGATCGAGGTCTTCGGAGGTACAAAATTGATACTTTCCTTTCCCATAGACATCATACATAAGAATGTATTTATTCGATTGATTGAGTTTGAAAACACTGGATCCCTCTACCGCATCCTTGGTTTGCTGTTTATAGCCCGGCTGTTCAATCCATTTTCCCGAAGTCAGCGAATCTGTTATCGCCAGCTTAATACCATTGCCATGTCCTTCGGTTTTGTAAAAAAGGTAGAACAAGCCATTCTTGGCAATAATATCGCCGTCGATACAAGATTTGCCATTTTTGGGAAGAAACAGCACTTTAGGTTCGGTTTCAAAATCCGTAAACTCCTTGTTAGCATAAGCATAGTAGATGATATCCGGACCATTTCCGTGCTGCATGGACCAGTACACCATGTATTTACCGACCGAAGGGTCATATATAGTCTGTGGTGCCCATACTCTTTTTAACGTTTCCTGACCTTTGAAACGCTGCTGAATATCGATTGCCTGATGAGACCAATGCACAAGGTCTTCGGTTTTTAGCAGGATCAAACCCCGATTAGAATCCCAGCCTTTGGAGGAGGTCATGTCGGTGAGCACCATATAAAATGTTTTGCCATCTTCGCCACGGAGAATATGGGGATCCCGTACACCGCCAGTCTTGCTGATCACCTTCGAATCCAGGATAGGCTGGTTTTCATTCAAGGCTCTGTAGGTATAGCCATCTGTGCTGATCGCAAAACAAACCGCCTCATCGGCGACAGCATTACCTTTGAAATAGGCAAATAAATAACCTGCGAAATCTTTGTCCGTAGGTCCGCTGCGATAAGTCTGAGCAAAAACACCGCATGTAGCATGTATTAAAAATAAGGTAACTAAGATTGAAATTTTGTTTTTTTTCATGAAGGTTTATTAGAATAAATAAGCATTAGACCATTTTTTTACCTCTAAAAGCCACGGGATATGATCCCGCGGCTTCGTAATGCGACAATTTTACTTGCTGTTACCACCTATTTTAAAGCTATTTTTTGAACTGCCGTATAGTAGTACTCTCCGGATACAGTAGCCTTCACCCCTATTCGGGCAAACACATAATCGAGGTTTTTCAAATTGTCCGGCAACTCTCCTACGATGCTCGTCGGTTGACCAAAAGCAACGTTAGCCAAGTTGGCATCTACCCGTAGCTCGCGTTGTACCTGATCTGTTAAGATAGATTTGCCGAGGTAAAGACGCACAAACTCCAAATTTGCCGTACCTACTATCCTGTTAACCGTAAAGTTAGCAGTAATACTGTTATTATTTTTTTGAAAAGACTCGTTTGTAACGGTGAAATATGGTGTTACAGGCACATCAATTGTCGTATTGCCCTTCACTTGCACCAAAACCGTATCGGTCGCCTGTTGTAGCCATGGTGAATCTCCTTTACGCACTAATTTGTATTCGCCATCAAAAAGACTGACAGAAAAAGAGCCGTCTTGGTCAAAATATATGGGTATTGCTGAGCGAAGCGGATACCCATCCTGCCACAGTTCCAATTGAGGACCATTATTCCGAACGCCAATCGCCTTTCCTTCATAAACAACACGTCCCGAAAGCGTTGATTTTGGGGCTTCAAAATTATCATATTCACAACCTACAACGAGTAGACTTGCAAAAGCTACTAATAAGCTTAAAAATTTTATATTCATGGTACAAGTAGATTAATGGAATGGATTTCTAACTATCTTAGGATTTTTATTAATTACATCCTGACTAATGGACGCATAATAGTTGGCCATACGGAAAAAGCGTGCCTTTCTGAAACGCGCAGGTCTCACCCGTTCATAGATATACTTACCGTCATCCGCATGCCCTGGACGCACGACGCGATAGGCATATAGTCCATATACAACAGCGTTGGGATCATTTTCAGATCCGTCCCACACCAAATGTGCAATACGCCATCTTTTAAGATCATAATAACGATGATCTTCGAAGGCAAGTTCGACACGGCGCTCATTGCGGATGATATCCATCGTCAGGTTACTAACGCTATTGGCCGGAAATCCTGCTCTTTCCCGTAATTTATTGACATAAGTTCTTGCGTCGACAGTTTGCCCCAGCTCAAATGCAGCTTCTGTCGCATTGAGATAAATTTCACCAAGACGAAACCACGGCCACCAGTTAGCTGCGGATGTACCGCGTGTACTGGCTGCCGGTGCATCACTGACAAATTTCCGAATATAGAAACCAGTATTACTAACGTCCTGCGCATCATACAACGGTCCATCAAAGCCGGTCCACAAACCGCCACTCGCATAATTTTGTCCCAATTGTGGTGCCGCCGTAAACTGGTAAGCTCCATTCGCCCCCCAAGTTGCTACTCCAGCTTGAATACTCACTGCACGTCCCCGGAATGAAGTTCCTGGATAAATCACTGTACCAAACAATCGGGCATCTTTATTCGCAAAAATATCATTGATATTTTGATAGGCTACGTAATTTCCTGCGCTGTTTTTATCATGTAGTGTACCTTTGCTACCATCTAAGTAATCAAAACTTTCCACGAGGCTCAAGGATGGTGAAATCGTCGATGACGACTCATTGTCTTCGGTCAGACTTCTGACAATATTGTCATAAGCAAAGCGGTGAACTTTCAGACTCGTTACAAAATCCTTTGCAAAGATGACCTCAGCACCAGTTTTCTTATTGAGCATATCGTAAAAATTGGCGCCTTTGTCCGCATTCTCATTGTAAAGCACATAGGGACCATTCATAATTTCCTTGGAAGCAGCCAGCGACTTGGTATAATACCCCGTAGCCATATTGGCAGGAATCCCCACTTCTCCACCTGCTGTCGTTATCGGTGAGGCCATTAGATTATTATATTTAGCAATGGATGCCGCATAAAGCATTGCCCGACTTTCCAAAGCTAAAGCTGTATACTTGTTGGCTCTGGTCTTACTGGCATTATAGACGGCAAGATCTTCCTTGATCTCTTCCAGTTCTTTGTAAATAAAATCGTAGACTTCATACTCCTTGGCACGTGCCACCTGTAAAGGTGTTGGATCGCCGCTAAAGTCATAGAGAAGTTGTGTAGTGACAATCGGAACCCCACCCATGCGTTTGACGAGTTCGAAGTAAACGAAAGCGCGGATGAAGCGTAATTCGGCTTTATACTGCTTGCGTTGTGCATCAGACAATTGTGTACTGAACTGATCGATGTTTTCTAGGGAAAGGTTCAGGTCCCGAATAAGCCCATAGTCCCAATAGCGACCGTAATCGTCGCCAAATTGATAATCATTGCGCCAATTTTGATCGCGATGTCCAGACCACATCGCATCGTCCAACTCAGTCATTCCTCCTGTATTAAAAACACCATGTAGCGTTGGCATTCTATCGTAATAATTGGCGACGAGTGAGGTCAACAGCTTCGGATCGTTCCAAAGCTGCGCATCGGTGATCAACGACTTTGAATCCCGGTCAAACCAGTCGTCGTGATTGCAGCTGCTCAACGTGGACAAGGTCAATAAAGCAACTCCTATATAGGTAAGTTTAAATCGTAGTTTCATGTTAAAAAGTCATATTAAATCCAACCATAAATACCCTTTGTTGTGGATATACTACTGCAGCTCTGGCTTCGATCTCAGGATCAATCTGGTAGTCTTTGACATTGTCAAAGGATATCAAATTTGAAGCGTTGATATAGAACCGTATTTTTTCGGCCTTTATCTTTTGGATCCATGCTTTTGGTAAATTGTATCCAACTTCCAGGTTGCGGACACGGAGGTAACGTACATTGGTCAACCAAAAATCACTATTTTTACTATTTGGGCCCGAGTTGCCGTTACGAATCGCCGGGTAGCGTCCCGGAATCCATTCGCTATTTGGATCATAAGGGTCTTTGCGATGCCACCTATCTTCAAGTAGGTAGGCTGGAGAATTACCCCCGCCATGAAAGGCATTACGTAATTCATAATCCTGAAACCAGGATTGCACTGCACCACCGGCGAGATCAATATTTAAGTTGATTCCTTTCCAGTCAAGTCCTATCCGACCACCAAAACTCATCATCGGTGCCCAACCCGTCGGATAACCGATCGGACGCTGATCCATATCATTGATAACCCCATCACCGTTTACATCTTTGTAAATCAAATCACCAGGGAGCTGTGTCCTGTTGTTCTGACCATCATTATTGATCGGATGGTTTCGGATCTCTTCTTCCGACTGGAATCTTCCGACCACCTGATACCCCCACCATACACCGCCCCAGCGGTCTTCAATCGAGTTACGGTATTCATTCCACGAATTGCTGAAACGAGGCTTGTAGGTTTCTAGATCACGATAACGTGAAAAAGTCATATTCCCACTGACAACGTAGTTAAGCTCACCGACCTTATCGGTATAGGTAATGATACCTTCGGCTCCATAATAACCGTTCTTACCAAGATTTTCATTGGGAAGGTCATAACCGATTTCAGCTGGTAATAGGACATCGTATCGTTTGCCAGGATATCCAGTACGGATAATTTTAAAGATATCGGCCGTCAATGTCAGCTTATTTTTCAGCAGTGTCGCATCGATACCCATGTTATAATTGGTATTTTTAACCCAGGAGAGGTTGCGAACTGGTAAACCTCTTGGCTGTACCCCGGGCACATAGGCTCCGTCTAAGACAGCACTTCCAGCCGCCCAATTATATCCGGCAAGGTAATCATGCATTCCCACGCCCTCTTCAAGTCCTGTTTGCCCGATCGAACCACGGATTTTAAGGTCACTAACTACGGATTTTAAGGATTTAAAGAATCCTTCATCCGAAATACGCCAACCTACAGATGCTCCTGGAAACAATCCCCAGCGTTTACCTTCATAATATTTAAAGGACCCATCATAACGGCCCAAAACTTCCAGCAGATACTTGCCCTTGTAATTGTAGTTTATACGTCCAATATATCCGGCCCGAGCCTCATAAGCCCATTCATCGGCCAAACTATTGAGCTCCGACAGTCTTAACAACGGAATATAATTGTTTGAAGGATTTGCCCCCAATGCCTTCAAGGTACGGTCCCAATCCGAACGCTCATAACCTATCATTCCCGCAAAAGTGTGATCGCCGATCTGCTTGTTGTAGTCGATTTGGAACTGTGCAAAGCGAGAAACAATCTCCCTCGTGGTATCGTAACGCCAGCCAGCATCACTTCCACCGGTACGCTTATAGGCATTATTTTCGTACCGATAGACATCATATGTATATTGGAAGCCTTCAAATTTATTGTTGGTATAATTGTAAGAAACGGTTCCCTTTGCCGACAACCCAAAATTTGTCTTATAGGCCGCAAAGAGATTCACATTTCCAGCAAGGTATTTATTGTCTTTATAGCCGGCGATATCGCGACTAAAGAGAGCTGGGTTATAGGGAAAATCATTGGTATGATTGATATACGCTGGATTGTCATTTGCATAGGGCCCTACAGTCGGTCTATTTTTCATAATGGCCAAAATAGACGAGAAGTATCCATCCCCACCTGGTAAGCCAACATCCTGTGTTCCCTCATGTCTTCCCGAAATCTGCGTACCGACAGTAAGTCCTTTGAGTACCTCAGCTTCCATATTGGCCTGAAAATTGGTTCGCTTATAATTGAAATCCTTGATCATTGCATCCTGATTAAGGTGGCCCAACGACAGGAAGTAATTGGATTTTTCATTTCCACCGGTGACATTCGCATTGATGTATCGCTGTGGAATATTCTTCCGGATCACCATATCATAATAATCATAACCTTGGTAGCCGGGTTCTGTTCCAGCCTGCCATTTAGCCAACTCTTCAGGCGTATAAACCGTCCTCGGATCGCGGTTTTCATTCTGCGCAGCCTCCACCAATCCAAGCGTGTATTGTTTCGCGTTTGCCATGGTCGGAAAACGTGTCAAATTTTGCCAGCCTTGGTAGCCATTAATATTGATTTTTGCACTTTCTCCCTTTGCGCCTTTTTTGGTGGTAATCAATACAACACCTCTGGAAGCACGGAATCCATATACTGCCGCTGCGGCATCTTTCAGAATAGAGATACTCTCAATGTCTTCGAGATTCAGCGAATTAAAGATATCTGCGCCGGAGCCATTCTGTGTACCAACCCAGTCAGTCCCTTCCTGACCTCCATAAGCAACCCCATCAATTACATATAAAGGCGAGCCCATATTGCGGATTTCGATCGCTGCACCACGACCGGGACGCGCATCTTTGGCACGCACGGAGATCCCCTGCACCTTCCCTGCCAAAGCCCCAGCAGTCGTCGTCGACGATGACCGTACAATATCCTCTGATTTGATATTGCTTACTGCCCCTGTAATATTACGTTTAGACTGTTTACCATAGCCCACAACGACGACGTCCTCCAATACATTTTCATCTGCCTCGAGCTGGATTTTTAAATTTGTTGTTCCATCTAACGGAACTCGACGAGTTTTATACCCAACAAATGACACGACGAGCGTTCCTTTGCTAGCATTCAGCTCAAATTTCCCCGATTTGTCTGTTGAGGTCCCCTTCCCCCCTTCCAGGATGAGTATACTCGCGCCAACGATAGGCTCGTTTGCTTTGTTGAAAACTTGTCCCGTAACCTTCTCCTGCGCATACAGCAATGTTGGCATCACGCTCAACATGGTGTAAAAAGAAGCAATCTTTAAGTTTTTCATAAATTTCAATACGAATTAAACAGTAAATAATACAATCTAGCTGGACAAGACAATATGATGGTAAACTACGGTCTACTTTGGTTATTTCTTTTGCATCTTTGCCACCCCTATCTAGATTTTATAATTGGATTAATACTTCAAACTTAGCCGATTTTGCAGCATTCCATCGTACACAAATCCGTCAAAAAACATATAATTTTTAGTCAAAAACAGCTTTTACAATAAAAAAAGCCTATTTTCTATTTTCAAAAAGCTGATCTTACTTTTATCGGACTGCCGTGAAAGGTTGATTAATTCAAATAAATATGCCCCTGTCCATGGAGAAATAACAGGGGCATAAATATCTTATGTGTATTCTTTTAATACGCTACCCGGACCTTGTTGTCGGACCGCTGGTATTCGGAAGGTAGCTGGCCAAACTCTTCCTTAAAGCACTGCCGAAAATAAATTGCACTATTGATTCCGACCATAAACGATACTTCAGTCACATTATATTTCCCCGTCCGAAGCAGATCCGCGGCCTTATGGATACGTATCTTGCGGACCAGCTGATTGATATTTTTACCTGTGATACCCTTCAACTTGCGGTATAAGGTAGACTGACTCATATTCATTCGATCAGCGAGGGCAGCAGCATCCAATACCTCATCCTGCATATGCTGCTCCACAATCTGCATAAAATCCTGAACAAATTCATTTTCTCGCCACAGCTCCTCACGAGGTTTTTGCTCAGTATCGGCGTCTGAATAAGATGATTTGGTGTTTAAAGTTTCCAAAATCAATTCATTGATCTGTTTCTGCCGGCTCAGGAGGTTGTCGATTCGTTTGAAAAGCAAGGCCGCTGTAACAGGCTTGATCAGATAGGAGTCTATGCCCAGATCATAGCCCCGTTGTCGGTCTGCATCAGTGTTTTTCGCTGTCAATAGTAATAACGGAATATGACTTGTACTGCGTTCTTGTTTTAGCTGCTGTACAAGCTGAAAGCCATCCATATCAGGCATCATGATATCACTGATCACCAGATCGGGTATCCGTGCCATCGCCATTTTATAGCCCGCGGCTCCATTTTCAGCGAGCACGACATCATAATGTCTTTGCAGGGTACTTCCAAGATACCCACGAAGCTCTGAATCATCCTCGACCAATAAAATCAAGGGACGTTGCGAAGCTGTGGGCGGTTCGCTTTCCTGTGCGACAACTTGATTGACTTTTAGCTTGACCGTAAATGTGGTGCCTAGCCCTAAAGTACTGCTCACCTCCACCTTTCCATGATGTATTGCAACAAGTTCCTTGACCAATGCGAGGCCAATACCTGTTCCTTGCGTACCTGTTCCTGGAATCTGATAATACTTTTCAAAAATCCGCTCAATATCTTCTTCGGCAATACCAGGCCCAGTATCTTCTACAGACAATACGGCCCAGTGATTTAAATCTGTACCTTCGTAGCGCAAGTTTAGTTTAATATAGCCCGATGCCGTGTATTTATAAGCATTCGACAATAAATTGTCTACAATCAATTGCACGATTTCTGCATCAAACAACGTACGAATATCCTCTCCGGGGAGTTCAGACAACACGCGAAGGCCAGGCTTGTGATTCAATGTTTTATATTTATGCGTAAGATCTGCAAGCATTTCCCCCAAGGATCCAGCTTCGGGTACAAAGGGTTTAAATTGCGATTCCACCTTCCGAAACTCCAAAAGCTGGTTGACCAATGCGAAAAGCCGATTGGCACTTTTCTGAACCGTCTGAACCATTGCACGGTGTTTCTCATTAAGCTGTTTTTCTTGCGACAGATCCTCAAGCGGTCCTAGGATCAACGTTAGAGGTGTGCGTAATTCATGGGTGATATGCGTATAGAAGTTCATCCGCTCGACATGCAGCTGTTCGTCCTGTAGATGTTGTCGCTCTTTAAGTTTTAGTTCCGATTCGGCTTTCATCCTTTTGAAATAAAAGGAAATGATCACATATCCAATCAGAAGTACGAGTAATATATAAAATACCTTAGCAGGTAAGCTTAAATAAAAAGGTGGCGTGATCTTAATAAGCAGCCGTTGGTACTCTTGTGACCACTGACCGTTTTTCATGCGTGTACGAATGAGCAGCTCGTGCTCACCATAGGGAATATTACGAAAATCGAGGTTTGTCTCATTGCCCAGAAAAATCCACTCATTATTGAATCCTTCCAGTTGGTACCCAAATTCAACCAATCCTTCCAAAGCAAAATCCATGACAGCAAGTTCGATGCGAAAACTATTTTCATCATAATTGAGCGCAATAGTTTTTGTGGCCGAGGGATATTTATCAACCTGCGCATTAGATTCGCCCGATCGAAAAACAATAAATCGGCTCACGCTTACTGGCGATGTGGGTAAATCGGATGGAATATCTGTGGGATTGAAATAACACATTCCTTCCTGCATCCCAAAATACAGTCGTCCTTCTGAATCCTTTCCCACGCTTCCATTGATAAAGCCTCCCAATGGTAAACCAAAGGATTGGTCGTAGAGGAGGAAACGTCTTTCTTGAGGAACATAGCGCAGCATACCCGATTTGGTTGCGCACCAAATATTTCCGGTCTGATCCTCCGCAAGGCCATTGACAAACAGCCAAGCGTTGCCTCCCGGCGGCAACAATACCGCGAGATCACCAATCTTCTTACCCGCATCCTGCATGGCCAATCCGTGGTTTGTAGCGATCCAAATATTATTACCGCTATCTCGTAGTAAATGATTAATTGTATTATTGCGCAATCCACTCTTATTGTCCATCTTACGAAGCAGTTTACGGTCAGAATTATACACATAGAGTCCTTGCCCATAAGTTCCTACCCACATATTGTGCTGACCATCTTCTACAAGCGTTCGTGGTGCGTAATCACCAAGCATAGGCTTATTGATCAGAAGCTTCTGAATATGATGTGTCACTCCATCGTATATAAAGAGCCCCTGATGGGCAGCAATCCAAATGTGCCCCAAATGATCCTCATATATCGCACGAACTTCGGTCACCGACTCACCTAAATCGACCCTATGCCAATGGGACGATCCAGCATATTGGACAACAATCCCACCCTTGCGCAATCCCATCCAGACATGCTGATGTTGGTCTTTAAAAGTCGTAAGAATAAAATCGTCGGGCAGTCCATTTTTTCGGGTAATCTGTCGTAACAATTGTCCTTCGGAATTCATTTCTACTATACCCGAGCCCTCCGTGACCAGTCGCATCGCCCGATTTTCACCACCTAATACATTACTTACGGTTGCCAATCGGTCAGGCAATATATTGTCTGAAGGAAAAACACTAAAAAAAGGAGCCATATGCGAGAAGACTCCTACACCTCCACCATATAATGCCAACCAAATATTTCCGAACTGATCCGGCGTTATATGTTGAACCATGGTATTATTACCTTTGCCAAGATCAAAAAGCTGTATATGCTGAACACCTTCAAAACCTTTATCATAAGTGTATTTTGGCTGCAATAAAAATAGTTGTGATGACTCGCCCCCTATCCATATGGTACTACCTATTTCCTTGATTGCGTAGACAAAAGGTTCATTGCCATTTTTTGCTACCCCAGTCAAAGGAATCTGCTGTAGTTTACCCGAAGCCGGATGGTATACAGCCAGCCCTTTACGGGTTCCAATCCACACATTCCCCCCCTGATCACAAAACAACGTTTTGATCTCATTATCGGGAAGTTTACCCAATGTATTCTGATGAGTCAATCGTTTCAGTGTTCGACGAACGGGATCCAAAATTGTCAAGCCCTCATTAACATGCCCGATGTATAGCCTATTACTCTGATCCTCGGCTAAAGACCAGATGCTATTTTCGGGAAGTCCGGGACAGTTTTTCTTATTGAAATGATTAAACTCTTTGGTTATTGGATCGAAATGCTGTAGACCTTGATGATAGGTCGCTAGCCACAGTTTTCCATCCTTACCTTCAATCATATCCGTAATATCATTTGTTGCGATGGATTTCGGATTGGCATCGTCATGCGTATAATAGCTAAAAGTATTTGTGTGTAAGTCAAGTACATTCAGGCCATTGGACCGCGTTCCGATATACACTTTCTTATCGGCATAAAGCAATGTATTGATTTCATTACTATTGACCGATAGCCCATCCTGCTTGTCTGTCGCGTAAAAGGATTTAAAAGACTTTCCTGCATACCGGTTCAATCCCAGCTCGCTGGCTATCCACATAAATCCGTCATCGTCGTGCACAATATCCAATACCTGCTGATTGGTCAGACCATCTTGAAGAGAAAAAAAATGGGCGCGATTGGGTTGTCCGAAAACCTGGGCCAACTGCCCCAAAAAAACAATGATAATTAGAAAATTTTTCATAGCTCCACCACCACCAAATAAGTTAACAACACTGAACCACTCGCTTGAATGGTATCTTTTGCGGAATATCACTCGCCCAAATCCCTCTGCAACTTTTCTCAAAATTGTACAGCACAGCAACAATTATACAATGAAAATATTTAGGGTATAAATACAACATAGGCCCATTCAATAAAGGTTATTTTCAAGTTAAAGATAAGAATAAATATATAAATGTCAAATAAACATTTATAAGAATACCAAGCGAAATAAGTCACATCATTCACGTAATACAGATCAATTAAAATTACCGGCCAATACCTGAAATATTGGTATATTGCAGCAAAATCTAAAACTACTTGTGAATCACAAAAAACACATTTATGAATAAAATCTTCTCAACCTTACTTGTATCCTGTGCCCTGTACCTGCCAACATTAAATTTTGCACAACAGAAAAATGTACTACCTCAACTTATTCCGTTTCCTCAGCAACTGGAAACCAGACCGGGGCTTTTTCAGCTAAATGGTCAAGAATTGGGTTATTATATTGATCCAGCACTTTCTTCTAAGTCACTGTCGGGATGGGTAAACCATTCACTATTCGGGAAACTGAACAAGAAAAGCGTGAAGAAGACAAACGCCAGGCTGCAATTGATCAAGGGTAATGGACTCTTAAATGAGGCGTATGAATTGAAGATAGATCAGAAAGGTATACAAATCATTGCTTCTTCAGAAAAGGGGGCGTTTTATGGTTTGCAGACGATCCAGCAATTGTATCTACTTTCGGAAACAACGGCTCAGCTCGCTCTTCCTTACGTAACGATCAAAGATCAGCCTGCTTTCAAATGGCGTGGTGTCGAGCTCGATGTAGCCCGTCACTTCTTTCCAAAAGATTATATCTATAAATTTATTGACCTGCTTGCAACATACAAATTCAACAAATTTCACCTGCACCTGACGGACGATCAAGGCTGGCGTATAGAAATCAAGAAATACCCGAAATTAACCGAACAGGGGGCTTGGCGTACCTATAACAACCAAGATTCGGCCTGCTTTGTGAAAGCCAAAGAGAATCCCGACTTTAATCTACCGAAGGAATTGATCCGCACAACAAACGGAAAGGAAGAATACGGTGGTTTTTATACACAACAAGATATCAAGGACATTGTTGCCTATGCAGACAGTCGACAAATAGAAGTCATTCCAGAAATAGACATGCCCGGACATATGATGGTGGCTACCAAGGCCTATCCTGAACTTCTATTGGACAGCCAATCCGCGGGCTGGGGAAAACAATTTTCTGTACCTATCAGCCCCTGGAAGGAAAGCAGCTACACCTTCGTGGAGAACGTACTCGGTGAAATTGTTGACTTATTCCCTTCGCATTATATTCACATCGGAGCAGATGAAGTCGAAAAAGACTCCTGGTCAAAGTCAGCAGCGGCCCAAGCTTTTATGAAGGAAAAGCAAATAGCAAACTTACATGATCTTCAAAGTTATTTTGTCAAACGGGTGAACAGTTTCATTCGTTCAAAAAATAAACAGAGCATCGGCTGGGATGAAATATTAGACGGTAGTTCGGATACCAGCATGATGGTCATGTACTGGCGTGGCTGGGTAAAAAATGCACCTATGGAAGCTGTAAATCGTGGTCATCAGGTTATAATGACGCCGACTAATCCACTTTATTTTGATTATTTACCCAATAGCAGCAGCCTTGATGCCGTGTACAATATGAGTGTGATACCAACTGATATATCGAGTCAAAAAGCACAGTTGATCCAAGGTGCTCAAGCGAATATCTGGACAGAAATGATTCCTTCCACCGCTCGGTTGGAATTTATGATTCTCCCGCGGTTAAGTGCGTTATCGGAACGTGTATGGACCAATAAACCGCTGTATGATAGCTATAGAAATCGAGTAATTGCGCACTTTGGACTTTGGAACAAAATGGGTTTACGCTATCGTATGCCAGATCTCACAGGATTCGCCGAAACACAGGTTATTGTTGACGGACAATCTGTTCTAAAGGTTGTAAATGAACTGCCACAGAATCAAATACACTATACAACAGATGGTAGCCTTCCAACGCAGCAGAGCCCAGTATTGAACGGTTCGCTCGGGGTTAAAAAAGAAGGGCCAATTCGTTTTGCAACCATCTCTTCTTCGGGTGCAAAAAGCGAACTTTATCAAGTTGATTTTAAAAATGACACCTGGAGAAAGAGCGTAAAACCCGATGAAAACAACCTGGCTCCAGGGCTTACGGCAACACTTTTCAACGGAACTTTTGCCAACACTTCTGCCATTAAGGGGCCTGAAGTACGCCGGGAAGTAATCAGCAATGTCGCCTTAAGCGATACTATCAAAATGCCTTCATTCGGTGCAAAAATAAGAGGGTATATCTATGTCAAGGAAAAAGGAATCTATAATTTCTACTTCACCTGTGATGATGGCGGCGTTCTACGGATACACGATCAGCTCGTTGTCAATAATGACGGGCAGCATGCTCCGATTATGAAAAGCGGGCAAATTGCTTTGGAAGCGGGATACCATCCAATTGCTGTAGATTTTATTGAGGCAGGAGGAGGTTTTACCCTAAAACTTCAATATAGTGTCAATGATTCAGAAATGATTGAAATTCCAAAAGAATCCTTTTTCCATAAAAAGGGTTAATGATCATTATGATATATAGAGATAACCCCAGTATGGTCAACATCATCTGGGGTTATTTTTTTGGGCCTAGGGACTTTGTTTTATTTATAGATTGGCATAAGTTTTGACTAGCTGTAACCATAATGTTACTAACTATGAAAAAGAACTTTATTCTCCTTGCTCTAGCGCCCCTAGTGTTGTTGAGCAGCTGCAGCAAAAATGATGGTCCTTCCTCACAAAAAACACCTGTCACAGTAAAAATTACGGATGCTCCAGGTTACTATGACGCCATCAATCTTCACATCGATGCGATCGAGATCCGAACTACTTCGGGCAGCACAACGATAGATGTCGCCGCCGATCCATTTAATATTTTGAATTATACAATGGGAAAAGATACCGTCATCGCAGGGCAGGATGTTCCTTCTGGTATGATCCAAGAAATTCGGCTCAAACTTAATGACTCAGGAAATGAAATTTGGGTCAATGGCGTTGTCCACCCACTAAAAACACCCAGTGGACAATCCTCCGGTGTTAAACTCAAAGTACAAGATGAATTAATTCCGGATGTAGCCTACACGCTTCTCCTGGATTTTGATGCTTCAAAATCGGTTGTAAAGACGGGCAATGATCAGTATCTTCTTAAACCCGTTATTCGTGCTATTCCGGTAGCCACATCGGGTGCGATCACTGGAACTGTTAATCCGGCCGCCTCACTCGCCAATGTATTCGCTATCAATGGAGTTGATACCGTGGGTACTTTGGCAAATTCAGCTGGAAAATTTTACTTTCCTGGTATGCCTGAGGGCACGTACAAAATTGTTGTCGAACCTTCGGTAGCTGGTTACATCAACAAAAGCATTGAAGACGTGCAAGTCGTCAAAGGAAGTGTGAAAGATTTAGGAGTGATTACTGTACAATAACTTATCATCGGATTAAAGTATCTGATAAGTAACCTATTGTAAAATTGGACATGCCCCAACTAGTAACCACTATTTGGGGCATTTTAATCGTAGCGGTCTTTTAATCTATCCACAAAAATGTATTGATCAATTTTTGGATCATCTCGGCTGTAACACTGGTTGATCAATAATCTGAGATGGATGAAAGTGAAAGCATATTGGCAAAAAGGCGATATGCACCCGCTATCCCTGCCGGCAGCTGTCTAAAGAGAGACAGACTAGTATAGATATAATAACCCTTTCCATTTTTGCGAAGCAGCAATAAACCATCTTCATCCCCATTATCTCCATTGTGCCCGCGGAGGATCGGCTCGAAATCAGCAGTCCACTTTTGAGGGAGAAAAAGCGCTCGGTCCTGCACCCAATTTTGAAAATCATGCTGCCCGATGGCATTCGGATAATTCAGGATACGATGGGCCGGATTCAAAAATGAAATGTGGCTTTCAGTATCAGTCATTCTTTCTTGGGAGACGGCCAAAGGGTAAAGCCCAACCTCCTTCAAATGCAGGTCATACGGTGTATTATACTGCGTAATCAATACACCGCCTTGCTCAACATATTGATGAAAGAGCTGATGAAATCCCGTTATTAAGGGATGTGTATTGTATATGCGTATGCCCAGAACCACTGCATCAAAAGTGACAAGATCTACTTCCCCAATTTTCTCAATTGGAATAACCTCCAGCTGACCAGCGAGCTGGCGCAAGCTCCCCGCGAGTTCATCATTCATCCCCGAGATATAGGCAACTTTCTGTGCTGTAATATTCACCGGTAAGTTTAAAACCCGTAATAGGCCTTTTGGAAAATAGGTTATTTTATCAACATGCGGATAAACGATACTTTTAGATGTCAAAGCATATACACCGGTAATCGTCTCAATCTCAAATCCAATCTCTTGAATCTGTTCTTGTTGAGAAGATGAACTCAGCTCAAAATAAAGTCTTTCAGTCGAATTACCTGCGATATTAAGATTAATTTCCTTCGGAATTGCATTCAGCCCATCAGGAAGAGTCAACCTCACCCTTATCGGTAGCAATTCAGATACTGTCGATTGCAATTCCAGCGAAACTGAACTTTTGGCTGCATGAGATAGCACCACTATTTCCGAATCAAAAGTTGCTGTAACCGGAGGAGCCACCACAACAGGATTACCGGCATGCAACACAGGCCGTTTAACCGCGATTGACAGGCCTGCAAATTCTAGTTCCAGATCAACTTCCAATTCAGTTCCATAATCTGTCAATACAACATCCGCAGGCGATACAGGGGCATAATTGTGAGCATCACCATCTGAGCTCAACCAAGTTGGAAAAGAAGGTGAAATTGTATCAAGAAGCTGACCACTTAAATGAATCGCTTTCGATGCTGACAATGGATAGTCTATCTGTCCTGTTTCTTGAATAAATGGAACGTTCACTGCCGTTAATTGCAGATTGGACTCCACTGGAATATGTGCATGCAGGACCATGTTAATTTCCTTTCCTGGCACCCACAGTTCCTCCGATGCCTCTACTTCCAAGGAGACACCCGCGCTATCCAGCAGAAGACGTTCCACCTCGGCCCGCTTCTGCTGAATAATATGATCTTCGGGAACAATCTTCATCCAAAATAAAATCGCCGCAAGCTCCAATGTAAGCTCTGTCCTGTCTGCCCCATGTTTCGCCATAAGGTCATCCACCAATCGATTGAATACAATTGCGTAAGAATCTTGCGCCGAAGACTGCGTAAAAATAGTGTTCCCATCCTCTGAACTGGCCGGTTCACCTTTTAACGATTCAAAATATTCGATACTCGGATGATACTGCACTAGACTTCCCATGGCCTGAGAGCGATGCTTGTTACGGCTTTCTGCAGCAATTTCACCATAATGTAACCCCAAAGAACTATGCGTCACTGGGATTTCCAGAGAAAGATAGTCCGGCAAAGGCAGCACTTCTCCGCCGATATCTTTAACACCACTATGCTGATATACATTCCACAACAATTGCCTAGTATGCCAAGGCTCCAGTTCAGTCAACTGATCACTGAAAGCTGTTGGATCAGCGGCCAGATCAAATGCTTTTGTTGTTAAGATTGCTGAGGCTTGATGATGCCCATGTAAGTCGGTGACAGTCGGTGAAAATCGCGTTACAATAGCCGTGGGACGAAAATAACGGATGGTCCATACGATATCTGCCAGCACACCGTTCTCATCCCAACGCGCTAACGTTTCATCCACTGTTTTTGCAAAGCCAAAATCCTTAGCGCGTGTAAAAAACTGTCTTGTTCCTTCTATTTTACGTGCCGAAAGTGATTCCTGCACCCGAAGTACCCCTAGATCTACCCCCTTTTCTGTACCTATAAAATTCTGTCCGCCTTCACCCCGTGTCAGAGAAAGATAGGCCGTTTCGACCAATTGATGTTGCGCCAAAAAGGTCAACAACTTATTGTTTTCATCGTCCGGATGGGCACCGATATATAAAACACGATCAGATATTTTGAGCATACACAACGCTCGCATCATTACTTGTTCTTTATACGAAAAAGTCTGATCCAAATGCTGTGACTGCGCCTGCTGTGTTGAAAATTCCAATGCCATATCCTTCCTACTAAATAATTCTACGGCTCAAATATAGGAATAATTTCTATTAATCTAGTAAATAGATAGATTATATATTATAAATGATATAAAACATTAAAAACAAACATCTTAACAATAAAAATAAGACTTAAAATCAATTCAATCTTGTTAATAAACCTTCTTTATGAGAATAAAACTCGTAACTTGCTAAAAGATTTTCCAATTAATATTCCGTTTAAAAACGACTATTCTTGACACTGAACTGGTAAATGTAACGATAGTCAAATTCACGCTGCCTGCCCGACCTTGTTTTGTATAAAAATTAAATGCTTTCGTATAATATAGGTTTTGTGGAATAACCAAGAACCTAGATTTGCAACAATGTCTCTGATGAACAGATACAGCAATTGATTTTGAACATATATAAATTAGTAGTGATGGAAGTTAGGCAAGTATTGATTTTTAAAAGTTCGGTAAAGACGAAAGACAAGAAAAATTTTTTGATGCAATTGGTCAAGACCCATCTCCCACAAATTCAGGATGCTACAGTCGATCTCGATGATGAGGATGCTATTTTCAGAGTCGAAACCGAAGAGTGTTCCATCGACTATCTGACAAATTTTCTACATGGTTACGGTATCCAAGTTGATTTCCTTGATCGGTTTGTGGTTGCCTAATGCAACAAATAACTTACAGCAGTCCTCCGGTATACTGCTTAAAGAAAGATTCCCGATAGATTTCTCCGATCGGAATTTCAAATTTGTCGATATAAACTGTATGGTTGTCGAAAGAATCAATGTACGACAAATTAATCAGATAAGATTTACTGGTACGCGCAAACAGCTCGGCTGGAAGTTTCTGATGGATTGTTTTCAAGTTCATCGCCGTAATCAATTTATTGTTGCGCGTATAAATGACCACATAATCTTTAAGTGCTTCTATAAAGCGAATATCCGTAAAAGCAATCTTATAGTATTTCCGATCTGATTTAATAAAAAGCGCATCATCACTAGCTTTTTCAACGGTACTTTGATTTTCTTTTAAAGCCAGTAATTTTTTATAAGCTATTGCTTTATCAATCGCTTTGGCCAAACGATCTTTCTTGATAGGTTTCAACAGATAATCTATGGCATCCAATTCATAACTTTTCAATGCGTACTGCGCATATGCTGTTGTTAGAATCACCAATTTATCATCGGGAAGAGACTGGGCAAAATCAAGGCCATTAACTGTCGGCATCTCGATATCCAAAAAAAGCAGGTCCACCGAGTTTGTTTTGATACATTCCAATGCTGATATGGCATTGGAAAAAGTGCCGACAATCTGAATGGATGAAATTTCTTCGATCAGATTTTTCATTTCTTCCCTTGCTAAGGGTTCATCATCTACAATAATGCAATTCATAATGGTATAGTAAGTTTAACCTTATAGAGCGCCTCAGTTGTTGATACCAAAAGTTCATAATCGTTTCGGTATAGGAGATCCAACCGTCTTTTCGCATTGGCCAATCCCAGTCCACTATATTTACTTTGCGAAAATGGACTGTCGGCATCTTTCGAATTTTCACATTCAAAACAAAGTTGTTGATCCAGCTCCGAAAAACGTATGCTGATGAAAGTATGCCCATCTCCGGCGCTGAGACTGTGTTTAATGGCATTTTCAACAAAAGCCGTAAAAAGATGTGGCGGTAAAAATACGCCCTTCTTTTCCAGTTCTGCCCCACAGGATATATGTGTAGTCAGGTTGTCTCGACGGATTTCTTCCAATTTCAGAAAATTGGATATAAAGTTGATCTCTGACTTTAACAGCGTCTTGTCATCGTTATTTTCGTATAGCTGATACCTCAAGAAGTCAGATAACTTGATGATGACTTCCGTTGCCATAATAGGATCTTTTCGAATCAATGCCTTCACATTGTTGAGCATGTTGAACAAAAAATGCGGCTGAATCTGATTCTTCAAGGAAATAAGTTCTGTAGTCAGAGCCAGGTTTTTCAGCTCAGAAATCCGCTTATTATCCTCCAGCCAACGTTTGAAAAGCTTAAATGTCGTGGTCGTCAAAATAATGGGCAAACAGATAAATAACGCGGCAATCAGCCCCATAGAATCCGACTCGGGCTTTTTTATAGCTGGTATATGGATCGCATAGATGTAATTGGCAATGTACATCACCACAAGTAGACTGGCGGTCACGAGCAGTATTAATGCCAGGATATATAGCTCATATTTCCCTTTAAAGAAAAATTTTGGTATAAGCACATACATGTTGACGTAAAACATACAGACAAATACAAACCAAAGGATAATGGAGAAATAAAACCGATAACTACCTTGAAAATGAGAACTCGAATTAGCATTTGCGAACAGTAACAACAAACCAATCAGAAAAAACACATGCCGTAATGGCCTGAATTTATTTTCTGTAAAGTATCTTAAGACAATGCTATTATTGAAGTCTTGCATGCATTAGAATAATTTTAACCTGAATAGCAAAAATAAGGGTTTTCTTCGCAACTATCGGATCTCTTATACAAAGGGCTCATTTTTTTATACCAAAAAGCATTGTGCAAAAGTTGGGTATTACTTTTCACTGTCCCAATGAATGGGGCTTTTGTATAATAACCAGACCTGTTGGTCTAAAAAAAAATTCCAGCCTATAAATTTCATTTATTCTTACAGCGATTTTAATCACACATTTATGCAAAAGATACTTTTCATGTTTATGCTGCTGCCCGGATTATCTACTTCCATCGCACAGACTAAAGATAGCGTACAACAAAAAGTCAAGGCTGTTGTCACCGACAAATTTCCGATTACACGGGTCCTCAACTTGACCTATGAATCAAATACAGGATACAGCTACTCATCAAGATACCAAGGCCATGATTTACCCAAAACAAAAGTGGAATCCATGTACCAAGCCGGGGGCAGTATTAACATTAACTTTTTAAAGAGCAGAACCTGGAACCTAGGAACCAATATCGGGTATCAGCTCACTTCCATCAACTCCAATCGTCTAGATCCCACAACGCAATCCATAACACATTCGACCCATCAATATCATTATCACTACGAATCGCTCAACCTTACCCGTTATTCACGCCTATGGGGTAAAATAGCATTTTATACCGCAACGGTCGCCGCTAATGGAAGTGAAAAAGCAATCGAACGTATTAATGGGATACTATCTGCTACGGTGGTACTAAAAGCCACACGGGATATTCAAATGGCTGTTGGTCTTATCGGTTTTATAGATCCTGCCGCAATTATTCCTGTTTTCCCGACCTTCGCCTACAAACAACAATATGCCAATGGCCTGATACTTGATGTAATCTTGCCAAAAGGAGCATATCTTCGGAAAGAGATCTTAAGGAATGGACGGGTTTCTATTGGTTCAGATCTAAATAGTACAATCTTTTACCTCCATGATTTCCAAGGCTCCGACAAAGTATACACCTTTAGCCAGATGGAAATCAATTCGGGTCTGACTTATGAGCATAATTTGGGACGATCTTTTATTGCCACCCTGAAGTCGGGTGTAAAAACAATTCCTCGTGCTCGGATTTTTGAAAAAAATAAGCCCCAACGCGATTATGTGTGGGAGGCGAGCCCCGGTCCCTCTTTTTATATGAATGCAGGACTTTCTTTCAACCCCTTTGCTAAGAAAAGAAGATAGACTATTAAGTGCTCATTTATTGAAATACTTTATCCTTCATCTCTTGTATTTTTGATTAACCCAATGCCTGAAAAGAAAAATAACAAGGATATCACCCCGACGACGATGAGTGTCATATTGGTTGTATCCCTATGAATCAACCCATTTCCTGTATAAATAAGTCCAACGATACCTAGTATCGTTAATACTGTTCCAAAAATTCGCTTTACATTCATAATGTATTATTCTTTGTAGTGGCACCGACTCTGTTGCACCAGAATTAGGCCGCACTGAATATGCCGCTGCAATAGTCGCGTGCGGCCTATTTTAAATCTTAACGGTCGTTCTATCTTAACACAACGATAAAGCGAAAAAGGTTTTAAATTATTTATAAGAAGTTTAATCCAAAAACCTCATGCAGCAGAAAAATTTAAAATTGAAGCAAAGCTCCCATATGAACGATGAAACAAAATCCGCGAGACATCGTTGTTTACAATAAAAGAATAAAATCTTATTATATTCGTGTATTCCAGATCAGTCAAACCTGATAAACCTGGTTTAGAACAACAGATAAAAATGATTGAAGCAGGGAACATCGAGTCCAATTCACTGTTTGAGCTTTATACAGCTTTGCAACTACCCGTAGACTTATTTGATTTAACGGCAGGCTTTACAATATTCAATCTCAATGAAATTGGATTTAAGCTCCCCTTTGTATCCAGTTCTTACAGGCCCAATTTCTTTTCATTCCTTTTTGTCGGTGATGGAAAAGGCAGATACACCATAGACGACCAAACTTTTGAAGTCGTTCCTCATTCGATCTATTTTACAAATCCAAGCAATTATCGTACATTTAGCTGGAATGAGATTAATGATATCATCCTGATCACTTTTGATGAATCATTTTTAAAAAAATATATTGGTGAAGATGTCTACACAGATTTTCCATTTTTGCTGACTGAATTGGTCCGGCCAAAAGTAGTATCTGACGATTTTTTTCAGGACGTAAAATCAATTAATCAGCAACTATTGGACACGTACCTACGACATAGTCCTTCCAAATATAAAATCATTGGTCATCTGCTCGCAGTCATTCTATTTAAGATTAAAGAACACATCTGGCAGGACTACAATCCCATCTATGAGGGCAATCGAAGTTCGCAAATTGTGATTTCCTTCAAACGATTATTAGAACAACATTATCGCGACCTGAGCGCTGGTAAAGCGGAAATCGCGTTTCGTGTACAAGACTATGCGTTCGCCCAAAACTTGCATCCTAATTACCTAAGCAGTGTCATCAAGAGCAAAACTGGAAAAAATATTACCACCTGGATTTCTGAAAAATCTCTCATTGAAGCCCGGTCTTTACTCAAAAACAGTACACGCTCCATTAAAGAGATTACCTATAAACTTGGTTTCACTGAAACCGCCCATTTTAGTAATTTTTTCAAAAAACATACGGGTTTATCTCCCCTCCGGTACCGCCAGTCCATCCAGCAATCAAATTAGTACATTGCCAATCCTTTTTCATTTCCATGACCATACACTTCGTATTCCGTAAATCGACGACATCTATGTCGAATAACAAGTGGTGACAGCCCCTACCAGAGGAACTTTAAAATTTACAACAACTACTTTAATCTGCGCAACGCCCATCCATCCTATCTGCAATACCTTTGAACTAACAAAATTAAATCAAACTACATGAAAAATTTAGCGGATAAAGTAGCAGTTGTAACAGGATCATCAAAAGGAATTGGAGCTGCAATTGCACAGCAGTTTGCAGAAGCCGGCGCAAAATTAATTGTCAACTATAGCGGTAACGAAGAAGCAGCCAATGCAATTGTATCAGGCATCAGACTCAACGGCGGCGAGGCCATTGCCATCAAAGCTGATGTGAGCAAAAAAAGTGACATCACACGTCTATTTGACGAAAGTATCGCTCATTTTGGTCGGATAGATATCTGGGTGAATAATGCCGGTATCATGCAAAACTCCTTAATCAAAGAATTGAGTGAGGAGCAGTTTAACCGACAAATAGACGTCAACTTCAAAGGGGTTTTCTATTCATTACAGGAAGCTGCCAGTAAACTCGAAGATAACGGAAGCATTATCAATCTTTCTTCTACCGTTACTCGTACGATATTTCCAACCTATGGTGTTTATTCCGCTACAAAAGCAGCAGTAGAACAAATGAGCCGTGTCTTTGCCAAAGAGATCGGTGCAAGAGGAATTAATGTTAATTGCGTGCTGCCCGGGCCGACAGGAACGGATCTATTCTTAGCAGGAAAATCCGAAGAGCAAATCGCACAGCTTGCAGCAACCAACGCTTTCAAACGATTGGGCAGGCCTGAAGATATTGCGAGAGTCGTCGTGTTTTTGGCGACAGAGGAGGCCAAATGGATCTCTGGACAGTGTATAGGCGCCAATGGCGGCATGGCTTAAACTTTCACAAAAATGAACACATTAAACGATAAAGTAGCCTTAATAACAGGCTCAGCAAGAGGCTTAGGTAAAGCTATAGCCGAACGCTACGCGGCCTTAGGCGCCAGCATTGTACTTAATTATTCAAGAGATAAAACCTCTGCAGATGAGGTCGAAAGCAACATAAGAGCAATGGGCGCTAAAGTTATCTCCATTCGGGCCGACGTCAGCAAAGTAGATGACATCGAAAATCTGTTTGCAAAGGCAAAATCCACTTTTGGAAAAATAGATATTGTTGTTGCAAATGCAGGTATAGAAATGGTCGAAACTCCTGTTACGCAGTTTACTGAAGAACAATTTGATCGTTTATTTTCGGTCAATACCAGGGGTTCTTATTTTACAATGCAGCAAGCAGCGTTACATGTAGAAAACAACGGTCGTATTATTTATGTCGCTTCCAGTACCACGGCATTTCCAGTACAGGGAATGGCCATATACGGCGGCAGCAAGATGTTTCCTCGCTATGTTGTCGATGTATTATCAAAAGAAATTGGACATCGTGGTGTCACGGTCAATTCCATTATTCCCTTTGCTGTAGATCATTCCGGAATATTTGCTGAGGAAGGAAGTTACCCCGAACTAAGAAAGTCACTCTTGGATAGCTGTCCAATGGGAAGACTAGCAGAAGTCGAAGATGTCGCTAATGTAGCCGAATTTTTTGCAAGCGATCTCTCCTCCTTTGTTAATGGACAACACCTGATAGTCAATGGTGGAGCTAATCAATAGTGAGCAAATGTCGGCCAGGCAACCTATTGAATAAGAAAGGCTAGGAAATTAATCCCTAGCCTTTGAAAAATACAATATCTAACCTACATTAACTATTGACTGGACCATTGAGGAACACAAATAGTTTTAAATATTTTCAGGAAATTCATCTTTCCACCAAGTAAAACGCCAATCATCGGCTTCTTCTTCTGTCAATAGGCATTCTTCCAATTCCGCCATATGCTTTTCTCTATCCAGATTCTGACCGATAAAGACCAATTCATTTTTTCGATCTTCCCACTCCGGATGCCAACGTTTGAGAAGCTCAGTTCTTATTTCAACATAACTAGGGTATTGATAACGCTGCTCTTCAGGCATGCTGCTCCACCAAGAACCCGCGCCTTCCAACCTTACACTTCCACCCGCCTGACTAAAGCTGATTGCCAGGTCCGGACGAGAGGCCAACCAGAGGAGACCTTTAGCCCGTAAGATATTATGCGGATACCGTTCGTTGAGATATCGGTACAATCGTTGTGGATGGAATGGACGTTGTGACCGAAAGACAAAAGATGAAATCCCATACTCTTCTGTTTCGGGCTTATGTTCGTTTTCAAGCTCCTTGATCCAACCTGCCGAAGAGGAAGCTTCGTCAAAGTCAAACGAGCCGGTACCCATAATTTCTTTGGGATCAATACGCCCAAACTGTGTACGAAGAAGTTTAGCACCTGGATTAAGGCGCCCAATTGCCGCTTCCAAAGTGCCCAGAGTCTCCTCAGAGACCAGATCAGCTTTGTTCAGAAGGATAACATTTGCAAACTCGATCTGATCGGTCAACAGATTGACAATTGTCCTATTGTCATAGTCATCATCCGTCAGTTTTCTATCCAATAAGGTATCGGCACTTCCAAAATCTTTAGCGAAATTGAAACAGTCCACAACAGTTACCATGGTGTCAATGTAACTGAATGAAGACAGATCAATTGCATTTTCGGCACCAACATAACTGAATGTCTGTGCAACCGGGATAGGCTCCGAGATACCGGTACTCTCGATAAGAAGATGATCAAAGCGATTTTCTTTCGCCAACCGCTCCACTTCGAGCATCAAATCCTCCCTTAATGTACAACAAATACATCCATTGCTCATTTCCACGAGCTTTTCCTCTGTGCGCGAAAGGACGTTTTCGCGCTCTACCGTCTGTACATCGATATTAACCTCACTCATATCATTGACAATAACGGCAACTTTCTTACCCTCTTTATTGTGCAAAATATGATTCAATAGTGTGGTTTTTCCTGCGCCTAAAAATCCACTCAAAACGGTGACCGGCAATTTAAATTTTGGGGAGATGCTGCTCATAGTAATTTCGTTTAAACAAATGTAAAAACAAAAAGACATAAATGCAACATCGTTGCTTTATTGATCAATCTAAGTTAAACAACTTCTCCCTTAAAAATCTTATGATTCAATAGGCCTCATTTAAAACCGTCAGTAATACGCTGCCGTAACATAAACATGTATCCATTTTTTCATATCCATTGTATAATTAATATGTCTCCTTTCTTAAGTAGAAGCTGGTCTTTAAAATTGACGACCAAACGTCTACTAGTACGTTTCAACCCTGCCAACTCTATCGACCTGTCATTTTGTTTCGCAACAAGATGCCTTTTGTCAAGCGAAAGGTCATCGGCATCACCTATATGAAATTCATGAAGCATCAATTCACCATATTTCAAGCTCAATGTACAACAGCATTCGCCTTTACTTTTTCGCCTTTGTGAATAAGTTCCCCATCCTTTTGCTGCCGTGAAAGGGGCCCTGAAATCTGCTGCTCCCACTTTAGGTGTAAAGCCGATCCGTCCCTTTGGTCCATGGTAACTGAAACCACAGACGCTGATAAAGGTTCCATAGCTTGCCATCGCGCGGGCATAATGATCACTGCATTCAATCTCGTTAAAAGGATTTCGTCTGGCTGCATGATGGCGGTCATGAATCATCCTTGTCAACACCAAACTTTCATCAACCATGCCTTCTGCCATCATATGTGCAGCGACCTGATGTTCAAAACCGCTCATGCATTCATGAAAATAGCCTAATTGCCAGGTTGTATGATCACCATAAGCCTTGTCTTCATTCTTTGGATTGGTATTCATTACCATTCCTCCCTCTCCCGCCAAGGCATATGGTCTTCCGCCAAGATGTGTTTTTATATAAGGCCCTACATCCGTAGTGAAGTTATACTTCCAGAGAGCTTTTAAAGCAGATACAACCTTCTCTTGGCTATTGATCCGTGGCATATCTACCTGCGCACACCAAGCCTGGCCATAAACCTGATCAATATGACAGGTATTGTAAGCCCCCAACTTCTTTCGGCCTTGTAGCATATCGGGTCGATGAATATAATATTCCCCGTTAAAGAGCTTGGTATCCATATTTTCAGATCCTTTTCTAACATATTCCAGACACAGTTGCTGAAATTTTTTGTCCCCCACTTCCTTCGCCATCAATGCGGCAGCTTGTATTGCAGCGAGACACAATCCGACGATCCAGGCGATTTCACCTTCCCAAACCGCATCCAGTGTATTTTCCATTGGCGTATCCGTCATACCATCGTTGTTTTTGTCCTGATCAAGTACAAACTGAATTGCCTTCTTAAGCTTAGGCCAGTTTCTTTCAAGGAATGCATGATCACTACTCATCTGATGATCGCGATAGAACCGCAGAATAACGCCCGCCTGCCCATCGATCGCAGGTCTTTTTTCATATTCAGCTCGAAAGATGATGGCACCGGTATCGGGCTGAAAGCCCACGCCTAGATCCGTTACTTCGCGTAAATTACGTTCCAGATCCGGAAATATCCTGCCCATGGACTGCCCGTATTGCCAGACATGGGTACAAGTGCCGGCACATGCCCCAACGCCTTCCCAAGCCCAAAATCTTCCCGAAGCAAAACGCATGGTATTTGCTGTAGCTAGCGTTCCTATATTGACAAAAGTGCGGTCCATAAACCAGGTGGGCAGTGTCGTATCATTCCAGGTCTCCTGCCATAACATGGTTTCCCTATCAAGCTTTTCACGGTTGATCAAATAATAATTGACCACAGCCGCAGCGTCGCTAAATTTGGTACCATACCAATAACCCGATTGCGCATCCTTTAGATGTTGTCTCAGTTTAGGGTGCGGATTGTTAAAATGCCAAGAGATCGCATAAGAAATCTGACTTACCTCTTTTGGTTTGATTGTGCGTTGCACCGTAAAGGCACCTACCTGCATATTCGAAAAATCGATTACGGAATCACTTCTGTCTATTTTAAACTCTAGTGGTTTGACGGGCCATTCCTGTAATCGCGTCGTAGGTTGCGCCTGCAAGTCCATGCAAGTAAAAGCCATCGTTCCATAATCGCCAGCTTGCATGGCTTGATCTGGAACCTGATCACAGCTGTAAAGTAATACCTGACTACCTGCATATTCAGCGAGATGAGAACGTTTCTTGACAGAATCAAAATCCTCACGCCCTGTATGCACACCATTTTCCATCCAGCCAGTCAAAGTTACATCGATAGCGCTGTCATCTTTGTTTTGTAATTCAATATGTATGCTTGTAAGTGGCAATGAAGAGTTATCCTGATCCAAAGGAATAAATGGCGAATAGGCGATCAACACGACATCCAATGGAAAGTCGGCACTGCTATAGGTAATCCGGCAGGTAGGATAAGTTGCTTCAAATACAATTTCATCCCAGTGGTTTTCCCGAAGCTCCTTAATAACTTGCCTTTCATTGACCAGCGTCGAAATCGCAAAGCCCTGCTCCATACACCTCAGATTGTCTGCAATAGCAGGTTCGATATAAGCGGACCCATCCCTCGGGCGCACTGTAATTAATTCCTTCCCATTATTCCATAGTACATTTTTAGGCTCTATCCCCTCACATTCACCATCATAAGCCGTATTAAATATCTGCCATAGCCACAACCGACCGTCACCTCCTATATAGACGGTACCCGCATGCAAACCACCTACAGGCATTCCGATGTACCGCAGTTCATTTTTACTTTTTCGATAGACAATCTTCTCTCCCTTTTCATACAGCGAGTTAAGCCATCGCCTACTGATGCCTTTATCCTCTGGAATGTTGTGTATCGGTTTGTCCCGAGCAAATACACTATTTGACCATACAGGAAACTTACTGGCCAGGACACCGAGGCCAATTAAACTGGCTTTCTTAAAAAAACTCCTTCTATCCATTCGTTTATAATTGTTACCATCCGGGATTGAGCGGAAGTAAATATTGGTTTGTATACGCAAGATATTGAAATATCCTTTATATCCAGCAATAAACGTACAAACAACAAATGGAGAATCAATAAAAAGTTAAAGCCGCCTGATGTAGCAAAATCAGAGCGGCTCAGCTTACAGCACAGGAAAGTCTGTAAAGGTTACCTACCAGTGAAACTATTCGCTTAAGCTCAAAACAAACGCACTTTAAATCCCAGTTGATACTGGTCAATATGTGCATCCCAGTTGTCTACGATTTTATTATTCTTTTTGAATTGACGATATCTAAAATACAACGCCCCAAGGTCTATTCCCAAGGCGTAGCCTATACGTGTGCGGCTGTTGAACGCAGGTGAACCATTATTGAGTTTATAGGCATCGTCGTTAAGCAACAGATTAAAGTCCAGGCCCCCCAAGATTGAAAATTTTCTCGTAAAATTAACTTTAAGATATACCGGCGTGTTGAGATACTTCAGCGAGCGAGTCCCTTTGGATAAGCCACCGGAAAGGGAGGCTGTATTGTCATTGACACGTATTCGAGTTAAATTGTAGGTAGGTTCAACTTGGACATCCATCTTACTATTGAGCGGAAAAATCAAATCTGCCCCTAACTGATACCCCATTCTATTGGCGCCAAATGCATTGCCATTTGCGCGCGAAATATTACCACCAACCCGCAGTCCAACCCCCATTTGCCCATAACATACGGACTTGAAACCAAACAATCCCATTATCAAAAAGCAAATTAACTTTGCACAGTGCATCAGCTTTAATCGATCCATCTTTATCATTTTTACAATACAACACATCAGTAGTTTAAACAAACAACTGTTTTCCGACAATTTATCTTTTCACAAAATAGGCGATATGGTTCTAAATAACCGATATCCTGAAAATAAGCCGCACAGTTGATCACCAAGTTATCTTCTTCTGTCAAATTATACCTTTCACTCAGCGTGGCTACAGCATTAACAATATCACCAACCCTGTCCATGGTATGAAAGCAAAGCTGGGGATGGTGATTCTCCCCGATAACTATGCACAAAAAAATGATCTGCCTGCAGAAGTAAGTTGGGGTAATCCATTTAGACAAAGCTAAAATTCCCAAAAAAATAGACTTAACATATTATACCAAAGGGCTGATTTTTTATACCAAATGACCCTTTCCAACAAAACCTTCATGACTTCGTAGACGCAGACAGCAATGAAAGCAGACTAAAGGTTCATTCTAGCCAATAACAGCAGACACTTTCAAAAAAAGGCCAGGTACTCATACCTAGCCTTTATCCTTAATTTTTCCTTTTTCTATCAATTATCCGCAGCGCCATATCGCTTTAGATGCGTCATTGCAACCCTCAAACTATTTGATCGTTACAGCAAAAGCATATTCGTCTGGAGGAAGACATTGTGAAGCGTCGCAAGCTTGCCATTCCACAGTACCTTTTACTGTTGCAGTTCCTTTAGTGAGCGAAACCTTTTGCTGAAAGATCACCTCATTTGTGAAGTATCCAACATCCATTTTGAACACTTCCTCATGTTTGATCTTTGGTTTTGGTTCAGCTGTCTTGCCTACCAAAGCATAATCAACAGCCTTAACGAAATTAAAAGAAGTTGGTATTGGACCGCCATCTTTTACATTTTGAGAGTAAATGTGCCAACCACCTTGGATAGTGGCCTTTACATAGACCATAGCCTCCTTGTTGTTTAGTTTTTTACTGGCTACAGTCCATTTAACTGGTTTATGAATCTGAGCAAACGCACCCGTAACGGCAAACATAACCATCGTCACTAAAAATAAAATTTTTTTCATCTTTGTATCAATTTTTCAGTCTATTGTTTCATCGGCAGCATATTTCATACAGCATTACCCTACAAAAGACACCGCACGAATACTTACAACAATAATCGCTATAAACAGAACAAATCACAACATAATCATTAAAAAACAATAAATTTCATTAAAAAACATCTATAAAACCATATTTTTTACGATTTAAGACTCGCTGCCGGTTCAATTGCAATAATATATTCAAAAGCCTAGTTATTCAGCTAAAACAAAGGAGCTTGCCAAATACAGTTGCTCAAATTCTCGGGGGACCTGGGGGACAGTTATAATAACTAGTCGTAAAATTTCCACTACTCCAATCAATAAGGCTAATACTATTGCACACTGCTATAGATTGAAACAGCCTCCATATTTGTCTCATCTTCAAAAAAACAAAAAAATAGTAAACCATCTTCAAGGAAATATTGTTATTCAATAAACATATATTCATTGCTATGGGAAATCTATTGTATACTATCGCTGTTATTTTGGTCCTGATATGGGCAATCAGTTTTTTTGGTGGCTTTGTCAGTGGTGGGATAATTCATATTCTTTTGGTAATTGCTATTATCGCTGTACTTTTACGCGTAATAAAGGGCAATGCGTAACAGTTAATCGCAACAAATTTAGCTCTATATAAAAGCTCCACTGCTTCGAAACAGGGGAGCTTTTGTTTTCTGCTTTCTTAATCGCTAAATATTCAGATCTCCTTCTTTACCTATGTCCTCAGTTTCGCCGGTTACAGTAGCTTTTAGCATCTTAAACAGATTAACGATCATATTGGAGTTAGAATCCCAATAATGTGCATCTTTAGGCGTCACCTGTAGCAACCTTATATTGGGATCTTCCTTACCTTTTTCAAACCAACCCTCCATCATTTTGTTCCAATAGCGATCTATCCTTTCCTGATCCCGCGAAAGGTCCGCTGTACCATTAATACTCAAAAAAGTGTAGTTTTTTGGGTCAGCATAAAATAGGGAAACTCTCGGATCCTGTGAAATATTTTTAAACGTCTCACTTTCCGCCGAACAAATATACCATATAGTACCCTCATCATCCACCTCCTGTCTACTCATCGGTACACCATGGGGATAATTCGCATCTGATGGAAATGAACAGACTGTCCCAACATCAATTTGGTCAACGATTACTTTTAGCTTGTCTAAAGCCTCTTTATTACTTAAATTATTCTCTGCCATAATATGTAGTTTATGAATGAACAGTATCCTATCACAAATCGTTTATTTTTTTAATAAATTCAAGCAATCGGCGGTGAACAAAAGGAAAAATACGGTTATAAAAAAGCAAATCAAGTAATTTTACGCCCTTAAAATACTAATAATATTAGTATTTTTACAATCAAATATTGAAGGATAAATCATGTTTGGATTTGATGATAAACTGCAGATATTGGCTGATGCCGCAAAATATGATGTAAGCTGTAGTTCGAGTGGAAGTAAACGAAAGAATAATGGTGGTATTGGCGATTCGTCAGCTAGTGGTATTTGTCATACCTACACCGAAGATGGCCGCTGTGTCTCCCTCTTAAAAATCCTAATGACCAATTATTGCATCTACGATTGTTCCTTTTGTGTTAGCAGGCGTAGCAATGATGTGCAACGTGCCGCATTTTCGGTCAAGGAAATTGTCGAATTGACCATGAACTTTTACCGCCGTAATTACATCGAAGGCCTTTTTTTAAGTTCAGGTATTTTCAAATCCGCAGACTACACCATGGAACGCTTGATGTTAGTCGTTAAGAAACTTCGGACCGAAGAACGTTTTAATGGTTATATCCATCTGAAAGCCATTCCTGGCGCCAGTGAATTGTTATTAAAAGAAGCTGGGCTGTATGTTGACCGAATGAGTGTGAATCTCGAAATTCCCACGGAGGAAGGACTCAAGTTGGTTGCTCCTGAAAAGGATCATCAATCCGTTCGCGAGCCGCTGGCGATTGTTAAAAATGAAATTCTAAACCTACGACAGGATCGAAAAATCAATAAGAAAACGCCTTTATTTGTACCGGCAGGCCAAAGTACCCAAATGGTTATTGGCGCTACGCCAGAAAGTGATCTACAGATTATGCAGACTGCCAATGCATTTTATAAAGATTACAATCTCAAACGGGTTTATTATTCAGGATATATACCCGTTAACGCGACCGACTCCAATCTCCCTCAGATTGGAACATCACCGCCTCTTGTACGTGAAAACAGACTTTATCAGACAGATTGGTTACTCAGGTTTTATGGCTTTTCACTCCATGAAATACTCAACAGCACCCATCAGCAGCTCGACCTGGAAATAGATCCAAAGCTTGCTTGGGCGCTGCGCAATCCTCAATTCTTTCCTATCGACATCAACACTGCTAGTTACGAATGGATTATTCGAATTCCGGGAGTTGGAAGACAGTCCGCAAACAAAATTGTGCAGGCGCGCAAATATGGAAAACTAAAAGAACAGCAGCTTCGAAAAATGGGAATTGCCTATAACCGCGCCAAATATTTTATGGTTTGCCAGGATACATTGATAGCCGCGGGCTTCCACTACCCCGAAAGTATCAGAAAGTCCATTCTTGAACGCAACCCTCGGGCACAAATCGAGGCTCCCAATAGCCAGTTAAGCTTATTCTAATGGATTATATTTTTGATGGAAGTTATTCTGGGTACCTTTGTTGTGTATTTGAAGCATTTGAACGAAAAGAATTTGATAGTATTCCTGCTACAATGGAAACTATGGAAATTAATATTTTTTCGGAGAAGCGTCAAATTAATACGGATGCTAAAAAAGCTAATCGCATTCTTGCTGGAATAGAAAAAATACTCGGGAAACAAGAATCAAAAATTTTCTACCACAACTTTCTATCCGATACCCTATCTGAATGGCTCAATGGATTTCGACTAATCATTGAACTCTTTCGTAAAGGAAAGCTGGATATACATAATTATGGTCATCCAGCTATATTGCGTATGCATCAGACGGTCAAAAAGATCAGCCGTGAACGGCACCGTATGAAAGCATTTATTCGATTTGTAAAATCTAACGATCACCTTTACACAGCCATCGTTGAACCTGATTTCAATGTGATCCCTTTAGTTGTGGACTTCTTTAAAAACCGATTCGCCGACCAAAACTGGCTAATCTATGATATACGGAGAAACTATGGATTCCACTATGATTGCCAAAACGTCGTGGAGGTATCCAATAATGATAATAGCGAGATTCGAGATCCATATCAATTAGAAGTGGATCTCGATCCTCAGGAAAAGGAATATCAGCATCTTTGGATGACTTATTTTAAAAGTACCAATATTGAATCACGTAAGAACTTAAAGCTCCATTTAAGACATGTTCCCAGACGCTACTGGAAATATCTGGTCGAAAAAACATAAAGGTCTAAGTTCTGGAACTCCCGCTCCATATAATCATTTTGATCCACCAAACAATTTGCTCACTAACCAAATGACGATAGCTACTACGACTACAACCAATAGAATACCTGACCATACACCGGCCTTAAAAATACCTTCAATTGCTGCACAGCTCGATACGAGCACCAATAAGCTCGACATAAGTGCAAATGGAATTATCTTTTTCATAAATACCTGTTTTAATTATTAATCGGAAGTATGACAATACTGACGTTAAAAATGTTTTGATTCAAAGATGTTCATGTATTTTTAACACCTTGGTTCCGCTCTATCCGATATTTTATTGCATTAAATACTCAAGTGGTCCGTATTTTTTTTGTATAAAATAAAATCACTACGTTATTTCCACTCTAAAAATACGGTTATGAGTCCGAAAGAAGTTTTTGGGTATAGCATTTGATTCAGTTTACATAAATTATAAAATAATATTTAAACAATAATCGAATAAAGATATGGAAACTATAAACCAAAAAGCACAAAAAATGGGATTGGAAAAAGGCTATTATTTGTTATTGATGGCTATATTAGATCTGCCTGCCGAAGGCGACAAAAAAATGAAAAAGAAAAAGTAAGGTTGGTCCCATCAGCAATAGGGAATATCCCGTGCTTGAAAAAGCTTTCGCCAAGCAAGACACAGGAATACTCCGCAATTAAAATGTGCCTTTTCCATGTAGGTGGAAAAGGCACCAATACGATTCATGTCACAGATTCTTCCGATACTCTTCAGGACTCATTCCTTTATTTGCTTTAAAAAATGTGCTGAAATAAGGTACATTTTCAAACCCGAGTTCAAAAGCAATTTCTTTTACTGTTTTAAAAGTGTGGCAAAGCAAACGTTCTGCCTCCAGTAAAATACGTCCACGGATAATCGTACCACAACTTGCTGCTCTTTTTTCTCGGCAGATCCGATTGAGATAATTGATTGATATATTTAATTGCTCTGCATAAAATGAAGGGTAACGCTTTTGAGCATAATAGTTATCGACCAGCAATTCGAAGCTTCGGATCTTATCGTCTCCTTCATCTACTCGTGCAGCGACTCCCTCGACTCCGAGATACCGCCCCAACATCTGTAAAAGCATAAACAAGTAGCGTTTCAATACATCCTTAGCGCTCAATTTAAATGAATTGTATGCCGTCAGCATGAGGTTTACGACTTCCAGACAACTCGTCCTTTCTTCTTTCGAGAGCACAAAAGCATATATACATCTACTCTTCAGAAAATGAAAATAATGCATCACATCAGTCGGATGCCGTTGCATAAAAAAGGATGGCGTGAATAGGACAATATAGCCTTCTACATTAGTATGCGATTGAAAACTGCATACAGCATCTGAATTGATGCTGATCAGTTCATGAGCGCCCACAATATATACATGTTGATCAACAACCATAGACAATTCGCCACTTTGGACAAACAAAAGGCTATAAAACGAGCGTATATGCAACGTATTCTGATTAGCTTTAGCTTGGATAAAATCCACTATAGCCATAATAACGATTCCTTGCGAAGTGGAATCAATATCTTCTAATTTTAGAAAATCTAATTTCTCTTTTCGTATGACCATCTTAAAAAGTACAACTTCATTGACCCTATCCTATTTAGCCGTGCTATTACGTTCGCGCAGATACTCTAGAATGGCACGTGCCTCTTCTTGCTTCAGCCCCAGACTAATCATTGGCGAACCATACTCCTTACTAAGTGCTTTCGCATCGCCATCCTTCTCCAACATGGTTGTCGGATCCAGCATCATGTTCATAATCCACTCTGGTGTGCGACGTTTGACCACAGCATCCAATGACGGCCCCACCAAAGTCCGGTCAAAACTATGACACATGGCACATTTTGACACAAATAATTCTACCCCTTTATTTGCAAGGGCCGCATCAAAAGGTTTGTGTTCAAAGGAAGTAATGTTCCCCACTCCTTTAGATCCTTCGGTCTTATAATCCAGCATAGCTGCAGGTTCTGCAGCCGCAGGTTGCTGCAGACTATTATCTTGTTTAGATTTCGTTTCCTCATTTCCGCTACAAGCCATGATAGCCACAAAACCGAAACAGGCGAGGATTATATTGATTATCTTTTTCATTTCTATTTGTTAAATATGTTCGTAAAATAAGTTTCTCTTAATCTAAATGACTTGTACCCGATATTTGATATCATCCTGATTTGCTTTTTTGCCATCTTTCCATAGTTCGACAAGAACTTCCCAGGAACCAGCCATGGAAAAATTAACGGTACCCTCATAATAACCACGACCCATGCTCTCCGCCGCTACATTACCCGAAGAACCATGGCCCATGGACGGCATGTTGGTTTTTAATTTAATGACATAATGATCTAATACCGGAAAATGATGTCCATCCATTTTATTCATTAAAAATCGGATCGGATATTTTCCCTGCTTTACACTATCAGGCAATAGGCAGGAAATAAATACACGACTATCGTCTCTGGTTCCTGAGCTCATTGTTCGCATGGTTGCTGCTTCAGTAACCGGAATCTTGATGGCAAGTGTATCTTTTATGCGATTGTGACTACGTATCGTATGTAATTGCCAGCCCTTTCCCATCTGCGGGATATCTGCCATAATAAAAACCATTGAGCTTCTATACCATCCATCACCGAGTGCAAGAGGATGTTCATAAGGCCCACCATGCTTCATGCGTCCCATACTCATCTCGGGATAGAAATCTAAGGTTTTGTCATTGATTGGATTTCCGGACTTGTCTTTTACATGGAGGTAAACAGTGTGATATTTATTGTTGAGTTTGGCATCTGCGTATACGGTATAGTTGTTGTTACGCCAGATCGTATCCGTTATGCGGACCAGATCAGACTCTTTGGGCGGGATGAGATCTGTTTCATCCCTCTTATTTTTTGCATGATCAGTCGTACATGATGAAATTGAAAAAGTAATTAAAAAGGCAAATAGAGAGTATAGCAATCTCTCGATAGTCCCTATACGGGAATAGATATTCATATGAATTGATTTAAAACTTTTGAAAATAGACAGTACCGGCTATCAGACAATAAGCCTATAGCACGTACTAAAAAACAAAATGATCTAAATCAAGGGTGGGTGAAAAATAGAAAAGATTGGTCTATAGGTATAATTTGCCTGATATTCCGGAAGTAGTGTTTCTACCGCTGCTTCTTCAAAAAAAGCGATATCAAGGTTAAAATTCTGCTGATTATTGATAAATACAACATCCATTATACGCGATTCGAGGTTCTTCTGTTCCTTCTCCTCATGTTCACGCATTTTCTTCATCAACACACATTGCCCTCGACAGGAGAGTGCCTTTTCGTTGAATCGATTGATACACTCGTTCTTAGCGATATAATCTCTATTTAGCTCAAAAACAGTCCATAGCCACACCGACGAGAAGCTCTGCAAGAGCATCAGCGGCAGTATTATCCATATCAATTGTTTCGCTTTCATGTATCGACAGTGCCACAAATATAATAATTATTGCTATTTGCCCCAAGATTTTAGCCCCTTCTGTAGCAGGCCTGTGTCGCCCTTCTCTTTTCAAAGTGATTAGCTCTTCCATAAAAACCAACAACTTTTAGTATATTTAGCTAGAAACCCCTGGCTTTGAGTAAATGAAATTTAACCCTTTTTTAGTTATTAAATTATTTCTTGGACTATTTATTTGCGTTGGAATAGGTTTGACCATATTTATGATTATTCATGGCAGCAAAGTTGTGGGGGCCTATTTCGTTTCAGGACTTTTTATTCTTTTTCCAGGTATTATCCTATACGGTTTGACCGTTGGTTTTCGAGTATCTGAGAAAACGATCGAACGACAAACAGCACTACAGGAAAGTGTAACAGCCAATCACAAAGGCCTATCTCATCACGTCCCATTGCTAAATACAACACAATTTATTCCTTGGAATACCATCGAAACCGTTGTCTACCGCAACCACCACAGCGACGATAAGGCACAGTTCAGTTTCTATCTGACACAGCCCGCAGATCAAATCAAGTCGAAACAACCCGGCTGGATAGCCAAAGTACTTTTGCCTTTGATCACAAAAAGCAAAACGGTTATTATCGACGAGGATTGCATCAGTTTTCGCGAAATCCCCAAAATGCTAGAAAAATTCTTTGTCCCCATAAACTCCGTTAACATGAACGAAGTCCACGGAAAAGGAAGGTTGATAAGCTCAAATACCATCGTCAAAAACAATATAATTCGGGTCGAAGAATATTGGAAGCCACATCCAGATTTTGAATCTGAAAAAGTCATTTATGACCGATATAACCGAACATTTGACCAACTAAAACAGTCAAAAAAAAAACTAATATTTACAGAAGACATAAGAGCACAGCCAAATTTAAATTGCATATAAAAAACTATTTATCTAAGTTTGGCCCAATGAAAAAAATGCTTCTGTATTTTCTGACCTTATCATTGCTCGTCCAAGCGGGATGGGGTTATATTGTGATAGGAGCTTTTTATGCCAATAAGGACTATATCGCCAAATACCTTTGTGAAAATCGGGATAAACCCCAATTGCATTGTAACGGTAACTGCGTGTTAATGAAAAAGATCAGAAAGGCACAAGAAAAAGAAAAGGAGAATCCAAGCGTCAAGCTTAAAGCTGAAGTTTACGATATTGTTGATTCCAATACTTTGTTTTCATTCACTCCTACTTCAATTGAAATTACCGTACTTCCCATTCCTATAAATGTTTCCAAATCCATCCGTAGAAATCCAAATAGATTACTACGTCCCCCTATTGCCTAATTAACCTTCGCTCAATGGGAGATCCATCCATTGAAAAATAATTTTAGACAAATTGATAATTAGGTAAAACCATTTCATGAAATACTCATTTTCAGTATTGCTTGTGTTATCAGGCAGTATTGTATATGCTCAGCATCCTTTACGGGATACAACTTCCGCACTTCGCGATAGTATTCGCCTGGAAGAGGCAATTGTCACTTCCAAATATTATAGAAAATACAAGTTAGACGCTGCTTCCAATACCCTAAAACTGCAGGTACCGCTTCTACGGCTACCACAAAACATCCAGGAAGTCGACCATAGTATCATCGTCGACCAGCAGGCCATCAATATAAACGAAAGCATCAGCAGGAATGTGAGTGGTGCAATGCGCAACAACACAGCAGACTTCTATGGTCCTTTTCTTTTTATGCGCGGTGCAGGTATCAACACGCTTCGAAACGGGGTAGATCTTTCTATGATCTATTATGGTCCTATGCCCGAAGATGCCAATATGATCGATCGGCTGGAATTTATCAAGGGGCCTTCTGGTTTTATGAATGCTGTTGGCGATCCCGCGGGATCCTTCAACCTCGTCACCAAAAAACCGACGGGTATACCTTCCAATCAGGTGTTCTTTCAGACAGGCAGCTGGGACCTCTATCGCGCTGGAGCAGATCTGGAAGGCCATTTTGATCAACAAAAAAAATGGCTATATAGAGTCAATGCCGTCGGACAGAAATCCCGCTCTTTTCAGCATTTTGCATTTAACGATAAGGTTGTGGTCAATCCGAGCCTGACCTACCGCATAGACACAACATCTTCTTTGACTGCAGAATATAGCTTTCAGCAGCAGTCTTTTCTACAGTACCTGCTCACGGTATTTTCACCCTACGGATTTGCATCCCTTCCTCGGGATTTTAGTATTGCCGATCCCACAAAAGCTCCAGTTCAGGCTCAAGAACATACTGCTTTTCTGACCTACACAAAAAAAATCGGCCGAAATTGGAATCTCACTGCGAAAACGGCCTATGCCAACAGCCAGATGGATGGAAATTACTTTTTTGTGTCTGCATACGATAAAAACCGTCCGGACGAAATCAAACGACGTGTCACTTACGAACGATTTAAAACAGATGTTACTTCCGTTCAGATCTATTTGAATGGTATATTAAATACCGGCAACCTTGCACATCATATCCTGGCAAGTATTGATGGCAACCGAAAATCTTTACTGGGTTATTCGGGTTATAACGACAAAAATGCGAACCCGACCTTATATCCCTTAGATGTCAATAATCCGCAATATGGAGTCCCATTCTATGATAATAAAAAGACAGGCTCATTAGACAGCATAGCGACCAACAAGCAGCAGATCAAATATGTCGCCTTTTATCTCCAAGATGAACTGGCGTTCCTGCCGGACCGTTTACATTTGACCTTAGCGGCCCGGCTAACGCGATCGACAAGCCATATCGATATCCCTACCCCCTCTACAGTCTCAGATCTGGTGATTACCCCCCGAGTGGGCTTAAATTATGCGCTGACAGAAAGTGCATCGGCTTACGCCCTTTATGATCGTACGTTTACCCCCCAGAGTGGTCTAAGCGCTGATGGTAAAACATTCGCGCCACTACGTGGCAAAAACTATGAGCTTGGTCTAAAAAAAGACTGGCGGGAAGGCAAATGGAACAGTACCTTATCGCTTTATCATATCACGAGAGACAATATTCTGGTAAGCGATCCTGCGACCAACCTGCAGTCACAGATCGGCCAGACGACATCCAAAGGAATTGAATTCGACCTCAAAGGTGAAGTTGTTCCGGGCCTCAATACAGTGATCAACTATGCCTATACAGATAGTTATATTTCTGCCGACGCCAATCCAGCACTGGTTGGCAAAGCAAGTCCCTACCGGGTACGACATATACAAAATACCTGGCTGAATTACCGGCTTCCATTCAAAAATGTAACAGGAATGAGTGTATCGGCAGGTTACCAGTATCAAGCAGGTAGAGCCGGACGTTATTCGCAGGACGATATCCCTTCGCTAGCACCGATCTTTCGATTGGATGCTGGTATCGGCTGGACGAATGGTAAGATCGCCATCAATGGACTTATCAATAACATCACCAACCGGTTCAATTATGGAAGTGCCTGGACACGCCCCACAGGCCTCTATGCCTACGTCCCTTATGCCCCGCGCGAATTTCGCATGAATGTTTCCTATAATTTCTAATGATGAAAACAATCACCAAATGGGCATTCCGCGTACACGGGTTCCTCGGACTGAGCACAGGGCTATTCTTTCTTATCTTGGGACTGACAGGCGCAGTACTGCTATTTCGCCATGATCTTGATCGCGCACTAAATCCCGATATTTATCACAGGCCCGCAAATGGACCTGTGATTTCTGCCGATAGCGCCTATCGGATTATCGCCACTGCCTTTCCCAATTTAGAAAAAATTGTACTCCATGATTTTCCTTTATCTTCCCATGAACCGTACGAATTTATGCTCTATCGAAAGATCAATGGTCCGGCAGACAATCATCTTAGCTTTGCATTTGTCGACGCCCACACCGGAGCAATTCTCCGGAAAGGCAATTATGAATCACTCGGCAGCTCATTTTTCAGATGGACATATGCGCTCCATTATAGCTTTTTACTGGGACGATTAGGCCAGACCTTTGTCGCAGCGCTGGGGATCCTGCTGTTGTTTACTATTTTCTCTGGCCTGATCGTTTATCGAAAACATCTTCTCAGCGTCTTGCTATTTAAAGTACCACTTTATAAGAATGGACGCAGATTGTATTCGTCCTGGCATCGCGTAGTCGGTGTCTGGTCTGCTTTGCTCAATCTAATTTTACTGGTTACCGGAGTTTGGATGAATCTCCCTGCTTTTCAGGAATTGTTTTCTGCAGAGACCGCCGCCCCGCATGTGCATGGGTCTTTTGCTTCAAAAACAGATTTGGACAAATTATTGGATTATTGCAAAACGACGTCGCCCGGTTTTCACCCTATTGCCATCAATATCCCAAAGAACACTGATTCCCCAATCTTGGTTCGCGGACAACTATCGAGTACCTCTTTCCCGTTATTTGGTGGAAAAGCAAGTCATTTTTCATTCGACGCTTCGACCGGTGCATGCCTCAATATACTGGACATCGACAGAGCCGATTCATCTAAAAAGGTCTCCTGGGCAATTTACCAACTCCATATTGGTGCCTTCGGCGGTTATGCATTACGGCTTTTTTATGCTTTGATTGGATTGACTCCCGCCCTCCTTGCACTAACAGGCTTTGTCCTTTGGACCCTGCGCAGTAAACGACAAAAAACAAAGCTGCAAAATAAGCGCTTGGAGATATGACATAAATTCCATCATTTGTTCCTGATAAAATAGATAAATTTGTTTCTCTTAAAATTATTACGATGATTAACAGAATAACAGCCTACTGGAATGATCGGAGCGCTTCTTGGCGCAAGGAACGGGATGAGGCTTGGTCCCGTCCGGAGACCGAACGCTGGCTTGACTTCTTTAAGTCTGTACGTAGCCAGGTTGCGGGCAACAAAGTCCTTGAGGTCGGTACTGCTACAGGATATTTTGCCAACATTATGACCCTGGCAGGTTTCGAGGTTACTGCCGTTGACCTCTCCCCCCAGATGATTGAATACGCAAACCTCGTCAGCCAGGAACTGGAACTCAACGTAGCTTATCAGGTCATGGATGCACAGGCGCTGCAATTTGAGGCTAACACCTTCGATTTAGTCTTCACCAGATTGATGACATGGACCATTCCTGACCTTAAAAAATGTTACAGCGAGATGGAACGTGTGCTCAAACCCGGCGGAAAGCTGATCAATCTGGATGCCGATTTCGGAAAAACAGTTTTTAGTACCGAAAGACACGATGAATGCCCGTCCGGTGCTATCGATCAGATCAATGACATCAAATCGGCTCTCGAGATTAGCGCACACCAACGTCCGGCCAAAGACGTCGAACTATTAGAAGCTGTTGGATTTGATTCCATTGAAATCGATATGGACGCCCAAAATCGCATTCTGAAACTTCCTTTGGAAACGGAAGGCCTTTTTATGCTGGGAGCCGTTAAAAAATAAAATAGAGCTGCATCCAGTTAAGGCTTTTCACAGCCCTATATGGATAAGATACGATAGCGAGAACAAACAAAGTACCCCCAAAAAGTAGCTAACTTTTTGGGGATACTACAAAAATGGGAGTCTCCCATAACGGATTAAAACTTATAGCTAAAACTTCCCGCTACATTCAGCAGCTTCTGTGCATTAGCTGTGGTATAACCGATCCAATAATGTTCGTTGGTCAGGTTATCCGCTTTTACTCCAATTCTGAATTTCTTCGCATCATAGAATACATTGGCATTGAGGACTACATATTTGGGTAATTCAAAGGTTCCATTTGTCGTGTTGATAATTTTGTTGGCGCTGGCATAATTTCCTCCAAAGGCCAGGCCAAGTCCTTTTAGGTTACCCTCTGTAAACTGATAGGTCGCATTGAAATTTACTAACCATGGCGAAGAAGCCGTATTCGGCCTTTTACCCAAAACAGTAGCATCTGTCGTTTCCGTAAATTTGGAGTCGTTGTAGCTCAATCCTGCGATCAATGAAAAACCTTTAACCAGATAAGCATTTACTTCCAGTTCAATACCTTTGCTGTTACGTTTTCCCATTTGCTGTTCGATTGCTCTTCCCTGCGGTGTGTAACCAATTGTCTGTAAGGTATTCTTGACATTGATGTTGTAGTAATTAAGTGTAGCATTGACTTTTCCGTGCCACAGATCGGCTTTAAATCCACCCTCCCACTGATTGGCTTTTTCAGGATCAGAAAGAGAAAGGTTAGAAGCCGTGTCTGAAACAAAATAACCATTACTGGTAAAGCTATTCTGATAGTTCCCAAACACCGACAATTTTTCTTTCACAAGTTCATAAACTAAACCCAGTTTAGGTGACCATGCACGCTGTGTATATGCTGGAGTTTCATTGGAACCTTTCACGCCTCCATTGAATTTAACACTTTCATAGCGAATGGCCGTCATCAAATTTAAGCCCGGCACAGGTGTGATCACATTGGAAACATACGCACTGTAGGTATTTGACTTATTTTTCAATGGCCAGATAGAGCTATCCCATGCCGGCGTATTGCGGATTGAATTATAATAATTTGTTACATAGTCGGCATTGAAATTTGTATAATCCGTATTGCCTGTAAAGGGCACGAAGTCAATGACCCCAAAATAAAAGAATTGATCATTGCGTGTGCGTAAATAATCTCCACCCACCACGGTCCGGTTGCGCATACTACCTATATGAAAGTCAAAATTAAAGTTTTGCTGTACCTGTAGGTAACGTTGTTTGCTATCTGCAGTAGACTGGTCACCACGGTATAAACCAACTTCCTTGTCATTGGGATCGGCACCATAGGATTTTGTCGTGATGTAGAAATATGGGTTGAAACCATTCGAATAGCTATAAGCACTATTGATCGAAGTTGACGACCGGATATGTTCATTGATTTTATAATTGACCTGCCCGAACAAGTTACGCGTACGACCTGTATTGTATAAGCCCGATCCCACATACGGTTTTTTGTAATCGAGGCCGGCCTTCTCCAAGTCTTTCATTCCCGAAAAACCAAAAGCCGACAAAGGGCCGATAAAAAAGAAGTTCTGCTCAGACTGCGCCTTATTATCAAACATCTCATATTCGAGGTTGACATCCACTTTGTCATTTACCTTCCACGTTAGGCTGGGGGTAAATGCAAAATACTTATTGTGCACCTTGGAATTTTGAAAATTCCCTTCTGTTGTATAGGCCGTGTTAACACGAAACAAAAGACTTTTGTCCTTTGTCAAGGGGGCATTGAGATCGGCTTGTGCACGATAATAATCATATCTTCCGGCCGAGACCAAAACATTTCCAGCTAGACTATCGTAAGGCTTCTTGGTGACACGATTGATCACACCTCCATAAGAAGTCACATTACTTCCATATAAGGTAGCTGACGGCCCTTTTAACACCTCTATTTTTTCGATATTCACGGCGTCTACGGTACCACTTACTGGCGCTACCAAACCATTTCTCAGCGAATTATTTGAGATAAATCCGCGCAGGTTGACATACGCTCCACCATCACCCGCACGCCCTGTTGCATTCCACATTTTTTGCAAACCAGTCACATTTCGATAGGCCTCATCGACGGTAAAAATCATTTGGTTTTCTAAAGCTACACGGTCAATTGAGGAGTAGACCTGCGGATTTTCAATCGCTCGAAGCGGCATTTTATTCGTGTATTCACTGTCTTTTTTGATGTAGGCATTAATAATAACCTCATCCATTTTATTCATTTTGACAGTGTCCTTTTGTTGCCCATGGGCAGCGATACTTGATAATACAGAAGCACTTAAGATCAACTTCTTCATGTTATGGTAATTTATTTGTAGTTATTTGTAATAGTGTCGAATCACGAGAAAGAGCGGAACAGAAAGCGCGATCCAGCCCAAATAGTCCCATAGACCATCGCCCAATAATGCAGCAATTAGCCCAAATAGTGATAAAGCCGCTAATAGCATAGGCACGCCCCAAAGTTTTAGGAAGGTATTTTTCATGGTTAATATTCTTTTGCGATAAATAGCTGCTGTTTTTCTGCGCGTCGCCGGGCAATCCATAGGTAGAGGCCCGTTACCAGAACGAGAATGGTGAAAATATCAAACACAGCCCAAACAATTTTAAGAACCGGACCACCATAATTTCCAAAATGCAGCGGTTCGGAAAGGAAAAGCGTATTGACATACCAGGGCATTTCCCGGCTATCGGTTACTAATCCAGTTTTCGCATCAATCAGAACTGGCTTGAGCAACTTCGATGTCAGCTCCGTATTGCCGTGCATAAATACAGCATAATGATGCTTGCTCGTAAAAGGTGTACCTGGATAGGCTATGACCGCAGCTTCCATGTCTTTCACTTTGTTTTCAGCTGCTACCTTTGCCTGCTCCAATGAACTATAATTGCCCTTGAGCGGCTCTTGATTTTTATAAGGTGCAGTCATTTCGGCCAGCTGCCCCTGCTGCCAGAGACCGAGGATCACATCAGAGAGCGTATTGATGATGCCTGTAAAACCAACCACCACCATCCATGCTGTTAAAGCGATACCCAATAAATTGTGTGTATCCAACCATTGCAGTCTTTTGGATCGATTCTTCCGTACCATTCCAAAATCATACTTTTTCATAATGGGTCCATAAAGTACAATCCCGGAGACAATAGAAATCATAAATAATATCCCCATCAGACCGAGGAACAATTTGCCGGGGATACCCAAAAACATATCAGTATGCAGTTTAAGAATAATATTCATCAGGCCATCGGTCTTAGGTGCCCCAAGCACCTCACCTGTATATTCATTGAGGACCAGATACTTACTTTTTTCATAAGGCGCATCAGGTTTGTCCACGACATCAAAAAGCACCTTATTCTTTTCATTTTCATCCCAGAACGCATACCGCACTTGCTCCCCAGGATACCTGGATGCCGCAATTTCTGCCAGCTTATCCAGACTCAATTTATGTTCTGTGATTACAGCCTCTTTATTTTCCTCCAATATATGTTCGATCTCTTCATGAAAGATCAACGGTAGTCCCGTAATGCAGAGGTAGAGAAGAAAAATGGTACAAATTAGACTTGTCCATTTATGCCAGTTGAACCAACGTTTTGCAGCCTTCAGTTTCATCGGTAGTTTTTTGCAAATGTATTATTTTTAATCAATCTAAATAATAAAAATAAATATTTATACTAAACCACTTATTTGAAGGCAGAAAACAGCACGATTGCCAACTTATATTGTAACAAAGCCGTCGATAGTCCCACAATCTAACTGGGCACATCAACGTTTGTGCAATGACAAAAAGAGTTTTTCTTATTCCAAAAAAAAGCCCGATATATGACCGGGCTTTTTATAAAAAATTAATTGCTATCAAGAGACAGCCTGATAAACTTTCCGCGGAAACGAAATGCGTACAGATACCCCCTTGCCATTCGTATTCTCAAACTTCACAGTTCCATCAATCCGCTTGATCAAATCTTTGCAGAGCGAAATTCCCAGTCCTGCACCTTGGTTGTTTTCAGCTTTCTTGCGATCCCAGCTATTGACAAAATTTAGGTTATGGAGGACTTCTAACGAAAGTTCTTCCCCTTCATTGCTGACGATGAGTTCCCATCGATCGCGTTGATCATCGATCAATTGCAGCGCAATGGTACCACCGACTCGCCCATATTTAATGGCATTGCTGATCACATTTCTAAGCACAAAAGCAAAGATTCCTTTATGGGTATCTACCCAAAAATCTGGATTTACCGAATTAAAGATCTGTATATTGAAACGTTGAATTTCTAGCGAATAGATCCCCAATACAGCTTCAATCTGATCACGAATATTACAGTTCTCGGTATTTTCAAGCTTATCCCGGAGTTGTGATTCTGTCCACAAAAGGACTTCCTCCAACATTGTTCGCGATCTGGCCACCTGTCCTTTTAAATTTAAAAAGATAAGTTTAAGCTCTTCCTTATCGACCAAAGAAATATCATCGATGGCCAATAAAATTTCAACCGAAGCAAACGGAGCCCGGAGATCATGCGAGGCGATAGAAAGGACTTTTGTCTTAAAACTTTCGGCTATTTTTAATTCTTCATTATAATGTTGAATACGAATAGCCTGATCACTGAGGATGCTGTTGGCAGTTGTCAATTTGAGCTGCTCTACTTTTAGCTGGCGGTTTTTTCGGATTAAAAAGTAGATCAGCACTCCGATAAGCGTCTTACTGATGACTATTCCAACAATAAGTAAGGTAATAATAGTTTGGCTTTGCACAATTTTAGGTAATAAATTAACAATAATGACTAATGGAATTTCAAAACTAATCAATCACTTGCTAATTAAAAAATTTACCTTAAAAAAAATCACGGGTATTTCCATCCATGTTGAAATCTGCTCGACACCCTGGAAGCTAATTCATCAACGGTGTCGTTTCAACTCCCAAAGACACCTATCAAGTTTTTATGCCCGAGGGAAAATTTCAGGGTATACATAACGGAGATTCCCGCAACGGAAAATGGAAACTGTCCGATGATAATAAAACACTCACGATTAAAATAAGTATCATCTCCATCAAATTTAAGATAGAGTCTTTTGATGAGAAGAAACGTGTTACCAGCAGTGATAAACCGGTACGTTGGAATATGAAAAAGTGGAGGAATAATTTAGTTTCTCACACCTTTTAAAAGAGATAAGACCTATCGGTCAAAACTGAATTCCATTTCACTAAGCTACGAGAGAAACCACATCAACTACTATTGATGTGGTTTCTTTTTTGCTCCTTTTCGGTTGATAGGGAGATGGGCGCGTTTAGCTTTATCTGTTTAGATCTTAGACATGCTAAAACAATAAATATTACCGCCAAAATCCGCGACATAGATTTCATTTCCTTGAATAGTGACTTCTGCCAAAATAGGCGTACCCAAGTTAATTTTTTGCACCAATGTCCCATCCAAATTCAACACATACAAATAACCATCCGATCCACCAAAAAATAGTTTTCCTGCCGCATAACGAATACTCGACTCAACAGTACCTACTTTCTGATGAAGATCAGGAGTCGAATAAGCAGAAGTATAGATGAGGGCTTCTCCGCTCTGAAAATTCCATTTTTCAGCTAAACTGTTACGATCGAAGGCTTTTATTCCATTTGTTGCTGTCGGCATGATCAGCAATTTCTCCGTTAAGAGTGTCGAAGCCATCACTTTAAAATCATCTTCGCTCTGTGTCTTATTAATTATGGTTCCTGTTTTTTGATCCAGTTGAAAAAGATTGTTCAACCCAGCTACATAAAAAGAGGTAGCATCAGCACCGGCCCCTCCAGTTCTAAACCGCAAGCCATCTTCATTTTTCTTCCACAGGAGTTTTCCGGTCTTGCAATCATGAACGAATAAGCTATTCCAATTTGCTCCTGTAATTAAATATCCATTTGTGACAAGCAGTTCCCCGGGCATCCCTTCCCCCCCATTCCAATCACGATTTTGCCATACCATGGTACCGTCATCGGCTTTTATTGCCGATAGATAGTTCCCGGCTCCTGTATAATAAATACCATCTTGAACAACACCAGCACTCACATATCCCGGAAGACGTCCCCCACTGAGATCCTTCTTCCATACAAGTTTACCATCCTTTTCATTAATCGCATAAACTGTTCCGCCCATATCAGTCGCTAATACTAAGCCATTGCAATAGGCTAATTTCTGTTTAACAGAGTTTTGAGTCCCGAAGGTCCAGATGATTTCTCCCGACTGCTTTGTCAACGCCTGAATTTTACTTTTACCGCCAAGGGCATCATCCATACTGGCAACATAAATCCGTTGACCCTGTACAAGTGGTGAACTTTTCCATACATTTGCGCCAATATTTTTTGACCATTTCAACTTTAATAAATTTGCTGGGGTAGGTTCATTATTCCATGCAAATTTCTTCAATGCCTGTGTACCGTCGCCGTAATTAACCTCCAGCATGACTTCTTGTTTCTGATTCAGATGACTTCTCCCAGCAATAGTTCCGCGCCAGTTCCAGTCGCTTGCCGGATTCAACTCAGCTGTTTTAAGTACAGTCCCTTCTTGATTTAACAGTTTAGCATATACCGAAAGAATACGCTTTTCGGTATGGTATACGCTGGCGCTAATTTCTATTTCTTGTGTCTTTGAAATCTGCATCTGTTTGCTTTGCGGATAAATCAACGAAATATGTTCAGCCAGATAAGGGTAAGTCGGAGTTATTTTGCTAACCCCGTTCTTATCTACATCAATGACCATGAATTGCGCTACAGAATTGTCTATTCCGCCTTTATTAGGTGCATTTGTGGATATAACTGCTACGCCATTCCTACTTCCAAAACTATAGTTATTATGCCAATGTCCATACAGAAAGGCTTTTAGATTATACCGTTTTAAATCAATAGAATCTGTTTTACCTTTCATCACGAAATCTTTACCAACAATCAGATCATGATTGATAAAAACAAGTGGTTTATCGTTCGCTTTCAGAGCAAGATCTTTTTTGAGCCAGGCGATGACCTGATCCTGATTATAACTCGGAGCATAGTCTCCGCTGGGCATAGGAGTTACCACAAAATATGCCGGTCCGGCCTCAAATGAATAGTAAGCGGGGCCAAATAAATCTTCAAATAGCTTCTCCCCATATTCGCCTTTGACAAGATCATGGTTGCCTACCGTATAATAGGTTGGAACTCCCATGAGCTCGGTATTGACCTGACGGGCATGAAACTGCATGCCCGGTTCATAGCAGATATCGCCCGTGTGCATAATCAGTGCGGCATGTTGTTGCTGTGAAAACTTACGTACATTATCAATCCATTCTCCATATAGAGGTGTTTCTGTATCCGTAATCTGGATAAACCGAAGCTTATCGCCAGACTGTTTTTCATCCTTGATTAAGCCAAAATCATAATTTTCTAATTTAGGGTCAATTTTTAAGTAATGAGTACCGCTCGCTTTATGACCAGCAGGGATACGCACAAAAAGAAATCTTGCATTTCCACTCTTTTTCAAGTTGAAGCTTCCATCAGCAGCGGTCGGTACGACGTCATAGCCATCGGATACTACAACATCTTGCATTCCTTTTTCATTTCCATCCATCTTCTTGTTCCTATTATCATCCAAAAAGACACGGCCCTTATACTGGGCAAACATGGCATTACTGCACAATAATAAGAACGGAAGAATAAGTTTCTGTAGAAGTTGTCTCATGTCAATATTCTAAATTAAAGGGCAAAGATAAAATCGTTCCGCTAGTGGATTAACCTATCTTTACCCTTATGCTTTGTAAAAAATAATTATTTCAATTACCAGAAGTTCGTTTGAACCAATTTGCTACCATCCAGTACCATTTGGCTATTGGCAACTGGATAATAATAATATTTAGGTTTTTCAAAGGTCTTCTTCTTATCTCTTGCTACCGTAAACATAATATGTCCATTATTTCCATTTTCAAGATAAATAGATGTATTATTGCCATTGGCATCCTTCAAATAATAGAGGGAAATATTTTTCTTTTCCTCTTCTGTCAAATCTTTGATCGGACCGGTATCTTTTGCAGATTCGAGTATGGCAATATCAACTTTTCCATCACCGGTCACATCCATTGCACCCAAGGCCTTTACATACATCCCTTGTTGTTGATCAGCCAGCCGTTCGCCAACTTCCCAACGGAAGACGTCTCTGTATCGCTGCCCCTCACAAGCCAGTTCTACACGTCTTTCTCTTCTAATTTCCAAAATAAGTCCTACATTGCCACCTTTTACATTTGGGTAGTAAGCTTGCATGATAGGATCCACATTAGCATTTGCTTCTCCCAGCTGCATACTCGGCATTCCTACACGCATACGCAGCAGATTGATTGATTTGTCAAGATCAGCCTGACTCGTGAGGATTCCCAGCTCAGCTTTAGCTTCGGCAAAAATTAATAAGATTTCAGCGTAGCGAAATACAAAGGCATCTGTATAAGCAGCTTCCCAGCTAATCATATCCGCTATTTCAGGATAAAACTTGATCTGGTTGTATCCGCCCAAAGTAGGTTTAAGACGCTGTGGCGTTGAAGCATTGACAGCCTGAAATCCAGGTTTCATAAAAGTCTGTTCAAGACGTGGATCGCGGTTCACAAAAACCTGATCAATATTCTTCGTTTTATAATCGGCCTGTTGCGTAAAACGCTTTCCATCTTTCATCAGATAACTTTCCATGAGCGTTTGGCTCAGCGCCCATTCGTAATCCAATACAGTATGGGCATTACGTCTTCTTCCCAAATCCTTATCATAATCTATAAATAGGATGGTTTCGGGATTTGCCTGCAGATTCAGGCTGATAAATAGATCCCGATAGGCACGATTGACACCGCCTGCGTTGCTGATCGAAAATTTAGCCGATTTCATTATTTCTTCAGCAGCGGAAACTGCACGCTGCAGAAAGGTATTAGCCGATCCGCTCAGATTCAGATAGGTGTGATATTTACGAAAAGTTCCTTCCTGTAAAGCGAACTGGGCCAATTGCGCCAGCGCTCCCCACTTTGTGACCGTCGACTTGTGACCGTCGGGTTTGATATTGGCAGCCGCAAATTCGAGATCCGCCATAATAGAATCTACCACAAGTGTTCGGTTATCTTGCTTTTTGTTCAATAGGTCAAGATCCGAAGTTCCCATGGTCTTTCCATACCAGGGCACATCACTATACTGATTGACCTTATCGATATAGAATCGTGCACGGAAGAACCTTGCAATTCCAATATAATGATTCACATCAATGGCACTAGCACCCTTCACACGACCAGCGTTTTCGAGGAAGAAATTAATATTTCGCAGGGCAGACCAGCTCCATACAGCAGCATTCTGAGCTGTCACCCCACCACGCATGATCTCATCAATGGTACTACCGGAATTATGATGTGCCAGGTTATCTGTTCCAAGATCCGCTATAGGGGCACTCAAACTACCGTAAAAACCATCAGTATATGTCTTCAGATCGTTTACATTACTGAAAAACACTTCCGGTGTAACCGATGTGGTCGGATACCGGTCCATAAAATCATCGTTACAGCCCATGATGAGGAACAGTACCCCCAACAGCGCTCCAACCTTGATTAGTTGTCTTTTTATATTTTGCATGATAATAGTCATTTTAGAAATTAAAGTTTAAGCCAAACGAATAAGTCCTTTGAAAAGGATATGCCGTTCTATCGCCAACAATCTCAGGATCAAGATAATCCATGAGCTTCGTAAACTCAAGTAGGTTCTCACCGCTGACAAATAGACGTAATCGGTCTATCCCCCATTTGTCAGTTATCAGTTTAGGAAGTGTATATCCTAAAGTCACATTTTTAACCCGCAGATAACCGGCATTCTGCAAATATTTCGTCTGTGTGGCAGCCAATTCAATTCCGCTCTGCTCAGCTACATAAGATTTTGGCCTTGGTAAATACGCATTTGGATTTTCAGGTGTCCAATGGTCCAGATTAAACTTGGTCAAACTTGCCCAGGGCTGCGCATAGATTCCCCAGAAGTAATGGTCACCACCTGGAGGGTAATAATTACGTTTTCCAACCCCCTGTAAGAAGACACGCAGGTCAATTCCATTCCAGCTTGAATTTAAGTCTATCCCGTAGCTGTAACGCTGTCTCGAATTACCGATGATCTTATAATCGCCGTGATTGTCTAAGGTCCAGTCCCCGCGGTTTATTTTGCCATCGCCGTTGATATCGGCAAACTTGAGATCACCCGGTTCCAATCCCCGTGTACCAGGATAAGAAGTGACATCATTTTGATTGGCATGTGCCTTGATCTCTTCTTGCGACTGGAAGAACCCTAATGTAGTCAGCCCCCACATTTCACCTAATTCCTGACCGACGTAATAATCGTTTAAGTTATTTTTCGGGTTGCTGTATTTGGTTATATAGGCTCTGCTATCCGCTAGATTGACTCTTGCGGAGAATGAAAATGGCTTACTCGCCACCATAAATTCTTTATTATAGCCGAGTGTCAGCTCCCATCCATTCGTTTTTAAGTTGGCAGCATTTTCTAGTGGCACACCAGTACCCAGTACAATCGGTAAGGTACGGCCTGCGGTTAGCATATCTTTTGTATCGCGACGATAGATATCAAACGAGCCAAAAAACTGATTCTTAAACAAGCCAATGTCCACTCCAAAATTGGACTGCGTAATAGTTTCCCATGTCAGGGTCGATGATACTAATCCCGGACTACCCACGATAGGTACGATCTTGCCATCCAAAATAGCTCCGCTACCTTTGGACATATTGGCAATATAAGGGTAATAGTTGTCCCTGAGATCCTGGTTTGCCAATGAGCCGTATGATCCCCTTAATTTAAAATTGGATACGGTTTCCTTAATCGGTTGAAAGAAGTTTTCCTGCGAAACTACCCAAGCCGCCGATACCGAAGGATTAAATGCGAATCGATCTTTTTTAGGAAACCTTGAAGAACCATCGTAGCGTAAATTAGACTCGAGGATATACTTGTCTTTGTAGGTATAGTTCAATCTGGCAAAAGCCCCGCGTACTGACCAAGCATAATCTGAAGCACCAACAGAAGGAGTTTGACCCGTCGCAAGTCCGATTGTCGGCAGCGAATTGGAAATCAATTGATCCCGGGATGCCGAAAAAGATTCATAGATCCGTTCTTCCTGATTGAAACCTAGCATGACGGAAAAATAGTGATCTTTAAGTGTCCGTTGGTATTGCGAATAGATGTTGTACACATTATAACGTGTTTCAGCACTTCCATTGGAGGCATAACTGTTAAAGTTCTGCTTGTTCATCACGTTAGGCCCCGTACTGTAGGCAAGCGGTAACTGAAAGAAATGCGATTTTCCTGAAATCCGTCTAAAAGTTGCATCCCCATTTAAGGTCCATACATTTTTGATGAAGTCGATTTTTGCACCAAAACTGGTCTGAAAATCATTATTTCTACTAATACTGCGGCCACCTTCAGCGACAGCACCAATCATATTTACCCCCGCTTCGGTATAGGTGCCATCTGGATTGTAAACCGTATTTAGCGAAGGCTGGCGGTTTACGTTATGCCAATAGAGATAACCCTGATCGATTGCCGACGGCTGATCATATTTGTCGTTTGTAAAGGTGGTGTTATTGGATAAGGTAAACCAATCCGTAATTTTATAATCGCCTTTTGCCCTAAAGTTATATCGGTCATACGTATCTGGGCTTATCCGTAACATTCCATTTTGTCTATAATACTCGCCCGAAAGATAAAATGAAGAACGTTCATTTTTTTGAGCAATACTGATATTGTTGGTATAAGAAGGCTGGATATCTTTGTAAACTTCTTTAAACCAATCAGTAGACCCCAGGTAGATATAAGCATTTGGATTTTGCGGGTCGACAATCACACGTGGTAATGATGGATTTTCGCTCAGCTGTTTACCATATTCAAGCATTTTCTCATCGTAAAGATTGTACCAGGGAGCAGACATAATATTTCTGTATTTCATGACCTCGTAGGGATCATCTTCTATCTCCACTGTCCGTGTAATTGCCTTCGCTCCAAAAATCGAATTGGCGGTCACCTTGATATCCTTCGTCGTACCCGATTTTGTGGTCACTAAAACAACACCGAAAGCAGCACGACTACCGTAGATTGCTGCTGATGCAGCATCTTTTAACACTGTCACACTAGCGATATCCATCGGATTCATCCTATTTAGCTCATCGTTGGTCGCAGGCACTCCATCAATAACAATCAGTGGACCTCCACCTGAAAGCGATGTGTATCCACGCACATTAATGCCCGGTGAACTATTTGCTCTTCCCGATGTCGGTGTAATATTAAGATTGGCCATCGCTCCTTGCAAAGCTGTCCCAACGTTAGTAATAGGCCTACTTTCCAGAAACTTTTCACCGATCTGATCGACAGCTCCAGAAAGGTTGATCTTTTTCTGTGTACCATAACCAACCACGATAACTTCGTCGAGGTGAGATTCGGCAGTTTCCATTAACACATCGGCACTTCTCTTATCTGATACATTAATTTCGACATCTTTATACCCCATGAAACGAAATAAAAGGATTGCTTTCTCAGGAACACGTATGCTGTATCGACCGTCCTTATCCGTTTTTGTTGATATTCCCGAGACACCCAATACTGTGACAGTTACTCCGGGCATTGGTCCCGTTGCATCCTTTACGACACCCGAAACCTCACGATCTGTCTGTTTTTTTTCTTTGATAACAATGGTACTTCCCATAATGTCAAAGATCAGATTACGTCCGCGTAATGTCTTTGCAAGGGCTTCTCTCACATCAGATCCTGCTACTGAGATATCTACGCGCGAAGCATTTTCAAATAGCCGTTCGTCGTAAAACAGACGCAACTTGGTCTGTATAGAAATCTCTTTCAGAACAGTTTCAATCGTCGCATTTTTCAAGGATAGATTTACTTCTTGGGCATATCCTGATGCCCGGGCACCAAATGTAAATGCCAGCAGCAGTATACAAATCAACTTCATAGTCAGTATGACTTTAATGCTTAGGGTATAAGAATGACTTCTCCGGTCCCCCCATGCTATTAATGGAGAAAAAAATTTCATAACTTTGAATTGTTAAGGGTTTAATAATCTATAGAATTCGTACTTCAATAAATTTGGCTCTTTACAACAGGGGATGCGTCAACATCCCCTTTTCTATTGTATTTGACCTGTTGGTTAATTCGTCCGGTTATATCATATTTTATAAATTTTAATAGGTAAAGAATAATTGTATTAACGAATAAATATATGCCGACCATCGATCTCAAACTTTCGATTTGTAGTATACGACAGAATTTTTAATACCTCCGAAAGTCTGGATTCCCTGCTGAGGGTTCCACTAAACCGATTGTCTAGCGCCATTTCCTCTACATTGACAAAATCCACATTATACCAGCGAGAAATCTGGCTAATAATCTCTTTGAAGCTACTGCCGTCAAGCAGAAATTCACCACGTTGCCAAGCGGTATTCTTCTGTATGTCTGCTGCCTGCACATGTATTTTATCGGAACTGATGATCGCTTCGTTGCCCGGAGAAAGATAAGCTTCGCGCCCTTGGCTCATAATTTTGACTTTGCCTTCCACCAATGAAGTATTGACTTCTTTTTGATAGGCATTCACATTAAAACTGGTACCAAGCACTTCGATCACAGAGCTTTCAACTTCGATACGAAAAGGTTTGCTGGCATCTTTGGCTACCTGAAAAAAGGCTTCTCCCGTCAACTTCACCCGGCGTTCATCACCGGCAAATTGATCAGGATATTCTAATTTAGAAGCTGCATTTAACCAGACTGTTGTTCCGTCGCTCAGTACAATACTATAAGTTCCTGCCAGGGGTACTTCCAATGTAAGCTTCCCTTTAAGTTCAGTGGGCGTTTTACTTTCGGCCTGATTTTTCTTTCCTAACAGCTGAGTTTCTCCACTTTCACTGGAGAGCTTTGCAAAGCGTTCGCCCGGAAGAATATCATTTTTAAACATGCCTGAGGTATCCGCTGTGATTGCAGCGAGCTGTGGAGCAGTACTCGTCGCTTTGTTTTTTAGAAAAAAAACAGTTGTCGTTAATATAAAGAGGATTGAAGCTGCAATAACCATCCGTTTTAACGTAAAGATTTTCCTTATGGGTATTACTGGAGTGATATCCGCTTCGAATTTGCTCAGTAGTGCATTTTTGGACCGTCCCAGCACTTCCTCTCTTTCCTCCTTTGGTAGTGTCGGGACGTCATCAAATGAAAGAAACCATTTGGTCACAATCCGCTCTTCCTCTGGATTGCATTCTCCCTTGAGATATTTCTTCAGCAATTTCTGCGCCTGTTCTCTTTGATTATCTTCTGTCATACATATATATAACCTCAGATAACCTTCAGAGGTACCGAAAAAAAATAACTTTTATTTAGTTTTAAGCTTTAATCTACTCAAAGCCAGAGAGATATTATTTTTCACGGTCTGCTCAGATATGGACAATCGAAAAGCGATTTCTTTGATACTTAGCCCCTCTACGCGACTGAGATTGAATGCGGAGCGCATGGTTGTAGGCATCTTGGCGATTTCATTATCGAGCAAAAATGCCAATTCTTTAACCATCAGTTTCTCATCGCTGTTACTTGCACCAACGGGTTCATGCTCCAGAGGAAATACCAGTCGTTCAAAATGGGTGATGCGCTTTTGATCTTGCGTCATCCAATCAATTACTTCATATTTGGCTGCTTTGAAGAGGTAAGGATAGATCGAATCCTCAACTTCAATTTTATCACGTCTATTCCAAAAAGAAGCAAAAACATCCTGAAGGATATCTTCGGAATCTGTGACCGAACCGATTCGTTTAAAGATAAAGTTTAATAAGATATGGCCATAGCGATCAAACAATACCGAAAATGCCTGTGTATTGCTTTCTTTCACAAGATAAAACAGATCTTTATCAGACAGCTCTTTCATGACTCATTGATTATATTTACGCTATTCGGATTTCCAGAGGATCTTTACAAAGGTATAATTGTGATGTTAATATAACATTAAATTGCACATCGTGCAAGGTCAATAAAAAATATCTTGGATCAAATCAATAAATACCAATTCAAACAGCCAAATTATTACCTAGTGAAAAACCAAAGCTAAATATGCTATAACTGAACTATTCTTCACAAAAATTTAATGATTTAAAAATACAGTATAAATAAACATTGTTTAGTATTACAAAACTTATATATTTTTATATAAAATGGAAAACCTAGCAACATATTATGTATTTGACTGTGCCAATACAGCGCTTATTAAAGTGAATAAACCGATTCGATCCCTGCGCGATGGCGAAATTTTGGTCAACATACAGTACACGACCCTGTGTGGGAGTGATCTCCATACCTATAGTGGCCTGCGCAATGAACCATGCCCAACCATTTTAGGTCATGAGATTGTGGGAATCATCGAAGCAATCTCCTTAGAACATAGCGGACTTGACGCACGGGGCAATCAGCTTCATATTGGCGACCGAATCACCTGGACTGTTTTCTCAAGCGATCCCAGTAGCGTCAATTATCAGCCCGAAATACCGCAAAAAAATGATAAGCTCTACAAATATGGCCATCGTCAGATTACCGAAGAGGACGATCTACATGGTGGTTTGGCAACTCATATTATCTTACGGCCAAATACCTGTATACGTATGCTTCCGAAAGATCTCTCCCTTGGAGTAGCGGCGACGATCAATTGTGCTATAGCTACTTCTGCAGGAGCGCTGCGCCTAGCAGAAACCATCACAGGGAAAAATGTTCATATCGCAGGTATGGGATTATTGGGCTTAGTCAGTCTTGCCATGTGTAAGGAAATGGGAGCCAACCGGATTATTGCATCCGACATCAGCCCTGTTCGTCTGGAACTAGCCAAAAAATTTGGAGCTACCGATACTATCAACCTAAATGATGTGAATGCACACACCGCATTGCAAGCATTCACCATCGACAGATTTATCGATATGAGCGGTTCGCCCGATGCCATGGAACTCGGTATTGATACCTTGGGGCTTCATGGTAAAGCCATACTCGTAGGCGCAGTATTTAAACAACGGACTACTGGAATAGATGCTGAAAAGGTTATACGAAAAATGCTCACCATTAAAGGGCTGCATAATTACAATTATAGCGATTTTTCCACTGCCGTAGATTTTATCATCGACAATTGGCAAAAATATCCCTTTGAGACATTGATAGAACGTGAGTTCCCATTGGAACAAGTCAATGAAGCAATAAGCTATGCTTTACAGCACAAACCTATCCGGGCGGGTATATTCGTTCACTCTTCACCGAAAAAGCAATAATGGAAAGAACGTTTAGAAAAGATCAGTGGAAAATGCTGTTTGTCACGATGTTTTGCTACCTATTCTTTTACACAGGCAGACACAATTTTGGGTGGGCAGCAAGAGGCATTGCCCAAGAACTTGACATCAGTTTTCAGCAAGTCGGCTGGATCAGCTTTGCCATGCTCATGGGCTATGCCATAGGTCAGCTCATCAACGGGAATCTCGCAGATCGCTGGAGTCCCAAAATTATGATTATTACCGGTGGCGGTCTGTCCATTCTTTGCAACCTCTCTATTAGCTTTGCCAGCTCCTATAGTGCCATTTTAGTGCTATGGACATTAAATGGTTATTTCCAGTCCATGGCCTGGGGTTCGGGCGGTAAGCTTATTTCCAATTGGTGGAACAGTTCCGAACGCGGCAAAGCCTTTGGTTTTTACACCATGGCTGCGGGCAGTTCTTCCGTTTTGACCTTTCTGATGGCCTTGGTACTCGTACAGCAGGAACAGAGCTGGCGCACGCTATTTCGTTATCCCATCTTATTTCTCGCCGGAGCACTACTGATCTTTTTGTATGTCGCTTATAGCGATCCCAAAAGAAAAGGCTATACTCCCGCTGAAGAAAAAGAAGGAATAGCGGAGCAGGAAGGCCCACAAGAAAAGGTTGCAGCATCAGAAAAAAAAGGAAACTGGAAACAGTCCTATCTTCATGTATTTCAGAACCGCAACTTTATGATCGCTTCTCTGGCGATTGGTTTTCAAAGTATGGCGCGCTATGGCTTAATCTTTTGGGTTCCGATCCACTTCTTGGGAAACAATTACAAAGAGTCTACGGGCAACATGTGGCTGACATTGCTTATTCCTGTTGGGATGGCTCTAGGTGCTCTTTCTTTTGGATACATCTCAGATCTCATTTTTAACAAAAACAGAAGCAAATCCATAGGCGTCGGTATGGCGATCAGTTGCGTTATTGCCCTGCTCATTTATTGGGTACCTATCCACAATCACCTTCTGATCGGCATGCTAATGTTTAGTTCTGGCTTCTTTGTATATGGGCCGCAAGCTAATTTCTGGACTTTAAGTCCAGACCTACTTGGGACCAAACTCGTCGGAACAGGCATTGGTGTAATGAATATGTTTGCTTATGTATTTGCGGCTATCGGTGAACCTCTGTTTGGTAAACTGATTGATTACACGGGTAATACCGCAAATATATTTCTTTTTGTTGCACTTATATGTGCCATTTGTGCAACAATCATTAGTTTTGTCCAAAACCCCCAAACCATCATTAATAATAACCCCTAAAAAATCATGATAGACCGAAAAAAATTCCTAAAAATTGGCACACTGGGCCTCTCGAGCATGTTTGTTCCTGCTGCATTTACCCATGCAAAAACGATAGCGAGCCTAAATCCAATAACCGCTGAAGACGCTGTATCCGCTGCACCGAAGGAGTCCGGAACGAAACAGCAAAGTCTGACATTTGGTATTATCGCCGACCTACATTATGACCTTATGCATGATGGAGACCGGCGTGCCCAGCTCTTTATTGATGCAATGAACAAAGAACAGCCCGACTTTATAATTTCTCTGGGGGACTTCTGTATGCCCAAACCTGCCAACACGAAGCTGATGGCCATCTGGACGCAGTTTAAGGGCAAAAAATATTATGTGCTGGGCAACCACGATACCGATGGCGGGTTTACTAAACAACAAGCTTTGACATTCTGGGGAGCAGAAAAACCATATTATTCCTTTGATGACAAAGGTCTCCATTTTGTGGTACTGGACGGTAATGAAAAGGATCCCAATAATAAGGTTGAAGGTTACCCGCGTACGATCGGACAAGAGCAACTTTATTGGCTAAAGCAGGACCTTCAACAGACGAAACTGAGAACGGTTATTTTTTGCCATCAGGGACTTGAAAATACCATGGGCGGTATAGAAAACGGTATGCAGGTACGCTATCTTCTTGAACAGATTAATATAGAAGCAGGCTCCAACAAAGTTATTCTCGTGCTTACCGGGCACCATCATCTCAATTACCACAACGAAATAAATGGCATCCATTACGTACAGATCAATAGTTCGTCTTACTATTGGGCAGGCGAAACTTTTGAAAGTAAAGCTTTTGACGAAGTATTCTATAAAAACCATGGCATCTTAAAACGCACACTCGTCTACCAGGATCCGATTTGGGCTTCGGTAACTATTGGCAAGAAAGACATTACAATTCGAGGAACAGAAACTGTAATGGCCGGTATCCCCCTTAACCAAACCGGAATTGATGTTTATCAGGATGTTTATCCCATTTCTTCCAAAATTGATTCAAGACATTTAAGCTATTAACCATGAAAAGAGTCACCAAAAGCAAGTTCATAATGTGTTATCAATAAGATATCATAAATGCAATCGTAGGTAAACCTAAACAGTTATAAAAAAAATCGATTACGCCATTAAACAAAGAACGCCTATCATTACCTTGACGATTCAAATATACACCCGAAATCAAGTAATGTCAATAGCCACGGGGAGAAGCGAGGAAATACGGTGAAATCCGGTAAAAAACGTTTGAAAACGACCCTATTCTTGTGTCATCCCTGAGCTTAACAAGGGCTTAGATAGGGTGATTCTTGTGCCAAGCTAGGGTGATTCTTGTGTCAAGCTAGGGTGATTCTTGTGCCAAGCTAGGGTGATTCTTGTGCCAAGCTAGGGTGAAGCATAAAATTTTGTCTACTCCCCATTTTCCATCGTCGACTGCGTATCCGATTTCGGAAAACATCGGTATCTGGACGCTCACAAAAAAACACTAAAATCCACGAGTTAGATTGCAAGGAGATATTAAAAAACAAAGCGGCAATTACATTTGCAAAAGCCGCTTTTAAATCATTTAAAATACGATCAATTTCGGAGCCTTATTGATAAACTGATCCAGTACACCATCAGCAATCATAACCGGTCCATCAAAACGGGTGGCACCTGGTATGGATTGAATCGCCGCAGCCTCTTTGGAAAACTTAGCCGCTTGCTCAAAATATTGGCCCGCTTTGACGTCTGCCTCGTTTGCTGCTTGAAGTCCAGCCACTGTTGATTCAAGTGCTTTACCCCACAGATACATGGCATCCAACCATGGTTTTGCTTCAGCGAGAAATGCTTTATCAACTTTTCCATTACGGATCATGGCGGGGGCACCAACAAAACTTGCAGCTGTTTTTGAAAGCTCAGCGAGTACCTGCTTACGGTTTTCTGCATCACCATTTGCGATCACATCCTGCACATTGTCGAGTATAGATTTCAATTTCGGCGCTTGCGCTTGCCAAGGGTGCGACCCAAATATAGGCGCTAGACGCTGGGTATCAAAGAAAGTCAACAAAGCTTCAGTTGCTTGCTTGTCCCATCCTGCAAGTTCACGTGCGGCAAACTTCCAAGTCGGTTCTGCATCGTACCCTTTATCGTTCCATGCAAAAGCAACCAAGCCTGTCACAGCAATTCGGCTCGCCATCTCCTGATTCATTGGATTGGATACAATACCCGAAAGCTCTCCCGACAAACCAGCTTCACGGCGGGTATAAGGAGCCAGAAGTAATCTTCCTCTCGATTGATAAAAATCATTTACGGGATAGTTATCCCATAAAAATGTCTTACGGCCGAATGCTTTTGTTGCCGCGCGGGCATCTGATATAGAAATCGCAGGCGGTACGACATCGGTTCCTGTCCACTGGACAACAATAGTTGAATCAAGATGCTTGCGCAGTGCCGCTTTATACGGGCTTTCTTTGGCGTCATAGTATTCGGTAGGCACCATAATCAATGGCGGTGCTGTCGGATCAACCGCTTTCATATTCGCTTGCACCGCGTTTAGCAGATGTGCTTGTGCCATTGCCGCTGCTTCCGCACCGGAAGGTCCAAACGTAAGTGAATCCAATTCACAGTTCCACTTTGTATATTCAATATCGTCAAGCGCAACATAAAAACTATGGATACCCACAGCCCGCAGCGCAGCAAATTTGCTTAACAATGTTCGGAGATCATTCGAATCTGCAAAACAAACCGTTGGCCCCGGTGAAATGGCATACACAAAGTTGATATGATTTGTAGCGGCAATACCTGCTAGCTTCTCAAGCGACTTCAATGTTTCCTGGGGATAAGGCTCGCGCCAGCGATCCCTTGCATAAGGATCGTCTTTTGGACTGTAAATAAAGGTATTGGCTTTTATCGTCGATAGAAAGTTCAAGTGCCGTTCACGCTCTTCCATCGACCATGGTTTGCCATAGAAACCTTCAATGGTACCCCTTATTGGTAAGGCAGGATGATCATTGACAACAATTTCCGGAAAAATAGGCCGATTTGCCAGCTGACGCAAGGTTTGTACTGCATAGTATAATCCATTAGCATCTTTAGCGGTTAAGGTGACAACTGATCCCTTATCGATTAACTTACTTGCGAGCGTGTAACCGCTTGCATTTGTATCCAAAGTAGATGTAATTTTCTTCAAACCATCCAGTACGTAAGGAGCTGCATGCGTACCGATCAGGATATAGTTACCATCGATTACCTTCGGAAGCTTTTTAGCCTGTTTTATACTTTTGACCCCTGCATCTGCCAACACTTTTGATACCAAGGACCGAGTACCTTGGTCAACAGTACCAGAATAAATCAGGGTGACAGATGTCCCCATTTTAAAGTTTCCTTTCCCAATTTCCATCGATACCGGAGCAGGAAAAATCGCTGGCATTGTGGAAGGAATTGATGCAGAAATATAATCCGCCGGAGGTGCTTGAACAGACTGTCCGTGGCTTATGCCTATATTCAAAAGCGAAACGGCAAACAAACAGACTTTTAGAATCTTAAAGTTACTTATCATGGGCTTAAAAATATGAAAATTATAATTATCAAAACCTAATTAGCAACAATGATACAATTCAAGGCTTACCTTAAGTTGATTAGTAACGAGATTTTTATCATCACGGATATTGAACCCTGTGACCAACAATTTCTAATTCTTCAACGGTACTTTCTTGGCCAAGGTTTTCAATGCCCCTTTATAAGAATCTAACGTTCCAAACAGCGGTGATTTACTATCCGAAAACAGCTGACGACCAGTCCCATCGTAAATCGTAATATGGACTTTTGTGTTATAATTGGTCGTTGTATATGAATTGTTTGTTGTGACCGAAGATCCTTTTTCCTTGTCTCCGATTTGCTTGTTGCCATAAGACGAAGATGAAGAACCATAGGTTGAAGCTCCTTTATTCTCAATATCATAAACACCCATCACCACATAATCCACCTGGAGTAACTTGGCCAGTTCATCCGGTGTATGATCATCGATCTCTGAAAAATTGATCCCATTTTTGATCAATAGCGCATTTGTTGTTCTTGGATCCTGAAATTGAACAGCCAGTTTTTGCCCTTGCATGGCTTCGACACAGGCCTCCTGGATCTTCTTTCGCATCACATCGGTCATAATGCTCTGGTCATTACTGGCTATCTCAAAAGGTATTACAGCCAATAAATTCCCCGCCGATCGTTCCTCCGCCTTATTTGAAGACTTTTCAGTGCTGCTATTTTGCCCGAATATTTCTTCCCGGCCATTGGCAAAGACAATCTTGCTGATTTTGTCTTTCTTCAATTCATACAGCACAGTCTCGCCCGTATACGAAAACTTAATCAGCTCATCACTTATCGATACGATTTTCCCTTTCTTCTGGCTACCGTCCGCAAGGTAGATCACATCCTCTTTTTGCTGAGCAACAGCTGCATGTTTAGCACCTATGCATAGGAACATAAACAGGATTAAAAATAATTTGATTGGTCCCATAATTTTATTCTTAACAATTACTGATCAGATTCTTCTTTTGTACCGTTATCCGTTTGATTGAAAATAACCTCTTGAATCGGTAAGGCCAAGGCGATACCCTCATCTGTGAAGCGTCTATAAATCTGAGCCAGCAATCCACTTTTAACGCCCCCACTATCCTTGGAAGTCCTGACCCAAAAGTAGAGTTCGACAACCACTGCCTGCGAGGTGACCTGTACAAACTGGACTGATATACCGCTTGAAGAAAGTAGCTGTTCGTCCTCCTCCAATATCTTTTTGAGCAGCTGCGTTACCCGCTCCAGATCTACACCATATTTTACCTCGAGACGTATACTCAGACGTTTTTTCGCTCCCCCCTGGCTCCAGTTCATCACATGCGCATTAAGCAGATCGCCATTGGGCATAATCAGATCCGCTCCTTCGGCCGTGGCAATGACACTGCTACGAAATCCTATTGATTTTACTTTACCCGATTTTCCACCGATCTCGATCAGATCATCTACATTCACAGGTTTTTCAAAAGCAATAATTAAACCGCTCACCAAGTTGTTGACCAAAGTCTGAAGGCCAAAACCTATACCCACCCCCAGTGCGCCAACGATAATACCGATCTGCTGAACGGGAATTCCAAGTGCCGAAAAGGCCAGAAAAAATCCGATGACAATTATCGTGATCCGAACAAGCAAAATCCAGCTCCCCAATCGGAATCTATTTTGGGCTGTCCCTTCCTTTTTCTCCCATTGGGAATCCGCAGCAAAATAGGAAACGATCTTCGAAAGTACAGTTGCGCAGACCATGATCAATAAAAATACCACGAGATTATTGACTGAAAACTGATAGTTGCCCAAGCGATGCCCGGTTTCCAGAAAATCTTTCAACGGGTCTGCAAGAAATCTGAATTCGTAGAAATTTCGGCCGAAAAGCACAAACCAACCAACGATCAATACGGCATAAAAAAATGCAGGTGCCCGTTTGCCCACGCGGTTATAATTAATATAAAACAGCCTTCTTTCCTGCTTCTGATAAACCGAAGAAGCCAATTGTAATCCCTCATTAACCAATCGGATCACCCACAAAAACAAAATAAAAACCACGGCATTTGTTAATCCCGCCACCAAAAGCACCTTACTGAGATTAAATCGGCCAAACAAGTTTAATATTATAGATGCGAGTTCCAATAGTACCATAAATGCGATCGGGAAAAGTATCCAGCGTTCTTTTATCTCATCGCGGCGTTTCTTATTAAAAACAGCAAGCAGGCCAACCAGACAGGCAGCGACTGCTATGAAAAGAATCAGCCAGCGTTCCATCCGCGAAGGCTGAAGGACGAGGTTATCCAATCCGGCGAGAATAAACAGCGTTAATATTGCTAGCCAGCCCCCCATCCAATACTTCGTGATTGCCGGTCTAAAAACAAGAGACAAAAAGATCGAAGCAATAGTTAATATCGTAATCGTAAACACAAATGGTGGTGCGGGAAATATAAATTGCACCACACACAAGCCAATCACCAATCCACTCAAAAGTGGCCTATGCAGCAACAGACTTGCCTGAACCACATTTTTATCATTGATCTGCCGGCGCAGGACATGGACATAGACCACGACTACCAAACTTGCCAAAAAGAAGAAAAAGAGTGTTCCCAGATGCGCCCTTAAATAATAGAAATAAAGCAATTTGGCCTTTACGCATGAGAAATATAGGATTTCATCCAAGGGCCGTTCAAACTTACTGGGTACCCATATATTGACAAAATTGCGCGCAATAGTACGATCTGAGAGCTGATTTTGGTAATACTGTACTTCCTCCATATCCGATTCCAGACGTGCCAGTTCAATATTAATTTTATTCTCTAATTCCTGTACAACATTGATCCGCTCGGCAAGTTTCAAGGTAATGGGTGAGATCTCCATCGCAATCAACCGAATCCGACCCATATAACGAGCCACATTAGCAGAGTCTTTCGAAACAACAAAAAGTGCAGGATCATTGCTCAGCGAATCAAGCTGCAGCTGATAATTTGTAAGCCTATCCTGATAGCGGTCCATTTCGCGCTTCAGGCTCCTCACCTCTATCGAAAGTGCATTCAGGATATTAAACGTTACGGTAAGATTACGCGAAGATTGGGCAGAGCCCTTATTTTCAAAAACACCATCTTTGGCCATATCATGTAAGACAGTCAACTCCTTCAACCCGCGATCCACACGCATAGAATCGAAATCTTTTCGCAGAAAAGATCGGGATTGACTCGCCAACAATTTAATATCTTCCAGTACACGATTTTGTCGGATGGTAGCACGGTCCATCTCCAGATCCTGAATACTTCTCTTAGCAGATTCCTTAAAAAATTGCTCCATCTTGGCCACAAATCCCACCTGGACCGAATCCTGGGAATTGCTCAAAAGCACTTTTGAAAACAACATGATTAAGAAACACGCTAAAACTTTCCTGCTCATTGATTTTAAGTCTATTTTCCTTTTAGGTACTATCTATACAGATAATACACTAAATGTACATATATTACTTCAAAAAACATACGCTGATCTCATCAGCTTTGTTGCATCGGCAGCTCCCTAGAATCACAGGCGTCAGGCTTTATCGTTACCTATTGTTTCATGAACCATTCGATATTGCTTCGTAACAGGTACGGCCTTTCTCCCTCAATTACCTACAGAGGGCCTACTGCCTGCCTTGCCACAGGCAGCTAATCTATAGAGAAACGATAAAAAAAAAATAGCTCATTTCCGAACAAGAGGCGAATAAAGGGCGAAGTAGATGTAATGCAGAGGCGAATAAATAACAACCAGTGTTTAAAACTCAATCAATAGCCTAAAGACATGCCCCGGATCCTTTAGCCACGACTCGAGCGCCAATTGTGCCTTTTCTACAGGATAGATCGCTGTAATCAGTTCCTCTATCGGACAGGTTTTCATGTTGAGGTACTTCATCACCGCAGCGAAGTCCTTTGGTGTCGCATTGCGCGATCCCCTGATATCCAGTTCCTTTTTTACAAAAAATTGCGTATCAAAAGGAATAGCTTCTTTTGCATAACCGATATAAACAACTCTGCCAGTATATGCAGCGGCGGCAATTGCGGCTAGGTAGGTTTCTTTGCGCCCAACGGCCTCAATGACCACATCTGCACCCATAGACTGGGTTAACGCACTCAGCTTCACCTCAAGATCTTCCTCAGCACTGTTAATTGTAAACTTAGCGCCAAGCTTTTTCGCAAGCTCAAGTTTTTCAGTACTCACATCGACAGCAATCACCGTAGCACCCCGCAAAGCTGCACGAACGATTGCCCCCACCCCGATCATTCCGCATCCAAATACCAGAACAATATCACTATCAGTTACCAAAGCTCGATCAACGGCATGAAAGCCGACACTCATCGGCTCCACTAAAGCCAATTCTTTAGATGATAGTTGTCCACCTTCGATAATCTTTTCTACAGGCACCACGATATATTCGGCCATCGCGCCGTCGCGCTGCACACCCATTGTCTCGTTATAACGGCAGGCATTGGATCTGTTATTCTTGCAGGCCGTACACACACCACAATTGGAATAAGGATTTACGGTAACTCTTGCACCAATCTTCAGATCAGTAGCGACATGATTTCCCAGTTCCACTAACGTAGCCCCGATTTCATGCCCCGGTATCACAGGCAACTTGACCAAGGGGTTCAACCCGCGAAAGGTATTCAGATCCGAACCGCAGAATCCAACATAATCAACCTTTAGCAAGGCATATCCATCTTTAACAGTCGGCTGAGGAATATGCGTGATTTCCACGCTTCCTTCTTTCACAATGTTTATTGCTTTCATTTATTAAGGATACTAAGATTTAAACAGTTATTGCTCTTATCATTTAGAATGATATCAAAGATAAATATAAGAAATCCAGAATCTTCCCACCTCCGGATCTTTGATTTCAACGTATAGCCAAAAATAATTGGATATGAGGGAGAAAGAAACTACATTAACGATCAAAAATAATACAATATCGACCTCTTCCCTACAGCGCTCTTGCAAGGTATCTCTTCCAAAGATCTTTCATTAGCATAGATTCTTACCGATCAGCGGCATCGTTTTATACATAGGCAAGCATTTGTAAAATCGCTACAGTAGGCAAATAGCTCAATTTATGACGTCTCCACATTTTAAGAAAGCAATGTTATGAATCATTATTCCAAAAAAGAGTTTAATAGCATCATAACGTCTCCCAGATCGGGTCAAAATAACAGATTGTCGATATTAGTACTTAAAAAACTATTTTTTCTAAAGAAAACAATTTATATTGTATTGTACTATGCTCCACTTCGCATGATGATAAATAATGAAAAGAATAAACTAGATTTTACACTATTGAATGTTGGCTATGCAGAACATCAGGCAGATTGGAATTTTAAAGATATCAAGAGTCCATTTGCCCGAATACATTATGTGTGCGAAGGAGAAGCGTCTATTATTTTGAAGGACGAAGTCATTAAACTTCGGCCCGGTCACCTCTACCTTACCCCGGCTTATGTCCAGCATAGCTATGCCTGTTCTGCCAAATTTTCGCTCTATTATATTCATATCTATGAAAACCCCGAATTAATATCGAGTATTTTTGACCGATATGCTTTTCCGAAGGAAATCAAATCTGACCCTTTATTGGAAACACTCATTCAACATCTATATGGCATAAATCCAGAGCGCGAGCTGACAATTTATGATCCTAAGAGCTACGACAACTCGACAGAATTAATGAAAAACATGGCGCTGCAGACAGCCTCTCCTTTTGCCCGGGCATCCGAAAACCAAGCTATTATCCATTTACTAATGAGCCGATTTTTGGCGGAAGCAATCAACAAAATTCCGCATGGCGAAAAACGCCTGCTGCGCGTACTTGATTACATAGACGAAAATATCCATCAACCGATTTCCATCGAACAGCTTGCCAATTTGATCTTTATTTCCAAAGATCACCTGATCCGGCTATTCAAAAAACAGATGAATACGACGCCAGTGCTTTATATCAATCAGAAGAAAATCGAAAAAGCACAATTGATGATGCTCGTTGATGAAGACACTATTCAGCAGCTCAGCTTCAAATTGGGCTTCGAAAACATATCCTACTTTAATAGATTGTTTAAAAAAATAACAGGCGAAACTCCCATGGCCTACAAACGTAGAATTCCCAGATAGAATAATTCTTTTAGGAATAGACTTAGCTGGGAATTTCTTTATCTTCTAGTTGTGATGCCCCATGGGTAACCTTATTTTCTTTAGGTCATCCAATTCATAGATTGGTCTTTCCAGTTGGTAAGGTATCGGCTGCCGTGAAAAAAGTTGAAAGTATTGTACGCAAGCATCTCTCCACCAAATAGCATCTCTGGCCTGAATTTTAAGTTTAGCCTGGATTTCCGAGAAACGGGATTGATCCATATAGCTTTCCATACGATCCCAGACTCTTTGGAATTCTCTTACTTTTTGAACACCATGATCATAACGGAAACATAATTCATCCCAGAGCGTACGGCCGTTATTCATCCGATAAGTCCAAGGAACATGGTGGAACCACAATAAAAGATTTTCTGGACAAGTTAATAGCGTTCCATAAATTTTGTCCAAAGGCGGATGATATTGTGCTACCGCATTACTTCCGTTGACAGTGCGATCAAATCCCAATCCGAGGCTATCAGCATGATGATAATACCATGGCATCCAGTCAGGACGTCCTCCTGGAATGTCTCCCCAAGGTTCGGGACCATAATGGTGGTCAAAAGCAAATAAATGATGTAAGCCCAAAGGCATCATATAATCTACTGCTGCTTCCCGTGATTCCAGCATCATCTTCTTGACAGGCTCTACAAAGGCCTGAGTACCTGTAAAGGTCATTCGTATCCACTCATCCGCGATCTGGGAAGATGACAATGTACTGTTCCAGGCCAGGCGGCCAAACGCATACCAGTTGGCTTGGGCAAAATGATGCCCCGTCCAATTGATATCCTCACCAATATTGGCAACAGCGGCAATGGCAGTTTTCCGTCCCGGATGCCCCCTGCTGCCAGTCAATTTTGCCACCGTTTCGCCATTGCCATTGGCATACGTTTCACTGTTTAACACCTCCTTAAACAAAGGAGCCAGATAAACCAGATGGTTAGAAAATCCTAGATACTCCTGTGTCAATTGAAACTCGAGCATTTTTACCGTATTTGGCATCGCTCCCAATAAAGGGTTAAAAGGTTCCCGGGGCTGAAAATCTATTGGGCCATTTTTTACCTGAAGGATCACGTTTTCCCGAAACTGCCCATCCAGGGGCACAAACTCTTGATAAGCCTGTTTCGCGCGGTCATCTTTAGTCGGATGATAGACAAAAGCCCGCCAAAATAAAGTTCCCCCATAGGGACGTAGCGCATCGGCAAGCATGTTGGCACCATCCGCATGCGTGCGACCATAATCTTGCGGACCTGGCTGCCCTTCCGAGTTTGCTTTGACCAAAAATCCGCCGAAATCTGGAATCAGCCCATAAATCTCCTTTGCTTTGGATTTCCACCACTGCTGAACATCCTGATTTAACGGATCCGAATTAGATAACCCTCCTAAATTTTTTGGTGCCGAGAAATTGACCGACAAATAAACTTTGATACCATATTTACGAAAGACATCCGCCAGTGCTTTAACTTTCAGCAGATAATCCGTCTTCAATAGTTCTGAAGAAGCATTAACATTATTCAATACGGTGGCATTAATGCCAACCGATGCATTGGCCCGTGCATATTGCTCATATCTGGATGAAAGTTTATACGGCAATTCCTCCCATTTCCAGAGTGAATGCCCTGCATAGCCCCGTTCTATAGTTCCGTCCAAATTATCCCAATGATTCAAAATCCGGATATCATAAGAGGGTATTTCTGTGAGTCCCGCATTCGGTATTTGACCTTCCGTCTCCTGAAGACGCAGTAAATGATAGGCAGCATATAATAGCCCTACCGATCGGCCAGCGACCACATGAACCTGATTTCCATGCTGCCTTATTTGATAACCATCCTTTAATTCCTTTCTCCGATGATCAAGCTTTAAAATGACATCCATACCCTTCCAGTAAAGCTGCAGCTCCTGCTTTGCTAACATGAGGGTTGCATCCGCTGATTCTCCGCCTGCAATCCGGACGGTACCCGTAGGTTTTCCCTGTTTTGAAAATCGCAGCCACAATTGGCTACCGTCCTCTGCCCGTACGACAAAAGGAACAGCAGCTAAAAATGCCAACAACAAGCAATATAAACGCATGATAGGCCTCATTCGTACTAAAAATTAAGAAGTCAATCCGTCGATAGGCTTAATACAGCCATTTTCATCATACTCCAGCTCAATCACTTTCATACTTCTTAGCCAGGTCTTTCCGCCAGATGGGACCGAGTCATGATAAAAAAGGTACCACTTGTCTTTGAATTTCAGAATACTGTGATGAGTTGTCCAGCCAACAACTGGTGACAAAATAACGCCTTGGTAGGTAAACGGCCCGTAGGGATTGTCTCCCATTGCATAACAGATCAGATGGCTGTCTCCTGTAGAATATGAAAAATAGTATTTATCCTGATATTTATGCATCCAGGAGGCTTCAAAAAATCGCTTTTCCGTATCACCGTGCTTCAATGGTTTGCCATCTTTACCTAAAATAACGAGATCACGTGGCTGTTCCTCAAATTCCAGCATATCGGCAGACATCCTGACAACCTTTGGAGATAATGCGGGTTCATCAGGTTGAGGCAATTCGTTGGGAGAAACAATCTTATTATTTCGATAGAATTGCAGCTGCCCGCCCCAGATACCTCCAAAATATAAGTAGTATGTACCATCTTCATCTTTAAAAGCACAGGGGTCTATGCTATAACTTCCCTTAATTGGATTGTCCTGGGGCACAAATGGTCCATACGGATGATCTGCGATAGCGACACCAAGTCTAAAAATATCATTTTTGTCTTTCATCGAGAAATACATATAGTATTTCCCGTCTTTCTCCGTCACATCAGAGTCCCAAAGCTGACGACCAGCCCAGGGAATGTTTTTAAGATCCAATACTTTCCCATGATCAACCACCTCAGCATGGCTATCTTCAAGTGAAAACACATGGTAATCCTGCATATCAAAATGATCACCATTGTCATTTTCGGGTATTCCGCTCTCCCGGTCATGGGAAGGATAAATATAAATCTTGTTTTCAAAAACATGCGCTGATGGATCAGCCATATAATCCCCCGCAAATAAGTATCTGCTCTGTTTCATATTTCTTATTTCTTTTTTTTTTGAGTCAATGCAATAATATCCTTCACAAATGGTTTAGGTTGATAATTCCGGTCGAATAGTAAGGGATAATCTGTACGCCCGGGAATAGGCCAGCCATTCTTCCATGAATCCCCATCGCCAACACCCCACAAAGTCACACGGGATATTTTATCATGATGTTTGAGATACAAGCTAAAAAAGTCAACATACCTCTTCCCAAGCTCTTCCATTTTCTCGGCAGGCAGACCTTCTTCATAAGGATTCATTTCTTTACTGTACGCGTGGCGTTCCCCAATTTCTGCCCCCATATCAGGACGTACATGCGGGAGAACCGAAATATCCATTTCAGTAACCATGACCTTCACACCAAGACCTGCAAATCCAAGGATGGTTTTTTCAACTTCGCTGATTGATGGATTGTCCAGTCCATTATGCTCCTGCATACCAAGACCACTGACATGACCACCCGCAGCCTTTACCTGCCGGACCATAGCTATAATTCCATTCCTTTTTGCAGGAATGGCTGTTGAATAATCATTATAATATAATTCAGCTTTAGGGTCTGCCTCATGGGCAAATTTGAAAGCCAATTCAATAAATTGAGGTCCAATAATCTGATAGAATTTGCTTTTACGCCATTCACCATTATCCAATATCGCCTCATTCACCACATCCCACCCGGACACCCGCCCTTTATAACGGGTTACAACGGTCTGTATATGCTTCTTCATCCGTGCGATAAGGACCTCACGAGAGACATCTTTCCCATTTTTATCAACAAAAAACCAAGCTGGTGTCTGCGAATGCCAAATCAGTGTATGCCCGATAATCTGCATCTTATTTTTTTCACCAAACGCAACAAAACGATCTGCATCCTTAAAATTGAATACGCCCTCCTGCGGCTGCAAAAACATACTTTTCATACAATTTTCGGCAACGATGGAATTAAACTGTGTTTTCACCACAGCAACAGCCTTCGAATCCCGCTCCCAGATCTGATCAAGATTTAGGGCCGTTCCTATAAAAAATTTGTTTTCAAAAGCATCTTTCAAGATTACCGAATCCGTTGCTTGTTTAGCGCTTTGAATAGCTGCTGAAGCAGAAGTAGCAATCAATAAAGCCGTTATGGCAGTCATCATAGTTTTTAACATTTTCATGGTCTATTTTTGATTAATAAATGGATCTGGATTCAATATCCCGATTGATTTTATCGATGGTCACATCATCCAGTTCGTATTTGGAAATAACATACATGGCCAGCACCAAAAGTATGGCAGGAATAACGGCCACCAACCATAGAATTCCCTTTTCAGCCATAGGAGATTGTGTTGTTGCATTATCTTTATCAAATTCTACGTAAGCCAATACCAAGCCCGGAACAACTCCGCCTAATGCCATCCCTGCTTTGTAAAAAATACCGGTCAGCGCATTGACGATACCAGAGATACGTTTACCGGTTTTATATTCACCGTAGGATATGACCTCTGGCACTAGGGCCCACATATAACCAGTGGCAACGATCACACCGGTTGATTTAATAAACTGAGCACCCAACACCAGTCCGATATTTCCCTTCAGGTTATCGTTGGATGAAATAACGTATAACATCAGCATGCCAAGGATGGCAATCCCCAAAAAAACATAGAACATTTGCTTTTTGCCTATTGCACGTTTGATAGCCGGAACCAGTGGCATAAAAATAAACGCGGGTAATGATCCCAGTGCCATAAAATAAGGCAATATATCCGGCGCATTTACATTGTAGATCATGTAGTAGGATCCGGCCGAATTACCGATAGCCATCATCGCAAATGCGGTAATGAAGAAAAATGCCAGAATACGCAGGGGCCGGTTATGCTTAAACTCCTGCCAGAGATCAGACACCCGAACATTATCCGTGTCCTTCTCGTCCATAATAACACGTTCCTTTGTTTGTGAAAAACAAAAAAATAAAAGAACTAATCCGGTTAGTGCATAAATTAGCATCGTCGTAAACCATGCTTCTGCCGAATCCTTTGAATTAATCTTGCCATCTGCTGAAAAATATTTTACCACAAGGGGCACTCCGTATCCGACAGCCAGCCCACCCACGTTAGCCATAAACATCCGTGTCGAAGTTAGTTTTGTCACCTCATTTGTATCTCTCGTTAGGGAAGCATTTAAAGCACCATAAGGAACATTAATCAGTGTATACAACATGGATAGGCCAACATACGTGATGTACGCATAGGTCAGAGACCCCGAAAAGCCATTCCAGAAACACAGAATAGCAAAGCCTGTCAAGGGAACCCCGCCCAAAATGAGATAGGATCTATACTTCCCCATCCGCGGATTTCGCTTATCGACGAATGCCCCTACAATGGGATCCCACAAGACATCGACAACGCGAACAATAAGGAACATCACTCCCGCCGAGGCAGCGGAAATTCCATAAACATTGGTGTAGAAAATCAATAGATACATAGAAACAGTCTGATAAATAAGGTTCTGTGCGAGATCGCCAGCACCAAATCCCACACGCTGTTTCATTGAAAGTTTGTAAAAGCCTTTTAAAGACTTTACCTCTGTCATACTTTGGTCCATACAATTGGTTATTCGATTAGTTGAATTACAGCAGTAAAACTACAAGTCCAGTTTAGCCGGCACCCGATACAAATGTTTTATATTCCAATAAAAATGTTTAAAAAGACTTCCTGTAAAAGAAATTACCATAGAAAAAGGGAACCCTACTGGATTCCCTTCCCCAACACTACAGAAGCCCCCGATCTCTTAATTGGATCAATTCGCTACATATTTCACCATATAGCTTTTCGTTTGCCCTTTGTAAACACAATCGACCTGTGCGTAATCGGTCAACGAATGGGCTTGTTTAACCTTGATCTCAACTTCAGGGTTATTTGCCAGAGCCTCCACTACAGGAATCTTCTTGTCTTTGGCTTCTATTGGAAAAGCAACTTCATAATGGTTGTAACCAACAATACCGTTCTCATCGGTAGATCTCACAGGAATCGAAGGCAACACTAGTTTTTTGCCATTCACGGTAATCGTGACCGAAGGTGGTACCGGACGTTCAATTTTTCTGTCTTTCGAACTAAATCCCAATCCTATAAAATCAAAAAGGGGCTTGCCTTCTTCACCTTCGGCGACCAGAAACAAAGCATGTTTGCCATCCAGTTGATCGACGTAGCGAGAAACATCTACCGTAAATTGCTTCACTGTTGCCGCAGTATTTGCTGGCACAGTTATTTGGGCAATCCGTTTCCCTTTCCAGGTATCGTTATCCCAAGGGCCATCCAGCCATACATTGACTTTAAATGAAGTTTGTGTTTTTGGAGTAATAAATAGATTAAAAGCTGTAAGGTTCCCTTTTTCCGTCCCCTTAAACGCCTTCAACCCAAACTTATCCTGTTTCAGTCCACCAAATCCAAAATATTTAAAACCTGCAATATTTCCATTTTTCATATTTGTCACAGGCATATGGTTGTCCCATACATCCCATGAATCCTGCTGCAGACTGATATCTGAAAGATAACAGGCATATCCAGCCGAATAATACCGATAAGGATCCAATCCATAAAAATGAAATCCCTCCGATGTTACCTCGGCACCTTTATATTCTTTTCCTTGCTTATCTTTAATCGTCAAATTTTCCTGAAAAGGATCAAAAGCCCGGATAGAAACCATTCCGCCTTCCTTTACGCTTTTTTCATCCCATGAAACTTTGATTGGTTCGACCACAGCCTGACGAGCAAAACCAAATCCACGTGGTGGCCTATGGTAAAATACATACCATTGCCCATTGATCAGTTCGATACTGCCATGGGTGTTATGACCCGCATTGCTGGTTTCAATGCCCGAACCGTCCTTATTTAATACCGGCGCACGCGAATCGACCAAGACACCGCCACTCTTCCATGGCCCTAACGGCGAATCTGCTACAGCATAACGCAGGGTTGAATTTGAGCTCCCTACTCCATATTCCGGACCTGAATAACCACTATATACCGACACATATTTGTTCCCTACTTTACGGATTGATGACGCTTCAAAGAAATTGAATGTTCCTAAATCCTCCCCCTCAAAAATATTAGGGTATAAAGTACCTTTGGGATCACGTAACTCACCATACCGTGCACTTGCCGGCAATAAATAATTGATAATTTCCGTACCGGGCCGCAGCGAATACATCGTTTTATGATCTAATTGTGCCGCCATGGAGCGTTGAAAACCCCAGAAACCGTATGCACGGAATCCGATTTCAAAATCAGGATCTTTCGGATCCGTAACATATTCAATGTAAATCGCAGGATCAAATCCAAGGATACTTCCAGGCAGGGTACGCTTGCCATCTTCGGTGAGATTTATGGGTTTAAATGGACCGTTCGGCCGATCGCCTTTCACAACCATTGCCTCACGTTTATCGCCCCTGCTGTGTGGAAACAGGTAGTATTCTTTTTTCCCATCTTTGCGTTTGACCTCTACCAGATCTGGAGCATACATCACATCCCATTTTCCATCGATCGGATAGGTAAAAATAGCCCCCTCATCGCGCCAACTCGATAAATTTTCAATCGGTGCAGACCACATTCTGATATCAGGGCCACAATAACTGCTACAACGTAAATCATGGGAGCCAATGATATAAGCACGATATTTACCCGGCTGGTCGGGATCTTCAAAAACACGGGGTTCACCATCAGGAAGATGCTCCCAAAGCGGTAGGTAAGGATTACCAATGGATTGGTGTACATAACCTTTACTGTAATCCTTCAGGATATTTTGCTGCTGTCCTAACACGCTTGTTGCTGATAAAATTCCCGTAACGGATAATAAAAATACCATTGTCCGTTTTTTTAAGACAATATTTAGTCCCTTCATAAACTGATTAAATTAATTACTTAAATTATTGCTGAATTATATGTTATGTTCAATTGACTTTCCTTAACTCAATTACTTTATGCTACCAGTTATCGGTACGAAATGGCACGGCTAACAATCCCTCCTTATTGATTAGATTTGCATCTTCGGGATTATTGCTCCAGGCGTAGCGCACCGCCTTGGGATCGCTGAGCTTTGGATGGCTCACCACCACTTCATTTCCCCGTATCACTGCATTCGCCCATACGAATTTGCGATCCGAACCGGCGATTGCAAAGTGCTGCAGTTTTTTACCATGACCGATAGCCAGTCCTTTTCCGGTCTGCTCAAAGGAAATGACAACCTGATCGCCCGCCACCCGCATACGCTGATACTGCGGTCCGGAGGCGACGACATCTTCGCCATACAGCATCTTACGCGCACATAGAAATAATCGCTTTGCCATGTCTTTTTTATTTAGCGGGTGTATATCGTTCCACTCCCCTACATCATAAGTTACCGCCAATGCGGTGAAAGGGATCTCCTTGCTCGCCTGAAATTGAGCTTCCCTGATTCGGGCCCAATTCGATTCCCCCGGCACCGTATCTTTGGCCATAAAGTTGGGCAGCTGCACTAGCAAAAAAGGAAGCTGTGGCTGACCAAAATGCACACGCCAACTGCTAACCAACGAAGTAAGATAATCCCGGTAATGTGTAGGATCGGCGGTATTTGCTTCCCCTTGGTACCAGAGCACACCTTTTAATCCGTAGTCGCGCAAAGGATGGATCATTCCATTATACAAGCCCGAACCAACCTGGCTCATATGCCGAAGACGGCTTTTATACTCATCAATTTTATCCTGGTCAAGCGCAATTTGCCAATGCCATTCGCCTACAAGATCAATACTCAGGTCATCCAGCTTGATTTTATAGGGTTTATCCGGCGTAAACCCGCCATCTCGCCCATCCGTTCGCAGACGGACGGTTAAATTATTATTTCCTGCGTGTAGCACACCTGCAGGTATATCGTAAATCCGCGGCGGATATCGATAGGATGTAGAACCGACAAAATGACCATTGACATACACCGAGTCGCTATCGGCCAAAGTCCCCAGATATAACTTAGCGTGCCGTCCTTCCTTAGCTGCCGGAACAACAAAACTCCGCCTAAAATAACTGACCCCTCTATGGGTCTGCTGTGGTCTGCTCCAGTACTCGGGCACTTGCACTATGGGCCAATTTGAATCGTTATAGTGTTCTTCAGTCCACAAATCCGCTCCCCGATCTCTTTCGGCCAACCGAAGGCTATCGATCGCATGCCGATCGATCAGCAACTCAGGAAATTTTTTCAAATATTTCTGATCGATCCAATGCGTTATCCCCGATCCCCCCAGGCTAGATACGATCATCCCGACAGGGATCCCATTATGCTGATAAGACTCCAATGCATAAAAATAAGCCAGTGCAGTCCAGTTCATGACATCAGAGGCAATCCCCGAATGCCATCGTTCAACGGGTGGTATATCTTCCTTTACATCGGTCAGACTATTTTGCGTCGGAACCTTGAAATAGCGGATCATATGATGATTAGATTCATTGATTTCAGGAAAACGTTCGACGAGTCGCTTAATTGGCGTTTCCATATTAGACTGGCCCGAACAGAGCCAGACATCGCCGATTAACACATCCCGAATGACCATATCATTGATCTCCATCATATAGGGGCCACCATAACGTTGTGGCGGGATCCGCACATGCCACTTGCCATCCTCTCCCCCTTCGGTGTAATAATATGCCCCCCTAAACCGCAGCGTAACCTTCTCACCTTTCGTTGCCCATCCCCAGATGTTGAGATCGACATCCCGTTGCAGCACCATTTGGTCCCCCATAATTGCGGGGAGCCGTACACGGGCAACACTCGTTAGCCCGCAAAAAAGCAAAACAAAAACCAGTGTCAGATGACAAAAAAAAGAGGAAAGACAAAAGAAATTTTTAAATCTAAAAGCCATATGCTGCCACCTTACCGTCCAAATTTCCAACAATCGAAAAACAGGATATTGGATAGAGCCTTGCCTTTAAAGACAAAATATAGATCGTGTATCCCTTTTACACTATCCGGCAGAATAGTCTCTACGGTAGTCCATCTATCATCACCTCCTGTCATAGGAACCTGTATAGTGGCTAATAAAGGTCCGTCTGTAGCCCCCGAACGCACCTCCATACTGACACCGCCATGATGTGTTGTTCCTACCCGCGCAAAAAAACTGCGGGCTCCTTTCTCACCAAAGTCAACGTTTTTCACAACGGTATAGGCGCCGTCTTTCCTCGCTTTTATAAAAACACCTACTTTTTCGTTCTGATAGGATTTAACATGCTCGGACCAGGCAATCATTTCGGCCTGATTAAGCGCGTAGGGGTTCACTGTTGCAAGTGCCTTCGTAATTCCGGCAGTCATTTTCATCGGCTGGATACTGCCGTCCGGATGAAAATTCAATTCCTGAACAGCGACCGAACGCGTGAAACCTCCCCCTCCGGGCAACGCACCATTATGGTAAAAGAAATAACTTTTTCCTTTAAAATCCACAACACCGGGATGATTTGTAAATGCTTTTCCTTCAGCCGGCATTAGCACCCCACCGTACTTCCAGGGACCTTCTGCTTTTTTACTTGTCGAATACCCAATAAATTCGGGAAGAGGACCTCCCGGCCAGAAAAGATAATACCAACTGTTTCTTTTGTACAACCAGGGGCCCTCCTCATAATTAGAAGGACGTTTAGGGTCACCCTCTCTTTTTCCGAACGATGCCGCCGTCATCGGAACCTCAACGATATCACCTGTATAGGAGATCATATCTTCATTCAGCTTGACATATTTCAGCTTGGGATTACCCCAATACATATGGGCTTGACCATCGTCATCAACAAACACTGTAGGGTCGATATCGCCCCATTCGCTTTGCAGCAACGGCTTTCCCAAAGGATCATGAAATGGCCCCAGTGGACTATCTCCCACGGCAACGCCGATCGCACCACGATTGTTCAACTTAGAAATCACAGGCACATACAAATAAAATTTGCCGTTTCTTTCAACACATTGTGCCGCCCAGGCATCACCTTTTGCCCATTCAAAATCAGTGTAAGAGAGAATTGCGCCATGATCGGTCCAGTTCACCATATCATTGGTTGAATATACACGCCAATTGTTCATATTAAACCAGGTAGATTCCTCTTCATCCTGCGTGGTATAAAGATAAAGACGGTTGTTATACACCAATGGTGCCGGATCTGCAGTATAGGACGTCTGTACAATCGGATTCTGCGCCCTTAATACATTTATCGTGACCAGGAATATGGTCAGAAGCCCGAACGGTAATCGTGTAAAAAATTGTTTTCTCATATCATCTTAATTTGTGGTCAAATGGAAGTAATCCACATCTACATAGCCGCCGGCTGCTTTGCTCGCATAATTAAAAATTCCGAACCGATACCCCATAAAATGGGGTATCGTATAGCTCATTGCCAGCTCGTCACCGATTGTATTCCAATGCTGTCCATCCATACTATAAAAAAATTGAGCCCTGTCCCTTCTGTCGGTAAAATCGCAGCTCGCTTTGAGATATACACGCGTCTGTTTGACACCGATCCTAGCCAGTTCTCGCGGTACACCTGTTGCTGCATTGAGCATAACCAATGATCTGGTATTTCCTTCCATACGAATTCCCACTAATCCATAATTTTTCTGCAGCAGCGATAGGCCCGCAAAATCACCATCTTTCATTTTAGAAACCTCAAGAGCGATAGAAGCACTGCATTTTGGTCCCGTGGTGCGTTGTGTCAATGTATTTCTGGCGGCCAGAAAATCATCGGTACGCTCGCCTGTACGCAGTCTCAGAAAACCGCTGCGTTCGGTCACCGACCATCGGCTGGAGTCTGGGTTATGGTTCCATTGCCATACCAAAGGGAGAGCTGCCTGACCAGCTTTCCTGTCAAAATTATCCGAATTAACGATTCCGGGACTTAAACTTTTATTTGCAGGAAGATCCAATGTGGCTGGGACTTTTCCGTCAAGACCAAGTATAGGCCACCCATCTTCCCATTTGACGGGAACCAAAAACGGAATTCGGCCTACTGCACCGTAATCCTGAAAAAGGTACGCATACCACTGTCCACCCGGCATATCGATCAGACCACCTTGCGCCACACCCTGATCCTGTAGCCCCACTTTACCTTCATAGGGACCTTCTAGTTGACTCGCCCGATGCACAATCACGGTGCGCATTCCTCCTGCTGGCCATGAAATATTAAAAAGATAATACATGCCATTGATCTTAAATAGCTGGGATCCCTCTGCCGGTAAACCACCTTTGCCCTCTTTAGGCTTGGCGGGTAAGGAGGCATCGTCTATCAAAACACGTTGTGTCTCCGCCTTTATCCCTGAAAAATCTGGTAATAATTCAGCCATATTGATCCGGCCTCCACCCCAGATCATATAGATTTTCCCTTGGTCAAAGAATAAGCTGTGATCATGCATCATCGGTCTAAATTCGGTTGAAACCCAAGGTCCATGCTCAATATCACGTGTGCGATAGATATGTGTTTTCCCAGTGTTGGCAGAAAATGTGCTCACAAAGTACTGCCCCTCATGAAAACGTAAACTGCTCGCCCAAGAACCATGTCCATAGGCATTTTTTTTGTCTGACAATTGAAGTTCATCCTGATCTCCAAGGCGATCGTACGCGTAGTTGACCAAGGTCCAATTGACCAGATCTTTGGATTTCATAATCGGAACACCGGGACTCATATGCATCGTGGTACTGCTCATATAGTAGGTATCACCGACACGTATCATGGACATATCGGGTACATCGGCAAAGATGATTGGATTATGGGCCTGTTGCGCTGTTGCCAAAAAAAACAGGTTCATCAAGCAGAACACCAAAGCGCTGATTTTCATTCTTAACATATTGACAGGATTAATTAATTGCATTAATTCAGTTGCTCCCTAAACGTGTAGTTCTTCCCCGGCAAGGTCAGCACATCGTATTCATAAACACTTGGCAATTCAATTCCTTTCAAATGTGAATCTGCCGACTGAATAGGCCCTGGTATTTGTATTGGATTTAAAAGAGGGTTTGTCTGATTCCCTTTTGCGACCTGGAGCCCAGGGCCTTTTAATGGGAATCTTGTACGCAAGCGCAAATTGCCCCCTAATGCCGAAAATACCTGAAGCTCCTTTACCTTTCCTTTTTTCCACTGCAGGTCAATTTCAAACCCACCGCGCGTTTTTATTCCTTTTACCCATCCCTCTTTCCACAGCTCCGGAATAGCCGGCAGCAGATGCACAGCTCCATCGTGGCTTTGAATCAGCATTTCGGCGATACCCGCAGTTAGGCCAAAATTACCATCGATCTGAAATGGTGGATGTGCAGTAAACAGGTTTGGATAGGTACGTCCATCAGGATGATTTTCATCGGAGACTGTCAGCATTTTTTTTATAATCTCGTAAGCATGGTTTCCATCCAGTAGACGCGCCCATAAATTTATTTTCCATCCGATTGACCATCCTGTGGCAAAATCTCCCCGATAGACCAATGAATTACGCGCCGCTTCAAACAGTTCAGGCGTGCGGAAAGGCGAGATCTGATTTCCGGGAAATAATCCATATAAATGTGATACATGCCGATGTTGATTTTGAGGGTCATCGACATCCTCCAGCCATTCTTGTAGCTGATTATATTTTCCGATATGCATCGGTGGAATACGCCGCGCCGTAGCCAGCAGTGTATCTTTATAGATGGAATCGATCCCCAGCGCTTCTGCGGCTGAGGCCGTACGGGTCAACATAGCATAGCAGAGCTGATTATCCATCGTTACTCCTGCAGCGAGCGGCCCCTGTTCTGGCGAAATGGAAGGGCTTAATACAAGCCATTTTTCCGCAGGATAACCGCGATGCGTTATCAGCGTGGACAAGAGAAAATCACAAGCCCCCTTCATAACAGGGTAATATTGCCTTAAAAACATCTTATCGCCCGTAAAAAGATAATGCTCCCACAGATGCTGAGACAACCATAGCCCCCCACTGGGCCACATTCCGGCAGCCGCAAAATCAATCGGACTGGTCACACGCCAGATATCTGTATTGTGATGAGCCACCCAGCCCCGTGCATTGTACATGCTCTTCGCTGTTTCTGCTCCACTTTCACTGAGCTCTTTGATCATGGAAAATAATGGTGCATGCGTACTGGAAAGATTAGTGACGTCAGCTGGCCAGTAATTCATCTCGGTATTTATATTGATTGTATATTTACTGTCCCATGCAGGTTGCATGGACCTGTTCCAGATGCCTTGAAGATTGGCCGGCTGACCACCCGGCTGCGAAGAGCAGATAAGCAAATAGCGTCCAAACTGAGCCAACAGTGTCACAAGTGCCGGATCCTGTGTACGGGCAAAATTTGCAATACGCGATGGTATGGGCTCCAGCTGTTCGCTGCTATCGCTCCCCAAATGGAGTTGAAAACGACTAAATTGTTTATGATAAGCGACCGTATGTTGCCGCAAAGCGAGCTGATAATCCTTGCCCATGGCCTTTTGCAGCCGTTCTGCCGCCAGCGTATAAGGATCAGCTCCCAATTGTTTATAATTCTGGAAATTGCTCGCAATTGAAATATAGATACGAATGCTGCTCGCTTGCTGTATATCGATCGTCGAGTCCCTTACGACAATATTACCATCTGTATGCTGTAAGCCTGTATGAATTTGGTAGACAACCTGTCCGTTTATCCCCTCATGATCCGTCCCCCTACCCGCTAAAATAAGATTTTGCCCCTTTTTAAAAATACGATGCCTCGCTTCATTTTCATAGGTCAATGTACCGTTGAGCGCTCCCTTCTTGCTTGATGTAATCTGCATGATAATCACATCGTCGGCAAATGAAGTAAAAACTTCTCTGGTAAAAGTCACCCCATCAACTTGATAGCGTGACAAGGAGATTGCCCGTTCAAGATCCAGTTCACGATAATAATCCTGAAACTGTTCATGACCCCGAAATTGGAGCAGAAGGTCGCCCGCTGTCTGATAAGGCATCCCATGTGTCTTAGTGAAAAAAGTTTCATTGGCCAGCCGGTCAGCTTCAGCAGATTTTCCATCGAATATATAATTCTGAATGGTTTGCAATGCCGCCCCGCCCTTCTTATTATCATTTCGATAAGGTCCTCCGGCCCAAATTGTTTCTTCATTGAGTTGTATTCTCTCAACAGCTGGAATTCCGTAAACCATAGCTCCCAACCTTCCATTACCGAGCGGCAGGGCTTGCTCCCATACCTTAGCATCGGCAGGACGATCATACCACATCGTTAATGCCGATCGTTTCTGGGCAAATGTACTGTTCAGTGATAACATCACGAACAGTACACCAACACATTTAAAAATAAATTTTCCGATCATTTCTCTTACTTGCATCATCTACTGTTTCGAATTATTTTTTCAGGTATTCCATCCCCTATTGAGATCTACCGATCCAGCGTGCCGAACAGGAATCTTCTGATTTATATCGTAGCCGGACACTATTTCACTTCCTTACTTTTTGTTCCCTTAAACAACAACTGGGAGACATTATAGAGGTCATTTCTCCATACATTGAAATCATGTCCTCCCGGTTCTAAATAATATACATGCGGAACCTGATGCTCCAGCAAATAATCATGGGTCCGCTTACTGATATTGAGCAAGCCATCCTGGTCGCCACAGGAGATCCACAGCAGCTTGAGCCTGTCTTTAGCTTCTTTCGGAACAGGTAGCAATTCCTGCGGTAACTTCGTGTTAGGTGCCGAAGAAAAACCACCGACCCAAGCAAACGTGTCGATATGGCCAAGTCCGAAATTCAGGGCCTGCCCCCCACCCATGGACAATCCAAAAATTGCCCGGTGTTCGCGGTCCTTTTTGACGGAGAATCTAGATTCTACATAAGGGATCAGATCATCGAGGAGATCTTTTTCAAAAGTTGAAAATGCAGCGACCCGATCCGGAGCCATGACATTTCCACCGGCGCGGTCATCTGTCATGGCACGGCCATTGGGCATAATAACCAGCATAGGTTCCATTTTTCCTTGCGCATAGAGGTTATCAAAAATAACCTGGGGATTTCCATGTCTCAACCATTCTCGCTCATCTCCTCCAATTCCATGCAACAGATAAAGCACAGGATATTTCTTTGTCGTATTATATCCCGGTGGTGTATATATGACCGCTTTTCTAGATACACCTACAGTTTTTGATGGATAAACTATAGAATCTATTTTCCCGGTTGATGCCAGTTGCTGCTCAACATCAAATCCTTTGGGTGCAACCTGTTGTGCCTGTGCGATCAGGTTGACGGACAAAACGCACAGCGCCGTGCAGATCATCTTTTTCATATTATAATTGGTTTAACAGTACATAAATATCAGGTTAAGCATTCCTATTATTAACAACCCAATTTCAATTAAGCCATCACTTTCCTTTTCAGTACCCGTAATACCGCTGCTACAATAGCGTCGGCGTTTAGGCCATATTTATCCATCAGTGCACTTGGCGGCCCCGATTCACCGAAGCTATCGTCTACAGCCACATATTCCTGTGGAGTGGGCATTTGCTTGACCAGCAGCTGTGCCACACTATCTCCGAGTCCGCCGATCCGGTTGTGTTCTTCAGCCGTAACGACACAGCCTGTTTTGGCAACAGAACGGAGTATCGCTTTCTCGTCCAGAGGTTTGATGGTGTGTATATTGATGATTTCGGCATCGATACCCAATGTTTCCAATTCTTCCCCTGCACGTATGGCCTCCCAGACCAGATGTCCCGTCGCCAGAATAGTCACTGCAGTACCCGGATTGAGCAGCACAGCTTTTCCGATCACAAATTCCTGATCTTCTGGCGTAAATACCGGAACTACAGGACGACCAAAGCGTAGGTAAATTGGTCCTTGGTGCCTTGCAGCTGCAATCGTAGCCGCTTTCGTCTGATTATAATCGCAGGGATTGATAACCGTCATCCCCGGAAGCATTTTCATTAATCCGATATCTTCCAATATCTGATGTGTTGCTCCGTCTTCGCCCAAAGTCAGACCTGCATGCGAAGCCGCGATCTTCACATTCTTATCCGAATAGGCGATAGACTGTCTAATCTGATCGTAGACCCGTCCCGTAGAAAAATTGGCAAAGGTACCCGTAAAAGGTATTTTTCCACCGATCGTAAGGCCCGCCGCGATCCCCATCATATTTGCTTCGGCAATACCGATCTGAAAAAAGCGTTCTGGAAATGCCTTGATAAAATCATTCATTTTGAGGGAACCGATAAGGTCTGCACAGAGTGCAACTACATTTTCATTTTCCTTTCCTGCTTCCAGCAAACCTGCACCAAATCCAGAACGTGTGTCTTTGGACGCTGTATATGTATATTTTTTCATGTTATCTCGTTCGAAATCTCCTTATTTACGAGACGATGTAATCGCCTAATGTTTCTGCATTTTGGTTTAAAGCCGAGGACAGCTGTTCATCGCTAGGAGCTATGCCATGCCACTTATGCGACCCCATCATAAAATCAACTCCATTCCCCATTTCGGTATGTAGCAGGACCATCACCGGCACTCGGTTTGCTGCCAAGGCTTGCGCTTTTCGAAAACCTGAAATCACAGATCCAATATCATTTCCGCGCATGATTTCAATAACCTTCCAGCCGAATGCCATCCATTTGCGTGGTAAATCGCCCAGCGAGAGGACATCGTTGGTCGCCCCATCGATCTGGGCTCCATTATAATCGACAATAGCAATCAGGTTGTCCATTTCATTGTGCGCAGCATACATGGCCGCTTCCCATACCTGACCTTCCTGCAATTCGCCATCCCCCATCAGCACATACACCAAGTGATGATCCTGATTTAGTTTTTTGGCCTGCGCAGCACCAATAGCGACAGAAAGGCCTTGCCCCAAGGATCCCGAAGCAACGCGTATCCCCGGTAGCCCCTCATGCGTGGCTGGATGTCCCTGAAGCCGTGAATTGAGTTTCCTAAATGTGGCAAGTTCATCCACTGGAAAATAACTCGCCCGCGCCAATACACTATAAAATACCGGTGATATATGCCCATTGGACAGAAAAAACAGATCTTCGCCCCCTCCATTCAGATCGAACTCCGCCTTTCGCTGCATCAATTCAAAATACAGGCAAACCAACAATTCGGTACAGCCTAAGGATCCGCCAGGATGTCCAGATTGGCAGCCATGCACCATACGGACGATATCTCTTCGGACCTGCTTCACAATAGCTTCTAAATTATGGATACTATGTTTTGTCATGACCATCTCAATTGTTGTTTTGCGCAGCGACACGTTTGTGGTCGGCTAAAAACTGAGCCAGCCCACTATCCGTCAGCGGGTGTTTTAATAAAGAATAGATCGCCTGCAGCGGTCCTGTCATCACATCAGCACCGATCTTCGCACAGCCCAGGATATGGGCACTATGACGTACCGAAGCCGCAAGAATCTGGGTTGGAAAAGCATAATTATCGTAGATCGTACGTATTTCACGTATCAATGCCAGGCCATCAACAGATATGTCATCCAGGCGACCGACAAATGGAGATACGTAAGCTGCTCCCGCCTTAGCTGCCAAGAGGGCCTGACCAGCGGAAAAGACCAGGGTACAGTTTGTCTTAATTTGTTTTGTACTAAAATATTTGATTGCTTTAATCCCATCTTCGGTCATCGGGACCTTCACAACAATCTTGTTGTCCAGTGCCGCCAAGAGCAGTCCCTCCTCAATCATTGTTTGATAATCGGTCGAAATGACCTCTGCACTTACATCGCCATCAACTATGGCACATATTGCTCTATAATGTGCATGTACTTGAGCCGTGCCCGAGATCCCCTCTTTTGCCATCAGCGAAGGGTTGGTAGTTACCCCATCCAAGACACCTAGATTTTGAGCCATACGAATCTCAGAGAGACTTGCTGTATCGATAAAAAATTTCATTTTTTTGAGTTGATTAGTTTAGTATTCGCCAGACTTCCAGCGATTGGTTATAAAGCAAAACTATAGCTTTCAACAAGATACGGTTGCAACAAATAAAAAAAAGAAGGGTAAAAATGTTTAAAACAGATTACCCTTCCGAAAAATAGATCCAAAATGATCTTTTTAAATTAAAATTCAACAGCCCGCCTTACACCGAAGTGCTTTTTTGCAGCTGAATATATTCACTCGGTGTCATCTGATATTTAGCTTTGAAAACTTTTGTAAAGTAATTCGGGTTAGCGAACCCCGTTTCATAAGCGATTTCAGAAATAGACTTATCACTTTTTTCCAATAGGCTCGCTGCTTTCTCCAGTTTTACTGAACGAATAAAATCGACCGGCGACATGCCTGTAAGTTCCAGCAGCTTGTTGTATAAGGAGGCTCTACTCATCGATGTATGCGCACTCAAAGCCTCCACCGATAATTGAGGATTATCAATATTATCGTGAACATAATTCAACACTTTTTGTAGAAATTTGTCCTTTTCGGAGTTGATCGTCAATTCGGGAGGTAAAATAGAAACCTGTTTGCTATAGACTTCCTTAAACGCTTGATTCAGCTGGAGCAAGCTATTTATCTTCGCAATCAGCACATCCATATCAAAGGGCTTGGTCAGGTAGCCTACGGCACCGGACTCTAGACCACAGACAAGGCCATTATCGACCTGTGAAGCCGTCAGCAACACCACAGGAATGTGTTTCGTCCGTTTATCCTGTGCAAGTTTCTGCGAAAATTCCATCCCGTTTAGGTATGGCATCTGTACATCGCTCACCACAATGTCGGGATGATGGAAAAGCGCCTTTTGCCAGCCATCTTTTCCATTGGTCGCCTCAATAATCTGGTAATGCTCTTTTAAGGACTCTTTGAGATAATACCTAAAGTCTTCATCATCTTCGATAATCAGCACCAAGGGGCTCTGTCTAGCTTCCACAGGTTGCACCAGCGTGATAGCTTCCTGTTCAGGTATCCCGTCGTATACCGGCTCAGCTTGGTCTAACCACAAATCAAATTTAAAACTACTGCCTTTCGCAGGCTGACTGCTCACCGAGATTTCGCCATCATACATCTGAACAAAAGATTGTGCGATCGAGAGTCCAATACCTGAACCTTGGCTAGCCATCTTACCATCATTATCATACTGAAAGAAACTCTCAAATATCGATTGCTGTAACTGCTCAGGAATCCCGATACCGGTATCTCGCACTTCGAGGTAAACATGCAGCTTTTTGTCAACCACGCTCACAGATGATATACTTACGGCGATATCCCCATCCTTTTTCGTAAATTTAAAGGCATTATAGATTAAATTAAATAAAACGCGCTCCACCTTATTGCGGTCAAAACGGCAATGTAATTTTTCTTGACAGGGGAAAAAAGAATAGTCTATACCTTTTTGCAAGGCCATGTCCTGAAACGAGCGGTATACCTCCTGCACAAAAGAGACCAATTCACCATCTTCATCCTGCAGCTTGAGTTCATGATACTCCATCTTTCGAAAATCAAGCAACTGGTTGACCAGATTTAAAAGCCGGCGTGCATTACGACTGATCAAATTAAGCTGATCAGCAAGTTTGCTATCTTTATTTTTCCCAATCAGCGCATCAATAGGTCCCATAATCAGCGAGATTGGCGTGCGGAATTCATGACTTAAATTGGTTAAAAACCTGATTTTCATTGCATCCAACTGATGTTTGGTCTCAGCATCTCTTTTTTGTTGCTCAATGAGCTGTTTCGCCTGGGTACGCTCCTGCTCAATCGCAAATTTTTGCTTTAGCTTTTCAATCCCACGATGTCTCATCCATAGAAGTACCCCCACGGCTGCGAACACATAAAATAGATAAGCATAAATCGTGCGCCAAAACGGAGGAGCAACATGTATAGCAATCGATTTGATTTCCTTGTTCCAAATTCCGTCGTTGTTACTCGCACGTACCTCAAAGACATAATCTCCAGGATCCAGATTGGTGTAATAGACACTATTTTCTTTTCCGTTGCGAATCCAGTTCTTATCAAAGCCGACAAGACGGTACTCATATTGGTTATCCTCCGGTACAGTGAGGTTTAGTGCAGCAAAAGAAATTGAAAAATTCTGTTTATATTTTAGTTCGATACGATCAGCGGTCAACAACGACTGCTGTATTGGACCTTTCTCCGCCGGTTGAATGATATCATTATCAATTTTTAGATCAGTTAGTGCAACCTTAGCAGGATTACTGTTTGTTTTTAAATGAGCTGGATAAAAATGATTAAAACCCTTCTGACCACCAAAATAGATTTCTCCATCGCTCGTTTTTAGCGAGGCACCGAGCATAAAAGCGCCCTCTTGCAACCCTACAGCATTCGAATAATTTTTAAACTTATTTTGTGCCGGAGAATAACAGCTCAGGCCTTTGTTCGTTGAAAACCAAATCCGTCCCTTATCGTCTTCGACAATACTCTGGATAGCGCCATTAGCCAGTCCGTCCTTCTCAGAAAGTGTCTCAAAAACTAATTTCCCTTTTCGCAGCAACCCTATCCCATTGCCATTGGTTCCAACCCATAAATTCCCTTTTTTATCAGTATATATCGCTAATATATAATTGCTGGGTAGCTTGTTGTTTGCCTTATCAAAAATTTTGGAGCGCTTTGTCAAAGGATCATACATCACCAATCCCGAGCCATAAGTACCGATCCACATGTGCTGTTCCCGATCTTCCGCCAGCGCCCGTATAAAATTCCCTGGCACCTGGATTCCATCGCCTAAATGATCATCCCGCTTATATTTCTTGACAATTCCACTCCCTTTTTGAATGATGTTAACACCACCTCCATTGGTCCCAACCCATGTATTCCCCTTAAAGTCGACTTTTAAACAAAAAATATCGTTATTATTCAGATTATCTTCTTTATTGCCAACAATGTACCTTTTTAGATTTCCGTTAAGGAGGTCATAACAAACGACGCCTTGCTGATAGGTCCCGATCCAAAGCTGATCGAGCTTTCTCTCCAAAGTGAGCACCGTTAGATCTCTGGGTAGATTGGCAGAAAGGCTGACGGATGATAATCGATCAGTCTCCCTGTCGTATTTCCAGACACCGCCACCGTCAACGCCTAAAAAAATCTTATTTTGATAGGCCGCAAACGAGGTTACTATGGCCGGATCGCCGGTCATTCCTTCCAGAAAATCCAGACTTTTTAATCTAAATTGACTTAAATTGGTATCGAATTTATTCAATCCTCCCTGAAAAGTACCTATCCAGTAAATTCCGCTATTATCTACAAAAATAGACCGTATCGATTTGTGAGAAAGACTATGCACATTACTTGGATCAGGCTTAAAGGTGCGAACTGTAAAATTATTGGTATTAAGCACATCCAAACCATTGTCCGTTCCGATCCATAGATCCTGCTTTTGATTGTGGTACAAGGTATAAATTCGGGGACTGCTTAATGCCCCATTCCCGTCCTTCGCAATAAACTTATTGAACTGGGAATCGCCAGGATTGAGGTATTTAAGTCCCAACATAGACCCGATCCAGATCCGACCCTTATCATCTTCAACAATGGAGCTGACTTCAATCCCGTTTCCATATCCTTCCTGTTCCGATAGGACTTCAAAACGTTTTATTGTTTTGAAGTCTGCCGAGAGACGGAATATTCCATTCTCTGAGGATACCCACATATTGTTTTGCCGATCGCGAAATACACAGCTCGTCACTTTGCCGGCAAAAGTTTCGACAATACGCCGATAGGTTGGATCCATTTTCTTTTGTAGATTATTGACATCCAGTATATATAAAGCACCATAGGAAGCGACCCAAATATTTCCATTGGCATCCGTATCGACAGCATTAATTGCGGTACTGAGCCATTTCCCATCAGGTGTAAGATTATACGAACGGATACGGTCTGCTTCACGATCATAATAACTCAATCCCCCGCCGTTGGTACCAATCCAGATTCTTCCCTTCTTGTCTTCACACAGAGCCGAAATATGATTGGCCATTAAACTATTCTCTTGGTTGGCATCATATCGATAGACATTATACCGACGCCCATCGAAGCGGTTCAGTCCATCTTCTGTGCCCAACCAAAGAAAACCGTAGCTATCTCGATAGATACTATAGATCGTATTGGAGGAAAGTCCATCTTTTGAAGAATAACGCTGAAATGTTACAGGATGGTTTTGCCCGTACGAAAAAAACGTCAGCAACATCCAGCTTAATGCCAGTAAAATGCGTATCATATATTTAGGTAAATAATCTCCACCACAAAAATTTGAAGTGAACTGTGAACTAAATTATCAAATTAATCCCTTCCAAACTAGCCTCGATCATAATTTATGCGCTATTGCCGGTCATTTTTGACATTCTTATCCTTCATTTAAACATTCTTGCTATCCGTCAAAATTTACATTGGCTAGCTTTGGTCTACAATTATAAACTGCTTTGAAAGGTTTCCCTATCATGGGAAAATTACACACCAACAATGCAACCGGTTGCGGCAACGTGAAGATCGGAAAAATTAACCAATTATTAAACAAAATATGACAGCACAAAACGGTCCGTAAATGGCGTTTATTTTTATCAAAAATGAGCCCAATACAGGTATTAGTCTACCTAACAAATTCAAGAAAATTTAACCAAGATTTTTTAAACCTATTTATCAATCCACAAATGCTATGATGATTACATTTACAATCACACTAGTAAGGCATTGGAAAAAGCTATGGGGTATAGCTAAGCCATTTACTTTACTGCTGTTCCTGATCTATATGGGACAGTCCACACTACATGCTCAGACCAAAAGACAGGTAAGAGGTGTTGTAGTCGATAGCAACCATAAAAAGATCGCTGGCGCGTCCATTAAGATAAAGGGGACTTCATTGGCTACAGCTAGTGACGACAACGGCAATTTCACCCTTCAAGTACCTGCGGATAAAAACTTATTGACCATTTCCAAGCTGGGGTATGGTCAAATTGAAGTCGACATCAACAATAAGAATACCGTAGAGATACAGCTGATCGACAAATCGATTGAAATCGAAGAAACAATTGTTGTCGGTTATGGCCGTCAGAAAAAAGAAACCGTCGTTGGAGCCATCGCCCAGACTTCAGGCAGAGTTTTAGAGCGTGCTGGAGGTGTTTCGAGTGTAGGGGCTGCGCTGACGGGCAACGTGCCGGGAGTAATAACCACAGCAAGTACCGGAATGCCCGGAGAGGAAGATCCCCGTATTGTAATCCGCGGACGCAGTACCTGGAATAATACCGATCCTTTAGTCATGGTTGATGGTGTAGAAAGACCGCTATCTGCCGTTGATATCAGTTCCATTGAAACCATCTCCGTACTCAAAGACGCATCAGCAACCGCTGTTTACGGTGTAAGAGGAGCCAATGGCGTAATCTTAATCACCACCAAACGTGGTATGGAAGGGCAGATGCTGATACGTGGTACTGTCAACAATATCATCAAAACAGTTTCGCAGCTTCCCGGTAAAATGGATTCATATGATGCCCTGATGTTGCGCAACAAGGTTATCGAAAATGAATTAGGCATCTCACCTGCCAGCTGGGCCAACTATCTTCCACAGGATATCATCAACAAATACCGTTTTCCTGCCGACCAGACAGAACGCGAACGCTATGTAAATACGGACTGGGCAAAAGAATTATTTAAGAGCCAAGCTTTTTCACAAAATAGCAGCGTCAATATTGCCGGTGGTACACCCTTTGTCAAGTATTTTGCCAATGCAGATTTTCTTTACGAAGGCGATATGTTCCGTCAATTCGAAAATGCACGCGGTTATAAAGCCGGTTACGGATTTAACCGTCTGAATGTACGTTCCAATCTGGATTTCCAGCTCACCCCCACAACTAAATTCTCCACCAACCTGGCAGGATCCCGTGGTGTCAAAAAAAGCCCATGGGGCGGTGGCAACGATTATTCGTATTGGATTGCGGCCTATACCGTAGCACCTGACGTTATCTATCCACGTTACGCCGATGGAACATGGGGCTACTATGCGTTAAACACGCAAGCAGGAATAAACTCCGCCCGCGTGCTGGCGATCAGCGGTACTGAATATGTAACCACAAGCCGTATTACGACGGATTTTACACTCGAACAAGATCTCAAGTTTTTAGCGAAGGGCCTCAACGTTCGCGGAACGATCTCACTGGATAATACCTTTGTCGAAGGTGGCCGGGGTATCAATGACGCCAACAATAGCACACAAAGTAAATGGATAGATCCCAATACGGGACTGCCAACCTACCAGATTGCATTCGACGGTACCAACAGGTTTGATTTTGTCGAAGGTATAAACTGGACAACGGGCGCCGGACAAGTCAGGGATTGGTCCACCTACAGAAGATTGTTCTATCAATTGCAATTAAACTATACAACCACCCTTGGCAAAGACCACAACATTACCGCGATGGGACTTTTCAACCGCAATCAAACCGGTACAGGAAGTATGATCCCTTCCTATCGTGAGGACTGGGTATTCCGGACAACCTATAATTACAAAAACAAGTATATGGTCGAGTATAATGGCGCCTATACAGGATCAGAGAAATTCGGCCCTGATAACAGATTTGCCTTTTTCAACTCAGGAGGTCTCGGCTGGTTAGTCAGTGAAGAAGAGTTTATGAAGCCGGTTTCATTTTTGAATATGCTCAAGCTCCGTGCTTCTTACGGTGACATCGGTGACGATAGTGGTGGGCGGCAATTTCTATATCTAACCCAATGGGCTTATGGCGGCACCGCCGGCATGGGCGTTGAGGGGCGCTACTCCTACTCCGACGGCAATACCAGCCCTTATGTCTGGTACAAGGAAAGTGCGCTCGGTAATCCAAATATCCGTTGGGAAAAAGTCAACAAATTCAATGTCGGACTCGATTTCGGTCTATTCAATAGCCAGATAAGCGGTAAGGTCGACTTTTTTAGGGACCGGCGGACAGATGTTCTGATCAGCGGCGCCAATAGGGCCATCCCTTCCTATTTTGGGATGGAGGCACCAACAGCCAACCTCGGCAAAGTTCAAAACAAAGGATTTGAGGTTGAGCTAAAATTCAACAGAAAGCTCAATGTCGACTCGAGAATATGGGCCGATATCAACTTTACCCACGCCAAGGATAAAGTCATCAATGCCGATGCGCCCGAATTGCTACCTGAATACCAGAAACCAGACAATAAACAGGTCAATCAGACTTACTCGTACGTCAGTGCAGGCTACTATAATACTTGGGACGAACTTTATTCGAGTACTGCGCACGAAAGTAATGATCTGGCCAAACTACCCGGCAATTATCATATACTCGATTATAATGGGGATGGTATTATCGATGCTAAGGATAACATCCCTTACGCCTTCCCTTCGGTTCCACAAAACACATACAATTGTACGATTGGGTTCGACTGGAAGAATTTCAGTGTCATGACACAATGGTATGCCGTCAATAATGTCACCCGTCAGGTTGTTTTCAACAGCTTTTCTGGCCAGCTAAACCTGGCTTACGACGAAGGTTCCTATTGGTCAAAAGACAATGTCAATGCCGATGTGCCACTGCCTCGCTGGCTATCGCAATCGAGCACCTATACACCCGGTAGTCGATATATGTTTGATGGTTCATACATCCGTCTGAAAACAGCCGAAATTGCTTACAATTTTAACCGGGAATCCAGCATCATCAAACGCATGGGACTTCAAAATCTTCGCGTATTCCTCAATGGAAATAACTTAGTTTTCTGGTCCAAAATGCCGGATGACCGTGAATCCAATTATGCTGGTACCGGCTGGGCTTCACAGGGAGCCTACCCGACTGTAAAGCGGTTTAATCTAGGTGCAAACATTACATTTTAACCCTTCCCATATGAAAAAGTATTTCAAGGTAATCTTTATAGCTGGTGTGATCTGGTCTTCCTCTTCCCTACTCTCGTGTAAAAAATATTTAGACAAAGAAGAGCAGTCCAATGTGTCCTCCAAAGAAGCATTTAAAAACTTTATTAACTTCCAGGGATATACGGAAGAGCTCTACAGCTGTGTTGTCAACTTTAGTAATAATTACTGGACCAACTCCTGGAACTGGGGCGAGGATGAAATGACCTCAACGGCTGGCAATTATCATTTCGTCCACAAAATCGACAACGGCAATTTCTGGGGCTGGCAAAGAGAATCCGACGGCTGGGGCTCCGGCTGGATGGATCAAGGTGATTTTACCACAGTAAACGGGGATGTCTTTGCCAACCGCGCTTTTCGCGATTTATGGAGTGCAGCCTGGTTTGGTCTGCGAAAAGTAAGTCTCGGATTAGAGAATATTGACAAATTGACCGAAGCTACACCGGAAGAGAAAAATCTGATCAAGGGGCAATTGTTATTTTTCCGAGGCTGGTTTCACCACCGCCTGATGGAATATTTTGGCGGAATGCCCTATATCAATTATGTACTTCCCAGCGACGAAAAGCTTCGGTTGCCAAGACTGAGTTACCATGCCTGTGCGGATCTTGCTGCGGCCGATTTTAGAGAAGCAGCCAATCTCTTACCGATTGATTGGGACAATACCACTGCCGGAAAGCGGACTTTAGGAAAAAACCAGCTGCGCATCAATAAAATCATGGCGCTAGCCTATCTCGGCAAAAACTACCTCTGGGCGGGAAGTCCTTTGATGAATTTTCAGTCGACAGGAACTAAAGCTTACCATGCCGATTATTGCAAAAAGGCAGCCCAAGCCTTTGGCGAACTGCTCTCCCTCGTCGAGAGCGGACAAACGAATTACGCCCTTGTTCCAATGGCCAATATTCATTTAAATTTTTACACAACAGGACAAAACTGGGCCATGCCGGGCAGTACAGAAGCAATATTCAGAGGTCCCTATATTGATGCATGGGTATCCAATTATGGTACCAGTAAACAATATATTCCACTGGTCGTCTCCGATGGGGATGCTCTGAAGTTTATCCCAACAGCAAATTATGTGGACTACTATGGCATGAAAAACGGTTTACCGATCAAAGACATCACCCAGTCCGATGCAGCGTCAGGCTACAATGCCGAATACCCCTGGAAAGACCGGGATCCACGTTTTTATAAGGATATCATCTTTGACGGAACAAAAGTCGTTCAGGGAAATACGCAGGACGAAAAAAACCGTTACGCCAACCTCTACAGCAATGGAAGCTACCGAGATATCCAGTCCGGCAGCCAGACAGGTTATGTGTTACGCAAATTTGTCCCTATAACAGCAAACAAATACGATCAAGCCTATAATTATGGCACCAATCTTCATATTTATGTGCCTTACATGCGCTTATCTGATGTTTATCTGATGTATGCCGAGTCAGCGATGATGGCTTCCAACTCGGCCACGGGCAAAGCAGACAATTATAACAAAACAGCTGTAGACGCCATCAACATCGTTCGGGATCGCGCCGGGGTAGGCCATGTGGATGCTAAATTTCTAAGTTCAGCAACTGCACTATTGCCCGAGCTACAGAGAGAACGTGCTGTGGAACTCGCCTTTGAAGGCCATCGCTTTAATGATCTTCGACGCTGGTTGTTATTGACCGAATCTCCTTACACCCTAAAAAAATCAGTTTCTTTTGATCGGGCAGGGACCTTTAATACCGTAGATCCATCCCAAAACCGCATTGTCAACATCAAAGAAAATGTGCTTTTGGAACGCAAATTTACAAGCAAGCATTACTGGTTACCCCTAAAGGTAAGAGATGTCAACATGTATCCCGAGTTCTATCAGAACCCAGGCTGGTAACAAGTTTTTCATTTAATCATTCAAAAAATGAAGTACAAAAAATTAAGCATAGCACTATGTCTTGGATTAAGCTGCATAGCGGTCACCGATGGGATGGCCACAGAAGTCTTTAATCCAACCATTGGACAGTATAAAAATAGATTCCCGGCATTTTCGACAGCCGCTCGTCCGGATAGTACCGGCATAGACAGTACAACGCTTGTACAGGTCGCTTTCCGAAAAGTGCCGAAAAAAGACCTGATGGGTAATGTACAATCCATCAACATCCCGCAGTTACTCGACAAGAGTTACAACACCTACAGTCTGGAGAATTTAGACGCCTTTATTGCTGGTTATAATGGCAATATTTGGGGGATGAGCGGTTATCTGGTTTTAGTGGATGGATTTCCACGCGACGCCAATAACGTTATGCCGACAGAAATCGATCAGATCAGTGTGCTAAAAGGAGCAAATGCCATCGCCCTTTATGGTAGCCGGGCAGCCAAAGGCGTCATCAGCATAAGCACAAAACGTGGAAAAGCTGGCGATCAGCAAATTAAAATTAGAGCTAATAGTGGTATCAATGCAGCAATCAGTTATCCAAAATACCTGGGCTCAGCAGAATACATGACACTCTACAACGAGGCCCGGCAGAATGATGGTCTCTCTGCACTTTATAGTGCCGAAACTATCTACCAGCATGCCGCCGGAACAAATCCTTATCGTTATCCCAACGTCGATTACTACGCCTCGGACTACATCAAAGATCATTACAACCGTTACGATGCAACCGCAGAAATTTCCGGTGGCAATCAGCGAGCGCAATACTATACCAACTTTGGGTTTTGGTCGGAAGGCTCCCTGCTAAATTTTGGTCAGGCGAAAAAAAATGGGGGCGCCAATAGATTTAATATGCGCGGCAACATTGACGTTAAAGTCAATGATCTGATCTCGCTGAATGTAGATGCTGCCGCCAGTTTTTATATTTCTAAAGGGGTGAATACGGACTATTGGGGGGCGGCGGCCACGGGACGGCCGCATCGCTTCTCCCCCCTCATCCCGATTGATATGATCGAAGAGAACGATGTCAACTCCATGGTGTACGTCAACAACAGTAATTTTCTCATTGATGGCAAATATCTACTGGGCGGAAGCCAACTGGATCAGACCAATGCTTTTGCCAATGTTTACGCCGGAGGTACAAACCGCTATCTTAACCGGCAGTTTCAATTTAATACAGGCTTGAATTTTGACCTAAAAAATATCCTGGAAGGCCTCGTTTTCAAAACCAATCTCGCGGTAGATTATCAGTCAAATTACAACCAATCCTATAACAACAATTATGCGGTTTATCAGGCTTCGTGGAACAACTACGACGGAAAGGACCTCATAAGTAACCTGACAAAATATGGTGATGATCGTATATCCGGCATACAAAACATCAGTGGAAGCACCTATAGGCAGACCATCGGCCTCAATGGATCTCTAAACTTTAACCGCACCTATGATAACAACCATCATGTTTCGGCGATCCTATTGGCGAATGCGTTTCAGATCGCTGCCTCCGGAAGCTACCACAAAATCAGCAATGCCAACCTCGGACTTCAGTTGGGCTACAACTATTCGAATAAATATTATGTTGACTTTAGTAGCGCTTATAGTCATTCGGCCAAATTGCCCCAAGGAAACCGTCAGGCCCTCTCACCAACGTTAGCACTTGCCTGGCGCCTGTCAAAAGAAAATTTTCTCGCCAACAGCAAAGTTATCAATGAATTAAAATTATCCGCCTCTGCAGGTATCTTAAACACCGACCTGGACATCTCTGATTATTATCTTTATCAGGGATACTACACGTACAACGATGCTGCCTGGTATAGCTGGCGCGATGGCGACCTCGTCCATACTTTTGATAGACGTCGCGGAGACAATCCTAACATGAAGTTTCCTAAACGCAAGGAATTTAACGTCAACCTTGAGGGCGGACTTTACGACAATTTAATCACCTTCAATACTTCTTACTTTTTTAATCGGATGAGCGGTGGCCTTGTGCAGGCGGCAACACAGTATCCGATGTATTTTATGACTTATTGGCCTGTTTACTCGGATCTTCCTTACATCAATTACAACAGTGACGAACGCCGCGGGGTCGACTTTGGCATCAATCTAAACAAACAAATAAACCAAGCTTTTGTATCACTGGGTTTCAATGGGATGTATTACTCGACAAAGGCCGTGCAACGTGACGAATTATTTCAATTCGCCTATCAGAATCGGGCCGGAAAGCCTTTGGATGCCATATGGGGACTACAAAACGATGGGTTCTATAATAGTCAGGCCGACATAGACAATGCTGCATTTTCCTCATTCGGAGAGATAAAACCCGGAGACATCAAGTATAAAGACCAAAACGGCGATGGCACCATTGACACCCGCGACGAGGTCTATTTGGGTAAAGCTGGATGGGCTGGTGCCCCACTGACCCTAGGTTGCAACCTGACGGTCAAATGGAACAATTTTACGCTGTTTGCTGCTGCCACTGGCCAGTTTGGAGCCAAAGCCATGAAAAATAGTGCATACTTTTGGGTCGACGGAGAAGACAAATATTCGGTGGTGGTACGTGACCGCTGGACTGAGTCAACCAAGGAAACCGCAACTTATCCGCGCCTTACGACGTTCAACAGTGACAACAATTTCCGAAGCTCAGACTTTTGGCTTTATAAGACCGATCGCATCAACCTGTCCAAAGTGCAGCTTTCCTATGATTTCCCAAAGCGTCTATTCAATTCCAAATTTATCCACGAACTGGGTATTTATGCCATGGGCTCCAACCTTTTGACGATTGCAAAAGAAAAGGAAACAATGCAACTCAATATTGGCCAGGCACCGCAGATGCGTTTTTTCAACATCGGCCTCAAGGCACTATTTTAATCATGAATATTTAAACCGAGAATGATGAAAAGAATACTAACCATAGCCATCCTAAGTAGCTTACTATTTTCCTCCTGTGAAGATATGTTTGAGCCGGCTCTAGAGAATAATCTTGAAATTGAAACGGCCAACAGCCGTCCCCTCTATGCCCAAGGATTGCTCCTAAACGGGTACAACCGTGTTCCGGGCAATAGTTATAGCTTCGATGATGTTGCCACCGACAATGCAGTAAGCAACGATAAAAGCAACACCTATCTTAAAACAGCCACGGGGCAATGGACAAGCATAAACAACCCTTTCGACCAATGGCGCAACAGTTACGCAGCTTTGCAATACCTCAACAACTTTTTATCCCTGAGCGATAAGGTGGAATGGGCCCTGGATCCAAAGGTCAGCGTCCTATTCAACGACCGGATGAAAGGTGAAGCTTATGGCCTTCGTGCCCTATTTATGTTTCACCTGCTGCAGGCACATGCTGGGAAATCAAGTACCGGAGAAATCATGGGTGTTCCCATCCTTCTGACTCCCGAAACCATCAATTCGGACTTTAACCATACACGGGCACCATTTGAAACCTGCATGCAACAGCTCTACGATGACATCAAAAAAGCAGAAGACCTGTTGCCGATGGATTATGAAGACATCAGCGCCGATAGTCAGATCCCGGCCAAATATGCAGGAACGATCAATAAGGACGATTACAATCGCGTATTCGGATCTTATTTCAAACTCCGGATGACCAAACGCATCGCACAGGCGATCCGCGCCAGAGCAGCATTGTTGGCTGCAAGTCCAGCATACAGTGAGGGCAGCAAAACGACTTGGGAGCAAGCGGCCACCTATGCCGGACAGGTCATCCAAGCCAAAGGCGGCCCCACTGGCATCGATCCTAAAGGATTTACCTGGTACAATAAAGATGTAGTCGACGGTCTAACCTCCGGATCCAATCCCGCCGAAATCCTTTGGCGTACCGACAAAGGAAATAGCAATAGCATGGAACAGGACCATTTTCCGCCAACTTTATTTGGAAAAGGAAGACTCAATCCCACACAAAACCTGGTTGATGCCTTCCCCATGGAAAATGGATATCCGATTGGAGATGCCAATTCGGCTTACAATAAAGCCAATCCTTATGATAAGCGGGATCCTAGATTGAAGACTTATATTATCGTCAATGGAGCAACTGCAGGTGTCAGCAGCACAGCGATCAATACCACTGCCAACAGTCCAACCAACGATGGGCTAAATAAGGTCGAAACATCTACACGAACGGGCTATTATCTCAAAAAACTGCTACGCCAGGATGTTAATCTAAATCCATCATCCCCGACCCAACAAATGCATTTCAATGTCCGCCTACGGATGACAGAAATGTATCTGGCTTATGCCGAGGCAGCTAATGAAGCCTGGGGACCTACTGGCATGGGGACCTTTACGTTCTCTGCTTACGATATCATCAAAGCTATTCGCAGACGTGCCGGTGTCGGCACCAACAATGGCGATCCCTACCTGGAGCAAGTAAAAAACAATAAAGATCAAATGCGGCAGCTCATCCGCAACGAACGCCGACTGGAGCTCTGCTTTGAAGGATTTCGGTTTTGGGACCTCCGCCGCTGGAAGATGGATATCAATGTTGTTGCAAAAGGAATCAGCATAAATAACAACAGCTACACGGAAATTCCGGTTGAAAATAGACTTTACGAAACCTATATGTACTACGGTCCGATCCCGTATAGTGAAGTACTTAAATATAGCAACCTTGTACAGAATACGGGATGGAATTAACATTAATACGCACATGATGAAAAAAATCAATCTCCTTTACGCAATGGCATTAGTAAGCCTGGCGTCTTGCAAAAATAACGACTGGGAGTTCCCAGACTTCGAATTTCAATCGGTATACTTCGCTTATCAGACACCTGTAAGAACGGTAACACTGGGCGAAGACATCATTGACAACAGCCTCGACAATCAGCATAAGGTCAAAGTCATGGCGACTACAGGCGGGGTGTACAACAACAGCAAAGACATCCGTATCGATTTTGTGGTCGACAATAGCCTCACAAATGGTCTCAGCTATCCAGGTGGACAGCCGGTCACACCATTGCCGACCAACTACTATCAACTGGCCAGCAACCAGATCACTATTCCAAGTGGCAGTCTAACAGGCGGCGTTGAGGTACAGCTAACCGACGCATTTTTTGCCGATCCCAAAGCATTGGAAACCTACTACGTACTGCCCTTACGCATGTCAAAAGTCGTCAACGCCGATTCCATCCTATCCGGCAAAACTTCCCTACAAAATGCCAATAGGGCTATTGTATCCGATTGGGATGTTGCACCAAAAGATTTTATTTTCTACGCCCTCAAATATATAAATCCTTGGCACGGCAATTACCTACGTCGGGGCACCGACCAAATTGTCGGCAAAGGTATCAACAGCAGCTTGACTAAAAATATTGTCAGACATCAGGCTTATGTCGAAAAAGACGAAGTCAAAAACGTCACGACAGCAGCGCTAAAGAAATCGGTGTTACCGCTATCTTTTAAAGGGACTGATGACGTCAATATTAATGTTAATCTGGACTTAACTTTTGATGACGACAATACGTGCAGCATCAGCTCGGCAACTGCCGGCATATCTGCTACAGGAACAGGAAAGTTTGTCAAACGGGGCGAAAAAAACAGCTGGGGCAATACGGATAGAGACGCACTTTATCTTTCCTATGCGATTGAAATGCCACAGATGAGCGTCACAAGCAAGGATACCCTCGTGATGCGGGACAGGTCCGTAAAAATGGAAACTTTTATCCCCATCAAAAAGTAGTATCAATTCAACAATGAACAACGATGAAAAAAATCAATAAAACTATCGTCATCCTACTTTCGCTCAGCACCGTCTGGAGTTCCTGTACCAAATATGAACCATTGGAATTTACCGTCGATAAACCGGAAAAAGTGCTGGCGCAGGAAGATATAAACGCCTACAATCCCCTGAAAAGTTATTTAGATAAACAGGCAAGTCCGGAATTTAAGCTTGGTGTAGCCCTCAATATGAACGATTATTTTAACAAGGGGGTCCTCTACCGTCTGGCCAACCGCAATTTTGAAGAAATGGTGATGGGCTATGAGATGAAGCATGGCTCCATTGTGCAGGCCGACGGAAGCCTGAACCTATCTCGTGTAGAACAGCTGATCACAGCTGCACAGGAAAACAACATGGCACTGTATGGCCACACGTTGTGCTGGCATTCGGGACAGAATGCCACCTACCTGAATAAGTTAATCGCTCCTGTGGTTATACCAGGTTCTGGAGGACCAGCTCTAGCGGGACATGCACTAAAAATGAGCAATCCTTCTGTTGTCAATGCCTGGGAAGCACAGACAGCCTATGACATTACCCCTACGGAAGTGGGTAAAGAGTTTGTTTTGAAGATTGTGGCCCGCGGTAACAAAACAGGCAATATTGGTATTGATCTGCAGAGCACTTCCAATTATACCGGTGATAATATGGGCTCATTAGCATTAACAACAGGCTACAAAGAATACGAGCTCAAAGTCACCGCAACTGCTGCACGCAACCGTTTTATTATCAATTTTGGTCAATACGATGGCACTATTTTCATTGACAAGGTTGTGCTGACAAAAACAGGCAGCTCGACTAATCTTATCGCCAACAGTGATTTTGAAAACAATATCGATGGCTGGTTTGGCTGGGGAAATAACTCCACCAGAGCGCAGTCTGCCAATGGTGAAGGGTATGGCAGCCCGGGAGGTAGCACGATTGAGAAAACACCTACCGAGAAAGAAGCCATACTCACAAAAGCACTGGAGACATTTATTGCCGGCATGTTGGAGAAAACCAAAGGTTATATCAAGGCCTGGGATGTGGTCAACGAGCCGATGTCCGACTGGCCAGACCAATATGCCTTAAAGACCGGAATCGGAAAAACCGATCTGGCTGATGACGAATTCTACTGGCAGGATTACTTAGGTAAGGATTATGCCGTGAAGGCCTTTCAATTCGCCCGCAAATATGGCAATCCCAATGACCTCCTATTCATCAATGACTACGGTTTAGAAGGCAGCGGCAACAAATGTAAAGGGCTGATCGCCTATGTCAGCTACATCGAAAGCAAAGGCGCCAAGGTTGATGGTATCGGCACACAGATGCACATCGATATCAATACAAACAAAGACAACATCGTCAATATGTTTACGCTGCTGGCGGCCACCGGCAAGTTCATCAAAGTGTCTGAGTTAGATATCGGGCTTGGCACAGGTATTAAGACTACTAATGCAACAGCTGAAATGTATCAGAAACAAGCGGACTTATACAAATTTGTTGTTGAGAAATATCTCGAGATCATTCCCAAGAACAAACAATATGGTATTACCATATGGAGTCCATTAGACAGTCCTGACCAAGAGAATTCATTCTGGCGGCGTGGAGAACCGATCGGTTTATGGACCGAAGGATTCGTTCGAAAGCCCGCCTATCAGGCTGTTGCTGAAGCATTGCAGGCTAAAAAATAAGATCATTAATCACCCTTTAATATTTAAATTATGAGAACAAACAAAATGTGGTTACTGCTGGTCTTTTTATTAACCATTCTTTCCAGCTGTTCGCGGCTGGAAGAAAAAATCTTGACCAGCGAATCCGAAAGAAGTCTGAAGTCCAATGTTTCTGCGCAAGCTGTCACAAGCTGGCCACGGTCGACACCGACCCTACATGTAGGCGGAAAGTACCTCAAGGATCCCTGCGACAATAATATTGTCCTGCATGGGGTAGCCATTACGCCAAGCCCCTGGTTCAATGGCTGTCAGTATGGAGCCAACTCGGGGTACTGCACCTGGGACAATTACAATGTCCAAGGTGCACTCAATTACAACAAAGCCGTCATTGACAAACTCAGCAGTGCGGCCGACGGTTGGTATCTCAATTATATTCGTCTCCATATCGATCCTTATTGGACCAATGATCCTGGTGCACCTATTCCCGAAGATGACATCTCAAGGTTCAATTACAATCGTTTGGTTACGTATACTGACCAGGTCATTATTCCGTTGATCAACCATGCCCGCAGTCGGGGTATGTATGTCATCTTGCGCCCTCCGGGTGTATGTCCGCACCGTATTGCGGTCAATGACGCCTATCATACTTATCTCAAAACCGTATGGACTTTTCTGTCGCAGCACCCTGCACTGAAGAACGCCGATAATGTGATGTTTGAGCTGGCCAACGAACCTGTTGAAATCCTGGGCACAAATGGTACCTGGGGAACAACAGGAAACGAGCATTTTGCTGCACTTAAAAATTTCTTTCAGCCATTGGTCAATATTATCCGTAACAACGGTGCCAACAATGTATGCTGGATACCTGGTACCGGCTGGCAGTCTCATTACCAAGGCTATGTCAGTAATCAAATTACCGGTGGCAACATCGGGTACGCTGTACATATTTATCCCGGGTATTGGGGTGGTGTTAATACCTATCAGGCCTTTCAAAATGCCTGGAATACCAATGTTAAACCTATTGCTGACATTGCACCAATCGCCATTACGGAGACCGACTGGGCACCGCAAGGATATGGTACCTTCGGTACAGGTTCCACAGGTACTGCCGGTGGCAATGGTTTTGGTGCCAATTTAAAATATATCGTCGATCAATCCGGCAATGTGAGTTGGAATCTTCTCGCGCCGGACGACCTGCTTCATAAAGGCGATCCCAATGCAGGTACTGCCTTCAATAACGATTGGGAGGCCTGCGCTGCTCCCAGCAAACAATGGTTTCAGCAATATGCCGCCTCCAATTATCCCAGTTCAAATTGCAATGTTACCAGCCTGGTCAATAACGGTATTTACGAAATCGAATTTCAGACCGATGCCAACAAAGTCCTTGATTTAAAATCAGGGGAAGACACCAACGGCGCTGTACTCAGACCCTGGACCCGAAATGGTGCAAATGCACAACGCTGGATTGCTATCGATGCCGGCAATGGCTACTGGCGTTTTGTCTCCAAAGCTAGCGCAAGTAATCGCTGCATTGACCTGGCCAGCAACAGCAATACCCTCGGCACTTTTATCCGCCTCTGGCAGAACTACAACAATGATGCACAAGCTTGGCAGGTGCTGGCAGTAGCCAATGGCTATTCTAAAATCCTGTCGAAAGTGGATGCCACACGTGGATGGGATGTCCCCAACTGTACGATGGATGGAAACTCCAACCTGCAGCTGTGGGATTATTACGGTACATCTTGCCAATTGTTCAAATTCAAGTTTATAGCGATGAACTAAACCTCAGATAAACTAGACCTCATCTTTTTCGCGGTAAGTATGGCTTGCCGCGAATACTTTTTTACATACAGATTCAAAAATCACTATGCGACAAAAATCTTCTCAAATCCTCCGGCTTCTTATACTGCTTTACAGTTTAACGGTTACGGCTGCTTTTGCCCAAAATAAAAATTTCCATATCTACCTTTGTTTTGGACAATCCAATATGGAAGGACACGGCAAATTTGAACCACAGGACACCCTTCCCGTCAAACGTTTTCATCTGCTGGAAGCTGTAGACTGCCCCGAATTAGGACGTCAATCAGGCAAATGGTATCCTGCCCAGCCTCCGATTACACGCTGCCATACCGGTCTTACTCCTGCAGATTATTTTGGCCGGACATTGGTTGACAGCCTTCCCCAAAATATCGAGATTGCTGTTATCAATGTCTCTGTTGGCGGCTGCCATATCCAGTTATTCGATCAGGACAGTACAGCAAATTATGTTGCAAAAGCTCCAGACTGGATGAAGTCCATGCTCGCCGCCTATGACAATAACCCATATAAGAAACTCGTGGCATTGGCCAGAATTGCCCAGCAAAGAGGCGTTATAAAAGGAATTCTACTTCACCAGGGCGAATCCAATACCGGAGATCGCGATTGGCCCAAAAAAGTAAAAAAGGTTTATCAGAGCCTGCTGGATGATTTGCAGCTCAAAGCAGAAAATGTTCCTCTGCTGGCTGGAGAATTACTTTCTGCAGCAGACGGTGGGAAATGTGCAAGTATGAACATTATCATCCAGACACTGCCAGCCACCCTGCCGACCGCTCATATTGTCTCCTCAACAGGCTGCGGCGGTATTGGCGATGGACTCCACTTTAGTCCAGCCGGATACAGGCAACTGGGCAAAAATTATGCGAGCAGCATGCTTAAGATCCTGAAGAAAACACCGCAATAAAAAAGCTAGGGATTCAATCCCTAGCTTTAATATATACCCCGTCGTTTAGAGAAGATCATCAACGTGTATCTTTCGTATACGGTATCAGCATTCCAATCTCGGGTCAATGAGCCTGCATTTGACCTTTAGTTCCCAAAAATTTTGGCCAATTCCTGATGCAGCAGTTCTCCTTTGATATTAATAGCGACAATGTTTCCTTTCGGATCCACTAGATAATTCTGTGGCACAGCACGTACGCCATACAATACCGCCGCCTCATTGCTCCAACCCTTCAGATCCGCAACATGGATCCAAGGCAGACCATCATCCTTAATCGCTTTTATCCAGGCATTTTTTCCTTTTGTATCGTCTAGGGATACCGCAAGGACTTCCAGTCCCTTACCTTTATACTTGTTGTACGCCTTTAATAAATTAGGATTTTCCGCACGGCAGGGACCACACCAGCTTGCCCAAAAATCGATCAGCACATACTGTCCTTCGAAATCGGATACCTTGATCATTTTCCCATTTGTATCCGGCTGAGAAAAATCAGGCGCTTTATTTCCAATTTTCACACTTCGCTCAGCCAAAAAGCGTGCTTCCAGCTGCCGCGCATTCGTCGTTTGACGCACCTCTTTCGAGAGCTTCAAAAATAAAGGTTCGATCTCACTGAGCTTACGTTTGTTGGCCGCATCTATAAGCGCATCCACCGCAAAAATTGAACTCGGATTTTTTGCTGCAAATGCAAGTTCCTTTACCCGGCGTGCTTCAAACCTTGCCTCAAACTTTTCGTGGATAGCTTTGTACTGTTCATTGGCATCAGGCGCATTTTTATCTACAGCAGCAAAAGCTTTATTCCCCGCATCAATAATATCCATAAAACCGCCACCGATTTCATTCAAATAAGCGACATACGCGTTATGCAAAGGTGACCCTTTTACTGCAGCCGTCCGCAGCGAATCTTTGACGGTCATATTGTAAGTCTCATTACCCAAATAAAAGTATAAACGGTCACCGATATTTTGTGCGATCAATTTTCCTTTACCCTCTTGATCAAAAACCATTCTTGAATAAGCAGGCTCCTCTACCGTCCCGCTAAAACTAAACTTGCCATTCACAATAGCAGATGAATCCGATGCCGGAAATCCATCTTTTGTATAGTCCAGATACACTTTCTTACCATTGAAAGCTTTTGGTGCACTTCCATTGATCTGGAAATTGGCTTGCTGTGCAAAGGATGCCATGGGTAAAAATGCCAATGCCAATGCCACTATTTTTAAATTTTTCATGTTTATATGATTAGATATTATTTTATTTTTTTATTTACGCCAGGTCATGTCCACAGGATTTCCCGGGATACCGTCGATTGTTTTGAGGAGCTCACCTTGCTGCCCTACTCGAATGTCCATGTAATAAAGTGCGCCCTCTCCACCTGCGATCAGGGTACTTTCATCATCATCCAATTTGAGCAATCCGATATCCGATTTGATTGCTGCTTTTAACTGTTCCACCTGCTGATTGAGCGGATTGTAGCGAAATACCTGATTTTTGTAGGCCACATAGATATAGCCATTGCGGGTCGCCACCATCTTGGTTCGCTCATTGATCCACTCCTGTTTTGAAAAGAGTCTTTTGTGTACCGCAGTGATCATAAAAGGTCCATTAAAGTTGGCATTGAACTTCAGCTCATAAATGTTCCCGTTGCTATCTTTCACATACGCATAAGTGTCCGTGCTATTGATCTGCACCATTCGGATCAAATCCATACCCACCTTTGTCGGATCAAAAATTTCAGTATTGACTGGACTATATTGCGTACCGAAATACATTGGACTTCCATAAATATTGATGCGTACAAATTGCTTTTTATTCTTTTCGAAAGCGATGACGCTAAAATTGTTGTCTACCGCGGTCAAAATAATTTCCGGAGCCAACTCATAATCTCCGTCCGCATATGTTCCAAACATCCCGTAGGTATTCGATTGATCCCAAGTATTCGTGGTTCCACCATAAAATTTGCCATTGATAACACCCATCATTACGCCTTGCGGATGGGCAATCAGGCTTCCAACATCAATCGTCGATGGAGCCAGAAAAAAGTTATCGTGCAAGGTCCCTGGTTTTACGGCTTCTTTGACCAGATTGTTCACGTCCAGCCGCACACCTGCCTGTTTGGAAATAATCCAATACCCCAGAGGTGTGTTTCCCGTGAACTGATTTTTCAGGTAATGGATATGCAGTGGATCAGGAGGCAATGGCTCGCCGTTGATCGCCTCATAAATATTGGGTTGTACAGTATTATCGGGTTTGATAAAGGAGAGTTTGCTGACGCCGTTTTGAACAGATAGCACAAGTGATCCACGCGAAAAGGCTGTCGTTCCCTGAATTTTGAAATTGTAGAAATATTTCATTCCATTGGCGGTATTGGTCACCGTAAGCCGGGCTGTATACCGTTTGGCCTGCAGCCCGAAAACGATACGCAGCGCAGCCCCTTCATAGTGGTTAGCTTCAGGGACAATTGCTTCAGGCACATCGATCCGCCAATTACATTTAACGGAAGCCGCATCAATGCCGGTAATTTTGGGCGCTATAATAAGACTGTCCCCTACCGAAGCTTCATACAAGGTATCCAAACCCGTCACCTGAGGGCCTCCGGGCATGTCGATAACATAATTCCCCTTGTCTTTATAACAGCTGCCCAAAGCCAATAAAGTTAAAGACAACACAGCAGCAAATAGTATTGCTCTTAATTTGTTTACATCTCTTTTCATCTTATCTGACTTCCTTTCCTGATTCATCTATAAAATAATACTTACCCGAAGCGCTATTTTTTCGTAAGAGGATACTTCGGCTGGGATTGTCCAGGTGGTAGAACTGGTAGGTTTGCCCGTTGTCTTTGCTGTTCAATACGTATTTTTTTTCAGGATGATCCTTGACCCATTTAAATGGATCGTTGAGCATCATGAGCAGCAGATTTGCAAAGTAAAGATTCTTGGGTGCATCGAGTCCCACCATGGAAAGCGAACGTTGTTCGGTGACAATTAAGAAGAGCTGATGTTTTACTCGCGAATAGTTGTCGAGCCACATCGTCCACCAGGCAGGCTGCTCCAATTGGGCCGAAATAATAATGCGTGCCCGTATTAGCGCGGGATTTTCAACACCAAAGTCATCGCTTGCTTTCAGTTTGACGAGCAGTGATACAGATTGATTTTCAAGTTCACTGATATTGTGTACGATGATTGGAATTAGAGCCTGGCCGGCATTGCTTTCCAGTGTATATTCGGATTTCAGCGCATCATAATGTAGCTCGGCACGGGCCGTTGATGAATCCTTTTCCACGAAGGCCTCAAAATGCCGTGCTTGCTGATCACGATACCCCATCACTTTGACGGGAATAAAAACCGTATCCTGTGCCTTGGTCATATCATAGGCAAACGTGTAGACAATGCTATCCCGGTCCGCATCGCTCAGGTCAAAATAAACATTTGCTGCCCTGTCGTAAGTCGTTAAGCCGGCCTTTTTACAAGAGCACAGCAGCAGCAGCGGGAGTAACATGAGTAATAAAGTATCTTTTTTCATTTTTTGTCACTATTTACCGTTGTCCATAAATTATTTCATCATCAGGCAAAGGCCATACATAGATCTGCTGATTTGCAGGAATTGTTGTGCCTTGCTGCCCTACAATCGGTACATTCAACCTTTTATAAGCAAAGAACAATTGTCCTTCGGCAAACATTTCTTTCCGGTATTCCTTCAGCAGTTCGCTCTGGAGCTTTGAATAGGTCGAGATATCCACTTTCTGGCCGATGCCCCGATGTTCACGCACCTCATTCAGCCAAGCTGCGGCTTGGGCCGGCGCTGTTTCATAACTACATTCAGCAGCGATGTAATAGATTTCAGCCAAGCGGATTGCTGGAGCTACCAAATAGTGCAGATTAGCTGCAAAGCTGTCGCCCAGTGTATTCCGACGATATTTATGAATAGGTGATATAAAAGAATTGCCAACGCTGACTGTTCCAAACCACTGGGTATAGCGCATATCACCGCCTCCAGCACCTGCAACCTCATAGATGGTCTTTGCTTCGTCCTGATCTAGGTATATTGCACTGTTATTGTCCTGAAACCAGTCATTGTTATACGTGCTGTTCATGGCGGGGATGTACCAGGCAAATAACAATTCCTTATAGAAAATCCGGTCTTTTTTGTCCGCATCGACCGCTAAAAAATCAGTCGCATTTGTCCATGGAAATTTTTTGACATCAATCACTTCACGTGCATTCAGCAACGCTTTAGTTTTATCTCCTTTATACAAATAAGTTCGCGCCAGCAACCCGCATACCGCATAGTAGTTAAGCCGGTGTCTTCTGTTCTGTAAAAAGAGACTTTTATCCTGAAGCTCTGAATTTTTCAGGGTGTCACCGACAGTCGGATAACCGACCACATAAGATTTCAAGCGGATCGGATCAATTTTGAGCAATTCTTTGGCTTCCTCCAAATCCCGCACGACCGAATCCAGCACCTGTGACACCGTCGACAATTTGGTGGATTTATTTGAATAGCCGGTTACATAAGGAATGGCTTCGGTTTTGTCATTTACGACCGGAGCAGGAGCAAATAGGCGCAAAGCATCAAAATGCAGATAAGCTCTCAAAGCCAGCGACTCCCCTTTGATCAATTGGTAATTGCTTCCCGTAAACAATTGCTTCTTTTGATCGATCTCAGTCAGAATCAGATTGGCATTCACAATGCCATTGTACAGACCTTTCCAGATATTGTCCTTGCGTCCGATAAAATTGCCATCGTTGTATTTAAACAACTTTGTTTGTTGATAACGCAAAGGGTCATTGCTTGATAGCGCATAGTTCTGCGCCAATACTTCCGGTGTTCCAACTGTTAGCTCCTTTCCATAGAGATCATCTTTGGCACAGCGGGTATAGACGCCAATAAGGGCTTCTTTAAAACCATCTTCGGTGGCGAAAAGAACCGATTTATCTATTTCGCTTTCCGGTTGTATATCTAGCCACTTAGAGCAAGAAAGCGTACTCAGGGCTGTGAATAGTATTAAAACTATAGTTAACTTCTTCATCTGTACATATTTTTTTCCATCCGTCGGATGGTACTTACCATCTTTTATAATCCTGCTTGTAAGGTAAAAGTCACACTCCGGGCAAACGGGTATGTAATTCCACGTTCTACTTTCACCGAAGACCAGCGAAAAATATCATTTGCAACAAGTCCGACACGCAGGCTTGACAATGCTAGTTTTTTAGCGAACTCCTTTCGTGCATCGTAAGAAAAATTAAGCGACTGCAGTGCAAACAGGTTATCAGGCATAATGAACCGCGAGGACACTTTCGTCTGGCCCAAATCCTGAATACTTTTATAAAAAGTTACATCTCCTGGGTTTTTCCATTTTTCCTCCAAAACCCTACTGTCAACATTATAGCGTGGATCGGCATTTTCAACCCGGTCTACCAAGGTTTGGTTATAGGTTTTTCCGCCTATCCGTGTCTGGAAATAAGCGACCATCATAAACTGTTTATAGCGCAGTGTTCCTCCAAAAAATCCTTCCATTTTTGGAGTGGCCACCCCCACGACATCAATATCCCGTGCATCCCAGTCATACGACAGTGTTCCATCTTTTTTAATATAAACTTCCTTTCCATTTTCGGGATCTATTCCAAGAGAAGGAACCGCGTATATCGCATCGAGCGATTGGCCTTCTTTGTAGCGAAGTAGCGGTACCGCCATTAGATCGCTCCCCTGCTGTGCTTCGTCGACACGTTCGTTGTAGCTTTTCAGTGCATTTGAAATACGGACGATTTTATTTGTATTTCGGACCAAATTGGCCAATAGGCTCAGTGTCCACTTTTGATTTTTAATGGGAACCCAATTGGCATTGAGCTCGAATCCTTTATTTTCAAGATCGCCAAGATTCTCCTTATACGAGCTGAATCCCGTAGAAGGTGCCAGGTTGATATCCGCTAAGATATCGCGTGTGATCTTATGGTAATAGCGTGGAGAAAGTGTCAACCGATCATGCCAAAGTCCAAGATCAAGACCAACATCGGTACTCTGGGTCTTCTGCCAGGTCAGGTTTTCATTACCATAATTACGGACCGTACTTCCCAGTCCCGAGCTATACCAATTGCTTTTATCGTAGCTATAAGTTGTGCGCGACATATAAGGATCAAACTGTACAGATCCCGTAAGACCTATCGTTGCACGGAGACGCAACTGGCTGATAACATCGTTGGTAAACCATTTTTCTTTATGCATATTCCATCCGATACCTGTAGACCAAAAGGGAGCGGTACGTTTATTGGATCCGAATTTGGAAGAACCATCAATGCGGAACGTTGCATCCATTAGATAACGGTTATCATAGGAATAGTTGGCACTTAGGAAAGCGCCAAATAACCTGGAGGCACCCAGGCTACTCGAAGGGCTCGCATTTTCGGCATATCCTTTGGCAAATCCCACACTTGTAAATCGGTCATTAGGAAACCCAATGGCCGTAAAAGAACGCTCGTCGTAACTTTCTGTCCGGATATTGGTTCCCCCAACCACATTGAAGCTGTGTTTATCAATATTGCGCATCCAATTGAGCCTGATATTTGCATCCCAGTACAATTCATTGTTTGTATAGCTGCTATAACTACCTTTTTCATCTGTCTGAGATGTTGGATAGAAATAAAAATCATTGGCTAAGGGCGACCGGAAATTATCATTGGTATTCAAGCGCTTTAGCAGGCTCACTTGTCCCCGCAGGCGAAGTCCGTTATTGAGATCAAAATCACCAGAGAAATTATTCAGCAATTCGGTGTAACCAAGTTTATTGAAACTATTGAGTGTCGCATTATAAAGTGGGTTCAGGACATACTCCCGTTGCGCGCTACCGGAATTTGCCACCCTTGTCCACATATCGGCCTCCTGTATAATATTGCCGTTATCATCGGTCATGCGGTAATACGGATTCATCCTCACATAGTCCGAAAAACTTCCATAAGGAGATTCGCGGCCATCGACCACGGTTACGGCAAGCTCATTCTGGAATCTAAATTTACCTTTTAGGTTATAGCTAAAATTCAGCCCACCCGAATATTGATTTCTTCCCGATCCCTTCATGACACCTGGCCTGGTCTGATAGCGCATGTCTACGCCATAACGGAAAGTCTCCGAACCGCCTTCTAGATAAAGTCCGTGTTTTTGTCCGACTGCAGTCCGCACGGGTTGCGAAAGCCAATACGTGTCCACACCACCGAGAACATTTGCCAGTTTTTGATAATAGAGTTCATCCAACGCATCCTGTGGCTGACGCTGAATTGTTGCATCGTACAGTCCCGCCAACTTCTCATAAGCCAGTTTATCCGCCGCATGTAAAACATCGTAGCCTGTCAGATCCGGCATATTCACATTACTCTCATGCGTATAGGTCAATTGTAATTTACCATCCTTAGGCATTTTTGTGGTGATGACCATGACACCATTAGCGGCTCTTGACCCATATATTGCGGTCGCAGCAGCGTCTTTTAAAATCGTGACACTCTCAATACGTGTCATATCCAGGTCCAGCACCTTCTGTACGCTCACTTCAAACCCATTTAATATAAAGGCCGGCATATTGATTGTGGTGGTAATATTGTCCCTTCGGAGCACTTCATTCCCTCCGGTAGGTAACGAAGAGGATCCACGGACATTAATATTTGGTAAGGCATTGGGATTGGATCCAGCGAGATTATTGTCCAGCAGTTTAAAAGAAGGATCAAATACCTGCATGGCTTGTAAGACGTTTTGTGGATTTACCTGTCGCAGTTCATCCCCGCTTTTGGTAATCGCGGTTCCGGTATAAGAATCTTTTTTTAACACCTGATACCCCGTCACAACGACCTGTTCCAACGCATTTGCTTCCTCTTCCATCTGCACATTGTACTCCTCTTTATTTTCGACTAGATTGAGGGTAAAGTTTTTATAGCCAACCATACTTAATGTAAGCGGTTGCATAGTACCAGCGAAGGAAAATCGTCCATCCTTATCCGCTACCGCAATGGTATTGCCCATTTGCGAAATATTCACTCCCGAAAGCGGCTTACGGTCTTTACCGACGACTTGTCCCCGGACCTGCAGCTGGGATGGCTTATCCAACGAGGGATGGTTTTTAGGTTCGGTTTTCCGTGGACTGGATTTCCTTTCCAGGAAAATTGTCTTTGATTCAATTGTGTATCCGATTCCCTGCGGACTTAAAATCTTATCAAGAAATAATTTAAGGGGCATCTTGTCCGCTTTAATCGAAATTGGGCGGGCCGATTCCAAAATCTTTTTTGCTCCTAAGACTTCGTAATTTGTCTGGAGCTTGACCGCCTGGAGCACATCCATCAAAGGAACATTGTGCCCGGCATAGGTGACGGTTTGTGCGTTTACCTTATGACCTAGCTGGAGTAAGACAGCAAAAAGTAGCCATAAAAGGGGTCTGGTCGCTTGTGAAAAACAACTTAATTTCATTAATTCTAGTTAGTTTAGTTAGGTTAGATTGCAGGATTCACTGCCCAATTTGTTAATTCATATTGTATGGTAATGTATAATTTTACGTTTTTTACTGCCCTCCTTTCTGTCCTTTAGGATCACTTTTTTCAATGATGAGCTTTCCATCGTCCGTCAATTGATACGACAAATCCTGGTCTTTTAATATTTTCAGGATGGTAGATAATTTACTCGTTCTGAATGTTCCTCCGAAAAAGGAGACATCAGGTATATCGCCCTTATAGACAACATCAACTGCATACCATTGGGACAGCTCATCCATCACTTGCCGAAGCGACTTTCCATCAAAGTTAAATTTGCCGTATACCCAAGCCATCTCCTGCTGCACATTGACCGGATGTCTAGAAAGCTCCGCACCGGAGCTAACAGATTGATCGCCGGGCATCAAAGTGACCTTTTGACTTTTAATCAGTTCTTTTACCTGCACTTTCCCCTCCAACAGTGTTGTTTTTATCTGCGCTGATGTTGGGTAGGCATTGATATTGAAATGCGTTCCAAGTACCTGTACCTCCTGATTTTTGGTCCGCACGATAAAAGGCTGATTCTTACGTTTGGCAACTTCAAAATAGGCCTCTCCCCGAAGGCTGACTTCGCGTTTATCTTTAGCAAATATGGTCGGATAAGATAGTGTCGTTCCTGCATTTAACTTGACCATAGTACCGTCGGGCAAGGTAACCTCGTAAGTACCGCCACGCGGTGTTTCTATTTTGGCAGACACCGCGGCATCGATCGATGCAACTTCATGGCCGTCATCATAGCGTATTCCACTACCATTGATAAGAACTTGCTTTTCTCCCTTGTTTAGCTCATACCGTCTGCCATCTGAGAGCGTTATGATGGCCTGATTAGAAGCCGGTAGCCGATCACTTACAGCCCCTATCTGTACTTCTGCCGGCCGGCTGTTATCCCTATTCCAAAACCAGACAACACTGAGGGCAAGTAGTACGCTAGCTGCTGCAGCATAAGGCCATAGGCGTTTCAGCAGTGCAGGCTTTCTCGTTGTTGGCTGAAAGGAAATTTTATTTTTTAGCGACCCAAAATTACGCTGCTTTTCAAAATGCTGCAGACTGGCATACGCTTCACGCTGCCGCTGTCCATCCAGACAACGTTGATAGATCTCTTTGTTCGATGCTGATTCTTGCAGCCAGTTTTCCAAAAAAAGACGGTCTTCGCCTGTTAGCGTTCCCTGCAATTCCTGGAGGACCAGCGCACTGATACGGATAAGTTTTTCTTCTTCTTTAGGATCCATTTTGAGCTATTTCATCTATAGATACCACACCGATTTAAAAAAGTACCAAAGACAATTAAAAAAAATTAAATTTTTCCAAATAGAACAATCAACGAGAGTAGATAATGGAAGGAATCCCGTTTCAAATGCTCGCGCAGCAGGCTCAGGGCACGTAATTTTTGATTTTTTACGGTTTGAATACTGATCTGCAATAGATCAGCAACTTCTTGATTGCTGTTGCCTTCAAGGTAGCTCAGCTCTATGATTTCCCGTGCTTTGGGTGGGAGCTTCTGAATGGCTTCGTGGAGTTCGGCCATTGCTTCAGCGAAGACAATTTCATGTAAATGTGATTTTTGATCCTGTTCCTGCTGTGCAACATAGCTGTCGACCCGATTCAGCCTACGCAGTCGAGCTGTCTGCTGATTGAGTCCTGCATGGCGTGTTGCCTGATAGAGCGCCGCTTTGAGATGCGACAAGCTGTCAAAGCTCCTTTTACCTTGCCACAAGCGAATAAATCCCTCCTCGGCAATATCTTCCGCTTCTTTACTTTCATCCACAAAGCTCGAGGCGTATAAACAAATGCGATTGAAATAACGGTTGTATACATGCGCGCAAGCCTGCTCTTTCCCTTTTCGGAAATCGTCAAGCAGCTCTTTTTCGCTCGTATAATTCATTAGTAGATTCTTTTAGCTAGAGGTCAATCTTTTCGTGGATAAAGATAACTAAAAAGAATTGATACTTCCTATCGACGACTTATTCCTAAATTCTTCCTACTAAGTTTTCACAATTTCACCGTATACGCCATAAATTTTTCGGCAGACAGTACCAAAAAGGAAGCAAAGTCAATAATATATTCAGAACTGCTTAGTTGTTCTTGTTTTTCTGTTGACAAATCTGCTACCTTTGAGCCACGGCCTTCTAAAGCCAAACCTAATCCAATAAATCAACCTGTTCGCAATATGACAACGTGTTTCAAAAAATTTTCTGATCATACAGTCTTTCACTACATTATTATTTGGGCGATTTCGTGCCTAGCCATCTACCCCACTACCTGCTTAGCGCAAACAAACATGTCACTTGGTCATGATATACCGAAATCTACCCTTGCCCGGGCAATGGCGGCATCGATAAAAATGTTTGGTATTGACAGTATCAGCGGCCAGCAAAACAGTGCCCCTTTCAGTGGTGCTATTGTGACTGTGGATGGAGCTATACTGACAGTGGCACATTCCACAAAGCCGGGCAATTTCTATCGCGTAATTTTTTCCGATGGTAAACAGGGAGTCGCCAAGGCGCTCGGAAGACTGGTCGTGGATCAACAGAGCAACTTGCCTGATATTGCTATGATGAAGATGCAAGGCGAAGGCCCATGGCCCTTTGCTGAAATGGGCTGGTCATCATCTATCGCTGAAAACCAGTTCTGCTTTGGACTATCTTATCCCGAAACACTGCCCTTCTACATTCCCTTTTTGCGCACAGGTCGTATTCTTAAAAAAATGGACGACTATGGTTTTATTCAAAGCAGCAGCATCATGGAACCGGGAGATTCCGGAGGCCCTTTGTTTGATGCCATAGGTCGGGTCATTGGTCTTCATAGCCGTATCGATAGTCCCGAAGGCATCAATTTTGAGGTTCCTGTAAATAGCTACCGTAAATATTGGCAGTCGCTCAGCCACCCAGTCGCTATCGACACTTATCCCAGTTTAAGCGATTCGATCGGTAGCGATCCTGAACAGCAGAAACTATTGAAATTGGCGCTAAAAAAACAGACAATAAATCCGCAGACAAACTTTCAGTCCATAACAATCAGCAGTACTTTACAAGACGATAGTATTTCTATATTAGGAACGGTATTTCAATTGCGCAACAAGAAGCAGGTGATCTTATCCAAAAGTAGTTTAGTTGGCAAAGAGCCAACAGTTAAAATTGGCAAGAAAGTCTACGCCTTAAAAGTCCTGCTAAGAGATGAAAAAAGCGACCTGGTGGCACTCATGAGTGATCATAGATTTCCGTCGGTCACCATATCGGAAATTTCGCAGCAAGGTATACCGGATACACTGGTAGGTTTAAATTTATGGTCATTGCTTACCGCCCATCAACGTAAAACGGGTGTCCTGGGCATGTCGTCCCGCACCTTCCCACGTATACCCGTTCCAGGAACTTTCGATGCACAGATGCAGGAGCTAGACGGTCTTCCAACCTTAACAAAAGTAGATAGTATGGGCGCAGCAGCCCAGGCCGGACTCCAGGTCGGCGACCATATGATTGCATTAAATGGTCAGGATGTGGCAAGTGCCATCAAAATCAATGCCGCCATGCAGCAATTTTCCGCAGGCGACACTTTACAGGTTCAATACAGACGGGGAGCCGCAGATCTTCAGACGAAGGTCATCCTTTCCAAATGGCCAACCAGGGAAAATCCACATCCGGCAAACAACATTCCTAAAGGAAAATCAGTTCGTAGGGACAACTTTCCAAGTGTCTTTATTCACGATTCACGCATTCATGCTGATGAATGTGGAAGTCCGATAGTCGATAGCAATGGCCATTTTATAGGGCTCAACATTGCACGCTTTAGTCACACGGCTTGTCTGGCCATCCCTAGAGATGCTGTATTGAAGTTCTTATCCGGCGTCGAACAGTTGCTTTAGCCCTTAAAAAGATCAAGTCATTAGGTAATTTTTAGGACCGCTGCAATATCGTTCTGAACAAAACTGTCCGGGATCTGGACCTCAAGAGCGTCGTCGAGCTGCTGAAAAGATATCCGATCTTTACTACCCAATAACTGTATCTTTCCGACAACAGGGCTATCGGGTGCGGAACGCCCCAATGACTTGATTCTAATCTGCTTTCCGGTCGGTGTTCCCATAATAAAGGCATAAAGTACATTTCCCTTTGTCGTAAAACGAACATCATCACCGGTAAAAGCTTTTCCCTTTCCCTCGTTGAACCCCTGAACACTTAGTGAAGGAGCCTCCTCTTGTGCAGGACCCTCCCCAAAAATACGCCATGGTCTGGTTCCAATAATGGCTTCCCGGTGTATGGTCATCCATCCCCCTATCCCCTCGACCACTGCTCTTGCTTTGTCATCGATAGATCCATCACCGCGCAGTGGTATACTCAACAATAGATTACCATTTTTGCTGACCACATCAATCAACATATGAATAACGGTCTTGGCGGATTTATATTGATTATTATCATATATCCGCCGGTCATAATGCCATGATCCGATACAGGTACAAGTCTGCCAGGGTTGCGGCTCAATGCTGTTACTCTGCCCCCGTTCGATATCCCAGACTAGGCATTTGCGCTGCTGTTCATTCAGTATTTTGCCATTGATTACCACATTGACCTTTCCCTTATTGGTCTGCATGCTCTTATTGTAAAAATCGGCGGCTATCTCCAGCCCGACATTGCTTATCGGCCAGAGCGGAAGGACGGTATCATCGAAGTAAACCATATCAGGTCGGTAGCTTTCCATCAGTTCCAGGGTTCGCGCTTTGAAATTTTCACAATAAGCCTTGTCAGGGACGCTTACGCCGGAGTCGACATCCCAATGCCACTGCCGGTGAACCGTGTGATCGTCTGTGCTGTCCAGACTCGGTTGATGATTCTGGGCATAAAGCTCCTGTGGATCGTAACCGGCCCACCATTTTCCTACACCATCCTTTTTTGTCAGTTTTCCATCATAAGGAACTCCTTCCAACTTACCTTTTTTATCACTTCGCTGAGCCGTTTCGTACCAGGTCCAGGCATGCGCTGCGTGTACGCTCACGCCAAATTTAAGTCCTCTTTTTTTTGCAGCACGTTCCCAGCCACCAACAAGATCTTTTTTAGGACCCACATTGACACTATTCCAGCGATGGTGACTGCTGCGATATAGGTCTAGATTGTCGTGATGGTTGGCCAGAGCCATAAAATACTGTGCACCGGCATTCTTATACAGCTCCATCAGCTCCTCCGGATTCCAGTTTTCGGCTTTCCACTGATGGATCACATCCTTAAAACCAAAAACCGAAGGATGTCCATATTTTTCAAGATGATATTGATATTGGTCCGATCCTTCTTGATACATCCCTCGGGCGTACCAATCACCCCGCTCAGGCTGGCATTGTGGTCCCCAATGTGCCCAGATGCCAAATTTGGCATCTCGAAACCAATCAGGTACCTGATAGTTTTCCAGTGAACGCCAATCGGGATGAAAAGGGGCTTTCCCCAGATAGGCGTGTGCAGCGCTAAATTTGCCAACGAAAAGGGTCGGAATAGTTGCACCGAGAAACTTAATTGCAGTTCTTCTATCCATTATACAATGATCTTCGGTCAGAATGTCTTGGCCCAAATTGCGGGACAAAGTCATTCGGTTTATAATTAGTTATCTTCTTTCATACCAAAATTACCGGTATTGAATCATGTAAGAAACTACATAATCGACGAATACTTGCACAATATCGACGAAGCCCCCATTTTCATGTTGTTGCCCCAAGAAAAAAGACGTCCCCAAAAGGACGCCTTCACCTAACCACTAACTATAAATAAAAAAACACCTAAATCTCAAAATCAATTGTTCATATCGTTACCTTTCAGATTTTTGTTATTGTCCAATTCGGACTGCGGGAAAGGATAATACGTTGCTTTGGGAGACCAACCGCCTTTTTTCAGTGGCTCCAGCCAGGTTGGATTGGCCATCCCCCATCGCAGCAGGTCAAAATATCGTTGATATTCTCCCAAAAATTCAACAAATCGTTCATGTACAATGATATTTTTGATCGTATTCAATGGTATACCATTTTTTACCAGCCCTTGGGCGATCAAGCCGTCTACATCGGGAATTGTCCCCTTCGATTTTTGATACCAAAGGTGTGGTTGCTCGTCTGGGACAACATTATTGGCACGTGTACGGACAAGGTTGATATACTGTTTCGCACCGGTAATATCTCCGCGTTCGTTTAGACACTCAGCATAAAGCAGCAACACATCGCTATAGCGAAAAATCCGGTCATTGTTGCCGTTATCAAAGTCCGCTATCTGAACATCCGGACAATATTTTCTTGTCCCAAAGAAGTCTTTGTTCGTAGCCAGGTTTTTCATCCAGTCGGCATAGGCCGTGACCTTACCGTCCAATTGAGTGAACGTTGCCCCATCCTCGCACCATAGTGTCATGTATTTTCTAGGGTCGCCATTTTCAAATTCATCGTGAGCCATTTTATTGGGAGCCAGATTCCACCAGGCACCACCTGTGCCGTCAAACATACCGATTTCCTGCCATCGCCATGAGCTCGATATATCATCCCCGAGCCAGCCAGGTCCATTGTAGAGCTGGACCTCAAAAATAGACTCTTGATTGTTCTCTTTCTTTTCCAAAAAATTATCTCGATAGGAAGACATCAATTGATATTCCTTACTATCAATCACGCTTTTCAATTGCGCTTCGGCACTGGAAAAGTCAGCTGCCTGCCCTTTGGCCAGGATAGGTTTATAGAGATAAGTTTTTGCCAGGTAGGCCTGTGCAGCACCTTTGGTTGCCCGGCCGATCATTTTACTATCAGCATAGAGCGCTGCCCGCGTTGGCAACAATTCGGAAGCCCTTTTAAAATCATCCACGATCAGCGCGTATACAGCACCAGCCTGTGAATTGCCCGGATAGTAATCTTCATTGGTTTCAACAGGCTTGTTGATCAGCGGGATGGTTTCTCCAAAAAGCATACCGAGGTGTAAATAATGCAGCGCCCGCAGGAAATAAGCTTCGCCCAAAAGTCTATTTTTTCTATTCTGTTCTATTTCACCTGTAAAATTTGTTATACGGTCGATCGCCAGGTTTGCCGCAAACACCCCATTCCAGAGATCTCTCCAGGTCTGTGCAGCCATTCCGTCACTAGCCGGTGTATTGTAAGTATCCTGGTACATGGGCTCCCACTTGAAGGTATGATTATAATCATCTCCCGGGGCCAGTAATTCGTAATATAGACTACGGGCGTAGCCCCCCTGAGTACGACCCACCAGCGCCTGATACGCAGGAATGACCGAATTTTCCAATTCATCTGCTGTTTTATAATAAGTATCTGTCGACAATTCCTGCGGATTGGAGAGATCTAGATTTGGCTTACAGCTCGAAAACTGTAGCAGCAGCGCAACAACAGCTAGTTTTATATAGTGTCTGTTCATGATATCGATATAGTAATTAGAATGTAATTTGAATACCCATAAAATACTCTCTTGAATTCGGGAAGCTTAGCCCCCACGGCGTTTGTCCATCGATTCCACGGCTTAAATTGGAGCGTGTATCCCCCGACCCCACTTCCGGATCATAACCGGAATATTTGGTAAAGGTCAGCAGGTTCTTTGCGCCAAGGTAAAATCTTAAGCGATCAATCTTCCAGCGTTCGAGCGTAGGGCTAGAAAAACTATAGCCGATGTTGAGCACCTTCAGCCTTAAGTAAGAACCGTCCTCCACAAACCTATTTGACGCCCTTAAATTCTGATTGGGATCCCCCAAGACAGCCCGTGGAATGTCCGTATCTGTATTTTTGGGATAAACGGTCATTTCACCGGACAGCGGATTTTTGAAGATCAGTTCCTCTGCGCGGTAGCGGTCGAGAGTTGACGCAAAATTATTATAATAATGATACATCCCTTCCCCCCAATATCGGCTATTGTTGTAGATATCATTGCCCTTGCTCCCCTGCCACATCATCGACAGGTCAAATGTACCTACAGCGCTATGATAACTTAAATCGGCATTAAAGCCATAACTAAAATCAGGTATCGGACTTCCCAAAAAATCCTTATCCTGATCGTTTAAAACCTGGTCTCCGTTTCGGTCATTAAACCGGACATCGCCGAGCGCTGCGTTTGGAGCGAAGGCTTTGTCTGCATCTAATTGTGCCTGACTCGTATATAGCCCATTGGTGGTATACCCCCAAAATTCACCTACGGAGCGGCCAACCGCTGTTCGTGTCACATTTTCACCTCCAGGAGCAATACTTCCCCATAAGATTTCATTGTTGTTGCCCAAGCTCAATACACGGTTTTTTACAAAAGAGATATTAGCCCCTATCTGGTAACTGAAATTACCCGACTGATCTTTATAGGACGCCAATATATCCCATCCGCGGTTGCGTATACTGCCCGCATTCAGCACGGGAAAGTTGTTGACATACCCGGCGGTGAACGAAATAGGTACATTGATCAGCATATCTTCTGTCTTCTTATTATAATAATCGACCGTCAAAGCCAGTTTGTGATTAAACAGTTCCAAATCGAGCCCGAGGTCAGTTGAGTATTGGCTTTCCCATTTAACATTCGGATTGGAAGGAGTTTGTGGCAAGGCACCCGTGACCATCACATTGTTTAGATAATACCAGACATGGTCAAAACTGACGGTCCTTTGATATTGATATTGCGCAATATCCGAATTACCAAGGAGCCCATAACTACCGCGGAGCTTCAGTTCGCTGATCGCAGGAAAAGCTTTCATAAAGGATTCCTGGCTGATCCGCCAGCCTGCCGATACCGAGGGGAAATTACCATAGCGGTATTGGTTGCTAAAGTTAGCAGAACCATCACGTCGCATATTAAACGTCAACAAGTAACGATTGTCGTAGTTATAATTGACCCGGCCCAACATGGAGTACATAGCCGACTGGCCTACGCCTGATCCCACAAGACGGGAGCTGGCCAGGGAGGCAGAGTTAAGAATCAATACATCTGGACTGGGCAAACCACGGGCACCAGCATTGACGGCATTGTACCGAGATTCTTCCGATGTAATCCCTGCTAAAGCAGAAATTGCATGTTTTCCGAAATTATTTTCATAAGTCAGTGTATTTTCAAACAACCAGCGGTTATTCTGGCTACTTGAAATATTGAGCTCATCCGGGCTGTGGTTCTGATATTGTCCGACCGAGTAATTTCCAATGTAACCTTCATTTCTAATACGGCTAAGGTCTATCCCCATATTGAATTTATAGGTCAGCCCTTTGATGATTTCATAGGTAGCCCAAGCATTGCCATTGACAGAAAAATTGTCATTGACGTTTTTGTTGAGATAAGCATTTGCTAAAGCGCTCTGCACATCTGTTCCGTTGCCAGCACCTGCAAATCCGGTGCTGCTGTTGGCATCATAGAGCGGTAAAGTGGAAGACCACTTTTGTGCATCGATGATATTTTTGTCGCTCCAGTTGCGGCGCGTGTAACCCAATGATAGTGTTTCACCTATCTTGAGTTTTCCTTTGGTAAAATCAGAGATAAATTGTGCTCCGTAATACTTGTTTTTGTCCTGAATAATAATGGATTTATCTGTTGCATAAATACCACTCAGGCGAAAATTAGCATTTTGCGAACCGCCGGAAACCGAGAGATTGTGTCGTTGGTAATTGCCCGTCTGTAGCAGTTCATCCATCATATTATACCCTTGACCGATGGCAGACGGCTTGGACAACGCAGCTAAATAGTCCTTGCGTGAAGGATCTTTATTATACATCTCCTCATTAATCAATTCGGCCAATTGCTGTCCGTTCAACAGGGGCACATTGTGGGAAATATTTTTGATACCAGCAAAAGCATTGTAATCCAGCTTCACATCTCCGGCTTTACCTCGATTTGTGGTGACCAAAATAACGCCGTTGGCCCCCCTGGCTCCATAAATAGCACTCGAAGCAGCATCTTTTAAGACCTGAATGCTAGCAATATTATTTTCGTCGGGCATCGCTCCACCGATCATCCCATCAACCACGTAAAGCGGATCAGTTCCGTTAATAGATCCAACGCCCCGGATGCGGATAGCACCATTGGTCACCTGCACCCCGGGTACAGCACTTTGAAGCGTAGCTATTGTACCTCCTGGTACTTTCACAAGATCTTTGGTATCAACTACAGCAATAGAAGATGTCAGATCGACTTTTTTCTGCTTACCATAACCCACCACGACCACCTCGTCCACAGCAATTTCGGCCGCAGCAAGAGGAATACTGATTTCAGAAGAATTGCCGATAACATACTCCACACGATTATAGCCTACATTGGATACAACGATGACCTCTCCCGGATTCAGCTTGAGGATAAATTCACCTTTCTCATTCGTTGATGTACTGAGGGTTTTATCCTTCACTTTGATCGATGCGCCAATAATTGGTTTTCCTTGATCATTTAAGATCTTCCCATGGACAACTTTTTCTTGCGCGGATAGCTGCCCCATGGCCATTAACATCGAAGCCATTAACAACCACTTCACTTTCTTATTCCTTTCTTTCGGAAAACAAAAGAAAGAAGAAACATAATTTTTGTTCATAATCTTTGTTTGAGATAAATGTCCTCTAGCCTCTAAAGGCACTTACTTGGTTATCTATTTTTATATTGGTTATTTCCCTATGTTGTTTTTATACGTCAACATGTGCCCGAAAACACGACGCATAAATACTTTGCTTCAATAAGATGCACCCTAAAAAAATCAGTATTGTAGTTTAACAGATCACTGCTTTAAAATCGACCGATTATCTGCCAATTGGTTACAAAGCAAAGCTATAGCTTTCGACAAAAGAGCATTGCAACGATTATTTAAAAGAAGGGTAAAAATGTTTAAAATCCATTATCGAACCCAGACCTAACATGTTTTAGCGATCTAAAGATTATTTTAAGATCAAAAACTACAAGTCTGCTGGTAAGGTATTAGTGGAAGGCCCATAAAAAGGCTGCGATTAGATTGTTGGATTTCGATTAAATTTCTAATCTTTTGGAGAAATATCAACCAAATTTTACATCTTGGAAACAGCATATGCAATCGACCTTAGAAATAATTTCTGATCAATCCAAGGTATTCATCACTTGTATTAAACTTCGCATATCCTGCTGAATTGCACGAATGGTCGCCTGCAATTCATTGTGCATATTAGCCAGATCGTGTAGTTCCCCCGCTGCAAAAGTTCCGCCATCCCGAAAATAAAGTTGCTGAAGCGGACTATCCTGCTGATCGTCCAGCCCATATTGGAGCCAGCGCCGCCGCGTTGTCTCGATCAGCGAGTAATTTTCAGAATTGCTAAATTTCTTCTCCGATAAAATCCCCCAGACCGAGTTCGGGTAGATCAGCGCATTATTATTCTGATACCAGATACTTTCAAGCATGTTGCGCTGCAGCTGCATCTTGACCGTTTTGCCTTTGGGATTGAGGGTCATAAATCCCAAGACTGCTGTACCTACTCCTCCGGCGATGCTCAGTCCATTATTGAGGCCGTCATTCTTGACTGTGGTTGCCGTGACAGCCGTGACAGCCCCTAGAAGGATAGAAGCCACCGTCAAACGGGTCTGCGTTTTCGCATTCAGTTCGTCCATATAACCTGCTAGCTTATCGATACGTTCACCATTGCAGTCCAGCTCTGCTGCAATAGCATTCAATTCCGTCTCAAACAGCATATACTTTTCGGTCATTTTTTGTTTCGCTGCCAGTTTTAGTGTAGCATTAGCCGGGCTATCTAAATATTGGATAAGTGGTGCTGTCAGATTGAGGTATTTGATCAGTACAAAATCATGATAAGAAAAAACATTCCTTATCCGGATACTATCCTTAGCAGTGATTTCCTGTATCGGAATTGAGGTATAGGCCACATTAGGCGCACAATAGTTTGTCGTTAAGGTATGCACCTGAACATTGTTGATCAGCGTAGAACAAGCTGTCAACAGTGAAAGGGACAAAAAGAGAAATGATCTGAGCGTTATAAGAAGTCTATTCATTGCCTAAGGTTATGCCTTGCTTTTTACAACAACAAGCTTATCAGAATGTTTTTGATAAGCCATACATTTAATTTTTTAAAAAAAAACGCTCCTTAATTTTTTTTGAAAATCCTTCCGTCAGCGCTTACAAAAGATAATTTTTTAATATATTTAAATGGAAGAACATAATGAATTGCCGATAATGCACTGCCATTGCAAATAAACCAGCTTAGCAACAAACAACATAGTATATTTATGAAGAAGACCACGTTTCGGAACCTATTTGTCGCCCTGTCCTTTATTGTTATCCTATTGCCTATTTACCCCTCCATTCGGTCTTATTTCAGCAAAAGGTGCATTACAGAAAAGTACGGCGTCGATTACAATGAACAGCGAAAAAAACTGGGTTTGTATCCCCTTCCTACCAACTGGGGCCGAAGAAATCTCGATTCTTGCATTATCTGGTACAATCCAAGCGGCCATGTAGGACATCGCTGGAAAAATGTCTATTTTAAAGGCTGCAGCATCAAAAAAGAACTCGATTTTTTTGGATTCGGATATGACGCCGAAAGGAAGATATACACCAAGGTTCTAGAAGTGATGACACGTTATGATGAGCAAGCAAAAGTCAGGGATATCCGGTATAAAGTGCAAACTGCATCATACAGCAGGCTCATTGCAAAAGCCGAAGCCGATTCGTTGCTCCTGACGCTAACATCCGTTGATTCAAAGTAATCTTTCAACAGTAATTGCTAGCGGTCGCAGTAATCACACAAACGATCGTCCATAGAGGCCTGCCCCTCTATAAAATGAATTAGCTTACTTCCAAACCCTTAGGGTATCAAATACCGCATAACCTAACTGGTTATTGCCAGCAAGCTGATAGAGTCCGACCCGTAGCCTTTTTTCGTTCAGATCCTTTCGTAGAAATGGCGTATTGGGAAGATCCTTCCACTGCATACCGTCTACCGAACATCGCAAAAAGAAATAATTACCTGCTTTTTGAATCTGGAGGTAAGGCGAAAAATTCAGGCCCGTCCCCGTGTTTCCTTCCTGAAAAACCTGTGGACCAATGCTTCGAGAAAGATTCCCTAGGTTCCATCCTGTCAAAATACAATTGTTGATGTAAGCATTTGTGCTGTCTGCTCGCTGAATCATGATTCCTGCTTCATTGGATGTACGAATTTTACTTTCCAGTCCGACCACATCGCTGACCTTTACTTCCAGCGTAAAATCTCCCTCAAGTTCTTTATACACGAATGGCACAGGAGATGCTGCATCGCCCCATTTCGTATTTTTGGATTGGATTCTTCCACTATCGATCTGCCAGGATATCGCTGTCTGTGTACTGTCGTTCGATACATTGGCCTGATAATCATCCCAAAAAGAAATTTTCTTATCCGCGGCCTTATCGTTCGACAGATCAGATGCCCGGAGCAAAGACGGTTTTTGCTCCGGTACAGACTTTACCAAAGCCTTGCTCACATGACCAAAGGCATCCTTTGCCAAAACCTCGATCGATTTGCCGATTTCGGAGGCCCCAAAAAGATAGTAGGGCTCCTGCTTCCAGTCCGAAGTTCCTCCTTCGGAACGGAATAGATACCATAGGCCCTGTTTTTTTTCGACCTGCACAAATACCTGATCGGCATTGATAAAGTGCGGCGCGGAAAGTACCACTGGCGTATAATGCCCCAGCACGTTAGCTAATCCCTCCTTCCATACACTGAATTTTGTGCTTACCTCATCTGCAGTCAGCGTATGGGGATAGACACGAAAGAAATGGAAAGGATAAGCCAGTTCGATCTTGTTATTTTTTACCTGCAGCAGCTTTTTAGCGAAAGCTGATTTTTCGAGCTTCCCATTACGATAAAAGATTTTTTTGTTAGCATCAAAAACAACAACCCCATGCTGCCAAGCCGCACCGTCATACCAGTCAAAATCAATCGCATAATCTTTTCGCTGCAATAGCGTAGTCAAAGCTCCCGCCGCAAAGCCCTTTCCGCGGAGTGCGAGTCTATTTCCCTGAACAACAACTTCTCCATCTTGTACAGTCACCAGCGTATCTGGCGCTGTCCCTTGGTTTCTCAACGTATTGACCTTTCCAAGATTTAAATCATCAGTTTGCAGCGCAAAGAAGTGCTGTTTAGGAACCTCATTTGCCAGTTTGGCCACAGATTCCTCATCCAGACTTGTATTATAAAAATGCAAATTAGCAACATAGCCCGAAAAATTCTGGTCTAGTATATCCGAAGCTCCAAGAACAAAAGACTTACCCGGATTCACAAATAGCATCCTATTTTCCTTACGTTGCAGCTTCCCATCGACATAAATAGACTCCTCATAGCCATCAAAAGATAGTACTAGATGATGCCAGGTATTCGGACTGGGCACCGAGTAGAAACCCATATCAGGCCAGGATCCATGGATGACAGCGCCCTGTTTCGGGTCGCTACCATAACCAAATACCGCTTTGCTGAGCTCTTGCGATCCCGACGACCAGGCAACCAGTTGCTCAAATCGTTCAATAGCCGGATTATTGACCCACATCGCAAGACTATAAGAACTATTTCCAGCCAAGGATTTTGGTACAGCAAAGTCCGAACCCAATGCTGTGGTTCCGTCAAAGAAAAAGGCCTTCCTCCCTTGATAATTTTTAACGGCAAGAGCTTGTGCTGTCCTGAATGCTCCCTGCAGAGAACCCTTATTTTGAATGGAAGAAAGCAGTTGTCCTTCACGATAGTCCATGGCATCAATATGCAGCAGATTTGATTGGTTTACGTTGCTTTCAGGCATTTGCTGCGGTGAGGACCAAACCGTTTCCTGCACGAGCCGCTGGGCATACACCCTCATATTCCATAGCCCCCGCGGCAGCCCATTCAGCTGCGCATTCAGCACCTGAAGCCTAACATATCTTGCCTTTGTCTTTCCATGCTCGACGATTGGGCTTGCCCAGCGGCTATTGTCCGACCGATCGGCAAAGGCCGTCCATGACTGGCCATCCATGGAAGTTTCAAGCCGGTATTGATAGGCATAAGTTGGGTATTCAAACTGAATAGAGATTGTCTGTACCGTCTCGGCTTTGCCCAGATCAATGGCTATCCAGACCGGTCCTTCATTATTTTTTGCCCGCCAGAGCGTCCCATTATTATTATCCACCGCGAAAGAAGGTCTAAACTCACTGCTGTAAAATGAGGAAGCCTTTACCATCTTACCAAAGGCTAAATCCTCCGGTCCCGCTGCCGAAGGAAGCAGATCCGCAACACCTTGATGCGTCGGTTTTACCTTTTCGATATCGCCCTCCGTTGTAAAAAAAAGCTCATCTAGCGCAACCTGACGATGAAAACCACCGCCCGAATGCGGATTATTGTGTCTGTGATAAACAATAAAGTAGCGATTATCCTGCTCGAGTATACTATGGTGGCCCGGACCATGAATACTCCCATCCGTGTTAGTGACCAATACCGGATTTTGCGTTGGGTATTCAAAAGGGCCCATAGGACCGGTTTTACTTTTAACATACTGCACACGATAGGTCTCATCTTCACAATGTCCCGAGGAATACATCAGATAATAAATGCCCTTGCGCTTAAACATATAGGGAGCCTCAAAAAACTCCTTTGCCACCGTATTGGGAATCAGCTGTACCTTTTCGAAGCTTTTCATATCGCTGTTCAGCAAGCCCACAGCACATCCGTGATCGGGATAAATGCCCCAGGTCCCCCAATGCATATAGATCCGGCCATCGTCGTCGCGGAAAGTCTGTCCATCGAGGGTGATCACTCCCGGAATTCTATAGTTAGGAATGATCGATTTACCGTCCGGAACCAGAGGCTCCCAAGGACCTGTCGGATGATCCGACATTGCTCCAAAGATCTCCACAGGCTGACTATAATATAGGTAATACCTCCCGTCGTATCCCTGCGTCATATCAGGTGCCCAATACCAGTGGGTATTGGGCCAGTTCATTGGCCGAATTGTCCAATTTCTCAAATCTTTGGATGTCCATACCTGTGATGGTCCTGCCCCCCAGCCATTACCATCAGTCGTGGCATAGATATAATAGGTATCACCAATTTTTTTAATGGTCGGATCGGCGAAATAGCCCGGCAACAACGGATTCAGCACATTCGGCTGCTGCCAAGATGTTAAAGACTGCGCAAAAGTGGTCCCTAAGGACAAGAGCAGTATAACCAGAACTGTAAAATACAAATAATGCTTCCTCATAGCGTAAAGTTTACGGCTTCAAAAAGACGGCTCTTCAGTCAATTTTATAGCAAATAAAATCTATGATAAATGTCAATTTTACATTAAATTTATAAATCAGGAACAACATGACAAATTTTAAGGTCAAATCGGTTAATAATAGGCTATTGAAGGTTAAAATCTACCCATAAATAGAAGCTTTAATCGTCCATCTTTGTAAGAGCAATGACCTTTGCTGTCTTATTATGAGTAATAAAATATCTAAAATGAATCTTAAAAAAAGCTATTGGATCCTATTTGCCCTCGTATGTACCCAGTTGCCAAACCGCGTATACAGTCAGCAGGATGAACACCCTGTATGGAAAGCTGTCAAAGCGCAACAAGCCACCTTGGGCGTAGAAGAGGGAGCCAAAAGCTTTACCCTCAAAAATCTACAAGTGGCGATCCTCAATGCATCGCAGACCCTATCCTCTTTTCGTCCCAACGGTAGCGAAAAGGATTTTGACTATACTCCCGTTGAACTTCTGCACAAAAGGGACCGTAATCAGTTTTTTCATATCGGCGATATCACCATCAGCTTGCGCCGCCAGGGCGATACCACATGGACAGCCTACTCATCGGCTGCAGACCGAAAGCCTGTAAAGGCACTCAGCCCGGCAAAAAACAGTTTGGCCCGTGCCGATATTAGTCCTACACTCAGCAATATCCCCTTAAAGGTTGTCCGCAGCTGGCAGGATGAGCAGGGTGATCTAATCCTGAGCTTTGAACTGACGAATTCCAACGATTACTCCATTGAAATTGGTTCGCTGGGTATTCCCCTTCCGTTCAACAACAACATGGACTGGAAAAACCTCGATCAAGCGCATGCCCAGAATGTCTTTTTTGATCCTTATATCGGTCGGGATGCCGGCTACCTACAGGTCAACCGTTTACATGGCCGTGGGTCGAGTCTACTGGTATTACCCTTCAGAAATGCAGGCTTTGAAGCCTACAATCCGCTCAACGGCGATCCGACACCACGCAGTATTACCTTTGAGGGATTTCACGAATGGCTGATCCACAGCAAGGCACATGCTGACACGGACTGGAAAGGGGTAGAACAGTGGAATACACCGACCTCAACCGTGTTGAAGCCCCGTGAATCCAAAACCTTTGCGCTCAAATTTGTCCTTGCGCCGAGCATCCGTGACATTGAGCCTGAATTATTGAAAAACAACAGACCTGTGGCAGTGGGCACTCCGGGTTATGTCCTTCCTATGGACAATCCCGCTAAGCTTTTTGTCAAACACAATCAGGCCATCAAAAGCGTCAGCGTCTATCCCGAAGGTGCGCTGACCCTAACAAAAAAAGGAAATACCCCACATCAATGGACCGAATACCAGGTACAGGGCAACCGCTGGGGACGCGCCCGTCTGACGATCAGCTACCGGGACGGCATGACGCAGACGATTCATTATAAAGTGATCAAATCGGAAAAAGAAGTCGTACAGGACTTGGGCCATTTCCTCACCACCAAGCAGTGGTATGAAAATGATAAAGATCTATTTGGCCGGTCACCATCCGTTATATCGTATGACTACGAAGAACAGCAGCCCATCACCCAAAATAAGAGTGCCTGGTTTGCGGGTTTAAGTGATGAAGCTGGTGCCGCAAGCTGGCTGGCAGCCATGATGAAGCAAGTGCTGCAGCCAGATCCGCAGGAGATAGCCAAACTCAAGCGATTTGTCAATGAAACCCTCTACGGCCGCATACAGCATCGGGAAGGCGACAAGAAATACGGCGTTGTCAAAAGCCTGTTTTATTATGAACCGGATTCTATGCCCGCTGGCACCTACCGATCGGATATCAACTGGAAGACCTGGGCTGCCTGGCCGAAAAAGGAAGCCGATGATATAGGCCGGTCTTACAATTACCCACACGTAGCTGCAGCACATTGGGTGATGTACCGGCTTGCCCGCAACTACAATAATTTGGTCAATGAAGAAACATGGGACAAGTATCTCGAACGGGCTTACCAAACCAGTATGGCCATGGTCGAAAAAGCGCCTTATTATGCGCAGTTCGGTCAGATGGAGGGCAGTATATTTCTGATCGTTCTCAACGACCTGCGCAGGGAGGGATTGACCCTAATGGCCAATAACCTGGAAGCGGCCATGCGCAAGCGTGCAGAACATTGGAAAACGCTCAATTATCCTTTCGGAAGCGAAATGCCCTGGGACTCCACCGGACAGGAAGAAGTGTACCTCTGGTCCCGCTTTTTTGGTTTCGACGAGAAAGCCCAGGTGACGCTCAATGCCATTATCGCTTATATGCCGACGGTACCACATTGGGGTTATAATGGCAGCGCACGTCGTTACTGGGACTTTGTCTATGGTGGCAAGCTTTCACGCATTGAGCGTCAGCTACACCACTATGGCTCTGCACTCAATGCCATTCCCGTCCTGACTGCCTATCGCGATCATCCCGACGATTTCTACCTGCTCCGTATCGGTCACGCCGGTATGATGGGAGCACTGGCTAATGTCACCGAAGATGGTTTTGGCCCCGGAGCATTCCACTCCTACCCTTCCACACTGGCCAATGATGGGATATCCGGAGACTATGGAACTGGGTTTTATGGCTATGCTGTCAATTCGGGAACCTATATTGTTGAGCATCCTGAATTTGGCTGGCTCGCTTTTAGCGGCAACCTGAAAAAGGAAAAACAACAGGTCAAGGTTGCCCTGACGACAGCCTCCAAAGGCCGTGTATTCCTGGCTAAAGAAAACCTCTGGCTAACGACAGATGCCGGTGAGATTGCCGAACTGCACTACGATCAGAAAGATCGTAGCGTTACACTGGTTTTCAACAATGATCCAGCCCAGAATATTGCGCATATTTTGCTCAATGTAAATCCCGAAAGTCACTATGAGGTGGAAGGAATCAGCAAAGATCAACTGAACCGCTATGAAATTCCCTTGTCGAAGAAAATGGTAAAACTGAAAAAACGTAATTAGAAAAGAATGCAGATGATCGCCTGCTATAATCACAGGCGATCACTCATTTTAACTCAACAGCTTTTGCTGAAAAGCAAAACGGATCAGGTCGGCCGTATTTTTGCTTTTGGTCTTGTCCATAAGATTCTGACGGTGCCCTTCGACAGTTCGTTTGCTCAAAAAGATCTTATCCGCAATTTCGACGGCCGTAAAGCCCTGGGCAATCAATTCGAGCACCGCAAACTCCCTTTCCGAGATTTCATACTGCGCCAGCCGTGAAGCCACATCTATAGCCGCACTGCTCTCGACATCAAAATTTTCCATAAAACGCAGGCCGAAATTAGTCATCAGATACCGGTGTCCCTGCGACAACCTCAATAGTCCAAAGACAATCTCATCATAATCCCCGCCTTTAGACAAGTACCCGTCTGCGCCACTGCGAAAAGCTTCAGCTACTTCAGTAGGCTCTTCTATCATAGAAAGTACAGCAAACCTGAGATCCGGGTATATTTTTTTGGCCATCCGGATGAAACTTATGCCATCCATGCCCTGCATATTCAGATCTGTTAATATCAGATCCGGCATTGTATTCTGTTCGAGATAGATCAATGCATCCTCTGCACTGTCAACTTCCTCTGCCACCGAAAGCTTGTCGTGGGAATCAATAATCAAGCGTATCCCGTTCCGCACAAGCCGATGGTCATCAACTAAAAGAATTTTAGTCATTTTTCCTCCAATCCTACTAAGATACTTTATTTTTTTAAAAATTTAATTTTCTAAGAAAAGTTTATACATAAAAAACATCTCCTTTTATTTTATCTTCCGCCATATTTTTTCTTTGCCCAGCTGGTTATAGCTGGAGGCCAGCACCGAGAAGCGCAGGGTCTCCTGACTGCCTAGAGCGAGGTAGCCGAATGTTTCGAGGCTTTCGTCAAACAGGGAAAGCACTTTGGCCTGCAGCGATGTATCAAAATAGATCAGCACGTTGCGGCATAGAATAAGCTGAAAGGCGTTGAAAGAGGCGTCGCTCACCAGATTGTGCGAAGCAAAGACAATGCGCTCCTGCAAACTGGAATTGAGCTTCACCCAATTGTAGTTTGCCGTATAATAGGATGAAAAATCCGCCTTGCCACCCGAAAGCTGATAATTCTCGACATAGGACTTAAGGTTTGCCATGGGAATAACAGCCCTCTTTGCCTGTTCGAGCACGGTAGGATTAATGTCAGTGGCATAGATCAATGATTTGTGCAGCAATTTGGCTTCCTGAAGCAGGATAGCTAGGGAATAGGCCTCCTCCCCCGTGGCACAGCCCGCAATCCAAATGCGGATAAAGGGCGAAGTCCCCAATTTGGGGAGAATTTCATGCCGGAGATGTGCAAAAAAGCTGGGATCTCGAAACATTTCGGTTACATTGACCGTCATCTTTTCGACAAATCGCTGCAGGTAATCAGGATCATGGACAACGCGATAGCGCAGTTCGGCGAAACTCGCAAAATTGTCCAGCAGGCAAAGCTGGTTGAGCCGGCGGGAAAGGGAAGCTTTCGTATAATGCGTAAAATCGTAGCCATAGAGACGCTCCACATCTTCCATCAGGATCATCACCTGCTCTTGGCTTACAATCTTTTTGCCCGCTGTCATCCGGCTATTTCTGTTATCATCTGTAACAAAAGTTCAATATCGATCGGCTTGGAGATATAGCCATTAGCGCCTGCGGCGAGGCATTTTTCGCGGTCGCCGGTCATGGCCTGTGCCGTCACCGCAATAATAGGCAGTTCATTGGCATTCCACGATCTGCGGATCAGCTGGGTTGCCTCATAGCCGTCTATCTCGGGCATCATCATGTCCATCAGGACAAGGCCAATGCCCGCATGATCCCGCAGCTGGGCAAGCCCCTCTGCCGCAGAAAGACAGCCCATAGCCTGAAAACCTCGTGATTTCAAGGCCAATCTCAACGCAAATATATTGTTCTGATCATCGTCGATAATCAATACGATTTTATTTTTATCCATGCTCTTTATCTATTGCCTTATTATTTATAGGTCTACCATTATTCATACATCCACACCCGCAGCAGGGAAAGGAGCTGATCGATATCTACCGGTTTGGATATATAATCAGACGCGCCTGCAGCGATACATTTCTCGCGGTCTCCCATCATCGATTTTGCTGTGACGGCAATGATAGGCATATCCTCATAACTTGGATTATTTCGGATCGAAGCAATCGTTTCGTAACCATCCATCTCCGGCATCATCATATCCATCAGGATCACCGACACATCCGGATTTTCTTGCAGCTGTTTCAGCGCGTCCTTTCCGTCGGTTGCCGGGATGACGGTCATCTGATACTTTTCAAGTGCCTTGGTGAGAGAGAAGATATTGCGGATATCATCATCCGCTACGAGCACCTTTTTGCCCTGCAGGACATCCTGCAAAAAACCGAGTCTACCGCTGGTTTTAGCAGCAGGACCGTTATTTTCTTCGACGAGATGCAAAAATAACCCTACTTCATCCAAAATGCGCTGATAGGAATTTGCTGTTTTTACAACGATGGAATCTGCATAACGTTTTAATTTCATTTCCTCCACCTGCGAAAGGTTCTTGCCGGTAAACACAATAATCGGCAAGTTTTCGAGTCCCTGGTTACGTTTGACAGCTTCCAGTGTCTCGTAGCCCACACGGTCTGGGACACCCATATCAAGGATCACACAGTCGGCGGTATCCGAGCTCAGGGCAGCAATACTTTCCTCCACATTGCTCTTGATCTCCGAAGCAATGTTAAAACTTCCAAGGAAAAGCGACAGGGCCGCCGCATGTTTGGGGTTTTCCTCAACAATAAGGACTTTTTTGGGATGGCGCGTGAGGGCATCCTCTATTTTGCGGAACATATCGCCCATCTGTTCTAGTGCCATCGGTTTATTGATAAAGTCTATCGCGCCCTGAAGCAGACTTTCTCTCTTGACCTGCAGAGAAGACATGATGTGCACCGGTATATGTCTTGTTTTGGGATTTTCTTTGATCTCAGCCATGACCTGCCAGCCATCTTTGAGTGGGAGCTGAATATCCAACAGGACCGCCAGCGGCATATAACGCGCGACCATTTCGGCCGCAATATCACCGCGCACCACCACAATACCTTTGTAGTTTTGTTGGCGCGTATATTTGAGCAGAATCTTTGCGAACTCAATATCATCTTCGACGATCAGGATGAAACGGTCGCCAGCCACGATGCTATCGCGATCATCCGGAATATCCGCTGGAATAGGTATTTCCAGCTGCTTTTCTACAAGCAGCACTTCCCTTGGTGGCACTTGCTCCGTCAATTCGGGCTTCTCTTCCGTGGCAATTGGCCACGCTTGCTCGGTACCAAAGGCGGCTGGAATCGCACCCGAAATTTGCTCGGGAAGAATCAGACGAAATACACTGCCTTTATTTTCTTCGCTATCCAGCAGGATTTCGCCGCCGAGCAGGCGCGCAAGCTCCCTGCTGATGGAGAGTCCCAGCCCGGTACCGCCAAATTTGCGGCGAGTAGAACCATCGGCTTGCTGAAAAGCTTCAAATATGAGATGGTGTTTGTCTTTTGGTATGCCGATACCCGTATCCCGCACTTCAAATACTATCCGCTTTCCGGATGACTGCTCTCGATCGATATTTAAGGTTACTTTGCCCGAAGCCGTAAATTTAATGGCATTGGAGAGCAAATTGCGTAAAATCTGATCCAGGCGCTGTTTGTCCGTTTCAAGCTGGGCCGGTAATCCTGCTGCTGCGCTCATTTCCAATCCGAGCTGTTTGTCGGCGGCAATTGGTCCAAACATAGACGATAGGCCATTCAGTACATCGGCAAAAAATACAGGTTGTATATCCAGATCCATTTTTCCAGATTCTATTTTGGAAAGGTCCAGAATTTCGTCAATCAAGGTCAGCAGGCTTTTTCCCGAACTCTGGATCACGGCCGCCGATTCCATCTGTTCGTCATTGAGGTTGCCGTCCGAATTTTCGGCCATCAATCGAGAAAGCAAGAGAATTGAATTGAGTGGTGTACGCAGTTCATGCGACATATTGGCCAAAAATTCAGATTTATAGCGCGTACTTTGTGCAAGTTCAGCCGCTTTCTTCTGGATTTCCTCGTTGCGTTCGGCGATTTCCATATTTTTATCTTCCAACAACCGCGATCGCTCCTCCAGTTCGCGGTTGGATTGCACCAATTCCTCCTGCTGCACGCGGAGTTCTTCTTCCGAAGCCTGCAGTTTATGGGTATGCATTTCGAGGCTCGAGTTGAGCGATTCCAGTTCGGTATGCTGCGCCTGAAGTTCTTCGGTCTGTGCCTGGGTCTCCTCCAATAAATTCTGCACCACCAGTCTGGCCTGTGCTGCTGCAAGTGTGGTACCTACCTTCTGCACAACATCCCTGAAAAAGGCCAGCTGTATAGAAGAAAAAGGCTGCAATGATCCCAGCTCCATCACACCGATACATTGGTTACCATCAAAAATAGGCAGGATAAAAAGGTTGTTCACCTGCACCTTTCCGGCGGCGAAACTGATGACATAACGGGTATTTTCGAGGTGTTCGAATAATTTCTCATTGCCGTCTTTAAAGACCTGGCCGACCATACCCTCACCTGGGGCGAAGCGTTTATGATCGGGATCTTCGAGTCCATAAGATCCCCTTAAGACCAGCTGATCCTGCTCCATCAGATAAATGGCCCCATTGACACAGCTACCGTATGAGGTGAGATGCGCTAATGTAAGGGCTGTAAGCTCCTCCTGCAGCTTATTACCCATCAGCAGATTGCTGAGCTGCGTCAGTCCGACCTGATGCCAATTGTTGTTATTGAGTGCATCAAATGAAGTTTTCAGCGACCGGGCCATTTCATTGAGTGATCCCGTCAAACTGCCCAGATCGTCCTGTTCGTCATCCTGTACCTGCATGTCATAATGACCTGCAGCAATCTCCCTCGCGATGCGTTGTGTAATACTCAGCCGACGTTGGATTTCCTCATCTTTACGCTTCAGGTCATTCTGCAACTCTTCCCGTTTAAAGAAATCTGCCCGCAGGCGAAAGTAAAAAAAGACGGTAATCAGTAGAGAAACCACCGCAGCTAACAAAACAAATATGGAGGTATAACCCGATGAACGTCCGAGTTCATCCGAACGCTTGTTCAGCAAAAATTCTTCTTTATCGATGATCTGGCCGATCAATACACGGCAGCTATCCATGTAAGTCTTCCCCTCTTCGAGCTGGGAAACCGTCACCATGCCACCGCGTTTTTTGATATTGACGAGATTTTCAAGTCTATCTAAACGAGATTGCACAAGTGTAGATAAGGTATCGATTACCTGTTGCTGCTCGGGATTATCGGAAGTTAGACCGTGTGCGCGGCTCAGCGACTGGGGCAGCGACTGTAGACCCGTTTTATAAGGATCCAGAAACTTGTCCATACCTGTCAGCAGGAAGCCGCGCTGGCCTGTTTCGGCATTCTGCAGATCCTGCAGAATCTTGTTGACACGACTCATGACCCGCCGGCTGTGATCGACCATCGCACTATTATGGATCTGCTTGCGAATACTCACATAAGAAGCCGTTGAACTTGCTAATAGTAACAACAGCGATATTCCAAAACCTATCTGTAGGTTTCTTAAAATAGTTTTAGGCATGCTTTTTCAACAATTGAGTTAAGACAGTGCCAACTGATGGTCTAGATGGCCGCCAAATATAAAAAATAGGAACCTATATTAAATCTCGCCTCAGCCAGCCCAAACCATGTTACCGTATTTTAACAAAAAGTTGCGTATTTATCCCCCACCAGCGATCCTTCCGGCAATGATTTCGGAGGTCGCCGCGCAAAAGTCAAGACCCGAATAATCCGGGTTGTAGCCACCGATATAAGGGACAGCCATCATAAAAAGACGCTGACTGGCATGTCCACCCTGGTCTACCAGCTGGAAGTTGTCATCTATTTTCACCCCCGGTACCTGTAGAAAGATCGCACCGTCCGGCGCGACAAACATGTGGTCGTTGCCAGCCAATAATTCTTCCTTGGCGTGCTCCACCGAGCGGAAGCGCAAATAAGCGGGACTGATATTGCCGTTGTCGACCAGACTCTTAAAGGGAAAGTCTGCAAAGTCCAGCGGTCGTTGCCCTACACAATCCACAAAGGTGTTGTAATGCACCTTGCGTTCGATGCCCTGTTCATCGGTATAAAAATAATCAGCCCCCCTATCGCTGGCAGGTTCGACCCGGCTTTCATTTCCTACATGGACCACTTCCAGCCGCCCGGCATCGTATAGTGCCAACAGCTCACGGCCGGATCCTTGCGGCACAAAGGCAATGACAATGGAAATCAGCGGCATCAACACCTTCTTTAAGCGGATCATATCTTCAGCGGACATGTATTTGGCAGGATAGTTTAAGGTGAAACTCAGGGCAGACAGCACCTCTTTCCAGTAGATTGATTCCCTTCTTTTGATAGACTTTAGCGACTGAACATACTCCTGACGGAAGACTTCAAAGGCATCTTTCTGTTCCCTTAAACTGAGTACGACCTCCACAAAGTCCTCCAGACTAAGTTTTTCCACCATTGCATAGAAGTCGGGGTCTTTTTCTTTGAACTGTGCTTTAAAATTCCGCTCAAACAAAAAATCAAGGGAAACGAAGCCCTCATTTTCCATTCTGTTCAATAGCAGTTCTTCCTCCGAAATCAAGAGATTATTGGCCAGGAATGGTTCTTCTTGATGAAAACGGATAGCAGGCAAAAGCCCACTCCGCGTGTGCATCCGCAATTTAAAATTTTCACTACCAGGATCGATCTGATAGCTAAGTTCGCCTGTTTCCAGATATTCAAAAGACCCATTGTGGCGGGCCAACGTTCGGATAGCGTCTATCGCTGTGAGTGAAGCACCCCGTATACCCACGGCATGGTCGGTCTTCAAAGCGAGCTTGGACGGTGGATAGGGCGATTCAAAATAATGTTCGACATTGCCTTCATGTCTGGTGGGCCACTTATGACCGGTACAGATAATGACCTTGTCGACTATATGTGTCTCTGTGCTGCCAACGATGATTTTTACTTGAGATTGGCTTTCCATATCCATGATATCGCTGACCTGACAGCCAAGGTAAACCTGCGTTTCAATCCCTTTCGCATCGGCCTGTCGCTTCAGCAGCATAAACTGCTCCGACAAGTACCGGCCAAAAAGCAATCTCGGAACGACCTTATAGCGATTAAAATCGTCCACATCAATACCATAGGTACGGAGCGTTGCCTCCGAAAGCGTTTGAACAAATTCTTCGATGGTGGTGACTAGTGCCGGAATTTCATGATCCGAAACATTGGTCAGGTGTTCGGCTGTCGCACCTTCGTAGCTGTAAGGCATTCCTGCGCCCAATTGCTTGCGCGACTCGAAAATAGATATTTTGAGTCCTGCAATATTCTTTTCAATCAGTCTTTTGTACATAAACAGGCCACTGGGTCCGCCCCCGATAATGGCTACATGGATATCTTGTTGCATAGTATTAATTGCGCTGCCTGTATGACAGTATCGGATCAATAACAAGGATAAAATGCAGAAAGTTTTAAAGGCTTTTATTCTTGCACAATAAAAAATGGGATAAATACGGAGGATGAATTAAATACCTGATTCGCGGATTCTTCAAACGATCATTCGTCAGAGGCTGTTTTTGAATAAACAAAATAATAATAAATAACAGTATTATGGAAAACAACATTAATAATCCGGAAATCATCAACGACATCATCAAGATCAACAACGACCGCATCGAAGGTTATAAAAAGGCAATTGATCTGGCAAACAGTCATGGTTTAGATAAACTTATCCCAACATTCGAAAAGTTCATTGGACAGTCGGAAGAATTTATTGCCGAACTCACGCCTTATGTAGAACTTGAAGGCAAAGAGGCTACGGACGGAACGATGCTCAGCGGAAAGCTCTTCCGCGTCTGGATGGGCATCAAAGTAAATATTACCGGAGACGACGAAAGAAGTCTATTGGAAACTTGTGAGCAAGGTGAAGATGCTTTCAAATCTACCTATCAAACAGCCTTGGCTGACGGATCGGAAGAACTTTCTCAAAACGTCCATAGCCTGATCAATACACAGCTCAGCAAACAGCTCGAAGCGCACAATATTATTAAAATGATGCGCGACAGCAAAACCATCTAATATTTTAAGTAGTAATTTTTTCTTTTTCACAAAAAAATACCGAAGCCTACATCCCTTCGGTATTTTTTTGTTTAAAAGATAAAGATCACTGTCACTCAAATAGTGTAAACGATGTAGCACAAGAAGACAATTACACGTTTGAACATAAAATCATTCCCTAGTTTAAACAAAAAAAATGAAAAAGATTCTTACAGGAATAACAGCAATTTTTATTTTATCGGCTGCAAGCTCCTGCAGCAGTCAAAAGCCGCAAACAGCCAGCGAACAGCAGCTTTCTGAAAAAGAAGTCGTTGGAACTGTCACGGCGATTGAAAACGGAAAAGATGGTTATATGGCAACCCTTACCGACAAAAAAGGCCAGAATGCCATTGTAACGATCAGCATCGTCAATTTACAGAAATCGGGTGGTACTTTCAAACGCTATGCTGTCGGTGATGTGATCCGTGCCAAAGGCAACTTTTGGAAAGATGATGCTGGCATTGTCCATATTACAGCACAAGATGTAAGGCAAGTTAACTGATTACTTCAGTGCACCCCATTAATTTGCTAAACTGCAAATAAATGGGGTGCACTTGCTCCGAAGTTTTAAAAAACTATAAATCAGGATAAAAACAAAAAAATAAAACGGTAATAATACTTCGAAACCTCGCCTATGTTACTCATAAATTTATCTGCATAATTATCCCAAATAAAATGCAATATCCAGGCAATTAACATCAGCCAGACCAATGATTGTTAGTTTTCATAAAAATGAAAAAAGGAGTGCGATCGAACTTGACGTCTCTTAAATATCATTTCTGAGTAATAATAAATTTTAAAGACGAGAGGTTAAACCTCCCATTAGATCATTAAAACTTACTTTTGAGTTCAAAAAGTCAACAAAAGAATTCAAATGAAGAAGCTTTATAAATTTCTCTCGCTAACTACCTTTCCACTCCTAGTCCATGGCTGCAACATGTTTGATGTACATCCTTACTCTGGTAAAATTGATGGAAGAAAACATATCAACGCAGATAATATGATTAAGATAGAACACGATTATGCTAATCGGGATACGATCCGATACGCATTCATCAGTGATTCGCAACGATGGCACGACGAACTTGACGATTTTGTAAAAATAGTCAACCATAGAAATGATATTGATTTCATTATACACGGCGGCGACATCAGCGATTTCGGTCTTACCAAAGAATTTTTATGGCAACGTGATATTCTAGAGAAACTGAAACAGCCTTATGTCGCTCTTTTGGGAAATCACGATTGCCTCGCCAATGGTGAAGAGATCTTCGAACAAGTATTTGGCACGCCCAATTATAGTTTTATTGCGGGCAAAACAAAATTTTTATGTTTAAATACCAATGCATTGGAATCCGACTACTCCAATCCCGTTCCGGACTTTTCATTTATAGCGCGTGAGCGCCTGCTAGATACTGCGCGTTTTAACCAAACGGTTGTGGTCATGCATGCCAGACCCACTTCTGACCAGTTCAATAATAATGTATCTTCCGTCTTCCAGTATAGTATAAAACAATTCCCGAAGCTCCTTTATTGCACCAATGGTCATGATCACATCTATCAAGAAGAAGATATTTTTAAAGATGGCATCATCTATTATGGCACTCCAAATATCGGTAAACGTCAATTTCTAATTTTTACAATCACAAAGGACCGCTATACCCATGAACTTGTTTCCTACTAAATCAAAAACACGACCTTTCACGCTTATTGCGCTTTTCTTTTCAGTTAGCTATATGGTTCAGGCTTCCCAAATCCAAAATTCCCCGCAAGAAACCCTGGGCAGCAACAAAGTGGACACCCTAAAAGTGAAGGATATAAGCACAGAAAACATCAGGGCCAAAGAGCTAAAAAAAACAGCTTTTAGCCTTGTTCCATCAAGTTATATGATTCAATATGCAGGCTCCATTGGACTACTATCCACCGGTGCAGGCTGGGATTATGGCCGGAGCAAACAGTGGTCGACAGACTTTTTGGTTGGATACGTACCGAAATATGATACCGACCGACCTAAACTTACCTTAACGCTTCGTCAATCGTATACACCTTGGGAAATTAGACTCAATAAACAACTGATTTATCATCCTTTGCGTGCCGGTGCTTATCTCAATACGACATTGGGAAAACAGTTTTGGTATAAAGAGCCCGACAAATATCCAAATAGCTACTATCGGTTTTCAACACGGCTGCGTATTAATATTTTTGCAGGTCAGGACTTCGTCTATAAAATTAAATCCAGCACTTCCTATTTCGAAGGAATAAAGTTTTATTATGATCTCCATACCAGTGACCTTTACCTAATTAGCGGCGTGCAGAACAAATACCTTAAATTTGATGATTATATTGGACTCGCTTTAGGTGTCAAACTACAGATAAGGCGAAAATAGGAAAAAATACAATCAACTCACTAACTTGCTTAAGGTATTATCAAAACCAAGTGCAGCGCCAAAACGTTTTAAAAAATTTTATATTTCTTCGCTGAGCGAAGATCGGGTCAGTCCATTGCAATAGCCGCTGAAAACATTAATATGTTTAAGGTTCTAGCACGATCAGATTTTGATCTCCACCCTTTTACCAGCTGGAAGCTCGACATCAAGCAGCCTGCCAGCATATTTAATCTGGCATTTCTGGCGTTTTTTGGCCTTTGCCCCTGCGCTCAGCAATTTTCCGTTGGCCCATTTCAGATCAATTTCAATAGCACCACGTGCCATGAGTCCTTTGATTTCACCCGCTTTCCAGCTGTCGGGAAGTGCCGGAAGCAGTTCGATAAAATCTTCGTGGCTCTGCAGTAGCATCTCGGCCATGCCCGCGATCACCCCAAAGTTGCCATCGATCTGAAACGGCGGACAGGCATCAAACAGATTGTAATACGTACCGCCGCCGCCATCGTATTTGGTATCCATATCCGCTGTAGGCCGCAATTGTTTATTGAGCAGCTTCAGAGCCCGGTTACCTTGGTGCAGACGCGCCCAAAGTGCAATCTTCCAGGCATAGGTCCAGCCTACCCCGTCGTCGCCACGCTTTTCCAGCGACTGCTGTACAGCTTTTGCCAATTCGGGTGTTCGGCCGACCGTGATCTCATTGCCCGGATAAAGGGCAAAAAGGTGAGAAAGATGGCGGTGTGCCGGCTCGACCTCTTCAAACTCTTCAGCCCATTCCATCAGACGGCCATCGTGGCCGATTTTTGGACGGGCCAATTTAGCCTTCGATGTCTGCAGTCGATTTAAAAACTCATCTTCTTTTAAGCCTAAGATCGCTGCGGACCGTAGCGTATGGTCAAATAGGTTGTAGATGACCTGCTGATCGTGTGAAGGCCCCATGCTGATCTGCGCAGTGGAACCGTCAGGCGCTTTAAAAGAATTCTCCGGTGAAGGTGAAGGCCCTGAAACCAGCAGACCAGTTTTTGGGTCTGCCGTCAGCCAGTCCAGGTAAAAGGCCGAAGACCCTTTCAATATAGGGTATGCCCAGCGCAGAAAAACTTTATCCTGCGTAAATGCGTAATGCTCCCAGACATGTTGGGCAATCCAGGCGCCCGCACCGATGTGCATCCCCCAGCTGGCACTTTCACCCGGAGAAGTATAACCCCAGACATTTGTAATCGGATGGAGTGCCCACCCCTGCATACCATACTGAATCTTGGCGGTTTTGCTTCCCGGCGCTACAAGTGAAGCAATGAGGTCCATCAACGGACGATGCGATTCGGATAGATTGGCCACTTCCGCAGGCCAGTAGTTCATCTGCACATTGATATCGGTATGATAATCGCCATTCCAGGGCGTCTGTATCTTGTTGGCCCAGATACCCTGCAGATTTGCCGGCAACCCACCTGCCCTAGAAGATGAAAGCAAGAGGTAACGGCCATATTGAAAATAAAGCGGATATAAAGCCTGTTCATTTCCCGAGCGGAAATTATTGGCCATGAGCTCATTGGTCGGAAGATTAGGCGTATCATTTTCCAGCTGAAAACTCACCCGTTTCATAAAGGAAGAAAAATCCCTGCTATGGCGATCCTTTAATGTCGCGTATGATTTAGCTATAGCCGATTTAATGATAGCCAGATGCTCCTTTTGATAATTGGCATTGGTATAATCCGGATAATGCTGTTTATAGTTTGTTTTTGCCGTGACGATAAGTGTGACCGCATTAGCCGCTTCTATTTGTACTCCGCCTTTGGTCTGGCTGCTGATGCGTCCCCCATCGATAATGGGTGTTACCTGGGTCTCATAGCGCATGCCATCTCCGCCTCGACCATTATCGAGCACACCGAACATGCGTAGTCCATGCAATGCCGTTATTTCGGTTGCAAACCTTTCAGGCCGGTCCAGATTGAAAAGCACATTGATTGCGGCGGCTTTATCGGCAGTAAGGCGTATCACGATTGCCTGATCGGGATGGCTGGCAAAGATCTCACGGGTAAACCTGATCCCGTTTTGGACAAAAGAACTGGAAGCAATACCATTTATCAGATCCAGTTCGCGATGATAATCCCGGTAAGGCGCGTCAGTACCAAAGTCCAGGCGCAGATCGCCCAAGGTCTGGAAACACCCAAAAGGCACATTGGCTCCATTGCCACTTCCCGAACCCTTTCCCCTTGTAACCTGGGTCTGATTGGTCAGTTCGGTCGCTTCCTTGTATTTCCCTTGAAAGAGCAGTTCACGGATTTTTGGCAGAGACTGCGAAGCCGCAGGATTGTCCCCTTCGTCGAAGCTGCCACTCCAAAGCGTCATTTCATTGAGCTGGATCCGTTCGCGGTTGACATCCCCAAAGACCATCGCACCCAAGCTACCATTGCCAATAGGCAAGGCCTTTAACCATTCGGGATCACTTTCCCAGCCATTTTTGGAGTCTACAGCCAGGGCGTTTGCAGGCTGCTCAAACCAGATTTTGTTTGCCTTTTTGACCTGGGTCTGTGCGTTGGCAACAGCTGCTGAAAGCAGCAGGCAGCAAGTTAAACCCCGACGGATACGGTAAAGGCTGGATAAGATTGGGTGATATTTCATTGCGGTTTATAATCGGTATGTGTTTAAATCTAACTATTCAATGCGAACGGTTTCCTGTAGAAAGGCGCAGGACCTCCGTCTTACATCAAAAATAATTATCCAGTTTTATAAACACATACACTTTATTGCTCTTTTCCGATGCCATATTAACCTATTGGCAAAGTTATGGGGCTTTTTTCGGCATCCAGCATTACACTTTAGCTCTAATACGGCTCAGTGTGGATTGCGTTATCCCTAAATACGAAGCGATAATACCCAATGGTGTACGTTTTAATATATTAGGATGGCGTTCCATGAGATTTCTGTACCGCTCAATAGCGGGCAACATCCGCAGCTCATTGGCTTTCTCTTCACTTTTGATATAGTAGCGTTCTGTCAATACCCTACCGATAAAATTAAATTCGGGAAATTGATGATATAATTCATTCAGTTTGTCGTAGCTCAGAACCAATAAGCTACAAGGTTCGAGCGTCTCAAGCGTTTCGAAGCTCGGTTTTTGACTAAAAAAACTATAAACAGCAATTGCAAGCTCTCCTTCAAAAAGTAACCAGGAGCTGATCTCGTTACCCAACGGATCAATGTAATAGGAACGGACCCCGCCCTTCAGGATAAAGTAGATCTGCTTTTGCACCTTTCCAATATCAATAAGGCGAACCTTGGCTTCCACATCGATTACATAGCTATACGTTTCAATCAGCTGTTTTAAACCCTCCGACAGCGGATAAATGCTTTCAAACAGCTTTAAAATCAGATCTGCGGGCGGTTGGTTATACTTGCTGGTCTTTTTTTGCATATTATGGAATATATCACAATAATTGTGTGTCAACAAAAATCACCCTAAAATACACTATAAACAGTCTATATTTTTTGCTTTTTGGCAAAAAATACATTCCACAAATTGCCAAACTTTGGTTATGAAACGTAAGCTCATCAAATGGAGTATATTATTTATACTTGCATTGCCCAACCTTCCCGTTGTTGGAACCATAATTCTTGCAGAAATTGATCAAGGCTATTTTCGCTATGCGAATGCGGATGGTTCTTATACGGGTATCGAACATATCGACATTTTTTCACCTTGGACGGATAAAACTCTAAGTTACTATTTTTCAGAAGCTACGAGACCAAAAGCCGCAAATATGGAAATCTATCGGCTTTATAAGATAAATCCGCTGTGCTTTTGGCGATGGCGGTATTATTTAACTGTCAGCAGACATTTCACCTATCGGAACTGGGATGAAATCAAAAAAAATAGAACTATTCCACCCTCTGTTAACACGAGATGGCAAAAATTTTAGCGATTTAAAACGCATCAAAAAGTAATATTTTACATGATTTTAAGCTTTTTATACATGACTTTTAATCGTTAAAAGACGTTTTTTGAGTTATCATTTTCAATCAATTATAAGGTTTGGTATACATTCCCATTTACATCATTAAAATATTTTAAGAATTTATGCGAAAGCACTTTCAAATTTAGGAAACAGGATTTTTGAAATCCGACGGGAAAATTGTCCCAAACTTCTTTCCGAGTACCATTTTCACAATGAATGCCAGCTTACCTACATCATTAAGGGTAATGGCCAAAGCTGCATTGGAGATCAACTGGAAGACTTTGAAAGCGATGAACTGACTTTTATTGGTCCTGGCTTGCCGCACGTTTGGCACCATGAGCATACAGCCTTCTTCGAGGGTCAAAGCGCCGAATCCATAACATTGATTTTCGACCCAGAAGGCCTGCAGTCCTTTTGTCCCTTATTATTTGAAATATCTCAGCTCAATGACTTCCTCGAAAAATCGAGGCAGGGCATGTTATTTTATGGAGAAACAAAAAATAAGCTAAAAAAAATACTACGAAAAATGGTCTCTGCACCTGATATACAAAAAACGGCCTATCTCTTTAAATCCTTGGCAATTCTTCTTCATACCAAAGAATATAGCATACTATCCGATAAGCTTTATATTGATGGACTGTCCCTAAAGGATGGAGAAATTATTTTTAGTATTTACAATTATGTTTTTGAAAATTTTAACGAGGAAATCTCCCTCGACGAGGCGGCCAAGCTGGCGAACCTGACCAAACCCTCCTTTTTGCCGATTTTTCAAAGCACGCACACGGAAAACGTTTTCAAAGTTTGTCAATGAAGTACGGATTAATGAAGCCTGCAGACTTCCGGCCAGGGACGAAACCCCCATCACCCATATCGCTTACGCCTGCGGTTTCAATTCTCTGCCCAACTTCAACAAATTCTTTAAATCAATAAAGGGGATTACTCCTTCCGATTATAAAAATAAGCTGCTGTTCCCTAAAGTTAATGCGGCCTAAGAAAAAAATATCATCACCTGGCATAAAGTACTATATGCCAGGTGATGATAAGTTATAATTAGGACTAACTATTTGCTTCTCATACAACGTATACCCATGGCATTGTTTTGATAGTTAGACAATATTTTAGTCTTGAAAACTCCGTTCTGACTGTATAACATACCGCCAAAACATTCCTTTCGGTAGCGTCGAATTGGACGGTTGGACAGCGCTGCCTTTACCGCGCATTGCGGTCATGAGAAAATCAAGATTTGAAACAAAAAAAGGCTAGGTCAACCACGAACCCAGCCTTTACAAAAAACAATCCTTTAACCTGTTTTATTTAACTAATTATATACATTTCCGAACAAAGAACAGGCTTAACGGAAAATCGTTTGAATTATTTCACCTTTTTTATAAAGCCACTGCAATAGAGCAGAAGCCGTCCGGAGATCGAGCACCTATCCAGCGCGAATGAACTGAGCTTCTTACAAAGCAAGAGCTAAATAAAAACAACCAATGCGACAGTAAAGAAATGATATAAACGCAAACTTTTTAGTGGACCACTTTGTTGTTATCTACAAAAGGGATCATCCGCTATCCCCATTTATTTTTAATATAAATTTATAGCAATAATTATGGCAAAAAAAAAGGAAAGCACAGCGTCTGTGGGAGATTTTCTGGGAAAACTAATTTCATTCCGAAACTCATTAAAACTGATCCACTGGTCCATTACGGGAAGAGGGAGTTATGAAGCACATATTTCCCTTGATCAGGCCATCGATTCACTTATCGACATTACCGACCGGCTGGTTGAAACGACTTTTGCTTTAAAAGGAACTGTGGAAATCGTTATTCCGCAAACAGCAAAACCAAAAGATCACATCAAATACATTGAAGATTATTACAAGGAAATCGAAAGTCAGCGCGAGTCGCTTTTTCCAGAGACTTTCTCACAATCCATTATCGACGATATACAGGAAGCCATTCAGCAGCTTCTCTTTAGATTAAAACGTCTGGAATAACAAAAGAGCACCTCTACAAGGTGCTTTTTTGTTAGCGATCCTTCCCGAAAAAAACTTTTTCAAACGAAGCCATTCAGGGGTTGTTCTTTTTGAAAAAAGTATATATGGCACATTTAGAAGTAAAACCTAGAAACGGAGCCCCTTGGTGGCTTTGGCTCCTGCTCTCACTTATCGCACTGGGATTGGTCCTTTATTTTATCAACCGTTATAACAGTGAGGCTATGTTAACTAAATCCACTCCAGATACAAGTGTTAACTCCCCAGCAGTTCCGAGGGATACCCTCTAAATGCTGGAATTGCTTTCTTTCGCAACAAACAGATAAGAATTGATAACCAAAAAAATTGAAGACATGGCATTAGAAGAAGAAAAAAAATATGATCATTTAATTGAACTCGGTGGAAGCGATTATGAGATTGTCGATGGCGAACCTGATATCAGAGGCTGGAAAGTAAAGAATGAAGCCGGCCAACTGATCGGCAAGGTGGATGACCTGCTCTTTGATCCCAGTAGCCAACAAGTGCGGTATCTTATTATTGACCTCAATGACGCCGAATTTGTGATCGATGAAGATAAGAAAATATTGGCTCCTATCGGCCTTGCTTCGCTCTATGATGGCAAACGGATTCAGGCGAGCAATGAGGAACCCAACGTAACTCCGCCTGTCGAACCGATTAATCATAGCGTGATATTCACCGTGGATGAAATTCCGACAGAAGAACCCGCTACGGATTATCTGTACAATCCTGCAGATGATGGCGAAGTCGTGGTAATCTCCGTCACTGAGGATCAGTTGATCCGGTTACCGACTTACCTACAGGATCATGTTGACCCGGAAACCGAACTGTCCGTCCGGCATATCTTTGAAGGCACCGGCGACGTCGGTTTTGTGGTGAGTTCCAACAGCTACGACCCTGCTGATTTTTACAGCCATTATCACTTTAATGAAGATACATTCTACAGCCGGGGGCAACAGACGGAAAGTCTTCCGCCGGATCAGACCCAGCGTACGCGCAGGGTGGCAGCCCGATACGACAAGAGCACGGGGCATGAACCAGGTACAATCGACAACAACGAACTGTAGACAACAATCTTATAGACAAGAATATCGAAGATAACACGCATGTCGAACGAAGCAATCAGGCTTAGCTACTTTAATCGCTAAGCCTGACTATTGTTTAGCGTAGCGTTGCCTCTACAATTAGCTCTTGCAACGCTGTCCGAAAAATGACAACTCTTTTTCGAAATCTTTAAACAATGTCCCAAATCTTGCAACATTGTCCGAAAAATGACAACTCTTTTCCGAACTCTTGAGATAATGTCCCAAATCTTGCAACGCTGTCCGAAAAATGACAACTCTTTTTCGAAATCTTTAAACAATGTCCCAAATCTTGCAACATTGTCCGAAAAATGACAACTCTTTTCCGAAATCTTGAGATAATGTCCCAAATCTTGCAACGCTGTCCGAAAAGTAACTATTACTCGGCCCATTAAATTTCCCGAACGTATTCGGTAAAGCATCGTGGTAGAAATACCCCTTCAGCCTGTATTTTATAACCTATTGAACCACATCAACTACCTAAATTCGCTTTCCTGCACCTAAATCTGCATCAAAATTGCAGGATCTTCGATGACATCAATATAAATCGGTTATGAAAACAAGCAATAAAATCATCATTGAAAAGAACAGACAAACCATTCGGAAGTATTATAAAAAATATAGCTGGTATAAGCTGGACCGAGAGGAGCTCACACACGAATTATTCATCCGTGGTGGTTTTCTAGCCATCCTTACCTGGCTGCTCTGGTGAGTTAAAAAATATCCTGGAGGGAATATCTGTTCACTTTATTCAAACCATTTGCAATCCTGTGTTGTCCTATCTGTAAACTTAAATCAACAACACATTGAATAGATTTGCCCGAATTGCTTTAAAAACAATCTTGTGGATTATTGGCGGAATAATCGCGCTTTTTATTTTAATTGTTTTTCTGCTCCGCCTGCCCTCCATACAGAATTATATCGCTGGAAAAGTGACCCATTACGTTGAAGGCAAGATCGGCACCCCGGTTAAAATCGGCTACATCAATATTGATTTTCCCAAAAAACTGGTACTGGAGGATATCTATCTCGAAGATCAAAGCAAGGACACCTTGGTGGCGGGAAAACGTATTGCGGTCGATATCAATATGCTGAAATTATTAAAAAATACAGTTGAAATCCAAAGCTTGGAAGCCGATGGCATTACCGCTAAAATACGCCGTACCTTACCCGACAGTGCTTTTAACTTTGATTATATCGTAAAAGCCTTTGCTTCTGAAAAAGAAAGTGAGCCTGCCGCCGACAGCACCTCTGCCCTTTTGTTTAACCTCGATAAGGTCAAGTTTTCGAACATACATGCCGTTTACGCCGATGAGGTTATCGGTACCAGTGCAGATGTACATCTCGGTAACCTGAATACCAACATCAAGAAATTTGAGCTGACCAAAAATATGGCTTTTGATCTGCCAAAAATCAACATTGATGGGCTAAATGCCACTGTAAAGCAATGGAAACCTGCAGCCGATGGTACGGGTCCGTCGGTTGAAGATTTTGGCATTACCGACAAAACTGCACAGACAACTTCGCTGCTTCCGGATGTTGGGATCCATAGCGTTGACCTACGTAATATGCTGGTCCGCTATGAAGATCAGTCGAGTTCGCTTAAATCCCAATTTATCCTAAAAAGTCTCTATGCCGACATCAATAAGATCGATCTAAACAAAGAAGTTGTCGACATCCAAAAGCTCGATCTCGACGGCTCAGACAATAATGTCCTGCTGGGAAAAATTCAAAACGCTGCGGCCAACGCGGCGATAGTCCAGGAAGCAAAAACCAAGAAAGAAAAGACCAACACTGCCAAAGCAGATACCAGTGCGGCCACAAAGATGAACTGGGTCGTTTCGGCAAAAGATATCAACATCAATAATACCAGCATACGTTTCAAAGACGACAATCAGCCCCGCATCAAAGGATTTGACTATTTTAACATCCACATGCCGGGACTCAAAACGCAGCTGACAGATTTATATTACAGTGCCGATTCCATCAGCGGATCATTGAAAGAGCTCGTCGCAGCTGATCACTCGGGCTTTGCCATTAAGCAGCTGAAGGCCGATTTCAACTATACCGGTACAGGTGCTGAGATCAAAAATCTGTACGCGGAAACTCCCCGCACGCTGATCCGCGATTATTTTAAGATAAGCTATCCCTCCCTGGACGTCATCACCAAACACCCCGAACTGGTCACTGTCAATGCTAATCTTACAAAAAGCCATATCGATATGCACGATATCCGTTTTTTTGCCCCTTTTCTGGACACAATGGAGGTGATGAAGCCCCTGCTGGACAAGAAGTTTTATATAGATACCCGTATTGCCGGCCGAGTTGATGACCTGCATATTCCGACTATTGATTTCCGGACGCTTTCCAATACCCGGCTGATCGCCAGCCTAGATCTTAAAGGACTGCCGGATATGGATAAACTGTTGGTAGACCTCAACCTGAAAAAGCTGACCACAGGCCGTTCAGATATCGAAAAACTGGTTTCCAAGTCGATGCTGCCAGCCGGGATCGAATTACCTAATACAATCGGCCTCAACGGTACTTTTAAAGGCGGAATGGCTGCCTTCGCGACCAAGCTGGCTTTAGTCACCGAAAAAGGTACAGCCAGATTAGATGGCCGGGTTGCTATGGGCAAGCGCGATACCAGTTACGATGCAGCGGTCAGTGTCCGTGACTTCAACATTGGTCAAATTATGAAGATGGACAGTACTTTGGGCATCCTTTCTTTTGAAGGCAAAATCAAAGGCAGAGGCACTGATCCTAAAAAACTAATCGCCAACTTTGACGGCAAAGTGAACCGGATGGATGCTATGGGTTACCGCTACCACGATATCGATATGAATCTCTCGGCAGACAAAGGCGCTATGAAAGCATCACTCCTCAGTCCCGACCCGAATATCAAGCTAAAACTGGATGCCACTGCACAGCTAGATGCAACCTATCCCAAAATTGCGTTTGAACTGATGGCCGACAGCATCAACCTCCAAAAGTTAAACCTGGTACAAGATGCCATCAGCTACCGCGGTAAGCTCAGTGGCAATTTCAGCACTGCTGATCCAAACTTCCTCAACGGTGAAGCGCATATAACCAATTCGCTGATCCGATACAACAGCGATCGATATGCGTTGGACACAGTATCCGTCCTAGCAAAAGCTGACAGCAGCCGTAATCAACTGCAGCTGCGTTCCGATTTCTTGAATGCCCATTTGGTCGGCAAGTACAAAATCTTGGAACTGCAAAGTGCCGTACAGAATCTCCTCCAGGTATATTATAAGCCCCAAAAGCCCGTCGAGATTCCACCCTACTCGCCGCAGCTCATTGAATTTTCGGTACAGCTGACCCGCAACAGGCTGATTCAGGATTTTCTACCGGAGCTGACGGAAATGAAAGCTATTAGTCTGGATGGTCTCTTCAACAGTGCCACCAAAAACCTCTCGGCCAAACTGGATGCCCCGCGAATCGTGTATGCTGGTACGGCTATCGACAATGTCACCCTGGATATCAACAGTCTCGATAGTGCTCTCTATTATTCGGCCTTAATCAACAAGGTTAAAGTTAGCAGTATTGAGTTGACCAACACCATTTTCAGCGGAAAGGTCGCCCAGAACAAAGTCAATATGGGGCTTTGGATTAAGGATAAACAGGATAAAGAACAATATCACCTGGGCGCCGACATGGAGGCCAAAAATGGCCTATTTGAATTCAGCTTACTTCAGGACGGCCTTATGCTCAACTACGATAAGTGGAATGTCGCGCCCAACAATCGCTTAAAATTTGGCAGCGCCGGCATACAGGCCAACAATTTTGTCTTGAGCAACCAGGGACAGGAACTACGCATCGCTTCGCAGGACAGCATCTTTAATTCGCCGCTTGATGTCGCTTTTAAAAATTTCCGCATAGAGACCCTGAGCAAGATGGTCATGAGTGACAGTCTGGATGTCGGCGGTGGCATCAATGGGCAAACTACGCTCTCCCGATTGGAAAGTAGCCCAGTGTTTGTGGCCGATCTCGTCGTCGATAAGTTTTACTTCGGAAAAGATACCGTGGGCAATGTCAATATTAAGGTCAACAATGAACGTGAAAACACCTATAACGCAAATGTGAGCATTACCGAAAATGGTAATAACCTGGTCCTTAGTGGCGATTTTATCAATCCCCCGCAAGGCGATGCAACACTGGACTTCACACTCGATATTGCACCGCTGACGATGAAGACCGTACAGGCTTTCAGCATGGGGAATCTCAAAGATTCTAAGGGAAACCTTGAAGGGCAGTTAAAAATAAATGGAACACCTTCGAAACCGCAGATTAGGGGTGACCTCAATTTTAGAGACGCTGAATTTAATGTTGCCATGCTCAATGCCCTGTTCAAAGCAAAAGATGAACAGATCCGTTTTGACCAAAATGGTATTTCGTTCCCTAAATTTGAACTCGAAGACAGCAAAGGCAATATTGCCCAGGTTAGCGGTTCTATCAAGACACAGACCTACACCGATTTTGAATTTGACCTCGGCATCGCCATGGACAATTTTGAAGTGCTCAATTCCACACAGGCAGACAACGATCTCTTTTATGGAAAAATGTTTCTTGGCACCGATCTGCAAATTGGTGGAAATCTGGACAAACCGGTTGTGGACGGTACCATCAAGGTACTCGACAGCACCGATTTTACCATGGTAATGCCCAACAACGATCCGGGTATGGCCGATCGCAAGGGCGTGGTCGAATTTGTGGACAAACGCGATACTGCCACCGCAAATGCGCTCGCCAGACTGGACTCCATGACGGTGACCAAACTTACGGGAATAGACGTCGATCTGAATCTGCAGACTGATAAGGACGCCAAATTTAAGATACTCCTTGACGCCGGTTCGCAGGATGCCCTTAACATTCAGGGCGAGGCTGAACTGAACGCAGGCATGGATGCCAGCGGCAAAATAACGATGTCGGGAACTTTTACCGTGGAGCGAGGAAGTTATTCCTTCAGCTTTGGACCTGTGAAAAAAGACTTTACCTTTCAAAAAGGAAGTACGATCACCTGGAATGGAGATCCATTGGACGCACAGCTCAATATTACAGCGGCATACACCTTAAAAGCGCCTACATTAGAACTTGTCGCGCCGCAGCTCGGTACGCAGAATGCAAACTTATATAAGCAAAAGATCCCTTTCGATGTGTTGCTAAAAATCTCGGACAAACTATTCCAGCCGCAACTCAATTTTGATATCGATCTCAATGCCAACAATGCCGTTGTTTCGCAGGATGTCATCAGCAAGGTTGACAATGCACTGACGACCCTCCGCGAAAATCCTTCCGACCTCAACAAACAAGTCTTTTCACTGATTGTGCTGGGACGCTTTATGTCTGCCAATCCTTTTGAAAGTCTCTCTGGCGGCGGCGGTACGGAAGCGCTTGTGCGAAATAGTGTGAGTTCGTTTTTGAGTTCGCAGCTGAATAGGCTGGCTTCGGATTTAATTACAGGTGTCGAGCTCGATTTCAACCTGACATCCGAAGATGACTACAGCACCGGATCGGCCCAGACACGGACCGACCTCAATATCGGTGTTTCCAAAATGTTGCTCAACGACCGCCTCAAAGTTAATATCGGATCCAACTTTGAAGTAGAAGGAAATTCGCGTCCCGGTGAGGCTGCCAATAATATCGCCGGCGACATACAGCTGGATTATCAGCTTTCGCAGGATGGGCGCTACTTTGCGCGTTTCTACCGCAAAAATCAATATCAGGTTACGCTGCAGGGACAATTTGTCGAAACCGGAATCGGTTTTATCATTACCATGGATTACAACAGATTTAAGGAGATCTTTATGCGCTCTAAAAAACTCAAGGAATATTACAATACCGGCAGCAAGAAGTTCAGAAAACGTTTTGACGTAGACCGCATGGAGCAAGATTCAGCCTACCGGGACAGTGTCCGCACCGTGATTCGCGACAGCCTCATGCTCCATAGCCCAGAATACCGAAAACAACTAGAAGACCGGGAAAAAGAACAGCAGCGCCGCCAACAGCTGGACAGCACTGCAAACAGCACGCGAAAAAAGAATATGCCGACACATTTAGATACCATCAGAACCACAGCGATTAAAAATGAAGATGAGGAAAGGGCTTACCATGCAAATTAAACTAAAATGCCTTATTGGACTATTGACGATAGGCGGACTGATAGCCTCTTGCTCTTCGACCAAAAACCTGCCCGAAGGCGAGAGCCTGTACGTAAAAGGCAATGTGAAGATAGCATCCGATACTATTTCAAAGAAGAACAAAGAAAAGCTGGCTACCTATCTAGCCGAATCACTACGGCCCAAACCCAACAAGCGCATTTTGGGAATGCCCTATAAGCTTTATTTTAACAACATGGCGGGTGATACGTCAAATAGCAATTTTATCAAGCGTTTTTTCAAAAAAATAGGTGAAGAACCCGTTCTCCTGCGCGATGTAAATCGGGAATACAATGAGAATCTGCTGCGCAACCGATTAGAGAATATCGGTTTTTTCAATGCGGAAGTGACCTCAGATACCATCGTCGAAAATAAAAAAGCAACGGTAGACTATACCGCCAAACCCAATCTGATCTACCGGATCAAATCCGTCACTTTTGATGTGGACAGCGGCACGCAGCTGGGGCGTGACATCCGCGCAACGTCTGACAGCAGCCTCTTGCAAGTGGGCAAAAATTATAGTCTTGACGTTGTGCTCAATGAACGCGACCGCATCGACAACGTACTTAAAAATAAGGGCTATTACTATTTTAGTCCGGACTATATCCTGGTGCAGGTCGATAGTACCATCGGTGACCATAAGGTCAACCTCTATGTGACAGTCAAAAAGGAAACGCCCGAACAGGCAAGAACAGCATCCAAAATCAATAAGATCTATATCTACCCCAACTATACCGAGACCGGAGCTGGCTACCAGCAGTCACCGCGGAATGCCGAACTATTTGACAGCAGTTATTATTTTATTGACCCAAATCATACCTTCCGCAAACCTGTTATTGCCAATCACATCTTTTTCAAGGAGGGCGATCTGTATAACCGCGACGCCCACAACAGGACCATCAGCCACCTGGTGAATCTGAACAGCTGGAAATTTGTCAAAAATAACTTTGTGGACAGCAAGGAAGTGCCCAATGCGCTTGACGTTTACTATTACCTCACTCCGCTGCCGAAGAAGTCCATTCGTGTAGAGCTGCTAGGAAAAATGGCTTCCGTCTACAACGGAACCGAAGTCAATGTCAACTGGACGCTCCGAAATGCCTTTAAAGGGGCCGAGAAACTCAATATCAACGTATTTGGCGGCTACGAAATACAAACGGGGGGCAATGCGGATCTGAACTCCAGTTATTTCCGCTACGGTACCGAAGCGACCTTAACCTTTCCGCGGATATTGACCCCATTTGGCACCATCAATCCTTCCCGTCAGTATATTCCGAACACCTATATCAAGGCGCGGTACGAATTTTTGAACCGCCGCAAAGCCTACACGCTCAATTCCATCGCACTGAGCTATGGCTACACCTGGCAGGAGAGCGAAGAGAAACAGCATGATCTGGCGCTTATGGAAATCACCTATGTACAGCCTAAGGGAATTTCAGAAAGCTACAAACAACAGATGGATACCATTCCGGCGCTGCGACATGTGCTTGACCCCCAATTTACGATCGGTCCAAATTATAATTTCACCTTCCAGAATACCATGAAAAAGCACCTGCAAAATACGTTTTATTTTAAGGGAAATCTGGATCTGTCGGGAAATATTCTGGGGCTGATCAAAGGCGCAGACTTTAACAAGGGCAAGACTTTTAAGCTTTTTGATGCTTACTTCTCCCAGTATATCAAAGCCAGCGTCGATGACAGGCATTACTTCAAGCTCAGCGAAAACTCGCAGATCGCATCGCGGGTGAGCATCGGGATGAGTTACTCGTACGGAAATTCGCGTTCCCTTCCCTATCTGAAACAATACTATGTAGGCGGGCCGAATAGCATCCGTGCCTTTGGCGCACGCGCGATCGGGCCGGGCACCGTAGCTCCCGAAAGGTTAGGCAATGGACTTTTTTATGCCGATCAGACCGGCGATATCAAACTGGAGCTGAATACAGAATATCGGGCAAAGATTGCCGGTCCAGTTCATTGGGCCGCCTTTATCGATGCGGGAAATGTCTGGCTGCAGCGTGACGACGCGACCAAGCCGGGCGGAAAATTCAGCAAGGATTTCCTTCAGGAACTTGCCGTGGGCGGGGGACTGGGATTACGGTTTGACTTTACCTTTCTAATTCTGCGCACAGACTTTTCCATACCATTCCGCATCCCCTATCTGCCAAAAGGCGAACGCTGGGTGTTTAAGGATATTGACTTTGGAAGTTCAAGATGGCGAAAAGACAATCTGATGTTTAATCTCGCAATCGGTTATCCATTTTAATCTGGACATATCAACGTAATGATTACATAAAACCGACGTCCTTATGATCAATGAAAACATTTTGGGTATTGTTGCGGGTATCCTCACATCTATTTCCATGCTGCCGCAGCTCATCAAAGTGCTCAAGGAAAAGAATGTAGATGATCTTTCTCCTGTTATGCTGCTGACGTTAATCCTAGGGCTTTCCCTATGGGTATGGTACGGGATAATGAAAAGTGAGGCGCCCATTATCTATTCCAACGCATTTGCTGTTCTTGTGAATCTTTGCCTGTTAGGCAGCTATCTGATTTACAAAAAAAAGCATAAAAAAAGGCGGATAACATTGCTGCTATCCGCCTTTAACATGAAAACACTATTCTACAAACCGTTCAACCAGCTATTCACCTCATCTTGTGTTTTACCTGTCTTCTTTTGAAGTTTACCTACCAACTCATCTTCTTTGCCCTCTGCATAAAGTAAATCATCATCTGTAAGGTCTGCATATTGCTGTTTTACCTTACCTTTAATTTCGTTCCAACGACCTTTCCATGTTAATTCACTCATAATATTTTTCCTTTCGTTTTTTTATAAATAGAACAGCCTGCAGCGGGAATCGTTTAAAAAAAAATGTTATCAAATGTTAAAAAAATAACATCGGCGTTTTACTCTGTTTTATCAATGGTCGTTTCCTCCTTATCAAGGGGTGCTGGCGGAACTTCATCGACATTCCGTTCGATTTCCTGCGTCTCCACGTGGACTGCAAACTCCGAAGGTTCGATCGGTATAGCCATTTCTGTCGCATACTCCCGCGTAAAAATCGCACCGAAATAAAGGATTGCCGCGGTATAATACACCCAGAGCAGAATAAGCACAAAAGAGCCTGCCGCACCGTAGGTATCCTGCGTGGCGGAACGCTCTAAATAGATCCCGATCAGGTAGCGGCCGATTACAAAAAGAATGGCTGTAAATAAAGCCCCGGCGCGAACAGTCTTCCATTGAATATTGACATCCGGCAGCGTTTTAAAAATCACGCCAAAGAGGATCACAATAACCACAAAGGAAATAACAAAATTGATCAGGTTCATGAGTACAACGGTGATATCCGGAAAGTAGCGCTGAAGCTGACCGGTAAGTGCAAGAATCACGCCGTTGATAATTAAGGTCACCACCAATAAAAATCCCAGTCCGATGACAAGCGACGAGGAAAGCAGGCGGTCCTGGATCATCTTGAGCCATCCTTTTTTGGGTTTGGGACGCACATGCCAGATCTTATTGATTGAATTCTGCATATCGCCAAATACCGTCGTTGCACCGATTATCAGGGTCACCACACTGATCACCAGCGCCATATTTGATTTGCCCGACAACTGGAGATTTTGAATAACCTCTTCGATCTGCTTGGCCGCATTGCTTCCGACAAGGCCTTTGAGTTCGGCAAAAACCTTTCCCTCAATGGCTTCAGCACCGTAGAAAATGCCAGCCAGCGAAATGATCAGCACCAATATCGGCCCAATAGAAAAAACAGTATAGTAAGATAAGGAGGCACTGTATTTCATGGAATCTTCATTCATAAATCCTGATACTGTATTTTTCAGTATCGTCCAATAAGTGTGTAGCTTGTTTGTATTTTTCTTTTTTACATCCATTGTCTTTCTGGTTTTTAAGAAAGAAACTCTTAGAAGGGGCAGAACGTTTGTTTTTTAAGAAAATTTACGCTACGATTTAAGAATTCAACCCGCCGAAAACTAGGCACACAGCATAAAAATCAAGCTCAGCAACCTTAAAATCAAGCAGTAAGCCAAAAGCACTTATCATAAAAGAAATAAAGACAAACTAATGATTAAACTCTATTGTTCCTATTAAAAAACACTATAAAAACAGCGTACAACAGGATGAAAAGTATTCAAAACGACCCCAATATTTTAAATGACCTTATTAAAATCAACAATGACCGCATCGCGGGATATATGCTAGCGATTGATCTGGCCAACGAGCAGGGCGAAGGTGCCCGTGAAGCGGTATTTAGGCAATTAATTGAGCAGTCTGAACGGTTTATCGAAGAGCTCAGGCCCCAGGTGGAACTTGCCGGTCAATATGCTTCTGACCGGACGAAATTAAGCGGTGAGCTCTTCCGGCTGTGGATGGTGATCAAATCAAAAATTTCAGGCGGCAATATGCAAGATCTGCTGGAGAATTGTGAGCGGGGCGAGGCTGCCTTTCAGGAGGTGTACAATAAAGCACTTGATGAGGGCGATAAGCTATCCATTGGTGTCAAAAATCTGATCCAGATTCAGCTCAGCCAGCAGCGCGAAGCCCATGAAAATATTAAAATTATGTGTGGGATCTAATTTACCCACAAAACAAATAGGTCCCTGAATCTAATTCAGAGACCTATGCTGAAAGTTCAGTAAAGAACTCCAATAATTATTGGCGATTACAATCTGTAGGAAACTGTGGCTACGAAGTTTCTGCGCTGCTGCGGGTTGACAGACCAGTAACCGATATAATATTGTTTATTGTTGATATTATTGAGGTTAAAATTGACCCGGAATCTGTTGAACGAATAGTAGACCGCTCCATTCACAAGCGTATAACTCGGAAGCTCAAATACGCCCGTCACGCTATTGTCGATGACCTTATACTTGCCGCCATAGTTACCGCCGAGACCGAAGCCCAGATTTTTGAGTTTACCGTTCTGAATTTGGTAAGATCCCCATACATTGCCCAATGTACTCGGTCCCTGACCACCCGGAGCACGGCCCTTTTCGTTGTAGAAATCATTTCCGTTGCCGGCGATGATGGCAATATGATTATAGCTGAATCCGGCTTTAACCGAAAAACCAGCGTATGGTATCGCTTCGATGTCAAAATCAACACCTTTGCTCTCTACCTTTCCACCCTGTACTGAGCCCGTCGGCGTGCTGTACACCCGATTGGCAACCCGAATATCGTACAGCGCGAGCGTTGTCCACAATCTATCTTTGATCAAGCTCGCCTTTGTACCCAGCTCCCACTGATTGGCACGTTCCGGCTTAAAGGACTGCACGCCAGTCTTGACATTATTGGCATCGTAGACGATATTAGGCGCAACATTGTAGAATGCATTCATATAATTGGCAAAGAGCGAAACTCGGTCTTTGACCACCTGATAGACCAGACCCAGTTTTGGCGACAGCGCCCACTGGCTATAATTATCGTCTGCATCGGAAACCTCCCCTTTTGAATCAAAGTAATCGGCCCGCAAACTCGCCATCAACGAAAGCCGGTCGGTCAGATCCAATAAATCCGAGGCATAGACACTGAATGAGCTGTTTTTGATGTGGGAGGGATCGCCCGCATCGGTACCTGCTAGCAGCTGATCAATCGCCTGCCTGGTCAGCGGAACCACCGGCAGCTCCTTGCCGTCTCCATCCAACGGACCTTTGATCAGTCCCTGCGGATTTACCCGCCGTCCCAGGCCCCAGCCCGAACCATGATCCTTGACATCGCGGGCAAAATAGTCTACTCCCACCAGCAGCCTATTTCGCAAACCCGCTAGTTTAAAGTCGCCGTTAAAATTCTGTTGTATATCAAATGTTCTGGTCTTCTGATTTTCATTGTGGAAGTACTGGTCAAAAAAACTGTCGCCAGGCTGATTTCCCCAGATATAGCTGTAAATCCCATCCGACTTGACATTGCCCATGGAGACCACAGTCTGTGAATTCCATTGCTCATTGATCTTATAGAGCACCTCGCCCTGCACATTGGACCGCGGGTTTTTAATGGATAAATCGTTGCTGGTAAAGGAAAGCTTGGGGTTGAGGTTAAGTTCCGCAATATTTTTAAAGGTTAAAGGAGCGACACGGTCCGAATGGAAGAAAACCGGCGCTACAGCCCTCTTCATATCGAGAAGCTCGGCCATCAGATTGACCGTCAGCCTGTCATTAACCTTATAAGTTAGTGAAGGTGCAAAATAGAAGGAGTTTTTGAAACCCGCATCCTGAAAACTATGTTCGCGGTGGAAGGCCGAATTTATCCGGAGGGCGATAGTTTTGCTTTTATTTAAAGGCGAATTGAGGTCTACCGTTGCGCGGTGCAGATCATTGCTCCCATAGCTGTATCCCACTTCACCGCCAAAATCAAAGTAAGGTTTTTTGGTGATGGTATTGATCACACCGCCATAGCCGTAAAAGCTAGCGCCAAAAAGTGTCCCCGAGGGACCTTTGAGCACCTGTATTTCCTCTACACCGGCCGGATCCAGGATACCGCTCGACAGCCCCGGAAGCCCATTGACCAGGTTGCTCTGCGCCTCAAAACCACGTAGGGAGAAATAAGCACCCCCATCGCCGGCGCGTCCTGTTGATTCCCAGGTGCGGCTGATGCCAGAGACATTGCGCAGCAAGGCATCGTCAAAATTAGTAATTGCCTGCTGCTTCATTATTTCATGGGATACCGTCGTATACACCTGCGGGTTCTCCAGATTGCTCAGCGGCATTTTAGCGACAGAGCTTACCGTCCGGTTGGATCTGAAACCAGATACCAGCACTTCCTGCAGCTGTGCATAGTTTTCATCCAGGACAAAGTCAAGTACCGTAGATTTGTTGCCCTCCACAGTTACTGTTTTTTCGATTGAATTTAAACCTGTAAAGCTCGTGATGAGTTGGTAGTTCCCCGGTTTGAGGCGTTCAAATTTGTACTGCCCATTTTTATCAGTCTGTGTCCGTTTATTCGTTCCCTTGATGGTTAGGTTGACCGATTCCGCCGGATTACCATCCAGGGTCGTAATCTTTCCGAAGATACTGGCTGTCTGTGCATTGGCGACACCGGTAAGCGATAGCATCGCTACAGCAATATGTATAGATTTCATTCCCATAAAAAATTTATGGAGCCGAATATAGTACTATTTCATGTTTATTTGAAATTAATTAGACTAATTATAAATAATTAATTATTCAAAGCTAACCTCGGGGTTAATTAATCTGGGGATCAGCGCACCTGTCGGTGAATCCAGCGCGTGCTTCTCAGTTCTAAAAATCCAAGCAAAAAAATAATGTATCACAAAATAATTAACCTTATAGCTATAAATTAGCTATAGCTCCATGTAACGATACAGCCAAGATTCGATCCCGCTAAATCACTTCTGATCAGCGAGAAACAAAGAAGGCCAGGTCTGCGTTGACCTAGCCTTTAGAAACACAATCATCCCACCAAACATTCATTCATCCATTTTACCGTCGGAAGGTTTTAAAAAACTTTCTGAATTTCCAGCCCGCTAAAAGGAGCAGTACAATTAACCCAATCAACCAAGAGCCCGGGCTGAATAAGGTGCGGCGATTATCCGATGTTGACTTTTGTATTTTTTCCGAGGAGATCTCATTCAGCTCCCTGGAAAAAGCATTTCCAAAGCTTTTATTTAATTTTGATTCCTGTATAAAAAGCTTACCGCGTTCAGCAATAATTCCGCTGTCCGGGTGAAATCGAAATCTGTCTTCCGATGAAAAGTACCAATAGCGCGATAGGCTATCCTCTTGTATATTATACCATTGCTGGCGATACTCCATTCGCTGCAGATCTTTAAAGGTCGACTGCTGTTCCTGGCGATCTTGCTGCTTAAAAATTTTGCAGGAGTGAAAAAAAAAGAAGCCCAGGACCGAAAAAAAGCAACATGTTAAACGGTTTACCATAGCCTTCGATCAATCTAACCAATTTGAAAAAGCATAAATGGTAGCCAAGGGGCGCCGCTTTGTAAGCACGCAATTGGCACTGTTACCCTCTACCGTGATGATCCAGTTTCCCTCCTTTTTGTGCACAATGCCCACATGGTTGATACGCTTCAGGTTTTGGCTATAGATTGCAAAGAGATCTGCCGGACGTACCGCGGACCGCTTCACCTGTTCTTTTTTGTAGCGGCGAGCTTTTGGAAAAAGTGCCGGGCTCCAGGCATTGCGTGGTGCCGAACGGCCAGCCTGGCCATAACACCAGGATGCAAAAGCCGCACACCAGGCATATCCTTTTCCCAGTCCGGTATAAGCTAAGTACTCCTCGATCCGCCTGCCGTCGTTACTGCCTGTCGCCTCCCGCACGCCAATCTCTTGTACAGCGATATTGATAATACCTTCGCGTACTTCCGATCTGGCCCCGCATTTCACTGATGGTTCATTTTCCTGGTCCACTGCCGGATCGGTGCTTGGCATCTCAGCATAGCCGCCCGTCAGTTTCTGGTCGCTTACAGCAGCATCGCCAGTATTGCCAAGAACGAAAACAGCGACAGAAAGAATACCGAAAAATAGATAATGCATTGTTGCCATGATGTCAATTGATTAAAGTGAGCACTAAATTCCTGACGGAAAAACTTAAAAGGCTGCCACAGCATTTCCTGAAGCCAAAAGCAGCAATAAATAGCCGCTAGCCCAGCCAGGATGGCAAAGAGCAGCACCGAGAGCATACCGATGTCCAATACCCCCGCTGTTGGATCGAGGGCCTGCAGCAAGAGGCCCGATGAAATAAAAAATATAAGGAGACAGGCCAGTACTATGCTGAGCACCTGCCTACCTGTTAAAGGCCAATAGATATCCTCGATATCGGAGACCAATTGTTTTTGTATAAATTCCATATTACTTTTTAAAAATTAATTAATCTGATAAGTACCCAAGTACTGGCTCCGGGCATACTTTAAACCATCTCTATCACTGCATAGGATATATAGCAAAAGTTCTTTCCCGAGCAAGGAATTAGGTACATCTAGATAAGCTTGCTTTTCACTACGTAAGGCTAGATTCTGACTTCTTATCGCTACACCCTCTTTCATCTGATAAGCGATAAGCTTGACATGATCATCCCAGGCACAAAAGGAGGAAAAACTATCGTAACTGACCAGTATCCGACTAGTTTCCTCGACTATAGCTGAGACCAGCACCCCAGGCAATGTACAATCGCTGAGCCATACTTTTTCGGGATCGACATAAGGCCCCTCTTCCCCTTCAGCAATGCCCATACTAAGCACATGCGACAGGGCGAGGTTAAAGGGATATATAAGCTTTTTTTTACGTTTGGCTACAAATTTATATCCATCAGCCAGAATCGATTTAAGCGGTAAGAGAAAGCTCATTGCCAAGGCAAAACGCTTCTGCTGAGCTAGTTGAGCATCTGACCGTTTCCTATTTGATTTTTTCTTCATAATAGATCAAAAAAATAAAGGGGACATCGTCCATAGCGGACGACATCCCTAATGAATAACTAAATGAGCTGTATCAGCCCCAAATAACCACTTTTAGATACGCGCTTTTTCTTGCGGTCGGCCATGAAAATCCAAAGGTGCACCGCACCGCCAAGCAGATGTGCAGGCACCACAAAAGTCGTGGTACCCATACGGCGGGTCGGCACGATGGAAGGCGCCAAAAACTCGTCCTGCTCGGGATGGTACCCGACGATGTACACACCGTCATCATCTGCAGTCCGATAGATGTCATTGTTGTTCGAATCCCAGGTGACCGTCATCTCTTCATCAGCAAAAGAAGCCCCTTGGGGTGGTCCCAGATAAAAGGACCCGTCTGCAATTCGGATTTTAATAAAGTCCAGTGTAAAGTCTGGATAAGTCCCCTGGATAGCCAGAGGCTGATTATATTGAAAAGCAGCATTAAGGGGAGTCTGTCGATCGGCTTTTTTCTGTCCGAATCCTACCTGCAGGTAAGAGTTGATCGGCATTAAAAATCGCATCAGCAATTTAAACTTTGCCTGTGTGATCAGCTGCTCCTGGCTAGCCGGTTTATTACTTTTTTTATAAAGGCCTTTGAGGTAGTTGATACTCTTCCAGCTGGAGCCTATCACGGAGCCGGTCTTACCGCTTATACCTCCGTTTATTCCATTTACTATTGTTCCCATTTTTTTATGTTTTTAAAAATTAAACCCTTGTCAGTGGCTAAGACATACCGGTATTTAAGCCTGACACCACAAACGTAAAAACTTAAAAATCAAAAACATATAACAACAGAAAGACTGACAGGGCATTGGCAGGGGCAGTTCGGTAATTAGGCAGGAAGCTGGCAGATCCCGAAGGAAAATCAATTACCTCTTTAAAGATACGATCCAACCTGAGGAAGGCAGGTTATCACCAGTTCTCCTAACCAACAGCCAACCAAGACCCAGCGTTACTCGGGTTTTCCTAAAGTTTTCATGCAGCCCGCTTCGGGTCTCACCCGAACAAATCCCGATGGCCGCCCGAAGGAAACCGAAAGAACAGTCGAACACAGGCAGGTAAAAGCTTGAAAATGGATAGGTGTTGGTCAGGTATTGATCCGAATGATAAAAAAAAGGTCCTCCGAAAACGAAAGACCCCAAAAATAATCTCTATGCATTCTACATTTACAGATTCCAGTACGCACGTTTAAAACGTTCTACATTCGTCTGTAAAAAAAGTCGTTTGCCATTTTCCTTGCGTACCGTTCCAAGCATCCCTTTATGCTGGTAACGGTACAAGGTCCTTTCACTAATGCCGACGAATTCCTGTACATGGAAGGCATCCCACCAGACCGCATCACGCTCTTCATAAGCTTCATTCTTGTTGTGCATTTTTTGCAATTTGCTATAGAGCATATGTAAAGCAAACAATATTGCGCCATCATTTGCTTTATGGGTATTTTTTCGTGTTCTATTCAAAATTATCTTCATAAAATTAGTTTTAACTGTTACATCGTATTCTTTTTGTTTTTATCCTTGGCCACTTTTTGATCTCTTGCTATACCATGTATCTGAAACTTCCCACTAATGGAATTCTGTTCAATCCACTCATCAAAATATTTGTATTTTCCCTTTTCACCCCGATTTATTTCTATCTCAGGAAGTAGTACATGATGAGCAGTCACACCTACCACATGCTTGAGGGAAACCGCTACACTGCGATGTACCTGTGCAAAGCTTGCTTTGGGTAACAGGGCGAGCATATTACCGAAAGACTCGTTTACTTCTATAAAAGTTTTATTATCCATCCACATCCTGGTTTGATTATTTTTGGCTTCAATATAGCGGATCTCATCGTAGTTGAGCCTTTTCTTTACCGAACCGCGTTCGCCATAGAAGAAACACTTATTTTCGTCGTTCAGGTTATTCAAACCATATTGTTGGATATTCTTTTTTGCTCTATCGATGGCCTTATAATAACGTTCCTGCTCGAAAGGCTTAAGAAAATAATCGGTCACCTCGTAATGGAACATTTTGTCTCCTACTTCCCTATTGGTACTGCATACAATAACCTGAAGATTTGCAATACCAGCGTTGCCCCGTTTGAGGCTTTCCAGCTGCCCCAAAATATCCAATCCGCCAACGATTGGCATCTCAATATCCAGAAAAAGAATATCCAGTTTTAGACGGCGCAACGCCACCAGGGCTTCCTTGGGATTGCTGGTCGCATACACACATTCAAAACCATCTGTTAAGTCTACATATCTTTTAAGATCATCCACAACATCAGGATCATCATCCACAATCCCTACACGAATTTTATGAAGGCGTCCTTCCTGCTTTAATATTTTTTTTATAGTATCCATGTTAAAAATTTATATCCAAGTTCAAGTAAAATATGCCGTCAGCCATTTGTTTTATCAAAGAAAATGCTTCACCGTATTCAAGACGGAGCAATTTTGTCATTTGTTCTAAACCAGTTCCACCTTCTTCAAAGATCCATGCAGACTGGGAGGACACCCTATTCTTGCAGCCTATCGATACCTTCGACGTATCACTAAACACGTAAATAATACTTTCAAAAGAAGGGTCGCTATAATCGCCGTGTTTAACCATGTTTTTATACAGGCTCAATAGCATCATGGGTATAATCGGATTGTTCCACTCATGAATTTCCGACTGCAACCGAATTTGATTCTGATCATACAGCCGCATCAGCTGTCGCAGATAAAAGAGCTCATCTTCCAAGTTTCCCGATATACTTTGTCCAAAGTTCATCTTTCGCATGGCATAAGCTTCCAGACCAAAGAAAAGATTAATCCGGGCCAATGTACTAGGTTTTTTTCGCGCCAAACGTGTAAAGCTCTGCGTTAGATTGCCCATAAAATGAACGGCCCAATTGCGAAAAAGCTGGGCTTTCAGACTTTCTAGGGATTGCGTTCTTTTCAATCCCAAATGTCTGAAAAGACCCACACTGAGATTGTAAATGATCTCTATAGCCAGAATTAAAATGCCTTTAAGAACAAAAGTCATATAGAAAGTAAATACATCGATTCCAAAGTCTACCGCCCTGAACAATTTGGGGTTCTTGAGTACTTTCCTGCTCAGCTCTGTCGGAAATTCATATAGCAGCAGAAAAACTGCCAAAGCTGTTAGCAGAAAATACCCGATTACGATCCCCATCCGCTGCATGGTAAAACGCCTAAATAGCACACGTCGCAACCAAGCCCGATTGGTATAGCTAATGCCCAACATTAAAGGGGCCATTACTATGATAACAAATACATGCCACCAGCCGTATTTATAGATATTGACTAGGCTAATCCAGGCAAAATAACCTCCCCAGAAAATAAGGTGAAAGCGCGTCGATAATGGTTTAAGAATCTTGTCCTTGATCATAATTGGTTTAGGTAATAAGAAAAAACAAATCTATATTTTAACAAATAAATTATTTTAAGAGACAATTTATCAATTAAAGAAGATTTATACAACCTTAGCTCCAAAAAAACACGTTTAAACATTCAACCACATTTCTTTGAATTTCTGACTGGTTGTTTGAAATTCCACGGATCCAATGAGCACCGAACGGCCTGTCGCCAAATCAAAGAGCATTCCTTTTTTCTGTACAAGAAACGGCAACCAAAAGCTCTGCAAAGGCTGTTCTTGTTGTGCCAATGGTTCACGATCAAAAACTGTTGGCAGGCATTCCCATTGGATCAATTCCTCCACAGGGAGCTTCCCCACAAGATCAAGGATATACTGCAGTGCAGGTTGGTAGTCGGATTTACTGTTCACATATAGCCCCTCCTCTCCAAACCGAAGGGATATTTGCCCGTCTACTATTGTCATAATCGCAGTTCTGATTGGTACTTTAGTCCAAGAGCTTAACGCAGCGATCCCCTCACGTAAAAGCAGCTCCGATCTATGCATTCTGACTGGTACCCATCCCTTCGAGGCGGGACCAGCGCCGAGCTGCCCATCGATAAAGAAGATCAGGTCGTAGTTCTTTCGAATCACTTCCCTGAGCTTTAAGAGCGGATTGCCCTGATCAGCACGAATGAAGATTAATTCGTCTTCGGTCGCTTCACGGCCAAAGGAGAGTTTGAACTGCTTCCTGTAAATTTGTCCCTGCGTTTCAAAGACATCTGAACGCAACAGTATGGCCAATTTACGTCCCAACACCATCAACACCCTTGCGATCAGACCATATGGACCAATATGTAAGCAGGCCCAGATGCGTGGCTCAAGTTCATTACTAGGCCAGACTTTGATCAGCTGCAATAATAAATTATCATCGGCCTGATAGTGTTGTTGATTGGACCACTCCTGATGTATTCGCAGGAAACGGATAAGGTCCCCGGCATCTGGAATCAATTGCCAGTGGTACAAGAGGGCTACAGCTTTGAGCGATCTATGCCAGCTGTGGCTACTCAGCGATAATGTGTTTGTGATTAAATATTGGGCATGCCCCATATTTTGAGATATATTCTTCATACTTGTTCGACTAATTGATTATCAAAAAGGGTGTCCGGATCACCCATCTAGTTACTACTTATACTTAGAAGTAGTAGATATCACATTTTTCCTCTTCATCTTCGCCCAGAAGCTTTAGTGTTTCCTTAGTGGAAAAAGTATAAAGTGCCTGGTTAGCCAAAAGCTGCATTTCTATAAAAAGCTGTTCCATGTTGATTTCATCTTTTTGCGTCCGTCCAGCACCAAACTTGCCCAGTTTGGTCGCTTTGCTTTCGGGCCAGGAAAGCATGGTGATCACGATGGCGAATTTGGCAGAAATGCAAGACATCCACTTCATTTTTGGGTACATAGGTTGTAGATCAGGGTGAAGCGACATTTTTTCAATGCGTTTAAATTCACCATGCCTCCTGACCGGCTTACCATCTTCCCAGACCTATGCACACTTTTTTTTTGTAACCTGATTATCTTTTAGTAGAATTCATTTTTTGACAGATTAAAATCAGAAAATCAAGCAGTTAAACTAGCCATTATTATATAAAGTTGATCTTTATGAAAAGAAGCTACGACTTTACCTTACCTGAGGAATATCAGTCTGTCGACCTTCCGTCCGACAGCATCAGCTACCCCATCCGGAATGCTCATGTACGGCAATGGAAATCATCTGGCAACCGCATCATCGAGCAGGTATTTGACGGCCGCTATGGCTATCTCTATTATTATGAATTTTGGATGGAACATGAAGAAACCATCCCAATATACACCGTACTGGGCGACCTACATCTTACCTATCCTTTGCTCAGCAACTCTCCCTTAAGGCAACGCCATAGCAGACAAGATTTTGCGATTGACTTTGTCGAAGGACGTGGCGCTTATCTTTATCTTGCCAAAGGTTCCTACAACCTGACCATTCCAAAAGGTCATCACATATTGGTGGGTTTTATTTTGGATGCTGGGCTATTTCGCTCCCCTGCAAACCGACATTTTAGTTTTTTGCAGCACCTGGTACAGGCTAAGAAGAACCAGTCATCGCAGTCGGACAAGAGTATTACCTTTCGTGTTGGCGCTGTCACCAAACGGCAGTTGCAGTTGCTTTTTAGAAAGATCAACCCCAATATCCTAGATAATGAGCATATTATCTTAAAGCAGCTGATCTTTCTGATCCAGCTTAGCCGGTTTAAGATAAGCGAGGATGGCAAGGAAAAATTGATCGACCAGGCACGTAATTTATTGCAAATGATGGTTCTGCACCAAGGGGCTCAAGTCCGCTTATCGGATATAGCCCAAGTATTGTCGAAGTCTAGAGATTATATCAACGAAGAACACAAAAAAACTTATGGCTGCACATTTCACGACTACCGCAACCAAATGTTACTGGAATATATTGCTTCCATTATCGTGGGCAATGAAAAATTGGCTACTACGGCCGAAGAGTGTGGATTTAGCAGTATTGTTGAACTCAACAAATTTATCAAAAACCAGACAGGACTTACTCCGCTATCGTTTAAGCAACAGCAGCAACATTCGGACAATGACCCCTCTTCTGAAAACTATTCCGATGCCCCTCCCTCCTAACCAATCCTGTTTTCTGCCAATCGGAAGCTTGTTTTCTGCTTAACGCTCGGCATTTAATCGCTGTAATTTAGTGTTGTAAAACTTAGTAATCGATTAACAAAAACGGCGATGAAAGAAAACGGAAAATATAGACAGTATGATGGGGCTGTAGCAGCGGATACAGTTCAAAACGTGAGGTCACGTAGCTGGTTAGGGTGCAAATTCACTGGGGTGGTTTCGTACATCCGGAAGTATCCCCAGGAATTTGTCTTACAGGTAATAACTTTTGCTTTGCTCTGCCTATGGATCTATGTCGGATCGAAAAAGGTGTTCACTTACGCCGAATTCAGAGCTTCCATGATCAGGCAGCCTTTTGCCGATCAATATGGCATTGTACTGTCGTATATCCTGCCAGCCGTGGAATTAGCCACCGGTATCCTCTTTATTTTTGAAGGGACAAAAAGATTCGGTTTTTGGCTGACACTCCTGTTGATGCTTGTTTTTTCAGGCTACGTCATCCTTGCTTTGCGGGATACCTGGGGCAGTATACCTTGTGATTGTATTCTAGAATTTCCGATCAGCTGGAAAGCACATCTTTGGGTCAATGGCCTGATCACAATTGCATGTGTTTTAGGCTTGTTACTTGAAACAAAGATAAGGATTTCGCATCGAAGGAAATTGATGACGAGGTTAGGTTCATAAAAAAATTAGCACTATCTGCCACAGCGGAAGCTGAACCCTAGGCTGGTTCGGCGGAAGGGCGCGTCTGCCAAAAGACTTAGGGCTTCTCTCCCTAGATAAGCTTCATTTGCCGATCAAAAAGAGAAAACATAATTATAAAAAACAGAAATACACTAAATGTATGAAAACATTAAAATTTAATGCAAAAGCCGCAGTAGCTGTGGCCATTGCAATGGCATCCTTTATTGGATTTAATAGTTTTAAAAATGCTGAGAAAAAAGCAGATGATCTGTACTGGTATCATCGAGATGCTGCTGGAAGTTACACCTTTATCGGTCAAAGCCCGTCGCAGCCATCTAGTCCGGATTGTCAAGCACCAGTTACAGATACTGAAATCTGTATGAAAGGCCTCAGTACAAACCCCAGTGCTTCTACTGTGAATGATGGTACATCAGCCGTTCAAACAATTGAGCGCGAACCGTTGGACAATCAATAAACAAGTTGCACAAAACAAAAGGCTCCGATTCTAATTGGAGCCTTTTGCATTTATCTTGGATTTTGAGCCATATCTGGATTATAACCCATGATCAAACTTGGTATTAGAAAAGCATAGCGCTTATCATTTGGCTCCAGCGTGTAGGTTTCGTTACCCAATACCCGATGGATGGTCAACGACTCTCCTTCCATATTATATCTTCTGAGATCTGTCCATCTCAGACCCCTAAAAATCAACTGGCGCCTTCGCTCTTCTCGTATAAATTTTAACAATGCGACCTGGTCTGATACAATCGCTGCAGGCACTTTGTACAGGTCCGAGCCAGCTACAAATCGTTTCTTCCTCAATTTTTCAATAGTTTTCACAGCATCCTGCGTTTTTCCCAGCTTAGTTAGACACTCTGCTTTAATCAGATAAACCTCGTCCGTTGCCAGCCCTACAAAAAAAGCCGTGCTGGCATAAAAACTTCCTTTGTACCGAAAACCACTGAGCATTGCCGTTCTAAAAAATACCCCTTTCCGCAGATCTTCCTTCACATAGCTTTGATATAAGTTGGAATCTATTTTAGCGATAAAAATACTCAGCGGACTTGTGATACCAGATCGGGTCACGAAGGTACTTTTAAACATCACTTCCGTATCCATAATAGCTGATCCCTGAAAAGGATAGTTGGCAGAGGCCGAGAGCTTATTGTAATCCAATAGCCCATCCACGATATTCAGGCTAGCATCTGCCGCAGCCAAAGCTTTATCATAATCGCGCATAGAAAGATACACCCTCGCCAACAGTGCATAGCAAGCAGCCTTTGATGGCCTTTCTTTGTAAGAAGAAGTTGGCGGCAGCGACTCAACAGCATCCTCCAGATCTTTGGTAATCTGCGCATAAGTTTCGGGTACTGTGCTACGTTTTATCTTTTCAGAAACATCGGCGTTCAGCCGAAGCGGAATACCGTATGGCTCCATATCAGCCAAACCAAAAGGATAAGCAAAAACCTGCGCAAGCTGAAAAAAGGCATGCGCGCGGTAGAATAATGCCGCAGCCCGTATCTCCTTCCAACGGGCCAAATCATAGTTCCCTGCTTTCATCTGTGATAGACCGTCCAACACAATATTGGCCATAAAAACACAATTGTAGCCTCTGTCCCAATCGTTGAGGTTATCGCCCGAATTCGCATCTTTTGACCAGGTATAAAAGTCGCGATAGAGACTTGTAAGGCGGTTTTGATAAAGGTCAGCCGTCAGGTAATAATCATCCGAGCCGATTTCCCCAAGTTCGGGCACCAAACCCAATCCATTCGGCACACCGTTCATATCAAAATCATTGTCCAGTATAGCCTGAAAATCTTCCAGTGAGGATGGTACCACCAAGCTCTGATCAGGCTTCGCATCCAAAAATTCTGTTTTGGAACAGCCATAAAACAGCCCCATAAACAATAAAAAAGTAAGCATTAAATTTTTCATAATCACTGCAACTTAAAATGTAAAACTTATACCGAAAACATAAGTAGGCCGAGACTTTGGCATATTATTGAAATAGGGATCAATACCCATGTTATTGCCTATCCAGGCCCAATTAGGACTCTGCACCTGCGCAAAAAAACGAGCATTTTGAATACCCCATCGGCGCGTAGTTTCAGGCAGCAAAGAATAATAGAGTAATATATCTTCAATCCGAATATTATCTGATTTTTGGACCAACACCGAAGAATATTTATAAAACTGATCGCGGTCTGAGTTTCCTGTTAAATCAAGCGATGGGACAGCCGTATTTTGTTCATCCCCTGAAGCTTGCCATCTTTTCGCATAATCGGCATGGCCACTAAACCCAGCCAACAAAGTTGAACTAAAGAACGATGTGGTACGGAAGAAACCGCCAAATTTGAAACTGAGATTGACCGAAAGACCTACATCTTTATAAGTCCATTCATTACGCAAAGAGCCGTACCAAGGTGATTGCATCGGACCATTATATACCATATCCTCTATGCGCGTATTGTTCAATATACTTTTATAATCTTCTGATACTTCGCCGTTGGCGATTCCTTGTGGATTACCATTTGTAGGATCCAAACCCTTCCATGGATAACTGAAAACTGCATATAACGGCTTTCCTTCCAGTGGACTGATTCCTGAGCTGCCTAGATATGGAAAGGGGGATGCACTTTTGGGCATCAGATACTTTTTCACCTTACTGTTTGTATAACTCAGATTGAGGAAAGTATTCCATGTCACTGCAGATTCCATATTTCGCGACTGAAGCGTTAAATCCCATCCGTGACCATCCATTGAAGCTACATTTCCGAAGAAAGAAGTTATTCCCAATGTAGGATCCATAGGAGCCTGTGAGAGGAGGTCACGGCCATTTTTTAGGTAGTAATCCAATGAGCCCGATAAGCGGTTTTTAAAAACCGAGAAGTCGGCACCAAAATTAGCTGTATTGATCTTTTCCCAGCGTAGGCTTTTGTTTGGCGGTGAGTTGAGCGTGGCAGCAGGTAGTCCCGAAATCGTATAGGAAATATATTGTATCGTCGTCATTGCGGTAGCCATTCGCGATATATTCCCATTGACACCATAAGAAGCCCTTAACGCCAGCCGGTCCAACAGTCCTGTCTCATAGCGAAGACCTGCAGACCAGAAAGGTGTCCCCTTGGCATTCGTCTCCACACCAAATAGATTCGCCTCGTCTTTGCGCACACTACCTGAAATAAAAAGCCGATCCTTATAAGAGACTACTGCGTTTCCAAACCAAGACAAAAAGTTATCTGTCCGCTTATTTACCCCCGATACAGCGGGAACTTTAGCTAATGCCCCATTGCTCAACAAGGTGAAATTCGTTATATAATCCACGTCCCTCACTACAGACATACGATCATTGACATAGCCATAGTAGCGACCATATTTGCCCCGTTCAATTTTCGACCGGATTTCGTATCCGGCAATAGCGTCCAGGCGCATATCCGTATTGATTCTTTTGTTGTAGTCAAGCTGTAAACGCCCCTGATGCGACTGTAGCGTGCTTTCGTTGAAGTCCAATATCCCGCCTTCGGGAATAGCACTCGTCCAGTTTCCATTCTTTTTGTAGGCATACTGATTGGAAAGTCTTCTAACAAGGTATGAATCGCCTTTGTAGTGATTGTCATTACCATTAGAGCCGATCTGATATTGATACCGCAGGCTGACCGATAGATCCGTGATTGGCTTGATGGCAAGTGCAATGCTATTCGTCAGATTATAACCAGCGACCTTGTTATCTACAGTATTGAGGTCGCGTACCGGATTAAAAGACCAATCCTTTAAATGCCCTGCTCCCACCGTATCCAAGTAAGCTTTGGGATGATTCAGATAAACATTTTTTGGGCTACCATCCACACCGACAAGTGAGGCGTACGGATAGATTTCACGATTGTCCATGATCAGATAGCCCGGATTCGCATTAGCCTGTTGTCTTGTATGCGTATACTGCAGATTGTGCGAAAGCTCGATTATGGGCGAAAGTCGAAATGTATTGTTGGTCCTTATCGTCAGCCTATCATCTGCGGTACCACGCAAATTGGAAAGTTCCTTAAAATAACCCACCGAAGTCATATGAGAAACTTGCTTCGACCTGCCTGAAATCGCTACATGATATTGCTGCCGAAAGCGTGGCCGGTAAAGATACTGCGCCATATCCTTCCGTACATCATTACTTTTCATTTGTTCAATTTGAGCATCTATCGTCGCGTCATTGGGATTATTCCTTTTTTGAAATAGCAGCTCTACCACAGGTGTGATCGGCGTGAGGTAGTAAGGTCCATTTAGTAGATTATCGTAGGCACCTTGCGCAAACCGCAGCTTTTCAAACTGGATCATATCCGCTGACCCGATCCAGTTTAAATTGTTCAGATCAGGCTTATTCTGCAGGGCAAAGTCAGACTTAAAATCAATCTTCAATTTATTGCTCAGTCCCTGTTTGGTTTTGATGACGATCACACCATTTCCTGCCCGAGCGCCCCAGATACTTGCCGACGCTGCATCCTTCAAAATAGACACCGAGGCCACGTCACTGGGATTGATCTGACTGATTTCCCCCTCATAGGGAAAATCATCTACCACAATGAGCGGTTTAGCCTCTGCTGAAATCGTACTGCGTCCCCGTATCAAAAATGCATCAGTCTCGGCAGCATCTCCCTTATTAAACTGAATACCTGGCGAAAGCCCTTCGATCCGCGATAAAATATTTGTACCAGCGGTTCTATTGAGCATCTTTTCAGAGATCACATCGACAGATCCCGTGATCTGATCCTTGCGTAGGCGCTGAAACCCCGTATGTACCACCTCCACATCTTCGAGCATGACGATCTTGCTCGCCAAGCGGATTATTCCGTCCGCAGGCCAATCCTTTGTAGCCATTGTTTGAGGTTCATAGCCCAAGATCATGATACGAATAGAGTCTTTCGGATTTGCTGCGATGGAAAACTTTCCATCACTATCTGTCGATGTCGCGTTATTGGAAGTTAGATTTCTGACCGTCGTGTGGAGCAGAGCTTGTCCCTTAATATTGGTCACACGACCATTTAAGATTTTCTGCGCGTAAGCTTGGGAAACCATACCAAGCATTGCGATTATAATGTAAACTAATATTTTCATCGTGCAGATTCATTTTTAGGATCAACAACAAGCATTTCCAAAGATTCAACGGTATGACTAAGTATCAGACCATTCAGCGTTAAGAATTCAGCCAATAGCGCTTTATCCTTGGCGAGCGTAGGAATAGGTTCTTTGGCATATAAGACCGTTCCTAAAGCCATATCTGTCGTATAGATGGGCATATCTGCTTTCCATTTAAAGTTGGCATTCAGCAAAGCGAGTAAGGATCGCAGATCTGTATGATACTTTAATTTTTCAAGCTTCTGTACTGCGCAATTTTCTTGCTTGAGGATCTTCATCACTTTCATATCCCGCCAGTGCTTACCCACATCGCAATTAAAGGAAGCTTTTAAATCCGCTAGAAACCAAGCTTTCATCTGATCATCGGGCGTTGCTTCGGGAGCAATCAGCTGGTAGCAGCCCTGCTGGTTTATGAAATTGGTATTAGACCGTTTTACCGTATCTATCCATATTCTATTGAGCGGCATATCAGTCGCATAGGCTAGCATACTCATTACCCATGCGTTATTATAATACAACAGCTTCTGACCGTTGGCTTGCATTATTCCATTATTACCGCCTATACCCTTTATATAACCCGTCACTACAGATTTTTTATAAATAGGAATATTAACACGCTTGGCAAATTCATCCAATGGCTTGGTCAGGCTAAAGTCCATAAATTCGGCTTTGACTTCCATTTGAGGAAGATGCCCATCGAGTGCAAGTGCAATATTTTTTTCATTTGCATCTACAGCTGCGCCGATATGAACAACCTTATTGTCCATAATCCATACCTGATGCGGAATACTTCGATGTGGAAAATACTGCAGCAATAGAGGATCCGAACACACGCTAAACGGATGAAAGCTGAGCTTTGCCATTTGTCGTTGTAGCAGGTCAAGCTTCTCATAGGTAACCGGTATAAGGGCAAGCCTGTCGGCATACTTCTTTTCAATAATTTGAAGTTTTTTGATCGACGCAATACAAGGCGCACACCAAGTCGCCCAAAAGTCGATTATAATAAGCTTCTTTGTTTGCAAATCTTTCAACTGAATATGCTCTCTTTGCTGTGGATCATGCATGACTGGCAATACCGTATTCCAAAGTTTATCGGGAATGCGATCTCCGATATTCAGTGGGTGAATACTTGTGTCTTTCTTGACATCAATTGAAAGTGATAGTGATTGAGCGGACAAGTTCAAAATCGTTATTAGGCCATATAGAATCACTAATATTGTAATCCTTATTATTTGAATATGTAGCAGCCCGCTGCTATTGGATTGTAGGTTTAATTTTTTCATCATTTTAGGAATTGGTATGGGATGGGGATACACGTTGAAAGAAATCGTAAATGATCTTGGAAGACTCAATCACTTCTCGGTTTATATTCAGTGAAATAGATATTTTACCAAGGTCCATTTTATGGGTATGGATTATCAAATAGGCTATTAACGTGCGGAGAAGTTCGACGGAAAATTCAGTCAATTTTGGATTACCCTTTTCCTTATCACTCGTGTCGGGCTGTAGGGCAATAATATAGTCCTGAATTGTGCTTAAGGGATATTTACCCCAAAAGTATTGCACATTCCCAACAGGATCATATCCTGATCGATGGGTCTCATAAATAACCAGATCAAAGAGGAGTAGATGAGCATAATTAGATTTCATTTTTTAGATTTTTAATCGCAAGCTTAAGGCATAGTTATTCCAGTCCGATTGAATCGGATAGTTTTTAGGCCATTCGCCGCGTATAATAAAATTGATTAATTGGGAAAAGCTAGAATTCTATTGAATGGGTATGACTCGGTATATAATTGGGCATCTCGAATTCCATAGCTGATGTGACCAGATCATTGCTGGCTGAATCGCACCGAGCTACTCGGGGGATTTAAAGATGTTTTTTGTGGTTTGTTTTTTCATCTGATATAAAATAAAAAAGCATCGATTACACTATAACAATAGATGTAATCAATGCTTTTTGTAGTATTTGTACAACAAAATTTGGATGATCGCTTACTGTCGCCGTAACAAAAGCCCTGGCGAGGCCCCCAATCTCTGAGGTGCGATTAGGATGACAATACGGCGCTGATAAGTAAGCGTCAACCATACCTCAGGAAATATTTTTCCAAAGATAATGAATTGACGCATTACCCGCACTCGTATTGTCATTAATTAAATCGCCAGATTTGTTACGAGTATTGTTATGAGTCTATATTTATTAGCTTATGTTCTTATTAATGTTTCTTCTATAATTTCATTTTTTTATTACAATAACAAAGATAAAATTAAAATGTAATACATGCAATACATTTTAATAATATTTTTTGATGTCTTTAGCTTTCATGGAGAGTAAAGCAAAAATTAGTAAAATTGAACAATATATTATTGACTTTATTTATAAACTGAGGAAAGAGAAAAATCTAAATCAAGCTGATATTGCCACAATTATTGGAGTAAACCGAGTTTTTGTAACTAATGTAGAAAATCCATCAAATAGAGCCAAATATAATATCGATCACATCAATGCCTTAGCTGACCATTTTGGAATGTCTCCAAGAGATTTTTTGCCAGAAAAAGCTATAATCTAAAATAACAATCGACAATTTGGACAAGTACTCAACTGGAAATATTACCATCTTTCCCATTGAAAACAATTATAAAGTCTTATGAAATTTTTAAGGTAGTAGGGGTTCAGATATTTTATGCTAAAACTTCACGTTATTACTGTTAAAGCAAATAATCCGCATTTAAATTTCTTACCGTCATCATCTGTTCCTGCTTTACATAAATATTTTTAAAATCGATCAAATGATTAAGATTCAGGTCCTCCGGATGAGGAAGAATCACATGGTAAATATATTCATGGCCATCCAAATTATAACACACCTTTGTTACAAGTAATTTAAATTGTTCATTTTCTACAATACCAATATTATCAGGCATGTTTACTCCTAAATTATTAGTGAATATTAATGGAAAGTCTTCACCAATTTCTTTTTCTGCTAGCTCTTTTATAATAAGTCCGTAAGAATTACTTTTTACACCTTGGAAATTAAACAATAAACGATACCCTAACTTGGAGAAAGCTATCAAATATGCTGCCTTTAATAATGCACTTTTATTGATATCTGGAGAATAATCAACTTTAAACCTCAACTTCAATCCAGACCAATTCTCTATAAGCCCTCTCTCTTTTAACATATTCACGGTTTTATTTGGAAAACTGAGTTTAACTTCCGCTTTTCCATCTTTTATTGGCACACCATACAGTTTACCAGATACGGCACCATTAATTATATCAGGCACATAAAATTTTGCATCTATTGGACCAACACCATTCTGAAAATTTCTATATTTAAAGTAATTAAGTATCTTTTTATCTTTGGTTCCACCATCGTTATTATTGAATTCTTTATCTGTCAGGATTAACGGTTTACCATTTAAACTATGTTGGGGAACGTGCTCAATTGAAAGCTTATCGATGTCTTTTCGACAGTAAGCTCTTAAAGATAAAGGACAAATGTAATGGTCGGAAAGATCGATTCTATTTCCATTACTGTCTACAAAAATCAAATTAAATTGTTGGATTGTCTGGGCCAAATCTTTCGATAATATTTCAAAAATTTTTAATTTTGAATCTGTTCTCATATGGTTATTAAATTACAAGGATTCAACTATTTCAATAATCTCATCAATATCAAATAAAACCTTGACATTAAATTCCTTGTCTATTTTCATACGCTTTAGCGTACTCGCAAAGCTTTTTTCCGTTAGAAAAAGATCACAAGTAGACAATGCCAAACTCGAATGCATTATATCATAATAGTCATTAGGCTTTATTTTCCTTGTTCGGTCTAAAATCAATTCTGTGTAAAGTGCTGAATAAGCATAACAAGTTGGTGTTATTTCTTTTAATCGCGAAAGACTGAAATGGTCTATTATGGAATCTACATCCACTTCAACACTCGATTGAATATGTTTCGCAATAGTCTTATAACTACTTCTTATTTCTAGACGATGGAGTTTTTTCTTACTTAATCCACTAGGATCGCTAAATGCCTTCGACTGGTTTACCATATTAGCATGCCAAACGCTCGACTCCTTATTTATAAATGAAGCAGCATCTAATTCGCCAAGAACATATTGAAAAGAGGATTGTAAATTAATGTCATACATGACCTTTTTTATTAGAAGTTCGTCTTCTGATAATTCTTTCTTAGTTTTCAAGCTAAAGTCTCCAAGTGCATTAATTGGTCTTCTCCATTTATACCATAAATTGGTCGGTTGCTTTCCCAAATAGATTGAGTTTAAATTATGTACTTCGCACATCGAAATATAGTACATAGGCGAAAGCATGATTTTATCCGCAAGGATATCTGCAATTTGAAATGTTTTAAGACGACTATCTTTACTATCTTGTTTGAAGACCTCTTCGATCAAAACATTTGAAAATGGACAAACGATTCTCTTATCCTTAACTTTTTTCTTTAATATTTCTAATAGTTGAAAATATCTTTTATCCTCACTTTTCTTCCATATGCTGTTTCGTAAATTAATCCAAAAATTCAGATCCATATAAATTTTGGTCTTCCCTAACATATATTGATCTAGATCCTTATGCTTGATTACCCTATGTAGCTTAAAAGAAATGTGGCTTTCACTCTTTAAGTTTTTATAACTATCAGAATTAAAATATTTATTTGCTAATCTAAAAACTTCTTGATCTATATTGTTCATATGCCAATTTTTAAAGTTGTCGAGATCGTTTCTTTCCAATAATTACTTAGCGCCTTTTATAAAGTTCAGAACTTTAGTTGTGATGTTTTTAATATAAACTGATTGCTGTAAAGACCCCCATTTATAACTCCCATCAACCACTTTTCGATAGACAAATTCTGCTAATTTCTTTTTATAGGTTGCCGCTAGAGTTCCACCAAACTCTGCTTGAATTTTTATTAATCTTTCATTTTTCTTAACCCCATTAAACACCTCTCCTAGCTTTTTGGTTGAAACGAGATTAAAGTCAATAGTCTTGATTTGAGTATCTGCAACACCTAATTCCCTTAAAAAATCTTTCAAAATATCATTAGGTAGAATATTTTCTATCTCAGGAAGACCAGTATCTAAATAAACAAAGTGTTTGTTTTTAAATTTTGAAAAACGAATAGATTTACCTTCGCTATTATCATTATCGGCCAGTACTAAAATTCTATTGTTACTATAAAATGCTTCGATATCCGATGGCACCGTATTCTCACCTGCTTGGTTAAAATCATAATGCACAATACTACTTCCACCATACTCTATAAAACAATAATCTAGTCCCTCTCTAATAACTTTATCCTTTTTCTTTAAACTATCAAGATAAGCTTTCAAGAAAGCTTTCACATACAACCTATCAGTAATCCCTTCAACCCATATCAAACAATTACTAATTAAAACAGAAGTATTTAACACTCCCAATAGATCTAAAGTAGATTTCTTATCGTCATTGAAACTTGTAATTGACGTTGTATCTTGGTCTCTTTTAGAAAACACCATCACATTAATATCTTCAGGACTCAAGTAACTATTGATGAGAATATGATTGGAATGTGTATTTATGAAGATCTTTAAGTTCTTCTTTTTCAAAAATTCATTCTCAGCCAGAGTTTTAACAAAAATATTCTGAAATGCGGGATGCAAGTTATTCTCTGGTTCTTCAATAAACACCCAGCTATCATCATAAGCCGTAAAAATCGGATAAAGTAGATTGATAATCCCACTAACACCATCTCCAAGATCATTGAACGAAACGTTAGGTCTCTCACCTGGCAGACTAATATTTATTTCTTTACCACCAAACTGAGCTATTATATTGATATCCTCACCATCGAAAAAAGTATTTCCTATAAATCTTTCAAATTCTAGGAAATTAAAAAAGTCTTCTTTCGTTCCATTTCGTGATTTCAGTATCTTATCATTAAGACTTAACCCTGTATGAATAACAGCTTTAGTATTTAGCTTAGGCATTTGCTGTTTGATAGTATCCTGAAAAACATCTCCACTAATTCCTGCTAGCGTCTTCGAAGTTCGAAGAACTGGAAGATAAATTATGTTCGGATTAAGTGATTCAAAGAAGATTTCCTTGTTAAAACTACTTAAAAGTTCCTTGATTCTAATTAGGACTTTCGATATTCCAACGTCTTTAGGGTACTTGTCAGATTCTCTTGGCATTCTAACACGCATAGCTGAATATGGCAATCTAGTCAAAGGAAATTTCTGTTTTATATCCGAGTCCTCATTGTATAAAGCTTGAACCAAATGATTAGATATTGCTAGCGAATAGATTAAATTATCTATAGTCTTCTTTATTTCTATTAACTCTGCTTCACCTCTACAGTGTGGGATATTATCTATTATCCATTTAACAGTATCATATATCAGAATAATTTGTAATTGGTAATCGTCATTTCCTGAAACTCTTTTTATAACCTTTTGTATTTTTTCCTTAACATCAGTAGCCAGGTTATATATTTTTAAATCTACTAAGACTATCTCTTTGAAATTAGCTAACTCTTCGTTTAATAACTCCAGATCTCTTAAAAATGAATCTAATGCCACTTCAGTTCTCCAAATTGGAAAAAACTCTAATTCCATTAGCATCTTAAAGAACCTGCTTTTTCTAGTGTTGTTCCCCCCAACTATGATATTTAAATTTTTTAAATTAGAAAGAAACCGAATGGATTGATTAAAACTATAAAACTCCTTATCCTGTTCACGAACACTCCTATAATCATAGTAATTTGACAAGCTTAAATTTGCAATCATATCTTAATTTGGATCAATTTTATGGTTAATAGCTTTCATTAAGTTAATAAGATTTTCGTGATTTTTAAGCTTGAATTCCAATCTTGCAGGATATCCAACCGGTTTTTATAATAAAAAAAACTTAATTCCTTAAAAACAAAGCTACAAATTTTAGCTTAAACATCTCATTTTTTTAGTATAATTGTATGTAAGAAAAATTTGATATGAATACAGTATTAAAAGGTAATCAGTTTGAAGATAAGGTATTTGACCTACTACAAAATGAAGTAGAGAAAGGCACTATTCCGCTACTCCTCCAATGTTGTAAATTTCAAAGGAAACCTAAATACTATTCGAGAGATCGCGAAAAACCTATCGAATTCGACATCAGCATTGAAGTCACCCCTATTGGTGCCGAAAATTATCAATTACTTTATATAGCCGAGTGCAAAAACTACAGTGGCAAGATATCAATCGATAATGTTGAAGAGTTTGTAGAAAAGGTAAATCAGGTGTCGGGCAGGAACGTCAAGGCTGTATTCGTATTTTCAGGAGAACTTCAATCAGGAGTGCAAACTTATGCCAAAAACAAAGGCGTCATGCTAATAAATGTCACAGAAGATAACCTAACAAACATTATACTTCATAACAAAAAGAATAATCACAAGATCACGCAAGATTGGATTGAATCAATAGATAATTATAATAATGACCTTATTGCTGATTCTGCAAATATTGATAAACAGAAATGGGATGAGATAATAGAAAAGATTTTCACAAAATCGCTGGGCAAAACAACAGAAAAAAGTGAACTCAATTCTTCCCTGAACCAAATTGAAAGACTATCCAAAGAAAACATTGAGAAATTTGCACAAACAATGCTCTACAAAATTAACCCTGCTATTTTAAACGGTATTTCAAATCTGTCCGTTGAAGAATTGAGCAGCTTTCTGAAAACCGAATACGGTATATCAATATACCTCGATCAAACGGTTTATAATCTGTTTAATCTTGATATAAAAGGATATTGTGATCCTAAAAAAAGGGAAATTCACATTAATCAAGAAATCGTAGGTACGGATAATCATCTATTTACCCTTGCGCATGAATTTGCACATATTCTATTACACGCTGACGCTGGTCTAAATCAATCAGATTATAATAGCTTGGAAGATTCTAAATTTAATCCTTTGACCAGGAAACATAATCTTGAAAATGATAAAAACTGGATTGAATGGCAAGCAAATCAACTCGCATCTGCTCTATTGATGCCAAAAGATGCCCTAAAAATGCGACTAATACTGAACCAAAAATTATTAGGAATCAACCGAGTAGGTCAGCTCTTTTTAGATGATCAGGAATGCAACAAATTTGATTACATTAAGATAACCAGCGAACTTTCATCATTTTTCAATGTGAGCCAAGCGATGTTAAAATATCGCATGAACGACCTCAATTTAATTCGATATAGTGAAACAAATCCAACAAAATGGAGAAGTATAATGAACCCAAACAATGAACCGGAACTGATTAGCGATATCATGAGAAGGGCGATTTTGCGGTATTGTTAATTTAAGGTTTTTAGAAAATCTCCGTTTCATCAATAATACCAGATAATAAGATGATTTATATTAGCCAAATCCGAAATAAAAAAACGCTGGAAGACCGCGACCATTATCCGTATAATATCCCGTCATTGTCAGCATTGGATGAACTAAAATTTCGGAATCCTGTGACTTTTATCGTCGGAGAAAATGGTATCGGAAAATCCACCCTTGTAGAGGCAATAGCTATAAATGCAGGTTTCAATCCTGAAGGTGGAAGCCGCAATTTTAATTTTAGTACCATGGATTCCCATTCGGCTTTATTTGAAGATATCCACGTGATACGAACGGCATACCGCAACAGAGATGGTTATTTTCTCAGGGCTGAAAGTTTTTATAATGTTGCCACCGCAGTAGATCAATATGAAGCTCAGAAATCCTATGGAGGATCACTACACGAACGCTCTCATGGTGAAAGCTTCCTCTCGTTATTACATCATCGTCTAAACGGAAACGGACTCTATATTTTTGATGAGCCAGAATCGGCACTCTCTATCATAAGCCAGCTAAATATGCTAAGCCGAATAAGAGAGCTTGTAGAGCTTAGATCACAATTTATAATTGCGACACACTCCCCTATCCTGATGGCCTATCCCGAAGCTGACATCTATCAGGTATCAGAAAATGGAATAAGGTTGATTGGATATCAGGATACTGAACAGTATAAACTGATGAAGTATTTTATGAATAATCACGAACGAATGCTATCCGAATTGGGATTCGACTTTTAGATCAAACTAAATGGAAGACAAAAATAAATGCAAAGAACTCATTGGGAAAATATATGTTTTATATATCAAAAGTAAAGTTGCACTGGCCGAAGCACATTTAACGAGAAGTCCGAAACTCTATTTTGAAAAATTCAACACCAAAAATGATCCCGAAATTAATATCGAAATATTAGATTATTTGGTCACTAGAGAATCTCCAGTTTATGCAGAACTTTCAAGAAAATGCTGGGTGCTATTTGTCCTCGAAATAACCAAAATATTATCAAAATCCAAAGGAGAAAAATTTGGGATTGGAAAGCTATACAATAAGCTTGTAAACAAAGAATTTAAAGAAAATATTTCGCTGGATTGTTTTATTGAAGTTTTATCTGTAATCAATAATAATGATCAAGATTCAACACTTAATAAGTTAAAATTGTTACGTGATAAATTTTATGCCCATACCGACGACGCAATCAATATACTGACACAAGATTTATTTCCTACTTACAACGAGGTATGGGAATTAATGGATATTATAGAACGATTCTTGGTGTCAATCTACTCGGAATACGACGCTGGTATAGATTTAAGAATTGATAGATTTCTGACTAAGTATACAAGAGAACTTGAAAAGACCTACAAATATTTTCAAAATACAACGGATATCGCTGATACCTACCGCTTAGAAAGATATTTCAGTAAATTAGAAGTTGAGACTTTTAGAAAAAAATAGCTTCTGTATAGAATTATATATTTTCCAAATTAATTTACAAGTCTAAATATTACGGGATACCATAAAATAACCTCCTTATCTAACTGTATTTTAGATAAAAGCATTTTTATATGGAAACAATTAAAGCAATCAAACCGGGACCAAAGCCTAAGAAACAAGATGGCACCCCCGACAGAAGACAACGCGTAACACCCGACACCAAGCCGAAGCATCCGGATCTGAAACCGCACAAGCACAAGCCCGGGGATTCGAAGTAAAAGAATAATGGATTCAGCTGCTTTGTAGCTGAATCCATTACTTCTAGACCGCAATATTGATAGATCTTCGAAAGAGCACAATAGTGTACATTCCTTTGACTACGGCATAAGAGGTTCTATTCCAAAGTAAAATCTATAATTTCTTATTTCTATACTACAGCCATTGGTGATCACACATTGTAGAACAAGCCAACCACCTGATCCCTTAGAACTGACTTTCACATAATTCCCACTTGCAGTCCAAGATACGATCGGACTCCCAGCTGATTTAGAAACTAAAGACCACGAATAACTCGTTTGACCTGCCGATTCATAATTATAAAGGTTCATACTGCCCTCGTACTTCATGTTGCCAGTCCCTTGCAGCACTTTAAATGTTTCGTAATCATAAGCTTCTAAATGATCTAAGTTTTCAAATCCTATTACCGTGCTGCCTCCTACCATTATATTTTTATCATATATTCTTCCATCCACAGTCGATCTCAATTTGACAGTACCATTTGCTGTACCAATTCGAGTTACTTTCCACTGATTGTTGCCCAATGCCGTAAGTGTCGCAACGTTAGTCGCATTTTCAAGCGTTACTGTACCTGAGTTGACAATAGTATAAATATCCTCGGCACATGTCTGCGCTGGGCCGGTAATAATAGAAGTAAAATATACATCTATTTTAGACATTTCACCCCATTCGGAACAATTCGATGCTTTTCCTGCTACCATGATCGACCTCAGCTGCGTATCATTTATACTTAAATTGATTGTGGGTGCTGTTGTGATAGTTTGAATTCCTGTGTTTGTCGTCCACAAAAATGAAGCGGCAGGAAATTTTGGATTAACAATATTGGCGGTGTAAGTTTTAGTTCCGATAAAATTACCAGGGATTTCCTTATCGCCACTTATATTATAACGGGATGCGGTTTTAACTTTAACGTTCAAATCTAAATAGGTTGAGCCACCTGGTATCCCGCCAGTTCCAGAGATTTCGTACTGAACTCGGAGTCTCCATTTACCTTCATCGGTTATATTTCTATTCCATCTAACAACTACAGTATTTGTATTCTGGCTAACAATAGTACCATCCACCACAGACCATAGATAATGGCCGGTATACGAAACTCCGCTGAATGAATATTGATAGTTAACTTCTGGACAAGGATTCGCTTCACCAGATATGACCTGCCCCATCAGTTTATCAGAAAAAAGGACAAATAAGAATAATATTATAAGGTTTATTTTAGTTTTCATTTTTCAATTAATTTAGGTGACCACTCTTCAAATTCTCCATCTTTTACATCTTTTGAAAAGATTTTATGCATATAAATCTTCCCATACTCTCTCAATGTAATCTCCTGACTACTATAAGATCTTTTACCTGATTCCGCATCTGCATCTAAAATCACAGCGATTAAATACTTTCCGGGACGATAATCTTGCAGTTGAATTCCTGAGCTTTTAGTGATATTCTCGGTTTTCACTTCGGTATTTGTTTTAGTATCCAGTGCTATCCCTTCAAGTGCCTTATCTACATCTTTTATGGCAAGTGTCTTATCATCACTCGGCCACATAATAATTGTCGCATCAACCGGCGATACATAAAATTTTTGCCAGAGATTATATTTAATTGCACCGGTCCGAACGTGAACAACAGACATTTTCTCGGGAATCCCCATAAATGGATTTTGAGGTTGTTGATATAAACTATCTAAACCAATGCTTTCTTCCTGAATAAAGGGCTCATTTTCCCTTTTTGAACAACCTGATAAGATTGAAACTAAAATTGGAAGTAATAAAAATTTACTTTTCATGTTATTTATAATTAATGATTAAACGCTTTTAACTTGTCCCCAAAACAAAATATGTTAGTGATCAAATGACATTCTATCTTTTAAAAGAAACTCCTTTCTAATGCCAGAATTTCGCTTATAGACAGGTTACATTTATCTGTCAAGCTGTTTTTAATTAAAATGTGTTTTGCCATATTTCTTTTCCTTTTAAGTATATAGCAAAAGTAGGCGGACCTAAGCCGCTATCTGAGGAAAAGAAGTGTTATATAAGCGGTATCTGGGAGATACCGAAAAGTCGGGGTTTGTGTTTTGTGATACTATAAGGAAAACTGTAAAATTTGGGGAATGCTCCAAATAAGATTTGCTTAAAATGATTTGGTATGATGAACTATTACAGCTATATTAGTATAGCCGGTTAAATAAATAGCATTTAGCCAAGCGTCCTAATTTAATTGGGGCGCTTTATTATTTTTTAGCCCCTGGATAAATTCAAGACCATAAATATCTAAGCCTGTTCGCCGATCATTTTTAGATTTTTGAAGAAAAGGGCAGTCTTATCTGATTAAATAGAACTGAATCGATATGGATCATTTAGAATCGATACCATTATGGACATTAGTAGCTAACATCAAACAGGAAATTAGCTATGGTCAAGGGAAACTGCAAACTCGCTATGGTACGAAACAGTTTAGCCCCGGGACCAAAGTGTATATTATCGATTGGTATGCTGGGATGTGCCAAGATATTACCGTAATCGGCTTGTCCAGAGATACGAAAAAATTAATTACCATTGTTATACGGGCTGAATGGATCGACAACCTCCGCGTCAAGTTATGCTACAACCCTAAAGTATGCTCAAAAATAAAAACCTACTTTGATAAGGAAGAAACTGGAATGCAGCGGTATACAGAAAAATTCATCAATGATATGTTTATCGGTATACCTCGATGGAATGAACCTATTTAACACCCACAATGATAATGTGAGTTACCTTTGCCAAAATTCATTATGTCTATGGTCGAATAGCGGCCAAGACAGCAGTAAATTACTTTGTGCTGAATTTTAGATAATGGTCTTTTATTGGTATCTCATCTGCAGTTCGGAATGAATTCCCAATCTATAAAAACCGATTTCTTATCTAGAGAATAGCGTTGTCCTTTTATCATCGGAAAACTTTCTTTGGGAATCCCCCTGAATGACGGTCACTGACACAATAGGGGCTTATCGAAATTTATCTTCAACTCCCTTAACTTGCTACTGACATTTGTTTGTCCATCCGGAATTCCCTCAAAAGAAATGATTTTTGGCCTTCTTTCTTCAACAGCTGCATCTAAAGAAGAAATATCTGTACCATAGGATTGATAAGCCTTGGCAAGTACGGGCATATAGCTCTACAGCTTTGGTTGCTACACCACCGATAGGAAAGGACTTCACATTTTTTATTTAAAGGAGTGTAAGACCGACTTTAATAACTTCAGAAATTGACTTTGCACATCCTTTAGGTAAATCCCACTTTAGAAAAAATTTTTTAAATCTTTTATATTATAGCTTTCTGGTAACTGATGCCCATTAATAAAAATTGTTGGTGTCTCTCTTATCCTTGTTCTATCACACCACTTTCTCATCGCCATCACTTTAGCTTTATGTTCATTTAAATGTGATTTTAAAGGATACTTCGAAGAAAATGCTACATAGTCTTTATCCTTTGAAAGATACCAATCGTTTAAGGCGTCGTGAACTTTTTCCCTCCCATATTCTTCTTGTATAGCCATTAAATGTAAAACAGGAGCAGTGCGTTCATCATCAGGCAAGCCAGAAGCTGTAAAAATAATTCGTAATCTAACATTGCTATTATTTTCTATAATATATTCTAACTCTGGATGCGCCTTAGCGCATGGCCCGCAATACGGATTACATACTTTAATAATCTCTATTTCAGCATTCTCATTTCCTAAAATAATTCCTAGCTCCAATGTAGATTCTCTTATTCTTTCTGTCTTATTTAATAAACTATGGAAAATATCAGAATTATAACGCAATTTCCTCCATTTCATCTCCAAATCATCTCTATCTTTTGAAGCTTTTACTGTAGGGATGAGGTAACTCAACATAAAAAGAATACCAGCGCCTGAAAGCACTATCAAACTTAATTCATGAAATAATATAGTGTTTGCGTTTGAATATATAGCTTCGATATATATTAAAGACACGAAAGCATTCATCCCAATTATTCCCTGAACCGCTAGGCACAGCGTACACCAGTGCTTGACAATATAATATTGATAATGCAAAGAGAAAAGAATAAAAGGCGATATTAATAATGACAAAATCGCCCACAATACAAGGTTGCCAATCTGTCCACCAAAAAAAGCTATGGATAAATAAAATGTTAAGAAATATGCTGCTCCCCACACTGTCCAGCTTATATTTAGAAACTTTGATTGGTCTGAGCTCAGCACCGCATTACAATCCGATTTTTTACCTAATGCCCCACAAACCTCTTTTACAAATGGGTTGTGCGAATCTATATCATGGGAAATCAATAAAATTGAAGCTAAAATTCCTAAAAAGGAAGTTACGGTAAACAAAATTCCAATGAATTTAAAAGCCGAATTTTCGGTTCTCCAGTTGATTATAATAGAAAGCAGTGTAATACAGACCAAAATTACAAGTGGTAGCCAGGCTGTTATTGTTTTTAATCTCCCCTGCCGTTGGTTCTCATGATAGTTCTCTTCGTGTTTTATAGATTCTCCGTCCAATAACAATATGATCTCCTTATCTATCTTTTGAAATTCACCCAATGAAACAGTAAAATTTCTAGATGAAAAAGGATCAAAATATGATAAAAGTGAATTTTCAACAGATAAAACTACGGCAAAGCTCGCGTCAGGCCAACCTTCTTTTTGAATGGGGCAAATAAAGGGAACTTCGAAATCTTCATAATCATAATCGCGTTTTCTTATTGCAGCACTTTGTATACCATAATATAAAAGAGTTTCCTTTACGGATAACAATGAAGGATACTCCAAATGAGATTTCAAAAGGCTTATAAGCTTAGATCGGGTATATTTTACATGATAATATTGAAGAATATATGCACAACATTCCAAAATATCGTCATCTTTCTTTTTCTTAAAACTCGGAAAGATATTCATCATTATAAAGTCTATAAATACAATTGGTTGTTAAATTTATTCAAAAAACGATTTCAATAAAAAAGCATAAATAATTAAATGATTACAATTTATTGCGTAATTATTTACAATCTCCATCCAAATCAATTAAGTTGCTAGCTTTGAAATCAAATAAAATTAGTATTCCCGCTTTCGGAAATGCGAAATATTATTTCTTAGATATGAAATCGTTATGTTATTTTCCTCTAATTTTAATAGAAGATAATTTGTCCTCACTTTCTTTGATAAAAAAATTTGCGACGTCGCGATCATAATTAAAGAATCTGTTGTTTATATCCGCGCTTAAAAATGGATAGGAAAGAAACTTATTGCTAGTTAAATCGGATAATTTCTTTATATTATTTATCTTTTTATCTAGCTGTAATATAGATTTATAAAGAGGTGAATATATGACTACTAGATCAGAAGCACCAAAATCGTCTATCCAGAATAAATCATCACTAATTCCGATTGCTTCATTAAACAAATCGCAATTAAATAACAAAATACTTGCATTAAATTTATTCGCCGCCTTAATTTTAGTGATGATATACTCAAGGTCTAATTCTTTCACTAAAAGGGGCGCTGGGACCATAAGAAAACAATCTAACCTATCCTCAAGAGCCTTTTTGGCACAAGCTTGAATACATCCTATTATATCTAATTTTTCAGTCTTATAATCACAATTCAAATATCGGACTGTCAAATTATCAGTTATGGTACGGGATGATATTTCCGGATATCGCTCGTGATCTACTACTAAATTATTTCCACTTAATATATAGTAACCTATTCTCTGAATAGATTTAGATAGAAATTGTCCCCCGTGTAACCTTTTATGTACTTTTTTTAACATATTGATTTTATCAGAGCAGCTTATAAATAATGCAGAGACTTTTCTATCATTATTTTTATCAGTAGCATCTGAATATCCGAAATCCTCTTGAATAGAAATGAATGGATGAAAACACATCTTTCTTAACGATATATCTGATATATAACTATCTATTGTGTGGTCATCGATTGGTTCAGATTCCAAAAAACGAGGTATAAACTTTTTGTAAATAATCATAAATTGGGTACCTGAAAAGCTATCCAACCATATTAGTTCACTGTTATATTTTATAATGCCCCTCCCGCTACTTACTCCTCCCAGTAAAACATCTACTTGTAAGTTAATTCCGATTTCTATTTGATTTATAAAGGTATTGATATCGAAGTCATCTGTGAATAGATGGTCATCTTCACAAATTAGAAAATATTCATTTCCATCGTTGTTCGCTTCTGTTTTAAAAATCTCTTTTACTGTCTTCCAAAGTCCGATGGAACCGCGGCTATCTCTTATAGCCGCCGTGATTATTAGATTAAAATAATCATAACCTTCAAACTGGTCTAAAATATGAGTGAGTCTATCTTTTCTATTAGGCAGATTAATTACATAGGTGTTTAGTTTCCTCATCAGTTAACATTCTTTTTTAAAATTTTTTCTAAAACTCTAACATCTGAATTCTGATAGATCACTTCCCCTTTCCGATCTAAAAGAATGTAAGCTGGAAAAATGGATGGAACAAGACTTTCTTTACTACTTTTAGAAATTGGTAAAAAAAGATGAATCCAATCGGCCTTTTGGGATGATATAATTTCGGACGCATTTTTTTTATTCTCTTCTTTATCATAGAGTATACTTATCATATTTATTTTGGTGCCGAATTTGTCGTAGATAGCGATGAGATCTGGAAAAGCCGCTATGCAGGGCTGGCACCATGTTCCCCAAAAATCAATTAATATAAATTCCTTTTCTTTATTAATTGTAGCAGTGCTATTCCGATAATAATCTTGAAGGGGGCCAACTTCATCCATCAATTTGGAGAGATAGTTTCTTTCAGATGGACTTGAAGATGTTAAAATCAATGCTGTGTCGTTCCAATTTATCTTATATTCGACGCTTCCTAATGTGACAGTGGAATTCGGCATAATTATATCAGAGGAGACAATCGTGGAATCGCTTATTTCCATTTTATTAAGACGAAGCATATTAAATGGTATTAAGCGGTTCCGATTTTCAGAGACAATCGGAACTTTGCTGAAAATGTAGCTATACCTATCCTTGGTTACTTCACAAGTTAAATTTTCCCGATTGAAAAATTGAACGTCAAGTTTTTCTAAATTTTCTGGAGACTCATTAAAAGCCAGTTTTACTAACCTATTGACAGTTGCTCCATTTTTATATTCTTGAAATGGTATATCTACTTTAATAACAGTATCCTTAATAATTTTTGACGGTATAAATATTGTTTTATCGTCTGCAAAATTTTTATTACCGTTCAAATCAAGTTTTATAATTTTGTTACCCTTATTGTCTTTTGCTATCAATACCTCCACTTTACTATTGAGAAGAATTGATTTGTGTACTTGAAGATCATTTCCTTTAAATTTCTGTAGAAAACCATTCCATTTAAGAGAATCTTGCTGTTCGATCATATATTCCTCGTATGTAGCTTGAACGGGGTCAAGCACCAAGGTCTTAACGGAAAAAGCAGTTATGTTTTTAGGTACTGTTTTGAATATATTAGATGTACTATCGTTGTTACTTCGAAGTAAAAGCATTTGTCTGAATACAGTTTCTCCTGTATCCAGATTAGAAGACCACTTGAAATTGGTATACTCTTGAGAATAGGAAATATAAGAGAAAAATAAGAATAAGGGAAGGATGATATATTTCATATTTAGAAAATTAGGCGGACATCAAGTCCGCCTTCGTAATTAAAACTTAGCTTCCAAAAACTGCACACACTTCAGCACATGTTGTTACAGCCTTGACAGTAGATCCATCTTTACAAGCAGCCCAGGTATTTGTCTCAATACTGCATGTTGCGGGAGATGTACAGTTGGTTACTGTAGCGGTTGCCGAGATACCATGGGCACAATAGCAGCTTGTCGAACAAGTTGATGATCCGCCAGATCCGGAGCCGCCAGATCCTGATGATCCTCCAGTAATTTTAATAAGCTCATCTCTTGATAAGAGCTCCTTTGGATCCAATGATTTGAAATTGATTTTTTTCATTTTTTGGAATTTTAAACTTGGTTTATAATTAAAAGAAAACAAATGCCGTTTTTTATCGCACAACAAGAAATAACACTGTTTTAAAATATATAATATTTATTTTTATTTATAATTGTATAATAAAAATAGTTATTTAAATCTACTGTTCAAACAAAAAATGTAATTTATTTGCACAAAGAAACTTTTATCTACAGTTTTTTCTGCTCCTAGAATTGTTCTAACCATTTCAATAACACCCTAAAAACCATCTAATAAACTGATATTCAGTTACACATCTATAAAACCGCATTTTATTATTAGAATAGGTAAAAATAATCTAGCCTTTTCCATGTTGAATCTCTATTTGATTTATTTTTTTTATATTTAAAAGAGTTTTAACTTTAACATTAGCTAACTGAGTAGATATTAATTCTGTTATCAAGTTTCGGTTACAAACCCCAATTATAAATGAAAGATAGTTTTGAATATGATTATTTAATAGTCGGCTCTGGAATTTTTGGAGCTGTATTCGCATATGAAATGCAGAAGAGAGATAAAAAATGTCTGGTGATCGATAAGCGGCATCATATTGGAGGTAATGTTTTTACAAAAAAAATTGAAAATATTGATGTTCATTTATATGGGCCTCATATTTTTCACACCAACGATAAAAACATATGGGACTATATTAATTCTTTTGCTGAATTTAATAATTTCATTAATTCTCCTTTAGCCAGATGTGGCAACAAACTTTATAACCTACCCTTTAATATGAACACCTTCTATCAGATGTGGGGATGTACCAATCCCGAGAAAGCTAAAGAAATCATTGAAAAGCAAATTTCTGACGTTAATATTTCTATCCCTGAAAATTTAGAAGAACAAGCTATTAATATGATAGGTTATGATCTATATAATCTTTTTATCAAAGGTTATACACAAAAACAATGGGGTAGGCATCCAAAATACCTTCCTCCTTCGATTATCAAAAGGATACCAGTAAGATATACTTTTAATAATAATTATTTTAATGATAAGTATCAAGGAATTCCTGTAAATGGTTACACTGAAATCATCGAAAAAATGTTAGATAGAGTTACTATAAAACTCGGTATAGATTACTTTAAATATAAATCAGAATTAGATTCAAAATGTGCTAAAGTTTTGTATACCGGACCAATTGATCAACTATTTGAATATCAGTTTGGAAAACTCGAATATAGAAGCCTTAGATTTGAACATTCTATTTTAGATATCCCAGATTATCAAGGTAACGCCATTATTAATTATTCCGACATAGACATCCCATTCACTCGCATTATAGAGCATAAGCATTTTAATTATTGTACCCAGCCACATACTGTACTGACCAAAGAATATCCTGCTAATTACAATCATCGAAATGAACCTTTCTATCCGATTAATGATGAGAAAAACAATATAATATATAAGAAATATGAAAGTTTAGTTCAAAACAACCGAGATAGATTATTAGTTGGAGGGAGGCTTGGAAAATACAAATACTATGATATGCATCAAGTAATAGCTTCCTCATTAAAATTAGTTAAACATGAATACCTAAACTATGGATAAAGAGCACTCGATTAAAATAATAATCACATTTAGAAATGTAGGAGACTATATTATTGACTGTATTAATTCTGTACAAAATCAGATTTACAATAATTACGAAATTTTCTTATTTGATGATTGTTCAACTGACGAAAATGAACATCTCCTAACAAATATTAATGATCCTCGAATACATGTATTCAGAAATTCAACCAGGAAAGGTCCTTTAGGAAATCTTTATTACGCTTTATTAAACATCAATGCCGAGTCAGATGATGTGATAATTCTATTGGACGGGGACGACTATCTTTTTGGCGAATATGTATTCCAAATCTTAAATTTTTACTATAACAATGATATTCTGATAACCTATGGACAGTATATAACAAGCTTTGGCCTATTGGGACATTGCAGTCAATACACCGAGGAAGAATTTTTAGATATTAGAAAAGCTCCTTGGAAAGCTTCTCATTTAAAGTCGTTCAAGTATAAAGTTTTTGAGGCATTTTTGAAACAAGATCCGCACATATCTAGCTTTAAAGATAATGATAACAACATATTAATGGCTACTAGTGACATGGCAATTATGGTTCCTTTATTACAAATAGCAGGATATCTTAATTCTCAGTTTATTCATAATATATTATACTGTTACAGATTGCATCCAAGGAATGACCATTCTTCGGAGAAAGGCCGGCAATTGCAACTTGAAGCAGAAGCCGAGATCAGGAGCAAACCGAAGTTTAACCAAGTATTTTAGTATGTAATATTATGACCGGATTGTTAAAAGTTAATTTAAATGATGATGACTCAATAGATGTAGCTGATCTGGGTGGGTTTGAAACAAGGCATCAAAGCATCACTAAGCTATTTGCCAAAGCTTTAGAGAATATAGAATTTGACAATCTGAAGATCAAAGAATTTTATATTAACACCAATGATATTTCGTGTCCAGTAGATGGAAAAATAACCTTTGGTTTTACAGACGTTGAAGGTGTAGTTTTATGTCCAGATTATACCTTTGAAGGGTGGCTAGAAGCCAGTATAAACACGTACGATGAGACAGTTAATCTTATAAAACAGGCCGGAGATTTGCCCCCTGTATACCGTAAGCTTTTTTGGATTGGAAACCCTAAAACTCAATCTCTTCGTAAAGATTTATTGGAATTAGGAAGCAATCACTCCGATAAATTAGAGATAATCGCCCTAGAAGTTTCTGGCCACAAAATCCAAAATTTCGTTTCCCTAGTAGACCATACAAAATATAGATATCTAATCGATTGTGGCGCGTCGGGATATAGTGGTAGATTAAAATTTTTGCTACATTCAAATCGCCCATTGTTTATCGTGGAAAGGGAAAGAAATAAACAAGAATATTTCTATAAAGATTTAATACCATTCCAACACTATATACCGGTTAATAAAGATCTTTCGGATCTAATTGAAAAGTTAGAATGGGCAGATTCTAATTATGAGGAAGCTAAGGAGATCGCGTGGAATGCGCAGCAATTCTGTTCTCAACAATTAAATACAGAAAAGGTTATTGAATTTCTCTCAAATCAGATAATAAAAAGCCTCAGTTGATCACCGCCGAATACTTATATTCTGTTTAATTATAATTAGAAACATTTAGAGATAACAAGATTGGTGAAAAATTTCCCCCATTACAAACAGGTAAATATGATGGACTGCGGAGCCACATGTCTAAGAATAATATTTAAATATTATGGGCGGTCGGTTTCTATCCATAAAATTCGCAAATTATGTCAAACGACTAAAGATGGGGTAAACCTCCTTGGAATTAGTGAAACTGCTGAAAAATTGGGCTTTCGTACTTATGCTGCTCGACTAACTCTCGAACAGCTTGAGGAAGTTGAGCTTCCCTGCATATTACATTGGAACCAAAACCATTTTGTTGTGTTATACAAAGTAGTTAAAAACAAATACTTTATATCAGATCCTGCAACAGGTTTAATAGAATATGATAAGAATGGTTTTATTCAAAATTGGTATTCTACTAAAGAATCGTATCAAGGGCTTAGTCTAATACTGGGCCCAACACCAATTTTTTTTCAATATGATGAGGATGAAAGCAAATCAGAGATAAATTGGGGAAATGTCATAATCTATTTTTATAGATATAGAAAATTATTTTTACAAATCATACTTGGGATGTTAATAGGCACACTGTTACAGCTCATCGCCCCATTTTTGGCACAATCGCTTATTGACATAGGTATTAATACAAAAAATATAAGTTTTATAAATTTGATCTTAGGTGCTCAATTGATGCTGTTTGTTGGTAGTACCTCAGTCAATTTTATTCAATCATGGATTATGTTGCATATAAGTACTCGTGTTAACATTTCAATCTTAACTGATCTTTTGATCAAAATTATGAAACTACCAATGTCTTTTTTTGATCTAAAGACTCATGGTGATCTCATGCAACGTATGGAAGATCAAGGTAGGATTGAATCATTTCTGACGGGCAATACACTAAGTACGTTATTTTCATTAGTTAACATGCTTATCTTTGGTTCTTTGCTAATTATATATAATAAAACTATATTTCTGATCTTTTTTATTTCGACAACTTTATACACTCTTTGGATATTAGTTTTTATGCGTTACCGCAAAGAATTAGATTATAGAAGATTTAAAATATCTTCCGACAATCAGACCTATATGGTAGAAATGATCCAGAGTATAAAAGATATTAAACTACACAACGCACAGAAGCAAATGAGATGGGGCTGGGAAGCTTTACAAGCGAAACTATTCAAATATAAAGTTAAAAGTCTCTCATTGTCACAATACCAAGCAATTGGCTCAATGGCTATCAACCAGACGAAAGGTATATTAATTACGTATTTAAGCGTCAAATCTGTAATTGATGGAGATATAACATTAGGTGGCATGATGGCAATACAATATATCGTCGGCATGGTTAGTAGTCCAGTGGAATCTGTTTTGTCATTTATGCAATCTTATCAAGACGCAAAAATAAGTATGGAACGTTTGAACGAAATATATGAAACGGAAGATGAAGAAAATATTCAAAAAGATTATTTGACAAAATTGCCCGAGAAAAAAGACCTAGAGATACGTGACCTGACTTTTAGATATTATGGCGCAGGTAATGAACCTATTTTCACCAATCTTAATTTATTATTCCCTGCAGGAAAAACCACGGCAATTGTCGGAAGCAGCGGTAGTGGTAAAACGACAATTCTCAAACTATTATTACGTTTTTACAATTATGAGAAGGGGGAAATTTTATTAGGTGGTAGGAAATTGGAGTTATATGATTTTCATCTCTGGAGAGAAAGCTGTGGAGCCGTACTTCAAGACAACTATATCTATGCAGATACAATCGAAAAAAATATAACGATAAGTGATGAATTCCCTGACGAAAAACGTCTACAAAACGCCATAGAAATTGCAAATCTTAATGAATTTATTGCAGAACAACCTTTTGGATTGGCTACTAAAATTGGTACCGCAGGTAAAGGTGTAAGCCAAGGACAGCGTCAAAGGCTTATGATTGCAAGAGCTGTATATAAAGCTCCTGAGTTTATTTTTTTTGATGAAGCAACAAACTCATTGGATGCAAATAATGAAAAAGTAATCATTGAGAACTTAAAACTATTTTTTAAGAATAGAACAGTAATCGTTATTGCCCATCGACTTAGTACCGTAAAAAACGCTGATAATATTGTGGTTATTGAAAAAGGCCAAGTGGTTGAACAGGGCAGTCATTCTGAACTTACCAAAATTAGGGGTAAATATTTTGAATTAGTAAAAAATCAATTAGAATTGGGGGATTGATCAAAATGAAGAAATCATTGATAAATTATGATGATCTTCATTCGGAAGATATCAGAGAAATTATTAAAAAACCACCATCTTGGTTACTGACAAGAGGTATAACAGTTATTCTGTTTGCGCTTCTTTCGGTTGTTTTTATATCCACCTTTATAAGTTATCCTGAGACAATCCAAACTCAACTTAAATTTAATACATTGGATGCCCCTAAAGCAATAGTTAGTAAAATCGATGGCAACATTGTAGAACTCTTAGTTAAAGACGAAGCCTTTGTAGAAGTTGGAGAGGAATTGGCATTTCTCGAGAGTACGGCAGATCATAAGCAAGTTCTGAAATTATTAAATAATCTTTATCAGTTTAGAACGGATCATAAAAGCAAATATGATATTGAAAATCTAATTTCACCCTTAGAACTTAATTTGGGCGAATTGCAGTCGAGCTATCAAAATTTCTATACTGCCTATCTAAATTTTCGTTCAGCAAATGATGGCGGTATATATTATAGGCGCAAGGACGCTTTAGAGAAACAATTAATAAATATTCAAAAGCAATATGAAAAAAGTATTCAATCTCTCGAATACCAAAAACAACAGTTGAAATTTTCTGAAATGGAGTTTGAAAAATATAAGATTTTAGCTGAAAAAAAAGTTATTAGCCCATCGGAATTGCAGCAGAAAGAACTTAAGTTAATAGCGGAGAAGCAGACTATTCCGCAGATGGAAAGCAATATCATTTCTTTCGACGGAAATTTACTTTCAAAACATAAAGAACTGACTGATCTTGACAACCAAATTACGGAAGAGCAAAAAAAGTTTGTTCAATCATTAAATAGTTTTATCAGCGAAGCCGAAAACTGGAAAAATAAATATGTGCTTACTAGTTCAGTCAAGGGAAAGCTAATATACGGTTCCTTTCTTCAAGAAAATCAGCAAGTATCTATTAACCAAAAAATGTTTTATGTTAATCCAAATAACGAAAAATATTATGGAGAAGCATTACTGCAGGAGGATGCATCAGCGAAAGTTAGAATTGGACAGTCCGTGCAAATAAAAGTTAGGAGCTATCCTTATCAAGAATACGGCTATATACACGGAAAAATTAACTACATATCTGAAATCCCAATTAAAGATAGTGTTTTTTTCACGAAGGTAGAATTAATACGAACGAAAGAAGACTCGTTAATCAAATTAAAACCAGGAATTCTTGCTGACGCAGAAATCATTACAGTGAACAAGTCAATTTTTAAGCGTTTATGGGAAAATCTTATGAAGAACATGAAATTTTAAGAACCGCTCATATGCTCCTTAACTGTTATAAGTTCCTCTAAAATTCAGCTATTATTAGTTATGTCGGTTTTACTATGAATACATTTAAGATGTAAGGGAAAATAGTCCCGAAGAAATTCATGTAAAATATTGGACAATATAAAATCATTATTATTGACATTACAGATACGGGCTGAAATCTACTGTCCCTATGCTATATCTTATCATTGGTTAAGCTCCTAAAATAGCATGGTAGGATTCAACCTTAACCATTCTTTGTGTAGGCGTTATTTCTGACCATAGCCAATTATAATACTGAATCACCTGTCGAGCTGGGATCATGGGTCTATCGGCAGTGGTGTGTCCATCAGCAACTACAATAATAGAATAGTCCTTCGTCAAAGCTGATTTTAGGGTAGCATCCACACAAAAATCAGTAGCACATCCGGTTAAAATAAGTTCGGTCACTCCGTTACTGGTTAATAATGATTGAAGTTCTGTTT